>ERZ1034411.17-NODE-17-length-129003-cov-11.489391_pt1 | contig 129003 bp, 82 predicted proteins | sample MGYA00520583_ERZ1034411 | MGnify/ENA primary metagenome ERZ1034411 (study PRJEB33736, sample SAMEA104288481) | Azolla microphylla | place: Ecuador | collected 1982 | study: EMG produced TPA metagenomics assembly of the PRJEB19522 data set (Is there foul play in...
AGCCTTGAGCCCGTCTGATCGCAGGTCTACTTCCCTCCCAGTTGCTCTTGGATTTAGAGGGTCGCGAGACAAAGCAAAGCTCGGGCGAAACAAGCCGCGAGGCCGAGAAGCCATGTCTATCACCACATATTCGGTGTCATCGCCCGGTTTAGTGTTTAGCCGGCGATCCAGTATTCCAGAGACGGTTGTGATTGAACCGATAAGCCGCGGCGTACTGGCATGACAGCGTCGCTTGGAGAAGCGGGCCAGCGCCACCCTCCGGGCCCGTGCCCCGGACGCAGCGCAGCGGCCCGGCGATGCATCGCATCGTCCGGGGTGGTGCGGCTGCAGAGCCGGGGCCCATGCCGCCGCGGGGGTGTGCCGCCCCTGGGTCCCGGCTCAGCGCCGCATCGCTTGCACGCTGCAGCGCGTCCGGGACACGCAAGAACGAGGAGGCACGCGCTCCCGCAACCAGGTCAACCTTCCTGACCATCTTTTGGCGTTGCAGCGGCTGCCATTTCTCGTCTAGAAACGGTCGCACTGAGCCTCCCGGCAACCAACCGTCAACGGTTTTGGCCGAGGATTTGTGGGCTCAAAAGGGTCTGGCAATGCTGATTCGCGGCCAAATCGATGGGATTTCGGGGGAGGTGGCTCTGGCCGCCGCCACGATCCCGGCCGCGCTGCTGCCCACCCTCCTGATTGGCGGGCTTCTTCTTAGCTGCCCCTGAGGGCCGGCTGGGCGCCACGCGCCTGGGCGCTCAGGGGTTGGTCGAGATCACCGGACACCTCAAGCGCCAGGGACCTAGACGGCCTGAACGGCGCAAAAGCTCAAAAGGAAATTTGAAATGGCCACCGTGAACAAGTCCGAGAAGGACCGCGTCATCATTTTCGACACCACGCTGCGCGACGGCGAGCAGTGCCCCGGCGCCACCATGACCTTCGAGGAGAAGCTCGAGGTCGCCGAGCTCTTGGACGATATGGGTGTCGACGTGATCGAGGCCGGCTTCCCGATCACCTCGCAGGGTGACTTCGAAGCGGTGAGCGAGATCGCCCGCCGCTCCAAGAACGCCGTCATCGCCGGCCTGTCCCGCGCCCATCCCGCCGACATCGACCGCTGCGCCGAAGCCGTGAAATTCGCCAAGCGCGGCCGCGTCCACACCGTGATCGCGACCTCGCCGCTGCACATGCGCGTGAAGCTGAACAAGACGCCGGAAGAAGTGCTGGAGACCTCGGTCGCGATGGTGGCCCGCGCCCGCAACCAGATCGACGACGTCGAATGGTCGGCCGAAGACGGCACCCGCAGCGAGATGGACTTCCTGTGCCGGATCGTCGAGGCCGTCATCAAGGCCGGCGCCACCACGGTGAACATCCCCGACACCGTCGGCTACACGGTGCCGGAGGAATACACCCACTTCATGAAGACGCTGATCGAGCGCGTGCCGAACTCGGACAAAGCGGTGTTCTCCGTGCATTGCCATAACGACCTCGGCATGGCGGTCGCGAACTCGCTGGCCGGCATCGTCGGCGGCGCGCGCCAGGTCGAGTGCACCATCAACGGCATCGGCGAGCGCGCCGGCAACGCGGCGCTCGAAGAGATCGTGATGGCGATCAACGTGCGCAACGACAAATTCCCCTACTGGAACAAGGTCGACACCACGCAGCTGACCCGCGCCTCCAAGGTGGTGTCGGCGGCGACGTCGTTCCCGGTCCAGTACAACAAGGCCATCGTCGGCCGGAACGCGTTCGCGCATGAGAGCGGCATCCACCAGGACGGCGTGCTGAAGGACGCCTCGACCTACGAGATCATGCGGCCCGAAATGGTCGGCCTGAAGCAGTCCTCGCTGGTGCTGGGCAAGCATTCCGGCCGCCACGCCTTCGTGCACAAGCTGGAGGAGATGGGCTACAAGCTCGGCCCGAACCAGCTGGAAGATGCGTTCACGCGCATGAAGGCGCTGGCCGACCGCAAGAAGGACATCTACGACGAGGACATCGAGGCGCTGGTCGACGAGGAGATGGCGGCATCCCACGACCGCATCAAGCTGACCTCGCTGACCGTCATCGCCGGCACCCATGGCCCGCAGCGCGCGACCATGAAGCTGGACGTCGACGGCCAGATCAAGATCGAGGAGGCCGAGGGCAATGGTCCGGTGGATGCGGTGTTCAACTGCATCAAGCGCCTGGTGCCGCACGAGGCCAAGCTGGAGCTGTACCAGGTCCACGCCGTCACCGAAGGCACCGACGCGCAGGCGGAAGTGTCGGTGCGGCTGTCGCAGGACGGCCGTTCGATGACGGCGCGCGCGGCGGATCCGGATACGCTGGTGGCCTCGGCCAAGGCCTATCTCGGCGCGCTCAACAAGATCGTCATGAAGCGCCAGCGCGACACAGTGACTTCGGCTGCGGCGAGCTGACGCGTGGAGCTTGTCATTCCGGGGCATCGCCCCGGAATGACAGCATTCATGATGAATAGCTGCCCTGCTAAGGGCCAATAGCGGCTCAGCGTCCCAGCCGCTATTGATGTCAACGGCTTGAGGATCGGCCACCCACGCGCCCGGGCGGCCAAAATAATTTTAGGGAGAGACTATGCGCACCTTCGCGATCGCCGCATCCATTGCGGCACTGGCACTCGGGCTTGCCGGGCCGGCATCGGCCCAATCGCCGATCATCATCAAGTTCAGCCACGTCGTCGCCACCGAGACGCCGAAGGGCAAGGCGGCGGAGAAGTTCAAGGAGCTCGCCGAGAAGTACACGAACGGCAAGGTCAAGGTCGAGGTCTACCCGAATTCGACGCTGTACAAGGACAAGGAAGAGCTCGAGGCGCTGCAGCTCGGCAGCGTGCAGATGCTGGCGCCGTCCAACTCCAAGTTCGGTCCGCTCGGCATCCGCGAGTTCGAGGTGTTCGATCTGCCCTACATCCTGCCCGACCTGAAGACGCTGCGGAAGGTGACGGAAGGCCCGCTCGGCGCGCGGCTGCTCAAGCTGCTGGATGCCAAGGGCATCACCGGCCTTGCCTATTGGGATAACGGCTTCAAGGAGATGAGCGCCAACAAGAAGCTGGTGACCCCGGCCGATTATCAGGGCGTCAAGTTCCGCATCCAGTCCTCGCGCGTGCTGCAGGCCCAGTTCAAGGCGCTCGGCTCGCTGCCGCAGGTGATGGCGTTCTCCGAAGTCTACCAGGCGCTGCAGACCGGCGTGGTCGACGGCCAGGAGAACACCTGGTCGAACATCTATACCCAGAAGATGCACGAGGTGCAGAAGTACATCACCGAGACCAATCACGGCTACATCGGCTACGTCGTGATCGTGAACAAGAAGTTCTGGGACGACCTGCCGGCCGACATTCGCGACCAGCTCACCAAGGCGATGAAGGAAGCGACCGAATTCGGCAATGCGCAGTCGCAGAAGGAGAACGATGACGCGCTCGCCGAGATCAAGAAGAGCGGCAAGAGCGAGATCATCAAGCTCACGGCCGAGCAGAACGAGGCGATGCGCAAGGCGATGGAGCCGGTCTACAAGGACGCGGCGAGCCGCGTCGGCCAGCCGCTGATCGACGAGTTCCTCAAAGAGGCCAAGAGCACGACGAACTGAGCACGACGAACTGAGCGATTCGAACGATAAGCCAAGGCTTCCGTGCGCGCTGCACGGAAGCCTTTTTGTTGCGAATGATTTCCATATTGCGACGAGAGGTAAAATCGCGCGTTACATCTTGGTAAGGACGCCCTCCCTGTCCAAGTTGTAAGTTGCGTGTAAGCCACACTGCGCCCATCTTCATGGACATCCTTCCAGAGGAGGTTCGGATGAAGAAGTTCACCATCGCCGCCATCGCCGTGCTCAGCATCGCCGGCTCGGGCGCGGTCTATGCCCAATATCATCGCCCGTGGATGGAGCACATGCGCCACCACATCCGCATGAACCCCGAGGACCGCGCCGCCCTCGTCGACGCGCGGATCGCCGCCGTCCATGCCGGGCTGAAGCTCAATGCCGATCAGGAGAAGTTGTGGCCGCCGGTCGAGGCCGCCGTACGCGACTTCGCCAAGCTGCGGATCGACCGCGCCAATGCACGGATGAATGCCGGCCCCGGCGATGCCGGCAAGGACGCTGACATGCCCGAGGATCCGGTCGCCCGCCTGCGCCAGCGCGCCGAGGACATGGGCGCGACGTCGGCGGCCCTGAAGAAGATCGCCGATGCCGCCGATCCGCTCTACAAGACCCTCGACGAGGGCCAGAAGCGGCGCCTCGCCGTGCTGACCCGCCATCGCGGCCCGTTCGGCGGCGGCGAGGACGGCCCGCCCCGCCACTTCATGGAGCGCGGCATGGGCGGCCGGATGATGGATCGCAGCATGGAGCACTTCCATCACGACCGTTTCGACCGCGATGGCGGCCCGGACCGCGACCGTGAGGGCCGGCTCTGAACGAGGCGGGGTCTTGCGGAGATTAGCCCCGGAATTAACCTTGGCGAAGCCGCTGGAATCCAGCGGCTTTTCGCTTTTTGGGGACTGTGGAAAAACCTTCGCCGCATCGCTTGCCAGACCGGATTCGCTTTGCTAAACGACCGGCCTCGCAAGGCATTGACCGCCTTTCGGGCGCATAGCTCAGTTGGTAGAGCAGCTGACTCTTAATCAGCGGGTCCCAGGTTCGAGCCCTGGTGCGCCCACCATTGGAAAACCCTTGGTTTCCAAGATCTTGAATGCCGAAATCGCCGAATGTTCGGCCAGACGGCCGAGCCCCTGGAGATTCGGGGCGACAACCCTTTCCGTTCCCGCGCCTGCCGCAACGCGGCTCGTTTGATCGAGCGTCTGCCAAAGAGCATTACGAGCCTGCTAAAGGCGGGCGAGGATCTCTCGGAATTACCCGGCATCGCAAGGATCTTGCGGGAAAGATCGCGACCATCGTCGCGACCCGCAAATTCGGCGTGCTTGACCGGCTCAAGCGCGAACTGCCAGGCGTCTCGGCGAGATCGCCGCACTTCCGGGGGCTCGGCACCAAGCGGAGGCAGATGGCGGTCGCCGGAAGTTTCGTCGCAGGCGCGATACCGTCGGCGATCTCGACATCGGGCGGCGACGCAACGCTCGGCCGGCGATCGGTATCTCGTGTTGCTAGGCATGATGTAGTCTTGTGACGTTCACGCTCGCGGCGAGGCGCTGAACGTCCTCGGCGCGGCAAAGCCCCGTGCCAGGGCTGAGCAGCGCGGCCGAGCCGCCGGCAATGCCGTATCGGAACGCCCTTTCCAGGTCGTCGTCATGGGCCAGGCACGACACCATCGCCCCCAGAAAGCTGTCGCCGGCGCCGGACACGCTGATGGGAGCAATCGGCAGGCCATCCGCACGCAAGGCCATGTCGCGGGTCAATAGCAACGCGCCCTGCGAGCCCATCGAAAGCGCGATGATCTCGATGCGGTAGCGGTCGAACAGGCGGTGTCCCGCTGCGATGAGCGAAGGTTCATCAGTGTTGCTGATCCCGGCGAGGTCCTGAAACTCCCGCAGGTTGGGCTTGATGAGATAAACGCCCGCCGCCAATGCCGCCTTCAGTGCGGCGCCGGTCGTATCCACGATCACCCTGGCTGCGCCTTTTGAGGCCTGTACGACCCTGCCATAGAAATCATCTGGGGGGCCCGGCGGAAGGCTGCCGCTTGCGATCACGAATGCCGCCTGCCGGCTGATGCGCGCAAGGGCGTCGAGGCACTGCTGCCATTCGAACTCGCTGAGGAGGGCGCCTGGAAAGACCAGGCGAAACTGCTCGCGCGTCGTCTCGTCGAAGACGGTGATGTCCTCGCGCGTGTCATTCGATGTCGGGATCACGATACTGCGCACGGCTTCGCGCTCGACCAGCGCCGCCAGGGTCTGCCCGGAGGCGCCTCCGGCCGGGTAGATCGCGATTGCCTCGGTGCCGAGCCGCTTCAGAACGCGGGCGACGTTGATGCCGCCGCCACCAGGATCGCGCTTGGCTTCCGCGCAGCGCATCTTGACGAAGGCCTGCATTTTTTTGACGGATGTCGAGATATCGACAGCCGGGTTGATGGTCAGCGTAACAATCTGGATGGGCGCTGTCTCAGCCAAGACCCTCAGTCTCCATCAAGGCGCGAAGCCCGACGAACGCGACGTCTTCGTCGAGGACGAGATAGGCAGGTATCGGCGCGAGGTATGACTTGAGCCGTCCCTTGCCTTCAAAGCGTGCGCGAAACTGCGATGCGGCAAGATATTCCGGCATGTGTCGCAAGATGCCTCCAGCGATGAAGATGCCGCCCTTTGCGCCGATTGCGAGCGCAAGATTGCCCGCAACGGACCCCAGCATCGCGCAGAACATGTCGACCGCCGACCGGCTGATCGGACAGGAGCCCTCGATTCCGGTCCGCGTGATGTCGGCCGCGCGACGTCTCGGGACCGTCACGCCGTCGAGGGACGCCAGAGCGTCGTGGAGATTTTCCAGCCCCGCACCCGACAGAACGCGTTCGGAAGAGACGTGCCCGAAGCGTGCCCGCAAATGGTCGATGACCGCGTCTTCGCGCAGCGAGCCGCCTGCCATCGTGGAATGTCCCCCCTCGCTGGGAAGTACGATCGGGGCGCCGGCATGCGGTATGCTGATCACCATGCCGAGGCCAGTGCCTGGGCCAAGCGCAGCGAGGGGCGCTCGTTCGACGCGTTCTCGCCCGCCGAGTTGCAGGAGGCTTCCCGGCGGAAGATGGGGCAGGGCCCACCCCACAGCTTCGAAATCATTGAGCAGACGCACCGATGAGAACCCGTAGTCGCGGCACAACTCTGCCGCATCAATGATCCAGGAATTGTTGGTGAGAACGCAGCGGCCATGCTGAACCGGGCCGGACGCGGCGAGGATGGCGTTCCGAATTGTACCGGCCGGCGCTGTAGCGCCGAGATAGGTCGCGAGAGCCTGCTGAAAGGTGCCGAAATCGCCGACGGCCATATGGGAGATCGGACCGAGCTTGCCGTCGGCCGAGAGGGCGAAACGGGCGTTGGTCCCGCCGATGTCGGCGAGCAGAGTGGCCGTCCTCGAAGAGGCTGTCGTCATGACGAGTGCCTCGCCTTGATCAGCCCGGCGTACCAGCCGAATGAAGCCTTTGGTATCCGCCGCAGCGAGGCATAGTCCACATATGTCACGCCGAACCTGGTGCTGTAGCCGGAATCCCATTCGAAATTGTCGAGCAACGACCAGATGAAATAGCCGCGCACATCGACGCCGCTTGAGGCCGCGGCATTCATCGCCTCGATATAGGTCTTCAGGAATTCAATTCGGTCGCTGTCATTTACCACGCCCGTCTGATCGGGTTGGTCGTAGCTGCCATATCCGTTTTCGAGAACGTAGATCGGAAGCCCGTAACGCTCATGGACGGATTCGAGAGTCCACCGGAAAGCCTCGGGCTCGATCGGCCATCCGATCGGGGTCAAGGGAACGTCGGCCGGTTTGTCGCCGAAGTCGTAGCCCAGCATCGCCTCCGCACGCGCCTTCACATAGACCGGACTGTAGTGGTTGAGCCCGAACCAATCGAGCGGACGGCAAATGCGCGCCATGTCGCCCGGTCGCATGTGCGGCTCGATCGACGTCCGCATCGATGGCGGATAGGCGCCAAGGCATTGCGGGTCTGGAAAGACATCGTTCCAATAGATGTTCAGCCGCGCCGCCGCCGCTGCGTCGGCCTCGCTTGCGCTGGAGGGACGGCAGGGCTGCCGGTTGTGAATGCATCCGATCGAGACGCCGGCAACGCTCGCGCGCAGCACATCCACAGCCGCCCCATGCGCGAGATTGACGTTGTGGATCATGCGGTGGAGCTCGTCCTCGCTTCCGCGATCCCGCTTGCCGAGCGAGCGGCCGAACAGAGTGAAGATGGACGGTTCGTTCAATGTCGCGAAACGCTTGACCCTGTCGCCGAAGCGTCCGGCGGCCAGGGCGGCGTAGTCGGCGAACCACACCGCGGACTCTCGATTGAGCCAGCCGCCGCGCTCCTCCAGGGCCTGGGGCAGGTCCCAATGATAGAGGCACAGCCATGGCTCGATCCCGGCGGCCAGGAGCTCGTCGATGAGCCGGTCGTAGAAAGCAAGGCCGGCCTCGTTGGCGGATCCGTATCCTTGCGGCAGCACGCGCGGCCAGGCCACCGAGAACCGGTAAGCCCGCACGCCGAGCGCCTTCATCAGGCCGACGTCCTCGCGATAGCGATGATAATGATCACACGCGACGTCGCCTGTGTCGTGATTCCTGATGGCGCCGCTTTGGCAGTAAGTGTCCCAGATGCTGAGCCCGCGGCCGTCTTCGCGCGTGGCTCCCTCGATCTGGAAGCTCGAGGTGGAAACGCCCCAGATGAAATCCGGGCGCAGGCTCGCGGTGTTTGGCAGTCGGGTTGTCGACATGAACGACCTGCTTGGTCCAGCCCGCCGTGATTGATGTGACATTGGTAGTCATGCTGGTTCCAGGCGGTATTGAGATATCTCAATAAGCCGCGGCTCGGCTGTGCAAAGGATTGTCGTCCTAAGACCGTTGCTGGGGTCTGCAGTGCAAAGAACAAGATGGGGCGGGGTCGTTGACGGCGACTTCAGCGGAAGCGGCTACTTTCGCGTTGCCGAGCGCAATGGCGTTTTCTGGCTCGTCGATCCGGACGGAGGCCGTTTCATCTCGAAGGGGGTCAATACGATCCGCTTCGATCAGGAACGTATTGGGGGGACCGACCGCTTTCCCTACGCCGAGGCCTGCCGAGCCAAATACGGCAGCCTGCAGATCTGGCGATCTGCCGTGGCTGACCGCCTGGCGAGCTGGGCCTTCAACACGGTCGGGTGCTGGTCGGACGAACTCGTCGCCAGTTCGGGATCGCGGCTGTTGGCAACCACCCCGGTCGCGGAGCTGGGCGCATCCTTCCGCCTGCACCGGCGCGATCAGGTCTTCCCTGACGTCTTCGACCCCGAATTCGCGGCGCACATCCGCGCAAGTGCCGATCAGCGTTGCCGGCATCGGCGCAATGATCCCGGCTTGCTCGGTACCTTCATCGACAACGAGCTCTACTGGTCACCCGACTGGCGCAGTTCCGACGAGCTCCTGACGCTGTTTCTGAACTTGCCGTCCCGTCGACCCGGCAGGGTCGCCGCCCTCTCGGGACTACAGGCGCGGTATCGGGATTTTGCTCAATTCAACGCGGTATGGCGCACACAGGCGCGATCCTGGCAGGAGCTTGGCAGGATTGAACATGTCGCGGCACCGTTCGTGAGACTTCGCCCTGGCGTCCTGAACGATGCGCGCGAGACCAAGGCCAATCTGGCAGATCCCGCCCGCGAGGCCTTCTCGGCGGATTGCGATGCCTTCGTGGCCATTGTGGCTGACAGATACTTCGAACTGTGCGTCTCGGCCATCAAGGCGGCCGATCCCAATCATCTCGTGCTCGGATCCCGGTTCGGCTATCAGCCGCCGACGGGCGTCATCGCGGCTGCCGGCCGCCATCTCGATGTGATCTCCTTCAATTGCTATGACTTTAACCCCGGCCCGGTCATTGACGCTTATGCTGCAGGCGGGAAGCCATGCCTGATCACCGAATTCTCGTTTCGAGGCGACGACGCAGGCTTGCCGAATACGAAAGGTGGAGGACCCCGGGTGGCGACCCAGACAGAGCGTGCCCAGGCTTTCGAGGGCTACGTTGTGACGGCACTCAGCAAGCCGAATGTGGTCGGCTATCACTGGTTCGAGCACGCCGATGAGCCGGCGCAGGGACGGTTTGACGGTGAAGATTCGAATTTCGGCACCGTAACCATCGAGGACCAGGTTTATGAAGAGCTGACGAAGACCATGACGAGGGTCAACGCAGCGGCAGAGCAGATCCACGCCGCGGCTATCCCCGTTGTGATCTGATTACTACAGGGCGGTCAGGCGTCGCGCGTCGGACTTCGGCAAGTCGGCTTCGGCCTCGGACACGATGGCCATGGTCCGGAATACGCTCGCGGGATTGACGCTGATCGAATCGATGCCCAGGCCGGTCAGATAGCGCGCGATCTCCGGATAGTTCGCGGGCGCTTCGCCGCAGATGCCGATATGGCGACTGTTGCGCTTGGCGCCGACCACCGCCTGCCGGAACATTTCCAGCATTCCCGGATCGCGCTCGTCGAAGTCGAAGGCCACGATGTCGGAATCCCGGTCGACCCCGAGCGTGAGCTGGGTGAGATCATTGGAGCCGATCGAGAAGCCGTCGAACAGCTCCGCAAACGCGTCGATCTGAATGACGTTGTTCGGGATCTCGCACATGACATAGATCTCGAGACCGTCCTCGCCGCGCTTCAGTCCATTGGCCGCCATCGTGGCGATCACGCGCCGGCCTTCCGCGACGGTCCGGCAGAACGGCACCATGACACGCAGATTGGAAAGACCCATGTCATGACGCACCCGTCGAAGCGCGGCACATTCGAGGGCAAACCCCTCGGCGTAGGCGGGATGGCTGTAGCGAGCGGCGCCCCGGAAGCCCAGCATTGGGTTCTCTTCCCTGGGCTCAAAACCCTCGCCGCCGATCAGGCTGGCATATTCGTTGGTCTTGAAATCGGAAAGCCGCACGATCACGGGCTTCGGATAGAAGGCCGCGGCGATGGTGCCGACTCCTTCCGAAAGTCGTTGCACGAAGAAGTCGGCCGGGCTGGCGAAGCCCTTCACAAGGCGTGCGATCTCGGCCCGCGCCTTGGCCGACTTGATCTTGTCCGGCTTGAGCAAAGCCATGGGGTGAACGCCGATATGCTCGCTGATGATGAATTCCATGCGGGCGAGGCCGACTCCGGCCTGCGGCTGCATCGCGGTGCGGAATGCCATCTCCGGAGTGCCGACATTCACCATGATGGCGGTCCGTGGTTGCCGCAGCTCGCTGATCGGCGTCCTGGTCACGTCGAAATCGATCAGTCCCCGGTAGACGCTGCCGACATCGCCTTCGGCGCAGCAGATCGTGACTTCCGTGCCCGTCTTGATCTTCTCGGTGGCGAGCTTGGCCCCCACGACCGCAGGGATGCCCAGCTCTCGCGCGATAATGGCGGCGTGGCAGGTGCGGCCGCCCTTGTCGGTGATGATGCCGGCCGCGATCTTCATGACCGGCTCCCAGTCCGGGCTGGTGGCCGGCGCCACCAGGATCTCGCCGGGCTTGAAGGCGGCAAGATCGCGCGCGGTCAGCACGCGGCGTGTCCGTCCGGAGGCGATCTTCTCGCCCACCGCGCGGCCGGTAACGACGACCGGGCCGCGTCCCTTCAGATTGTATGTCTCGTAAACGTTCGCGGAGCGCCGTGAGGCGACCGTCTCGGGCCGAGCCTGGATGATGTAGAGCATTCCGTCAGCGCCATCCTTGGCCCATTCGATGTCCATTGGCATCGCTGCGCCGGCATGCCTGGAGTAATGAGCTTCGATGCGAACCGCGATATCGGCAAGGCTCAGCACCTCCTCGTCGGAGATGCAGAATTTGCGGCGTTCGGCTTCGGGGACATTGCGGGTGAGCGTTGCATGCTCGCCGCCGCGCTTGCCGTAGATCATGCGGATCTGCTTGGCGCCGAGCCGCCGCCGAAGCACGTGGCGATAGCCCTGGCTCAGCGTCGGCTTGTGAACATAGAATTCGTCCGGATCGACCTGGCCCTGCACGATGGTCTCGCCGAGACCGTAGCAGCCTGTGATGAAGACCACGTCGCGAAAGCCGGATTCGGTGTCGAGCGTGAAGACGACGCCGCTGGCGGCCAGATCAGAACGCACCATCTTCATCACGGCGACGGAGAGCGCGACCTTGAAGTGATCGAAGCCGTTGTCGATGCGATAGGAAATCGCCCGATCGGTGAAGATCGACGCGAAACAACGCCGGCAGGCCTCGAACAGATCCTTGGGCCCGCGGACGTTGAGAAAGCTTTCATGCTGGCCGGCAAAGCTCGCCGTGGGTAGGTCCTCGGCCGTCGCAGAGCTTCGCACGGCGACGGCAACCCCGTTTCCGGCCTCATGTTCGAGCTGCCGATATGCGTCCTCGACCTGCTTGCGGAGGAGGGGGGTGTCCATGGCCTCGTATATGATCTCGCGAGCCTTCGCTGCCCTGCTGGCGAGCTGTCTTATCTTGCTCTTGTCGATCCCGTCGAGGAGCCGGTGCAGTTCGTCCGCAACCCCTTGACGTGACAGCGCGTCGCGATAGGCCTCGGCCGTGATGGCGAAGCCATTGGGAACGGCAATCCCCTGCGACGCGAGTGCCGTGTACAGCTCACCGAGCGAAGCGGTCTTGCCGCCGACCAGACCGACGTCGTCCAGTCCAATGTCAAGGAAAGATCTAATGTACCCGGGCATATCGATAGCAGACCACGTCCTTGCGTCTTGTTTTTGAGGCAAGTCAAGCTCGGTGCTGTTACCGCGCCCAGCGAGGTCGGCCCAGTTCAGCTCAGTTGAGGGAAATCAAGCTGTCTGGCGGAAAGTCGGTCAAAGCTCCATCGTCATTGAGCGCGAAAGCGAGGTGGGAGAGTGATTCCCGTCAACAGTGCTTTGCGGGTTGTGGTGGCCGGCTACGCCTACAAACTGATCGCCTTCCCGAGCGGAGCATCTGCTGGTTCGGGTGAGACTGGACAAGTTCGGAGGCAACCTTGCCAGCAACATGTCCGGCGGCCAGCAGCAACGGGTGGCAATCGCCAGAGCATTGGCCATGAGGCCGGATCTCGTGCTCGCGGACGAGCCAACTGGCAATCTCGACACCAAGTCGGCCGATGCCGTCTTCGACTTGATGCGGCTGGTCAATCGGGAGAGTGGCACGAGCTTCTTGCTGGTCACCCACAACATGGATCTGGCAGCATCGCTGCGACCGGATCATCCGGGTGATCGATGGCCGGATTGCTGGTCACTAAGAACATAATCCGGAAAGTGCGTTGCGCGTGAACGCCGCCGCGGGTGAGCTGGAGCCTTGGTGCGCCCACCATTCCAAAGCCCCGCAGACGCGGGGCTTTTCCGTCTCAGGTCCTGGAGCAAAGAGCTCAGACATTCACTTGCGTTGAGGCATGCCGGCCGGAACGATTGTTTGAACGATCGACGAATCCAGCGCTTCGTAGTCGTGCAGGCGGATCGTTGCGTAGAGCTCCGCCCGCGTCTGCATCCGATCGACAATTTTGTGCGTGCCGCCGTCACGTGAAATCGCCGCGTAGAGTTCGGCCTGGGCCTTGTTTGCCATTCGCAGTGAGGAGACCGGCCAGATCACCATCGCATAGCCCATCGCCTCGAACTCTGCGGCCGTGAAGAACGGCGTCCTGCCAAACTCGGTCATGTTCGCGAGCAGAGGCACACCCGGCATGCGTTCGGCAAAGGCACGGAACATCTCGGCGGTGTTGAGCGCTTCCGGGAAGATCGCGTCGGCGCCGGCCTCCATGTAGAGCTTGGCGCGGGCGACGGCGCCGTCGAGGCCTTCGCTGGCGGCAGCGTCGGTCCTGGCAATGATCACGAGATCGCGCCGGGCTTTCGCCGCGGCCGAGATCTTCGCCGCCATGTCTTGCGCGTCTGCAATCTTCTTGTCGTTGAGATGGCCGCACTTCTTAGGCAGGATCTGGTCTTCGAGGTGAAGCGCGCCCGCGCCGGCATCCTCGAACATTCGCGTCGCATGCATCACGTTGAGCGCCTCGCCATAGCCGGTGTCGGCATCGACGAGCAGCGGAAGTCCCGACGCGCGGGTGATCTGGCGAACGAAGAAGGAGACCTCGTCGACGGTGATGATGCCGAGATCGGGCAGGCCCATCGACGCCGTCATCGCCGCGCCCGATAGATAGAGCGCCTCGAAGCCCGCCGCCTTGGCCTGCAGCGCCGCCATGCCGTTGTGCGCGCCCGGCAGTTGCAGAATGCCGGGTCGCTTCAACAGCGCGCGAAAACGCTGGCCGGCGGATTCGCGGGGAAGTTCGGCGGCAACGAGATAGGTCATCGTTCAGAGCTCCGGATGGAATTATGCACTACGCCGCGCCTGCGCGGCCGTCTTGGCGGTTCGATAGAACACGTTGCCCTCGAACAGTCGCCGCGCGGTGCGATAAACCGCGCCATGAAGGGCGCGTGCATTCGCAGGCTCGTCGGCAGGTTCGACCGCGGCATCGACCACGGTCGTGCCGGAGGGATGGGCGATGACGATCGGGCCATCGTCGGCGCGGGCCATCCGGTTTGCCAGCGTGCCCTTGATGCGGACCGCGATGGCAAGACAGGTGGCGCCGGTAATCGGGACCGCGCGATGCGGCTGGCCGATCGAGATCATCCGGATGCCCAGCGACATCTCCGAAGGCTCCAGATGCCGCCCGGACAAGGTCGTCATCTGTCTGGGCGACACGATCATCGCGACCTTGGGCACGCTCGGGATCTTCGCGGCGGCCGCGACGTCGGGCGCAAGGCCCATCGCCACCGAGGCCGCGCAGCGGATCGCTTCCATCTTTGCGAGGAACGCCGGATCGCTCTCGAGCGTATCAGGCATCTCATCGCCTGCCTTGCCGAGCGAGTCGGCGGCGACGAAGACACAGGGGTTCGCGGCATCGACCAGCGAGGCCTCGATCGTACCAGCGCCGGGAATTTCGAATCGATCGCAGGCGCGCCCCGTGGGCAGCAGGCGTCCGGTCCTCGTGCCACCGGGATCGACGAATTCGAGCCGCACCGGCGCGCCCTGTCCGCCGACGCCGTCGATCGTCATGTCGCCGTCGATCTCGACCTCGCCATCGGTCATGGGGAAGCGTGCGACGATGATCTTGCCGGTGTTGGTGTTGTGAATGCGCACGACCGCTTCGCCGTTCGCGGGCGCGCTCACCAGGCCTTCGCTGACGGCGAACGGTCCCATCGCCGAAGACATATTGCCGCAATTGGCGCTGTAATCGACCGCGGCACGCTTCACGTCGACTTGCGCGACCGTATAATCGATGTCGGCATCGTCGCGGGTCGGCGCGCCGACCACGCAGACCTTCGACAGCGACGACAGCCCGCCGCCCATGCCGTCCAGCTGGCGGCCGTTGGGATCGGGCGAGCCCATCACGGCCAGGAAGATCGGATCCCAGAGCGCAGGATCTGCCGGCAGGTCTTGTCTGTTGAACACGACGGCCTTCGAGGTGCCGCCGCGCATGAAAGTCGCCTTGAGCTTGTTCTGGGGCATCGAGTGATCCGTTGCATACCGTTGTATACTCTGGATACCACTGTATACATTCGTGATGCGGCCTGCTACTCTTATTCTATTCGGTGGACGCTGATGGTCTCGTTCCAGACAGGCATCGCGACGCCGAATATCCTGCGTCGATCATGTGCTCCGTGCGTCGGAAGGATCAGGCGCAGATCAATGATGGACGGCCTGCGCCTCACGCTTGCATGAGGTTTCTGCTGCCGAATGAGATCGGGAAGACTTCATGAACGACGACATGGTGCTGCCGGACCGCGCGAAGTTCGCATCTGCTGCCGATTACGCTTACGCAGCGCTGCGGCGTGAGATCGTCGAGGGGCGCTTTGCCCCAGGGCGGCGCATGCGCGAAGTCGAATTGGCGGAACACCTCGGCATCAGCCGAACGCCGACGCGGCAGGCGCTGACGCGTCTCGAGCTCGAAGGCCTGCTCGATCTTCGCCCGCGAACCGGGCTGGTCGTCTCCATTCTCGACATGGATGCGGTCGAAGAGCTCTATGAGATGCGCGCGGCGCTGGAAGGCACGGCGGCGGCGATGGCCGCCAAGCATGCAAGCCCGAAGGACCTCGCCGCACTTGCCCGGCTCATCGCCGAAGGTGAAAAGCTCGATCGCGATCCGCTGAAGCTCTATCGGCACAACAGGGAACTCCACGACGCCATTCAGGTCGCCGCGCACAACCGCTATCTCGAAAAGAGCTTGTCGGCACTGCAGGACGCGATTGCGCTGCTGGGGCCGACGACCTTGGCTGACAAGGGGCGCTTCGCCGTCGCCCAGGCCGAGCACGCCGCCATCGTGCAGGCGATTTCGCAGAGAGACGACGAGAAGGCCAACAACCTAGCGCGCACGCATGTTCTCAATGCGCTCGAGACCCGCCGCGTAATCCTGGCGAAGGAACGTGAACTGGAAGCGCGCCGCGAGCACGACGGCGCCTGAACTCCTCCCTGCGGTGCTGATCATCGCGCGTTCGGCACGTTCGCGATCGGCCATCCGACCTCATCAATCCAGGTAACCGCCTGTTCTTGGGAGCTTTTTTCCCGAATGCCGGTTTGCGCGGAAATATCTTGCATTCCAATGTATACAGAGGTATTCACCAGCATACAGAAGCACAGAAGACGCCTGCGGGAAGGAACGGAAATGCACGAAGAGTTCGATGTGATCGTCGTTGGCGCTGGAAACGCTGCCTTGGCTGCGGCGGTCTCGGCGAAGGAAAACGGCGCGGATCGTGTCGTCGTTCTCGAAAAGGCTCCCCGCGAAATGCGAGGCGGAAACACCCACTGGAGCGGTGGTGTGCTGCGTTTCGCCTATGATGAACCGCGGGAGATCGGCGCCCTGCTGCCTGGGATCGAGGACGAGTTCGAGAATTTCTACGACGGCATCTCGCCCTATACGCAGGAAGACTTTCACGGCGATCTCATGCGCGTCACCAACGGGCGTACGGATCCGATCCTGTCGCGTCTTCTCGTGTCGAACTCGCAGGCGACCGTTCGCTGGATGAAGGACACCGGCGCCATCAAGATGGAGCCGGCGATCAGCCTGTCCGCCGTCAAGAAGGACAATGTCATGGTCTGGGCGCGCGGCCTCGTCGTGCGCGCCGCACATGAGGGCGTCGGTCTTTCGCGCAGCTGGTTCTCGACCTGCGAGCGCATGGGCATCGAAGTGCGATACGGCAATGCCGTCTCGGAGCTGCTTGTCAACGACAATGGCTGCGTCGTCGGCGTCAAGACCAAGGACGAGGAGGGCGTTCGCTCGCTCGGTGCCAAGGCCGTGGTGCTCGGTTGCGGTGGCTTCGAGGCCAACGTCCAGATGCGCACGCAGCATATCGGCGCGCTGGTCGGCGCCGCGAAGGTCCGCGGCACGCCGCACAATCAGGGCGACGGGCTGCGGATGGCGCTCGCCATCGGTGCGATGCCGTGGGGACAATGGAGCGGTTGCCATGCCACCCCGATCAGCGCGGACTGGGGCGACTTCGCGCCGCGCGAAATGACCGACCGCAGCAACCGTCTGTCCTACGTCTATTCGGTGATGATCAACCGCAAGGGCAAGCGTTTCGTCGACGAGGGCGAAGACGGCGCGCTCTTCACCTACGCCAAATTCGGCCGGGCGATCCTGGCCGAGCCGGGCGCCAAGGCGTACCAGCTGTTCGACAGCAAGGTCGTCCACCTGCTCGAGCCGCGCTATGCGACCAGCGATCCGATCAAGGCCAATTCGCTCGAGGAGCTGATCGCGCAGCTCGATATCGACGACAAGGCGCAGGCCCTCAAGACGGTCCTCAACTACAACGACCACGCGCGAGCGGCGGACGAGGGCTTCGACCCCACCAGGAAGGACGGCCTCTCGACCAAGGGTCTCGATCTCGAAAAGAGCAACTGGGCGCTCCGTCTCGACAAGCCGCCCTACTATGCCTACAGCGCGACCGGCGGCATCACCTTCACGTTCGGCGGCCTGAAGATCAACGAGAATGCCGAGGTGATCGGCACCGACTGGCGCCCGATCAAGGGACTGTATTGCTGCGGCGAACTGGTCGGCGGCTTGTTCTACGACAATTATCCCGCGGGCACCGGCCTCGTCTCGGGTGCGACGTTCGGCCGGATCGCCGGGCGCAACGCCGCGGGCGTGCAGAGCGTGGCGCCGGCCAAAGCGGTGGCATCGCGATGAGCGCCGGCACCACGACGATGTCGCTCGCGGAGCGGATCCGTGCCTGCGATCCGCCGCCGCGAGATCCGAAGGCTGTTGCGCGCGCGCGAGCTGCCATCATCACCGCGTTCGGCCGGACGCTGTCCGGCGCGCCGAGCGCCATCACCACGGCATTGCTGGCGACATCAGGTGTCGCCGCCGCCGGCGGCTCGTCGCTTGTGTTCGGCACCGAACGGCGCACGAGCGCGATCGAGGCCGCGTTGGTCAACGCGACCGCGGCCGTCGCGGGATCCGACGCGTCACCCGATGCTGCGAACGGAGCCTTCGTCGTTTCGCTGTTCGGCCTCTGCGAGGAGCGCGGAAAGACCGGGCAGGAGTTCGTTGACGCGTTGCTCGCGGGTGCCGGGATCGTGCGGTCTCTGCCGTCGGCTGGTCGGCTCGCCGCGCCCTTGCTGGGCAGCGTCGCCGCCGCGGCCCGGTTGCTCGGGCTGAGCGCTGCGAAGATTGCAGCCGCGTTGCTGATGGCGGTTGCGGCAGATGCCGGCACGCCCGCGGCCGGGCAGGGTGGAGCTGAAGCGCTCATGGTCGGTCAAGGCCTGAGAAACGCACTGCTTGCTGCACTGCTGGCCGAAGCGATGGACGAGGCATCCTGCCAACAGATGATCGAAGACGATCAGCGCGCCGCTGGCGAGGCCCTTCCGGGCGCGGAAGCGCTCGATCTTCTCGCGCTCCGATCGCCGCCGGGAGCCGATCTCTGGGATCAGTTCGACCGGCACGTCGGCGCCATCCTGCCGCGCGACGACGTCGCTCCCTTGTTCGAGCGGCTCGAGACCATCGACAAGGTGAAGGATCTCGCGACGGTCTCGCGCCTGCTGCAGGGACGCGGCCTGCGAGCGGCGCCGAAGAAGGTCGTCTTCGCGCCCCGCGGAACGCATGAACCGGAGGAGACCAATTGGGTCCCTTGACCCCGCGACGAGGGCGATGGCGTGAAGTCGCCATCGCAAACCACTGGCATTGCCTGACAAGAACAAGCCGAGCCTGAAAACAAACGAGCAAGGCAGACAAGAGCAACATCTGGGGAGAAATTGGAATGAAGCGTTTTGAGTTGATTGCCGTGCTGGCCGCGTCGGTCGTCTGTTCCGCCGCCCACGCCGAAGATAGTGTCACGATCGGCGTACACGCCAGCTTTTCAGGTGCAGGCGCCGCGTTCGCGGAAGGCATGCTCGCCGCCACCGATTTCGCCACTGAGGACGCCAACAAGGACGGCGGGCTCGATGTCGGCGGCAAGCGCTACAAGATCCAGTTCAAGCAATATGACGACCGCTACCGCGCCGCGGACGCGGTCACGGCGATGGATCGCCTCATGATCCAGGACGGCATCCGTTTCGTGGTCGGCCCGATGGGCTCGGCGGCGGCCGTGGCGACAAAGGATCAGACCACGTCCGGAAAAGTCATCACCATGACGTTGGCCTTCACGCCGCGAGCGCTCGGCGCGGACGCGCCGTTCGCCTATCGTCCTGTCATCACAACCGGCGAATTCTCCGATCCGCAGGTGGCGTGGCTGATGAAGAGCACGTCGGCCAAGCAAGTCGTGTCGCTGCTTCCGAACGACGAGACCGGGCAGCAGATCGGCGTGGCGAATTTCAACTCCTACGCCAAGGCCGGCACGAAGCTGCAGGTCGAATATTTCGAGCGTGAGCGCGTCGATTTCGTGCCCATCCTCACGCGCATTCTCATGAAGGCCGACGGCCTCGAGCTCGGCGGCAATTCGCCGACCACGGCCGGGCTCATCCTCAAGCAGGCCCGCGAGCTCGGTTACCGCGGCCCGGTGTTCGTCACGGGCGGCGACGTCTCGGCGGAGATGCTGAAGGTGGCCGGCAAGGACGCGGCCGAAGGCACCTACGTGCATCTGCCGATCGACACCGGCCTGCCGGATACCGCGGCCTATGTCGCCCGCTTCAAGGCCAAGTACGGGCAGAACATGAATGGCTTCAGCCCGTTCTTCTATGCCGGCTTGCAGATGCTGTTCACGGCCATGAAGAAGGCCGGGACCGTCGACGACACCACCAAGATCGCCAAGACCCTCGATGGGCTGTCGGACGTCCCGACCGCGATGGGGAAAGCGGGTTGGACCGGCGAGCAGAAGTACGGGATCAAGCACCAGATCGATCTCCCGTTCTATGTCGGGCAGATCAAGGACGGCGTGGTGACGAAAGTCGCCACCTGCGATGTCAACGCCTGCAAGTAAGCGTTCGCTGAAACGGCCGAGGCGCCACGTGCGCCTCGCCGATGCGATTGGAGTCGTCCCGTGAGCATGGACATCATTCTGGCCCAGACGATCGTGAACGGCCTCATGGTCGGCATGATCTATGTGCTGATGGCGATCGGTTTCACCATGGTGTTCGGCATCATGCGCATCGTCAATTTCGCGCATGGTGAGTTCTACATGGTCGGCGCGTTTCTCTTTGCCATCCTCTACGGCAGCAACGAGATGCCGTTCGCCGTCAGCGTTCTGCTCGCGGTCGGCGCGACGGCCCTGCTCGGGCTGGTGATGGAGTGGGTCGTCTTCCGCCGGTTTCGCGGCAACGAGCTGAACGGCATGATCGCCTCCGTCGGTGTCGCTCTCATCATCCAGAACAGCGCGCTGCTGATGTGGGGGGCCTCGGCGCGCACTGTGCCGCCCGTCGTCTCCGGCGTTCTGTCCGTTGGCGGGATCGTGTTCCCCTGGTCGCGGCTGGTGGTCATCATCGGGGCGATCGTTGCCGTCGTGTCGCTCAATCTGTTGATCGGGTATACAAGGATCGGCCGGGCCATGCGGGCAGTGGCACAGGACTCCGAGATTGCCCAGGTGCAGGGCATCCGCGTCGACGTGATCTTTCCCGCCGCGTTCGTGCTGGGTGTGAGCCTCGCAGCCTTCGCCGGCGTCCTGATGGCGCCGGTCCTGTCGGTCTCACCCTTCATCGGGCTGGCACCGACACTGAAAGCTTTCGTGATCGTCGTCATCGGCGGGCTTGGCAGCGTCCCGGGCGCGGTTGTCGGCGGGTTGCTGATCGGTCTGATCGAGAGTTTTGCCGGCACCTTCGTCAGCGCCTCGCTGTCCGAGATCCTTCAGTTTCTGGTCGTGATCGCCGTCGTGTTGCTGCGCCCGCAAGGCCTGCTCGGCCGAAAGGAGCGTGAGGCGTGAAGTCTCCAGCCATCAAGCCCTTGCATTATGCCGGCGTCCTCGTCGCGGTTGCGCTTGCGGCGCTGCTGCCCTGGTTCGCGCCGAACCAGTTCTACATCCACCTCGCGACGGTTGGCTGCATCAACCTCATGCTCGTGCTCGGCCTCGCCATCATCGCCCGCGCGGGCCAGCTCTCCATGGGCCATGGCGGCTTTGCGCTGGTCGGCGGATATGTCTCGGCGCTGTTGTCGATGAAGGGCTGGCCGCCTCTGCTGACGCTGTTCATTGCAGGATTGGCTGCTGCTGTGATCGCCGCCGCCCTGGGCTGGATCATCTTGCGCTTGCGCGGCGTGTATTTCGTGCTGGTGGCCTTTGCGTTCAGCCAGATCGCAGTACTGCTCGCGCTGGATATGAGCTCCATCACCGGAGGCGCGAACGGGCTCGTCGGCGTGCCTCCGATTTCGATCTTCGGCTACGTCCTTCGCGCCAAGCCGCAATTCTATCCCTTTGCGCTCGGCTGCGCGTTGACGACGCTGGCTCTCACCTGGCTGCTCTACCGCTCGCCGCTGGGGACGATGATGGCGGCCACCGCCGAGAACCAGCGTCTCACCGAATCCAGTGGGATCGACACGCACCGGGTCCAGGTGATCGCCTTCACGATCGGATCCGGCATCGCCGGATTTGCCGGTGCCTTGTCGACACATTATCTCCGCTTCATTTCTCCTGATTCCTACACGTTCTGGGAATCCGTTTCCTACCTGACGATGCTCGTTGTCGGCGGCCGCGACGGCGTGCTCGGGCCGGTCGTGGGCGTTCTCGTCCTTACGCCCCTGCCGGAGCTGCTGCGATCCACCGAAGGCCTCCAGCACATCATCTACGGGACAGTGCTGGTGCTCTGCCTGATGTTCGTGCCGAATGGCCTCGCGAGTATCGTCCAGATGTGGCGTGCGCGCCAGCGCGTCACAACGACCAGCGCAACCCTCGTGGCCGGGGAAGTGCCATGAGCATGCTCGAGGTCGACAGCCTGAAACGTTCCTTCGGCGGCCTTGTCGCCGTCCGCGACGTCTCCTTCGCGGTCAACGACGGCGACTTTCTCGGCCTGATTGGCCCGAACGGCGCAGGCAAGACCACGCTGTTCAACGTCATCTCTGGCGTTCTCCGACCTTCGGCGGGAACGGTCAGGTTCATGGATCGCGATATCTCCGGGCAGCCTGCCAACCAGACGGTGCGCCAGGGGCTTTCGCGGACCTTCCAGGCCGCAACCATCTATCCGGAGGCGACGGTCATCGAGAACGTCGCGCGCGGCACGCTGGGCTCGAGCCTGACCGGCCTGTGGGGCGGGTTTCTCTCGAACAAATGGCGCGTTGCGGCGGAAGAGAAAGCGCTGCATGTGCTCGACCTGCTCGGGTTGGCACGCCGCGTGGGCCTGAAGGCGCGAGAACTGTCCTATGGCGAGCAGCGACGCCTTGGCGTCGCGATCGCGCTTGCCAGCGAACCCCGGCTGTTGATGCTCGATGAGCCCGTGGCGGGACTCAACCCTGAAGAGGCGGCCGAGCTCGCATCGGTGCTGCGCCGGGTCAAGGCGGAGCGCGGCGTCACCATGGTGATGGTCGAGCACCACATGCGCACCGTGATGGGCCTTTGCAATCGCGTCGTGGTGCTGGATCACGGCACCCTGATCGCGCAGGGAACCCCAGCGGAGGTCGTATCGAACCCGGTCGTGATCGAAGCCTATCTCGGCAAGGAAGCGGTCCATGCTTGAAGTTCGCGGGATCAGCGTCGCCTACGGACCCCTCACGGCGGTCCGCAATCTGAGTCTGTCGGTTGCCGATGGAGCCATCGTGTCACTCATCGGCTCGAATGGCGCAGGCAAGACGACCACGATGAAGGCCATCATCGGGCTGAAGCCGGTGAGCGGCGGGGAGATCTATTTCGACGGCGAGCGCATCGACGGCGTCGCCGCCCCGCAGCGGGTCGGGCGCGGCATTGCACTGTCGCCCGAAGGGCGGCGCGTGTTCCCGCAGATGAGCGTGCTCGACAATCTCCTGGTCGGCGGCTACTCGCAGCGCGACAACGCGCAGCAGAGGAAGACGCTGGACCAGATCTACGGATACTTCCCGCGCCTGGTGGAGCGGCGAAGCCAGATGGCGGGTTCGCTGTCGGGCGGCGAGCAGCAAATGGTCGCCATCGGCCGCGCGCTCATGGCAAGGCCGCGCCTGCTGCTGCTGGACGAACCCTCGCTCGGGCTGGCTCCGATCATCGTCGACGAGATTGCGCGCATCATCGCCGAGATCAACCGTGATATCGGTGTGTCGATCATCCTGGTCGAGCAGAATGCAAAGCTTGCGCTGAACCTCTGCCACGAGGCCTTCGTGCTGGAAACGGGCGCGGTCGCGCTCAGTGGAAAGGGCCGGGACCTCCTGGCCAGCGACTATGTGCGCCGGGCCTATCTTGGTATCTGAATGATTCTATCTGGAAATTCCGGAGTTTTGACATGACTGGCACTTCGACCTTCGGCTTCATCGGTTTGGGCGTCATGGGCGAGCCCATGTGCCGGCACCTCGTGCAGAAGACGAAGCAGACCGTGCTGATCCACGACATCAACCCCGAGCCGGTGGCGCGCCTGGTTCAGGCTGGCGCCGTCGATGTCGGCTCGATCGCGGGACTCGCGAAAGCCGACATCATCTTCATCTCCATGCCGAGCGGCGAACACCTCAAGAAAATCTGCGGGATGCCGGGCGGGCTGCTCGAGCTTGCGCACGCCGGACAGACTATCGTCGACCTCTCGACCAGCCCGTTGAAGCTGACACGCGAACTGGCCGGCGCATTCGCGGCGAAAGGCGCAGACTATGCCGATGCGCCCGTCGCCAGGACGCGCGCGGCGGCTGAAGCCGGAACGCTGGCGATTTCCGTCGGCGCCACCGCGGGTGTGTTCGCGCGCATCGAGCCCCTGCTGCGCTGCTTTGCCAGCGAGGTCACCCATTGTGGCGACGTCGGATCGGGCCAGGTGGTGAAGATCCTCAACAACATGGTCGTGGTCGGGACCGTGACCGCCTTGTGCGAAGCCGCCGCGATCGCGAACGCCGCGGGTGTCTCGACCGAGACCCTGTTCGATGCCTTCTCCAAGGGCTCCGCGGACAGCTTCGCGCTGCGCAATCACGGATACAAGGCCGTTGCTGCGCGCGAGTTTCCCGAGCGGGTGTTCTCGACCGACTACATGCACAAGGACGTATCCTACGCGCTCGACATGGCGAAGGATGCCGGCATCGAGGCAAGGGAAGCCGCGCTCGGCGCCAGCCTTCTGACCGAAGCGTCTCGTGCCGGTTTCGGCGCGAATTACTGGCCGGTCATCGTGAAGATCATCGAGCGCTCCTCGAAATAGCGGCAGCGCCGGCAACCGGGCCGAACCAACAAGACGAACATTCAACGGGAGGACTTCGTGCGGCTGCTGTTGTTGACGATCGCGCTGCTTGTTTCGAACTGGAGCCTGGCAGCCGCGGAAAACTATCCCTCGCAGAGAATTACCGTCATCGCGCCCTTTGCCCCGGGCAGCGGGACCGATGGCGTCGCGCGCATCGTGTTCCAGCGACTGTCCGAGCTCTTGAAAACGACGATCGTCATCGACAATCGGGTCGGCGCCAACGGCGCGCTGGGCGCGACGGCAGCGGCGCGTTCGGCGCCGGACGGCTACACCTTGCTGGTGGGTGGTACCTCCACGCACGCCGCCAACCCGAGCATGCTGAAATCGATCCAGTACGATCCCGTCGCCGATTTTGTGCCGATTTCGCAGTTCGGCCTGTTTCCCTATTTCCTGATCGTCGATCCCGGCCTGCCGGTCAAAAGCGTTGCCGATCTCGTCGCGCTGGCCAAGAGCAGGCCGGGCACGCTGACATTCGGCTATGCCAACGCGCTTGGCCAATTGTCCGGTGAAGCGTTCAGGCGCCGGGCGGGTATCGATATCGCCGCCGTGCCCTACCGGAACAGCCCGCAGGTCGTGACCGACATCATCGCGCAGCGTGTCTCGATGACGTTCATGGACATGGCGCCTGCGGTCGCGCAGGTGGAGGCGGGCCAGGCGCGTGCGATCGCAACCACGAACCCGGCCCGTAGTTCGCAATTCCCTGACATCCCGACCATGAAGGAGGGCGGGCTCGCGTTCCTCAATATCTCCGCATGGTCCGGGCTTTTCGCGCCGAAGGACACGCCGCCGGAGATCGTCGCGAAGCTTTCGGAAGGGGTGCGCGAGGTTTTGGCGGAGCCCGAGATCAAGAGTCGTCTCGCCGAGATCGGCTTTGAGGTTCAATGGATCGGCCCGGCGGACTTCGCCAAACACGTCAGGGACGACATCGAATTGTGGGCCACGACAACGAAGGAAGCTGGCATCGAACGCCAGTAGGGACCGACATGTCCGAGTATGAAATCTACGCGATCCGATATGCTCGCAAGGACGAGCGCCGTGCATCGGAGAACTTCATCGACAGCAGCGATGTGCCGGATAATCCGATGCCGCTCGATTTCTTCGTCTGGGCGCTGGTCGGCCGGGACCGCACGGTGATCGTCGATACCGGCTTCGATGAGGAGGCGGGCAGGCCGCGCAACTATGCCGTCACACGGCCGGTGGCCGAAGGCCTCAAGCAGATCGGCATCACCCCCGACAGCGTCAAGGACGTCATTCTGACCCACATGCATTGGGATCATGCCGGCAACCACGACCTGTTTCCGCAGGCGCGCTATCACGTGCAGGAGCGCGAGATGCATTTCTGCACGGGGCGCTGCATGTGCGACGCCGAGCAGAACAAGGCCTACAACGCCGAGGATGTCAGCCATATCGTCCGGCGGAACTTCGAAGGGCGTGTGACCCTTCGCGATCCCAACTCCGATTTCGACGACGGGATATCCCTGCACTGGCTGGGTGGACATACCGCGGGACTTCAGGTCGTGAGGGTGAGGACACGCCGCGGTTACGTGGTGCTGGCTTCGGACGCCTCGCACTATTACGCCAACATCCTGCGGCGCCGGCCGTTTCCGGTCTTGTTCGACACGAACCAGATGCTGAACGGCTTTGCGGTCATCGAAAAGCTGGCGGATAGCCCGTCGCACATCATTCCCGGTCACGACCGGCAGGTGCTCTCGCTGTTTCCTGCCGCCCGCGAAGGGATCGAGGGGATCGCGCGATTGGACGCCGATCCCCTCGGGAGTCCAGCCTAACCATCAACCGAAGCCAGACCCGAAGGCGCAGGATTCGCCGTCCGGATGAGACGGGCAATTCGCCAGTTGCGGAGACAATCGACCATGCCAAAGAAGTACGGAATTGCCATTGCCAACGAGACGGTCAGCACGCCGAACCAGGAATGGTTCGCCGCCATAAACCCCTACACTCGCGAGGAATGGGCGCAGGTCGCGCAGGCGACCCCCGCGCAGGTCACGGACGCGATCGCGGCGGCGAGAAGAGCCTATGAAACCGTCTGGAGCAAGACCACGGGTCTTGCGCGCGCGACCTTGCTGAACAAGCTCGCCGATCTGCTCGACGCGCAGGCCGAGCGCATCGCCATCATGGAGAGCACCGACAACGGAAAGATCATCCGGGAGACGCACGGGCAGATGCATTTTGCCGCGCGCGCCTACCGGTTCTTCGCGGGCTGCGCCGACAAGATCTTCGGCGATACGATTCCGCTCGACCAGCGCGATGTGTTCGACTTCACGCGCCGGGAGCCGATCGGCGTTGCGGTTCTCATCACCGCCTGGAATTCGCCGATGGGTCTGCTTGCCAACAAGCTCGCGCCGGCTCTGGCGGCGGGCAATTGCGTCGTCATCAAGCCGTCCGAGCATGCGTCGGTGACGACGCTTGAATTCGCCGAGCTGGTCCGCGCGGCGGGCTTCCCCGCGGGTGTCGTCAATGTCGTCACCGGCGATTACCGGACCGGGCAGGCGCTGCTCGCCAGCGGCCGGATTGACCGCGTCAGTTTCACGGGAAGCCCGAATGTCGGCCGCCAGATCGCGGCGGAGGCGGGTCGGTCGCTCGTCCCGGTCACGTTGGAGCTGGGCGGCAAGTCCCCCAATGTCATCTTCGAGGACGCCGACCTCGACAAGGCGACGGTCGGGGCTCTCGCCGGCATTTTCGGCGCGACCGGGCAGACATGCATCGCCGGCTCGCGGCTCCTCGTGCAGCGGTCCATTCACGATGACATCGTGAAACGTCTCCTCGCCCGGGCGCACAAGATCAGGCTCGGCAATCCCCTGGACAAGGCGACGGACATGGGGACGGTAGCGAACGAGCCGCAGTTCGAGCGTATCCTCAAATGCATCGGCGATGCTCAGAAGGAGGGGGCGGTTCTCGCGTGTGGCGGAAAGGCCGCGACGGGCGATGGTCTCGGCAACGGCCTGTTCATTGAGCCGACCATCTTCACGGGCGTGGAGAACAAGATGGCGATTGCCCAGGAGGAGGTGTTTGGACCTGTGCTCTCGATCATTCCCTTTGACACGGAAGAGGAGGCGATCGGCATCGCCAACGACAGCAAATATGGCTTGGCATCCGGGATCTGGACGACGAACCTGTCGCGCGCCTTGCGCGTGTCACGAGCCGTCCATGCCGGAACGGTCTGGGTGAATACCTACCGTGCCTCCAGCGCCATGGCGCCGTTCGGAGGTTTCAAGGAATCCGGCTTCGGCAAGGAGCGCGGCGTCGCGGCGCTGGACGAGTTCCTGCAGACCAAGAACGTGATGATCGATTTCTCCAACGAGGAGCGCGATCCGTTCGCGCTCAAGATGTGATGTGCGCTGCCGCCGAACGGCGCGTGCAGCGCATCTCGCGAATAGAGCGGCGCGCATGTGCCGTCTTCAATCTCCAGAACCGCAATCGGTCTTCTGGAGAATAGCGGCGGTCGACGAGATCGCCGTCGCCCTCAGGGCGTCCTCCCTGGACTCGAGCTCCGTGACCCCCTGTGGTCGCGGAGCTCTTTTTCTTTGGGGGGGGGCGGCAGCTGCCTCATTCAGGCGCAGCGATGAGCGATCGGCGCGTCCCGGTCGTCCGCCGTCTAGCTAGAAAATGCATTATCTGACAGCAGGAAAGTCGCGTCTATCTTGACGCTTCGCCCGACTGGGTCGACTTTTCAGCCGTTTTTGGCTGGGCATTCGAAAATTACCCAGGCGGGGTGTTGACCGTCATCAAATATAATGCATTATGCATTCTATGTTGGTCACTGAAGCTCAAGGCAAGGCTCTGCTGCGCAGCGCCGCCATCGCCACTCCTTCCAGTCAGGAATTGCGCTCTCTCGACGAAGCGCGGGCCTGTCGCATTGCGCTGCCTGTCGCTGTCAAAGCGCAGGTCGCCGCCGGCGGACGGGGCAAGGCCGGCGGCATTCGCAAGGCAAGCTCCGCCGCAGAGCTGGAAAGCGCCTTCGACGCGATCATGGGAATGCGGTTCGCCGGCGAAGCGCCGTCGTCCGTCCTGGTCGAGAGCTGGCTCGACATCGACCGCGAGCTTTATCTTGCCGTGGCGATCGACAGCCGGGTCGGCGGCTTCAACGTGCTCTATTCGCCGCGCGGCGGAGTCAACATCGAGGATGGCCCGCCGCCGCTCAGCTATCCGGTCGGGCTCGCCCGCAATTTTCGCGCCCACGCCTTCCGCGCGCTGCTGGAGCCGGTCGAGAGCGACGTGAAGGTGCGCGAACGCGTCATCTCGACCGCACGCCGTTTGCTCGAAATCGCGCAAGCGAACGAATGCACGACGGTGGAGATCAATCCGCTGGTCGTCGCCAAGGGGGGCGCGTTGATCGCCGCGGACGCAAAGATCGTCCTGGATGAAGCGGCGGTGTTCCGCAAGGCCGCCACGGCGTCCGCCATCGCAGCCTCGCGCGCCAAGGCGGAGCAAGACATCCGCCGATGCGAGGAAGCCAATCTGATGCTGGTCTGGCTGGACGGCGAGATCGGACTGATCTCCGGCGGTGCCGGCATGACCATGGCCGCGATGGATGCGATCGACGGCGCCGGCGCGCAACCGGCCTGTTTCCTCGACGTCAGCGGCAACCCGACGCCGGCAGGATTTGGGCTTGCCTTCGACCTGCTCGACCGCGCGCCGAACGTGAAGGGCATTCTGGTCAGCATGTTCGGCGGCGGGCTGCACACTGACCGCGTGGCGAAAACGCTGGTCGAGCTGCTGGCGCGGCGAACCTCGGCGAAGCCGGTGACACTGCGGCTGAACGGCACGCGCAGCGATCTTGCAACCACGATCCTCCGCGAGGCCGGCCGTCAGAACCACGCGACGCTGGAGAGTGCGGTCGCCGATATCGTCAAGCGAGTGGCGGGAGCGCAGTCATGAGCATACTTCTCGGTGCTGATGCCCGCGTACTGATCGTCGGCATCACCGGCAAGTTCGGCACGTTCTCCGTCAAGGATCTCGCGCAGAGCCAAACCAAGGTCGTCGCCGGTGTGGCGACGGGGCGCGGCGGCCAGGCCATCGAAGGCGTTCCGGTGTTCTCCAGCGTCGCGGCGGCGATGCGGGAAACCCACGCCAATGCGGCCCTGGTCTACGTGCCGGCCGTCGTTGCGCTCGATGCGGTGCTGGAGACGATCGAAGCCGGCTGTCCGCTGATCGCCTATCCCGGCGACGGCCTGCCGGTGCTGGACGCGATGGAGATGCGTGCGGCCGCGCTCGATCACGGCGCACATCTGGTCGGGCCGAACTCACCCGGACTGATCTCGCCCGGCAAGGCCAAGCTCGGCTTCATGCCTTCGTTCTGCTACGCGCCCGGGCCGATCGGCGTGATCTCGCGCAGCGGCTCGTTGTCCTATGAGGCTTGCTTCCGCCTGTCGTCGGCAGGTCTCGGCCAGAGCAGTGTCATCGGCATCGGCGGCGATCCGGTGCGCGGCGTCAACGCGGCGGAAGCCATCGCGCTGTTCCACGATGATCCCGAGACGCGCGCCATCATCTATCTCGGCGAGATCGGTGGCTCGGAAGAATATGCCCTCGCCGAATACGCCAAGCGGCCGGATGCAAAGCCGGCGGCGGCTCTGCTGGTCGGCCGCACCGCGCCCGCCGGCAAGAAGATGGGACACGCCGCCGCGATGATCGGCTCCTATGCCGAGGCCTGGGCGGCGAAGGTCGAGGCGCTCGATCGTGCCGGTGTCGTGATCGCGCGCAATCTCGACGGTCTCGCCGCTGCCGCCGCTTCGGCGTTGGCCCGCGCCATGAAACCCGCAGCCTAGCACAACTCAACTCGTACAGGGATTGGAGACGAAGATGTCAGACGTGATGGAGAAGGAAAAAGAGGTCGGCCATGCCCCGGCGGAAGGCAAGATCACCGACGAAGCGATCGCGCAGGCGCGGGGCATGATCGGCCTTCAGCTTCGCCCGGAGGGACCGTATCTCCAGGACGCGACCGAAGACACGATCCGCAATTTCTGCAACGGCATCGGCGATCTCAACCCGCTCTACCGCGACTCCGAGCACGGCCGGCAAAGCCGCTATGGCACCAACGTCGCCCATCCGATGTTCCCGATGGCGTTCGGCTGGATCGGCCGCACGCGCTGGGGTCTTCCCGGCGTTCACGGCTTCTACGCGGGCAACGACTGGGAGCTGTTCCGCCACATCCGGCCCGGTGATCGCATCACCGCGATCGAGCGCGTGGTCGGCATCGAGGTGAAGGAGAGCAAATTCTCCGGCCGTCTCGTGCTGCAATATGTCGAGGCCACCTATTCCAACCAGCGCGGCGAAATGGTCGCCCGCGCGCTCGGCACCTGCACCCGCCACGAGCGCAAGGCCGCGCGCGACGCCGGCAAGTACAAGGACGTCAAGCCCTATGAGTACACGGCGGACGAATTCGCCGCGCTCGACGAGGCGATCCTGAAGGAGGACGAGCGGATCCGCGGCACCACGATGCGCTACTTCGAGGACGTCAACGAAGGCGACGAACTGCCGCCGATCGTGCGCGGCCCGCTCTCGCTGATGGACACGATGGGCTTCCTGGTCGGCTGCGGCCGCGGCCACACCCACGGCATCGTGCTGAAATCCGCCGTCAAGCATCCCGGCCATTTCTTCCGCAATCCGGAAGCCGGCGGCGGCATCGAATATACCGGCATCGGGCATCACCGCGAGTCCGTGGCCAAGGAAGTCGGCGTGCCCGGCACCTATGATTACGGTCCGCAGCGCTCGTCCTGGCTCGCCAGCCTCGTCAGCAACTGGATGGGCGATGCCGCCTTCCTGAAGCGCGTGCGCACCGAGATGCGGCGCTTCAACACCATGGGTGATTCCACCTGGTGCAAGGGCAAGATCAGCAAGAAGTACGTCAAGGACGGCTTTGCGCTAGTCGATCTCGAGATCTGGGGCGAGAACCAGCGCGGCGAGCTGACCACGCCGGGCCTTGCCACCGTGATGCTGCCCTCGCGCGACGTGAAGAACCGCGTGTTCTTCGATGGTGCGGGACTCGAGCTCGAACTGCCGACGATCCGCTGAGGCTTTAAGCCAAGCAAGCACCGAAGCGTGGTGCGCCACGCTTCGGACCCAACCAAGAACAACACGAGGAAGCGTTGCCATGACGGACGAGGCTGCTGCGCCTCCGCTTGCGGGCGCCATTGCCGTCGAGATCTCGCGCGGTGTTGCGGCCGGCCATGCCGGCCGGCTGCTCTCCACCCTCGGTGCAGAGACAGTCCTCGTCGAGCCGCCGGAAGGCAATCCTCTTCGCCGCGAGCCGCCGTTGCTTCCGCCGGCCCATGAAGCGAGCGCGCTGTTCGCGTTTCTGGCAGCAGGCAAGAAAAGCGTCACCTGCGATCTGACGAGTGCGGCCGGCCAGGCGGGATTGTCCGTGCTGCTGACTGAAGCCGATGTCCTCGTGCATGATCTTCGCCCCGACGAGCGCGCAAATCTCGAACTCGATGAGCCGACGCTCAGGGCCCGCTATCCGAAGCTGATCGATGTCTCGGTGTTGCCGTTCGGCGCCTTCGGACCGAAGGTGGACTGGCGAGCGGAGGAGATCAATCTGATCCACGCGTCCGGCGAGGGCTTTCTGCTGCCCAACGGCCTTGCCGCCGAACTCTTTCCCGAACGTCCGCCGCTGAAGGTCTACGGCCATTTCGCCGAGTATCAGGGCGGCGTAGTCGCTGCGCTGGGGGCATTGTCCTCACTGGTGAGCCGCGTGCAGGGTGGCGCTGAAAGCGTCGACGTCTCCATCCAGGATGCGACGCTCGCGGTCGGCGCATTCGCGCTGCAGCGTCTCGGGGACGGCTCGCTGGAGCATCGCCGGACGCGCTCGTTCAAATATGGCGGCGTGCTCGAATGTGCCGACGGCTATGTCGAGCTGCTGACGCTCGAGGAGCGGCAGTGGCGCGGCCTCATCGAGCTGATGGAGCGCCCCGATTGGATGCTCGATCCCGCGCTCTCGGACTCGCTGGAGCGCAGCCGGCGTGGCCCGGAGATCAATCGCGCCATTCGAGCTTGGGCACGCGAGCAGCGGACCGCGGATGTCGTCGCGCGCGCGCAGGCGCTCGGTGTGCCCATGGCGAAATACGCCAGCCCCGCCGAGGTGCTGTCCGGTCCGCATGAGGCCGCGCGACACCTGTTTCAACCGGTCGAGATTCCGGGCGCCGGCCGGCTGCCGGTGCTGTCGGCACCGTTTCACGTCGATGGCGCCGCGCTGCCCTTGCGAGCTGGGCCGCCCCGGCTCGGCGAACATCAGCATTTGCTCTCGACCAGGCGTCATCGCGAACGGCCGGCTGTTGCCGCGGAGGTCTCATGAAACCGCTTGCCGGAGTCCGCATCGCCGATTTCACGCTGCATGCGGCCGGGCCGTTCTGCACCCACATCCTGTCGCAGCTCGGCGCGGAGTGTATCAAGGTCGAGAGCGCGGCGCGCCCTGATATCTTCCGCAAGCCGCACCCGGTCTACGGCCGGATGGGACCGGCGAGCTTCGATCAGGTGGCATCCAACAAGCTGTCGGTGCGCATCAATCTTAAGGACGCCAAGGGCATCGCGCTGGCCAAAAAGCTCGTCGGCGTCAGCGATCTCGTCTGCGAGAGCTTTCGGCCCGGCGTGATGGAACGGCTCGGTCTTGGTTATGCAGCGCTCGCCGCGCTGAAGCCCGTGGTGGTGATGGTGTCCGTCTCGTCCTCGGGCCAGAGCGGACCGGATTCACATTTCGCCGGCTACGCGCCGCTGTTCGGCGCCTGGGGCGCGCTCGGTTATCTCACCGGCTATGAGGACGGGCCGCCGGTCGAGATGCGGCACGTGATGGACCACAGCGTCGGCGTGAACGCCGCCATGGCGGCGGTGGCCGCCATCTATCGTCTGCGCCAGACCGGGCGCGGCGGACATGTCGATGTCAGCGCGCGCGAGGTGGCCTGCTCGCTGGTCGGCGAAGCCCTGCTGTTCGCCGCCGCCGGAGGAGAGCCGGCACGGATCGGCAATGATCATCTGCGGATGGCGCCGCATGGCGTGTTCCGGACCCGCGAGGAGGACCGCTGGCTGACCATTGCCGTCGGGACCGACGACGAATGGCGGCGCCTGGCAAGGCTGATCGATGCGCCGCATCTGCTGACCGACCCGCGGTTCCAGACAAGAGCGAGCCGTCACATGCACCGACAGGTGCTGCATGGCGAGGTCGAGCACTGGACGATGACGCGCGAGGCCGGTGAGGCCGAGCGAAAGCTCCAGGCTGCCGGCATCGCGGCGCATGTCTCCTGCAACATGGAGGACATCGCGCACGACCGGCATCTGCGCGAGCGCGGGACCGTCGTCGATGTCGAGGATACTGCCGGCCGCGAGCGCGCCGCGCTGAAGGCGCCGATCCGCTTCTCGAAATCCGAGGTCGGCATGACGCGCGGCACGCCGCGGCTCGGCGAGGACGAGGACTACGTGTTCGGCGAGCTGCTCGGCCTCAGCCGCGAGGACCGCGACGTGTTGATCGACCAGCAGGTGATTTTCTGAACGCTTGAAGTGGAGTTGCCGTCATGAACGAGAGTGCCGCATTGGCCGACGAGGATTGGCAGGCCTGGGTCGGCCGCAAGGAGACGATCCGCGAGCGGATCGCGCCGGACCGCGTCGCCGCGCTGGCCGCCACGCTCGGCGTGGAAGGACATCATGCGCCCGGCGCAGCCCTGCCGCCGGGGTGGCACTGGATCTTCTTCAATCGCTTCGTGCCACGGCAGGAGCTCGGCGCGGACGGACATCCGAAGCGCGGCGGATTCCTGCCGCCGGTGTCCTTGCCGCGTCGCATGTGGGCCGGCGGGCGGCTCACCTACCACAAGCCGCTGACCATCGGCAGCGAAGGCGTGCGCGAAAGCACGATCCTGAAGGTCGAAGCCAAATCCGGTCGTGCCGGAAAGCTGGTCTTCGTCACCGTCAGCCACAGCATTTCCTGCGATGGCGCGCCTTGCGTCACCGAACAGCAGGACATCGTCTATCGCGAGGCCGCCGCGCCGGGATCGCCCGTGCCCGCGGCCACGCCATCCCCGCAGCATGGCGCATGGTCGGAAGAGTTCCGGCCCGACACCGTGCTGCTGTTCCGCTATTCGTCGCTCACGTCGAATGGCCACCGCATCCACTACGACCAGGCGTACGCGCAGGCCGAGGAGAATTATCCGGATCTCGTCGTGCACGGGCCGCTGACAGCGACCTTGCTGCAGAGCTTCGCGGAGAAGCATGCCGGCAAGCCGCTCAAATCCTTCGCGTTCAGGGGCGTCTCGCCGCTGTTCGTGAGCTCGCCGTTCCACCTGGAGGGAAAGGGCGACGGGCACGCGCTCGACCTCTGGGCCAGCGGACCGGGCGGCGCGCTCGCGATGAAGGCGTCCGCAGAGGTCTGATCGCATCGGCACGGTCCGGGAAACAAGGAAAGCACGGCGGAGGCGAGGGCGATGAGATCGGCGCATCTTTCTGTAGTCCCGTTACAAGGCGGCGAGGCGCGATGCGCGCCCGCGGTCGAGCTGCGCGGTGTTGGCAAGACCTTTTCCTCGCGCAGCGGCCGCGTCGACGTCCTGAGCGGGCTGAACCTTTCGCTTCAGAGCGGCGAGTTTCTCGCCATCGTCGGTCCCAGCGGTTCCGGCAAGTCGACCGTGCTGAATCTGCTCGCCGGCCTCGACCGGCCGACCACCGGCGCGGTGTTGTGTCAGGGCGTACCGGTCGGCGCCGTCAATACCGGGATCGGCTATCTCACGCAGCATGACAGCCTGCTGCCGTGGCGGACGGTGGAGCAGAACATCGCGGTGCCGCTCGAGCTGCGCAAGATCGACCGTGCGGAGATTGCGGACCGCGTGCGCGAGCTGATCGCGCAGGTCGGTCTCGACGGTTTCGAGCGTCACTACCCGAGCCAGCTCTCCGGCGGCATGCGCAAGCGCGCGATGCTCGCCCGCACGCTGATCTATGACCCGCCGGTGCTGTTGATGGACGAGCCGTTCGGACCGCTCGATGCGCAGCTCAAGCTGGTGCTGCAGGCGGAGCTTCTCAAATTGTGGTCGGTGCGGCGCAAGACGGTGGTGTTCGTGACCCACGACATCGTCGAGGCGATCACGCTCGCCGATCGCGTTCTGGTGTTCTCGCCGCGCCCCTGCCAGATCAGGCTCGACGAGCCCATCAATATTCCGCGGCCGCGCGAAGTGCACGAGGTGCGCTTCCATCCCGCCTTCGAAGAGCATTACAGGCGGCTGTGGGCCGCCCTCGAACCGCCGGCGAGGCGAATGTCATGAGCACAGAGGTGCTGTCCGATACGCGAGCCGAGCCGATGTTCGGCCAATCCGGCCGCGTGCGGCTCTATCGCACGGTCTTCGTGGTCGCGATGCTCACGGCGTGGCAGGCCGCATCCGGCACGCTGCTCGATCCGTTCTGGGTGAGCAGCCCGGCGGCGGTTTTCAAGACGCTGGTGGAATGGACCGCGAGCGGGCAGCTCTCCTATCACCTGCTCATCACGTTCAAGGAAACCGCCGCCGGCTTCATATTGGGCGCGACCGCCGGTGTCCTGTTTGCGCTGATGATCGGCGCGAGCGACATCCTGCATCGCACCGTCGATCCCTTCGTCACGGCGGTATACGGCGTGCCCAAGGTCGCGCTCGCGCCGCTTTTCATCATGTGGTTCGGCATCGGTCTGGCGCCAAAGATCGTGCTCGCGGCGATCAGTGTGTTCTTCCTGGTGTTCTTCTCGACCTTGCGCGGTGTGCGTGAGGTCGACCTGAAGATGGTCGATGCGTTGCGGACCATGGGCGCAGGGCGGTTCGCGGTCCAGCGCATGGTCATCTTTCCGTCCGCGTTGCCATGGCTGTTCACGGGATTGAAGCTCGGCCTGCCTTACGGCTTCGTCGGCGCGGTTGCAGCCGAGATGATGGCCTCGAATGCGGGCATTGGCTACCTCACGCAGAACTCCGCCGGCCAGCTCGACACGGCCGGGGTGTTCGCCGCGCTGTTCGCGCTGATGGTCGTCACCACACTGCTCAATGAAGCGCTCGGACGGCTGGAGAGCTGGATCTTCCGTTGGCGCTGAGGAGACCTTTTCACAACAAGAATAATGGGAGGACATCATGATCACGCGTCGGACGATGTTGGGCGGTATCGCTGCGGGGGCACTGGGCGGTTCGGTCACGCCAGGCCTGTCGCAGGGCGCCGGCAAGCCGGTGACGATCGCGATCGGTGGTTACACCTTCGCCTATCTGCCGCTGCTGGTCGCGACCGCAGCAGGCTACATGAAGGATGCGGACCTCGACGTCTCCCTGATCGACACCGGCAGCGGCACCAACAGCATGGCGGCGATCCTCGGCGGCAGTGTCGACGTGGCCGGTCTCGTGATGAGCGACGTGATCCTTGCGGTCGCCAAGGGTCAGAAGATCAACGCCTTCGCGCCGCTGATGTCGCAATATGCGAGCGATGCGGTGATCGCGCGGAAGACAGCGGACAAGATCGGTCTCGTGCCGGACATGCCGCTGAAGGAGCGCATGGCCCGCATGAAAGGCCTGACGCTGGCGATCTCCGGTCGCGGCAGCGGCACCGACAAAATCTGGCGCTATCTGCTGTCGCTCGGCGGGCTCGATCCAGAGAAGGATGTCAGCCTGACGGTGGTCAAGCTCGACAAGATGTACCTGGCGCTGCGCTCCGGCCAGATCGACGGCTTCAACACCACCGCGCCGGCGAACAACCAGGCGGTGGAGGAGGGGCTCGCGGTGTGGGCCGCCCGCCCGTCGCACGGCGAAGTGCCGGGCATCGAGAATTTCCTCTACACCGTCCTGTGCGGACGGCCGGATTTTCTGGACAAGAATCCCGAGACCGCCGCATCGCTGGTCCGTGGCATGACCAGGGCATCGGAATTGATCCGCAGCGATCCCGAGGCGGCGGGCCAGATCCTGCACGATCGCTATTTCCAGCAGACCGATACGGCGCTGATCAAGCACACGGTCTCGGACCAGCGCACCACCGTCTCGGTGCCGCCGACATTGTCCGAGCAGCAGTTCGCGCACAACATGGAGTTCGAGCTGAAATTCAGCGACGCCGTGCGCGGCGTGTCCTACCGGCAGGCGATCGATCCACGCTGGCTGGGAGCGTAGGGCCAATCTCTGCCGCTTGGAGGCGCGTCTTCTCCCTGCAAGGGGAGAAGGTCGTCAGGCGAAACTCACATCCGCGCTGTTCTTGATCGCGGCGAAGCGGGCGAGGCAGCGCAGGGCGCTGTCGTGCTCGTCGGTGGTGCCGCCGGCGCAGCAGTCTTCCAGCACCGTGCAGCCATAGTCGCGATCGTGGGCTTCGCGCGCGCCGGTGTGCACCACGCCGTTGGTCGAAACGCCGCTCAGGAACAGGTCGGTCACGCCATGGGCGCGCAGGATCGGCTCCAGCGAAGTGCCGTAGAACGGGCTCACCCGATGCTTGATGATGTCGAAATCGCTTGCTTCCGGCTTGAGCTCGGGATGGACTTCCGTGCCCCAGGTGCCGAGCTTGAACATGCCGGCGCTCCTGGCGCGGGAGAAGATCGGCGAATTGGGCGGACATTCCCGGTAATCGGGCGAAAAGCCGACGCGGACATAGCCGATCAGCACGTCCGCTGCGCGGGCCTTGGCGATGACGGCCCTGGTGCGGCCGAGCACGTCGCGCTCCTTCATCAGCGGCACGTAGGTCTTGGCTCCGCCGCCATTCTCATGGACGAGGTCGTTCAGCATGTCCATGACGAGTAGCATCGGCTTCATAGCATCTCCTTCTCAGAGTTCTTTTCAGAGCCTTTGGATTTGGTGCCGCTGTCCGCCCGCGCAGGCATGCTGTTGCGCAGCTCGGTCCAGCCGGTTTCGATGTGCTGGCGCATCGTCAGCATTGCGCTGGCGGCATCGCCCTCGATCACGTTCTTCAGGAGCTCATTATGCTCCTTGGCGGCGCGTACGGCCCGGCCGCCGATGCGGTTGATGACGTCGAACGGATATTGCGCCCACAAGACCTGCACGAAATGCAGTGTCTTCGGCAGCCGTGCGAAATCATACATGCGGCGGTGGAAGCGGTAGTTGATGCCGCGTGCCGCGGTGCTGTCATTGGCGAGCGCGGCGTCCTCGAACTGTCGCGCCAGCTCGCGCAGCTCGGCGATCTCCTCGGCGGTGATGTTGCGCACGGCGCTCTCGACGAGCTGGGTCTCGAGCGTGATCCGCAGCTTCAGGATCTCGGTGGACGCCTCGACGTCGAACGGCGCGACCGTTGCGCCGCGGTAGGAGTCGCTGGAGAGGTAGCCTTCGGCTTCGAGCAGCTTCAGCGCCTCGCGGACCGGCGTGATGCTGATCTTCAGCTCCTGCGCGATCTCGGTTTGCTTGAGCCGGACGCCGCGCGGCAGTCGCCCCGAGATGATGCCCTCGCGGAGATAGTCGGCGACCTGTTCCTCTTTCGTCCGATATTCCATTGGATGCCGCTGCCCCCCGACCGATTTGCCGCGGCTACCATAGACGCGGGCCACCAGGGAGGATAGAAGTACAAACGATAATGCATAATGCATAATCGAGGTTGTCTGCTGATGTCCAGCTCTTTGTCCCGATCGTTCCTGTTTGTCCCCGCCAGCCGGCCCGAGCGTTTCGACAAGGCGCTGATGTCGGGTGCGCACCGGGTCATCCTCGATCTCGAGGACGCGGTGGCCCCCGCGGACAAGAGCGCGGCGCGCAGCGCCATCACCCAGTGGGCCGGGCGGACCGATGCGATCGTCCGCGTCAACGGCGCGGACAGTCCGTTCTTCGCCGCCGATATGGAGATGATCCGCCGCGCTGGCGTGACCAGGGTGATGCTGCCGAAGGCCGAGCCCGGCGCGCTCAATCGCCTGGTCGGTCTGCTGGAGGGCAAGTGCGACATCATCGCGCTGATCGAAACCGTGCGGGGATATGCCGAGCTGCGAAGCATCGGCAAGAGCGGGCTGGTTTCGCAGTGTGCTTTCGGCAATCTCGATTTCGGCGTCGATGCCGGGATAACGGAAACGACGGGCGAGCTCGATCCGGTCCGTCTGCAAATCGTTCTGGAGTCGCGGCTGGCCGGATTGGCGCCGCCGATCGACGGGGTGACGACGTCGTGGACGGATCCTGCCGCCTTCGGCGCAGCCGTCGGCCGGACGAAGGCGCTCGGCTTCGGTGCCAAGCTCTGCATCCATCCGGCCCAGGTCAAGCTGGTCAACGAGGCCTTCCTGCCGACCGCTGACGAGCTCGATTGGGCGCACCGGGTGATGCAGGTTGCAAGGGAGGGGCAGGGCGCCGCGGTGGCGCTCGACGGCAAGATGATCGACGCGCCGGTGATCCGCCGCGCAGAGCTGATCCTGGATGGCGCGATGGAGAACCGCAAATAATGCATAATGCATTTTTTCTTGACCGGCCGGGTTCCTCCCGCTAAGGATCGTCTCACAAGAAAAACAGATCTCGGGGAGGGCCTATGAAGAGGCGTGAGTTTCTCAAGCTATCTGGCGCCGCCGCGCTTGCGTCGGCCTATCCTGGCGGCCCGCTCCTCGCCGACGAGATCGGCGTCGACACCGCGGCCAAGACCATCACCATCGGCGGGTTCACCCCGATCACGGGACCTGTCCCGTTCTACGCAATCCTGACCCATGCGGCCGACGCCTACTTCAAGAGCGTCAACGAGGCCGGCGGCATCAAGGGCTGGAAGATCAACTACGTGACGCTCGACGACGGTTATGATCCCGCCCGCAGCGTTGCTGCGGTCAGGCGTCTCGTCGAGGACAACCACATTTTCGCGCTCGTCGCGGCGGTCGGCACGGCAACCAATGTCGCCGTCATTCCCTACGCCAAGGAAAACGGCCTTGCGATGATCGGGCCGATCGGCGGCGCGAGCGCCTTCTTTGCCGAGCCCAACATCTTTCCGCTGTTGCCCGACTACGGCTGGTCGGCGGCCTCGAATGCCGAGTTCGCTGTCAACGATCTGAAGCTGAAGAAGATTGCGCTGCTGTGGGAGAACGACGAGCTCGGCCGCTCCGCCAAGCGCGGCTTCGATCTCTTCATGGAGGCGAACAAGCTGACGCCGGCGGAATCGGTGCCGTTCGAGGTGAAGACCACGGATTTCACGCCGCATATCCGGCGCGTCGCAAATGCCCAGGCCGACGCCGCGATCCTGTTCGGCTCCAACGCCAATCTTGCGGCGGCGTTGAAGGCAGCCGACCGCCAAGGCGTCAAGCTGACCTGGTTCGCGCCGTTCTTCACGGCCGATCCCGCCACCTACAAGCTGGCCGGCGAGCTGCTGAACGGCGTCTACTTCTCGTCATGGCTGCTTCCGGTCGACAGCGCCGAGCCCGAGATCAAGGCCTATCGCGAGGCCGTGACGAGGTTCTATCCGAACGACCCGGTCGGTGTGTTCGGCCTCAACGGCTGGAGCAACGCCGCGCTGTTCGGCAGCATCTTCAGTGCGCTGGTCGACAGCGGCAAGCCGATCACGCGCGCCAATCTGATCGAGGCGGGCAATAGCTTGAAGAACGCTTCGGTCGGCGGTGCGCGCAAGGTGACCTTCACCGGCTCCGATCACCGCGGCACGCGCCAGGAGGCGATCCTGCAGGCGCAGGGCTCCTTCGTCATGGTGCGCGACTTCAAGCCTTATCCGGCCGTGGCCTTCGACGCCAAGCCGGCCTGACTAGATCGCGTCGGCGGGTGATCGCAAGACGCGACCGCCCGCTGCTCGCTGAACTGCCGGATAGTTACCAAGAAGAACAAGGAAAATACGACATGGCTGGATCGCCTCTGAGCGGCCCCTCGCGTCTCGATGGACAAACTGCCCTCATCACGGGAGCTGCCGGCGGCATCGGCCGCGCCGTCGTTGCCGCCTTCTGCGAAGCCGGCGCCGACGTTGTTGCCACCGACATCGTGGAAGACGGCGGCAAATTTCCCGCCAGGGCGAGCTATCGCCGCTGCGACGTGACGGACAGGGCCGCGGTCGAGAAGCTGATCGACGACGAGCTGAAGGCGCGCGGCAAGATCGATATCCTCGTGCTCTGCGCCGGTACCATCGCCAACACGCCGCTGCCCCAGTCGACCGACGAGGAGTGGGAGAAGATCCTCGCCGTCAATCTGATGGGCACGGTCAATCCCGTCCGGAAGCTCTATCCCGTCATGGCCGAGCGCGGCTTTGGCAAGATCGTGGCGCTCGGCTCGATCGCCGCCAAGATCGGCGGCGTCGCATCGGGGCCGGCCTATGTCGCGGCGAAATCGGCCGTCCATGGCCTGATGAAATGGGTTGCCAAGAATGGCGCGCCTAAGGGCGTCTACGCCAACATCATCGCGCCGGGCCCGGTCGAGACGCCGATGTGGGCGACGGTCACCGATCGTGCCGCGCCGTCGGCGAACGGAAATGTGCCGCTCGGGCGGTTCGGCCAGCCCGAGGACATCGCGCAAAGCATTCTCTTCCTCTGTTCGCCGGCGTCGAACTGGATCACCGGAACGGTGCTCGACGTCAACGGCGGCATGTTGATGGATTGATGCCATGAGCGCAGCAGACACCATCGGCTTCGTCGGTCTTGGCGTCATGGGGGGACCCATGTGCCGCAATGTCGCGAAAAAGCATGCCGGCCGCGTGCTGATGCTGGATCGCGATGCGGCGGCGGTTGCGGCGCTGTCCGACACCAGGGCGCAAGCCGCTGCGTCGCTCGAGACACTCGCTGCGGCCTGTGACGTGATCTTCCTGTCATTGCCCGGTGGGCCGCAAGTGGAGGCGGTCTCGGGCGCGATTGCGCTCGCCGCGCGGCCGGGAACGACCATCGTCGATCTCAGCACCACGCCGGTTGCGCTGGCGCGCAGCGTGTCCGGCCGGCTGAAGGCCCGCGGCGTTCACTTCGCCGATGCGCCGGTGGCGCGCACGCGGGAAGCCGCGCAGCGCGGCGAGCTCAGCATCATGGTCGGCGCCGAGGCGCAGGTGTTTGCGCGGATCGCGCCGCTGCTCGGCTATATGGGGTCCGACGTGACCCATTGCGGCGAGGTCGGCTGCGGCCAGGTCGTCAAGCTGATCAACAATGCGCTGGTGTTCGAGAACACGCTCGCGCTCGCCGAGATGATGGTGGTGGGCGAGCGTGCCGGCGTGAAGCCCGAGACGCTGCTCGGTGCGGTGTCGAAAGGCTCGGGCGACAGCTTCGTCCTGCGCAATCACGGCACCAAGGCGATGCTGCCGCGCAGTTTTCCGGACAAGGCGTTCCCGCCGGAATACGTGCTGAAGGATCTCGACTATGTGCTCCAGCTCGCGGCCGACACGGGCATCCGTCCCGGGGTCGCCGAGCTCGCGCGCCGCTATTACGACGCCGCCCGCAAGCAAGGGCTCTCGGGCCGCTACTTCCCCGGCGTGATCGAGTTCATCGAGAAGGGCGGAACGCCCGCCGAAGGGCAGGGATGAGCGTGGCGGGATTCATCAGGGATATCCTGCCGCTGCTGTGGTCCGGCCTGATCTCCGGCTGTCTCTACGGCGTTGGCGCGCTCGGACTCGTCATGGTGTTCAAGAGCTCGCGCGTCGTCAATTTCTCCCACGGTAATCTCGCCTGTCTCGGCGCCTTCGTGGTCTACGGCTTCTCCAGCGGCAGCCTGCTCAGCCTGTCCTGGGGTAGCGCGGTGGCGCTGGCGCTGGGCATTGCCTGCGCGGTCGCGGTGGTCAGCTATGCCCTGATCGCGCCGATCGTCTTCAAGTCCGATCTTGCCTCCACCATCGCGACGCTCGGCGTCGGGCTGATTCTGCAGGGCGTGGTGCAGCTCGTGTTCGGCGCCGACATCGTCAATCTCGACCTGCCGGTGCCGCGCTACAGCTTCAGCCTGGGCGCGATCCGCATCTCCTCCTACGATCTCGCCGTCCTCGCCGTCACGCTCGCGATCGTTGGCGGCCTGTTCTTGATCATCGAGCGCACCAGGCTCGGCATCGCGTTCCGCGCGGTGTCGACCAATCCCTTTGCCTGCGAGGTCTGCGGGCTGAATTTGCGCTCGGTGCACCTGTTCTCCTGGCTGGCCGGCGCCGTGCTTGGCCTCGTCGCCGCGCTTCTGATCGTGCCGACGACGTTCCTCAGCTCGACGACGGTGCCGTCCTTCATGCTGCAGGCGTTCACGGCGGCGGTGGTCGGCGGCTTCTCCAGCCTGCCGGGCGCCGCCGTCGCCGGCATTCTGGTCGGCGTCGCCATGAACCTGTTCTCGTTCTACGTCTCGCCGGAGTTCATGAACACGTTCCTGCTCGGCGTGATCCTGCTGACGCTGAACTTCTTCCCCAACGGGCTGCTGGAAAGGGCGATCGGTGGCCGTGTCTGATCTCGCGCAGACGTCGAAGGCCGGAATGTCCGCGCGCGGCGCTCATGTCGACGTCGTTCGGCTGCTCATGCTCGCGCTGGTCGCGATCCTGTTGCTGGCGCCGCTGCTCGCCGGCGGCTTCCTGCTCTACAGCCTGTCGCTGTGCTTCGCCAATACGCTGGCGGTGCTGTCGGTCAGCATGCTCGTGCGCTACGGCGGCGAAGTGTCGATCGGGCACAGCTTCTTCGTTGCGCTCGGCGCCTATGCGGTGGCGATCATCGAGCACCGGTTCGGCCTTTCGATCGTGGTGAGCCTGCCGCTGGCGGTTCTGCTCGGCGCGGGCGCCGGCTTCGTCTTCGCGTTTCCCTCGCGTCGGCTGTCGGGGATCTATCTTGCGGTTGCGACCATGGCGCTTGCGCTGGCATTGCCGGAAATCCTGATCGGCTTCGAAAAATTCACGGGCGGGTTCGAAGGGCTCTACATCGCGCAGGACCTTTTGCCCGGCATGCCCAAGGCATTGCAGCGCTACTACGTCGCCCTCGCGGTGCTCGTGCTGGTGTGTCTCGCGCTCGCGCATTTCCGTAAATCGGCGCAGGGGCTGGCGCTGTTGATGGCGCAGGCCCAGCCGCGCGCCGCGGAAGCCATGGGCATCACGCGAAGCTGGGCGCGGATCTCGATCTTCACCCTGAGTGCCGCCCTTGCTGCGCTCGCAGGCGCTCTGACCGGCTTTGCCTCCTCGACCGTCTCCCCGAACAGCTTCACCTTCTTCAGCGGCGTCTTCCTCCTGGTCGGATCGGTCGTCAGCCTTAACCGGTTGTCGCTGCCGGCCGCGCTCGTCGGCGGCGCCTTCATCACGTTGGTGCCGACATATCTTGCGCAAGCCGGCGACTGGGTGCCGATCCTCTACGGCGTCGCGCTCGTCGTCGTGACACTGGTGGCGAACGCCGGCGATCTGCGCCGCTTCCTGCCGCGGGGGATGCGACGATGATGGAGGCTGTCACCAGTGACGGGCTGGTCGCCGAGGGCATCTCGCTCTCTTTCGGCGGGCTGCACGTGTTGAACGACGTCTCGATGACGCTGCAGCCCGGCGTGGTCACCGGCCTGATCGGGCCGAACGGCGCCGGCAAGACCAGCCTGTTCAACTGTCTCACCGGGCTCTATCACGGCCAGCGCGGTCGCAGCAGCTTTGCCGGCACGCCCCTGAACGGCCTCGGCCCCGCGCAGCGCGCCGCATGCGGCATCACGCGCAGCTTCCAGAATCTGGCGATGTGTCCGGATCTGTCGCTGCTGGAAAACGTTCTGGTCGGTCTCACCCTGAAGCGGCGGTCCGGCTGGTTCAGCGCTTTCGTGCCGACGCAAGCGCAGCGGGCCGAGCAACAGGATGCGGAACGGCGCGCCATGGCGGCGCTGAACGAACTCGGGATTGCCTCCGTCGCCCACGAGAAGCCCTCCGATCTGCCGCCAGGAACATTGCGCCTCGGCGAGATTGCGCGCGCCATCGCCTGCGAGCCCAGGGCGATCCTGCTCGACGAGCCGGCGGCGGGCCTGAACGCGGTCGAGACGCGCGACTTGATGCGCGCCTTGAAGCGCCTGATGCGGCCGGATCTCGTGCTGCTCGTCGTCGAGCACGACATGGACCTGATCATGGAGCTGTGCGAGCAGATCTATGTGCTCAACTTCGGCAAGATGATCGCGAGCGGCACGCCGGCCGAAATCCGCGCGCATCCGGACGTGATCCGCGTCTATCTCGGAGACGATGCCGATGATTGAGCTATTCTCCGCGCAGGGTCTCTGCGTCAGCTACGGTGCGGCGCGCGCGGTCGAGAACGTCGACCTCTCCGTGCCCGAGAAGGGCGTGGTGGCCTTGCTGGGCGCCAACGGCGCGGGCAAATCATCGGTGCTCAAGGCCATTGCGGGCCTGGTGCCGGCGGAGGGCGAACTGCGCTTTGCGGGCGAAGACATTGCTGCGCTCGCCGCGCGGCAGCGCGTCCGGCGCGGCATCGTCTATGTTCCCGAGGGCCGTCAGGTCGTCGGTTCGCTCACGGTGGCCGAGAACCTTCTGCTCGGCGGCTACTTCCTCGATGCACGCACGCAGCGGCAACGGCGCGACTTCATGTTGGAATTGTTCCCCGAGATTGCGGGCCGCCTCAAATCGCCGGCCTGGATGCTGAGTGGCGGCGAGCAGCAGATGCTGGCAATCGGCCGCGGTTTGATGAGTGCGCCGCGACTCTTGTTGCTAGACGAGCCGTCGCTCGGGCTGGCACCGCTCCTGATCCGGCGGGTGTTCGAGCGCCTCGTCACCATCAAGCAGGACACCGGGCTCGCCATCATGCTGGTCGAGCAGAATTTCCGCATGACGATGAAGGTTGCCGACGAACTCTATTTCGTCCGGAACGGTGCGATCGTCGGCCATCGCAGCGCGGCGGATCTTGCGACCGCGTCAAGCCGGGCGGAGGTCGTGGATGCCTATCTCGGCGCCGGCCAGCCGGCACCGGCATGAGGGAGTGAGGGGATGCGTCTCCAAGCCAGAGAGATCACGAATGGATTGGCGTTTCCGGAAGGACCGGTCGCGCTGGCGGACGGCAGCGTCCTCGTCGTCGAGATCGAAGGCGGCCGGCTCACGCGGGTGCTGCCATCCGGCAAGAAGGAGATGATCGCGCGGCTCGGCGGCGGCCCCAATGGCGCCGCCATCGGACCGGACGGCAAATGCTATGTCTGCAACAATGGCGGCTTCTCCTGGCACAAGGACAAGAGCAACTTCGCCCGCCCCACCGGTCGCGGCGAGGACTACACGACGGGCCGCATTGAGCAGGTCGATCTCGACACCGGCGCCGTGAGGACTCTCTACGAGAGTTGCGGCGGCGTTCACCTGAACGGGCCGAACGACATCGTCTTCGACGACAGGGGCGGCTTCTGGTTCACCGATCTCGGCAAGACCTATGGCCGCCTGATGGACCGTGGCGCGGTCTATTACGCACGCGTCGACGGCTCGATGATCAAGGAAGCGATCTTCCCGATCATGACGCCGAACGGCGTCGGGCTGTCGCCGGACGGGCGCACGCTCTACGTCTCGGAAACCGAGACCTGCCGGGTCTGGAGCTATCCAATCACGGGCGAAGGCGAGGTTGCGAAGGAGCCGTGGCCGTCGCCGAACGGCGGCAGGCTGCTGCACGGGCTGCCGGGCTATCAGCGGTTCGATTCGCTGGCCGTGGAGGCTGGCGGCAACATCTGCGTCGCAACACTGGTCCGCGGCGGCATCAGCGTCTTTTCGCCGGACGGTCGGCTGATCGAATTCCACGAAGCCGACGAGGTCTATTGCACCAATATCTGCTTCGGCGGCGCTGACATGCGCACGGCCTTCATCACGCTCTCGGGTACCGGGCGACTGGTCGCCGTCGACTGGCCGAGGCCCGGTCTTGCCCTCAACGACCCCCGCACCGCGCGGCGGTAGAGCGCGACCCCACTGACAAACCTTCCACCCCCGTGTACCGTGGCGATGGATTCATCGCGGGCGAGGGGAGATCGGCGGTTCGTGACAGCCGGCAGCGGAACAGGGAAGGCGGCACCGATCATCGGTTCCAAGGAACGTCGGCGCAGGGAATCGGACCGACGCATGCTTCGGGCGGCGGTGGCGCTGATCGGCAAGCATGGCACGGCCGGCGCGAGCCTGGCCGATATCGGCGTCGAAGCCGGTTACAGCCGTGGTCTTCCGGTGCAGCGCTTCGGCACCAAGCTGAGCCTGCTGGAGACCGTGATCGACACCATCCAGGACCGCTTCATGCGCCAGGTCGAGCGGCGGATCGACGGCCGCACCGGCTGCGAGGCGCTGGCCGAGCGCATCCGGATCCAGATGGAGGCGGTCCGCGACATGCCGGACTCGGCGATCGCGCTGTACCATCTCATCGTGGACTCCACCGGCACCGTGCCGGAGCTGAAGCCGCGCATCGCCGAGCTGCATGCCGTCTACCGCGATAATCTGCGCGCCTATCTGATGCAGGCGCGCAAGATGGGCGAACTGCGCAAGGACGTCGACATCGAGCAGAACGTGCGTGCGATTTCCGGAGCGATCAGCGGCATCTGCATCCAGGCCCTGGTCTCCGGCGACACCAGGAAGCTCGGCGAGGACGCCGAGTTTGTCGCCGACCTCTTCATCGATCGCATGATGGAGCCCGGCTCCGTGAAGGCCAGAGCGAGGGTTGGCCGAAGCGTCAGGGGCAAGTCCACGCCGCAGCGCGCGGCGCGCTAGGACCGGAGCTGTCTGCAATGTCGAGAGGGGCCGGGTCCGGCCTGGCCTGACACCTTGCGCGGCGGCTGCGGCGCAGGGCCGCGGCGTGGCGCCCTGAAAATGACGTCGTCCATCATTATTAGTTGCTAGTCAGCAAGCAACTGATGTGATAGCTAACCGGCCAACAACTGAAACAAGCGGTGTGGAGGCAGGCGTGGCGGTCAGGGCAGGCATCTTTGCAGCCGGAATATTGCTGGCGATGGGCTTACAGGCGTCGGCCGCGGACAAGAAATACGGTCCCGGGGTTACCGACAGCGAGATCAAGATCGGCAATACCGCGGCCTATAGCGGGCCGGCTTCGGGGTTCGGTCTGATCGCCAGGACGGGCGAGGCCTATTTCCGCAAGATCAACGAGGAGGGCGGCATCAACGGCCGGAAGATCGTCTTCCTGTCGTACGACGATGCCTATTCGCCGCCGAAGACGGTCGAGCAGACCCGCAAGCTCGTCGAGAGCGACGAGGTGCTGTTCATGTTCAACGCGGTCGGGACGCCGACCAATTCCGCCGTGCAGAAGTACCTCAATGCCAAGAAGGTGCCGCAGCTCTTCGTCTCCAGCGCGGCCCAGAAGTGGAACGATCCGAAGAACTTCCCCTGGAGCATGGGCTTTGCGCCGTCGCTCGAAACCGAAGGAAGGGCTTACGCCAGATACGTGCTGACGGAGAAGCCGAACGCGAAGATCGCGATCTTCTACCAGAACGACGATTTCGGGAAGGACTACCTCAAGGGCATCAAGGCGGGCCTCGGCGACAAGGCTGCGGCGATGATCGTCGCGGAGGAATCCTTCGACGTCACCGAGCCGACCATCGATTCGCACATCGTCAAGCTGAAGGCCGCCGGTGCCGACGTCTTCTTCAACATGGCAACGCCGAAATTCGCGGCACAGGCGATCAAGAAGATCAACGAGCTGAACTGGAAACCGCTGCAGCTCATGAGCTTCGCTTCGGCCTCGATCGGCAGCGTCATCAAGCCGGTCGGGTTCGAGAACGCGCAAGGCATCGTCTCGGCGACCTATTTCAAGGATCCCAACGATGCGCGATGGAAGGAGGATGCGGACTTCAGGGCCCTCAACGCCTTCCTCGACAAATACATGCCGGACGCCAATCGCGCGGATACGCTGATCATCAATGGCTACAACCCGGCACTGCTGCTCGTGCAGGTCTTGAAGCAATGCGGCGACGATCTCACCCGCGAGAACGTCATGAAGCAGGCTGCCAGCTTGAAGGATGTCGAGGTCGGGACGCTGCTGCCGGGCATCAAGGTCTCGACGTCGCCGACCGACTACGCGCCAATCAAGCAATGGCAGCTGATGCGCTTCGAGGGCAGCAACTGGCAGCTGTTCGGCGGCCTCGTCGGTGGCGATTGATCCCTTGGGGATAGGCGATAAGGAAGCAGCCATGTTCTCACTGGCGAACAAGGTCGCGGTCGTCACCGGTGGCGGTCGCGGCATCGGGAAGGGCATCAGCCTCGCGCTGGCGCAGGCGGGCGCGACCGTGATCTGCACGGGGCGCAGCGCGGCGCCGCTGGACGTGACGGCGGCGACGATCCGTGCGCAGGGCGGTCGCGCGCTGGTTCTCGTCAACGACGTCGCGCAGCCGGGCGCGGCGCAGGCCATCGTCGACCGCGCGCTGTCGGAGTTCGGGCGGCTCGATGTCTGGGTCAACAATGCCGGCAGCGCCGCGCGCGCGGATGTCGGCCCGCTGATCGACCTCGATGAAGGCCAATGGGACCGGGTCGTCGATCTCAATTTCAAATGGACGTTCTTCGCGGCCCAGGCCGCGGCGCGCGCGATGAAGGCCGGCGGCGCGATCATCAACATCACCTCGCGCTCGGGCTCCCAGCCCAATCCGATGACGGGGCAGTACGGCGCGGCGAAAGCCGGCGTCGACAACCTCACGGGGACCATGGCGGTGGAATGGGGCCACCTCGGCATCCGCGTCAACGCCATCGCGCCGGGCCTGGTGCTGACCGAGGACAACGCGGAATTCATGTCCGGACCGCGGGCGCAGAAACAGGTCGACGTCGTGCCGCTCGGCCGGCTCGGTACGCCCGACGACATCGGCCCGCTCTGCGTCTATCTCGCCTCCGACGAGGCCGCCTGGATCTCGGGCATCGTGATCCAGGCCAATGGCGCCAGCCGGATTCCGTTCGGCTACCTCGCTTATCTGCACAAGATCGCGAAAGCGAAGCAGGAGGCGCCGGTCGCCTCATGACGTCATCGGAACGGCTCGAACCCTATCGCCGCGCCGATCTGCGGCCGCTCTACGATCCCAAGAGCGTCGCGATCATCGGCGCCTCGCCGCGGCCGACCTCGTTCGGCGCGCGCACGGCGGCCAACCTCAGGGGCTTCTTCGGCGGCCGCACCCTGCTCGTGAACGACAAGTATGACCGGATTGGCGAGGCGCCATGCTATCCGAATCTTCGCGCGTTGCCGCAGGTTCCTGACGTCGCCCTGATCACGACGCCCGCGGCGAGCGTGGAGCCGATCATCGAGGATTGCATCGACGCAGGGATTCCCAGCGTGATGCTCTACGCCTCGGGCTTCGCCGAGATCGGCACGCGCCAGGCCATCGAAACCCAGAACCGTATCGTGCGGCGTGCGCGGGACGCCAATCTCCGGCTGCTGGGGCCGAATTGCGTCGGGCTTCTGAACTACACCAGCGGCGCTCGCATCACCTTTGCCGCGGTCCCCGAGACCCGGCCGCTGGCGCCGTTCGCGATCGGGCTGGTCAGCCAGTCCGGCGCGCTCGGCTTCGCGCTGGCTCAGGCCATCGAGCGCGGGGTCTCGTTCAGTCATGTCCTGACATCAGGCAATTCCGGCGATGTCGATGTTGCCGACTGGATCGCCGTGCTGGCGGAAGACCCGGCCTGTGCCGTGATCGCTTGCGCGTTCGAGGGGATCGCGCATCCGCTGAAGATGCTCGCGGCGGCCGAGCGCGCCTGGGAGCATGACAAGCCACTGGTCGTGTTCAAGCTCGCGACGGGCGAGACCGGCGCGGCCGCGGCGCTGTCGCATACTGGTTCGCTCGCCGGTTCGGACGCGTCCTGGCGCGCCCTGCTCGAACGCGGCGGCGCGGTCGTCGTCGACAAATTCGAGGACCTGATCGAGACCGCCGCCTTCTTCGGCAAGGTTGGCCGGCCGAAGGCCGGGGGCGTCGCGGTCCTCGCCGGCTCCGGCGGCGCGGCGATCATGGGCGCCGACAGCGCCGAGCAGCATGGCGTGCCTCTCCCGCAGCCGGAGCCGCGCGTGCGCGCCGTGCTCGAGGCGCGCATTCCGCCGTTCGGGGCGCCGCGCAACCCCTGCGACGTCACCGCGCAGGTGATCTCGGACTCGCAATCGCTGATGGACTGTGCGGATGCGCTGTTGTCCGACCCGAACTATGCCGCGCTGGTTTACGGCTGCCCCTATGCCTATGCGCCGGCAACCGAGCGCCTTCCGCACCTCAGCGCGCTCGCCCGCAAGCACGGCAAGCCGATCTGCGCGGTGTGGCTCACGCAATATCTCGAAGGCCCTGGCGCGGACGTCATCGAACGCGATCCTGACATCGCGATGTTTCGCTCGATGGACCGATGTTTCGCGGCCCTGGCTGCCTGGGCCGCGCGGGCGGAACGCGCGGCGCACCTGCCGGCTGGGCTCATCGTCGATGCCGAACGCATGGCGCGCGCCGCTGCGCTGTTGCCGCCGCGGGAAGTCGTGCTCGGCGAGCGCGATACCAAGGCGCTGCTCGCAGCTTACGGTGTCGCGACCTCGCGCGACATCCCGGTGGTGAACGCGGACGAAGCGGCGGAGGCGGCGCGGCGGCTCGGCGGCAAGGTGGCCATGAAGATCGACAGCCCGGACATCGCGCACAAATCGGAGGCGGGCGGGGTCGTGCTGGGTGTCGAGGGCGAGCCAGCCGTGCGCGCGGCCTTCGATGCGATCATGTCGTCCTGCGCTACGGCCGCGCCGGACGCGACGCTGCGAGGCGTCCTCGTGCAGGAGATGGTTGCTGCGGGCGTCGAGATCATCGTCGGGATCAAGAATGATCCCGGCTTCGGGCCGATGATCGTCATCGGCCTCGGTGGCGTCCTGACCGAGCTGCTGCGCGACAGCGTCACGGCGCTTGCTCCGGTCGACGAGCGTGAAGCCCTGCGGCTGCTCGCACGACTTCGAGGGGCGGCGATCCTCGGCGGCTTCCGCGGTTCGCCGCCGGTCGATCGCGGCGTGCTGGCGCGCACCATCAGCCGGATCTCGGGACTCGCCTGCGCCCATCGCGACCGTCTGCGCGAGCTCGACGTCAATCCTTTAATTTGCCGCGGGGCGTCCGTCATCGCGGTCGATGGCCTCGCCGTGGTCGGCCCGTTGCCTGAGAGGAAGCCATGAACTTCGAATGGAGTGCACGTGACCAGGCGTTCCGCGACGAGGTCAGGTCGTTCCTGGAGCGCGAGCTGCCGTCGGACTGGGAGACGATCGCGCGTCACGGACCCGGCTCGCCGCAGCAGACCGAATTCTCCCGGACCTTCTGCGCCAGGCTGGCGGAGGCGGGGCTGCTGGTGCCGCATTGGCCGAAGGAGCATGGTGGGCGCGGCAGCTCGGTGTGGGAGCACTTCATCCTGGGCGAGGAGATGTGGGCGGTCGGCGAGCCGCGCGGCCCGCAATACATGAACGTCAACTGGATCGGGCCGACCATCCTCCGCTTCGGCACCGACGAGCAGAAGGCGCGTTACATCCCGGAGATCGCGGCTGGCAACGCAGTCTGGTGCCAGGGCTTCTCCGAGCCGTCGGCCGGCTCCGATCTTGCCTCGCTGCGAACCCGCGCCGACCGCGATGGCGATCACTTCGTCATCAACGGATCCAAGGTGTGGACCTCCTATGCCGGTCTTGCCCAGCACTGCTTCCTGCTCGCGCGCACCGGCGGCAGCCGCAGGGAAGGCATCTGCATCTTCCTGATCTCGATGCAGACGCCGGGCATCACCGTGCGGCCGATCCCGGCGCTCGTCGGCAACGGCGACCTGCACGAAGTGTTCTTCCAGGATGTCCGCGTTCCCGCCTCCAGCATGCTCGGCGAGGAAGGCAAGGCGTGGTCGTTGATCACCTACGCGCTCGCCAACGAACGCATCGGTCTGCCGCGCTATCAACTGTCCGCGCGCATGCTCGGCGAGATGGTGCAGCATCTCAAGGCCAACGGCTCGTGGAGCGACGATATCGTCAGGTTCAGGGCGGGACAGGCGCTTGCGGCTTGCGAGGCCGCGCGCATGCTGGTCTATCGCGTCGTCGACCAGCGCTCGCGCGGGCTGCCGCCGAATGCGGAATCGTCTTTGGCCCGGGTCGCGATCGTCGACGCCGACCACGCCGTCGCCGACTTCGCGCTCGATTTCGTCCCGGAAGCGTTTTCGGGCGACGTCCTGCCATTGCTCAAGCCGCATCACGAACGCGCAATCGCGGCCGGCATCGCCTCCGGCGCGGCCGAGATCCAGCTCGGCATCGTCGCCGCCGATTACCTGAATCTGCCGAGGAGCTAGGCGCATGTTTCTCGATATCAGCGACGACCAGGATGCCCTGCTGACGACGACGACGACGCTGCTTGCGCGCGCCAGGAATCGCCTCGTGCTCGGGGGGAGCAAGGCGTCCTTCGATCTCGAACTCGATGCGGACCTGGAAAAGGCAGGCGTGCTCGATGCCGCGTCCTATCCGGAGTTCGGCGTATCGACCGCTGCGCTCATCGTGCACGAGGTTTGCCGCAGCGCGTCCATCGCGGAAGTGGCGGCCTCTTCCGTGATCCGTCCGATGATCTGCCCCGATGCGCCGAGGCCGCTCGCCGTGCTGACGGGCGATCCCTCTCAGGCTGTGCGTTTCCTGCCGGTCGCGAAGGCTGTGCTCGTGCTGTCGAGCACAGGCGCGGCGTGGTTTCCGGTCTCGCCGGACGACATCGACATCGTCGATGCCTATTTCGCCTATCCGATGGGGCGGCTCCGCGATCCCGAAAGCTGTCTCTCGCGCGCGCGGGCCGTCAGCGATCCGACCCTGCCGCGCCGTCTCGCCCAGCTCGCAGTGGCGGCGGAGATCACCGGCGTGCTTCAGGGCGGACTCGACAGCGTGATCGCCCATGTCACCGACCGGCGGCAGTTCGGCCGGCCGCTCGGCACTTTCCAGGCCGTGCAGCACCGGCTTGCGGCCTGCGCTTCGAAGATCGCTGCAGCCAAATGGCTGGTGTTCAGGGCCGCTGGCGCCGGAGCTACGCACACGGATGTGGTTGCAGCGCTCGCGCGTGCGCAGTCCGTCGTCGATGCGATCGTCTACGATCTGCATCAGTTTCTCGGCGCCATGGGGCTGACTCTTGAACATCCCCTCTATCGCTGGACTTACCGCGCAAAGCTGCTGAAGTCGGAATTAGGCGGAGCTGCCCGCGGCAATCGCGAGCTGGCAGAACTTGCTTGGCCGTGATGCCAACACGTCTGCTGTGATCGTGATGCGTCGCTGATCGATAAGGTGTCAGCCGCAAACGAAGTGACACAGCACTGTCGCATGCGCCGCGAGTAAAGCTGGACCGCGAGCGCCTCGCGGGCGGTTGCAGGTCGTCGGGCCCCTGGAGGTCAATTTACAATCGACCTGTAACCTATTGATTTCAATAGGAGCTCAGAGGCCTTCTCTTGCACCTGATCGCTGCTTGGCTTTTCACAACTTGTGGATCTGATGCGACGGGGCGACGAGCTTTGCCGCTCGCCCACGAGGACATTGGCGCGAGTAGCGCCGATCGCCTGTTCGCGGCGGCACAGCTCGGTGCTTGCTGAAGCAGCCCGAAGCGGATTGTCCGAAGCGCGCGTTCGATTGGCCCGGGCGATCGAGGCCACGACCTTCGTCGGGAGTGACGAAGGAGGGCTTGGCTTGCCCATTGAACAACGTTAGATGTAAGCGATCGTCTTATCCGTGGTTAAGTTGTTGTCTCGATCTGTTGCGCGAGTTTGGGGGCCCGGCAAATCCTGCGTGGTTCCCGGTTGGGATCCCGGCCTGTTTCGGCCGGGTTTGAAGCTTGGGTCATGACTATTGCGATTGCAAAAGCGCCTGACGAGGCCGCGGGCACACCCGGCGGCAATGATCCTGAGCTTCCTGCGTCGCTGCTTTCCTTCATTCTGATCGCCAAATTCCTCGGTGTCCCCGCCGACGCCGGCCAGATCGCCCATGACCATGGCGCGCCTGGCGAGCGGTATCGGCTTGAGGATCTCGCCCGCATCGCCAGGCGGCTGAAAATCGTCGCCAAGGTGAAGCCCGCGACGACTGAAGCGCTGCACAAGGTCCCATTGCCTGCGCTCGCCGAGTTGCAGGACGGCGAGGCCGTCGTTCTGCTCAAGGTCGACCAGCAGGAGGCCGGATCGCGCTACCTGATCCAGCGCGGCAATGGCGGACGTCCCGAAGTGTGGACGGCGGAGGATTTCGGCGACCGGTATGCCGGACGGCTCCTGCTGATGACGACGCGCGAGCTGATGGCGGGGGCGACGCGCCCGTTCGACATCAGCTGGTTCATTCCGGCGCTGGTGAAATATCGCGGACCCCTGCGCGACGTGCTGATCGGGTCGTTTTTCCTGCAGCTGATGGGGCTGATCTCGCCCATCTTCTTCCAGCTCGTGATCGACAAGGTGCTGGTCCATCAGTCGCTGACGACGCTCGACGTGCTGGCGATCGGGCTGTCGGCGGTGCTGATTTTCGAGACCGGCCTGTCGGCGCTGCGCAACTGGCTGTTTGCGCACACCACCAACCGCGTCGACAGCGAGCTCTCGTCGCAGCTGTTCCGGCACCTGCTCAACCTGCCGCTGTCGTATTTCGAGGCACGCCGCGTCGGCGACAGCGTGGCTCGCGTGCGCGAGCTCGACCGCATCAGGGAGTTCCTGACCTCGAATGCCGTCACCGTGGTGATCGACCTGTTTTTCACCATCGTGTTTTTCGGCGTCATGTACGCCTATAGCCCGCTGTTGACCCTGATCGTCACGCTGTCGATCCCGCTCTATGTCGCGATCTCGGTGATCGTGACGCCGCCGCTGCGCGCCCGTCTCGACGAGAAGTTCAAGCGCGGCGCGGAGAACCAGTCTTTTCTCGTCGAAAGCGTCACCGGCATCGGGACGCTGAAGGCGATGGCGGTCGAGCCGCAGATGCGTGCGAAATGGGAGAAGCAGTTCGCGGGTTACACCAGCACCGGGTTTCAGGTCGCGACGCTCGCGAACTGGGGCAGTCATCTGATCCAGCTGGTGTCCAAGCTGACCACGGTTGCGATCCTCTTTTTCGGCGCGAAAGCGGTCATCGCCGGCGACCTCTCGGTCGGATCGCTGGTCGCGTTCAACATGCTGTCCGGGCGTGTCGCGCAGCCGATCCTGCGGCTGTCCCAGCTCTGGCAGGATTTTCAGCAGGTGCGGATCTCGGTCGACCGGCTCGGCGACGTCCTGAACGCGCCGGCCGAGCCCGATCACAATCCCAACCGGGCCAGCCTTCCGCCGATCAAGGGCGCGGTCAACTTCGATCGGGTTCGTTTCCGCTATCGTCCCGACGCGCCCGAAGCCCTGCGCGGCATCTCGCTCGCGATCCAGCCGGGCGAGATGATCGGCATCGTCGGCCCCTCCGGCTCGGGCAAGTCGACGCTGACCAAGCTGGTGCAGCGTCTTTACGTGCCGGAGCAGGGCCGGGTGCTGGTCGACGGCGTCGATCTCGCGCTGGTCGACCCGGCCTGGTTGCGCCGGCAGATCGGCGTCGTGCTGCAGGAGAACATCCTGTTCAATCGCTCGGTGCGCGAGAACATCGCGCTCGCCGACACCACGATGCCGATGGAGCGGGTCATCGCCGCCGCGCAGCTCGCCGGCGCGCACGAGTTCATCCTCGGCCTTTCGCACGGCTACGACACGGTGATCGACGAGCGCGGCGGCAACCTCTCGGGCGGGCAACGCCAGCGGATCGCGATCGCGCGGGCGCTGATCGGCAATCCCCGCATCCTGATCCTCGACGAGGCGACCAGCGCGCTCGACGCCGAGAGCGAGGAGATCATCCAGCACAATCTCGCCGGCATCGCCCGCGGCCGCACCGTCATCATCATCGCGCATCGTCTCTCCGCCGTGCGCCAGTGCGACCGCATCGTCACGGTCGAGGCCGGCGAGATCACCGAGACCGGGGATCACCAGACGCTGCTGCGCTCGGGCGGCCGCTATGCCCAGCTCTACACCAAGCAGATGGGGCGCTCGACGTGACGGCCTGGGTCGCCGAGCGCTTCCCGACCCTCGCCAGGCACTGGGCCGTGCTGCGGGCGAGCTGGGGCATGCAGAACGAGGCCGACCGCAACCGGCGGCCGCGCTCCGATCACGAGTTCCTGCCGGCCGCGCTCGAGATCATGGAGAAGCCGCCGAGCCCTGGCCTGCGCATGCTGCTGCTGATGACCTGCGGATTCTTCACCGCCGCGCTGGTCTGGTCCGTCATCGGCACGGTCGACGTCGTCGCGGTGGCGAGCGGCAAGATCATTCCGTCGAGCAAGGTCAAGACCATCCAGCCGATGGAGATCGGCTCGGTGCGCGCCATTCATGTCGCCAACGGCCAGCATGTCGAGGAGGGGCAGCTTCTGGTCGAGCTCGACCCGACGCTGGCGACCGCCGACGAGGCGCAGGCGCGCCAGAACCTGCAGGCCTCGCGGCTGATCCAGGCCCGCAATGCGGCGCTGCTCGCCTATCTCGACGGCCGTCCGACCGGCTTCGTCGCGCCGGACGACACGCCGGCAGCGATGGTCGTGGTGGAGGAGCAATATGTCCGCGCCAGCATCGCCGAATACGAGGCGCAGGTGGCAAGCCTGCAGCAGCAGATCGCGCAACGCGCGGCCGAGCTGACCTCCGCCGAGGTCGAGATCAACAAGCTGCGTCTGACGCTCCCGCTCGTCGATCAGTCGCTCGAGGCGCGCCGGCAACTCACCGAGCAGGGCAATTTTGCGCGGCTGCGGCTGCTCGAATACGAGCAGCAGCGCATCGAGCACGTCCAGAACGTCGATGTGCAGCTCGCCAACGCGGCGCGGGCGCGCGCCGCGATGACCGCGCTGGAAGCCGAGATCCGCAAGCTGCGCGAGACCTTCGGCAAGACCGCCGTGACCGAGATGGTCCAGGCCCGCGACAAGGCGCAGCTCGCCGCCGAAGATCTGCGCAAGACCACGCGGCGGCGCGAGTTTCTGCAGTTGCGCGCGCCGGTGGCCGGAACGGTGCAGCAGCTCGTGGTCGCGACGATCGGCGGCGTGGTGCAGCCGGCCCAGCCGCTGATGACCGTGGTCCCTGATGGCGCCGAGATCGAGGTCGAAGCCCAGGTCCTCAACAAGGACATCGGCTTCGTGCGCGAGGGCCAGCCGGTCCGCGTCAAGCTGGAGGCATTTCCCTTCACCGACTACGGGCTGGTGCCGGGCATCGTCGAGAGCATCAGCCGCGATGCGATCGACATGTCGCAATCGAACGGCCAGCCGCAGCGCGACGACAAGGGACGGCCGGTCCAGCCCGGCCTCGTCTACGCCGCGCGCATCCGCCTGCTGCAGACCAGCATCCGAATCCGCGACCGCCAGCAGGCGCTCGGCCCCGGCCTCTCCGTGCAGGCCGAGATCAAGACCGGGGAACGGCGGATCATTCAATATCTGCTGTCGCCGATCACGCAGTCGCTCGATGAGGCGGGGCGGGAGCGGTGACCAGGCACGAAGCCTGCTCGGTGGTTGACATCATAGGCTCGTAGCCGACGCGCCCGGTGTGCGCTGAGCATGGCAGCCAAGTCTCCGCCGCCGAATACAACTGGGCGAACGGCTCGACCGGCTCGTCAGGCGCGCTGTCGAGCCTTCCTGTATGACGACATGGTGACGTCGTGGCTTGCTTTGCGGACCATTGCTCGCTTGCTACGCGCCTTGCGCAAATTTGCGCAGAACGGCTTGTGCGGATCTCCTGAACTTTGCCGAGTTCCATTTTCGGAAGCCGAGCGATCGTTGCCGATCGCAACGGATAGACACATCGCGAAACATTTTTTGGGGCGTATTGCGATTTCGTCTTGAAGTTGTATGCGGGTTAACGTTCTATGAATGCCGAAGGAGGGCAGTGGGGCTGCTTCCGATTATCTGCAACAGAACTATACATCCGCTTTCTCGTGTCGGCCGTCGATACAACCGCAGCGGGTAACACGCAGATGACCGGTCTTTTCGCGTCGGCAGACAGGCGGCCCTGACCGGGCTGCAGGCTGCCACGGCAGGCTCATTCCCTCATGATCGCAATACGCCCATTGGGCGGATCGAAACTAGGGAGCGAGAGCCATGGCAAAGAGCGCGAACGAGACGGCGGCCGCCGGCAAGCCGGCATTGAACGGGATCAAGGGCGGGGCCGCGGCCGGGCCGACGGAAGCGAAAGAGCGCGCGCTCGATCCGCAAGTGCTGGCGCAAATTGCCGCGTTCAAGATGCGGATCCAGGCCGGCGTCGGCGAGGTCGTCCTCGCCATGCTCAACCTGCCGCGCTACCGCAACCAGACCCTGGCCGACGTCATGCACCTCGTCGTCGAGCCGATGACGCGCGACCGCATCGCCATCGCCAAGGCCGGCGGCGAGGGCAAGGTCGAGGAGACCGCCGGCATCGCGATCTGGGCCAGCGTTTCCGACGAGGTCGACGCCAAGATCCGCGAGCAGATTCAGGCCCGCGTATTCCCGGTTCGGCTGAAGGCCGAAGACTGGGCCAGCGGCGAGACCACTTGGCTGCTCGACGTCATCGCCCCCTCGCAGAAGGTCGCCACCGCCGTGCTCGCGAATTTCAAGCAGGTGGTGAAGGACAAGCCCATCCGCATCCATCCGATCGTGAGTCAGCTGGTCGATCCGGAGGTGCTGGAGAAGATGAAGGTCAAGCCGGTCAGCGAAGCGCAGCCAAAGGAAGAGCGCAACTGAATCCCGAGGATTGGGCGAGGTTGCAGCGACGTCTGCGAACCAACGCACATCGAAGCGATCGGCAATCCGGACGGGAATCGCAGAGTGATGGGACGACGAGGAGTTTTGGGGCTTCTTGCCAGCGTCGCGGCGGCGCCGCTCTCGGGCTGCCTGAAGCCCCATGAGACGCTGCGCTATCGGTTGACGCTCGAGGTCAGGACACCCCAAGGCATGAAGACGGGCTCGTCGGTGCTCCAGAACGACGCTTGGGGGCCGTCAGTCATTCCGCTTCCAGGGGACATTGGCGGGTCCGGATATATCGGTGAGGCGCCTATGGTCGATCTGGGCGATGGCCGATTACTTTTTGCCTTGCTCTGCGGTCCGGATTGGCAGCGGGACATTTTCGGAATTGTTTCGGCAGTCCTTTCTTACCCCGAGCTGAAGCTGGGCGGCCCTGACGACGGCCTCATGCAACGGATGAAGAGGGCTAACGAGACCAAACCGTCCGCCAAGCTGGGACGTGGGCAGTATCCGATACTGGTCACCTTCACGGATATAAACGAGCCGAAGTCAGTCATCGAGGTCGCTTCCAACGATCTCGCAGCAAGTTTCGGCGCAGGTTACGAGCTCGCAGAAATAACGTTTCAAGTCGTCGATCAGCAAACGCCGCTGACAACGGGGATCAGGCAGCGCCTGAAGTGGCTTGGACCACATCCGGAGACGCGACTCGATCAGCAAGTCAAGACCCTTAACGACCGGTCGCTGGCCCGGACGTTGTTCAACGGCTGCTTTGTTTCAGGAAGCGCAAAATGACCCTTCCGATAACCAAACAGGATCTGTTCCTCGCAATCCTGGCGATGGATAGTTATCACCGCGGGTACGGCGAACAAGTCATTGCCGTCGGTCGCTCGGCAACCGAACTCGGCAACGCGACGATTAACACGATCGCTATTCCGGACGGGTCGATCGCCGCGGGATTCTATGCGAGTTCGTACGACGTTTCGCGAGTTTCGGCGATAACGGATCCGAACAAGACGGTCATTGCCTATCGCGGGACCGACTATGATGGGACGCAGGGCTACAACATCTTTCGTGACGTCTGGAATGGCTGGGCGGTCGGTGCCGGCCTGACAGGCGGGTTTGGCCTCGGCAGCCAGGCCGGCATGACAATTGCGTACTACGAGTCTGTCGTTCGCGCACTCGATGACAATCCCAACCGCACCATCTTCGACGTCGATGGAGCGAAGCCGATCGTCACTGGTCACTCCCTGGGAGGCGGGTTGGCGGGCTTTGCGGCCTATCTGTCAGGCTCGACTGGGGTCGGATTTGACCACATGCCGTTTGGCGTTGCCGCAATCGCAACGCTCGCCTACCAGGTTCTCAACGCCGTCCAGATATGGAACAACGATCCTGCGCACGCCGATGACCAGATATTGGCGACCGATGTCTTTACCTTAGACCTTCTCGACAAGCTCAAGATTCACCAACCGAGTTTCGACGTCTTCAAAGGCATTTCCACCGCGTACGAAATCAACGCGGGATTGCGCAACGGCATCATTGCCGGCGCCGTCGGCATCGGGCTTGGTGTTCTGGCCAACTTTCTGCTGGGAGGCCTACTTGGTCCATTGCCGGGCGCATTGCTGGCGGCACTCGGCGGCGTGATTGCCGGCGGGCAAGTGGCTGCCGAGGCGAACATCGATCAAACGGTGATGGACACCTACGGATGGACCAACCCCTTTCCGGACCAGCGGCATAGCCAGGCGCTCCTGACGATCCTGACATTTGCCGACTTGTCGAAGCAGACCAACTCATTCTACGCGAATTGGCAGAACGACCGGATCGCGAACACCGGCTTGTGGGCGCTATTTGATGGTGATCTTGCCAAGGCTGCGGGCGCCGACACCTCGGCCATCTCCGGACTGGCGCACGATCAGCAAAAATGGACGACGATTCTCCAGACGGCGATCGCCTATTCCGCTCTGGATGAAGGCACGGATGCCTCCAAGCCGTTTGGCGATACCGGCGTCAGCGCCTTGATCGATGACTGGTCGCAACTCGGATATGTGACGGTCAACCTAACCAACCACAATGCATTCTTTGACACGCCGATTCTGTTCACCAGCCTCTTAGAGGCGGTCTTCCCCAAGGACGTCACCTCGTTGATGACGCGAATGGTGGCGCAATATGCCGGTGCGCTTGCCATCAATGACGTCGAGGATTCCGAGGCCAAGCAAGTTCTCGGAAGCGACGGAGCGAAGGGCGGCATTATCGCCCTGTCCGACGACAACACGGCCCTGGCACTTGACCTTTCGAGCATCCTTTGGGGCAATGTCCTCAAGGCGGGTCGCGACACCGAGGGGCCCGATAGACTGGCCCCCGTCGACGAGGACAAGTTCCGCGCGGCATTCTTCGGGCAGTCCGCCGAGACGAACCCGTCGGTGATATCCCGGCTTATCACCGGGATTACCGGGTTTGCGGCCTCCAAGGTCGACGAGGAGGCGCTCAAGAAGCTTGCCGCCTTCTGGGAAGCATCGTCCGGATCGATCTTCGATCGTTATCACCTTGTCACGTCTGCAGCCGACGACGAAATCACGCTCAGCGAACGTACGTACAAGGACAAGATCCCCGAGACCAAGGGCGATCAGGTTCATGTCGATGTCTACATCGGCACGCAGGGCGATGACGAGGTGCACGGCACCTCCGGCAACGACCTGCTGATCCTCGGTGCCGGCAACGACGTGGTCTATTCCCGCGGCGGTCGGGACATGGTGCTTGGCGGCACTGGCAACGACGAATTCGTCGACGAGATCGGCGAGCAGCACAGCCCGCAGGACGATGGTAGCGACATCTATGTCGGCGATACCCTCGAGAAATCGATGGTGCAGGGCTTCCTGGACTATCTGCGCGGCCTCGTCGGAGCCGGTGACGTCGACAAGGTTCGCTACAGCGTCCAGGATCCCGTCACACATCAGCTCGCCGCTAAGGGCCTCCAGATCGTCTCCGGCGAGCTGGTCACCTACGGAACGAGCAAAGGCATCAAGCTGACTGTGCGCGACCTCAATACCGGTCGGGTCAGCAGCGATATCATGATCGATATCGACATCGTGGAATTGAGCGAGCGAGCCGACTTCGTCTCAATCAGCGATGACCTCAGCAAGCTGCCGGTGATTGTCGACCTCAGCGCTCCCAAGAGCGGGGTCCTGGGCGAGCAGGATTTCGACACCGTCTCGTTCGAGGCGCGGGCCAACGGCGTCATCACGATCAACGGTTCCGTCGCGGACAATTCCGGCGGCGCCGGCGGCATCGTCGATCTGACGAATTCGGTCGCCCTGAAGCTTCTGCGAGCGTTCTTCAAGCCGGAGGCCGAGCTGCATTTCCGCGGCGCGGAGAACGTCATCCTCACCAGCAAGGACGACGTCTATTTCGGCGGCAATCTGTCCAATCTCCTCGGCGTGCAGCAGGGCTTCTTCGGCACCGCCAATCACGACGGATTCGGCAAGATTTCCGGCGGCGACGGCAAGGACCTCATGGTCTACTACGGCGCCGGACACAAGGATGCCGGCGAGCTCATCGATCCCTCCAAGCCCGACGGACCGAGAGCGGCCGAGGAGCTGTCGCTCACGGTCGATGGCGGAGCAGGCAACGACGACATCCTGCTCGTCGGCGGCGACCGCGGCATCGCCGCCGGTGGCCTCGGCAAGGACTGGATCTACAACACCTCGAACGGCGGCATCATCTGGGGCGACGCTGTCGGCGGCTATTATGAAAAGCCGGTTTTCGACGAGGATGGCAATCCGGTGCTCAATCCGGACGGCAGCCAGAAGACCACGCCGACCCAGGTCGAAGACACGGCGGAGAATGCGGATAATTTCTGGTATTCAGCCAATACCGTCATCAAGGATGCGCAACACCACGACGTCCTCAAATTCTATGGGTTGACGCTCACGGGCGGCGACGCCGAAGGCGGCATCGCGGGTCTTGCCGCGTTCGGCGGACTTCTCGGCGCCACCATCGGCATGGCCAATTTCTACAATTCCCTGGACGAGAACGGCAAATACGATCCGGCGCGCTCGGTCTATTTCGACGATCTGTTCCCCTGGATGACCTACGTGTTCCGGCCCAACGCCAATGGCGGGCTGGATATGTATGTGACCAACCAGTTCGACCAGCTGTTCACGGCGGTGTTCGGCGGCACCTCGAGCGATGCCTACAAGGCGCAGCAGGCGCTGGACGCGCAGGGCATCCTGAAGGGCTGGATGAAGGTCGAGAATTTCGACCTGGTCGGCAGCTTCATCGGGCAGCACCAGGCCGAACTTGCCGGCGAAGGCGACCTCGGCATGGTGTTCAAGGCGGTCAATCCGCTGGCCGACCTCATGGAGCAGGTTCAGCCGCTGGTCGGCGTGATCGGCATGGCGCTGGCCGCGCAGTATGGCGGCATGGCGCTGGTCGACCAGGCCTTGACGCTGTCCGCGGCTGCGGCGCGGTTCGCGGAAGGCATGCGATGGTCCAACGACGCCGATCCGCTGGTGATCGACCTGGACGGCGATGGCATCGAGACGACCGAGCTTGCCACCGGGCAAGTCTATTTCGACATCGACAACGACCTGTTCGCCGAGCGCACCGGCTGGCTGAAGGGCGACGACGGCTTCCTGGTTCGCGACGTCAACGGCAATGGCGGGATCGACGACATCTCGGAGATGTTCGGAGGCGTCGGGCGGTCCGGCTTCGCCCAGCTTTCGCAGCTCGACTCCAATGGCGATGGCAAGATCACGGCCGCGGACGTGCTGTGGTCCGAGCTGAAGGTCTGGCAGGATTATGACCGCGACGGCATCACCGATACGGGCGAGCTGAAGACGCTCGATCAGCTCGGCATCATCAGCATCGATCTCGGCGCCACCGCGATCGATATCACCACGCCCAACGGCGCGCGGCTCACCGGCGTCGGCGACGTCACCTTCCAGACCGGCCCCGTCAGGCACATGTTCGACGCCATTCTGGCTTCGAACGACACCGACACCAGATATGCCGGCGAGGCCGGCCGGGCGGCCTGGCAGTCGAGCTCGACGCTCGACGTCAAGGGCTTTGGTCGGGTGACCAACCTCGCGGTGGCCGCCGCCAACGACATCGCGTTCGGCGAGCTCGTGACCTCCACGGCCGCGGCAATGGCGACGCCGAAGCTGCGTACGCTGGTGGCGCAGGTGGGCGAGGTGCTCGGCGCCTGGGGCGAGGCGCTCGAGCAGACGCGCGAGCTGACGCCCGTGCTGATCGGCACGGATGCCGCCGGCAAGACCGTGCTGCTCGACCGCGGCGTTTATGTCGAGGACGCCCAGGGCGGCTACTGGACGCTCGCCTCCGGCGCGCTGGTGCTCGACGCGCAGGGCCAGCCGATCGCGCGCGCCACCATGCAGGACGTGCTGGCGCAGGCGGCTGCCTCCGGCGCGAGCTGGCGCCTGGAGCAGACCTGGTCGCCGTCGGAACGCGACGCCGCGCTGACGGATCGCGACGCCGCGCCCTACCTGATGAGCGTCGTCAACGGGCGCGCCGTCATCTTGGATTACGGCATCAAGCAGGCCGACGGCAGCTGGAAGCTCGCCTCCGATGCCGCCACCAGCTACGCCAGCAAGGACGCCATCCTCGCGCTCGCCCATCCCACCGGCACGGAGTGGCGGACCGAGCAGCTTGGCTTCAACCCCTATGCCAATCTTCCCGTCGACAAGATCGGCGTGCGCTTCACCGACGGCATCGCCGTCGACTACACCGTTGAGGTCACCGACCAGGACGGCACCTTCTACGTCTGGGCGCGCAATCTCGACCGGGCGCTGCAGCTGGAATGGAAAACCGGCGATTCCCGCGAATTCAACCTGCGCAACTACGCGATCGACTTCGCGACGCTCGACGAGGTGAACTCGACCGACAATTCCACCTACCGCGTCGAGATGCTGACGCCGGCGCAGTTCCACTTCGCGACCTCGCTCGGCGGCATCGATTTCCACCCCGAAATGCTGACGGCGCAGCTCGACAACGCGACCGGGCACATCGCCTATGCGGTCGGCCCCGGCGGCAGCGCCAATTTGTCGACCGATCCGGCGCATTACGTCTCCGGCATCGCGACCATGATCGACATGCTGCAGCCGGTCATGACCGAGTACATCGCGACCTCGCGCCGCTATGCGGTGCGCATTGCGATGCAGGGCGGCCTGAAGGATTTCTTCCAGGGGGTCGCGTACGACGCCGCCTCCGACGGCTACAAGCCGACAACCAACCGCGAGCTCGCCCCGATGTTCGAGGCGATCTTCGCCGGCGCGCCGGCGAGCAACACGGACGATGCCGTGTTCGACTATCTCGCGCAGTGGAACGGCATCCTGGCGCAGGTCTATCCGGATTATCACCCCTCCGGCGAAGGCAATCTCGGCGGCTCCACGCTCGCGGTCAATCAGGCCTTCATCATGCAGATGATGCTGCCGGCCTTCGAGACCGTCGGCGTCGATCTCGATATCCGCGGCGTCGCGCATGCGCTCGGGATCAGCGACGAGCGCATCATCACCCACACGGCCGGCGACGTCATCGTCAACGGCACCGATGCGACCGACTATTTCTACATGACCGCGGGCAACCAGACCCTGCGCGGCGGCAAAGGCGCCGACTACTATTTCGTCGGACGCAACTCCGGCGACGACGTCATCGACGACAAGGATTTTGGCGACAGCGACGAGCTGCGTCTCACCGACGTGCTGTCGACCGACGTCAAGGCGATCCGCGACGGCGAAGATCTGATTCTCGAGATCCGCGGCCGCACCAACACCATCCGCCTGACCGACCAGTTCCTCGGCGAGAACAACGAGCTTTTGAGCAACGGCAAGCGGGCCGATTCCGGCGTCAGCGCCATCGTGTTCGCCGACGGCGTCGCCTGGGACCGCTTCCGCATGTCGATGGAGGTGCTCGACCGGGAGCGCGCCGCGGGCCAGTTCAACGATAGCCTGATGGGCTCGGGCTCGGCCGACATCCTCTGGGGCGGCAAGGGCAACGACTATATGAGCGGCGGCGCCGGCGGAGACATCTACGTCTTCCAGGCCGGCGACGGGCAGGACGTCATCGACGACCTCGGCAATTTCTCGTTCGGGCCGGTGAAGGCGGGCATCGACGTGCTCAGCCTCAAGGGCGGCATCAAGCTCGAGAATCTGAAGCTGATCCGCGACGGCGAAAGCCCCGATCTGCAGATCGTCTTCCTCGACGACAACGGCAATCCGACCGGTGACACGCTCGTCATCAAGGGCCAATTCGCCGGTATCAAGACCGGCCTCGGGCTGTTCTCCGACGTGCTCGGCTCAAGCGACGGGCTCGACTATGTCGCGCCGAACCTGATCGAGCGCTTCGTGTTCGACGACGGCTCCAGCCTCGACTTCACTGCGATCGTGCAGATGGTGCTGGAGAACGCCAAGACCGCGAACGACGACGCGATCTACGGCATGATCAATGCCAACACGCTCGACGGCGGCGCCGGCAACGACTTCCTGTCCGGCAAGGAGGGCGACGACACCTACATCTTCGGCCGCGGCTACGGCCGCGATGTCGTGCTCGACAACTCCATTCCCGGCCTGTTCGATCCGCCGCAGCACGACAAGCTGCAGTTCATCGACGAGATCCGCTGGACCGACCTCGACTTCCTGCGCGACGGCGCAACCGATACGCTGCGCATGCGCATCAAGGGCACCACCGACGAAATCGTGCTGCAGGATTTCCTCGCCACCGTTCCGATCCTCGGCTTCATCAACGTCATCGAGGACATCCAATTCGGCGACGGCACGGTCTGGACCGGATTCAAGCTGGCCCAGCACTATATCGACATCGCCAAGACCGCCGGCAACGACACGATCTACGGCTATGACGAGCTGTCCGATTCGATCGACGGCGGCGCCGGCGACGACCGGTTGGTCGGCTTCGGCGGCAACGACGTCTATTACGTCGCGGCCGGGGAGGGTAACGACACCATCCTCGACAGCTCGGGCAACGATCAGCTCGTGCTCTCCGGCATCGCCTCGACCGACGTCGATTTCTCCCGCACCGCGCTCGACCTCATCATCACCGTCCGCGCCACCGGCCAGCGCTTCGTGCTAGAGAACCAGTATGTGCGCGACGACGGCCAGACCAATGCGGTCGAGAGCCTGGTCTTCACCGACCGCACGGTGTCGTTCCTCGACGTCAATCCCGAGGATATCGATCTCGTCGGCACCAACGGCGACGAGACCATCACCGGCTCGAATTTCGCCGAAACGCTCGACGGCCGCGGCGGCAACGACACGCTGGTCGGCGGCGACGGCGGCGACACCTACAAGTTCGACGCCGGCTACGGTCAGGACGTCATCATCGATCGCCGCGTGCGCGCGAGCTGGTCGGACCGGCGCGGCGTGCACGTGCCGGTGGACGACGTCGTCGAGTTCGGCGGCGGCATCACCCGCGACAACGTCGTCTTCACCAAGGACGGCAACGACCTCCTGATCTCGATCACCGGCCGAACCGACACGCTGCGCATCCGCAACCAGTTCCGCGACGCCGAGGACGGCGTCGAGCTGTTCCGCTTCTTCGACGGTTCGACCATCAAGATCTCGGACGTCGAGCAGTTGCTCCAGATCGCCGGAGGCAACCGCGGCGACAACATCATCACGGGCCTGCTCGAACAGGAGAACGTGCTCGACGGGCGGCAGGGCGACGACACGCTCTACGGCGGCAACCGTGCCGACACCTATGCGTTCTCGGCCGGTTACGGCTTCGACCGCATCATCGAGCGGCCTGATACGGCGGGCATCGTCGATCGCGTGGTGTTCGGCGCCTCGGTGCGATCCGAGGACATCGTCGTCAGCCGCAACGGCAACGATCTCGTCATCGACCTGGGCAGCGGCCTCGACGTGCTGACCATCGTCGACGGCCTCTCTACCAGCCGTGTCGAGCAGTTCGAGTTCGCCGACGGGCGGATTCTGTCCATTGAAGCCATCATCGACCGCATGCTGACCGGCACCGCCGGCGACGACCATCTGATCGGCTTCGACAACCGCAACGACGTGCTGTCGGGCGCGGCGGGCCAGGACGCGCTCGAAGGCGGCTTCGGAAACGACACCTACAAGTTCGGCATCGGCGACGGCAGTGACAGCGTCTACGACGCCGGCGGTATCGACAAGGTCGTGTTCGGGGAAGGCATTACCTCCGACCTCGTCCATTTCAGCAACATCGACGGCGATCTGTTGATCTCGATCGGCAACGGCACCGACCGGCTCGCCATTTTGTCCGGCTATAACGCAAGGCCGGTCGAGAGCTTCGTCTTTGCCGACGGCACGACGCTGTCGATCGAGGACGTGCGCGGCCTCATCCGCGACGGGTTGTCGAACGCCAGCCAGGACCTCGTCGATCTCCGCGAGCTGCCGGCTGCCAGCACACTGCATCCCGGCGCCGGCCACGACCGCCTCATCCTTGCCCAGGATTCCCGCGTCATCATCGGCGCCTCGGAAGGCATCGACAGCGTCGAGATGCCATCAGGCGTGACCAGCGCGACCGTCGTGCTCGAGGCCTACGCCTCAACCGATGCCATGGTCAGGCTCGTCGCGACCGATTCGACCGACCTCATCGTGTCCTTCTCGTCGGGAAGCCAGCTGATCGTCCGGGGCGCGCTCGGTAATGGCAGCCTGCCGAACATCGAATTCGCCAACGGCGTGACCTGGAGCGGGGCTGCGCTGGTGCAAGCGGCGATCGCCGGGCAGTCGAGCGCGGGGAACGACATCATCGTCGGCAGCGGCCGCGCGGACGTCATCGCCGGCGGCGCGGGCGACGACCTGCTGAGCGGCGGGGCCGGCGACGACACCTACAATTTCACGCGCGGCGACGGCCGCGACGTCATCGACGACGCCTCCGGCAACGACACGCTCGCCATCACCGGCTATCGGCCCGACGAGCTGCGCGTCTCGCAGATCGACCCGGCGCGTAACGAGCTCGTGCTGTCCTTTGCCGATTCGACCGACCAGATCGTGCTGCGCTACGTCTGGGGCTGGAACGGCGTCGACGCGGTCCGCTTCAGCGACGGCACATCGTTCACGCTCGACCAGCTCCGCGACATGGCGGCCGATGTCGGCACCTGGCAGGACGACCGCATCGTCGGCTCCGCGCGCGGTGAGACGTTCAGCGGTGGCGCGGGCGATGACGTCATCATCGGCGGCGGCGGTGACGACGTCTACCGGTTCGGACGGGGCGACGGGCAGGATCGCATCGAGAGCAACGGTTCGGCCGACGGCAAGGGAACGCTCGTCTTCGGCGCCGGCATTGCCTTGGAGGATATCGTCGCGACGCGGGATGCCGACGGCAACATCGTGCTGTCGATCAACGGGACCGACGACCGCGTCACGCTGGTCGATCCCGCCAGCGACGTCGATCCCGTCATCGCGAAGGTGCTCTTCGCCGATGGCCGCAGCCTCAGCTACCGAACCCTTGCCGCCGCGATCGCATCGACCGACGGCGACGACCATATCATCGTTCCCTCCGATCTCGCCAATCCCGACATCGGCACGGCGATCTCCGGCGGTCTCGGCAACGACCATATCGAAGGCGGACGAGGTGCCGACGTCGTCACCGGCGGCAAGGGCGACGATCTGCTGGAAGGCGGCAGCGGCGCCGACCTCTATTATTTCGGGCGCGGCGACGGGCAGGACACGATTGCCGATGTCGAGATCACCGATGCGTCCAAGGTCGACAAGGTCCATTTCGCGGCCGGCATCCTGCCGAGCGATATCCGCTTCCTCTCGGTCGGGCCGAACGACCTCGTGATCGGCCTCGTCGGCAGCGACGACCGGTTGACGCTCAAGGACATGTTCCGCGCCGGCAACAGCGCGACCGATTACGGGATCGAGCAGTTCGAGTTTGCCGACGGCACGGTGTGGCAGCTCGCCGACATCATCTCGCACGCGGCGGCGTCGACCGGCGCGGGCGCCGATTCCATCGATTTCGGTCCGCAGCTCGACGTCGCGGTCACCCTCGACGGCGGCGCGGGCGACGACGTGCTCGCCGGCGGCGTCGGCGACACCACTTATGTCTTCGGCCGCGGCTATGGCCGCGACACCATCCGCGAGGCCGCCAACGCAGCAACCTCCAGCGACACGCTGCGCCTGAACAGCGGGATCGTGCCGAGCGATGTCGTCGTCGTCAGGGACGGCAACGATATCGTGCTGCGCTTTGTCGGCAGTGACGACCGGTTGACGATCGTCGGCCAGGCCAATGCGACCTCGCCGCCCATCGATGTCGTGCGGTTCAACGACGGCACGCAATGGAGCGCGGCGACGCTGCTGTCGCGCGCGCTCACGCCCGATGCGGCCGAGCACGTGCTGCATCCCAGCAATTCGTCGTCCGATCCGTTCGCCGACGCGGTCTTCGCAGGCGCAGGGTCGGGCCCCGGCGGCGGAGGATCGCAGGGATCCTCGACCATCGGCCTTGCCCGTTACGACGCCGTCTCGCGGCCGGTCACCGGCCTTGCCGTAGTCGGTTCGGCGACGGACCTCGGCAGCGGCACTTATCAATTGACGCCGGAGGCCGGCAGCAGGGTCGGCGCCGTCTGGGGCAGCATCGACCTCGCGCAGAACGTGGTCTGGACCACGAAGATGTTCTTCGGCGCCAACGAGGGCGGTGCCGACGGCCTCTCCTTCGCCGTTCAGAACAAGAGCGCAGCCGAACTGACAGGGTCGGGCGGCGGCGGAATGGGCACGCTGGTTTCCGGCTCGTTCGGCATCATCTTCGACACCTGGGGGCAGGCGACCGATTTCAGCCAGTTCGTGGTCAACGGCCAGGCCGGCGACGACAATTTCGATCCCCGGCACGACTTCAGCCAGCTCGAGGATGCGGCCTGGCACGATGTCGTCATCAGCTGGGATGCGGCGAGCAAGACCTTCAGCTACAGCGTCGATGGCACGCTGATCGGACGCAAGACGTATGATGTCGTCGGCAGCCTGTTCGGGGGCGATTCCGACGTCTGGTACGGCTTCGGTGCGGCGACAGGCGGTGCCACCAACGATCAGCGGGTCCAGATCCTCTCGGTCACCACGCTGCAAGGGGCCGGCGTCGACCCGTCGACGGTCGGGACCATCGAGCAGATCGGCTCGGGCCTGTTCGCGCGCGAACTCGCCGGTGCAGCCGCGCAGAACAGATACGATGTGTTCGTGCCGCTGTCGCGTTGGGGCGATCGTGTCGACGTCGTCACCAACTTTAGGAGCGGTGATGCCGGCGACAGTCTCAATATCGCCATTGCGGAGGGATTGTCCGGAACGCTGCTGGCGCGCGCCGCCGGCTCCGACACGCTGATTTATTTCGCGGAGCAGGGCACGCAGAGCTTTGCTGACGCGAGGCTGCTGTTGCAACTGGACAATGTCTCGCCGACGAGCCTCACCAGCGTCAACTTCGCCGGTGCCGCGTTCACCGTGGTTGCCAACCAGACGTTGACCGCCACCGGTGCGCCCCCCGTTCAAGGCGGTTGGGGCGACGACACGATCAACGGCGACAATTCGGCCAACACGCTGTCCGGCGGGGCCGGCAACGACACGATCGCGGATGCCCGTGACGGCAACGACACCCTGACCGGCGGGACCGGCAACGACTGGCTGCGCGGCGGCGGCGGCAATGACACCTATGTGTTCAACCGCGGGGATGGCCAGGACACCATCAGCGATTGGAATTACGGGACCGACACCATCCAGTTCGGCGCCGGCATCACGGCCGCGGACGTCGTTGTCACGCAAGGCAACAGCGGACAGGATCTCATCGTCACCATCGTGGGGACGGACGACAGGATCACGATCGAGCGCGGGCTCAGCGCCGACTACAATCGAATCGAACAACTGCGGTTCAGTGACGGCAGCACGCTCAGCTACACGCAGATGGTCGATCGGTCGCTGACGCCGACGACCGGCAACGACACGTTTGCCGGAGACCAGTTCGCCAACACGATCTCGGGCGGGGTCGGCAACGACACGATCTCGGATGCCCGTGAAGGCGACGACACCCTGATCGGCGGTACCGGCAACGATTGGCTGCGCGGCGGCAGCGGCAACGACACCTACGTCTTCAACCGGGGCGACGGTCAGGACACCATCAGCGACTGGAATTACGGCAATGACACCATTCAGCTCGGCGCCGGCATCACGGCTGCCGATCTGGTTGTAACGCAAGGCAATAGCGGCCAGGACCTCGTCATCGCCATCGCGGGAACCGAAGACAAGATCACGATCCAGCGCGGTATCGACACCGATTGGAGCCGGATCGAGCTGCTGCGCTTCAGCGACGGCGCCACGCTCAGCTATGCGCAGCTGCTCGACCGCTCGCTGACACCGACCAGCGGCGACGACATTTTTGCCGGGGACCAGTTCGCCAATACGATCTCGGGGGGTGCCGGCAACGACACGATCCTCGACGGCCGCGACGGCGACGACATCCTGATCGGCGGCACCGGTAACGACTGGATGCGGGGCGGCAACGGCAACGACACCTATGTGTTCAACCGCGGCGACGGCCAGGACGTCATCAGCGACTGGAGCTACGGCAACGACACGATTCTGTTCGGGGCAGGGATCTCCGCAGCTGACCTCTCGTTGACGCGCGCCAGCAATGGTCAGGATCTGATCATCGCCATCGTGGGTACCGAGGACAGGATCACCGTCCAGCGAGATATCGATACCGACTGGAGCCGGATCGAACTCTTGCGCTTCGCCGACGGCAGCACGCTCAACTACACCGACATGCTCGCTCTGGCTGATGCCAACGATCGCAGCGGATTGACCCAGATCGGGGCGGTGCTCGGCAACGGCATCGTCGGGACCGACGCCGCCGAATTCCTCAATGCGTCAGCCTATGCGACCGGCGCCATATTGGATGGTCGTGGCGGCTATGATCAGCTGACGGGCAGCGCCTATAGCGACGTGCTGACCGGCGGCGCCGGCAACGACGTGCTGACGGGTGGTGCTGGCGCGGACACCTACCGGTTCTCGGCGGGCTTCGGCCAGGACACGATCGACGAATCGACCTCGAACGGCAGCAACAACGTCATCGTGTTCGATTCCTCGCTCTCGATCGATGATTTCGTGCTGGAAGCCTATGTCTCGACCGACGGCAACGGCAACTCCGATTTCGGTCAGGCCCGGCTGCGCTTCAACGGCAGCGACGACCGGATCACGATCGCCGATCTCGATACGATCCAGCAGATCCGTTTCGCCGACGGCACCGTGCTCGACAGGCAGCAGATGCTGGCCCGCGCGGTCAGCCTCTCCAGCAACGACCGCTCCTTCTCCCCGTCGGACATGCCGATTCCGAATCCCCTGATCGGATCGGCAAAGGACGACTTGATCGAAGGCCGTGGCACCGACGACAACCTGCTCGGCGGCGACGGCAACGATCGCATCTACGGTGGCGACGGCGCCGACATCCTGACCGGCGGCGTCGGCAACGACCTCCTGTCCGGTGACGCGGGTGCCGACGTCTATCGGTTCTCGGCCGGCTTCGGCCACGACAGGATCTCCACGGGCGACATCGGGCTCGACTGGATCGAATTCGATTCCAGTCTTACACCAGCCGACATCGAGGTGCTGCGCCCCTATGATGTGTACGAGGGCGGTGGCCTTACCGACGACCTGCTCGTGCACGTCAAAGGTACCGGAGACATCATCGAAGTTCGCTACACGCTGGCGCCGGATCCTTACCAGAGCATTGCCGGCATCCGCTTCGCAGACGGAACGACGTGGACGCTGGACGACATCGTCAACGCCGCGGTGGGGACGCCGGGCATCAACGTACAGGGCGCGATCTCGGACGACACGCTGGTCGGCACGACTTACACCGATTCCCTCAATGGAGGCGGCGGCAACGATACGCTGATCGGGGGGGCGGGCGACGACGATCTTTGGGCCGCGGAAGGCGACGACATCCTCGATGGCGGCGCAGGCCGAGATTCCCTGATCGGTGATGCCGGCTCGGACACTTACCGCTTCTCCAGCGGTTTCGGCAACGATTACGTCAGTGATTTCCGCGAGGCAGGCTCGACCAACGCGATCGTTTTCGATCAGACCATCTCGGTCTCCGACATTGCGGTCTATTTCTCGCAGACCGGCGACCTGATCCTGAGATCGGTCAATTCGGACGATTCCATTACGATCGGCAGCGCCTATGCCGATGAAACCACCGGTGTCGATGAAGTCCGTTTCGACGACGGGACGATCTGGAACCGCGATCAACTCGTTGCCGCCGCCGTGGCGCTGCCGGGCAGCGTGGTCCTGGGCGACGCGACCGATCAGACGCTGAACGGTACCGCTTTCGACGACGGCATCTTTGGCGATGCTGGGAACGAAACCATCATCGGCGGCGCCGGCAACGATATTCTCCAGGGTGGTGACGGCAACGACATCCTGATCGGCGGAGCGGGCCACGACGAGCTGGACGGCGGCTACGGCAACGACATCTATCGCTTCTCGGCCGGATTCGGCTCGGACACGGTTTACGTCACGCCGTACTATGCAGACGACACCGACGTCATCGAGTTCGACGCGACGATTGCCGCGGCGAATGTCCATCTCACTTTCGAAGGAGACGGTTACCCGCCGAGCATGTTGCTGACGATCGACGGCAGCACCGACCGGATCATGCTGAACGGTCTCCATGCGACCTCCGAGATCCATTTCGCGGACGGCACGATCTGGGCATATGACGACATGGCCGCGCTCGCCGCGCCGTGGCTGGGCGTCAATCTGCAGGGCGACCAGGGCACCGACGTTCTCGGAACCAGCGGCTGGGACAAGCTCGAGGCCAATTACGGCGTTGCGTCCACGCTCAAGGGCTTTGCCGGCGACGACGTCCTCAACGGATCCACCGGCGACGACATCCTCGAAGGCGGTGCCGGCGATGACGAGATGCAGGGCAACCAGGGATCCGACACCTACCGCTTCGCGGCGGGCTTCGGCCAGGATCAGATCTACGAATGGGGATCCGACGTCAACCACATCGTCTTCGATTCCTCGATCTCCTCCAGCAATATCATCATCGAGCACGAGGCCGGCTATAACGGCGACATCACCTATGCCGACGTGATCCTGCGCGTTGCGGGGACCGAAAACCGTATCATTTGGGGCGGCGGCTTCGGCTCCGCCGACTTCGACATCGCGTTCGCCGACGGCACGGTCTGGAATGCCAACGACATCAGGGCGCGCTGGAACCTGATTGAGCATCCCTATCAAGGCGGCATTCCGATGGTCGGAGGCGCCACCAACGACACCATGTACGGCTCGGTCGACGCCGACGTCATGGAAGGCGGCGGCGGCAACGACAGCCTCAACAGCTACGGCGGTAGCGATATCCTGGTCGGAGGGACCGGGTCCGATCAGCTGTTTGGCGGTATCGGCAGCGATACCTACCGCTTCTCTGCCGGTTTCGGCGAGGACTGGATCTACGATTCCGTCAACGGCGCGGACGTCAACGTCATCGAGTTCGACGCGACGATCGACCCGGCGCAGATCAACGTCCTCACGGACGCCTCCAATCTCTCGGGCAATTACTATCTGTCGATTGCCGGCAGCGAGGATCGCGTCTGGGTCTCGCGTAACGCCCACGATGCCGTGATCTCTCAGGTCCGTTTTGCCAACGGCACGGTGTGGACCGCCGCCGACATCGAGGCGCGCCTGACCTATTCGAACCGGTCCACGATCACGAGCTCGGCCTCCGGCGCACAGATGGTCGGTACCGCCGGCAGCGACAACCTGACCGGCACGGCCGGCGCGGACGACATCAACGGCGGCGGATCGGTCCAATGGCACCCGGTCGGCGCCAATCTGCTCGTCAACGGCAGCTTCGAGCAACTCGCCGCGGATGCCAGCCCGCAAAGCTGGGGTTATTCGGCAACGACGTTGCCAGGCTGGACCCGGATCAACAGCACGCAGCCGGGGACGACGCTGGGCATCGAGCAGATGACGTCCGGCTTCAACGGCGTCGCCGCAACCAACGGCACTTACTGGCTTGATCTCGACGGGACGGGCTCCGGCGGCACCAACGTTCAGATCGCGCAGGACGTCACCGGTCTCACCGAGGGCGAGACGCTCCTGGTGCAGTTCGACCACGCCAACCGCACCTGGGACTGGAACGGCTCGTTCGACGTGCTGTGGAACGGCACGGTGGTCGCGAGCTTCAACAATACCGGCACGGCGATGGTGCGCTCGAGCGTGCTGGTCACGGCAGCCGCAGGCACCAACCAGCTCAGCTTCCGCGGCACCGGCAACCAGGACGGCGTCGGCGCCTCCCTCGACAATGTGAGCCTCACGCGGACGCAGGCGGTCGCGAGCTCTGCGATCGGCAACGACGTGCTGTCCGGCCTCGACGGCGACGATCTCATCCGCGGCGGTGCCGGCGACGATGTGATCTCCGGAGGCAACGGCAACGACACGCTCAACGGCAATGGCGGCAACGACACCATCAACGGCGATGCCGGCAACGACATCCTGATCGGCGGCAAGGGTAACGACAATCTGGTCGACGGCCAGGGCAACGACGTCTACCGCTTCGCGGCCGGCGATGGTCAGGACACCATCACCGACGCGAACGGAACCGACCGGATCGAGTTCGGCGCGGGCATCAGCCCGGCCGACGTCAATGTCGCGCTGGTCGGCAACTCCTCGACGCTCGTCGTCACGTTCCGCAACAGCGACGACCGCATCACTATCAACAACGGCTCGGCCAACGACGGCAGGGCCATCGAGACATTCACCTTTGCCGACGGCACCGTGTGGACCTTCACCGACATCGTCGCGCGCTGGAAGACGCCGACTGCGGGTGCCGACATCATTCTCGGCACCACGAACGGCGAGATCCTTGCGGGCGGGGCGGGCAACGACAGCCTGATCGCCTTCGGCGCGGCCACGCTGCTCGGCGAAGGCGGCGATGACACCCTGACCGGCGCGAATGGGGCCGATATCCTGGTCGGCGGCACCGGCAACGACACGCTGAACGGTGGACAAGGCGACGACGTCTACCGCTGGGGCCGCGGCGACGGCAGCGACACGCTCACCGACACCGGCGGCACCGACCGCGTCGAGATCGGCGCCGGCGTCGCGCCCGGCGACATCAAGGTCACCTCGCCGGACGGGCGCAGCTTCGTCCTGCGAATTCGCGACACCGGCGAAGAGCTCAAGCTCACCGATGTGATCGCGAATACGAGCAACGTGATCGAGAGCATTGCCTTTGCGGACGGCACCGTCTGGACGATGAACGATCTGAGGGATCAGTCGTATATCGGAGAGGACGCCGCCGACGCCATGACCGGCACCAGCGACGCGAACCGCCTCGACGGGCGCGGCGGCAACGACAATCTCTCCGGCCTCGGCGGCAACGATTTGCTGCTCGGGGGCGCCGGCGACGACACGCTCAATGGCGGGACGGGAGACGATCATCTGGTCGGCGGCCTCGGCAACGATGCGCTGTCGGGCGGCGCCGGTGCCGATACCTATGTGTTCGCGGCCGGTGACGGCAACGACACGATCACCGACGGCGGCGACGCCACGAACGACACGTTGCGGATCGAAGGCTATGGCCTGTCGCAGATCCGCTTCGGCGCGGTCGGCCAGGACCTGGTCATCCGCTTCGCCGGAAGCGCCGATCGCATCATCGTCCGCAACGGCCTCGGCAGCGGTGTCAGCGATCTCGTCGATGCCTTCGAGATTGCGGCCGACGGCGTCACGCTATCGTTGGCTGACGTGCGTGCCCGTCTGGTCGAGGATGTCTCTGTCACCGGTGAGTTCCTGGCCGGGAGTGCCGCCGATGACGTGCTCACCGGCGGAACCGGTGACGACTATCTGAACGGCGGCGAGGGGGCCGACATCCTGTCGGGCGGTGCCGGCAACGATCAGTTCGGCGATATCTCAGCCGATGGTTCCGTCGACACGCTGACCGGTGGCGCCGGTCGCGACACCTATTACTACCTGCCGGTCCGGCAGGGCGCGGCGCCCATCGTCGCCGACGTCATCACCGACTTCCAGGCGGGCGCCGGCGGCGACGTCATTCGTCTGATGACCAGCAATCCCAACCCGTTCGAAGGCGGCAGCATATTCCTGGCGCAATCGGGCAGCGATGCGGTCGTCATGATGCGGGCCAATTCGGGACCCGACCAGGAACTGGTGCGCCTGCTCGGCGTCGACGCCACGACGCTGACCTCAGCCAATTTCGACGGCGTTCCGATCGCGATCGACAATTCGATCAGCATCAATGACGACGATACCGGCCATGCCCTCAACGGCAGCGCGCTCGACGACCGCATTTTCGGCAATGGCGGCAACGACGTCATCAGCGGCTTCGGCGGCAATGACCGGCTGGCCGGCGGTGGCGACAATGATGTGATCGACGGCGGCCTCGGCAACGACCTGATTGCGGGCCAGGAAGGCAACGACCAGATCATCGGCGGTGGCGGCAGCGACATCATGTCCGGCGGCTCCGGCGATGACGTCATCACCGGCTATGGCGACGGCAGCTTTGCGACCGACACCGACGTGTTCGAGGGCGGCCAGGGCGACGATCAGTTGTTCGGCGGCACCGGCACGGACGTCTACCGCTTCGCGCGCGGCGACGGCCGCGACACCATCTCCGATCTCGGCGGTAGCGATCGCCTGGAATTCGCCGCGGGAATCGCGGCCGCGGACGTCAGCGTCGTGCAGATCGGCCGCGACGTCGAGCTGCACGTCAACAACGAGGGTGGCCGGATTCGCGTGACCGGCGCGCTCGACGGCGCCAGCGCCATCGAGACGATCGCCTTTGCCGACGGCACCAATTGGACCTGGAACGACGTGCTGACGCGATCCCTGCAGGGGTCGAGCGCCGACGACGTGCTCGCGGTTCCCGCGAGCTTCCAGGGCAACTCCGTCACGCTCGACGGCAAGGCGGGGAATGACACCCTGCAAGGCAGCGCGGGCGCCGATACGCTGATCGGCGGCACCGGCAACGACGTGCTGCAGGGAGCGGGCGGCGACGACACCTATGTGTTCGCCCGCGGCGACGGTCAGGACGTCATTCTCGATAGCTCGGGCACCAACACGCTGAGCTTCGCGGCCGGGATCCTGGCAAGCGATATCCGCGTCGTACGAGGGCCTATCAATCTGGTGCTCGAAATCATCGGCACCGGCGACCGCGTCGATCTCGGCTCTGCGGCGACGCCGGACATGGGCGTCTCGCGCGTCACCTTCGCCGACGGCACGGTTTGGACCGCATCGACCCTGATCGCACTCGCCCGCGCTGCGACCGATGGCGACGATGTCATTCGCGGCGACGATCTCGACAACACGCTGGCCGGCGGCGCCGGCGACGACCTGCTGATCGGCAATGGCGGGGCTGATGATCTCGACGGCGGCACCGGGAACGATCGCCTCGAAGGCGGCGCCGGTGACGACACCTATCGTTTCGCGGCCCATGGCGGCCACGACCGCATAGCCGACACGGCCGGCAACGACACATTGCTGCTGGCGGCGGATATCGTCCCCGACGACGTCACGGTGTCGCAGAGCGAGGACGGGGCTGATTTCACGCTGATCGTCAAGTCGACCGGCGCACGCATCACCATCGAAGGCGCGCTCGGCGCAGGCGGCATCGAAACGATCCGCTTTGCCGACGGCACGGTGTGGGGCACCTCCGATCTGATCGTGCGTGCGCCGAGCTTTGCCGACGACGTCTTGACCGGCGATGCCGGCAACAACGTCATGGTCGGCGGTCTCGGTAACGACCATCTGTCCGGCGGTGCCGGCAACGACACCTACCGCTTCGCCCGCGGCGATGGGAGCGACGTCATCAACGACAAGGCCTCGTCCGCGGCCGATCGCCTCGAGATCAGCGGCTACACCGCAGCGGAGGTCAGCTTCCACCGCATCGCCGCCGACAGCGACGATGTCGCGATCCGCTTTGCCGGGACGACCGACCAGATCGTCATCGTCGATGCGCTCGCCGCCAATTCCGCCGGGGTCGAGACCATCGCGCTCGCGGACGGCACGCAGTACACCGTCGCCGACATGAAGCTCGCGATCCTCGCCAGCCTCACCACCGACGGCAACGACATCATCATCGGCACCGACGGCGCCGATACGCTGATGGGCGGCAAGGGCAACGACCTCGTCGACGGCGGCTATGGCAACGACACCTATCTCTATCGCCGCGGCGACGGCGACGACCGCATCAACGCGGTCGGCAAGGGCACCGACGTCCTGAGCCTCGCCGACTACAACGTCGCCGACGTCGTCTCCGCCGTGCGCGCCGGTCCCGATAGCAACGATCTCGTGCTCTCCTTCGCAGGAGCGGGCGATCGCGTGGTGCTGACCGACGCCCTCAGTCCGTCCAACAATCCGTCGTTCGGCCTGTCGGTGCGGTTCGCCGACGGCACGGTCTGGAATCGCGACGCGATGCGCGCCCGCGCGCTGTCGGATATCGACGGCAGCGGCAATGACAACGTCTACGGCTTCGACGGCAACGACACCTTCGCCGCGCGGGCCGGCAACGATTTGCTCTCGGGCGCTGCCGGCGACGATCTCTATCTGTTCGGGCGTGGGGCCGGCAACGACACGGTCGTCGATTCCGGAACGAACGGCACCGACCGGATCGAGATTGCGGATTTCACCTCGTCCGAAGCCCATGTCGAGCAGCTCTATCGCGGCTCGGACGCCGTCGTCATCCGCTTCACCGGCAACAGCGCCGACAGCCTGACCGTGTTCGATGCGCTCTCGACCGATGCCAAGGGCATCGAGAGCTACGTCTTCGCCGACGGCGTGGTCTGGACCAAGGAGACCTTGCGCGAGCTGCTGGGCAACCGTGCCCCGACCGCTCTGGGCGACGGCTTCTTCTCGGTCACGACAGGCGTCGAGCTCGTCATCAAGGCGACCGACCTGCTCCGCAACGATTTCGACGCGGACGGCGATGCACTGACGATCATCGGCGTCGACGCTGGCACCTCCGGCGTTGCCACGATTGATGCCCAGGGCAACATCCACTACACCGCGACCAACGGCTATTACGGCTCCGCCTCGATCAGCTACACGATTTCCGACGGCCACAACGGCTTTGCCACGGCTTCGGTCGATCTCAAGGTACGCCCGGTCGCAACCGCCTATCCGGATACGGGCTTCACCGTCGCCGAGGATGGCTCGCTGGTGATCCGCGTCGAGCGGCTCCTGGCCAACGACCTCGACGGCGACCGCATGATCGTCGGCCAGGTCTATCAGGCCGTCAACGGGACGGTCGCGCTGGCGAGCGATGGCAACATCACCTTCACGCCCAACGCCGATTTCAACGGCACCGCCGAGTTCAGCTATGTCGCGAACACGCCCGAAGGCGGCCGGGCCGAGGCCAGGGTGACGATCCAGGTCACCGCGGTGAACGATGCGCCGGTGGCGCATGACGAAACGGTCAATGCGACGCCCGAAAGCACTGCCTTCACGCTCGATCCGAGCGCGCTGACCGCCAACGACAGCGACATCGATCACGACGGGCTCTCGGTGCAGTCGGTGATCTCCAACGCTGATGTCACTGTGACGATCGGCGACGATGGTCTGATCCACGTGACCCCGCGCGCCTATTTCTGGGGCAACGCCCACTTCGACTATGTCGTCGCGGATCCCAGCGGTGCGACCTCGACGGGCCGGGTCAACTTCACCGTCACCCCCGTCAACGATCCGCCGGAGCTGCACGACGACCGGTTCGAGACCACCGACAACGGGGATCCGATCCGGGAGGACAACCCGATCGTGATCGGCGCCGACCGGCTGCTTGCCAACGACATCGAGCACGACGGCGAGACCATGACGCTCACCGCCGTCCGCAACAGCCATGGCGGCAACGCCGTGCTGCTCGAGAACAACACCGTCCTGTTCACGCCGACGCCCAATTTCAACGGCGATGCCTGGTTCGAATACCAGGTCGACGACGGTCACGGCGGGATCGCCTGGGCTCGCGCGACGCTGGCCTATCAGCCGGTCAACGACCTGCCCGACGCCGGTAACGACAGCTATACCGACCAGAGCCTGCCGATCCTGCGCGGCACGGAAGACCATTCGATCGAGATCCCGATCATCGAGTTGCTCAAGAACGACAGCGATATCGAAGGTTTCGCGGTGCAGTTCGAGAGCGCCGGCAACGCGGTGCATGGCGACATCGAGGTCACCGACCACGGCACGATTATCTTCACGCCGGATGCGGATTTCTGGGGCGAGGCATCGTTCAGCTATCTCGTCCGCGACAACGAAGGCGCGGTCGACGGCGCTACCGTCACGATGTGGTTCGAGAATGTCGGTGACGCGCCGCCGGTCGCGCAGCGCGACGTCATTTATGTCAACGAGGATATCCCGACCGTCATTCCGATTTCGGCACTGCTCGCCAACGACACGGACGTGGACCGCGATCCGCTCCGCTTCCTGGGCTGGCGGCTGTCGACGACGCTGGATGCGCTGGTGTTCGGTGGCGATGCCGGCCAGAAGCTGAACGGCACCATCGAGTTCGACGCCGACGGCAATCTGGTGTTCACGCCGAACCGGGACGCGAGCCAGAGCTCCGGCTTCGTCTACGGGGTAACCGACGACGCCGACGGCTCGGCGGAAGGCTATGTCGACATCATCATCGTCCCGACCAATGACGATCCGACCGTCGGCCAGGACGAGGGCTTCGTCACGCCGCTCGACGCACCGCTGGTGCTGCGCGTCACCGATCTCCTGAAGAACGACTACGACATCGAGCAGGCCGATCACGACGGCGACGGTGTGATCGACGACGATCTCGACAACCCGAACCGCGCCCGCCCGACCTTCGTCGGTGTCGACGGCGTCTACGACGCGGATGCGCTCGCGCTCGGCCAGCGCGTGCCGCGCGGCACCGCGGAGGTGGTCGACTGGAATGGCGAGAAGTTCATCGTCGTGCACTTCGCGGCCGGCTTCACCGGCCAGGTCGCGGTCGAGTACCGCATCGCCGACACCGATGGCGCGACCGATACCGGCTTTGCGATGGCGTCGGTGGCCGACAGCTATAACGGCCTGCTGCGCGGGACGGCGAAGGCCGACTACCTCGTCGGCACCGAGGGCGCGGACCTGATCCAGGCGCTCGGCGGCAACGACTTCGTGTTGGGCGGCGGCGGCAACGACCGGATCGAGGCCGGCAGCGGCGACGATCAGATCGATGCAGGGGCCGGCGACGACTGGATCGACGCCGGCGACGGCGCCGACCGCATCACGGGCGGCGACGGCTACGACACCGTCAGCTTCGAGAACTCCGACTTCCTGGTGCGCGCCGACCTCGAGTCGCGCGTCGGCCAGGGCGGCTATGCCCAAGGCGACGTCTATATCGGCGTCGAGGCGCTGATCGGCTCGCAATATGCCGATCAGCTCGGCGGCGATGCCGGCGACAACCGCCTCGAAGGCCGCGATGGCAACGATATCCTGGAGGGACGCGGCGGCAACGACACGCTGCTCGGCGGTGCGGGCGACGACATCCTGACCGGTGGGGCAGGGGCCGATATGCTCGACGGTGGCCTCGGCAACAACACGGCCGACTACAGTTTCGGCGCGACCGGCGTGTCGATCTCGCTGGCGTCAGGCACTGCCCATGGCGGCGATGCCGAGGGCGACGTCCTCACCAACATCCAGAACCTCACCGGCACCGATGCCGACGATACGCTGGAAGGCGATTTGCTCGCCAACATCCTGTCGGGCGGTCGCGGCGACGACATTCTGATCGGCAATGCCGGCGACGACACTCTGATCGGCGGCCGCGGTGCGGACCAGCTGATCGGCGGCGACGGTATCGACACGGCCGACTACACGCTGTCGACGGAAGGGGTCATCGTCGACATGGCCAACGGCGCGGCCGGCGGCGGCGATGCGCTCGGCGATACTTTCTCCGGGATCGAGATCGTCCAGGGCTCGTATCAGGACGACACCATCCGTGGTGACGGCGGCGACAACCGCATCCGCGGCGGCCGCGGTGCCGACATCATCGACGGACGCGGCGGCTTCGATATCGCCGATTACAGCCGCGCCGACGAAGGGGTCACCGTCAATCTGGCGACCGGACTCGGTACTGCAGGCGAAGCGGCCGGCGACCAGCTCACCTCGATCGAGATGCTGGTCGGCTCGCTCTGGAACGACCAGTTCACCGGCAGCGCAGGCGACGACTGGTTCCAGGGGCTGCGCGGCGACGATGCCATCGCCGGCGGGGCCGGCTCGGATACCTATGTGTTCGGCTTCGACGACGGCCAGGACGTCATCACCGAGCAGGGTACCGAGACCGACACCGACCGCCTGGTGCTGTCGTCTGCGATCGCGCCGAAGGACGTCTCCGTCATCCGCGAGGGCAACGACCTCCTGCTCGAATTCGAGCGGCAGGACGGCTTCCTGATCGACACCGTGCGCGTGACCGACCACTTCCTCGGCGCCCAGAGCGGCATCGAGGAGATCGTGTTCTCCAACGGCACGGTCTGGGATCGCGACCGCATCGATCAGCTGCAGCAGCTCGGCCGCTTCAATGCCGCCGACGACATCGTGCATCTCGGTGTCGAGGACGAGCCGGTGGTGATCGATCCGGCGACCCTGTTCGCCAACGATGCCGACAGCGCGGTCGACCTGACGCTTGCCAGCGTCGGCAATGCCGTGAACGGCACCGTGCGCGTGCGCGAGGACGGCAAGATCGAATTCCTGGGCGCGCCAAACTACAACGGCGATGCCTTCTTCAACTACACCGTCCGCGACCAATTCGGCCGCGAGTCCACGGCCCGGGTCGAGGTCGATCTCGCGCCGGTCAACGACGCACCGACGGCGGTGGATGATCCGCTGGTCTACGCCGTCGAGGACCAGATCCTGCGGATCCGCATCGACACGCTGCTCGCCAACGATTTCGACGTCGATGGCGACGCCGATCTGGAAGGCTTGCACATCGTCTCGATCGCGCCGCTGACGAACTCGTCCGGGCAGGCGATCGACAGCTACAAGGATAACGACTACCGGTACGAAGCCACCAATGTCACTGCGCGGCTGGATGGCGACTACATCGAGTTCAAGCTGCGTCCGGACTATTTCGGCGCGGCTGGGTTCGTCTACACGCTGGCCGACGCCAGCGGCGCGACCTCGACCGCCAGGGTCGAAATCTCGATCTCGCCCGTCAACGACGCGCCGCGCGACCGTGACACCTATCGCTGGATCCGTCTCGGCCAGGATACCGCCGTCACCGTCGCCGACCTGATGGCCAACACCTACGATATCGAGGGCGACGGCTTCACCTTCGTCGGCCTGCATGGCGGCCTCGACGACAACCCCGCCAACAATGGCAGCCTGGTGTTCGACCAGGCGACCGGCACCATCACCTTCACGCCGGCCTCGCTCGGGCAGGCGAGCATCGAATATGACGTGATCGACGCGCGCGGCGCGGCGGCGACCTTGACCTACGACTTCAAGGTCAAGCCGCTCAACGACGCGCCGAAGGCCTATAACGACTACGGCTACCGGACGCTCGAGGACCAGATCCTCGTGATCGACCCCGCGACGATCCTCGCCAACGACACCGACGAGAACGGCGACACGCTGGTGCTCGACAGCATCGCCCGGTTCGCCGATGGCGGCAAGGTCCGCCTGCGCGATGACGGCATGATCGAGTTCCGGCCGGCGCCGGACTACAACGGCGCCGCCGGCTTCCAGTACACGATCAGCGACGGCCATGGCGGCACCGCGACCGCCTATGTCGCGATCACGGTACTGCCGCGCAACGAAGCGCCGATCCTGCGCAACGACTATGTCAGCGGCCTGGAGGACGGTCCGCTGTTCGTGATCCCCGGCGAAGCGTTCGGCAACGACATCGACGCGGACGGCGACGTGCTGTTCTTCAAGCGCTCGACAGTGCTCGGCGTGGTCGACCACCGTTATCTGTCGGCCGGTTACGCGGTCAGCGCGGCCCTGGCCGACGGCTCGGCCCTGCCGTCCTGGCTGCAGTTCGATCCCGCCACCATGCGATTTACGGGATCGCCGCCGGCCGGAATGGACCCGCTCTCAGTCGACGTCTGGGTGAGCGATCCCTCCAATGGGCGGATCTTCAATACGCGGTTCGAGCTGACGGCGGGCGATATCTCGGGCGGTTTCGATGCCGGGACCGATGTTCTCAAGGGCTACGAAATCCGTTCCGCCTTCGCGGTCGACTACGAATTCAGTGCGTCCGATCTCGATGCGGACACGACCGTCACGGCCAAGCTCGCCGATGGCTCCGTGCTGCCGTCCTGGCTCAGCTTCAACGCCCAGACGCTGCAGTTCACGGGAACGCCGCCCGAGGGGACGACGGACCCGATCAGCATCCAGCTCACCTTCTCGCATCCGGCCGAAGGCGGTGGCAATCCCAGGACCTTCACCGATAACATGACGCTGGATCCGGCCATGCTGCCGGCCGGCGTTACCTATAACAGCCAGATCGCGCTGCTCGACACCAGGAGCGGGACGGTTTCGGCCTCGATCATCGGCGGCCGTCCGTTGCCGGATTGGCTGTCCTTCGACGCAGCGACGCGCACGGTCGGCCTGAGCGGCTTCGCGCCGGATGCGGATGCGCAGCTGGCGCGCCTGCAGGTCGTGTTTACGCCGGCACCGCGCGTGCTTCCCGACGGAACCTATGCCTCGAGCAATCGCGGTTTCACGCTGGAATTCTTGGTCGATCCGCACGGCGATCTCGCAAGCCAGATGACCGCGATCAACCACGCGCTGGAAGGCGAGTCCTATTTCGCGGACCAGGGCGTGTTCGCGCTCGACCTGAAGGGCGCCGGTGCCATCACCGCGACCCGCGAGAGCGGCGCGCCGCTGCCGGACTGGCTGAGTTTCGACCCGGCCACCTTCACCTTCTCCGGCATGCCGCCGGCCAACTGGGTCGGCGCCGTGCCGGTCCGCCTGGATATCGCCGCGGGCAACGGCCATCCCGCGATGTCGATCATCACCGAAGCCGTGGTCGACGACACCTTCAAAATTGCGCCGTTCCCGGCCTCGACGGTCGTCTCGCCCGGGCAGATCAACGTCAACGTTCCCACCGACTTCAACGGCACGGTGGTGCTGAGCTATGACGCCACCGACGAGAAGGGCGGCGTCTCCGGCACTCCGGCGCTGATCTTCTACGACGTCAAGCCGACGCGCGAGCGGCCGGACACCGCGGTCGACAATCTGACGGGGCGCGAGGGACAAACCACGCGCTTTGCGGTGACCGACCTGCTGCAAAACGACTTCGACCGCGACCGCGATGCCTTGCGGATCCTGTCGCTGGGGCAACCGGCCAACGGTTCGCTCGTCATCGAGCTCGCCCATGCCAATATCGCGCCGCCCGCCGGCCTCGGCCAGCTCGAGGGTGCGGTCTGGAGTGCGATGCTCGCCGACGGCTCGGCGCTGCCGACCTGGCTCACGATCGACAGCGCGACCGGCGCGCTCTCGGGCGATGTGCCGCTGGCATTCGCTGCGAATCTCGACATCCGCTTCACGCGGACGCTCGGCGGCGACAGCCAGAGTGCGACCTTGAGCCAGCACTTCGACGGCAATTCCGGGGCTTTCGTCGTCTACACGCCGGCGGATGCCTTCTCCGGCGATGACGGCTTCAGCTATGTCGTGACCGATGACCACGAAGGTCCTTCGACCGGCTCGGCCATCGTCCATGTTGCCGCCGTCAACGATCCGCCGACCACGGTCGAGGACATTGTCGCGGCGGTCGAGGACACGCCGCTGCTGATCGACCCGGCGACGCTGCTCGCCAACGACTACGACGTCGACAACAACCCGATCCGCTTCGTCGACGTTGCGAACGCCACGCACGGCACCGTCAGCTTCGACGGCACCCATATCGTGTTCACGCCCGACCACAATTTCGAGGGCGTCGCGACGTTCGAGTACATCGTGACCGACGACACCAATGGCTCGAGCACGGGCAAGGTCAAGGTCAACGTCGCCTCGACCAATCACGCGCCGATCGCCGCGACCGACGTGTTCGAGACCGTCGAGGACACGCCGTTCGAGTTCGCCACTGCCGATCTGCTCGGCAACGACAGCGATGCCGACGGCGACACCATCACGTTCCAGTCGCTGTCGCGCAGCGCCGGCAACGGCCGCATCGTCGAGCTGCCCGACGGACGCTGGCAGTTCGTGCCGAACGAGAACATCAGCGGCGCGGTCAATTTCAGCTACACGATCTCCGACGGACGCAAGACCTCGACCGGAACCGTGACGTTCAACGTCGATGCCGTGAACGATGCGCCGATTGCCAATCCGGACGGAGCCGGGACGGCCAACGACCCGCTGGGTGTGTTCAGGACGACCCAGGACCAGGCCATCACGATCGACTTCGCCGCGCTGATCGCCAACGACCGCGACGTCGAAGGCGACAGCTTCGAGATCGTCGAGGTGTTCGACGGTGACCAGGGAACGGTGGTGCGCGTCGGCTCGACCGCTGTCTTCACGCCGAATGCCGGTTATATCGGCGATGCCGGCTTCCACTACCGCGTCACCGACAGCCATGGCGCGTCCAGCGTCGGCTTCGTCACGCTGCTCGTCGCACCCAACGTGCCGCTGCCGATCCCGGTGTCGGATGCCGGCTTCGAGGTGCTCGAAGACGGCTTCATCGACATCGACCCCGCCGCGCTGATGGCGAACGACGTCACGCCCGAGGGATCGACCCTGACCTTCGTCGGGCTCGAAGGCGCCGAACTGCTCGCGAACGGCAAGTATCGCGTGACGCCCGCCGCCAACTTCAACGGCGAGCTGGTGCTGCATTATTCGGTCAAGAACGAGCAGGATTTCGCGGTCTCGACCACGGTCACGATCAACGTGCTGCCGGTCGCCGACGCTCCTGTCGCGCGTCCCGACACGCTCGAGATGCGTGAGGATTCCCCGCTGACGCTGTTTGCGAGCCAGCTGCTGGCCAACGACAGCGATGCCGACCAGCAGGCGTTCGTGCTCACACGGATCGTCGCGACCTCTGGTGTGACGGTCACCGATCTCGGCTTCGGCCAGCTCCAGATCACGCCGAATGCCGACTTCAATGGACCGGCGTGGTTCGACTATGAGATCGAGGATTCGACCGGCCTGACCGCAACGACGCGGGTCAACGTCAACGTCGCGGCGGTCGACGACGCGCCCGTGATCTCCGCGGTTCCCGTGCTCAAGGGCATCGAGGATCAGCGCTTCAGCGTGACCCTGCCGGCCGGCTTCGTCAGCGACGTCGACGGCGACGCGCTCCTGGTCGAAATCCGGGGCAAGGACGGCACGGCGCTGCCGGCCTGGCTGCAATACGATCCGCAGACGCGGCTGCTGAGCGGCGATCCGCCCGCCAATTTCAACGGCACGATCCAGCTCGAGATCGCAGCGACCGACGGGACCGCTCAGACCGTGCGCGAGCTGCTGGTGTCGATCGCCCCGGTCAACGATGCGCCGGTTCTGGCCCATCCGTTGGACGACCAGGCCGGCCGCGAGGGCGAGGCGCTCGATATCGCGCTCGACAAATCGGCCTTCGCCGATGTCGATGGTGACACGCTGACGTTCGCCGCGCGCTTGAGCGACGGCAACCCGCTGCCGGCATGGCTGAGTTTCGACGGCTCGCACTTCACCGGCACACCACCGCAGAACGCGGCCGGAGACTTCGACATCGAGGTCACCGCGAACGACGGAACGCTGACCGTCAGTGACGTGTTCCGGCTGAGCGTCGTTTCGGTCAACCAGGCCCCCGTGCTGTCGGTGCCGCTGGCCGATGTGTCCTCGTCCGAAGATGCGCCGCTCACGATCGCGATTCCCGCCGGCAGCTTCACCGACCCCAACGGCGACCCGCTGACCTATTCGGCGACGCTCGCCGACGGCAGCGCGCTGCCGTCCTGGCTTGCCTTCGACGGCACGAACTTCACCGGCACGCCGCCGGCGGACTTCAACGGCAGCTTCGATATCCTGGTCACGGCCAGCGACGGCGCGCGCGTTGCAAGCGACGTCTTCCGAGTGACCATCACGCCGGTGAACGATGCGCCGGTGGTGGCGCAGGCGCTGGCGGACGTGTCGTCGCCGGAGGATGCTCCGGTGTCGATCACGATCCCGGCCGGCAGCTTTACAGATGTTGACGGCGATACGCTGACCTACGCCGCGACGCTCACCGACGGCAGCGCGCTGCCGACCTGGCTCAGCTTCGACGGCACGACATTCACGGGCACCCCGCCGTCGAACTATAACGGCGCGATCGACATCAAGGTCACGGCGAGCGACGGCTCGCTTACCGCGAGCGAAATGTTCCGCCTGACCATCACGCCGGTGAACGATGCGCCGGTGCTGGCGCAGCCGCTGGCCGATATCGTCTCGCCGAAGAACGTCCGCGTCACCATCCCGGTGCCGACCGGCAGCTTCACCGATCTCGACGGCGACACGCTGACCCTGACGGCAACGCTGTCCGACGGCAGCGCACTGCCGTCGTGGCTCGCCTTCGACGGCGCTACCTTCACCGGCACGCCCCCGACCAATTACACCGGTGCGATCGACATCAAGGTCACGGCGAGCGACGGGGGGCTCACCGCGAGCGACGTGTTCCGCCTGACGATTCCGTCGGTGAACAACGCGCCCGTGGTCTCGATCCCGCTGCCTGACGTCTCCTCGCCGGAAGACACCGCTGTCTCGGTCGCGATCCCCGCCGGCAGCTTCACCGACGTCAACGGCAACCGGCTGACCTATACGGCGGTGCTCTCCAGCGGAGCCGCGCTGCCGACCTGGCTCGCCTTCGACGGCGTCACCTTCACGGGCACGCCGCCGGCCAATTTCAACGGCACGGTCAGCATCAAGGTCACCGCCAGCGACGGTGCGCTGTCGGCCAGCGACATCTTCGTGCTGACGATCACGCCGGTGAACGACGCGCCGGTGCTGTCGGTGCCGCTGTCCGACGTCAGCTCGGCGGAAGATGCCGCGGTGTCGTACACGATCCCGACCGGCCGCTTCACCGACGTCGACGGCAACGTGTTGACCTATTCGGCGACCTTGGCCGACGGCAGCCCGCTGCCGTCCTGGCTGACGCTGACCGGCGCCAAGTTCGCCGGCACGCCGCCGCTGAACTTCAACGGGTCCATCGACATCCGGGTCACCGCGAGCGACGGTACGCTCTCGGCGAGCGACGTCTTCACCCTGACGATCACACCGAAGAACGATGCACCGGTGCTGTCCGTGGCGCTGCCCGACGTGACATCGCCGGAAGATACGCCGCTATCGATCGCGCTTCCCGCCGGCAGCTTCACCGATGTCGACGGCGATACGCTGACCTACACCGCGACGCTCTCGACCGGCGCTGCGCTGCCGACCTGGCTCTCCTTCGACGGTACCAATTTCACGGGAACGCCGCCGGCGAACTACAACGGCACGCTCAACATCAAGGTCACGGCGCGCGACGGTGCTCTGGCGGTCAGCGACACCTTCGCACTGACCATCACGCCGGTGAACGACGCGCCGGTGGTCGCAGTGCCGCTGTCCGACGTCAATTCGGCGGAAGATGCCGCGATCTCCTACACGATCCCGGCCGGCCGCTTCACCGATGTCGACGGCAACACGTTGACCTATTCGGCGACGCTGGCGGATGGCAGTGCGCTGCCCTCCTGGCTGACGCTGACCGGCACCAAGTTCACCGGCACGCCGCCGCTCAACTTCAACGGCGCCATCGACATCAGGGTCACCGCGAGCGACGGTACGCTTTCGGCCAGCGACGTCTTCACCCTCAACATCACACCGAAGAACGACGCGCCGGTGCTGGCAATGGCGCTGCCTGACGTGACCTCGCCGGAAGATACGCCGCTGTCGATCGCGATCCCGGCCGGCAGCTTCACCGATGTCGACGGCGATACGCTGACCTACACGGCAACGCTCTCCACGGGCGCGGCGCTGCCGACCTGGCTGAGCTTCGACGGCACCACCTTCACCGGCACGCCGCCGGCGAATTACAACGGCACGGTCAGCATCAAGGTCACCGCCCGCGACGGCGCACTGTCGGCGAGCGACATCTTCACGCTGACCATCACGCCGGTGAACGACGCGCCCGTGGTTTCGGTCCCGCTGTCCGACGTCAACTCGGCCGAGGACGCTGCGGTCTCGTTCACGATCCCGACCGGCCGATTCACCGATCCGGACGGCAATGCGCTCACCTACACCGCCACGCTGGCGGATGGCAGCCCGCTGCCGTCCTGGCTGACGCTGACGGGCACGAGGTTCGCCGGCACCCCGCCGCTGAATTTCAACGGGGCGATCGACATCAAGGTCACGGCCAGCGACGGCACGCTCACGGCCAGCGACGTCTTCACCCTGACGATCACGCCCGTCAACGACAAGCCGGTCGCGGCCAATGACGGTCCGTTCTCGGTCACCCATGGCGACACGCTCGCCATCGCGCGCGCAAGCCTGCTCGCCAACGACACCGATATCGACGGCGACAATCTGACCATCGTCTCCGTCGGCACGCCACCGAAGGGGACCGTCGTGATCGACGGGCAAGGCGTCAGCTATACGCCCGATTTCGGTTACGAGGGGACCGACAGCTTCACCTATACGATCAGCGATGGCGTCGCGACGGCGACCGCCACCGTCAGCCTCACCGTCTCCAACGCCTTCGAAGGCTGGGTGGTCGGGACCGCCAGCTCCGAGACGCTGACCGGCGACGCGGTCGCTGCGAACAGCATCTATGGCGCCGGTGGAAACGACGTCATCACCGGCGGCGCTGCCGCGGACCGTCTGGCCGGCGGGATCGGCAACGACACGCTCAACGGCAATGACGGCGATGACCAGTTCTGGGGCATGGCCGGCAACGACACGATCAATGGCGGCAACGGCACCGATACCGCCTATTACAACGGTGTGATGTCGACCTATTCGATCGTCACCTCGGCGGGGTCGGTTCAGGTCACCGACAATTCCACGGCGAATGGCAGCGACGGCGTCGACACGCTCACCAGCATCGAAAGGCTCGTCTTCCGCAACGGCGAGATGGTCACGCTGGCAGCGCCGATCATCCTCGATCTCGACGGGCGAGGCGTGGAGACCACGACGGCCAGCCAATCCTCGGCGAAGTTCGACATCGATGGTAATGGCACCGCCGACGACACCAGCTGGATCGGAACCACGGAAGCCTTCCTGTTCCTGGATCGCGATCGCAACGGCACCGTGAGCGGCATCTCGGAGCTGAGCTTCGCCGACGACGTGGCAGGCGCCCGCTCCGACCTCGAGGGACTGCGTGCCTTCGACAGCAACCGCGACGGAATGCTGTCCGCCGACGACATTCGGTTCTCCGACTTCAATTTGTGGCAGGACCGCAATGGTAACGGCACGGCCGAGGACGGCGAGATCGTGTCGCTGGCCGCGGCAGGCGTGCGCTCGATCGATCTGGCGGCATCGGCAACGGATGGGTCCTGGGCGTTCGGCAGTACCGTGGTCGTCAATCGCGGCAGCTACACCCGGGCCGACGGAAGTACGATGGACTATGCCGATGCCGTGCTGACGCAGGCGGCGCCGCAACCGCTCGCCGCCGCCGACGCGAACGCCGCAAGCTCGGCCCAGACGCTGGCCTCGGCGCTCGAGATCCTGTCCGCGAACCCTGCGCCTTCGATCGGCGAGCAGTTCTGGCACGCGATGAATGCGATGACGGGGTCGGACATGCCGGACGCAGCGGCGGACGCCGCCAATCCGTCGCACCCTGGCGGCGACGCTGACAGTTGGGTCGGGCACGTCGCGAATGGAGTGGGGACAGATCAGGCGCCGGCGCTGCTCGCACTGATGCGGCAGGAGATGTCGGCGTTCGGCACCAATGCGGGCGCCGCCGACCTTGCCTGGCGCAAGGACGCGGCCACGCATCCGATGGACTATTTCGCCTGACGCCGCGGGCTGCCGCGCTGCATGGCGATCTCTGAAGAAAGGGGGCAGGGCCGTGGCTTTGCCCCCGTTTCGCTCGCGCGAATGTGAGCTGGCCGCGGTTGAGCTGAATCAAGCAGATGCCGCCTGTTCCTCATTACCATTCGGCTTGGCGCTGATGGTGATGGGAGAAGCCAAGTTGGAGTCCGATCAAGGTTCACGCAAGCCGGGCCTGGCGATGGCTGCCATCTTCGCGGGTGGCTTGCTGCTCGTCATGCTGCAGTTCGGCCTCGCCACCTACAGTTCGACCGAAACCATTCCCTACAGCCAGTTCGAGCAGCTGCTCGCCCAGGACAAGATCACCGAGGTCTCCGTCGGCACGGATACGATTCAGGGGAAATTGAAAGAGCCGCTTCCGGGCGGCAAATCCGCCTTCATCACCGCGCGGGTCGATATGGCCCTGGCCGACAAGCTCGCCGCGAAGGGCGTGAGCGTGACCGGCGTCCCCGGCGGCGGCGCGTTGCAGACATTGCTGTCCTGGATATTCCCGGTTCTGGCTTTTTTTCTGATCTGGTTCTGGCTCGGCCGCGGCATCGGAGGAAGTCAGGGCCTGGGCGGGCTGATGTCGATCGGCAAATCCCGCGCCAAGGTTTACGTCGAGAAGGACATCAAGGTCACCTTCGCCGACGTCGCCGGCGTGGACGAGGCGAAGTTCGAGCTGCAGGAAGTGGTCTCGTTCCTCAGGGATCCCAAGAGCTATGGCCGCCTGGGTGCGCACGTTCCCAAGGGGATTCTGCTGGTCGGGCCGCCGGGGACGGGAAAGACCCTGCTGGCCCGTGCCGTGGCGGGAGAGGCTGGCGTTCCCTTTTTCTCGATCTCGGGTTCGGAATTCGTGGAGATGTTCGTCGGCGTCGGCGCCGCGCGGGTTCGGGACCTGTTCGAGCAGGCCCGCAAGGCGGCGCCCTGCATCATCTTCGTCGACGAGCTCGATGCGCTCGGGCGCAGCCGCGGGCCGCAATCGTTCGGCGGCTATGACGAGAAGGAGCAGACGCTCAATCAGCTCCTGTCCGAGCTCGACGGGTTCGATCCCAGCGCCGGCGTCATCCTGCTGGCGGCGACCAATCGCCCGGAAGTGCTGGACCCCGCGCTGCTGCGCGCGGGCCGCTTCGACCGACAGGTGCTGGTTGACCGGCCGGACAAGACCGGGCGCGTTGCAATCCTGAAGGTGCACGCCCCCAAGATCCGGATGCGCAAGGACGTCGACCTCGACAAGGTGGCGGGTCTCACGACCGGCTTTACCGGGGCCGACCTTGCGAACCTCATCAACGAAGCCGCGATCGCTGCAACCAGGCGAAGCGGCGAGGAGGTCACCTTCGACGATTTCGTCAGCGCGATCGAGCGGATTGTCGCCGGCATCGAGAAGAAGAGCAGGGTGCTCGGCAAGGACGAACGGCGCCGGGTCGCCTATCACGAGATGGGCCATGCCCTCGTCGCCGCCAGCCTGCCGGGCGTCGATCCCGTGCAGAAAGTGTCGATCGTTCCACGCGGGATCGGTGCGCTTGGTTACACCATCCAGCGCCCGACCGAGGACCGGTTCCTGCTGACGGTCGAGGAGCTGAAGAACCGCATCGCGGTGCTGATGGGCGGACGCGCGTCGGAGCATCTGATCTTCGACGGGGCGATCTCGACCGGCGCGGCCGACGATCTGCAACGTGCGACCGAGATCGCCATCGAAATGGTGACCAGATACGGCATGGACGAGACGGTCGGGCAGCGCACCTATGCCGCCAAGCCGCAGGCGTTTCTGGTGGCGGCGCAGGACAAGATCGTCGCGGCGGCCGAGGCAACCGGCCGCGAGATCGATCTTGCGGTGCGCAACCTGATCGAGGAGGGCGACCGCCGCGCCCGCGAGATCCTGCAGCGAAGGCGTGCAGACCTCGACGTCGGCGTTGACCTCTTGATCGCGAACGAAACGGTCACGGCCGAGCAGTTCGCGCCACTGATCGGCAAGCGCGGCGGTGGAAGCGAGCCGGTCGCCGCGTGACGGCGCTGGGCGCGTTCAACCTGATCTCCGTCGTCAGATGACATGCGATAGCGTGAAGCCGCCGTCATGATACCGCAGGATTGCGCGGCCCTGCCGGAAACTTGCCGGATTCTCCCGCGTTTGATCCGGGTCAAGAGTTCCAGTCGCCTGCCTCTTTAAGATGCAGATCCCTCCACGTCGCCGCGGATCATCCCCCGCTTCGGCCGCTCAGTTTCCGGGATGATGATTTCAACCGAGCCGCGCAAGACCGCGGGAATGAGCCCATGCGCACATACTACTTTGATTTCAAGGACGGCGTGCCCGTCCGGGACAGATCCGGCCTTGACCTCGTGAGCGACGGCGCCGCCATCGCGCACAGCAAGGACCTGGCCGACCGGCTGCGCCGGGAGAAGCCGAAAGGCCATCCGGACCTCCGCATCGTCGTGCTCGACGAAAGCGGCCGGGAAGTCCATCGCGAGCCGATCTATCCGGACGCGACCTGAGCACCGCGGGCGTGCTCCCATGAACTCGGCTCCGGTCCCAGACATCACGGATCCGAGATCGCCAGCCGCTTCGCAATGGTCGCCGAGACCAGATAGGCCGCGGCAATGGCGATGATCGTCGCAACCAGTTGCGCAGGCAGCGCGGTGAAGCCGAATGCGCCTCGCCACGGGCCAAGCGCAAGCGCGACGCCGGCGAGCAGGGCGCCGAAGGACGTGGCGATCAGGATGTTGGGAGGCCGGTTCGCCAGCCACGGCAATTTGCGAGACCTGATCACGAAGATCACCAGGATCTGGGTCGCGATCGATTCCACGAACCAGCCGGTTTGAAACAGGGCCGCATCCGCGTCGAACAGCTTGAGGAGAACGGCGAAGGTGATGGCGTCGAACAGGGATGAGACTATTCCCATGACGATGGTGAAGCGAAGGATGCTCGCCATGTCCCAGACTTCGGGCCGCGCGATGTCTTCACGATCGACGTCGTCGAAGGGGATGCCGATCTCGGAGAGATCATAGATCAGATTGTTCAGCAAAATCTGCAGCGGCAGCAATGGCAGGAATGGAAGAACGATCGAGGCGAGCGCCATCGACAGCATGTTGCCGAAATTCGAGCTGGTTCCCATCCGGACGTATTTCAGGATGTTGGCAAAGGTCCTGCGGCCCTCGCGCACGCCGGCCGCGAGCACGGACAGGTCAGGTGCCAGCAGGATCATGTCGGCGGCCGCGCGGGCGACTTCGGTCGCGCCGGTGACGGAGATGCCGACATGCGCGGCATGAAGCGCGGGCGCATCGTTGACGCCGTCGCCCATGAAGCCGACCACGTGATTGCGGTGGCGGAGCGCGGCAATGATCCGCCGCTTCTGGTCGGGATCGATCCGCGCGAACAGGTCGATGTGATCGACCCGGGCGATGAGCGCGGCATCGGTCAGCTCGGAGATCTCGGCACCGGTCATGATCCGGTCTGCCTTCAGGCCGACGGAGCGCGCGACATGTGCAACCACGGCGTCATGGTCGCCCGAAATGATCTTGATGGTCACGCCGAGCGAGCCGAGTGCGTGAATGGCCGTGGCCGCGTCCCGCTTCGGCGGATCGGCGAACACGCAAAAGCCGATGAGGGTCAGGTTGGCTTCGTCGCCGACGGCAATGGTCTGCTGCCCGGCCGGAATGGACCTGATGGCGACGGCCAGGAGCCGGAAGCCGTCGCGGGCATAGCGCGCCTGGATGTCCGCCATCTTCTGCTGCCAGGCGGCGTCGAGCGGATGAGCCAGGCCATCGATTTCAACGGCGACGCAGCGCGACAGGATGGATTCGGGGGCGCCCTTGGCGATCAGCATGTGCTCGCCGTCGCGGACCGCCAGAACCGACAGGCATCGCCGTTCGAAGTCGAACGGCACTTCCGCAAGCCGAACCCAGCCGTCCGTACCCTCATGGCTCGCCGACAGGATCGCGTCGTCGAGCGGACTTCGGACGCCGGCCTGGAACGTGCTGTTCAGGCGCGCCAGGCTCAGGACGCGCTCGCTGGATTGCCCCTGCGGCTCGATATGCGCCGCCAGCGTGATCTTCGCTTCGGTGAGCGTGCCGGTCTTGTCGACGCAGAGCGTGTCCATCGCACCGAGATCGTGTATCGCGGACAACCGCTTGACGATGACCTTTCGCTTCGCCATGCGCAGGGCGCCGCGGGCGAGCGTCACCGTCATCACCATCGGCAGCAGCTCGGGCGTCAGGCCGACGGCGAGCGCAATCGCAAACAGGAAGGATTCCATCGCGTTGCGCTGCGCGACGAGATGCGCCATCAGCACGAACAGCGTGAGAAACAGCGTCAGCCGAAGGATCAGCAATCCCAGCTTCCGGACACCTTGTTCGAGAGCCGTGGGCGGGGCGTTGGCCGCCATCGCCGAGGCGATCGCGCCAAAGCGCGTCCGGCCTCCGGTCGTCACCACCAGCATCCTGCCGCTTCCGCCGACCGTGCTGGTTCCCGCGAACAGGGCGTTGGTGGCGTCCGCCGGCAAGGCCGCTGAGCAGGGGCGGTCGCTCTTGAAGGCCGGAAACGGCTCGCCCGTCATCAAGGCTTCATTGATCTGCAACTCCTGCGCATCGAGCACGATGCCATCGGCGGGTATGAGATCGCCGATGCGCAGTTTCACGACGTCGCCCGGGACGAGAGACGTCACCGAGATCGTCATGTCCTTGCCGTCCCTGACGACGTCAGCCTGGATGGCGACCGATTCCCGCAACGCTTCGGCGGTGAGCTCGGCGCGATGCTCCTGGACGATATCGAGTGTGATGGACAGCGACAGCACGGTTGCGATGATGGCGAAGCTGCCGATGTCGCCGCTCAGCCCGGACAGAAGCGCCGCCGCCAGCAGCATTGCGATCAGCGGATTCCACAGGCGCTGGCCGAGCTTGCGCCAGGCCGATCGCTTTTGCGAGGCGTCGGCGCGGTTCGCTCCGAGGATCGCCAGCCGCCTGACGGCTTCGCCCTGCGACAGGCCGTCCGGGCCGGAGCCGAGCGCGCGATAGAGATCATCCTTCGGCATTTGCCAGAACGCCGCGGCCAAAGCCTTGGCCGGGATAGATTGTTCGATCATGCGAGGGCTCGACGGTCGCTGACACTGGGCGAGGCCAAGCTTAAGCGACTGCCGGCTCCCTGACTTGACGCAACTCAATTCGGTCTCACCCGGTGTGCTCAGGTCGTGTCGGGCGGGTGCGATGCCAAGTATTCGTTAAGCGCAAGCCGCATCACTTCTTCCGGCCGCCTCCGGACGGCGAAAAGACCTGATTGGCGGGCGGCTGCCCGCCGGCCGGAATGCCGATGACAATGAAGCTGCGGTCCATCGAGCTGTGACACGCGTTGCAGCCGTCTGTCAGTCCGCGCATCGATGCGGCGAACTTGCGATCGTCTCCCGCCGCAATCGCGTCGGCGACCGAGAGCAGCGGCTCCTTCATCGTCGTCACGTTGCTGATCGGAATGGACGGGTAGAAAATCGCCGCCTGCGCCAGGCTGTTGGTCAATTGCCGCAGCTCGTACGCGGCGAGATCCCAGTTCTTCGCCTTGCCTGCATACCAAAGCTTGAGGTGCTGAATTTGCGCCATGCTCATGACCTCGACGAGACGGGGCGCATCCTGCTTTGCGTTTGGAGACGGTGGAGGGCTGGACTGGGCCATCGCGGAGGTTAACGCGCCCGCCGAGATCGCCAACACGGCACACCAATTCTTCAGCGTCATCTGACCATTCCCTGCTGATTTAACGTCCTGGATATCAGCCCCGCGGGTCGCTCTCTTGCGCTGCATCAATCCGTTCTCGGCCCGTCATCGCCGCCGATCCCATTGTCGTGAAAGGCGCCGGAGTTTGCGCCTCGACAAAGTGGTCGTGACTTCAGCCACTTACCGTTGTCGAGTGCCGACATGGGGCGTCGTGCGCGGACGATGGGAAACAAGCCGTGATCGGAACCAGCCTCTGCAAATGGGCCATCAGCTACTTCGCGGTCGCGATCGCGTGGCTGCTGCTCGCGGAGATGTTGATCGTCGCCGGTTTCGGTTTTCCGAACCACGACATCGATGGTCCGGACACGCTCGTCGTCGTTCACATCGTGACCATCGGCTGGTTGAGCACGGTCCTGTGTGGCGCGTTGTTCCAGTTCGTGCCGGTGCTGGTCGCAAAGCCGCTCTATGCGGAACGCTGGACGCTGCCGGCACTTGCGCTGCTGACGCTTGGCCTGACTGTTCTGCTCGCAGGCTTTCTCACACTGGGCGGCCACCTCAACGGACCGCGCTGGCTGCTTCCCGTCGGCGCCGGCCTGCTGATCGCCGGTTTCGCTCTGGTCGTTGCCAATCTCGGCATGACGCTCTGGTCGGCGCGTCCCTTGTCGGGGCCGGCCCGGTTCGTCGCAGCCGGACTTGCCTGCATCTGTGTCACGGCGAGCTTCGGCGGCCTGTTCTCGCTGGTGCTGTCCGGAACTGCAATCGGTGCGCAATGGCCGGACTTGCTGGTCTCGGGCGTTCCGATCCATGCGCTCGCGGGGCTCGGCGGATGGCTGACATTCACGGCCATGGGCGTCAGCTATCGCCTGCTCGCGATGTTCATGCTCGCGCCCGATAGCGATGCGCGGCTCGGCCGGCTGGCCTGGCTTGCCGGCGTCATTGCGCTGGCCGTTGGACTCGTCGGTGGCGTGCTCGCACTGTGGCGCATGACGGGACTCGATCTGACGTTTCTGCTGGCGGCGGCCGCGGCGCTGCTGTCGCTGGCCGCCTACGGCCGTGACGTGCTCGGACTCTACAAGGCGCGCAAGCGCCGTGCGCTCGAGCTCAACACGCGCATGAGCCTCGTTGCACTGGCGAACCTCGTTGCCGCCGCAATCCTCTGTGCTGCCTTCGTTGCGGCCGGCGCTTTCCTGCCCCATGTCGGAGCACTCGCCTTTCTCGTCGCGTTCGGCTGGCTCAGCGGCCTCGTGCTCGCCAATCTCTACAAGATCGTGCCGTTCCTGACCTGGCTCGAGACCTATGGACCGGTGATGGGCAGAGTGCCGACGCCGCGCGTGCAGGATCTCGTTGCCGAGCGCCGCGCGTTGAAATGGTTCGTGCTGTTCTTTGCCGGAAGCTGGATGGCGACGCTGATGCTTCTGATCGACGCGTCGATCGGCTTTCGCCTCGCCGTCGCGGTGGTGACGCTTGCGACGCTCGGCCTGAGCGAGGAATTCATCAGGGCCCGGCGGCTTGCGGATGTGGCGGAGCCGCTGCGCTTGCCGACGGGAGCTGCCATGCCCCATCTCCTGGTCACGCGGAACTGAAAGGGAGACTGCAATGACCGCATTCGTCGACGTCGATGTCCGGCCGATCCTGCGTGCGGGCGGCGAGCCGTTCTCGATCATCATGGCCGCGCTCGCGCAGCTGGCGCCGGGGGAGGGGCTGCGGCTCTACGCGCCCTTCAAGCCGGTTCCTCTGTTCGACGTCATGGCAAGCAAGGGCTTTGCACATCGCGAAGCCGAGCTGGAAGGCGGCGAATGGGAGATCCGCTTCATGCCGGACGATAGCCCGCGCGATGCGGCCGAGCCGGCCCCTGCTGCGCCGGGCGATGGCGATTGGCCGGAGCCTGCTGTTCATCTCGACAATCGCGACCTCGATCCGCCGGAGCCGATGGTTCGGATTCTGGCGGCGCTGGAGCAGCTCGCGCCGGGCCAGACGCTTCACGCCTTGCTCAGCCGGGAGCCGGTCTTCCTGTTTCGGGAGCTGACCAGGCGCGGCCATCAATGGCGCGGCGGCTTCACACCGCAGAAGGACTCCTATCAGTTGACGGTGAGGGTGCATTCATGACGATCAATGATGAGGATCTCGTCGCCCGGATCAGGCAGGCGCTGAAGGTCGTGATCGACCCGGAGCTCGGCCACAACATCGTCGATCTCGGCTTCGTCTATGATGTGTCGATCGATGACGGTGCCGCGCACATCACCATGACGGCGACCACACGCGGCTGTCCGGCCGCGTCCTTTCTCAAGGAGGGGGTCGCCAATAGCGCGTCCCTCGTCCCGGGCGTGGATACGGTCGATGTCATCATGACGTTCGAGCCGCCCTGGCAGCCTTCGATGATCGCGCCGGGTGTCAAGTCGTCGCTCGGTTTTGCCGAGGTGAACTGAGCCGGCGGTGGCCGAAGCTGCGCCGCCGGCTACGCCTCTTTGGCGCCCGGGCCGGACCAGATCCCCGCGGATGCGCGAAGCTCCGGCAGGTCGAGCAGGTTGATCGCGCGGGCGGCGATCTGGTCGATCACCTCGTCCAGCGACTGAGGCCTGAGATAGAAGGCCGGCATCGGCGGCGCGATGATCGCGCCGATCTCGGTGGCTTGGACCATGCTGCGCAAATGGCCGAGATGCAGCGGGCTCTCGCGGACCAGCAGCACCAGCCGGCGCCGTTCCTTGAGCTGCACGTCGGCCGCGCGGGTCAGGAGGTTGTCGAGCTGTCCCCAGGCGATGGCCGAGAGCGTGCGGATCGAGCAGGGCGCCACGATCATGCCTGCGACAGGGAATGAACCGCTGGCGATCGCCGCGCCGATGTCCTGACAGGAATGGTCGCGAAAGGCGAGCGCGCGCAGCCGCGCCAGCGCATCGCGTCCCACTTCCTCGCTCAGCGTACGCTCCGCTGCGGGCGAGACCACGAGGTGCACCGCGTAGTGCGGATTATCGGCCAGCAGCTCGACGATGCGCACGCCGATCGCGGCGCCCGAGGCGCCGCTGATGCCGACGATGATGCCTCGCCGTCCGCTCATGTCAGGACCGGCGCGCGCGCGGGCATGCCGGACAGGCCGAGATTCGTCCACATCGCGTCAACGCGCGCGACCACGGCGGGGTCCATCGCCAGCGGAACGCCCCATTCCCGATCCGTCTCCGGCGGTATCTTGGTGGTGGCGTCGATGCCGAGCTTGCCGCCGAGCCCTGATTTCGGTGAGGCGAAGTCGAGATAGTCGATCGGCGTGTCGGTGAGCGTCACGAGGTCGCGCGAGGCATCGCTGCGCGTCGAGACGGCCCACATCACGGCCTGCCAGTCGCGGATGTCGATGTCGTCGTCGACCACGATCAGGAGCTTGGTGTAGCTGAACTGCGGCAGCATCGACCACAGGCCGAGCATCAGCCGCCGCGCCTGTCCGGGATAGCGCTTCTTGATCGATGCGACCGCGATCCGGTAGGAGCACGCTTCCGGCGGCAGCCAGCAATCGGTCACTTCAGGGAATTGCTGACGGATCAGCGGCACGAACAGGTGGTTGAGCGCCTCGCCGATCCGCGACGGCTCGTCCGGCGGACGGCCCGTGAAGGTCGAGAGGTACACAGGCTGGCGCCGGCTGGTGATGGCCGTCACGCGCATCACCGGGAATTCCTCGACGGAATTGTAGTACCCGGTGTGATCGCCGTAGGGCCCTTCGGGCGCGGTTTCGGTTGCGGAGACGAAACCCTCGATGACGATCTCGGCCTCGGCGGGAATCGCGAGCGGGACGGTGAGGCAGGGCGCAAGATCAGGCCGCTCGCCACGCAGGATGCCGGCAAAGCGCAGCTCCGACATGGTCTCGGGCAGCGGCAGCACCGCGGCCAGGATGGTGGCGGGATCGGCGCCGATGACGACCGCGACCGGCATGTTGCGCCCGATCGCCTTCCATTGTTGGTGATGCCGCGCGCCGCCGCGATGCGCGAGCCAGCGGATGATGGCGCGGTCGCGGCCGAGCACCTGCATGCGGTAGACGCCGACATTCTCCTCCTGATCGGCGGTCGCGGAGTCCGGCGGCACGGTGATCACGAGCGGCCAGGTGATCAGCGGCGCCGGTTCGCCCGGCCAGCAGATCTGGACCGGTAATCTCGCAAGATCGATGTCGGGCCCCATCGTGACGCAGTCCTGCACCGGCGCGGCCGCGCGCGTGCGCGGGCGGGTCGCCAGCGCGGCGCGGGCGAGCGGGAGCTTGTCGAAGACGTCCCTGATGCCATTCGGCGGTCGCGGCGCACGGAGTTCGGCCATCAGCTCGCCGAGCTGTTCGAGACGTTCGGGCACGATCCCCATGCCCCACGCGATCCGCTCGACCGTTCCGAACAGATTGGTGAGGAGCGGCATCTCCGAGGGACGGCCGTCGGCCCTGACCGGCTGCTCGAACAATAATGCCGGTCCGTGTGCTCCGAGCACGCGCCGGTGGATCTCCGTGATCTCGTGGACGACGGAGACCTTTTCGCGAATGCGTCGCAACTGTCCCCGGCTTTCGATGAAGCGCAGGAAATCCGACAGGTCGCGAAAGCGCGGCACATCACGTTGCAATTGAGCAGGCTCCCAAAAAATCACAGCTAGCCGGGCTGTTTTTGGTCTTCATTGTTCCGGCTCAAATACAGCGGCGTGCAATCCGTCCAGATGTGGGGGCATGATTGATCCGTCCGCCGCATCGCCCGGCCATTTGCCGACGATTCCGCCGCTCGTCGCATTTGCAATGCGCCCTTTGCCTCTGCTGCCGTTGCAGCTCGTTCTCGGCGGCGTGCTGCAGCGGATCCACCGGCGCAATCCTGCACTATTCGACCGGCTCGGCCCTCACGCGCGTGCGTGCTTCGGCATCAAACCGATCGATCTGCCGTTTGCCTTCGTGGTCGAGGCGAAGCCGCCGCGCCTGTCCGTCGTGCGTGATCTGCCGCCGGGACTTGATGCGCGGATCTCGGCTTCATTCGCCAATCTCCTGGCTCTGCTCGAAGGCAAGGTCGACGGCGATGCCCTGATGTTTTCGCGCGAGCTGGTCATCGAGGGCGACGTCGAGGCGGTGCTGGCGCTGCGCAACGCGATCGACGACGCCCAGCTCGATCTCGCCGCTGAAGCGTCCTCGCTGTTCGGCCCGTTGGGCGCGCCGGCGCGGCGCGTCTTCGAAGCCGCCCGCCGCCAATTGATCGGCCCACCGGGACAAGGCGAGCAATCGAGATGATGGAACTGATCTGTCCTGCCGGGACGCCGGCGGCGCTCAGAAGCGCGATCGATGCTGGCGCCGACGCCATCTATTGCGGCTTCAACGACGAGACCAACGCGCGCAATTTTCCGGGGCTGAATTTCAGCCGTGACGAGATGCGCAAGAGCATCGCGCTGGCGCATGGCCGCGGGGCGAGGGTCCTGGTGGCCATCAACACCTTCCCGCGCGCTTCCGCCGTCGACATCTGGCATCGCGCGGTGGACGATGCCGTCAGTGCCGGCGCCGATGCGCTGATCCTCGCCGACATCGGCTTGATGGACTACACGGCACGGCGCCATCCTAACCAGCGTCTGCATGTCTCGGTTCAGTCCGCGGCCGCAAATCCCGATGCCATCGCCTTCTATGCCGAGACCTTCGGCGCAAAGCGCGTCGTGCTGCCGCGCGTCCTCAGCGTCCCCGAGATCGCCGAGATCACCCGGGAGTCCGCCTGCGAGACCGAAGTTTTCGTATTCGGCGGCCTCTGCGTGATGGCCGAGGGGCGCTGCTCGCTGTCCTCCTATGCGACCGGAAAGTCGCCGAACATGCAGGGCGTCTGCTCGCCGCCGAGCCATGTCACCTATGAACAGACGGCGGACGGGACGAAGTCCAGCCTCGGTGGCTTCGTCATCAACCGGTTCGGGTTGAGCGAGCCTGCGGGCTATCCGACACTGTGCAAGGGCCGCTTCTCGACCGCGCAGGGCGCCGGCTACATCTTCGAGGATCCCGTCAGCCTGGACGCCACCACGCTGCTCAAGGGCATGCGCGATGCCGGCGTCACCGCGCTCAAGATCGAGGGCCGCCAGCGCGGCCGCGCCTATGTCGAGAGCGTGGTGCGGCATTTCCGTCGCGCGCTCGCGGCGCTCGAGAGCGGGAGCGAGGCCGACATCGCGAGCCTGAAGCCGTTCACCGAGGGACAGGCCTCCACGCTCGGCGCCTATCGCAAGACCTGGCGCTAATCCTTTCGAATTTGTGAGATCCAGCGATGCAACTCAGCCTCGGTCCTGTTCTCTACAATTGGGCGCCGGAACGCTGGCGCGATTTCTATCTCCGGATCGCCGATGAAGCGCCGGTCGACGTCGTCTCCGTCGGCGAGATCGTTTGCTCCAAACGCTCGCCGTTCTTCGCCGACCACATTCCTGCCGTGGTCGAACGTCTTGAGAGCGCGGGCAAGCAGGTGCTGCTGAGCTCGCTGATCCTGGTCTCGCTGCGGCGCGAGCGCCGCCAGACCGAAGAACTCGCTTCGGTCGAAGGCGCCATGGTCGAGGTGAATGATCTGACCTGCCTCCGGGCGCTCGCAGGCCGGCCGCACGCCATCGGTCCCTTCGTCAACATCTACAACGAAGCGAGCGCAGCCTTCCACGCCGCGCACGGGGCGAAGCGCATCTGCCTGCCGCCGGAATTGCCGCTGGCTTCGGTGGCGACGATCGCGAAGGCCATTCCCGATGTCACGACCGAGGTGTTCGCGTTCGGCAGGGTGCCGCTGGCCATCTCCGCCCGCTGCTATCATGCGCGCCTGCACAAGCTCGCCAAGGACAATTGCCGCTTCGTCTGCGAGAAGGACCCGGATGGGCTGCTTCTGAACACGCTCGAGCAGCAGGACTTCCTGACCATCAACGGCGTGCAGACCCTGTCGCACACCTGCGCCAATCTGCTGGGGGAGGCCGCCATCCTGCGCGAGAGCAAGGTCGGCTCGCTGCGCCTGTCGCCGCAGGATTGCGACATGGTCGAGATCGCGAAGATCTTTCGCGACGTGCTGGACGGTCGCGACGACGTCGACGGCGGCAACCGCCGCCTTGCTACGGCCTATCCCGGCGTCCCGTTCTCGAATGGATTCTTGTGGGCCGAGCCGGGTCACCTCTACCATCGCGCTCGGTCAGGCGACATGCAAGGCGTGGCGCCGCAGATCGGCGGCGTGTGATCCGATAGTCCATGGCGGCCCGTGAGCCGGGCCGCCATGTCCTTGAGCTCGACCGGGACCGCTGGTCTCGATCAGGCCGCGTTCGATGCCTTGGCGTTGACGCCCTTGCGAAGCGCCACCGTGTTCAGCTTGGTGTTGGCGGCCTTCTCCTCGTTCAAATTGGTCGTGAGGAAGCGTACGATATCGTCGTGGCCGAGCTCTTCGGCCCATGCGATCAGCGTGCCGTAGCGGGCCATCTCGTAGTGCTCCACGGCCTGCGCATTGGCCACGATCGCGGCGTCGAGCACGGCCTTGTCCTCGATCTCGCCGGCGGTCGCGTTGGCTTCCTTGATGAGGCCGTCGATGGCAGGGCATTGCGTGCCGCTAGGCTCCTTGCCGAGCTTGGCGAACACCTTGCCGAGCCGCTCGACCTGCTTGTTGGTCTCCTCCAGATGCGCTTTCAGGCCGGCGACGAGGTCTTTGTTGGTCGCCTTCTCGATCATGTCCGGCAGCGCCTTCAGGATCTGCTGCTCCGCATAGTAGATGTCCTGCAGCCCGTGCAGCAGCAGGTCTTCCATCGTCTTGATGTCCTTGGTGAAGAATCCCATAAAAGACGCCTCCTTTTCACAATGATGGCACTGGAACGCTCCACGCTGGCAGCTGTTCCATTCCGTGTGCAGACCAGGAGAGCCGAATGAGCGATGGAGTTGATCATCTTGCGGGCCTGCTCGGACGCGCCGCGATGGACGTGTGGGGCGATATGCCTCGCGACATCCAGGAGGCGCTGTTCGAAGCGGCCATGAAGGGGCGCGCGACCGAACGTGAGGAGCTTGCGCGGTTGTTGCACGAGCGGCATCCGCGCACGCTTCATCCAGCCCGGCCGGTATGAGGCGGAAAAGCAGGAACGAACTTGCGAGCTCATGATTGGTAAGTTGGATGACGCGTCGCCGAACGACCCGCATGAAGTTCGGCAGACGCCTTGGCTCAACCGCTGACCACATCTGAGAGCAGATCGCTGTGACGGGACTGAACATCGGAAAATGGTACGACCCGATCTCGGAGCGGTGGATCGCTCCTCGCGAGATCAGCGCCGTCGCCGGCTACGGTCAGCCCAGTGCCGAGAAGGTACCGGACGGATACGAGCGAGGCGAGGCCCAGCGCATCTGGCAGCTGTTGGTGGATTGCTGCGCCGGCGAGTGATGCGGCCACCGGTCGCGAGTTGTACGGCACGGAATAGTTCTGCCGGCCCATGCCGTCAGTGACTTCAACGAAGCTGCAAAGCCTTTCGTTCCCCGCGATACGGCTGCCCGCCGGGCTCCGCGCGGAGCAGACCAGCGATTCCGTCAAGGCTGATCTCGACGACGTCCGGGCCGGATCGGTATAGTACCACCCCGATTGCAGGCCGCCGGAACAAGGATCAGACATGGACGATACGATTGGCTTCCCCGACCCCGGTCTGGACCTCTCTGATGGCTTCAAGCCGCACACCTCGCATTGGGGCGTGTTTTCGGCGCGTCAGGGCGCAGCGGGGCTCGAGGTCCGGGCCTATGCGGGCGATCCCGATCCCAACGGCATCATCGATAATTTCCCCGGCGCGCTCCGCCACCAGGCCCGCATCGCCCAGCCGGCGATTCGCCGCGGCTGGCTCGAACGCGGACCCGGCCCCGATGATCGCCGCGGTCGCGACGAGTTCGTCCCGGTGAGCTGGGAGAAGGCCCTCGACCTGCTCGGCGACGAGCTCGGCCGCATTCGCGACACGCGCGGTCCCGGGGCCGTGTTCGGCGGCTCCTATGGCTGGTCGAGCGCAGGCCGCTTCCATCATGCCCAGAGCCAGGTGCATCGCTTCCTCAACATCGCGCTGGGCGGCTATGTGCGCTCGGTGAACAGCTACTCGTCCGGCGCGTCGTCGGTGCTGCTGCCGCAGATCCTGGCGGGCTATGAGGACATCACCAAGCGCAACGTCACCTGGGAGCAGATCGCGGAAACCACCGAGTTCGTGCTGGCCTTCGGCGGCATGGCGCTGAAGAACTCCATGGTGGCCGGCGGCTCGATCAGCAAGCACGTCGAGCGCGGCGCGATGGAAGCGGCGCGCCGGCGCGGCTGCGAGTTCGTCCTGGTCAGCCCGCTCCGCGACGATCTGCCGGTGGAAGCCGGCGCCGAATGGATGAGCTGCGTGCCCGGCACCGACACCGCGTTGATGCTCGGCATCGTCCACACGCTGGTCAGCGAAGGTCTGCACGACCAGGCCTTCCTCGATCGCTACACCGAAGGCTGGCCCGTCTTCCTGCGCTATCTCATGGGCGAGAGCGACGGCCAACCCAAGCATGCCGAATGGGCTGCCGCGATCTCGGGCGTCGACGCGAACACCGTCCGCAAGCTGGCACGCCGCGCGGCCGGCAAGCGCACGCTGATCACCGTCTCGCATTCGCTGCAGCGCGCCGAGCATGGCGAGCAGCCGGTGTGGATGGGCATGGTGCTGGCAGCAGCGCTCGGCCAGATCGGCCTTGCCGGCGGCGGCTACGCCTATTCGCTGGGGGCGATCGGTTATTACGGCCGCCGCGTCAACGACGTGCCCGGGCCGACGCTGGGGCAGGGCCGCAACGGCGTTGCCGATTTCATTCCGGTGGCGCGCATCGCCGACATGCTGCTCAATCCCGGCACCACCTATCGCTACAATGGCGAGACGCGCACCTATCCGGACATCCGCCTCGTCTACTGGGCCGGCGGCAATCCGTTCCACCATCACCAGGACATCAACCGCCTGCGCAAGGCGTTTGCGAAAGCAGACACCTTCGTCGTGCACGAGCTCGCCTGGACTGCGACGGCCCGTCACGCCGACATCGTGCTGCCCGCCACCATGACGCTGGAGCGCGAGGACATCGGCTATTCCACCAACGATCCCCTGATGGTTGCGATGCACCGCATCGCGGAGCCGTTTGGCCTCGCGCGCGACGATTACGACATCTTCGCCGATCTCGCCGAACGTCTGGGCGCGCGCGAGCCCTTCACCGAAGGGCGCACGTCGCGGCAATGGCTGGAGCATCTGTACGAGCCGACCCGCGCCTCGCTTGCCAAGCGCGGTCTGGAGGCTCCGAGCTTCGAGGAATTCTGGCAGCGTGGCAGCCTGGTCGTGCCGCAGCAGCCAGACGATGGCGGGAGGCTGCGCCGCTTCCGCGACGATCCCGTCAACCATGCTTTGCCGACGCCGAGCGGCCGTATCGAGGTTTATTCAGCGAAGATCGCGGCCCATGGCGATGCGGATTGCCCGGGCCATCCGGTCTGGCTGGAGAAGTCCGACATGCCCAAACCCGGCGCGCCGTGCTTCCTCGTCGCCAACCAGCCGGTGACGCGCCTGCATAGCCAGCTCGATTTCGGCGGGCATTCGCTCGGCGCGAAACATCGCGGCCGTGAGGTCGCGCGCATGAATCCGGTTGACGCGGATGCGCGCGGCATCAAGGACGGCGACATCATCCGCCTGTTCAACGCGCGCGGCGCCTGCCTTGCCGCGGTCCACGTCACCGACGGCATCGCGGCCGGCGTCGTGCAGCTTCCGACCGGGGCCTGGTACGATCCGATGGATCCCGAAGATGAAGCGCCGCTCTGCGTGCACGGCAATCCCAACGTGCTCACCCGCGACCTCGGCACTTCATCGTTGGCGCAGGGCTGCACGGGTCAGCTGACGACGGTGGAGGTCGAGAAGTTCACCGGCAATCTGCCGCCGATCCGCGCGTTCGATCCGGCGTAGGCGCGCTGTTATTACGCCTCGTGCCCCGGACGCAGCGCAGCGCCGCTTCAGCGGTGCGCTGCAGAGCCGGGGCCCATCGCTCCGCACGGAATGCTGTCGCCTTCTGGGTCCCGGCTCTGCGCCGCAACGCTCGCGCGCTGCGGCTTGTCCGGGGACACCATGTGAGCTGGATAGGACGCAGCGTAACGCATAGCCCACCTCGAAAAATGGGGCCGTCCTGTGGGGGATCAGGGCGGCCCCGAGAAGCTCGCAGGCCCGGGAGGAGAGGGCGCGAGCCGGCCGATACTCAAGCGGCTGCGCTGGCCATCCAATCCCGCTCCGGGGAAGGACGACGCGGTGAGGGGACTTCGACCGTGGGCCGATTAGCCTTGCTGGCAAGGCGCCAGCGCGCCGGAGACTCGCCGCTGATGCGCTTGAAGACGGTCGAAAAATGCGCCTGGGTGCTGAAGCCGACCGCCAGCGCGATCTCAGCCAATGGCCGCTCGGTGGTTGCGAGCAGCGTCTTGGCATGCCCGGTCCGGTGACGCAGCAGATATTCGCGGGGCCGGAAGCCGGTCGCGGCGCGGAACTGGGCTGCAAAATGCATCCTGGACAGGCCGGCGACACTCGCGAGCTCGGCCAGGCTGATGCAGCGGTCGAAATGATTCGCGATGTATTGCTCGACCCGCCGCAGCCGCCATTTCGGCAAGGCATTGACCCTGACACGCGGCAGCTCCATTCCCGCGGGTTGGCTGTCCCGGGCGATCACCGGTGTGGGGCGAAGAACCTCGTGATTCCGCGCGCCGGCCGGAAGCTCGATCCAGGCATGCGCCGGGTGCAAGTTGCTCGACATCGTTCGTCCTCTCCAGGTTTTGCGGCTGTTTGCGACGATCGGCAAACGCGCAGACCCAATGCTTTCCATGCTCGGAGGATAGGCGTGAGCTGGCCAGGACGCTCGTTAGTGGTGATTAGGATCTGTTAGATTTTGTGCGCGCGAGGCTCGTGCGACAGCCCGCCGCAGGCTCCGATTGTGTCCAATCTGCCAGATATTTGCGCGGATTTGAGGGGTTTGAGGGGAACGCGGATCTCGCATGGGCGGTCAGCGCCGGTGTGAGATCCGTGCGGCGCCCTCACTGGACCTCGCATCGATGCCTTGTATATTCCCCCCGCGTTTCGATGAAGCATTTGTCAAGTTGAGCAAGTTGAGCGAGATGTGACCGAGCTCTCGGCAGGAGATGGCGCCCGCAGCGGTGACGCCGGAACGATCCTCGATCTCGACACCGTCTCGTTCGGGCCCTTTTCGCTGCGCTCCCGGCTGCTGGAGAAGGACGGCGTGGCGGTCAAGCTCGGCAGCCGCGCGATGGATATCTTGCGCCTGCTCGTCAGCCGTGCCGGCGAGGTGGTGCCGAAGAGCGAGATTCTCGGCTACGCATGGTCCGGGCTCTCCGTCGAGGAGATCAACCTGCGGGTCAATGTCGCGGAGTTGCGCAAGGCACTCGGCGATGGCAAGGACGGGACCCGCTACATTACCAACATCCCGGGCCGGGGCTATTGCTTCGTCGCCCCCGTGCGGCATGGCAGGCGTGCGGAAGCGCCCGCGCTGATGTCGCAGGCGCCTCACAAAGCTGAGCCGCCGGCTCTGCCGCATCGGTTGGACCGGATGATCGGGCGGGACGAGGTGGTGGCCGAGCTGAGGCCGCGCCTGCTCCGCGATCGCTTCGTCACGCTGCGCGGGCCGGGCGGCATCGGCAAGACCACCATCGCGACCGCCCTTGCGCATGAGATGTGCGACACGTTCGACGGCAATGTGCATTTCCTCGAATTCGGACCCCTGAAGGACGCCGCACTGGTGTCGAGCACGGTTGCGGCCGCGCTGGGTCTCGTCGTGCACCACAACGATCCCTCGGGCAGCATCCTCAATTTCCTGCGCGGACGGCGGCTGCTTCTCGTGCTCGACAGCTGCGAGCACGTCATCGACGAGGTCGCGCGCCTTGCAGAAGACATCTACCGTGAGGCACCCGGCGTCGCCATCCTCGCAACCAGCCGCGAGTCCTTGCTGGTGGAGGGCGAGAAGATCTTCGATCTGGTTCCGCTGCCCGGTCCGCCGCAGGATGCCCGCCTCAGCGCCGGCGAAGTGCTGAATTATCCAGCGGTGCGTCTGTTCGTGGACCGCGCGGTCGCGGCGGGTCATCGGGACGACATCACCGAGGAGGATGCGGAAGTCCTGGCCCGGATCTGCGGCAAGCTCGACGGCATCGCGCTCGCGATCGAGCTCGCGGCCGCGCGCGTCGGCCTTTACGGGCTGCGCGAGATGGCGGCGCTGCTCGACAGCCATCCGCAGCTCGAATGGCGCGGACGAAGGACGGCGCCCCTGCGGCAGCAGACGCTCGGTGCCACGCTCGACTGGAGCTTCGGTCTGATCGGCGAGAGCGAGCGCATCGTGTTTCAGCGGCTCGGCGTCTTCGCAGGTCACTTCACGTTGAAGGGGGCGATTGCGGTGGTGGCGGCGGAGGAGATGCCGGACGATCGCGTCGCCCATGCGCTGGAGCAGCTCGTGGCCAAGTCGCTGGTGTCCGCGCAGCCGGACGGCGCATCGCGGCGCTATCGCCTGCTCGATGTGACGCGGGCCTACGCCATGCAGAAGCTGGCCGACGGCGGCCAGGTGGATGCGACCGCGTGGCGCCATGCCCTGTACGTTCAGCGCACGCTCGAAGCCGGCATGGGGGAGATCGGCGGCAGCGGCCAGGCGTCGCGCGCGCAGGAACGCGCGGGCCTGCTCGCCGATGCGCGTGCCGCGCTGGAATGGAGCTTCGTCAACGATGTGGGCGCCGATTTGCGCGTGCCGCTCGCCGGCAGCTGCGCAAGGCTATTCGTCGAGCTCAATCTGCTGAACGAGGCGCGCAGCTGGTCCGATCGCGCCCTTGCAGCTCTCGACGGCGCCGGCCGGGGCGGAAGGTGGGAGCTCGAGCTCCAGTCGACGCTCGGTCACGCCTTCATGTTCACCGAGCGCAACAGCGCGCAGGCCGAAGCGGCGCTCGGGCGCGGGCTGGAGATTGCCGAAGCTCTGGGCGACAACGCCAGCACCTTCCGCCTGCTGTCTCGCCTGAACATGTTCTACCGCCGGACCGGCGGCTACCGGCATCTGGTGCCAACGGCGCTTCACGCCGAGCGGATCGCCCGCCTGATCGGCGACACCGCAGGGATCGCCGGCAGCAAGGCACTCCTCGGCGTGTCCTGTCATCTCACCGGGGACCAGGCCGCGGCGCAGGCCCATCTCGACGAGGGCGTGCGCGACGACGCTGCTCTGCGCGGAACGGAGCCCGGGCATTTCGCTTATGCGCGTACGCCGCAGATCCCGCTCGCGCGCGTGTTGTGGCTGCGCGGATATCCCGATCGTGCGCTCGAATGCGTCCGCCCGCTGATCGGCGTGTCAGCGCCGCGCGACGTGGTCATGCATTGTATCGCGCTCTGCTGGTCCGCCTCGGTGTTCGGATGGGTTGGCGACTGGTCCGCCGTCGAGACCATGACCATCCGCCTGGCCGCGCATGCGAGCATGCACGGGCTGGTGCCTTACGAGGCGGTCGCGACCGGCTTTCGGGCGCAGACCATGATCGCCCGCGGCGAGGCGACGGGCGGCGTCGAGCTGTTGCGGGGGGCGCTTGCGCGCCTGCACGCCGATCGCTACGAGCTCTATGCATCGGCGTTCGCCGCGGATCTCGCTCAGGGGCTGGTCGCCCTGGGGCGGCTGCCGGAAGCGCGCGAGGTGCTGCACGAGACCATCGCGCGGCTCGAGCAGGAAGGCGGTGCCTTCGACATGCCGGAACTGCTTCGTCTGCGGGGAGAGCTCGAGCTGCATGGCGGTGACCTCAAGGCCGCCGAAGCGGATTTCGTCGCGTCGGTTGCGCTGGCCGAGCAACAGGGTGCATTGTCCTGGCGATTGCGGACCGAGATGTCGCTGGCACGGCTGCGGAAGCGGCAGGGCGTGCCGGATCCACTCGGTGCACTCGCGAGCACCTACGACCGCTTCTCCGAGGGTTTCGAGACCGCCGATCTCAGAACGGCACGGCTGATGCTGGATCAGCCGGACTGATGGCATCGAAGCAGCGGCAGGCCGTCGGCAGGCAAGCGCGCGTCGCCGCTATTCGAAGACGGCGTCGAAGATTTCGACGTCCATGAGCACGGGCCTTGCGACCACGGTTCCATCCGGCCGCAACGTCTGAATGCGTCGAAGCGTCGGCACCACGATGCCGCCGAAGCTGTCATGAGCCCAGGATGAGTGTGCGATCTTCATTCCGAAGAGATCGTGATCCGTGCGTCGCTGCAGGGCGCTCTCGTCGAAATAGAAGATCTGTTCCGGAGCAAGCGTGATGATGTGCGAGGGGAATCGCGCCCGCAACCGCCGCCACGTTTCGCTTCCCTCTTGCCAGGGCGGCAGCTCTTCCACCACGACGTCCTCGTGGGCGAGCAGGAACGGGTTGGTCAAATAGTTCCAGATCGTCACGCCGCAGAAGAAGACGAGATGCAGCTCGTCTGCGAGCGCGGGCGGGCTGGCCTCGGGGAACGCGAGGTTCGGGTTGCGCCAGGTCCGCAGGACTTCGCCATCCGGGCTCTCGATGGTGACCGCCTCGGGCTGAAAGGAGCCGGAATATTCACCGCCGGTAATGCCGGTAAAGCGGACCGACTGCGTCCGGGGCGAGCCCTCTGCCGTCACGTCCTTGAATTCCCCGGCATGGCCGGCGTTGGAAAACAGCGTTCCGCCAACGGAAAGATGGAGCGTGAACCGGCTCAAGCTATTCCAGCGGGCCATTCCGCCGCTGGCATCAATCACATCATCAAGAAGCGCCATGTCCCGCCATATCCACCGTGCAGTGTCTCCACCATGGCGGGGCCGATGCGGCTTGGCGTGTTAGAAGTTGTTAGGAGTTGCGAGCGGGCGGGATGGCGGTATCTCGTTGAAGATGCTCTCAATTCAGGACGCCCAGCAGCGTCCTGGCGGCGATCAGATCGCGCGTCTCGAAGCCCTCCTCGTAGCGCGCGACGAGCGGGGTGAGCAGGGCGCGCGCGTCGCCGGTCTTGCCGGCCCGCTGCCAGATCCGGCCGAGGCTGATCGCCCCGCGAAGCTCCCAGCCGACCGCGCATTGGCGCCGGGACAGATCGAGCGATTTGCGCAAGGTGCTCTCGGCCTCCGCCGCATTGCCCAACCCGGCGAGGATGTCGGCCTTGATCCGGAGCATTTCCGGCATGTCAAAGGATTCGCCATGATCGGGGACCTGGGCAATGGCCTCATTGATCGTCTGCAGGGCCTCGTCCGGCTGATTCTGGGAGGCGAGACCCTCGGCAAGCGCCGTCGCGAACACCGTTGTCATGATCCGGTGCCGGGTGGCGTAGAGCGTGGCCTGGCTGCGGCGGAGGTGCTCGATGCCCCCGTCGACGTCGCCGCGTCGCAGCAGCAGCTCGCCCTTCTGGCCGATGCCGACCGCGTGATAGGGGCCGAGGAAGTGCCGCGCGGAATGATCGATCAGCCGCTCGATCAAAATTTCGGCGTTGGCCCAGTCGCCGACCCAGAGGAACACGTAAATCGTCCAGATCAGGGAGATGCCGAGCGTGAGCGGCTGTTCGAGCAGCTCGGCCTCGCGCACCGTGTATCGCGCCGCCTCGATCGCGCGCTCGGGCCGGCCCGTCAGCCACAGTCCGCGCGCCAGCGCCACCAGCGCAACGATGCGGTCGTCGTAACCGAGATGCCCGATATTCAGCCGCTGCGAGCCGGGATTATGCACCATCGCGCTCGCGCAGAACTGCACGGCCTTGTCCTGGTTGCCGATCAAATGATGCGCGACACCGAGCATCCACTCCACGTTCAACGTGCTGGCGGGGTCGTTCAGCTTTCGCGCAACGCTCTCACCCTGCTCGCCGGTGCCGAGCGCACCGTGAAAATCTCCGACCCTGGTCAGGTAGATATGCAATCCGCGCAGCAGCCAGAGCTGCCAGTGCAGGTCCTCGAGCTCCCGGGCAAGCTGGAGACTGCGCGTGAATGCGGTGCGCACCGCTTCGGTATTGCCCTGTGTGAACATCACGGAGACGCCGAGCGCGGCCTGCAGCGTCATCTCCTGGCGGCTGTCGATGGTGTCGGTTTCGAGCGAAGCAAGGGCCTGCTGCGTCCAGCGGTAGCACTCCGTCAGCAAGGTCAGCTCGAGGAAGAACTGGGCGGCTGAAGCCGCAAGATCGACCCCGATCGCCCGATCGCCGCCGTCCGAGAAGCTCCAGCTCAGCGCTGCCCGGACATTGGGCAGATGGTCCGCATAGGGAAGGAAACCGCCCGCGCTCTGCATGCCCGTGGATTTGAGCGCGATGTCGCGCAGGAAGTCGCGGAAATATGCGGCATGGGCGCGCGCGGCGCGGTCCGTTTCCCCGTTCTCGGCGAGCTTGTCGGCGACGAAGGCGCGGGTGGTGTCGAGCAGGCGATAACGCAGCCGACGCTCTGCGGGCGAGGTCGCAATCAGCGATTTGGAGAGCAGGTTCGAGATCGCTTCCACCGCCTCGGGCTCGCTGATGTCCTGGCAGGAGGCGACGGCCAGCGCGGCCTCCAGCGTGAACGGCCCGACGAACACCGACAATCCGCGCAGCGTCGCGCTTTCGGCCGACGGCAGCAGATCGTAGCTCCAGGCGAGCGCTGCGCTCAGGGTCTGGTGCCGCGGAATCGCGGTCCGCCGTCCTCGCCACAGCAGCGAGAAGCGGCTGTCCAGCAGCGAGGCGGTTCCCGCGATGCCATAGGCGTTGACACGTCCGGCTGCGAGCTCGATAGCGAGCGCAATGCCGTCCAGCCGCCGGCAGATCTCGGCGACCAGCGGGGCATCCTCCTCGCTGAGCTCGAATTCGCTCAGGCTCTCCGCAATGCGTTCCACGAAGAGCTGGCTTGCGGGATAGGCAAGGATGTCGGCGATGCCGAGCCCGTCGCGCTGGGGTGGGCAATCCAGCGGAAACAGCCGATGGACGCGCTCACCTTCGGTGCGGAGGGATTCCCGGCTGGTGGCCAGGATATGCAGCCCAGGCGCCTCCAGGACGAGGCGCTCGGCCAGAGGGGCGAGCTCGTCGAGGATGTGCTCGCAGCTGTCGAACACCAGCAGCATCCGCCGGCTGCGCAGGAAGGTCAGCAAGCCCGGCACGGGGTCGTTGGAATTGACGGTGAGGCCGAGCGCGGCCGCAATCGTGCCCGCAACGAGCCCGACATCCGTCAGCGCGCCGAAGTCGACGAAACGCACCTGGCCATCGAAGGCGGCAAGCTCGGCATGCGCGACGGCGAGGGCGACCGACGTCTTGCCGATTCCGCCCGGGCCGACGATCGTGACGAAACGATGCAGCGCAAGCTCGGCGGAAATCTTCTCGACCGCATCGTCCCGTCCGATCATCTTCGCGAGCGGCGCCGGCAGCGAGCGGGGCGAAGCGGCGGTATCGTCGGTCCGGATCTCCGGTGGCGCGGCCCGGAGCAGCGGAGCCGCGAAGCAATAGCCGCGTCCGGGCACGTTGATCACGTAGCGGGAACCTTCGCCGGCATCGCCCGAAGCCTTGTCGTTCAAGGCCTTGTCATCCAAGGCTTTTCGCAACGTCGTGATGTGGAAACGCAGGCTGCCTTCGTCGACATTCACGTCGGCCCAGACGCGCTTGATCAACTCCCGCTTGTCCACGACCTCGCCCGCTCGCTCGGCGAGACAAATGAGGATATCGAGCGCGCGGCCACCGAGGTGATGCGGGGCGCCGTCCTTCTCCAGCAGCCGCGACTTTGCGAACAGCCGGAACGGCCCGAAGGCAATGACCGAATCCTGCTCGTTAGTGTCCGCCACGGGACGGTATTCCCAGTGAGAGGGCTGAAATCCGCAACCTTGATCTACCAGATCGACACGCTCAGTAAACTGGCCGAAAGTGGCGAAATCGCGTGGCGCTCGCCAGGCGCACGGGACGAGCCGCTGCCGATTTTTTCTTAAAGACGAGCGGCTTACGACCCGACTATGACAATTCGTCAGTGGACTTGACCGTCGCGGCCACGGTTCGTGGCGTGATTGCGGTCGAGGCCAATCATAACAGAATCTTGCAACGTCTAACGAGCCAAACGCGCGCGACGCATCCAGGATAGCCTTCGAGTTAGGTCCTATTCCACGGGGAGGCTATGATGTCCGGTATCGGCGCTCGGCCGAACGACCAATTCGTTCGATCTCAATTCGTTGCCAGTCTCGATGATCAATCGCGTGATTGGGAGCTCGTGCTGCGGGAATCCCACCATCGCATGAAGAACACGCTGACTCTGCTCGGTGCGTCGGTTCGGCGCGATTTCACGCGCGCAGGCAGAGGGGATGTGTCGCAAGCGGTGGACCGGCTCGAGCGGCGCATCGTTGCCTTCGGCAGGCTCTACCAGCTCCTCTCTGACAATGATGAGCCTTCGATGGTGTCCGTCGCGCCCTTCTTCGAAAATCTGTGCGGGGCGTTATCCGAAGCGGTGCTGGAGCCGGCAGGAATCCGCTGCGAAGCTGCAGTCGAAAGCGGCACATTGCCGGCTGCGCAGTGCCACCGGCTCGCGCTGATGCTGACCGAGCTGGTCACGAATGCGGCAAAACATGCTTTTCCCAACAGGAGCGGCGCACTGATCCGCATCGATGTGGCCCAGCGTGATGGTGCCTGGCTTTGCACGGTGGCCGACAACGGCATTGGCGCGACCGCTCCGCTGCACGGCACCGGCAGCCGCATCCTGGAAGGGCTCGCACGCAGCATCCATGCGCGCTTGCACGGCGAGGCCGGGCAGGGCGGCACACGGGTGACGATCGCGGTGCCGCCTGCCGTCTGAAGAATCGTGCGTGCTTGTATTCCGCTTTCATCAGGAGCTCGACATGGCCACCATCGAAATCGACCGTGAAGGCGCGACCACGCCCTCGAAGTCTCGCAGCGTCGATCTGAAGCTCGAGGTCATTGTGATCCCGGTGTCCGATGTCGACCGCGCCAAGGCGTTCTACGCGCGTCTCGGCTGGCGACTGGATGCTGATTTCACCTCAGGTGCCGACTGGCGCGTGATCCAGTTCACGCCGCCGGGATCGGCGTGCTCGGTGATCTTCGGCAGGAACGTCACGGCCGCTGCTCCCGGGTCGGCACGCGGCCTCTATCTGATCGTCTCCGATCTCGACGCTGCGCGAAAGGATCTGCTCGATCGCGGCATCGTGGTCAGCGAACCGTTCCACGGTGCCGGCGATGACCATGCCGGTCCCGACGAGCCATATCTGTTCGGCAGCGTTCGCGTCGGCGGCGCCGATCCGAAGCGCGGCAGCTACAGCTCGTTCGCCTCGTTCAGTGATCCCGACGGCAATGGCTGGCTGTTCCAGGAAGTCACGACGCGGCTGCCGGGGCGCATCGCGGGGGGCGACACCACGTTTGCTTCATCGACCGATCTGGCCGCGGCCCTGCGCCGCGCCGCAGTGGCGCATGGCGAGCACGAGACGCGGACCGGCGGGCACGACGAGAATTGGGCCGAGTGGTACGCTGATTACATCGTGCGCGAGCAGGCCGGTCAAACGCTGCCGTCCTGAGGCTGTCGCACGTCATGGTCACGGCGCGCGATGATGTCCTCATCGCGCGCCGTTTGCGTTGTATCGCCTCGCCTTGCGACACCGATCCGTCGATCACCTCAATCGCGAGGACTCGCAAGGGATAACGCGCTCTAACAATCCATAACGAGCAAATGGGGCGCGCCTGCGCCAGTCTCTCTGCACACGAACCGACGCGCCGAATTTCGAATTCGGTCAGCGTCACCGACCAAAGCAAGGGAGATTCAAAATGACCACGCAAGCTCGCGCCGACATTCTCAACCCCGACCGCCGCCAATTGCTGGGCCAGGCCGCGATGACCGCGGTCGCCGCCAGCGTCTCGAGCCTGCTGCCGCTGCATTCCGCAAAGGCGGCGGTGAGCGACGCGATCCGGCCGTTCCAGGTCCATGTGCCCGAGGCGGATCTGCTTGACCTGCGCCGTCGCCTTGCGGCGACACGGTGGCCGGACCGGGAAATCGTTGCCGACCAGTCACAGGGCGTGCAATTGACGACGGTGCAGCAGCTCGTGCGCTACTGGCAGAGCGATTACGACTGGCGCCGGATGGAGGCGCGGCTGAACGCGCTGCCGCAATTCGTCACCGAGATCGACGGCGTCGACATCCATTTCATTTACGTCCGCTCCCGGCACGAGAATGCGCTGCCGATGATTGTCACACATGGTTGGCCCGGCTCGATCATCGAGCAGATGAAGATCATCGGCCCGCTCGCCGATCCGACCGCGCATGGCGGAACGGCGGCCGACGCGTTCGATCTCGTGATCCCCTCGCTGCCCGGCCACGGCTTCTCCGGCAAGCCGGCGACGCTCGGCTGGGATCCCCAGCGCATTGCGCGGGCCTGGATCGTGCTGATGAAGCGCCTCGGCTACAGCCGTTATGTCGCGCAAGGCGGCGACTGGGGCAATGCCGTCACCGAGCAGATGGCGCTGATCGCGCCGCCCGAGCTGCTCGGCATTCACACCAACATGCCGGCGACCGTCCCTGACGACATCGCCAAGGCGTTGCAGCCCGACGGGACGCGGCCGTCGAACCTCTCGACCGAGGAGCGCATTGCCTACGACCAGCTCGACGATTTCTACAAGCACGGCCTCGGCTATGCCATCGAGATGTCGAACCGGCCGCAGACGCTTCTTGGCCTCGTGGATTCGCCGGCGGGCCTTGCGTCCTGGATGCTCGATCACGATGCGCGCAGCGCCGCGATGATCGCACGGGTGTTCGACGGCAAGACGGAAGGCCTGACGCGCGACGACGTCATCGACAACATCACGCTGTACTGGCTCACCAACACCGCCGTGTCCTCGGCGCGGCTGTACTGGGAGAACAAGCTGGTGTTCTTCGCGCCCAAGCACGTGAAGATCCCGGTCGCCGTCAGCGTCTTCCCGGACGAGATCTACGCTGCGCCGCGCAGCTGGGCCGAGAAGGCCTATCCGAAGCTGACGCACTACAACCGCCTCGACAAGGGCGGCCATTTCGCGGCCTGGGAGCAGCCCGCGCTGTTCACTGCGGAAATGCGCGCCGCGTTCCGCCCGCTGCGCCAGTCGATCTGACATCAGCCTGATCAGGAGTTGCAACCATGAACCGCCCCGAACGTAGCTTCACGACCGACGAGATCCGCCTAGAGCGCCGCCTGCCGACCTACTGGCGTGTCACCTTCGACATGCCGCCGGTGAACATCTTCGGCCCGAGGCATCTTCCGCTGCTCAGCGACATCGTCACCGCGATCGAGACCGATCCTGATGTGAAGGTGGTGGTATTCGACAGCGCCGTCGAAGGCTTCTTCATCACCCATTACGATTTCCTCGCGCCGCCGGAGGAGTCGCTTGCCGTTCCGCCGGGGCCGACGGGCCTGCAGTCGCTGCCTGACACGCTGGTGCGTCTCAGCCGCGCGCCCGTCGTCTCCATCGCCTCGATCCGGGGCCGCGCGACCGGTGTCGGCAGCGAGCTCGCGCTCGCGGGCGACATGCGCTTTGCCAGCCGCGAGAAGGCGATCCTGTCGCAATGGGAGGTCGGTGCGGGCCTCGTGCCCGGCGGCGGACCGATGGCGCGGTTGCCGCGGCTGATGGGCCGTGGTCGCGCGCTCGAAGTGCTGCTCGGCGCCGACGACATTCATGGCGATCTCGCCGAGCGCTACGGCTACGTGAACCGGTCGATGCCAGATGCCGAGCTCGACGGTTTCGTCGAGGCGCTCGCGATGCGCATCGCGTCTTTCGACAAGGAGGCCATCGCCGAGACCAAGCGCCTTGTCGATGTCGCGAGCCTGCCGCCGGATGTGGAGATCAAGCCGGAATGGGACGCGTTCCTGGCCGCGCTCGGCCGGCCTGCGAGCCAGACCCGCCTCAAGACGCTGATGGCGCGCGGCTTCCATCGCGCCGGCGACGTCGAGAACCGGCTGGGCTTCCACGTCGGACAGATCGGCAGCTGACGGAACCGCGGCGGCGCTCGACCGGTTTTGAAGGGGCAGGGGGCGCCACGCCGATGTCGCCTTTACCCGGTACGAGCGGCGATGCTCAAACATAAACCAGGAGAACCATGATGATCCGCAAGGCAACAGCAGTCTGGAAGGGCACCGGTCGCGATGGCACCGGTCATTTGACGAGCGAATCCGGCGTGCTCGCGCAGACGCCCTATTCGTTCAAGACCCGCTTCGAGAACGAGAAGGGGACCAATCCCGAGGAGTTGATCGCGGCGGCCCATGCCGGATGTTTTACCATGGCGCTGGCCTTCGGTCTCCAGATGGCCGGCTTCACGCCGGACGAGCTCTCGACCGAAGCCGCCGTCACGCTCGAGCCCGAAGGCAAGGGCTTCAAGATCAGCAAGTCGGCGCTCACCCTGCGCGCCAAGGTGCCGAACCTCGACGATGCAGGCTTTGCCAAGATCGCCGGCGAGGCCGAGAAGAACTGCCCGGTCTCGAAGGTGCTCAACGCCGCGATCACGCTCGACGCCAAGCTGGGCTGAGCGCGAGCTTCGCTTTGGGTCCATCCGGCCTGGCGACCGGATGGACCGAATGCAATGCGCGGCTTTCGGCCGCCGGTCGGATGCCTATATGATGCGGCAGCTGCAGAACGGATATCGAGATCAAAGGGAGCACATCAAATGACGACAGAGCGCGCAGTTTTGGCCGGGGGCTGCTTCTGGGGCATGCAGGACCTCATCCGCAAGCAGCCGGGCGTGATCTCCACGCGCGTCGGCTACACCGGCGGGCACGTCAAGAACGCCACTTACCGCAATCACGAAGGCCATGCCGAGGCGATCGAGATCATCTTCAATCCCGCCAAGACCAGCTTCCGGACCATGCTCGAATTCTTCTTCCAGATCCACGATCCGACCACGCTCAACCGTCAGGGCAATGATCTCGGCACGAGCTATCGCTCGGCGATCTTCTATACGAGCGAGGAACAGAAGCGCATCGCCGCGGACACCATTGCCGATGTCGAGGCATCCGGCCTGTGGCCGGGCAAGGTGGTGACCGAGGTCGCGCCCGCAGCCGAGTTCTGGGAGGCCGAGCCCGAGCATCAGGATTATCTCGAACGCTATCCGGACGGCTACACTTGCCACTTCATCCGGCCCGACTGGAAGCTGCCGCGCCGGGCGACCGCGCTGGGAGGCTGAAGCATGATCCGGAAAAGCGCGAAGCGGTTTTCCGGAGAGATCATGCGCGAACAATGATCCTGAGCGCGGTGACGATTCATGCAGATCTCATCGCGCTCTGGATCGGGTCGCAGCAGGCCGTCAGGCGCGCAATTGCGCCGTCAGCTCGCGGGCCATGCGCAGGTCGGCGAAATCGGCCCCCTCGGCGAATGATCCGGGGATAGTCTCGAGAACCGACTTGGCGTCCGCACGCCGGCCGGCTCCGATCATCAACCGCGCGAGGCTGGTCGCGCAACGCAGCTCCCAGAAGCGCGCGCCCTGCTGGGCGGCTATGCCCATCGCCTCGCGAAAGCGCGCCTCGGCATCTCCCGCATGCCGCGCGCTTCTGAGCATCAATTCTGCCTTGATGCGGATCAGCTCCGGCAGATACCACCGCTCCTGCCGGTCGTCGCAACGGGCCAGGACGTCCTCGATCACGTCGAGGCCGCGGTCGACCTGTCCGGCTTCCAGCAAGCAACTGGCGAGCTCGGCGAGCAAAGGCAGAAAGCGCGGCAGGAAGCGCGCATCGCCGGCACGATTGAGCTCTTCGCGCAGCAGTGGCAGGCCCGTGGCGATGTCGCCGCGCCTCGCCATGACCGCGGCGTTGAAGGCCCGTGCCCACAGGCCCCACGGCCGGATCGCGTGGCGCTCGGTGTGCTCGAGCAGCTCGGCGCCGTGACGCTCGGCGGCATCGAAGTCGCCGGACCAGAACGCGATCGGGCAGGCGGCCTGCCCCAGCACGCTGCAGAAGGTCAGCGCGTGGCCGTTGGCACGGCCTTCCTCGATGTTGTCAGCGGCCAGCGCCTGGGCCTGGTCGGCGAGGCCCTGAAGCCAGAGGATGCGGGCCCGGAAATATTGCGTCGATATCCTGAGGTCGAGCGGGAATATTTTCGGCTTCGTGACCAGCACATGCAGCGAAGCGTTCACCCGATCAATATGCTGCCGCGCCTCGTTCTGGTCGCCCAGATAGTGCAGCGCGACCGCCATCAGGCGGTCACCCAGCATGAGATCGGTGTCGTCGGATGAATTCGCTGCGGCGTTGGCAAAGCGGTCGGCGAGTGCACGGGCCTTGCCGAACTGACCGTTGTTGAACTGGTCGATGCACAGGCCCCAGAGCGCGCGCAGCCGGAAATCCTTGTCGTCGAGGCTCTCGGCCAGTTCGAGGGTCGTCTCGAGGATCGGGCGTGCCTCGCGCGCGCGGCCCTCGCCATACATCAGCGACCAGCCGAGCGCCGCCAGCAGCTGCATGCGGATGCGGTCGTTGCCGCCGTCGTCGCCGAGCGCCGCCAGTGCCGTCCGGCAGCGCTCTCGGCATTCGGCGAACAGCGACAGACGGACCCACAGGGGCACCGCGGTCGCCGTCAGCGCGATGCCGAGCCCTGCATCGCCGCCCGCCGCGAAAGACCAGTCCAGCGCTGCGCGCACATTGTCCAGCTCGCCGCCATAGGTGTTCAGCCATTCCGGCAGCGGCGTCGAAATGTCGGTCCCCGCGCGCGCGAAGAAGTCGCGAAAATGCTCCGCATGGCGCCGCGCGAACTGCCTGCTTTCGCCGAGCTCGTTCAGCTTGCCGAGCGCGTAGGTGCGCGTGGTGTCGAGCAGGCGATAGCGCAGCGCGCGCGAACCGGAAGGCGAGATCAGCGATTTTGTGACCAGGCTGTCGATCGCCTCCAGCGTCTCGGACGTGCTGAGGCCGTCGCCGGCGGCGACCGCGGCGGCGGCCTCCGGCGCGAACGGCCCGGCGAACACCGACAGTCGTCGCAGCGTCGCGCTTTCCACCGGAGGCAGCAGGTCGTAACTCCAGTCGAGCGCGGCGGCGAGCGTCTGGTGCCGCGGAACGGCCGTGCGTCGCCCCCGCCATTGCAGCGAAAAGCGGCTGTCGAGCAGGGAGGCCGTGCCGGCGATGCCATACGCATTGACGCGGCCCGCCGCGAGCTCGATGGCCAGCGCGATGCCGTCGAGGCGCCGGCAGATGCTGGCGACGAGCGGCGCCTCTTCGGCGCTGAGCTGGAATGGCCCCGAGCTCTGCGCGATGCGCTCGACGAAGAGCTGCGCGGCCGGGTAGGCGAGAACCTCGGCGGCTTCCAGGTCCTCGCGTTCGGGCGGACAATCCAGCGGGAACAGCCGGAAAATCCGCTCGCCTTCGCTTCGGAACGACTCGCGGCTGGTCGCGAGCACACGGAGCTGCGGCGCTTCGCGAACGATGCGCTCGACGAACGGTGCCAGATTGTCCAGCACATGCTCGCAACTGTCGAAGATCAGCAAGGACGGGGCGGTCTTCAGATAGGTCAGGATGGCCGGCGTCGGATCCTCCGAGCTGACGGTCAGTCCGAGGACGGAGGCGATGGTGGTCGTGACATGGCTGGCGTCGCGCAGCGGACTGAAATCGACGAAGAAGACGCGGCCGCCGAAATCCGCCGAGCGGCGATGCCCGACCGTGACGGCGACGGCGGTCTTGCCGATGCCGCCCGGGCCGACCACGGTCATGAAGCGATGGAGGGCAAGGCCGTTCGAAATCTTCTCGATGACCTCCTCGCGCCCGACCATCTTCGCGAGCTGTGCGGGCAGGGAGCGGGGAGGAGCGATCTCGGCGGGGGCTGGCGCGACTTGCGGGGCTGCTTGAGCGAACGAGGCGACGAAGCAATAGCCGCGGCCCGGCACGTTGAGGACGTAACGGGCCGACTTGCCGGTATCGCCCAGCACCTTGCGCAGCGCTGCGACATGGAAGCGCAGGCTGCCCTCGTCGACATTCACTTCGGCCCAGATGCGCTTGACCAGCTCTCTCTTGTCGACGACTTCCCCCGGGCGCTCGGCCAGCAGGATGAGAATATCGAGCGCGCGGCCGCCGACATGAAGCGGCTCCCCCTCTTTCTCCAGGAGCCGGGACTTTGGAAACAGCCGAAATGGCCCGAATGAAACGACCGAGTCTTGGTTATTATCAGCTGGCACGTACCATCGCCCCCGCAACGGGAGTCAAAAAGGTATTTTGTTGTGGTCTAGCAGAACGAGGCGTCCAGTAAACTGGCCGAAAGCCGCATGGCTGGCAGACCTGCGCGGATGGCTTGGATCGCCCCGGCCGGCCTGAATTAGGCTTGAAACGGAAGGGGTTAGCTCGCCATGGTCGGAGCCGCGCCCTTTGTGACGACGCGCGCGGACAGCGTGACGAGGCCCATCAGCGCAGCCAGCAGCCAGAATGCCATGGGCAATCCGCCAAGACGCGCGACGAAGCCGACGCCGGCAGGGCCGATCAGGATCCCTGCATAGCCGGCGGTGGTGATCGCCGCGACCGCAAGGCCCGTCGGCATCACCGTTTGCCGGGCCGCCCGGCGGAAGAGCACCGGCACGAGGTTGGACGCGCCAAGCCCGATCAGCAGGAATCCGGCCATGGCGACCGCCGCAACGGACGCCGTGAGCAGGACCACAAACCCGCCGATCGCGATCAGGCTGCCCCAGAGCAACGTCGCGCGGTCCCCGATGCGCGCGACGACGGCATCGCCGCCGAGCCGCCCGATCGTCATCGCGATCGAGAACACGATATAGCCCATTCCCCCCTGTGCCTCGGAGACGAGGCCAGCGCCGATCACGAGCAGCGCACCCCAATCGAGCATGGCGCCCTCGACCAGGAAGGTGATGGCGCCGAGCAGTGCCAGCAGCAGCACCGATCCGTGCGGCAGCACGAACAGCGGGCCCTCCTGCATCTGTGCCGAACGCAATAGGCGCGGCCAGGTCACGACCATCGCGATCAGCATCAGGGCGGAGCAGATCAGCGTGCAGGCGAGCGCGCCGAATTGCAGCGAGAGCAGCGCCGTCATCAGCGCCGATCCGGCGAAGCCCCCGATGCTGAACAGCGCGTGGAAGCCGGACATTAGCGGGCGCCCCGCGGCGCGCTCCACCTCGACGGCGTGGATGTTCATGGCGACGTCGATCGAGCCGAGCGCGGCGCCGAAGGCGAATAGTGCCAGCGCCAGCGTTGCGGGCGCGCTTGCGACCGCGAGCAGCGGCAGCACCAGCGCCAGACCGAAGCCGCCCGCAACGATGATCGGCCTGCTGCCGTAGCGCGCGCTCATGATTCCCGTCAGCAGCATCGCGGCGACCGAGCCGATGCCGAGGCTGAGCAGCAGCAGCCCGAGCACGCCGTCATCGACACCGAGCCGCGTCTTCGCGAACGGCACCAGCGGCGCCCAGCACGCGATGCCGAAGCCCGCGACGAGGAAGGCAAGCCGGGTCGCAAGGCGCGTCGCAGGCCGATCGGCAGAAGACATGGGAACTCCGGGGAGAAGCTGGGCAGGACGATCGACAAGCCCGAGGATTGTCGCGACTTTATGTCTGTGGCGGGTATGAAGTGTCGCGGTTGAAACGGTGCTTCGATCGACGTGTGTTCGATCATTGGAACCGGTGCCGATCGTCTGCGCCTGGCCCGGATGAGCGAAGCGACATCAAGGGCCGCTCGCCTGGCGGCTTCAACTGTCCCGGATTACGATGCGCTCCATCCGGGCTACGGACCGTGCCTGTGGTCGCGCTCTGTCAATCCATCCGCGCAAAAATATTCCACTTTACCGAAATTCGGTTTTCGCGTATGTGTTGCCCATCCTGGTTCACCAAGAGGGGCGATCTCGTCGTCGTCTTGATCGCGAGCCGGGCTTGCGGTGG
>ERZ1034411.18-NODE-18-length-126464-cov-11.397211_pt1 | contig 126464 bp, 112 predicted proteins | sample MGYA00520583_ERZ1034411 | MGnify/ENA primary metagenome ERZ1034411 (study PRJEB33736, sample SAMEA104288481) | Azolla microphylla | place: Ecuador | collected 1982 | study: EMG produced TPA metagenomics assembly of the PRJEB19522 data set (Is there foul play in...
TTACCCTCCCCTGGAGGGGTCCGGGACGAGCGTAGCTCGCCCGTGGTCGATCGCGCGCAGCGCGAGCGGGGCGGGGTGATCTCTCCCCACGGGCACTGTTGGCTGGCGAGAGACCGTCACCCCACCCCGTCTCACATGTCGCTGCGCTTCATGTGAGCCGACCCTCCCCCTCCAGGGGAGGGTAAGCGAGACCAATCTTGACCTTGGCGCCCTAATCCGCTCCCTTTGGCGCGACACAATGACTTCCTCCAAGGAAACGCCAAGCTAAACGCCAAGGTAAGCCGCCATGTCTTTCGTCCTCGCCATCGACCAGGGCACCACCTCCTCGCGCGCGATCGTGTTTCGCGGCGATATTTCCATTGCGGCGAAGGCGCAAGCGGAGTTTCCGCAGCATTTTCCGGCCTCGGGCTGGGTCGAGCACGAGCCGGAGGACATCTGGACCTCGACCGTGATGGTCTGTCGCGAGGCGATCGAGCAGGCCGGGATCAGTGCAAAGGACATCGCCGCGATCGGCATCACCAACCAGCGCGAGACCACCGTGGTGTGGGATCGCGCGACGGGGCAGGCCGTGCACCGCGCCATCGTCTGGCAGGACCGTCGCACCGCCGATATCTGCGCGAAACTGAAGGCCGACGGCCGCGAGGGCGTGATCTCGCAGAAGACCGGCCTGATCATCGATCCCTATTTCTCCGGCACCAAGGTCGCCTGGATACTCGACCATGTCCCCGGCGCCCGGGCCCGTGCCGCGCGCGGCGAATTGATGTTCGGCACCGTCGATTGCTACCTGCTCTGGCGCCTCACCGGCGGCAAGGTGCACGCCACCGACGCGACCAATGCCTCGCGCACGCTGCTGTTCAACATCCACACCGGACAGTGGGACGACGAACTGCTCGAGATCATCGGCGTGCCGCGCTCGATGCTGCCCGAGGTGAAGGATTCTTCCGCCCGCTTCGGCGAGACCACGCCGGATCTGTTCGGCGGCGCCATCGCGATCTCAGGCATTGCCGGCGACCAGCAGGCCGCCACCATCGGCCAGGCCTGCTTCCGCCCGGGCATGATGAAGTCCACCTACGGCACCGGCTGTTTTGCTTTGCTCAACACCGGCACCACGCCGGTCGTGTCGAAGAACAAGCTGCTCACCACCGTCGCCTATCAGCTCGAGGGAAAACGCACCTACGCGCTGGAAGGCTCGATCTTCGTCGCCGGCAGCGCAGTGCAATGGCTGCGCGACGGCCTCGGCATCATCAAGCATGCCGCCGAGACCGGTCCGCTCGCCGATCAATCCGATTCCATGCAGAGCGTCTATCTCGTCCCCGCGTTCGTCGGCATGGGCGCGCCCTACTGGAATCCCAGGGTGCGCGGCGCGCTGTTCGGCCTCACCCGCAACACCGGACCGGCCGAGCTTGCGCATGCCGCGCTTGAGAGCGTCTGCTACCAGACCTTTGACCTCTGGGCCGCGATGCGCGCGGACTGGCCGAGCTCGGAGACGGCCAGCGTCGTGCTCCGCGTCGACGGCGGCATGACGGCGTCCGACTGGACCATGCAGCGCCTCGCCGATCTGCTGGACGCTCCGGTCGATCGCCCCGTGATCCAGGAGACCACGGCCCTCGGCGCCGCCTACCTCGCCGGCCTCAATGCCGGCGTCTATCCCGAGCCGGCGAAATTCGCCGACAATTGGCGCCTCGAGCACCGTTTCAAGCCGAACATGAGCCAGGCCACGCGCGAGCGGAAGCTCGCCGGCTGGGCGCGGGCGGTGAAGGGCGTGCTGGCGAGCGACGAGGGGGAGGGGTAGGCGCAGTCTGCCAAGACTATCTTGCTAAGGCTGACGTGAACGAGGTGCATCCCCAAGCAGGCTGTCGTCCCGGCGAACGCCGGGACCCATACCGCGTGATCTATCGAGTCGCGAACGATGGCAATACCGAACGATCGGTCTTCGCAAAACTGCGCCCTGTGGCTATGGATCCCGGATCTGCGCGCGCTTGAGGCGCGCTTGTCCGGGACGACATCGGAGTGCGAAGCGCCAGCTTTGGAGCCTCCCTTGATGAAGCAGAGCAACCAACCATGATCCTCCCCGACGGCTATTCCGACGTCCCCGCCGGCAAGATCGCCGCCGTCGTCACCCATCTGGAGATGACCGCGCCGCCGCCGCGCCGCAACGATCCGCCCGGCGCCTGGACCTTGCGCAAGGTCGACACGCCCGCGGTTGCCTGGTATCGCGACATCTTCCGCCGCGTCGGCGAGGAGTGGCTGTGGTTCTCGCGCGCCCGCATGAGCGGTGCTGAGCTCGCGGCGATCATCCACGCGCCCGGCATCGAGGTCTGTGCCCTGGTCGCAGACGGCCGCGACGAAGGCCTGCTCGAACTCGATTTCCGCGAGCCCGGCCAGTGCGAGCTGGTCTATTTCGGCGTCACCGCGCCCTTGATCGGCACCGGCGCCGCCCGCTTCCTGATGAACCGCGCGCTGGAGCTGGCGTGGTCGCGCGACGTCCGCCGCGTCTGGGTGCACACCTGCACCCTCGACCATCCCTCTGCCGTCGCCTTCTACCAGCGCTCCGGCTTCCGCCCCTTCCGCCGCCAGATCGAGATCGCCGACGATCCGCGCCTCGATGGCACGGCGCCGCGTGATGCGGCGAAGCACGTGCCGATCATCGGGTAGCACGGGCTGTCTCCACACGGTCATTGCGAGGAGCCCTTGCGACGAAGCAATCCAGAATGTCTCTGCGGGCCGTTTCTGGATTGCTTCGCTGCGCTCGCAATGACGGAATGCTGTGCTGCTGTTCATCTTCCAGCTGGCAGATCAACGCGGGGGATCGTAACCTGGATGAGCGTAGCGACATCCGGGACAGCGCCCGGAAAGAGTCCCGCATGTCGCTTCGTTCATGCGGGCTACCCGGTGCGCCCCGTCAAAACACCTCCTGCTTCCCCCGCGCCAGCGAAAACCCGCGCTGCATCGCGTTGAAGCACGTCAGCCCCGTTTGCTCCGACCGGCACGTAAATCCGCCGCGCTGCCAGATCTCGCCATAGGCCAGCACCGGCAATGACCGGTCCATCACGGTGTCGCCGGCACAGATGCGTCCCGCGTTGCCCTTCGCGCTCATCTCGAAGGCGTGCCCGTAGTCGAGCTCGCAGTCGGCGGGCCGGCGCGGACGGGTCTCCATGTTCATGATGTCGCAACGGAGCACGCCCTGGCCGTTATCGGCATAGAACTGGCAGACGATGTTCTTCGACGGCGTCAGGAAGCCGATCGGGCGGTCCTGCGCCTGGGCTGGGCTTGCTGCAGAAAGCAGGGCGAGGATCGTGATCGATCGCAGATACATGACGAGAGCCCTCGGCGGTTCGGCTCGCATTGATCCCGCTTTGTTGCGTCGCGCGCAATGCTCTTGTTCCAAGATGGTTGTTGCGCCGCACCGAGCCGGTCGTGGAGACTGATCGGCCCTGCCTGGTCCAACGACTGAGAAGAGCGAGAACCATGTTCCTGATCGGCCAATATGATTCCCCCTTCGTCCGCCGCGTCGCGATTGCGCTGCGGCTTTACGGGTTCGCGTTCGAGCACAAGCCGTGGTCGACCTTCGGCGATGCCGACAAGATCGCGCCGTATAATCCGCTCCGCCGCGTGCCGACGCTGGTGCTCGACGACGGCGAGGCGCTGATCGAGAGCATGATCATCCTCGACTATCTCGACGAGCGCGTCGGCGCGGACAAGGCGATGCTGCCGCGCAGCGGCGCCGGGCGACGCAAACATTTGCGCATCTGTGCGCTTGCCTCCGGTCTCGGCGACAAGGCGGTGAGCCTGCTCTATGAGCGCGTGCTGCGGAAGGAGCAGCTCGCATTGTGGGTCGAGCGCTGTCAGGCGCAGATTAGCGATGTGCTCGCGGTGCTGGAGGCCGAGCGCGCCGGGGTGACGACGCCGTACTGGCTCGGTGACCGCATCGGCCACGCCGACGTCGCCGTCGCCTGCGTCGTCCGCTTTACCCGCGAGGCGCATCCGCCTCTGTTCGACGCCGCGCGCTATCCGGCGCTGGCGGCGCATGCCGAGCGCTGCGAGGCGTTGCCGCCGTTCCAGGAGATCGTGCAGCCGCTGGCCCCGCCGAAGGGGTGAACGCTTTGCCCCACGGCAGGCCTCGCGGCGGAGAAGCGCGGGGCAGCCCGGGACGGGCTGCCGCGCAGCCGGCGGTCAGGCCGCTCGCACCGTTCCGAGGAACTTGCTGACCTCGCGCTTGAGGCGGCCGCTCTCCGCCGCCAGTGATTTGGCCGCCGTCAGCACCTCCGCCGAGGACGAGCCGGTCTCGGTCGCGCCGCGCTGCACGTCGGTGATGTTGGAGGAGACCTCCTGTGTCCCGTGCGCGGCCTGCTGGACGTTGCGCGCGATTTCCTGCGTCGCGGCACCCTGTTCTTCCACTGCGGAGGCGATCGCCGACGAGACCTCGGAGAGCTTCTCGATGGTGCCGCTGATCTGCCCGATCGCATTCACGGACTCGTGGGTCGCGGACTGAATGCCCGCGATGTGTTGGCCGATCTCGTCGGTCGCCTTGGCGGTCTGGGCCGCAAGCGCCTTCACCTCGGAGGCGACCACGGCAAAGCCGCGACCTGCGTCGCCGGCGCGAGCGGCCTCGATGGTCGCGTTCAACGCCAGCAGATTGGTCTGGCTGGCGATGGTGTTGATCAGCTCGATGACGTCGCCGATCCGGGCCGCGGCGTTCGACAGTTCGCTGACCCGATCGGTGGTGGTGCGGGCCTGATTTACGGCGTCTCCGGCCATCCGGGCGGAATCCTGGACCTGGCGGCTGATCTCGTTGACCGAGGAGGACAGCTCTTCCGTCGCGGAAGCCACCGACTGCACGTTGGTCGAAGCCTCCTCGGAGGCTGCCGCGACGGTCGTGGCGAGTGTCTCGGCCCGTTCGGCGGTGGACGTCAGCACGCCGGCGGACGATTCGAGCTGCGACGAATGGGTGGAAACGGTTTCGATGATCAGACCGACCGCCGCTTCGAAATCGTCGGCCATCTTGAGCATGTCCGTCTTGCGCTGAGCCGCGGCCCTTGCCTCGGCTTCCTTCTGCTCGGCCTCGAGCTTCAGGCGCGTCACGGCGTTGCTCTTGAACACCTCGACGGCGGCAGCCATCTCGCCGACCTCGTCGGCCCTGCCGATTCCGGGTACCGTGGCGTCGAGCTTGCCGCCCGCTATGTCCTTCATCGCGGCCGTCATCAATTGCAGCGGCCGCGTGATGCGCCGGGCGACGAGTGCGGAAATTGCGAGCACGATCGGCAGCAGCACGGCCAGGATCATCAGGGAGCGCTTGGTCGAAGTCCATTTCTGTGCCTCGAGATCGTCGACATAGACGCCGGTGCCGATTGCCCAGGTCCAGGGAGCAAAGCCTTCGACATAGCTGAGCTTGGGCTGGGCCCGTTCGGAGCCGACCTTGGGCCAGTAATAATCGACATAGCCGCGGTTATTGGTCCGCACCTTCTCGATCATCTCGGCGAAAAAGTGCTTGCCGGTCTCGTCCTTGAAGTCCGACAGGTTCTGCCCGATGAGCTTTTCCGAGACCGGGTTCATCAAGAGCCGGCCGCGCATATCCATGATGAAGAAGTAATCGTTGTTGCCATAGCGAAGTGTCGCGACGCGCGACAGCGCGCGCTTCTGTGCGTCGGCCTCGCTCACCTCCCGCTTCTGCGCGGCCTCATGCTCCTCCTTGATGATCCCGAGCGCCACTTCGGCGACGTGACGGAGTTCGAGCTGCTTCTGCTGTGCCAGGCTCGAGCCGAGCTCGCGCGAATCCAGGTAGGCGATTCCCACCAGGCCGATGAAGCTGAGGCCGATCAGCGCATAGATTCTGCTGCCGATGGTCATCCTGGGGCGGAACGAAGCGAAGGGCATGGTCTCGGTCCTCGAAGCGCGGCAAATCCGCATTGAATTGTTGATTGTTGGACCGTGCCCGCATCGAATGACGGCTCACTGCCGCTGCCGAAATTATACGGATGCGCTTCAATGACCGTAAAAAGGACGGGCCGTAGTTCCACGGGTCGGCTGCGCCGTGTTGTCGCGTCCAAATGCACGACAGCATGCACACCTTCGAGATCTCAGAACTATCTTGCCGATACTTCGCGCCGGCCGCGCAATCGCTCGTCCCTGCGCCTTGCAGGACGTTAACGGCATTTCACCGGAATCCTGATGCCGCTTCCGCGCGAAAGCCTGCGACACGGCGGCCGCGATGGTCGAATGTTAGGGGTGTTTTGCCCGACGCTGCAAGCAGCTTCGGTAAGGCAGAAATTGTTCAAGCCTTTCAACCCCATCTCTACTGTGCATGGGGTTGTTTTCGCAAAATTTGCTTTGGGGGGCGCCTATCCCGCCCCCGCGCGCTTCTTCTGCCAGACCAGATGCACCGCGCAGGTGCAGCCCGGCGGGTGCGAGGCGAGGTCCGCCGGGGTCTCGTCGTTCGCCGGCGTTGCCGCAAAGGCCTTGCCTTGTTGCGACGGAATGTAGTTCAGCACCGGCGCCAGCCAGCGCTCAGCCTCCGCGACGCTCATGCCTTTGCGCGCGGCATAGTCCTCGACCTGGTCGCGCTCGATCTTGCCGACGCCGAAATAATAGCTCTCAGGCGCAGCGAAGTAGAGCCCCGACACGCTCGAGCCCGGCCACATCGCAAAGCTCTCGGTCAGCTTCACGCCGGCGGTGGCTTCCGCATCGAGCAGCTCGAACAGCGTTGCCTTCTCGGTGTGGTCGGGCTGGGCGGGATAGCCCGGCGCGGGACGGATGCCCTGATACTTCTCCAGGATCATCTCGTCGTTGGAGAGCGCCTCGTCCGGCGCGTAGGCCCAGAACTCGCGGCGCACGCGGGCATGCATGCGCTCGGCAAAGGCTTCGGCCAGGCGGTCGGCCAGCGCCTTGCACAGGATCGAGGAGTAATCGTCGTTGGCCATCTTGAAGCGATCGGCAACCGCATCCTCGCCGATCCCGGCGGTGACGACGAAGCCGCCGACATAATCGGGCACGCCCGCGGGCGCGACGAAGTCGGCGAGCGCGGCGTTGAAACGGCCCTCGCGCTTCTCGAGCTGCTGACGCAGTGTGTGCAGCGTCGCGATCTTCTTCGTGCGGCTCTCGTCGGCATAGAGCGCGATGTCGTCGCCTTCGGCGTTCGCCGGCCAGAAGCCGATCGTCGCACGTGCCCGGAACCATTTCTCCCTGACGATGGTGTCGAGCATCTTGCGCGCGTCGTCATAGAGCGAGCGCGCGACCTCGCCGACCTTGGCGTCGTCGAGGATGGCGGGGAAGCGGCCGGCAAGCTCCCAGGTCTGGAAGAACGGCGTCCAGTCGATGCAGTCGACGAGCTCGGCGAGATCGTAATCGTCGAAGCTGCGGATGCCGAGGAAAGTCGGCTTCACCGGCTTGTTCTTGGCGAAATCTACCGGCACGCGGTTGGCGCGCGCGGCTTCCAGCTTCAGCCGCTTCTTGTCGGCCTGCGCACGCAGATGCGCCTCCGAGATCTTGGCATATTCAGCCCGGACCTCGGCGGCATAGGTCTCGCGCTTCTCGGGCGAGAGCAGCGAGGAGGCGACGCCGACGGCGCGGCTGGCGTCGTTGACGTGGACGACGGGGCCGGCGCGATAGCTCGGATCGATCTTCACCGCCGTGTGCACGCGGCTCGTGGTAGCGCCGCCGATCAGCAGCGGCAGTTTCAGCCCTTCGCGCTGCAATTCGCCGGCGAAGAACGCCATCTCGTCGAGCGAGGGCGTGATCAGGCCGGAGAGACCGACAATGTCGGCCTTCTCCGCTTTGACGGTCTCGACGATCTTGGCCGCCGGCACCATCACGCCGAGGTCGATGACCTCGAAATTGTTGCACTGGAGCACGATGCCGACGATGTTCTTGCCGATGTCGTGGACGTCGCCCTTCACCGTCGCGAGCACGATCTTGCCGGCGGACGAGGAGCCCTCGGTGCCGATGCCGCTGGCGAGGTTGCGGGCCTTCTCCTCCTCCATGAACGGCATAAGCCAGGCCACCGCCTGCTTCATCACGCGGGCTGATTTCACCACCTGCGGCAGGAACATCTTGCCGTCGCCGAAGAGGTCGCCGACCACGTTCATGCCGGCCATCAGCGGGCCCTCGATCACGTCGAGCGGGCGCGAGGAGTTCTTGCGGGCCTCTTCCGTGTCCTGCTCGATGAACTCGGTAATCCCATGCACCAGCGAATGCGACAGCCGCTTCTCGACCGGCCATTCGCGCCAGGCGAGATCGGCCTCCTTGGTTTGGGTCTTGTTGCCGCGGAATTTCTCCGCGAGCGCCAGCAGGCGCTCGGATGCGCCGGCGTCGCGGTTGAGGACGACGTCCTCGCAGGTCTGGCGCAGCTCGGGATCGATGTCGTCATAGACGATCATCTGTCCGGCATTGACGATGCCCATGTCCATGCCGGCCTTGATGGCATGATACAGGAACACCGAGTGCATGGCCTCGCGCACCGGCTCGTTGCCGCGGAACGAGAACGACAGGTTCGAGACGCCGCCCGAGATATGCGCCCCCGGCAGGTTCTGGCGGATCCAGCGCGTCGCCTCGATGAAGTCGACGCCGTAATTGTTGTGCTCCTCGATGCCGGTCGCGATCGCGAAGATGTTGGGATCGAAGATGATGTCTTCCGGCGGGAAGCCGACCGTGTTCACCAGGATGTCGTAGGCGCGCTTGCAGATCTCGGTCTTGCGCGCGAACGTGTCGGCCTGGCCGACCTCGTCGAACGCCATGACCACGACGGCAGCGCCGTGGCGCCGCGCGATCCTGGCCTCAAAGACGAACTTCTCCTCGCCTTCCTTCATCGAGATCGAGTTGACGACCGGCTTGCCCTGCACGCATTTCAGGCCGGCTTCGATCACCGAGAATTTCGACGAGTCCACCATCACGGGGACGCGGGCGATGTCGGGCTCGGCGGCAACGAGGTTGAGGAAAGTCACCATCGCCGCTTCGGAATCGAGCAGGCCCTCGTCCATGTTGACGTCGATGATCTGCGCGCCGTTCTCGACCTGGTCGCGTGCGACCTGGAGAGCCGCGGTGTAATCGCCGGCGGTGATCAGCTTGCGGAAGCGGGCGGAGCCGGTGACGTTGGTGCGCTCGCCGACGTTCACGAACGGAATGGCGTCGGTCAGAATGAACGGCTCGAGGCCGGACAGCTTCAGGCGCGGTTCGATCTCCGGCACGATGCGCGGCTTGTGCGGGGCAACGGCCGCGGCGATCGCCGCGATATGCTCCGGCGTGGTGCCGCAGCAGCCGCCGACGATGTTGACGAGGCCGTCACGCGCGAACTCGCCGACGAGACGCGCCATGTATTCCGGCGTTTCGTCATACTGGCCGAATTCGTTGGGCAATCCGGCGTTGGGATAGGCGCAGACCAGCGTGTCGGCGACGCGGCCGATGTCGGCGATGTGCGCGCGCAGATCCTCGGCGCCGAGCGCGCAGTTGAAGCCGATCGTCACGGGCTTGGCATGCCGCACCGAATTCCAGAACGCCTCCGGCATCTGGCCCGACAGCAAGCGGCCGGATTTGTCGGTGATGGTGCCCGACACCATCACGGGCATGTCGATGCCGCGCTCTTCGGTGATCTCGGCGATGGCATAAAGCGCCGCCTTGGCGTTCAGCGTGTCGAAGATGGTCTCGACCAAGAGGAGGTCGACGCCGCCGTCGAGCATGCCGTTGATCTGCTCGCCATAGGATTTGCGCAGGTCGTCGAAGGTGACGGCGCGGTAGCCGGGATTGGAGACGTCGGGCGAGATCGAGGCGGTGCGGTTGGTCGGTCCGATGGCGCCGGCAACGAAGCGCGGCTTGCCGTCCTCGGCCTCGACGCGGCGGGCGGCATTGCCGGCGAGGCGGGCGCCTTCACGCGCCATCTCGTAGACGATGTCGGTCAGCTCGTAATCAGCCTGCGCGATCGAGGTCGTCGAGAAGGTGTTGGTCGCGACGATGTCGGCGCCGGCGCGCAAGTACGCGGCGTGGATGTCCTCGATCGCCTGCGGCTGGGTCAGGATCAGCAAATCGTTGTTGCCGCGGAGGTCGCGATGGAAATCCTTGAAACGCTCGCCGCGGAAGGCGGCCTCGTCGAACTGCAAATTCTGGATCATCGTGCCCATGGCGCCGTCGAGCACCAGGATGCGCTCGCGCGCGGCGTTGAGCAGGGCAGTTCGCTTGGCGGAAACGGGAACGGTCATTGTCTTTTACGCAGCTTTCTGGGTGCTCTTGGCGCGGATGCCGAGCAAATGGCTGATCGCGAACACGAGATCGGCGCGGTTCATGGTGTAGAAATGGAAGGTGTCGACGCCGTGCTTGGCGAGCTTCTGCACCTGGCCGGCGGCGACGGTCGCAGCCACCAGCTTGCGGGTCTCGGCGTCTTCATCGAGGCCTTCGAACTTCGCGGCGAACCAGTCCGGCACGGTGGTGCCGGCGCGCGTCACGAAATTGCGGGCCTGCTTGAAATTATGCATGGGCATGATGCCCGGCACGACCGGAATGTCGATGCCGCGCGCACGGACGCGGTCGAGATAGCGGAAGTAGAGGTCGTTATCGAAGAACACCTGCGTGATCGCGCGGGTCGCGCCGGCATCCACCTTGGCCTTCAGCGTGTCGATGTCGGCGTCGAAGTCGCGCGCCTCGGGGTGCTTCTCGGGGTAGGCCGAGACGGACACTTCGATATCGGCGTGCCGCTTCTTGATCCCGGCGACGAGCTCGGCCGAGCTCTGGTAGCCGTCGGGATGGCTGGAATAGGGCGTGCCGATGCCGCCGGCCGGGTCGCCGCGCAGGCCGACGATATGGCGGACGCCGACCTCGTGATAGCGGTCGACGATCTCGTCGATCTCGCCGCGCGAGGCGCCGACGCAGGTCAGATGCGCGGCCGGCAGCAGCGAGGTTTCCTTCAGGATGCGGGCGATGGTCGAATGGGTTCGCTCGCGGGTCGAGCCGCCGGCGCCGTAGGTCACCGAGACGAATTTCGGGTCGAGCGGGGCGAGCCGGTTGATGGTCTCCCAGAGATTGCGCTCCATGTCTTCCGTCTTGGGCGGGAAGAACTCGAAGGAGATCGCAGGCCGCTTCAGGTGCCCGTCTTGCCCGTCGGCGCGGGCAGGGATCGTCAGATCGGTCATGGCACCACTCACTCCAGATTTGTCGCCGGGTTTCGGCGGCCGACGGTCAGGTTTGGCTTGGAGGCGCAGAATAAGCTAAAGGCCCGTCAATCGACAGCCCATCGGAGATGGGAAGTAGCCCACTTCCGGTGTGATATATAGAATTATCGGTCATTTTATGGATTGAGTGGGAAATTGGCGTCCATTTATAATATAAGCAATATCAATGCGAATATGAAATCTAGGGCTGTAATTGTTCCGATATTTCGAGTGGGCAAGACAAGACATAAGTTATCGAGGCGTTAATTGGCCCATCGGCTTGGTTCGTCGGGCGCCTCGGCTCGTGGCCAGCACACGTCAGACCTGCGCAGCGGGCCCATTGTCGCCGCCCGGCTCTCCATTAGGTTACGCCGCCATGATCCCGCTTTCCGTCCTCGATCTCTCGGTCGTCACATCGGGCACCAAGCCCGCCGCGGCGCTGCGCAACAGCATCGATCTGGCGCGCCATGTCGATGGCCTCGGCTATGTCCGCTACTGGCTCGCCGAGCACCACAACCTCGCCTCGGTCGCGAGCCCCGCGCCCGACGTCATGATCGGCCAGATCGCGGCCGTCACGAAGCATATCCGCGTCGGCTCCGGCGGGGTGATGCTGCCCAACCACGCCCCGCTGGTCGTTGCCGAGCGCTTCAAGATGCTGGAGGCGCTGTTTCCCGGCCGCATCGATCTCGGTCTCGGCCGCGCCCCCGGCACCGACGGCGCGACGGCCTACGCGCTGCGCAGCCGGCTCGACCGCCGCGAGGGCGACGATTTCCTGGAGCGGCTGCACGAATTGATCCTGTGGCAGACCCGCGAATTCCCCGCGGGCCACCCCTATAACAACGTCGTTGCCATGCCCGACGACACCGCCCTGCCGCCGATCTGGCTGCTCGGCTCCAGCGATTATTCCTCGGAGCTCGCCGCCCAGGTCGGCATGGGCTTCGCCTTCGCCCATCACTTCGCCTCCCACGACGCGGTCGATGCGATGGTGCACTATCGCAATCGCTTCCAGCCCTCGGCGTGGCGAGCTGCCCCGCATGCAATCCTCGCGGTTGCCGCCATCGCGGCCGATACCGATGAGGAGGCCGAACGGCTCGCCTCGTCGTTCGATCTCAACCGGCTGCGCCGCGACCGCGGTCAGTACCTGCCGCTGCCGAGCGTCGAGGAGGCACTGGCCTATCCCTATTCCGACGCCGAGCGCACCTCGATCCTGCGCAACCGCTCCCGCCTGTTCGTCGGCAATCCCGCGACGGTGCAGAGGAAGCTGCAGCCGCTGATCGATGCGAGCAGGCCGGACGAACTGATGGTGATCACCGCGGTGTATGATCACGCGGCACGGAAGAAGTCGTATTCGCTGCTGGCGGAGGCGTTTGGGCTTAGAGCGGCGGCTTAGCTTACCCTCCCCCTCCGGGGAGGGTGGCAATCAATCCTGCTGCGACTCGCTGAACGTCGCGCGGAAGGGATGGCCAGGATAGACGCCGACGATGCGGAATTCGCGCGAGAAGAACTTCAGCTCCTCAATCGCAAACGCAAGGCCCTTGTCCTCGGGGTGGCCGTCGACGTCGGCATAAAACTGCGTGGCGAAGAAATTGCCGTCGACCATGTAGCTCTCGAGCTTGGTCATGTTGACGCCATTGGTGGCAAAGCCGCCGAGGGCCTTGTAGAGGGCGGCCGGCAAATTGCGCACGCGGAAGACAAACGTGGTGACCAGCGGGCCGGAGCCTTGCGCCGCCCATTTCGGCTCGCGCGCCAGCACCACGAAGCGCGTGGTGTTGTGCGACTCGTCCTCGATGTCCTCGGCGAGAATGTCGAGGCCATAGATCTTGGCAGCAAGGCGCGAGGCGATCGCGGCCACCGTCTTGTCATTGCGTTCCGAGATATCGCGGGCGCTGCCGGCGGTGTCGGCATGCACGATTCCCTTGATGCCGAGCTTGCGGATGATGCGGCGGCACTGGCCGAGCGCGTGCACATGGCTCTCGACGCTCTTGATGTCTTCGAGCTTGGTCCCCTTGATCGCCATCAGTTGATGCCGGACGGGGAGAAACCATTCGCCGATGATGAAGAGGCCGGAGGCCGGCAACAGATGATGGATGTCGGCGACGCGGCCGGCGACCGAATTCTCGATCGGGATCATGCCGAGATCGGCCTCGCCCGACGAGATCGCCGACAGCGCGTCCTCGAAGGTGGCGCAGGGCATCGGCTCGGCGTCGGGATAGGCCTCTACGATGGCGATGTGGGAATTGGCTCCGGGCTCGCCCTGGAATGCGATCTTCAGCTTGGTCATGTCTCGAATGGCTCCTGCGGCGCCTTGTAGCAGCCGCTCAGGATTTGGAAAGGATGCTGCGGGCGGTTTCGAGATCGGGCGGCGTGTCGACGCCGCGGGGCACGCTGTCGACAATCATGATGTCGATGCGCATGCCGGCTTCGACCGCCCGCAATTGCTCCAGGCTTTCCTGGCGTTCCAGGGGCGAGGGCGGCAGCGACACGAATCGCTCCAGCGCGGCACGGCGGTAAGCATAGAGGCCGATGTGATGGTAACGCGGTCCGTTGCCGTAAGGCGCCGTGGCGCGGGTAAAATAAAGTGCCCGCAGCCGCCGCGGCCCGATCGGTGAACCCACGGCCTTCACGACGCTGGGCGCAAGATCCTCCTCCTCGGTGTGGATCTGCGAGGCCAGCGTCACGATGTCGACGCCAGGGTCGTCGAACGGCGGCAGCACCTCGCGGATGGTCTGCGGCGTGATGGTTGGAAAGTCGCCCTGCAGGTTGATCACGATCTCGGCCTTGCCCTCGGGGTCGAGCTTCTGCATGGCCTCGTGGATGCGATCTGAGCCCGACGGATGGTCGGATCTGGTCATCACGGCTTCGCCGCCATGGGCCGTCACGACCGAGGCGATCTCAGGCGTGTCGGTCGCAACCGCGACCCGGCCGATGGCGGCAGCCTCGGCGCGGCGCATCACATGGACGATCATCGGCAGGCCCGCGATATCGGCGAGCGGCTTGCCGGGCAGGCGGGTGGCGGCCATGCGGGCCGGGATCAGCACCAGGATGCGAGGATCGATCATTGGGTCCAAAGGTCTGGGGTCAAGAGCCTGGAAACAGGGCGTTTTCCGCGCCGAGAAATGGAGTGGGGACGGGCCGCAAGCGGGGTCGCTTATACGGGTTGCCAGACCCCGGGCAAACCGATATCTCAATGGCAAAACTCGGGGAAACAATAGGGAACGATTGATTCTCCCGAGGCTCGTCCTGGCGGCCGCCCGGCCGCTCGATCCTTCTTGCGGTGTGGGGCCTGGCCGGAAATGGACTCTTTCGAACTCAATAAAATTCTCGGTGCCGTGCTCGGCACCTGTCTCATTCTGCTGGTGACGAGCTTCACCGCGAGCGCGCTGTTCTCGCCCAAGATGCCGGAAAAGCCGGGCTTCGAGATCGCCGTCAAGGAAGAGGCCGGCCACGGCAAGGAAGGCGCTGCCGCTGCCGCCCCCTCCGAGCCCATCGAAAAGCTGCTCCAGACCGCCTCCGTCGAGAAGGGTGCTGCGGCCGCCAAGAAGTGCGGCGCTTGCCACACCTTCGAAAAGGGCGGCCCGAATCGCGTCGGTCCGAACCTCTATGGCGTCGTCGGCGAGGCAAGGGGTGAAGGCCGCAACGGCTTCAACTTCTCGGCTGCCATGAAGGCCAAGGGCGGCACCTGGTCGTTCGACGACCTCAACAAGTTCATCGCCAATCCGAAGGGCTTCATCCCGGGCACCGCGATGGGCTTCGCCGGTATCCCCAAGGATTCCGAGCGTGCCGACGTCATTGCCTATCTGAACTCGCTGTCGGAGCATCCGCAGCCGTTGCCGACCGCGTCGAAGTAAGGCTTCAAGAACCTGTCTTGGAATATGCGGCCAGGCTGAGAAGCCTGGCCGTTTCCTTATCCGGGCCTCGCGATGACGTTATCGGGGCGTTTGGCCGCATCCGACAGGCTAGCCGGCCTTCCAAGATGAGGAAAAAGCAACATATTCGGTCGAAACCTCGCCTATATTGGGAACTTAAAGGAGTGACCCTCCTTCCAGACAGGGATGTTGATTTGGCCATTACCCGACGCGATCTCCTGCTCACCGGCACTGCTGTCGCAGCGCTTCCCGTCCTCGGTTCCGTAGCGGGGCTCCCCATCGTCGGTGCGGCGCAGGCGCAATCAGCCAATGAGCTGCCGTGGCGCCATGCGCTGTCGCTGTTCGGCAAGGTCAAATATCCCGCCGACTTCAAGCGCTTCGACTACGTCAATCCGGACGCGCCCAAAGGCGGCGTCGCCCGCCAGATCGCCGTCGGCACCTTCGACAATTTCAACATCGTGGTGTCAGGCGTGAAGGGGCAGGTCGCCGGTGCGGTCGCCTTCATTTACGAATCTCTCACGACGGCCGCGCTCGACGAGGTCTCGACCGAGTACGGCGCGCTGGCCGAGGCCGTCAGCCATCCGGATGATTTCTCCTTCGTGACTTACCGCTTGCGGCCGCAAGCCAAATGGCACGACGGCAAGCCGGTCACTGCGGATGACGTGATCTTCTCGCTCGATTCCTTCAAGAAGCACCACCCGATGTACTCGGCCTATTACAGCCATGTGGTGAAGGCCGAGAAGGTCGGTGAGCGCGAGGTGAAGTTCGTGTTCGACGCGCCGGGCAATCGCGAACTGCCGCAGATCGTCGGGCAGCTCATCGTGCTGCCGAAGCACTGGTGGGAAGGGACGGACGCGCAGGGCCGCAAGCGCGATGTCTCCACCACCACGCTCGAAGTGCCGCTGGGCTCGGGCCCCTACAAGATCAAGGACTTCGTTGCAGGACGCTCGATCGCGCTGGAGCGCGTCAAGGACTATTGGGGCCGCGACCTGCCTGCCAATGTCGGCCGCAACAATTTCGACGAGCTGCGCTACGAATATTTCCGCGACGCCACCGTGGCGATCGAGGCTTTCAAGGCCGACCAGGTCGATTGGCGTACCGAGAACAGCGCGAAGAGCTGGGCGACCGCCTACGACTTCCCGGCCGTGAGCGAAAAGCGCGTGATCCTCGAGGAGTTCGCCAATCGCAGCTCGGGCGTGATGCAGGCCTTCGTGCCGAATTTGCGCCGTGCCAAGTTCAGTGATCCCCGCGTGCGGCGTGCGCTCAACTATGCGTTCGACTTCGAGGAGATGAACAAGCAGATCTTCTTCGGCCAGTACAAGCGCATCAGCAGCTATTTCGACGGCATCGACGAGCTCATGGCCACCGGCTTGCCGCAGGGCAAGGAGCTCGAGATCCTCGAGACCGTCCGCGCCCAGGTCCCGCCCGAAGTCTTCACCACACCCTACAGCAATCCGGTCGGCGGCAGCCCGGAAGCCGTGCGCGACAATCTGCGCGAGGCGCTGCGCCTGTTCAAGGAGGCCGGCTATGAGGTGCGCGACCGCAAGCTGACCGACGTCAAGACCGGCACCCAGTTCTCCCTCGAATTGCTCAATTCGGATCCGAGCTTCGAGCGGATCACGCTGTTCTACAAGCCGTCCCTGGAGCGGCTCGGCATTGCCGTCAGCGTGCGGTCGGTCGACCCGACCCAGTATGAGAACAGGACGCGCGAGTGGGATTTCGACATCGTCACCAACTCGTGGGGCGAGTCGCAGTCGCCGGGCAACGAGCAGCGCGAGTTCTGGTCGTCCAAGACAGCGGATATCGCCGGCTCGCGCAACATTGCCGGCATCAAGAATCCGGCCGTCGACAAGCTGATCGAGCGGTTGATCTACGCGACCGATCGAGATGATCTCGTCGCGGCCACCAGGGCGCTGGACCGTGTGCTGCTGTGGAATCACTACGTCGTGCCGCAGTGGACCTACAACAAGGTGCGCACCGCGCGCTGGGATCGCTTCGGTCGGCCGGCCGAATTGCCCAAATACGGTCAGTCCGGTTTCCCGTTCATCTGGTGGTACGACGCAGACAAGGCGGCGCGGATCGCAAAGAAGTCGTGAAGGATAGTCCCCGCATGACGCAGATGTCACGCCGCCATGTGCTGGCCCTCGGTGCCGGCGGCACCCTTGGGGTGTCGCTGGGCGTGCAGTCGTTACGTGTCGCGCATGCATCGGAGGCCGGAAGCGAGGCTCACGGCATTTCGGCGTTCGGCGATCTGAAATATCCCGCCGACTTCCACCACTTCGACTACGTCAATCTCGATGCGCCGAAGGGCGGTGCGTTCTCGCTGATCCCCTCGGTGCGCGCCTATAACCAGTCCTACCAGACTTTCAACTCGCTCAACGCCTTCATCCTGAAGGGGGACGGCGCGCAGGGCATGGATATGACTTTCGCGCCGCTGATGGTGCGCGCGAACGACGAGCCCGATGCGATATACGGGCTTGCCGCCAAATCGGTGCGGATATCGCCGGACAAGCTGGTCTATCGCTTCACGATGCGGCCGGAGGCGAAATTCCACGACGGTACGAAGCTCACCGCCCGCGATGCGGCGTTTTCGCTGACCGCGCTGAAGACCAAGGGACATCCGCTGATCATCGTGCAGCTGCGCGACATGGTCAGCGCCGAGGCTCTCGACGATGCGACGCTCGTTGTCACCTTCGCCAAGGGGCGGGCGCGCGATGTGCCGCTCTATGCCGCGAGCTTGCCGATCTTCTCCAAGGCGTATTATGCGACCCGGCCCTTCGATGAATCGTCTCTTGAGACCCCGTTGGGCTCGGGTCCCTACAAAGTCGGCAAGTTCGAAGTCAATCGCTACATCGAGTATGAGCGGGTGAAGGACTGGTGGGCCGCCGATCTGCCGCCCTGCCGCGGTACCTATAATTTCGATGTCGTGCGCTATGAGTTCTATCGCGACCGCGATGTCGCTTTCGAGGGGTTCACCGGCAAGAACTATCTTTATCGCGAGGAGTTCACCTCCCGCATTTGGGCGACGCGCTATGACTTCGCGGCTGTGAAGGACGGTCGTGTCAAGATGGAGGTCGTGCCCGACGATACGCCCTCCGGCGCGCAGGGCTGGTTCATCAACACGCGGCGAGACAAATTCAAAGACCCCCGCGTACGCGAGGCCTTGATCAATGCCTTCGACTTCGAGTGGACCAACAAGACCATCATGTACGGCGCTTATGCCCGTACGGTGTCGCCGTTCCAGAATTCTGATCTGATGGCGAGCGGCGGGCCTCCGTCACCGGAGGAGCTGAAGCTGCTCGAGCCCTTCCGTGGCCAGATTCCCGACGAAGTGTTCGCTGCGCCCTTCACGCCCCCGGTTTCCGACGGGTCGGGGCAGGACCGCGCTCTCTTGCGCAAGTCGCAGCAGCTGCTCAACGACGCCGGCTTTCCGATCAAGGATGGCAAGCGAATGCTGCCGAGCGGAGAGGTGTTCAAGATCGAATTCCTGGCGGAGGAGCCCTCGCTTCAGCCGCATCACGCGCCGTATATCAAGAATCTGGGCACGCTCGGCATCGAGGCAAGCCTCCGCCTCGTCGATGCCGTGCAATATCGCGCGCGCGTGGAAGATTTCGACTTCGACATGACGATCCAGCGCTTCAGCATGTCGGCAACGCCCGGCGATGCCATGCGCGCGTTCTTCTCGTCGCAGGTCGCGGCCACCAAGGGCTCGTACAATCTGGCCGGCGTCGCAAGCCCGGCGATCGATGCCATGATCGAGAAGATCATGGCGGCCGACAGCCGCGAAGAATTGACCACGGCCTGCCGCGCCTTCGACCGTCTGTTCCGCGCCGGCCGCTATTGGGTGCCGCAGTGGTACGCCAAGACGCACCGGCTGGCCTACTGGGACCAGTTCGGCCGTCCGGAGAAGCTGCCGCGTTACGCCAATGGCGTCGGCGCCCCCGAAATCTGGTGGTCCGACCGCGCCAAGGCGGCCAAGCTCGAGCGGGCGAAATAATCATGAGCGCCTATATCGCCCGCCGTCTCCTCCTGATGATCCCAACCCTGCTCGGGATCCTCTTCGTCTCCTTCGTCGTGGTGCAATTCGCGCCGGGCGGCCCGGTCGAACGCGTGATCGCGCAGCTCTCGGGCGCCGACACCGGCGGCACCTCGCGCATTTCGGGCGGCGGCGACTTTGCGCAGCGCGCGCCGGGACAAGTCGGCGCCGGCGGGGACGCCGTCAACTCGAAATATCGCGGCGCGCAGGGGCTCGATCCTGATTTCATCAAGAAGCTCGAGGTGCAGTTCGGCTTCGACAAGCCGGCACCCGAGCGCTTCGCGCTGATGGTGTGGAATTTCGCCCGCTTCGATTTCGGCAAGAGCTATTTCCGCGATGTCAGCGTGCTTCAGCTCATGAAGGAGAAGCTGCCGGTCTCGATCTCGCTCGGGCTATGGCTGACCTTGCTCACCTACCTGATCTCGATTCCGCTCGGCATCCGCAAGGCCGTGAAGGACGGGACGCGCTTCGACACCTGGACCTCGGCGATCATCATCGTCGGCTACGCCATTCCCGGGTTTCTGTTCGCGATCCTCCTGATCATTCTGTTTGCTGGCGGCTCCTTCCTCAACTGGTTCCCGCTGCGGGGGCTGACCTCGGACGGCTGGTCGCAATTCCCCTGGTACTGGAAGATCCTCGACTATTTCTGGCACATCACGCTGCCGCTGTTGTCGATGGCCCTCGGCGCTTTCGCGACCATGACGCTTCTCACCAAGAACTCGTTCCTGGACGAGATACGCAAACAATATGTCATGACCGCACGTGCCAAGGGCTGCAGCGAGCGGCAGGTGCTGTACGGCCATGTCTTTCGCAACGCGATGCTGATCGTCGTGGCCGGCTTCCCGGGCGCCTTCGTTCATGCCTTCATCTCGGGCTCGCTGCTGATCGAAACCATCTTTTCCCTCGATGGGCTCGGCCTGCTCGGCTTCGAGAGCGTGCTCAATCGCGACTATCCCGTGGTGTTCGGCACGCTCTATATCTATGCGCTCATCGGCCTCATCATGAACCTGATCTCGGATCTCACCTATATGTGGATCGATCCGCGGATCGATTTCGCGGCGCGGGAGGTCTGATGACGCTGACCGCTCCGACCCCGATCGAAACCACCACCAGCTCGCCGCTCGGTGCGACCGCGCCGATCACGCGCAAGCCGTTCGCGCCGTCGCCGCTCAACAAGCGGCGCTGGCAGAACTTCAAGGCGAACCGCCGCGGCTACTGGTCGTTCTGGATCTTCATTCTCCTGTTCGTGGTGTCGCTGTTCGCCGAGCTGATCGCCAACGATCGGCCCTTCCTGATCAAGTTCGACGGCCGCCTCTATTGGCCCGCCTTCGTGACCTATTCGGAAACCACCTTCGGCGGCGACTTCGAAACCGCGGCCGACTACCGCGACCCCTATCTGCAGAAGCTGATCAAGGACAAGAACGGCACCATCGTCTGGCCTTTGATCCGCTATTCCTACGACACCCATAATCTCGACCTGCCGACGCCGGCGCCGTCGCGGCCGACCTGGATGCTGACGGAAGCGCAGTGCAAGCCGGTGGTGGAGAAGAAGGGGCTGAAGAGCTGCCGCGACCTCGAATATAACTGGCTCGGGACCGACGATCAGGGCCGCGACGTGGTGGCGCGGCTGATCTACGGCTTCCGCATCTCGGTGCTGTTCGGCCTCTGCCTCACCATCGTGTCTTCGATTGTCGGTGTTGCTGCCGGGGGCATCCAGGGCTATTTCGGCGGCTGGGTCGATCTCATCTTCCAGCGCTTCATCGAGATCTGGGGCGCGATTCCGTATCTCTATCTGCTTCTCATCATTTCGTCGGTGCTGGTGCCGGGCTTCTTCGTCCTGCTCGGCATCATGCTGCTGTTTTCCTGGGTCTCTCTCGTCGGGGTCGTTCGCGCGGAATTCCTGCGCGGGCGGAATTTCGAGTACATCCAGGCTGCACGCGCGCTGGGCGTGTCGAACAAGGTCATCATGTTCCGGCATCTCCTGCCGAACGCGATGGTCGCGACCATGACTTTCCTGCCGTTCATCATCTCCTCATCGGTGATGACCCTGACGGCGCTGGACTTCCTCGGTTTCGGCCTGCCGCCGGGCTCGCCCTCGCTCGGCGAGCTCCTGTCGCAGGCCAAGGCCAATGTGCAGGCGCCGTGGCTCGGCTTCACCGGATTCTTCTCGGTCGCGATCATGCTGTCGCTGCTGATCTTCATCGGCGAAGCGGTGCGCGACGCCTTCGATCCGCGCAAGACGTTCAGGTAAGGTCATGGACGCGATCAACCAGCCTCTGCTTGCCGTTCGCGATCTCTCGGTCGCCTTCCACCAGGGCGGCGCCACGACGCTCGCGGTCGACAAGGTCTCGTTCCAGATCAAGCGCGGCGAATGCCTGGCGCTGGTCGGCGAGTCCGGCTCCGGAAAATCCGTCAGCGCGCTCTCCATCCTCAAGCTGCTGCCCTATCCGAATGCCTCGCATCCCTCGGGCAGCATCCGCTTCAAGGGGCAGGAGCTGATCGACCGCTCCGAGCAGGAGATGCGGGAGATCAGAGGCAGCGACATCTCCATCATCTTCCAGGAGCCGATGACCTCGCTCAATCCGCTGCACACGATCGAGGCGCAGATCGGCGAGATCATCCAGCTGCACAATCCGACCAGCAATGCGCAGGCGCGCAAGCGGACGCTGGAGCTCTTGACGCAGGTCGGCATTCCCGAGCCCGAGACCCGGCTGAGCAGCTATCCGCATCAGCTGTCCGGCGGTCAGCGCCAGCGCGTGATGATCGCGATGGCGCTCGCCAACGAGCCGGACCTGTTGATCGCGGACGAGCCGACCACGGCCCTCGACGTCACCGTGCAGGCGCAGATCCTGGCGCTGCTCGCCGAGATCCGCTCGCGGCTCGGCATGAGCCTGCTTTTCATCACCCACGATCTCGGCATCGTGCGCCGCATTGCCGACACCGTCTGCGTCATGAAGGGCGGCGTGATCGTGGAGCAGGGGCCGGTCGAGCAGGTCTTCAAGACCCCGAAACATCCCTATACGCGCGACCTGCTTGCGGCGGAGCCGAAACCCGATCCGGCGCCACCGCAACCGGATGCGCCGGTCGTGATGTCGGCCAATGATCTGAAAGTGTGGTTTCCGATCAAGCGCGGCCTGATGCGCAAGACGGTTGGCCACATCAAGGCGGTCGACGGCGTCAGCGTCGCCGTGCGCAAGGGCGAGACACTGGGTGTCGTCGGCGAATCCGGCTCGGGCAAGACCACGCTGGGCCTCGCGCTGCTGCGCCTGATCTCTTCGAACGGCCGCATCGTGTTCCTGGGCAAGGACATCCAGGGCCTGCGCTTCAAGGAGATGCGCCCGTTCCGGCGCGACATGCAAATCGTGTTTCAGGACCCGTTCGGCTCGCTCTCACCGCGCATGTCTGTCGCCGACATCATCGCCGAGGGGCTCTCCGTGCATCAGCCAAAACTGTCGCGCGAGGAACGTGAGGCGCGCGTCGTCAAGGCGCTGGAAGACGTCGGGCTGAAGCCGGATACCCGCCACCGCTATCCCCACGAGTTCTCCGGCGGCCAGCGCCAGCGCATCTCGATCGCGCGCGCGGTGGTGCTGGAGCCGGACTTCGTCGTGCTGGACGAGCCGACCAGCGCGCTCGACATGCTGTTCCAGGCGCAGATGGTCGATCTGCTCCGCGAGCTCCAGCGCAAGCGCGAGCTCACCTACATGTTCATCTCGCACGACTTACGCGTCGTCGCCTCGCTCGCGAGCCATCTGATCGTGATGCGCGGCGGCAAGGTCGTCGAAGAGGGGCAGGCCGCCGAGCTGTTCAAGAATCCGAAGACGGATTACACGCGGGCATTGTTTGCGGCGGCGTTCCGGCTGGAGACGGCGGGCAACGGCTCGGTGGCGACGTAAGCCCCGCTACAACCGCTTGATCGCGACAACCTCGCTGCCAGCCTGCCTGATCCGTGCAATGGCCGGCTCGATCGGCTCGACCACGGTCGCCATGTGATGCGCGTTGGCGTGGACCATGGTGCTGGCGTCGCGCACGATGGCGACATGGCCCTTCCAGAAGATCAGATCGCCGCGCCGCAAGCTGCCTCGCTCATGAGGCTCCAGTGTGCGGCCGAGTCCGGTCAGCTGCATGTCGCTGTCGCGCGGGCAGCCGATCCCGGCAGCTGTCAGCGACACCTGGACCAGGCCCGAGCAATCGATGCCAAAACTGCTCTTGCCGCCCCAGAGATAGGGCGTGCCGACGAAGCGCTCGGCGACTGCGACGAAATCCGGTTCGCGATGATCGAGCGGGGCGAGATGTGCCTTCGGCAGATATCTGCCGTGGCGCGTTATGGCGAAGCTGCCGTCTTCGCGCGCCACCGCGAGCTTCGATCCCATCACGAGCGTCTCGGCCGGCGGCAGCTTGATGGAGGGGCCGGGGAAGGCAAACGTCCTGAGCGCGCTGATCACGTGAGTTGGCGCAGCCGATGGCGTCACGAGCGCTGCTTCCGGCAGCCAGCCGACATAGCCGTCGCCATGGAGCTGGCCCCATGCCCAGCCCTCGCCGTTGCGGTCGTAGACCGTGACGCGCTCGCCGCGCAGCGCTTCCGTCATCAGCATCGCGTTCGAGGACGGCTGCTCGCGCACGGGCGCGACCGGCTCGGCCACCTCGAATTCCTCGCCGGTGACGAAGCGGTCCGCCTGCACTTGGCCTTCGAGATATTTCGCGGCGAGGTCGCCCCGTGCCGGCGTTATTCGCGGATCGTATCCTGGATCATGCATAGCGCTCGCTCAGCATTGTATAGATGGCACGCGCGGCCTGGCACTCGCCGCCCTCGGGACGTGCAGGCTTGGCCGACGGCGTCCAGCCGTAGATGTCGACATGCAGCCAGCTCCCGGCATGCTCGACGAAGCGTTGCAGGAACAGTGCGCAGGTGATCGAGCCGGCAAAGCCGCCGGACGGCGCGTTGGTTATGTTGGCGGTCTTGGAGTCCAGCCACGCATCGTAAGGCGGCCACAGCGGCATGCGCCACAACGGATCGTTCTCCTTCGCCGCGCAACGCGCGACATCGGCGGCCAGCGTCTCATCATTGGTGTAAAAGGGCGGTAAATCCGGCCCCAGCGCGACGCGCGCAGCACCGGTGAGCGTGCCCAGATCGATCAGCAGGTCGGGCTTTTCCTCGTCGGCCAGCGCCAGCGCGTCGGCCAGCACCAGGCGGCCTTCCGCATCCGTATTGCCGATCTCCACTGTGATGCCCTTGCGCGAGGTGAAGATATCGAGCGGGCGGAAGGCGTTGCCGGCAACCGCGTTCTCCACCGCCGGGATCAGCACGCGCAGCCGCACCTTCAGCTTCGCATCCATCACCATGCGCGCCAGCGCCAGCACGTTGGCGGCACCGCCCATGTCCTTCTTCATGATCAGCATGCCGCTCGACGGCTTCAGGTCGAGCCCGCCGGTGTCGAAGCAGACGCCCTTGCCGACCAGCGTCACCTTGGGATGCGCAGGATCACCCCAGCCGATGTCGATCAGCCGCGGTGCGCGGCTGGAGGCCATGCCGACGGCGTGGATCAGCGGGAAGTGTTTCTCCAGCTCGTCGCCGATGGTGCAGGCAAAGCTTGCTCCGAATTCGGCGGCCAGCGCTTGCGCGGCAGCGGCGAGCTCTTCCGGACCCATGTCGTTGGACGGGGTGTTGATGAGGTCGCGCGCGAGCATTGCGGCGTCGGCGATCCGCTCGAGCTCGGTTGCATCGACGCCATTGGGCGGGACCAGCCGGACGTCCGGCCTGTCCGCCTTGCGGTAGCGCGCGAAGCGGTAGCACCCTAGTGCAAAAGCGAGCGCCGCCAGCCGCACATCGTGCGGTGCATTGGCAAAGCGATAAGTGCCCGGCGGCAGCAGCGCGGGCAGGGCGCCGGGCCGGAACAGATCACGCGACCGCGCGCCCTCGTCTTCGAGGCCGAACAGCACCTGCGCTACCGCGCCGTCGGGCGCGGGCAGAGCCAGATAGGCGCCGGGCTTGGCGGTAAAGGCACATGCCGTGGCGAACTGCCGCTGCTGCGGCGGCAGCTGCTCGGCGACATGATCCCAGCTCGATTTGGTGACGAAAAGGATCGGGATGGCGGTGGATGAAGTCTCGAAGACAGAAGGCATTGGCGGGTCCGGATCGTCGGATCAAACGGGGCATGCGAACGGACGAGACTTCGCAGAGTTTCGCCGTGGCTGCAATCGGCTTTGCTGTCACCGTTCGGCGAGCCGCTACTCGCAGCAAGGCGCCCATGCTAGGTTCCGGTAACGGCCGCCAAGGATGAGAATTCGGGCGGCCGACGACAAAGCGCGCCGGGAGGACATGCAATGGAATTTGTGTGGAGCGTGGCCACTTTCATCGGCCAGGCCATCGAGGTGATCTTCGGCTATGTCGAGCATCACCATTGGATCTTCGCGTTCCTTGCCGGTGGCTACGTGTTCTATCTCCACGACCGCTCCGTCCACGCGCGGTTCGATGCGCTCGACAGGCGTATCGACGAAATCCGCAAGCGGCTCGCCATCGAGTACTGAGGCCGGAATTGCCGAGGCATCCAAATGAGCAGGTGAGGGTGCTCGCCTCGACCGCGGCTTCGGCAGCGGGCATCGCCGCAAGCGTCGCCGCGAGAGGTGCGGCTCGGGGGCGTTAACCGGCCGTTAGGGTTAACAGTCTATTGCTGACGCGTTCGGCTCGATCAATCGGCTCGAGAGTCAAAGCGTCATGCGTCAACGGTTCAGTCTTGCCCGGCTTCTTGCGTCCACCTCCTTGGTCGCGGCGGTGGCCATGGGCCTCGGCGGCTGCACGGCCATGTCGAAACTCTCCGATGTCACAGGTTCGATCGGCGGACCCCGCGCCGAGGCGCCTGCGGCCGATCGTGCGCCAACCGATCCGGTGCGCGCCGTCGAGGTCTATGGCGAGCGCTACCGCGCCAATCCCAAGGATGCCGACACCGCGCTCGCCTATGGTCAGGCGCTGCGCGCCAACGGCCAGCGGGCCCAGGCCGTCGCCGTGCTCGAGCAGGCGACCATCGCCAATCCCGGCAACAAGGCGCTGCTCGCCCAATTTGGCCGCGCACTCGCCGACAACGGCAATTTCCAGCAGGCTTACGACGTCCTGTCGAAGGCGCATTCGCCCGACAATCCGGACTGGCGCCTGCTCTCGGTGCAGGGCACGGCGCTGGACCAGATGGGCCGTCACGAGGAGGCGCGTTCCTATTACACGACCGCCCTCAAGATCGCGCCGGGTGATCCTGGCGTGCTCTCCAATCTCGGCCTGTCCTACATGCTCTCGAGAGACCTGCCGAAGGCCGAAGAAGCACTGCGGCAGGCCTATGCGTCTCCGCGTGCGAGCGGCCGGGTGCGGCAGAATCTCGGCCTGGTCGTCGGTCTCCAGGGCCGCTTCGCGGAAGCCGAGACCATCGTCAAGGCAGATCTGCCGCCGGATCAGGCTGCGGCCAATGTCGCCTACCTCAAGGACATGCTGAACCGCAACGACAGTCAGCGTGGCGCGCCGAAGCGGACGCCTGTCGCCTCGCTCAACCAGCACGACTGATCAAGCTTCATCTTGCATTCCTGCAGCCGCGCGCGGGTCTCGCGCGGCTCACGCCTTGCGTTCCCGCTACTGCATCTCGCTGATCTTGATGCCGGTCGGCCCGAGAATGACCACGAACAGCACGGGCAGGAAGAACAGGATCATCGGCACCGTCAGCTTCGGCGGCAGGGCGGCGGCCTTCTTCTCGGCTTCCGTCATGCGCATGTCGCGGTTCTCCTGCGCCATGACGCGCAGGGAATGACCGAGCGGGGTGCCGTAGCGTTCCGCCTGCTGAAGCGCCAGACACACCGACTTGACGCCTTCGAGCCCGGTACGCCGGGCGAGATTTTCGTAGGCGACCTTGCGATCCTGCAGATAGGACAATTCGGCCGTGGTGAGCGCGAACTCCTCCGACAGCGCGATCGACTGGCCCACGATCTCGGTGGCGACCCGCCGGAACGCCATCTCGACCGACATGCCTGACTCGATGCAGATCAGCAGCAGGTCGAGCGCGTCGGGAAAGGCGCGCTTGATCGAGAGCTGGCGCTTGGAGATCGCATTCCGCAGGAACAGCATCGGCGCCTGCAGGCCGAGATAGGCGGCGCCGACGCAGATGCCGATCTTGACCGGCATCGCCTGCTCCATGTGCGCGATCAGGAACACGTATACGATCGAGCCGATGAACAGCACGATCGGGGCGACCAAGCGGGCGAACAGGAAGGTGATGTAGGGCGCCTGGCCGCGGTAGCCCGCCATGATGAGCTTGTCGCGCGCCGCTTCCTGCGCGAGCCATTTGGTGAGGTTGAAGTCCTCCACGACCTTGGAGACGATCTGCTTCGGCGTCTGGCGCAGCGAGACCTTTTCGTTCTTGTGCAGGCGCTCACGCTCGCGCTGGCGGATGCGCTCGCGCTCGCTCGCTACCGCCTTCATACGCTTGGAGAGGCCTTCGCCGGCGAACAGCGGCATCACCAGCGTATAGACGGTGGCGCTGGCAGCGATCGCCGCCAGCATCATGGTCATGAAGCGGACGTCATGTAGCTTCGCAACGAGAAACTCGACCATACGGCACCGTCAAAAATCGAAATTGATCATCTTCTTCATCACCATGATGCCGACTGACATCCAGACGACGCAGCCGACCAGCATCAGCTGGCCGGTGGGGTGAGTCCAAAGCAGCGAGATGTATTGAGGCGTCGTGAGATAGACGAGGAACATCACGATCGGCGGCAGTGAGCCGATGATGCCGGCCGAGGCCTTGGCTTCCATCGACATCGCCTGGATCTTTTCCCTCATCTTCTTGCGGTCGCGCAGCACCTTGGAGAGGTTGCCGAGCGCTTCGGAGAGATTGCCGCCCGACTTCTGCTGGATCGAGACCACGATGCCGAAGAAATTGGCCTCCGGCAGCGGCATGCGTTCATAGAGCCGCGAGCAGGCCTCGCCGAGCGGCATGCCGATGGCCTGCGTCTCGATGATGGCCAGGAACTCGCTGCGCAGCGGCTCCGGCGAATCGGCCGCGACGACCTTGATCGATTCGAACAGCGGCAGGCCCGCCTTGATACCGCGGACGATGACGTCGACGGCGTCCGGCAGCGCGGCCAGGAACTTTGTCTCGCGCCGCTTCTTCAGGAAGCTCAGCGCCCAGCGCGGCAGGCCGAAGCCGCCGGCAAAGGCGAGACCGGCAGCGCCCAACAGGCCGCCACCGGCGAACAGGGCGACCGCGAAGAAGGCGGCGGCAACGACAGCCGACACGATCCAGAATTTCTGCGGCGTCCAGTCGAGCCCCGCCTGCGACAGGCGGACGGTGAGCGGCACGCTCTTCTCCTGCAGGCGTCGCGCCTCCAGATCCTTCAGCGTGGTCTCGACCTGCTCGCGGCGTGAGCGCTGGGTCTTCTCGGCTTGACGCGTCGTGGGCGCCTCGGCGCGCGAGATGGAGGCGCGGCGGTTTTCCGCCTTTCGCTCCCCCGACAGCAATGGGTAGAGGAAGACCCAGGCGATGCCGCCGACCGCTGCGGTGGCGAGGAATGCGAGGGCGAGGACCTGCATCTTCATGGCGATCTGCTCACGTCTTCGGCGCGACTTCCGCCGCGTCCAGCGCAGCGGCAAGGCGTTTTTCGTCGCCGTAATAGCGGGCGCGTTCCCAGAACCTGGGACGGCCGATGCCGGTCGAGCGGTGACGACCGATGATCTTGCCGTTGGCGTCCTCTCCGACCATGTCGTAGAGGAAGATGTCCTGGGTGATGATGGTGTCGCCTTCCATGCCCATCACCTCGGTGATGTGGGTGATGCGGCGCGAGCCGTCGCGCAGGCGCGCCGCCTGGACGATGACGTCGATCGAGGCGCAGATCATCTCGCGGATGGTCCGCGAGGGAAGCGAAAAGCCGCCCATCGTGATCATGGATTCGCAGCGCGACAGGGCTTCGCGCGGGTTGTTGGCGTGCAGCGTGCCCATCGAGCCGTCATGGCCGGTGTTCATGGCCTGCAGCAGGTCGAACGCCTCGGGTCCGCGGACTTCGCCGACGATGATGCGTTCGGGGCGCATACGCAGACAGTTGCGCACCAGCTCGCGCATGGTGACCTGGCCCTCGCCCTCGATGTTGGGAGGGCGGGTTTCCAGCCGCACCACGTGAGGCTGCTGGAGCTGGAGCTCGGCCGCGTCTTCGCAGGTGATGACGCGCTCGTCGTGCTCGATGTAATTGGTCAGGCAGTTCAGCAGCGTGGTCTTGCCCGAACCGGTACCGCCGGAGATCAGAACGTTGCAGCGAACGCGGCCGATGATCTGGAGGATCTCGGCGCCTTCGGGCGAGATCGCGCCGAACTTGACGAGCTGATCGAGCGTCAGCTTGTCCTTCTTGAACTTACGAATCGTGAGCGTCGGGCCGTCGATGGCCAGCGGCGGCACGATGGCGTTGACGCGGGAGCCGTCGGCAAGACGCGCGTCGCAGATCGGCGAGGATTCGTCGACGCGCCGGCCGACCTGGCTGACGATGCGCTGGCAGATGTTGAGGAGCTGCTGGTTGTCGCGGAAACGGATACCGGTACGCTGGATCTTGCCGGCGACTTCGATGTAGACGGTGTTGGCACCGTTGACCATGATGTCGGCGATGTCGTCGCGCGCCAGCAGCGGCTCGAGCGGACCGTAACCCAGAACGTCGTTGCAGATGTCGTCGAGCAGCTCTTCCTGCTCGGCGATCGACATCACGATGTTCTTGATCGCGATGATCTCGTTGACGATGTCGCGGATTTCCTCGCGCGCGGATTCGGAGTCCAGCTTGGCCAGCTGGGCGAGGTCGATCGCCTCGATCAGCGCGCCGAAGATGGTGGCCTTGACCTCGTAGTAATTGTCCGAGCGCCGGCTCTCCATCGCCGGGGGCGGCGGCGGAGCCTTGGCGGGGGCAAGCGGCGGCGAGGCGACGGCCGGCGGCGGCGGGGCGCGCGACACCGTCGGCGCCGGAGCCTGGGCAGGCTCGGGCGACACGGCGCCGGGCTTGGGCGCCCGAAGGTCGGTGTCTGTTCCGCTACGCTTACCGAACACTTAACAACTCCACGCGGGGGCCTATTTTCCCCGCAACTTGTCAATCAGGGGTGAAAGCAGGGACGACTTTTGCTTCTTGGTCTCGCTGCGGCCGGTCAGCCGCTGGGCGATCTGAAGAAACATCTCGATCGACTTGTGGTTGGCGGAGATCTCCGCGATCATCTGGCCGTTGTTGGCGGCCGAGCCGAAGATCTGGGGCTCGAACGGGATGGAGACGATCGGCTGGCTCTCGATCGCCTTGGCGAACTCCGTGGCGGCGATTTCGGGCCGTTTCGGCACGCCGACCTGATTCAGGCAGTAGAGCGGCGGCCGATCGTTGGGCCGCGCGGCCTTCAACAGATCGAACAGGTTCTTGGCATTGCGCAGATTGGCAAGGTCAGGGGCAGCCACGATCAGGATGTCGTCCGCCCCGATCAGGGCGCGCTTGGTCCAGCCCGACCATTGATGGGGAATGTCGAGCACGATGCAGGGCATGGTGGAGCGCAGCGTATCGAATACGGCGTCGAAGGCGTCGGTGCCGAAATCATAAACGCGGTCGAGCGTCGCCGGCGCGGCCAGCAGGCTGAGATGGTCGGTGCATTTCGACAGCAGGCGGTCGACGAAGGCGGTATCGACGCGATCGGGCGAGAACACCGCGTCGGCGATGCCCTGTGGCGGATCCTGGTTGTAGTCGAGCCCGGCGGTGCCGAAGGCGAGGTCGAGATCGGCGACGACGGCATCCATCGCCAGGTCGCGGGCGATCGCCCAGGCGACATTGTGCGAGATGGTGGATGCCCCGACGCCGCCCTTGGCGCCGACCACGGCGATGATGCGGCCGACCGCCTTGGCTTCCGGTGCCGAGAACAGGTTGCAGATCGAGCGCACGACGTCGATCGCGCCGACCGGCGCGAGCACGTAGTCGCTGACGCCGCGGCGCACCAGCTCGCGGTAAAGCATGACGTCGTTGATGCGGCCGATCACGACCACGCGCGTGCCGGCGTCGCAGACGGTGGCGAGCTGGTCGAGCCCGCTCAACAGGTCGTTGCGACCGTCGCTCTCGAGCACGATGACGTTCGGCGTGGGCGCCGAGCGGTAGGCTTCGATCGCGGCCGCCATGCCGCCCATCTGGATCTTCAGATGGGCCTTGCCGAGGCGGCGATCCTCGCCGGCCGACTGGACTGCGGCCGCGGTCTCCACGGTCTCGCAGAAAGCCTGGACCGAGACGCGCGGCGCGGGCGCAATATGCTCCTCGACCGGCGGAGGCGCTGCATCCGGCTGCTCTTCGTGTGTCTGGCGGGCGTAGCTGATCATTTGCCGGTGTCGCTGAGTTTGGCCTTGTCGGCCTCAGGATAGGTGACTGCCGTCGATGTTCCCTTGCGATACTTCTCGAAGGCTGCCGTGCGCCGTATCGTGTAGGAAGGTGTCTCGGGCCGAGGCTGCTCGAGGTCCGACGGATTGTCGACCATGGCGGCGAGGTTGCGCTGATAGGCGCAACCGTAATTGTAATAGTCCTTGTTCTCGAACCAGCTCTTGTTCTTCATCGAAGGACCGATGTCCTCCGGCCACAGTCCGCAGGGACCCGCGACCGCGGCGATCTTGGAATACGTGAGCCGGATCGGCGGCAGGAAGCGCTTGTCGTCGGGCTGGTAGGGGCGAACGTTGACGCCACGCGGCGGAACGCCTGCGCCCGCCAGCATCGCCTGGATTTCACGCATCGTATCCGCGACCGGACGCGCATTGGGCGTGCCGGACGGTACGTCGATGCGGATGGCTCCCGTGCCTTCGTGCAACCATGCCGATGCGACGCCCATCACGTCCGCACGCTGGGCGGCGGTCAATCCGCCGCGTGCATGGCCGACGAAGACGACGATCGAGCGGTTCTGCTCCTCGATCGCGATGGGATGGCGCTGCTTGTAGTCGTCGGGAATGGAGGCGGTGACGACTTCGTTGTGCTGGCAGCCGCCGAGCGCGAGCGCCATGCCGACGAGCGCGCCACCGAGGCGGACGGCGCGTTTGCGAAGCTGGGGTGGTCTTGTGATCATCTTGAAGTCCCCGTTCCGCCTCAGTCGGTAATGAAGCCGTAGGTGCCGCGGTAGTTCTTGACCGGTTCGGTCCGGCCCGGCACGCCGTAGATACGGTTGATGTTGCCGATCAGCTGGGCCTGCGGATCCGCTGGCGGCGTGAAGCCGTCATCGGGCCGCGACAGGTCCTTTGGCGCCACCGCGCGAACGACATAAGGCGTCACGATCACGACCAGCTCGGTCGCGTTGTTGACGAAGTCGCGGCTGCGGAACAGCGTGCCGAGGATCGGAAGCTGCATCAGTCCCGGCAGTCCGCTGACGGCCTGCTTGGTCTGCTGCTGGATCAGGCCGGCCATCGCCATCGCGCCGCCGGAGGGAATTTCCAGCGAGGTCTCCGCGCGGCGGGTCCGGATCGAGGGAACCGTCAGCGAGTTCACCGAGCTCGAGGTCACGGCCTGCGACAGGGTGATCGCGTTCTCGTTCGACAGCTCGGAGACCTCGGTCATCACGCGCAGGCTGATCTTGCCCTCGCTCAGCACGACGGGCGTGAAGTTGAGCGAGATGCCGAATTTCTTGAAGCTGATCTGGGTGGTACAGACATGCGTGGTGGGGTCGCACGCATAGCCTGCGGGAACCGGGAATTCACCGCCGGCAATGAACGTCGCCGACTCGCCGGAGATCGCGGTCAGGTTCGGTTCGGCCAGCGTGCGGATCACGCCCGCGGTTTCCATCGCGCGCAGCGTGGCCTGCACTGTCGGCGCGCCGCCGAACTTCGTCGTCAGGTTGTTGCCATCGACGAGGTTCTTGCCGAGTGCGGTGAACGGGTTGGAGTTGGTGAAGCTCACCACCGACGTGCCGTAGTTCAGGTTAGCGGTGAGATCGATGCCGAGCTGCTTGATGATGCTGCGCTGGACTTCCGCCACCGTCACCTTGAGCATGACCTGGTCGCGGCCACGCACGACGATCGAATTCAGCACCTTGTCGGAGCCGCCGGCCAGGCGCGCCGCGAGATCGTTGGCCTGCTGCGCCTCCAGCGGGTTCGCCGCCGTGCCGGTCAGGACGACGCCTTCGCCCAGTCCGTCGATCTGAATGTCCGAATTGGGCAGGACCTGCTTCAGCGCAGCCCGCACGCCGTTGAGGTCGCGCTTGACCGCGATGTCATAGGCCGCAATCTGCTGACCGGCGGAATCGAAGAACACGATGTTGGTCTGGCCCACCGTGGCGCCGATGATGTAGGCGCGCTGGGCCGAGCGGACCACCGCATTGGCGATCTTGGGATCGGCGACGAGCACGTCCTTGATGTCGCGCGGCAGGTCGATCACGATGGACTTGCCGACGCCGAGCGAGAGGAATCGCGCGTTCATCTGGCCGTCCGACACGGCCGGCGCCATGGGGCGGTAATCGGCAGCGACCACGGGGGTCAGCACCGGGTTGAGCGCCAGCGCGAGAGCGGCCGAAAACGACAGGGCGCGAACCATGGAGGTTCGCAGCGTCGCCAGATTCACCCTGTTTTTCATATCGACTGTCTTCATCGTGCTTTCGCCGTCTGACTTGGAATGCCGTAGCGAATGATCGAAATGCCGTCCCGCTTCTGTGCGGACTCATCGGGCGTGACTTCGCTCATCTTAATATCGACGATGCTGCGTAGCGCCAGCGACAGCGTGCCGCTCTGGCGGGCCGCGGAAAGCGTTGCGGTCTGCGCGGGATTGAGCTCGAGGGTGACGGTCTTGCCGACCACCGCGTTCTGGCCGTCCTTCTCCTTCGGCGCCTGGTCGATGGCCAGGACTCGGATATTGGACAGGATGATCTCGGAGGTGACGATGTCGGGGGCGCCGTTGGCCTGGTCCGGATTCTTCAGCCGGCGCGTGAGGAGAACGTCGACGCGATCGTTGGGCAGGATGAAGCCCCCCGCACCGGTCTCCGGCGAGATCTCGGTCGAGATCGCCCGCATGCCGGTAGGCAGGATCGCCGCCATGAAGCCGGAACCCTCAGGCTTGACCAGCTTCTGGTCGCGGATCGGCTCACCCTGAATGAAGGGGGCGCGCGCGATCGAACCGGTGACCTGGGTCGCTCCCTCGGGACGCTCGTTGCGGCGGATGAAGGTGGCGCTGGCGGTCGCGGCCGGCCAGGTCTGCCATTGCACGTCTTCCGGCTTCACGGTCTGGCCGAGGCCGATGTCGTTCTTGGCCACGAGAACGTCGACGGTGGGAAGCTGCGCGACCGGAGCCACTGGGGGCGGCGCAGAATTGTCCGAGCCGCTCGCCAGGTACGCGGCGACGCCGCCGGCGCAGATGGCGACCGTCAGGACGACAATGCGTGCCCTATTCATACGCTTCACTTTCCACAAGACGCCGCGACGCTGCCGCCGCCGTAATCGGCAGTTGACCAGCTATTCGTCAAAGCATGGTTAATGAGGCGTATCTAAATCGCCTTAACGCAGGGTTACCCGTGCGTTCAGCGCAGTGCGAGGTGGGCGAGGTCGATCGCCTTCACCCATTCGGTCTCCGGGTAGACCACCAGCGCGCCGAGCGTGAGCGCGATGCCGTAGGGGATACCGCTCTGCTTGTCGTGCAGCCGTGCGAGCCAGGCCTGGCCCGCCAGTCCGTAGGGCAGCGGCCACTGCCGGAACTGGAGCAGGAGCAGGGTCAGCGCGCCGCCGAACAGCGAGGCGTAGAGCAGGAAGTCCATCAAGGGGGTAAAGCCGAACCACAGCGCGACGGAGGCCGCGACCTTGGCGTCGCCGCCGCCCATCCAGCCCATCGCAAAGCAGGTGAAGGCCACGACCAGCAGGAGCGCGCCGGCACCGACATGGCTCAGCATCTCGTAAGGTGGCATGCCTCCGGCGAAGGCGAGGGCGAAGAAGCCTGCGACCAGCGCCAGCGAGACGCGGTTCGAGATCGTCATGGTGAAGAGATCGCTCGCGGCGGCGAACGCCATCAGGGCCGGGAAGAGCAGAAGGCGCGCAAGGTCGAGGATCATGGGCTGCGTCTTGAGGCCTGGGTTTGCCGCGGGAACTGGCGTCGGCGAATGCTAGCCCGCAGTGCTAAACAAACCGACAACGGGCCGAAGGGACGTGCGGGGGCCGAAGCCGGCGGAACGCGTGTTCACCAGAGGCTGGCAATGCGTGCGGCGAGCGCGACCGTTGCAAGCAGCAAGGCAAGGCAGACCCAATAGACCGGCGATGCGGCCTGCGCTCCTGCCTCGTTCGCCGCGACTGCGGCATCGGTACTGTACTTGCGCAACGCCACTGGAACTCGCCGTCTTCAGAAAAACAAAGGCCCCGGAGGTCCGGGGCTTTTGCCGTCGTTCGTTGACCTGCTTACTTCAGCGAAGAGCTGATCGAGGTGAACTTGGTGTTCAGCGTGGTGCCGAGATTGTTGACGACGGTGATGATGGCCAGCGCGATGCCGGCGGCGATCAGACCGTATTCGATAGCGGTGGCGCCGGATTCATCCTTCGCGAAACGCGCAATCAAGTTCTTCATGAACAAAACTCCATCTGGGGTGAGATCGCCTCGTTCGGCGCCGTCTTTGACCCGATGACCATGAGAGCCGAGCTCTTTCGGCGGGGTTAATTCGATCGAGCAAACCCGGTTCTGGGGCGATGCTTTGGCGCAGAGTGAATTTCGCCTTAAGACGGCACCTGCAAATCGTCCCGGTTCCAGATGCAGCGTCGGCGCGGCGGCGGCTTCATCCTCCCTTAAATTTAGCGGAGTACGCATAAGAGCACGGAATCCGCGGAGAGAGGCGACGATGTCGAGCCTGCCCATGCTAGTCGCTCTGATGATTGGCGAGACCATCATCAAGGTGATCCCCGTCACCTTCGTGCTCGCGGCAGTCTTCACCGTGCTCGAGCATTTCTGGGCCTGCAATCCCGGCGCACCGTGGTGGCGCAAGCGGGAGATCATCACCGATATCTGCTACTGGTTCTTTGTTCCGGTGTTCGCCCGGACGATGCGGATCGGACTTCTGATCGTCGGCGCCGGCGTCGTGTTCAACATCCATGACGCCGACGGGCTCATCGCCTTCTACGATAACGGCCACGGTCCGCTGTCGGAGCTGCCGCTGTGGGTGCAGGGCGCGCTGTTCCTGGTGCTGTCCGATTTCATGCTCTATTGGGTGCACCGGCTGTTTCACGGCGGCGGCTTCTGGAAGTATCACGCCGTCCATCATTCGTCGGTGGAGATCGGCTGGATTTCGGCGGCCCGTTTCCATCCCGTCAATCTCGTGCTCGGCACGATCAGCGTCGACGTGGTGCTGCTGATGGCCGGCATTTCCCCGAACGTCATGATCTGGGTCGGCCCGTTCACCACCTTCCATTCGGCCTTCGTGCACGCCAACCTGAACTGGACCTTCGGACCCTTCAAATACCTGCTGGCGACGCCGGTGTTTCACCGCTGGCACCACACCTCGCTCCAGGAGGGCGGTGACACCAATTTCGCCGGCACGTTTCCGATCTGGGATGTGCTGTTCGGCACCTTCCGCATGCCGGAAGGGCAATTGCCTCAGGACTACGGCAAGGACGAAGCGACCATGCCGAGGGAGTTCGGGGGCCAGTTGGCCTATCCGTTCCGCCAATAGGGCGGAATTTGGGGCCGCAAATAGCCGGTCCGTTCAAACAATCGCCGGCGAATTTGCGGAACGTTCATGAATTAAAGGCAGGTTAGCCGGGTCGGGCACCGGCTCCGCTGTCATCTGTTCGCTTCTGCCGGTTTGTGACGTCCCGGGGGTAAGAGTATGCGTAAAGAGTTGCTGCGCCGTCAGGCGCGCGTCTGTCTTCTGGTTGCCGCCGCTGTGCTGGCATCGCCGGCGGCCGGCCTGGCCGAACCTACAGTCGATACCATCGCCGTCAGCGTCGACCAGGCCAAGCTGGTGCGGCTGCCCGGCAAGGTGGCGACCATCGTGGTCGGCAATCCCCTGATCGCCGACGTCACGCTCCAGCCCGGCGGCATGATCGTCGTGACCGGCAAGGGCTACGGGGCCACCAATTTCATCGCTTTGGACCGGGCCGGCGAGATCCTGGTCGACCGCCAGATCCAGGTCGAAGGTCCGAGCGACCGGCTCGTGACGGTCTATCGTGGGGTCGAGCGCGAGTCCTACAGCTGCGTGCCGATTTGCCAGCGGCGCGTGACGCTGGGCGACAGCGACGCCTACTTCAACAACACGATGAGCCAGGCCGGTTCGCTGAGCAACAATGCCAGCGGCAATGCCGGAGCGGGCGCCAAGACCAATTAGCCGGATCGTCTGCACCTGATCGCGCCTTGGCGTTTCGGACGCCAGGGCGACGTCTGTTTGCGCGCGTTCTCCCGTAGTCTCGCGGTCTGCGCGGTTAACGCATCCTTAACGGTGCGGTCAGGGGAGCGTGAATCGCCTGCAACACTTAAACAATCAGTTTTAGCTATTGATCGCAGATAATCGCCGCTGCTTCAGGAATTGACGCGATGCCATCGCCTCCATCGACCAGGTTCACGCTCCGCAAAGCGCTATGGCGGTTTCGCGGCAGCCGCCGCGGCTCCGCGGCGGTCGAGTTCGCGCTGGTCGCTCCGATCTTCTTCGGGCTGCTGTTCGCCATCATCGAGACGGCAATGGTGTTCTTCGCCGGCCAGGTGCTCGAAACCGTCACGCAGAATTCCGCGCGCGCCATTTTGACCGGCCAGGCGCAAGCGCAAGGAGGTTCGGTGGCGGCCTGCCAGACCACGCCCAATGTGATTTCGGCGTGCGACCAGACGACGTTCAAGGCCTATGTCTGCACCCAGATCCCGGCGCTGTTCGATTGCAGCAAGCTTTACGTCGACGTGGTGAGCACCACGTCCTTCACGACGCTGAGCCTGCCCAGTTACGGCGATTCCTGCAGCTTCAACCCGGCCGGCGTGCAATACAATCCCGGCAGCGCCAGCCAGGTCGTCGTGGTCCGGATGTTCTATCAGTGGCCGCTCTTCGTCACCGGCCTCGGTTACAACATCGGTTGCAGCAGCAAGCGGCTGCTGGTGGCGACCGCGGCCTTCAAGAACGAACCGTTCTGACGCAGATGGATCCGGGCGCACCAATGCAGGCCATTGCAAATTTCTCGAGGAAGGCCCGTCGCTCGGTGCGCGACTTCCTCGCCGACAAGCGCGCGCTCGCGGCGACCGAATTCGCGGTCATCGTCCCGCTGATGCTGGTGATGTTCTTCGGCACGGTCGAATTCTCGTCGGCCATTGCGATCGATCGCAAGGTCACGCTGATTGCGCGAACGCTGTCCGATCTGACGTCGCAGTCGACGACGCTTGCCGATTCCGACATGCAGAACTCATTCACGGCGAGCATCTCGATCATCATGCCTTACGATGCGTCTCTCGTGAAAGGCTCGATCTCCCAGATCTATATCGATGCCGACAAGATCGCCACGGTGCAGTGGAGCAAGGCCGGCACCATCGCCAGCGGCGCCACGCAAGCGACGCTGGCGACCTCGGGTCGCAAGGCCGGGGACAAGGTGACCAGCGAGATTCCTGCGACCCTGCTCGTTCCCTCGACCTACCTGATCCTCAGCGAGGCGAGCTACACTTACAAGCCGACCGTGGGCTACGTGTTGAAGTCGAGTATCCAGTTGAGCGATCTGTCCTACACGCGGCCGCGTCAGGTTGCCTGCGTGCCCTATAACGGCGTGCCGTCCTCGTGCTGAGGCCCATGGTCCGGACCTGAAATGAAAAAGGCCGTGCGTTGCGCACGGCCTTCTTGCTTTCTCGCGAGCCGATCGGGCCAGGGGCCCGACAGGTTCAGCCTGCGGCGCGGAGGTTGTCCGCTGCCGACTTGCCGGAGCGGCGGTCGGCCACGACCTCGTAGGAGATCTTCTGGCCTTCACGCAGCGTGCCGAGGCCAGCACGCTCGACGGCGCTGATGTGGACGAACACGTCCTGGCCGCCATCGTCGGGCTGAATGAAGCCGAAGCCCTTGGTTGCGTTAAACCACTTCACGGTTCCCATGCTCACGGGGGTAGTCCCTTCTCAGATAACACAGTGTCAGAGCCCGCTCGCGCGGGCCGGTTGGATCGAATTTTTGGAAGGGTCGTCAGCGTGTCTGAACCGGCTGTACCGGTGGATGCTAATGTCGTCCGGCCGAAAATCGATAATTTCCTTTTATCGGAATTGGGGCCTCAAAACAATCCGGACGCACACGATTTTTTGATCCGCCGTGGCGTTCCACGGCGGATCCGCATCCAGGTCGGAATTCCAGCTGCCGCCTGCCCGCCAGCGATGGGTTAGCGACGACGGAACTGGCCGCCGCGCTGACCGGGACGGGGCGGTCCGCCCACGCCGCTGGGACGTTCGTCCTTGTGACGGAAAATCAGCCGGCCCTTCTCGAGGTCGTAGGGCGACATCTCCACCGTCACGCGGTCGCCCGCCAGCGTCTTGATGCGGTTCTTCTTCATCTTGCCGGCGGTATAGGCGACGATCTCGTGTCCGGCGTCGAGCTGCACGCGGTAGCGGGCGTCGGGGAGGATTTCGGTGACCAGTCCTTCGAACTGGATCAGCTCTTCCTTAGCCATGTGGGTGTCTCCAGTCGTGGACTGTTAGTTCGAATGAGGATTGCGGTTCGGTCGGCCGTTGGGGCGACTCTCGCGACGCAAAAAGGCAACGCCTTGTATTCCATCAGGCTTGCCGGCGCTATGCGCGGGACGCTGTTCCGACCGATCGGCTGGTGAGGAGTTCACCTTACCACCGTTACCGCGGCGGCGGCGAGACCCCTTGGAGGCCTTGTGGCCTTCACCGGGGCGGCCATCAACAGGTCTGCCCTCGAATTGGCGTCCTTCGCCATGCCTTCCGTCAGCATGCCTTCCGTCAGCATGCCGTCCGTCACCCTGCCTGCCGGCGCTATGATGCCGTCCGTCGGCATGCCTGTCGTCGCCACGCCGTCCGTCGCCGTGCCGGGCGCCCTGCGGACGCTGGCCCGGGCGACCGCCCGGCCGACCCTGGCGCTGCTGTTGCGGCGGCGGACCGGCATCGCGTCGGCCGGCGTCGGTGCGGTGATCTTCACGCGGCAGGGCCACGCGGATCAGCCGCTCGATGTCGCGGAGATAGCTGAGCTCCTCGCCACCGGCGACCAGCGAGATCGCGGTGCCGTCGGCGCCGGCGCGGGCGGTGCGGCCGATGCGGTGCACATAGGTCTCGGGGACGTTGGGCAGGTCGAAATTGATGACGTGGCTGATGCCGTCAACGTCGATGCCGCGGGCGGCAATGTCGGTGGCAACAAGGGTGCGGATCTCGCCGGTGCGGAACTGGGCGAGCGTGCGCTCGCGGTGGTTCTGCGACTTGTTGCCGTGGATGGCGTTGGCGGCGATGCCGGCCTTGGCCAGCGTCTTCACCACCTTGTCGGCGCCGTGCTTGGTGCGGGTGAAGACCAGCGCGCGGTTGATCGGCTCGTCCTTCAGGATCTTGGTCAGGAAGGCGGGCTTGGCCGAGAAGTCGACCTGGACGATGCGCTGGTTGATCCGCTCGGCGGTCGAGGAGACCGGGGTCACCGCGACGCGGGCGGGGTCGCGCAGCATGGCGTCGGCGAGCTCGGCGATGTCCTTCGGCATGGTGGCCGAGAAGAACAGCGTCTGGCGCTTGATCGGGAGCTTCGCGACGATTTTGCGGATGTCGTTGATGAAGCCCATGTCGAGCATGCGGTCGGCCTCGTCGAGCACGAGGAACTCCACGCTCGAGAGCTTCAGCCCGTTGCTTTGCACGAGGTCGAGCAGTCGGCCGGGGGTGGCGACCAGCACGTCCACACCCTGCATCAGGGCGCGGACCTGGCGGCCCATCGGCACGCCGCCGATGGCCAGCGTCGAGGACAGGCGGATATGGCGGCCATAGGCGTTGAAGCTGTCGAGGATCTGGCCGGACAGCTCGCGGGTCGGGGAGAGCACGAGCACGCGGCAGGTCTTGGGCTGCGGCTTGATACGGTTCTCGAGCAGGCGGTGCAGGATCGGCAGGGCGAAGGACGCGGTCTTGCCGGTGCCGGTCTGAGCGATGCCGACGACGTCGCGGCCGGTCAGTGCCAGCGGGATGGTCTGGGCCTGGATCGGGGTGGGGGTGACGTAATTCTCTTCCTGAAGAGCGCGCGCGATGGGTTCGGCGAGGCCGAAGTCCTGAAACGAAGTCAAAAGAGGGGTTCTTTCCATGTCAAAAGCGAGCGCCCGGCGCATCAGCGCGGCGCGCGCAAAAGGGTGTCGTGAAGACACCTGCGTGTTTGGGGTGTCGGATGGCTTGGGAGATATGGGGCAAGCCAGAGGCCCGTAGAGGGCTTAAGAACACGCGGCTCGCTACGACCCCTTGATTCGCAAGAGGTCTCGGCCGTTCATATGGAACATCGAGGGGGCGCTTTCAAGGCACACGCGCGCCAATTGGCGATCGCAGTGCAAAAATAGTTATGCCGGAAATTTAGCCAGAGGAGACGATTTGCTCAAAAACTAACCCGCCTGCCGCTTTGGCATACATTTCATATGCCTAAGATTTGGGCTCCGCCGCTGCGGCGAAACTTTGTTTTCGGCGGATTACTTGAGGACAATCAATGACTTGATGGGTGCTCATTGCATGGCACGGTTCTTGCGAATCCGTTAATCGCAGGCGGCCGTGGGGCCGTTTCGCAGCGTTTTTCACGTCTGCGTCAGGGAGATGAGACACTCATGTTTAGCAAATCTACTCACGATATAGCGGCGTCATTGAGCCGCCGCGGCGTGCTCGCCGCGACCGCCGGTCTGATGCTCGGTCTGGCTTCATTCACTGGCGCGAAGGCTGCCGACGACACCATCAAGGTCGGCGTGCTGCACTCCCTTTCCGGCACCATGGCCATCAGCGAAACCACGCTGAAGGACACCATCCTCTTCCTGATCGACGAGCAGAACAAGAAGGGCGGCGTGAACGGCAAGAAGCTCGAAGCCGTCGTCGTCGACCCCGCCTCGAACTGGCCGCTATTCGCCGAGAAGGCCCGCGAACTCATCACCAAGGACAAGGTCTCGGTCGTGTTCGGCTGCTGGACCTCGGTGTCGCGCAAGTCCGTGCTGCCGGTGTTCAAGGAGCTGAACAGCATCCTGTTCTATCCCGTGCAGTACGAGGGTGAGGAGAGCGAGCGTAACGTGTTCTACACGGGTGCTGCGCCGAACCAGCAGGCGATCCCCGCCGTCGACTATCTGATGAAGGAAGAGAAGGTGAAGCGCTGGGTGCTCGCCGGCACCGACTACGTCTATCCGCGCACCACCAACAAGATCCTGGAAGCCTATCTGAAGTCCAAGGGTGTCGCCCAGGAAGACATCATGATCAACTACACGCCGTTCGGTCACTCCGACTGGCAGACGATCGTCGCCGACATCAAGAAGTTCGGCTCGGCCGGCAAGAAGACCGCGGTGGTCTCGACCATCAACGGCGACGCCAACGTTCCCTTCTACAAGGAACTCGGCAACCAGGGCATCAAGGCGAAGGACATCCCGGTGGTGGCGTTCTCGGTCGGCGAAGAAGAACTCGCCGGCATCGACACCAAGCCGCTGGTCGGCCATCTCGCCGCGTGGAACTACTTCGAGTCGATCAAGAACCCGGCGAACGAGAAGTTCATCAAGGACTGGCAGGCCTACACCAAGAATCCGAAGCGCGTGACCAACGATCCGATGGAAGCGCACGTGATCGGCTTCAACATGTGGGTAAAGGCGGTCGAGAAGGTGAAGTCGACCGATCCGGACAAGGTGATCGATGCGCTTCCCGGCATCGAGGCGCCGAACCTGACCGGTGGCGTGTCGAAGATGCTGCCGAACCACCACATCACCAAGCCGGTGTTCATCGGCGAGATCAAGGCGAACGGCCAGTTCGACGTGGTCTGGAAGACCCCGAGCCTCGTTCCGGGCGACGCCTGGTCGAAGGAACTCGACGGCTCCAAGGACCTGATCGGCGACTGGGTCGGCAAGAAGTGCGGCAACTTCAACACCAAGACCAACAAGTGCCTCGGTTCGGGTTCCTGATCTCGATCTGACGCTCCATTGCACGATCGGAGAAGGCGGCGATCCCGCCGCCTTCTCCGCCCATTTCTGCCGGGGTCTTTCACAGTGCCAGCCCATTTGTCCGCGCGCCTCTGTGCGCTTGCGCTCTCGTTACTCCTGATCGCGTTCGCGCTGCCGGCCTTCGCCGGTCCGTTCGAGGACGGGGTCGCCAAATTTGCCAATGACGATTTCTCCGACACCGAAGAGGCGATCGGCGTAGTCGCGAGCAGCGGCAACAAGCTGGCTTTCCCCATCATCAGCGCGCTTCAGGACGGCCGCCTCATGGCCGACCCCGACAGCAAGAAGGTTTACGTCACCGGCACCGACGGCAAGTCGATCGATGCCGCGACCGGCGAGGCGGTCGCCAGCGTTCCCGACAGCGCGAGCGCGGTCCGCCTCAACAACCGCCTGCGCCGCAGCGTCGATGCCGCGCTCGGCAGCCTGACGCTGCAGTCGCCGGATGTCGGAACGCGCCTGCAAGCTGCGCAGTCCGTGTTCAAGTCGCATGAGGAGACTGCGCTCGAGGCCGTCGACGCCGCGCTCGCCAAGGAAACCAACAGGTCCGTCAAGGCTGCGCTCGGCGACGCCCGCGCCGCCATCCTGCTGTTCAAGTCCGACGCCACCGAGGTCGAGAAGCTCGAGGCGGTCGCGACCCTCAAGGCGCGCGGCGACCAGGAAGCGATGGCGCTGCTCACCGGCATGGGCGACCAGCCGGCCTCGGTGACCAAGGCTGCGGCCAGTGCCATCAGCTCGATCCAGTCCTCGCTCGCGGTCTGGTCCGGCGTGCAGAACGCCTGGTACGGCCTCTCGCTCGGCTCGGTGCTGCTGCTCGCCGCCATCGGGCTCGCCATCACCTTCGGCGTGATGGGGGTCATCAATATGGCCCATGGCGAGATGGTGATGATCGGGGCCTACACCACCTTCGTGGTGCAGGAGGTGATCCGCACCCGCTACCCCGCTCTGTTCGACTACTCGTTGCTGATCGCGGTGCCGCTCGCCTTCCTCGTCGCCGGCGCCATCGGCGTGTTGATCGAGCGCAGCATCATCCGCTTCCTCTACGGCCGTCCGCTGGAGACGCTGCTGGCGACCTGGGGCCTGTCGCTGGTGCTGCAGCAGGCAGTGCGCACCATGTTCGGCCCGACAAACCGCGAGGTCGGCAATCCCTCCTGGATGAGCGGCGCGTTCGAACTCGGTCAGATCACCATCACCTACAACAGGCTCTGGATCCTTGTCTTCACGCTCGCGGTGTTCGCGATCCTGCTCGCGATGCTGCGCTACACCGCGCTCGGTCTCGAGATGCGCGCGGTGACGCAGAACCGCCGCATGGCGGCGTCGATGGGCATCGCCACCTCGCGCGTCGACGCGCTGACCTTTGGCCTCGGCTCGGGCATTGCCGGCATCGCCGGCGTGGCGTTGTCGCAGATCGACAATGTCAGCCCCAATCTCGGCCAGAGCTACATCATCGACAGTTTCATGGTCGTGGTGTTCGGCGGTGTGGGTAATCTGTGGGGCACGCTGGTCGGCGCCTTCACGCTCGGCATCGCCAACAAGTTCCTGGAGCCGGTCGCCGGCGCCGTGCTCGGCAAGATCGCGATCCTCGTTCTCATCATCCTGTTCATTCAAAAACGCCCGCGCGGCCTGTTCGCGCTCAAGGGCCGTGCGGTGGAAGCATGACCCCTCACATGCTGACCCGATCGCTGGACCGCAGCGCGACGATCTTCCTTGCCGTCGTCGCGGCCTGCGGCATCCTCATCCCGCTCTCGAACCTGCTGCTGCCCGCGGGCTCGTTCCTGCAGGTGCCGACCTATCTGGTCGCGCTCTGGGGCAAATATGTCTGCTACGCGATCCTCGCGCTCGCGATCGACCTGATCTGGGGCTATTGCGGCATCCTCTCGCTCGGCCACGGTGCCTTCTTCGCGCTCGGCGGCTATGCCATGGGCATGTATCTGATGCGGCAGATCGGCAGCCGCGGCGTCTACGGCAATCCTGTTCTGCCGGACTTCATGGTGTTCCTGAACTATTCGAAGCTGCCCTGGTACTGGTACGGCTTCGACATGTTCTGGTTCGCTGCGTTGATGGTGCTGGTCGTGCCGGGCCTGCTCGCCTTCTGCTTCGGCTGGCTCGCCTTCCGCTCCCGCGTCACCGGCGTGTACCTCTCGATCATCACGCAGGCGATGACCTATGCGCTGCTGCTTGCCTTCTTCCGCAACGATTTCGGCTTCGGCGGCAACAACGGCCTGACCGACTTCAAGGACATCCTCGGCTTCAACGTCCAGGCCGAGGGCACCCGCGCAGCGCTGTTCGCGCTGAGCTGCCTGGCGCTGATCCTCGGTTTCCTGATCTGCCGCTCCATCGTCTCGTCCAAGCTCGGCAAGGTGCTGATCGCGGTGCGTGACGCGGAATCGCGCACGCGCTTCCTCGGCTACCGCGTCGAATCCTACAAGCTGTTCGTGTTCACGGTGTCGGCCTGCATGGCCGGCGTTGCCGGCGCGCTCTACGTGCCGCAGGTCGGCATCATCAACCCATCCGAGTTCGCGCCGGGCAATTCGATCGAGGCAGTGATCTGGGTCGCGGTCGGCGGCCGCGGCACGCTGGTCGGCGCCGCGCTCGGGGCCATCGTCGTCAACTACGCCAAGACGTTCTTCACCTCGGGCGTGCTGGCGCCGTACTGGCTGTTCATGCTGGGTGCATTGTTCATCCTGGTGACGCTGCTGCTGCCGAAGGGCATCGTCGGCACCTTCAATGCCTGGTGGGATTCCTTGAAGGAGAAGCGCGCCGCTGCCTCGGTGAGCGCTGCCGCCGAAGACGGCGTCACCCAACCGAAGATGGCGGAGTAGGCGGTCATGAACGTCATGGACAACCGCGCAACCTCCGCAATGCTCTATCTTGACGGCGTGCACGTCTCGTTCGACGGCTTCCACGCCATCAACAATCTGTCTCTGACGCTCGAGCCCGGCGAGATGCGCGCCATCATCGGCCCGAACGGCGCCGGCAAGACCACGATGATGGACATCATCACCGGCAAGACCAAGCCGGACGAAGGCACCGTGCTGTTCGACGGCGTCACGGATCTGACGCGCCTCGACGAGACCCGCATCGCCGAGCTCGGCATCGGCCGCAAATTCCAGAAGCCGACCGTATTCGAGAGCCAGACCGTGCAGGACAATCTGCTGCTCGCGCTCAATGTCGACCACAGCGTCAAGGGCACGCTGTTCTGGCGCGGCAGCAAGGCCGAGTCCGAGCGCATCGACAAGGTGCTGGAGACGATCCGGCTCACGGAGGCCCGCAACCGCCTCGCCGGCAGCCTCAGCCATGGCCAGAAGCAGTGGCTCGAGATCGGCATGCTGCTGGCACAGGACCCGAAGCTGCTGCTGGTCGACGAGCCCGTCGCCGGCATGACCGACGTCGAGACGCATCTCACCGCCGAGCTCTTGAAAGAGATCAACAAGACCCACACCGTGATGGTGGTCGAGCACGACATGACGTTCGTGCGCGAGCTCGGCGTCAAGGTCACCTGCCTGCACGAAGGCACGGTGCTCGCGGAAGGAACCATCGACCAGGTCTCGTCCAACGAGCGGGTCATCGAAGTCTATCTGGGTAGGTAGCGAGTGGTGAATAGGGAGTGGCGAATGGATTGGCCGTTTCTCTTATTCGCTACTCGCCATTCGCTATTCGCCCGCAAAGGTGTTTCCGATGCTTGAAGTCAAAGATATCAACCTGTTCTACGGCGCGGCGCAGGCGCTGCGCGGTGTCTCCATCGCGGCGGAGCCCGGCAAGGTGACGTGCGTGCTCGGTCGCAACGGCGTCGGCAAGACCTCGCTTCTGCGCGCCATGGTCGGGCAATACCCGATCTCGTCGGGCGCGATCGTGCTCGACGGCAGCGACATCACGGGCTTGAAGCCCTACGAGCGGGCGCGCAAGGGCATCGGCTTCGTGCCGCAGGGCCGCGAGATTTTTCCGCTGCTGACGGTGGAGGAGAACCTCAAGACCGGCTTCGGTCCGCTCAAGCGCGAGGACAAGCACATTCCGGACGACGTGTTCTCGCTGTTTCCGGTGCTGCAATCCATGCTCGGGCGGCGCGGCGGCGATCTCTCCGGCGGCCAGCAGCAGCAGCTCGCGATCGGCCGCGCGCTGGTGATGCGGCCGAAGCTTCTCCTGCTCGACGAGCCGACCGAGGGCATCCAGCCCTCCATCATCAAGGACATCGGCCGCGCCATCTCCTATTTGCGCAATCTCGGCAACATCGCCATCGTGCTGGTCGAACAATATCTCGACTTTGCCTGCGAACTCGGCGACAGTTTCGCGGTGATGGATCGCGGCGCGGTGAAGTTCACCTGCGACCGCGCCAATCTCGACGCGAGCGAGATCAGCCGCCAGATGGCGCTGTAAGCCATTTTGCCGCGACCGGCTGGGGAGGCGGATGCGCAGCGAACGATCAGCTAATTCTACCGACCTTGAGTCGACGATTTTCGAGGCGAACCGTGCCCGTGGCGCGGTGCGCTTCGACGTGCATGCGCGCGATGGCGTGACGCGGCGCGGGACCTTGCATGAATCCGGCTCGCTCCGTGTCCGCTTTCCCTCGCCGGAAGATCAGGGCCTGTCCGGCGTGTTCGTCAACACGGCAGGTGGCGTCGCCGGCGGGGACAATTTCGATATCGGGATCGCGGCGGCCGAGGGCGCACGCCTGACCCTGACGACGGCGGCTGCCGAAAAGGTCTACCGTGCGCCCGGCGCCGCGGCGCAGCTCAATATCGACCTGAAGGTTGCCGCAGGCGCGCATCTCGCATGGCTGCCCCAGGAAACGATCCTGTTCGATCGCGCCCGGGTCCACCGCCGCTTCGATATCGAGCTCGATGAGGCCGCCTCGCTCCTGCTTTGCGAGATCGTCGTGTTCGGCCGCACCGCGATGGGCGAGCGGATGGAGCAGGGCGAATTCGTCGACCGCTGGCGGCTGCGCCGTGGCGGCAAGCTCGTATTCGCCGAGACCGTCCGGCTCGACGGCAATATCGGCGCAAAGCTTGGGCGATCCGCCGTTGCCAAGGGCGGAGCCGCGATCGGCACGGCCCTGATCGTGCCCGGCGACGAGGCCCTGGTGGAGCGCATTCGCGAGGCGTCGGAGTCCTTCTCCGGCGAGGTCGGAATCTCCGCGTGGAATGGCTTTGCAATGGCGCGGTTCTGTGCCCAAGATGCGGCGCGCCTGCGCGCCGACATGATGGCCGTGCTGGCGCGCACCGGTGCCGCGCTGCCGCGGCTCTGGTTGAACTGACCGGCTGAATTGACGTGCTGAACGGAAGAGATTTCGCATGAACCTGTCTCCCCGCGAAAAGGACAAGCTTCTGATCTCGATGGCGGCGATCGTGGCGCGGCGGCGGCTTGATCGCGGCGTCAAGCTCAACCACCCCGAGGCGATCGCGATCATCTCCGATTTCATCCTCGAAGGCGCGCGTGACGGCCGCACCGTCGCCGAGCTGATGCAATCCGGCGCGCAGGTGCTCACCCGCGATCAGGTGATGGCGGGCATCCCCGAGATGATCCACGACATCCAGGTCGAGGCGACTTTTCCGGATGGCACCAAGCTCGTCACCGTGCACGAACCGATCCGGTGAAGCACGACACTACATCACCACTGTCATGCCCGGGCTTGACCCGGGCATCCACGACCTTCGAACCAAGTGGCACCACGTGGATGGCCGGGACAAGCCCGGCCATGACGCAGCGGAGCAAGACGAGGTAGCACATGATCCCCGGCGAACTCTTCATCCAGGACGGCGAGATCGAGCTCAATGCCGGCCGCAAGACCGTGACGCTGACGGTGGCGAACACCGGCGACCGCCCGATCCAGGTCGGCTCGCACTACCACTTCTTCGAGACCAACCCCGCGCTGAAGTTCGACCGCAAGAAGTCCCGCGGCATGCGCCTCGACATTGCCGCCGGCACCGCCGTCCGCTTCGAGCCCGGCCAGACCCGCGACATCCAGCTCGTCGCGCTTGGTGGCAAGAAGACGATCTACGGCTTTCGCGGCGACGTCATGGGCAAGCTGTGAAGCGATGTTTTCGAAGCGTGCGGAGCCCCAAGGACGAGCAGCGCCAACGGCGGTGAGCCGGGCGTCCGCTTGGCCGGTCCATCGAGGCCTCGCCGCCATCGTCCTTGTTCTCTCCTTCCCATCCATTGGCTACAGCGAAGACGGCTGGCAGTGGCGAGTGAACAAGGTCAGCGACGGACGGCTGCTGCTCGCTTTCACTGAGACTGAGGCTACCGACGAATTGGGAACGGTGTGGTTCTACTGTCGGCCGGCGTCCGGCATGGTCGACGTTTTTGGGGCGGCCAACGACAAGGAGCGCAAGGTCCTCGCCGACTTCGTTCGATCGAACACCTATCCGAAGGTGGAATTCGAAGGTGGAGCGTCGATCGTCGAGCCGTCGTTTTCGGAGGCCGGCGGCTGGGAATATCGTTTTCGGATGAGTGCCGACGGCGCTTGGTTCAACAAGTTCAAGCAAACTGGCCGGATCGGATTCAAGTTTGGATCCGTGGTCGCAGACTATGGAAAGGATCCGATCGCGAAGTCCGGCTTGAAGAAAGTTGCCGAATTTCAGGCGCAATGCCTGCAGCCCGCCATCACTGGCACCTCAGGCGGGACAGGGGCTCAACGATGACTTTCGACGACGATCGCGCTCGCGCAGTGAACGACGCGTCCAGCCGCATCGAGGAGGCGTGAAGCATGCTGCCTGCCGTCCACCTCATCTCCGAAGCCGCCGGGCTGGCCGCGCGCCGGCACAATGGCATGGCGCGGAAGGGGCGCGGTAACGAGCCCTACATCAATCACCTCGCGGAAGTCGCGAACCTGCTGGCTACCGCGACCGATGGCGCCGATGCCGAGCTGGTCGCGGCCGGATGGCTGCACGATACGATCGAGGACACCGACACCACGCGCGAGGAACTCGCGCAGAAGTTCTCCGAGCGTGTGGCTTCGCTCGTCGTCGAATGTACCGACGACATGAGCCTGCCGAGGGCAACGCGGCGGCAGAAACAGATCGAGGACGCTCCGCACAAATCGCCGGGCGCCAAGCTGATCAAGATCGCCGACAAGATCAGCAATATCGGTGCGCGCGTTCATGCCGACCCGACCACTGAGGAGCGCGGCGATCTCGCCGACTATACCGGCTGGGCCGAGCAGGTCGTTGCCGGTTGCCGCGGCGGCAATCGGTGGCTCGATACGAAATTCGACGATGCCGTGAGGGCAGCGAGGGCTTCGCTGTGAACAGTCAGAAATTCAAACGCAAACGGGGCTTGTGATGTCCGTCAAAATTAAGCGTTCCGTCTATGCCGACATGTTCGGTCCGACCACCGGGGACAAGGTGCGGCTGGCCGACACCGATCTCATCATCGAGGTGGAGAAGGATTTCACCATCTATGGCGAGGAGGTGAAGTTCGGCGGCGGCAAGGTGATCCGCGACGGCATGGGGCAGTCGCAGGTGACCAACAAGCAGGGCGCGGCCGACACGGTCATCACCAACGCGCTGATCGTCGATCACTGGGGCATCGTCAAGGCCGACGTCGCTATCAAGGACGGCATGATCTCCGCGATCGGCAAGGCCGGCAATCCCGACATTCAGCCGGGCGTCACCATCATCATTGGCCCGGGCACGGACGTGATCGCGGGTGAGGGCAAGATCCTCACCGCGGGCGGCTTCGACAGCCACATCCATTTCATCTGTCCGCAGCAGATCGAGCACGCGCTGATGTCAGGCGTCACCTCGATGCTCGGCGGCGGCACCGGCCCCTCGCATGGCACCTTTGCAACCACCTGTACGCCGGGGCCGTGGCACATGGGGCGGATGATCCAGTCCTTCGACGCGTTCCCGGTCAATCTCGGCATTTCCGGCAAAGGCAACGCCTCGCGGCCCGCAGCCCTGATCGAGATGATCAAGGGTGGCGCCTGCGCGCTGAAGCTGCATGAAGATTGGGGCACGACACCGGCCGCGATCGACAATTGCCTGTCGGTGGCAGACGCCCACGACATCCAGGTGATGATCCACACCGACACGCTGAATGAATCCGGCTTCGTCGAGGACACTATCAAGGCCTTCAAGGGCCGCACCATCCACGCTTTTCACACCGAAGGCGCCGGCGGCGGTCACGCGCCTGACATCATCAAGGTCGCGGGCCTGAAGAACGTGCTGCCGTCCTCGACCAATCCGACGCGGCCCTTCACGCGCAACACCATCGACGAGCATCTGGACATGCTGATGGTGTGCCACCACCTCGATCCCTCCATTGCGGAGGACCTCGCCTTCGCCGAAAGCCGCATCCGGAAAGAGACCATCGCGGCCGAGGACATCCTGCACGATCTCGGCGCGCTCTCGATGATGTCGTCGGACTCGCAGGCGATGGGCCGCCTCGGCGAGGTCATCATCCGGACCTGGCAGACCGCGGACAAGATGAAGAAGCAGCGCGGGTCGCTGCCGCAGGACAAGGGCAAAGACAACGACAATTTCCGGGTCAAGCGCTACATCGCCAAATACACCATCAACCCCGCGATCGCCCACGGCGTGTCGAAGCTGATCGGCTCGGTGGAGAAGGGCAAGATGGCCGATCTCGTGCTGTGGTCGCCGGCCTTCTTCGGCGTCAAGCCGGACTGCATCGTCAAGGGCGGCACGATTGTCGCAGCGCCCATGGGCGATCCCAATGCCTCGATCCCGACGCCGCAGCCAGTGCATTACCAGCCGATGTTCGGCGCCTTCGGCAAGGCGCGCACGGCATCCTCCGTGGTGTTCACCTCGAAGGCCGCGATCACCGGCGGTCTCGCGCGCAAGCTCGGCATCGAGAAGAAGCTCTATGCGGTGCAGAACACCCGCGGCAAGATCTCGAAGAAGAGCATGATTCATAACGACGCGACGCCCAATATCGAGGTCGATCCTGAGACCTACGAGGTGCGCGCCGACGGCGAGCTACTGACCTGCGCTCCGGCGGAGGTGCTGCCCATGGCGCAGCGATATTTCATGTACTGAAATAGCGCCTTGACGCATGTCCCCGGCGCGGTCCGGGGACGGCCTTTTGCGGTTTTGCGTTCGGTCCCGCCTGGTCTAATGTCCCGCCCGGTATTGAACCCTTTAGAAGAAAAGCCGGGAGGATTTCTCGTGATCTACGTCGTTGCCACCTTGACCATCAAGCCCGAAACGCGCGCTGAATTCATTGCAGCGGCCACCGCCTGCATCAAGGAGACGCGGAAAGAGCCCGGCAATATCGCCTATGACCTGCATGAGAGCGTCACGGATCCCGCCAAGATGGTGTTCGTCGAGCAGTGGGAAAACGCCGAGGCGCTGGTGCCGCATCGCGCCATGGAGCATATGAAGACGTTCGGCCGTGTCGCCGTGAAGTGCTTCACGGCGCCGCCGAAGATCGAGGTGATCACGCCCGAGAAGGTCGAGACAAGGTAACGAGGTAGAGCATGATCCGGGCGACGCAGGTCAAGGGACAGCACCGCTTCGCGGAAGCGCCGGCGGATACGGTCGTGCTCGATTTCGATGATCGGCACCGCCGTCGCATGGCGATGACGGGGACGCGGGGGCTCGAATTCCTGCTCGACCTCGAGAATGCCGTCGCGCTCCGCGGCGGAGATGCGCTGGTGCTGGAGGACGGCCGGCTGGTCGAGGTGGTCGCGGCGCCCGAGCCGCTGCTCGAAATCCGCGGCCGCGATCCACACCACCTGATCCGCGTCGGCTGGCATCTCGGCAACCGCCATCTGCCGACCCAGATCATGGCAAAGGCCCTGCGCATTCGCCGCGATCACGTCATCGAGGCCATGGTGAAGGGCCTCGGGGCGCGCGTGATCGAGATCGAGGCGCCGTTCGATCCCGAAGGCGGTGCCTATGCCGATGCGGGCCATGCCCATGGGCACGACGATCATGCCCATCACGATCACGGGCATCATCATGATCATGGCCACGATCGCCACGGTCACGATCATCATGATCACCACGACCACGATCATCACCACCATGACCATGCCTCACATGACCATGGGCATGATCATCACCATCACCATGACGAGCATTGCGACCATCCCGACCATCACCACGGCCACAAGCATGCTCATGACCACAAGTGAGTCGGTCAGCGCCGACGGTCTCGACGAGGGCGAGGCGGCGGCGCTGTACCGGCTGATGACCTGGCTGTCGCCAGCATTTCCGGTCGGCGGCTTCTCCTATTCCAGCGGCATCGAATGGGCGGTCGAGGCGGGCGACATCGTCGATACGACCACGCTGGCCGACTGGCTCGACGCGATGCTCGGCGACGGTTCCGGTTTTTGTGACGCGACGTTTCTAGTCCACGCCTATCGCGCTGCGGAGGTGGACGAGAAGACGACCTTGAGCGAGATCGCCGAGCTTGCCACCGCCTTCGTGCCGTCGCGCGAGCGGCAGCTGGAGACGAGTTCGCAGGGCCGCGCCTTCATCGACATCGCCCGCGCCGCGTGGGATGCCGACGGACTGGATGCCATGGTTTCGGCGTGCCACACGCCACTGGTTTATCCGGTCGCGGTCGGTGTCGTCGCTGCCTTGCACGGTGTGCCGCTGGCGCCGACGCTGCACGCCTTCCTGCATGCCGTCGTCTCGAACTGGATTTCCGCGGCAAGCCGCCTCATTCCGCTCGGCCAGACCGACAGCCAGCGCGTGCTGGTGAGGCTGGAGGCTGCTGTGGCTGCCACCGCCGACCGTGCGCTGCATGCGACACTGGACGATCTCGGCAGCGCGACCTTCCGCGCCGACCTCGCCAGCCTGCGGCACGAGACACAATATACGCGGCTGTTCCGCTCGTGAGAGCGAGGCGGCCCTCAACCCATCGAGAGCGAGCGAATCACATGTCGAAATCTCACGGCCCTTTGCGTGTCGGCGTCGGCGGCCCGGTCGGATCGGGCAAGACCGCGCTGATGGATTTGCTCTGCAAGACCATGCGTGAGCGCTATGACATCGCCGCGATTACCAACGACATCTACACGAAATGGGATGCCGAATTCCTGGTGCGGTCGGGCTCGCTGACGCCGGACCGCATTGCCGGCGTCGAGACCGGCGGCTGTCCGCACACCGCCATCCGCGAGGATGCCTCAATGAATCTCGCCGCGGTCGCGGACATGCGCGCCAAGTTTCCCGGGCTCGACCTCGTGCTGATCGAGTCCGGCGGCGACAATCTTGCTGCCACTTTTTCCCCGGAGCTGGCCGACCTCACCATCTATGTGATCGACGTGGCCGCCGGCGACAAGATCCCGTCCAAGGGCGGCCCCGGCATCACCCGGTCCGATCTTCTGGTCATCAACAAGATCGACCTTGCGCCCCATGTCGGCGCCTCCCTAGAGAAGATGGACACGGACGCCCGGCGCATGCGCGGCGAGCGTCCTTTCGTCATGACCAACCTGAAGAAAAGCGAGGGGCTCGACCGCATCGTCGGCTTCATCGAGGCCAAAGGCGGCTTGAAACGGGCGGGCTGACGGCGCGACGAACTGGCGCATGCGTTTTTCGCCATTAACCTTGGGGTCCGGGCCGCGACGACGGAACAAATTTCGGACACGGCGATTGATTACCTCCGGTGCCCGGGCAAATCATCCCGGCCAGACCATTGGCCGGGCGGATTAAGCTTTTCGGGCGACCCAAGTTGCGTACTGATGCCTCCTCCTCCATTATCTCTGCCACTGGGGTCCACCCTGTTTCGGCACATGGCCGTTCGAGCGGCGTTCATATGCTCCCTGTTTATTGCCGACCTCCTGCCTTCGCCTGAGTAGTCGCGTGGTCCGGCTGGGTTTCATCATCGGTTTCATCGCTCTGCTCGGGGCCTTGCTCTCCGGGCTTGCGGCCTATCGCGTCCACGACCAGGAGCTGGCGCTGGACCGGATCGCGCTCGCCCGTGCGATCGACGTTCACGCCAGCCTGGTCCAGGATCGGCTCACGGAGCGCGAACTGCTCGCCCGTGTCGCCTCAGGCCTGTTCCGCGCGCCATCCGTGATCAAGCCGAACATGCTGGAGCCGCTGCGCTCGGCCATCTACGCGTTCAAGACGGATTTCGTGGTGGCCGGCTGGATCGCCCGGCTGAAGCCGAACGAACTGACTGCGGCGCAGGCTGCCATCGGGGGCGCCGGCTTCCCGAACCCGAAGATCCGCACCTTTGACGACAAGTCGATCAATCCCGCTGACATCACCGAGCCGATCGACGTGCTGTTGGATCTCGAGCCGCGCAGCGACGAGACCAAGACTCTGCCGGGCCGGAGTTACGACCAGGACCCGGTTCGCAGCGCCATGCTGACGCGCGCCCGGGTCGAGAAGAGATCGGTCGCCTCGGACCCGATTCCGTTGTTGCGGGAGAACGGGCCCATCGGCGTCATCGTGGCTGCGCCCGTCATTCCCGAGGGGGCAACCGAGCCGGCCGGCTTCGTCACGTTTTCCTACGAGCTCGCCTCGCTGATGCTGACCAATGACGACATGTCGCTGTTCTCGGTCGCGCTCAGGGATCCCCGCAAGGAAGGTGGCGAGCTGATCGCCAACGACCAGGGCGTGGTCTCGACGCGCAGGGTGGCGGCGGACGGGCCGGCGCCGTCGGCGACGCGCACGGTGAGCTTCGGTGGCCGTGATTGGCAGCTCGGCTACTACGCCAAGACCAACTCGGTGCGACGCGCGGAGCAGACCGCGATCATCGTGGCGGCGATCGGTTTTGCGATCACGGCGATGGTGTGCGGCCTGTTCGGCTATGTCGCCTACAACAATCTGCGGCTCAGCCGGGAAATCCAGGTCCGAATCGGCTTCGAGCGCCGCTTGACCGCCGTGATCGACGAGCTCAACCACCGGGTCAAGAACATCCTGGCGGTGATCCAGTCGATCGTGACGCGCACCTTGCGCCACGGCGCGGACATCGATGTCGCCCGCGAGCTTCTGATCGGGCGCATCCATGCCATGTCCAACGTGGTCTCGCTGCTCAGCGAGAGCCAGTGGCAGGGCGTCAAGTTGAAAGGCCTGTTCGAGGCGCGGGCCATCCCGCATGCTGACCGCATCGCCGTCACCGGGCCCGATATCGCGGTCAGCGCACGCGCGGCGCAGAGCCTCTCGCTGCTGTTCTTCGAACTCGCCTCGCATTCCGACGAGGGCCTGTCGCTGGTCGGAAAGCATCCGCACATCACCGCAAGCTGGACGGTGACGGGTGAGGAGCCCGACGAGGTCTTCCAGTTCCGCTGGGAGGAGTTCAACACCAGCGAGGCGACCCGCCGTCCCGATTCCGATTTCGGCCTGATCCTGCTCGACCGTGTTGCCCCCGAGGCGTTGGGGGGCACCGCCAAGCGCTATTTCACCGACGTCTCCTACGTCTATGAACTGACTGCGCCGATGGAGACGGTGGTCGACATGACCGAACGCGATCGCACGGACAAGATCTCGGCGCCGGTGCGGCCAGCGCGATAGCTATCCCTTCGGCCGCAGCACCAGGTCGACCAGATTGCGGGCGTAGCCGGGCGTGATCGGCGCGATGCCGAAGACGTAACGATAGAACAAGCCGCCATAGATTGCGTCGTAGAGATCCTCGGCCGGCCCTTCGGCCAAAATGCTGCCGTCGTGCTGGCCCGCCGCGATCATCTCCACCAGGGCGTCGCGGCGGAATTGCAGATAGCGGGCATAGAACAGTTCGGCGGATCCGGTCTTGGAGATGCATTCGGAGATGACGGCGAGCTGGACCTTGCCGAACTCGCCCTGCAGCGCCTCGGCATAGGCCGTGGCGTGACGGCGGGCGCGCGCAGCCGGGCTGCCGGAGCTCTCCGGCGGCAGCGGCAGCATCTGCGCGGCATGCTGAAGAAAGGCGTCGATCAGAAGCGCCTCGCGGGACGGCCACCATTTGTAGATCGTCATCTTGGAGACGCTGGAATGGCGGGCGACCGCGTCGATGGTGGTGGCGGCAAGGCCCGTGGAGGCCATCAGCACATAGGCGCTTTCGAGAATGGCGTTGCTGGTCTCGACCGATCGCGGCCGGCCGCGCCGGGGGGCACCCTCCGCCCCTTCACCCCCGCCATTTGCCATCACCACGCCCGGTCTCCTCGCGCAACCCGCTTCCACTCCGGGATAGCGTAGCCGCGGCGGCCGGCCTAGGGAATTCGATCGTTCGCTAGGCCTGCTGCCGCAAGGCCGCGGGCAGGTCCTGCCATTTCGACCAGGCGATATAGTAGGCCACCGCGGTCATTGCCGCGAAGCCGACGAGGCTCACCACGATCTGCATCACCACCAGATTGGCGCTGGTGATCAGGATGAGGTGGCCGGCGAAGGACAGGAACACGCCGACGCAGAACACGGCGAGCCATTCCTCGCCGCATTTGATGACTGCCTGGAGCGGCTTCAGCCGCAGGCCGGGGTGATCGGCCGGGATCAGATGGGTCGCCAGCAGCGCAAGCGCGAGGAAGTGGACCACGCGATAGGGCGCGAGGTTTTCCTTGTCGGTCGGCGCTATGCTGCCGAGTAGAAAATCCGGCAGGTAGGCGGACAATTCGGGCGAATGGCGCAACAAGGTGACGGCCATCGCGAAGATGAGATAGGTCCCCGCAAGTATCCGCAGCCAGCTCATCTCGCGCAGCACGCGTCCCGATGCGCCTGTCACGGCGAACCAGCCGCCGAGCACCATCAGCATCTGCCAGCACAGCGGATTGAAGGTCCATTCCTGGTCCGGGTAGACCCGAAAATTCCAGTCGAACCAGCGCGCGGCGAGATAGAGCGCGACCGACGCCGCCAGCGTCACGTTCGGCCGCCGCAACAGGCCCCACAGTGCGAATGGGAAAAACGCCATCAGCGGGATCATCAATTGCAGGAGATCGAGATTCAGCGGCTCCTCCTGGAGCATGAGGCCGCGGACAAGGATGCGCAGCGGATGCTCGAGAATCCCGGAAATATTGTACTCGTGGATGATTTCCGGAGCCATCGACTGCGAGGCGACGTAGGCGATGGTGTCGATGTAGATCACGAACAGCACGACATAGGCGGCATAGAGCCGCCAGACGCGGCGGAAGATGCGCGTCGCGGCGACAAGATAGCCGCGCTCCAGTGCGATCCGGCCGTGGATGATCGCGACGCCGTAACCTACCACGAACACGAACAGGTCGGCGGCGCCGCTGAAGCCGAAGTTACGCAGCGTCAGCAGGTTGACGACGTTGTTCGGGATGTGGTCGACGAACACCGACCAATTGGCGATGCCGAGCGTCAAATAGAGCCTGGCGTCATGGTGGAATGCGGCAAGATTCGCCTGGACGGACGGTTTCATTGAGTAAAATAGCTTTGAGAATCAGGATGCTGCTTTTAGCGGCAACCGCCTGCCCATCCGAGTAGCGTTTGCGTGAGGGGAGGCCGTGTTCTCAAAATTGCGCAAGAGCGGCCAATGATTACCCCCACGCGCCGCGCTGGTCTTGCGGACGAAATTTTCTTAACGCGACCCGGCCCTTACTCGGCCGGTTCGGCCGATACCTCGTCGGACACGCCGGCACGGCTCGCCATGATGCCGAGGGCAACGCCGCCGATCGCCAGGATCGGCAGCAGCCGCTTGATCCCGATGGCGCGCGCGATCTGGAGCCCGGTGGCGAGCAGCATGGGGTCCGCGAGCATGCTCTGCGCCGCCGACTTCGCGGCACGCTCGGCCGCGATCTGGGCTTGCTTGCGCAGCTCCCGCTTGTAGGCCCAATAGCTCACAGCTGCGGCCAAGGTCAGGAGAAAGAAGACGCCTGCGCCGGCGAGGCAAGCTTGCACCGGACCATATTTGTCGAGCACGGAGATGAAGGCTGCCGCACAAAGGAAGCAGGTGGTGATGAACAAGGCGAACGCCGCACCTGCGGCCAAGGAAGTCAGGCGCACAGTCGTTCCGGTGGATGCACTGAGTCCATCGATGATGCGCTGAAACATGGCCTTGCTCCTCGGATCCCCAACAAGCCGTATCGGCGGCGCAGGCCGCGCCGCCGTCTCAACATCAGTTTGTGCGTCCTACCGGCGCCAGGCGGCGCCGATCAAAAAGCCGATCCCGAGCGCGAGGCCGACCGTCGCAAGCGGCCGCTGGGTGATGGCGTCTTCGAGCGTCTCTTCGATCGATCCGTAGGCTTCCTGGGCCGCGCCCATCATCGCGCTGCCGCGCTCCGACATGTCGTCCATCGCGGTGTCCATGTTCTCGCGGGCCTGGCGGTAGCCGCGGCGGGCCTGCCTGCTCGTGGAATTGGCAAAGGTGTTGAGCGCGTCGGTGATCTGGTCGGTGAGGGCGGCGATATCGCTTTTCACGGCTGCTACATCCTTTTCGAGGCGTTCTCTGGTGGCTTTGTCGGTCCAGTCTCTCATCCCGGCTTCGGTGCTGGTCGCGGACATCGGGAGCTCCAAACTGTTGACGGCTGAGATAGCCGGAGAACGTTTCGTGGTCGGGGAAGTTCCGTTCGTGGAAACCGGTCAGGCTCGCGGCAGCTGCGGCGAATTCGCCGGCAACAGATGCTCTTTGACGATCAGGGCCACGATCAAGAGCGGCGACGACAGAAAGGCACCCATCGGGCCCCACATCCAGGTCCAGAACGCCAGCGCAAGCAGGACTGCGAGGGCATTCAGCGCGAGCCGCCTGCCGATGATGGTCGGAGTGATGAAGTGCCCCTCCAGAAAAGTAAGACCGCCGAAGGCAAGTGCCGCCATCAGGCCGCCGCTGATGGTCGGAAAGGCGACCAAACCCACCACGACCAGCACCGCGAACATCGCGACCGGCCCGATGATCGGGATGAAGTTGAGCGTTGCTGCGAGCGCGCCGAGCCCGGCCGGATTGGGCATTCCGGTGAGCGCGCAGATGAGACCGGTGCCGACACCGACGCCGACGTTGATGAGCGTCACCGTCAGGAGATAATTGCCGAGATGCACCTCGATCTCGTTGAGTATCCGGAGCGTGCGAAGCCGCGCGTCATGATCGCTGAAGGTCATGATCATGGCGCGCCGCAGGTCGCGCCAGCTGGCGATGAACAGGATCAGGGTGACGAAGAACAGCAGGAATTCGGTAAAGGTCGGTGACAGGAATTCCAAGGTCGGCTGCACCCACTCGACCTTGGGCATCTGGAAGCTCGGCAACCCTTCCGAGCCGCCGATCATGGCTTGCGTCTCGCGCCACAGCGCAAGCGGCCGGTCGAACACATGCATCTTGTCCTTGAGTTGCGCGCCCAGCTCCGGCAGGCGCGTGCTCCACTCCATCACCGGGGAGGCGATCAGCGCCACCACGAAAGCGACCACCGCGGTCCCCGCGACCACGATCAGAGCGGCGCCCAGTCCGCGCGGCACCTTGTACCGCTCCAGAAAGCCCGCCGCCGGCGACAGCATGGTGCCGGTGACAAAGGCCATCACCACGGGCAGGAAGAAGGCCCTTCCAACGTAGAGCACGGTGACGAAGGCAATCAGCAGCAGGCCTGCAAGCGCGAAGGCGACGAACTCCGTGCGGCGGATGACCGGCGGCAGCTCACTACGGCTGTCGGGAAGCGGGTCGCCTTCGCTATTGCCGGGACTCAGACGTTCACTCGGAAGGACGCGCACAATCTCTCTCCCGCACGGAGGCCTCGTCCGCGCGCCCATTTGACGACCGATAATGCGCGAGCCCCGCTGCGGTTCCATCGCGGCATCGTGAAGCCGTGCTCGCTTGACTGTGACATGGCTGCCGCTCGCTGCACCGGAACTTGGGGCGCCCTTTCGGAGTTCATTGGGCAGCGCATCACCCTGATGCACACACTTCACGGGGCAGCACATGACAAAGTTCTCTGCAGTCCGTCGCAGCTTTTCGCCGCGCGTCGTCACCGCATTCGCTTTTGCAACCGCTCTTCTCGCGGTGCCGTTCGGCGGCGCGAGCGCGCAGACGTTCGGCTATGCGCCGATGCAGCCACAGGCCTACCCGCAGGACCAGGCGTATTCGCAGGGCACGGTCAACGAGGCACCGCAAGCGGTCGACGAGGATGCCCAGCTGCCCGATCGCCTGCGCAAGCAGATCGTCGGCTTCGATCGCAGCGAGCCGGCCGGCACCATCGTGATCGACACCAACAGCACCTATCTCTACTACGTGCTCGGCAACGGCCGTGCCATTCGCTACGGCGTCGGTGTCGGCCGCGAAGGGTTCACCTGGTCCGGCGTGCAGAGCGTCAGCCGCAAGGCGGAATGGCCGGACTGGCATCCGCCGGCAGAAATGATCGCGCGGCAGCCCTATCTGCCGCGCTTCGTCGCCGGCGGTCCCGGCAACCCGCTCGGTGCGCGTGCGATGTATCTCGGCTCCAGCGAATACCGGATCCATGGCACCAACGATCCCTCCACGATCGGAAAATTCGTTTCCTCCGGCTGCATCCGCATGACCAACGAGGACGTCATCGACCTGTTCGGCCGCGTCAATGTCGGCGCCAAGGTCGTGGTGCTGCCGAAGAACGCCCCGCTGATGGCCAGAGGCGGCGACCCCGTGCGCAAGCGTCCGGCCGTGACGACGCTGCCCTCGGGGCGGCAGGTGCTGAATATTTCGGCGCCATCGGCCGTGAACTAAGTCGGATCGAGTGAGGTCACATGAGCAGAGGCCTGATTGGCAAAGTGGCTGGCGGAACGGCGATCCTGGTTGTCGCCTCCGCCGGGCTGGCATTGGCGCCCGCGGCACATGCGGAGGATTTCTTCTCGGCTCTGTTTGGCGGCTTCCGCATGCGGCCGCCCCCGGAAATCCGGGTGCCGTTCCCCAATGACGACATGCAGCGATACGACACGCCGCGCCAGCGGGCGTCTTATGGCGGCGGCACCGCCTATTGCGTGCGCGGCTGCGACGGCCGCTACTTCCCGGCGCAAGGCAACGATGCCGAGAGCAAGGCGCAATCCTGCAAGAGCTTCTGCCCGGCGTCGGAGACCTCGCTGGTCTATGGCGGCAACATCGACGACGCCACCTCGGATAAGGGAAAATCCTATTCCGAATTGCCCAACGCGTATCGCTATCGCAACGAGATCGTCGCGGGCTGCACCTGCAACGGCAAGGACCCGGTCGGGCTTGCTCAGGTCAAGGTCGAGGACGATCCCACCATGCGCAAGGGCGACATCGTCGCGGGCGCCGACGGCCTCGTGGTTGCCAACCGCAATGCCAACGACCGCCGCGGCGTCGCGATGAATTTCTCTCCGCTGCCGGACTCGGTGCGCGCGAAGTTCCGTCAGGTCCCGGTGGTGGCGAAGGAGTAGGGGCGGAAAGCTTTCGTCCTATCTCCGCCGTCGTCCCGGACAAGCGCGCCTCGAAAGGCGCGCGTAGATCCGGGACCCATAGCCACGGGCGGGCATTTGGCGAAGACTCGGAGCGATCGGCTCGCGCCAAGCCACTCCCTGTGGTTATGGATTCCCGCGTTCGCGGGGATGACAGGGAGATTGTGGCGACAGCCTTCTCTCCAACCCGCAGCCCTTACGCCGCGCGGATCTTGCCCAGGAAGTCGCTGACCTGGTGGCCGAGCTGGCGGCTCTGGGTCTCCAGCGTCTCGGACGCCTGCTTGACGTTCTCCGCAGCACCTGCGGCCGTGTCGGCGTCGGCCTTCACGCCGGTGATGTTGTCCGAGACGTTCTTGGTGCCCTGGGCCGCATATTGCGTGCTGCGGGTGATCTCCTGGGTCGCCGCGCCCTGTTCCTGCACGGCGGCGGCAATCGCGGTGGCGACCTCGTTGACTTCGCCGATGATGCCGCCGATGGCCTGGATGGCGTTGATGGCATCGCCCGCGACCTTCTGGATGTCGGCGATCTGCTCGGAGATCTCCTCGGTCGCCTTCGCGGTCTGGCTCGCCAGTGACTTCACCTCGGAGGCGACGACCGCAAAGCCGCGCCCGGCTTCGCCGGCACGTGCGGCCTCGATGGTGGCGTTCAAGGCCAACAGGTTGGTCTGTGCCGCGATGGTGTTGATCAGCCCGACGACTTCGCCGATACGCCCCGCCGATTGCGCCAGCCCCTGCACGGTGCCGTCGGTCTCGCGCGCCTGATTGACGGCGCGGCTGGCGATGCCTGCGGCGTGGGCGGCCTGCTGGCTGATGTCGTTGATCGAGGCCGAGAGCTCCTCGGCGGCAGCCGCGACGCTGTCGACGCTCGTCGAAGCCTCGTGCGACGCCTTGCCGGCGATCTCGACACGTTCATTGGTCTGGCGCGATACGGCGGACAGATCGCCCGAGGTCTTGCGCATTTCGTCGGAGGCTTCGCTCAGCTCGCCGAGTGATTTGCGCACCACGCCTTCGAACTCGCCGACATAGGCTTCCATCGCGCGCTGGCGCGCGGCGGCGCCGGCGTTGCGCTCGCGCTCCTGCTCTTCGATCTTGAGCTTGTCGATGGCCTGCTGCTTGAAGGTTTCGAGCGCGCCGGCGAGCGAGCCGATCTCGTCGTGACGGTCGAGATAGCCGCTGTCGACGGCAAGGTCGCCGCCGGCAACCTCGAGCATGGCGTCGCGAATCCGGTGCAGCGGCGTGATCACGCGGCGGCTGACGGCCAGCATGGTAGCGCCGGTCAGGACGATCGCGGCGATGAGCAGCGCGGTATTGACGATCAGTGACTGCACGGCGGCCGCCCGCTGCGCGGCGGAGTGGTCCTTGGCGGTCTGCAGGGCGGCGTCGGCCAGCCTCACTGCCGTCATCATGCGGGGCACCGAATAGGGGCTCCACTGGTTGGCGGTCATGGACGGCTTCTCGCCCTTGGCGACCGTCGTGATGATGCCGTCGCGTGTGGCGGCGTATTGCGGATCGAAATAGGTCGACTTGGTTTCGGTCATCGCCGCCGCCAGCGCCGGCGGCAATTGCATGCCGGAGGCGGCCAGCTCGATCGCGGTCCAGGCGGCGTCTGTGCCGCCGACGAATTTGGTATAGGCGAGCTGCACCTCGGGCGCGATCTTGCCGGCGTTGATTGCGTTGCCGACGAGCTGCGAGGACTCGCCGGCGGTGTTGCGCAGCAGCCAGGCCATCTGCTTGATGGTCAGGAGCTGGTCGATGGTGGCGTCCTGGTGGTTGACGCTGGCGGCGAGCCCGCCCGAGAGCTTTTCGAGCTGCGCCATCAGCGCGTCTTCGGTCGCGACATATTCCTTGGCGAGGCCTGCGCGGCGCTCGGCCTTGGGCTTCACGACCTCGGTCCAGAACTCGGCCTGTGCGGCCAGCAGCGTCTTGTTCAGCTTGCCAAGATCAGCGATGAACGCCTCGCGTTGGGCGACATCGGTCGTGGGCAGGATCTCGAGCGTGCTGGCCAGCGCCGGCATCAAGGCGCCGCGAATCTCGCGGATGTATTTCTCGATGTCCTTGTCCATCGCGACATCGGAGGTGAGCTGGCGGTTGCTGGTCGAGCGGTCGGCCCGGATGTTGGCCATCGCCTTGAACACTTCGGCCGAGGCGGTCGAAACCGCGACGATCCGGTTGGCCTGCTGCAGCCGGCCCCATGAGCTCCAAGCGTTGATCGAGAAGCCGATGACGACGACGAGTGCGGTGGAGAGGATCACCGTCTTCAGCAGCGCGGATACGGTCAAGCGGTTGAGCATCGGAGACCCCAAGATACGCAGTTCGAGTTCGTGGCCCTGAACGGCAGCCCACGAAGTTCGAAAGACCAGGGGATGCACGCGACAGACGCGCCCGCCGGAGGCGAGCGCGTGAGACGCATTTGGCCCGAAAAGGGTAAAGACTTAGGCAGTGTTCCCGCCGTAAAATTACGGGGGGCGAAGTGCTCCGCGATCCGTGCTTACGCCGCGCGAATCTTGCCGAGGAAGTCGCTGACCTCGTGGCCGAGTTGGCGGCTCTGGGTTTCCAGCATTTCGGAAGCCTGCTTCACATTGTCGGCGGCCGCGGCGGCGGCATCCGCGTCGGCTTTGACGCCGGTAATGTTGTCCGACACGTTCTTGGTACCCTGAGCCGCATATTGGGTGCTGCGAGTGATCTCCTGGGTCGCCGCGCCCTGCTCCTGCACGGCGGCGGCGATCGCGGTGGCCACCTCGTTCACTTCGCCGATGATGCCGCCGATGGTCTGGATCGCGTTGATGGCATCGCCCGCGACCTTCTGGATGTCGGCGATCTGCTCGGAGATTTCCTCGGTCGCCTTCGCCGTCTGGCTTGCCAGCGATTTCACCTCGGAGGCGACCACGGCAAAGCCGCGGCCGGCCTCGCCGGCGCGCGCGGCCTCGATGGTGGCGTTGAGCGCAAGCAGGTTGGTCTGGGCCGCGATGGTGTTGATGAGGCCGACGACTTCGCCGATGCGGCCCGCCGACTTCGCCAGGCCCTGAACGGTGCCGTCGGTCTCGCGCGCCTGCGTGACGGCGCGGCCGGCGATGCCGGCGGCATGGGCCGCCTGCTGGCTGATGTCGTTGATCGAGGCCGAGAGCTCCTCGGCGGCGGCGGCCACGCTGTCGACGCTCATCGAGGCGTCGTTGGACGCCTTGCCGGCGATCTGCACCCGGTCGTTGGTCTGGCGCGACACGGCGGAGAGGTCGCCGGATGTCTTGCGCATCTCGCCGGAGGCCTCGCCCAATTCGCCGAGCGTCTTGCGCACGGCGCCCTCGAACTCGCCGACATAGGCCTCGACGGCGCGCTGGCGTGCGGCGGCGCCCGCGTTGCGCTCGCGCTCCTGCTGTTCGATCCTGAGCTTGTCGGTGGCCTGCTGCTTGAAGGTTTCCAGCGCACCGGCAAGTGCGCCGATCTCATCCTGGCGATCGAGATAACCGCTGTCGACGGCAAGGTCGCCGCCCGCGACCTTGAGCATGGCGTCGCGGATGGTGTTGAGGGGACGGATCACGCGGCGGCTGACCAGCATGATCGCGCCCGCGGCAAGCCCGAGGGCAAGCGCAAGCAGCACGAGCTGCACGATCAGCGCGCGCAGCGCGGCACTGCGCTGCTCCAGCGTATGGTTCTTGGCGGCGTCGAGTGCCGCCTCGGCGACGGCAACTGCGCTCGACAGGCGGCCCACGGTCACGGGGGTCCACTGGTTCGCGGTCATTTCGGCCTTTTCGCCATTGGCCAGCGCGCCCACCAGGCGATCGCGCAGGGCCAGATATTGCGGATCGAAATAGGCGGTCTTGGCCGCGGCCATGGCCGACGACAGCGCCTGCGGCAGCTGCATGCCCGAAGTCGACAATTCCAGCGCCTTCCATGTCGCGGCCGTCCCGCCGACGAATTGGGTGTAGGCGAGGCGGGCCTCCGGCGCGACGCGGCCGGCGTTGAGCCCGGTCGAGACGACCAGCGAGGCTTCACCGCCGGTGTTGCGGAGCAGCCAGGCATTCTGCTTGATCGACAGCAGCTGGTCGATCGTGGCGTCCTGGTGGTTGACGGTGGCGGCGAGGGCGTTCGAAAGCTTGTCGAGCGTGTCGAGCAGGCCCTGCGTCGTCTCCATATAGGCCTTCGGCAGGCCGGCGCGCCGCTGGTCCTTCGGTTTGGCGACGTCCTCCCAGAACTGCTTCTGCTGCTCGGTCGCCGATTTGTAGAGGCGCGCGAACTCCGGCACCAGCGTGGCGGATTGCGGAAAGTCCATCGCCGGCAGCAGCTCCAGCGCGTGCGCCATCGCGGGCATCTCGGCGTCGCGGATCGCACGCAGATATTTCTCGATCTCGGCATCCATCGGCTCGGTCGAGTTGAGGAGCCGGTTGGTGGTCGAACGGTCGGTGCGCAGATTGTGCATCGCCTTGAACAAATCCGCGGACGCATCCGTGATCTGGGAGATGCGGGTGGCGGTCCTCAACCGATCCCAGGACTCATAGGCGGTGAGCGAGAGGGCGATCACCACACAGGCCGACGTGATCGCGATCACCGCCTTGAGCAGCGCGGATACGGTCAGACGATTGAGCATCGAAGTCCCCTCAAGTCCCATGTCCAAAGTAAAAAGACGCCCGGCAAACATCGAGACATTGGGCGCGGCAGGTCGGCAATCGCATGCCATTCGGGCGCAAGACCCGCATGGTCTCGGCATCTGAGAGCAAAAGGGTAAAGTTTTAGGCAGCCCGTGTGCCTGTAGAAATACGGAATTACCAGAAGTTGCAACGGGTTGCCTGCGTGGAACCAGCGCGAGTGACGGGCGTTAGAGAAGGGATCGCAATTTGCCTGAAGGGGGTCCCGCGATGCTGGTGGGCGTGCTCGTTACTTTTCTCGTCGTTATTCTCGTTCTCTATCTCATCAACATGCTGCCGATGGACGGGCGCGCCAAGCAGATCGCGCGCGTGATCGTCATCATTATTGGCATCGTGTCGTTGCTGAAATATCTCGCGGTGTTCTAGTGAAGGTATCGTAGCCCAGACGAGCGAAGCGATATCCGTGAGCAGCAACAAAGGTCCCGGATTTCGCTCCGCCTATCCGGGTTACTCCTCAAACAAAAAAGCCCCGGCTCGCGCCGGGGCTTTTGACATTGCCGTGACTGGCCTCAGCCAAGCGCCTTGGCCTCGCGGCGGCGTGCGGTGAGGATGTACTCGGTGTAGCCGTTCGGCTGCTCGCGGCCCTTGAAGATGAGGTCGCAGGCGGCCTTGAAGGCAACGCCGTCAAAGGCGGGCGCCATCGGCTTGTAGATGGCATCGCCGGCGTTTTGCTTGTCGACGACGACCGCCATGCGCTTCAGCGATTCCATCACCTGCGCTTCGGTGATGACGCCCTGATGCAGCCAGTTGGCGAGATGCTGGCTGGAGATGCGCAAGGTCGCGCGGTCTTCCATCAGGCCGACGTCGTGGATGTCGGGCACCTTGGAGCAGCCGACGCCCTGGTCGATCCAGCGTACCACGTAGCCGAGGATGCCCTGGCAGTTGTTGTCGATCTCCTGCTTGACGTCATCAGGCGCCCAGTTCGACTTCGACACCGGAATGGTGAGGATGTCCGAGAGCTTTGCGCGCGGGCCGCCCTTGGTCAGCTCCTGCTGGCGCGCGGTCACGTTGACCTGATGGTAGTGCAGCGCGTGCAGCGTTGCCGCGGTCGGCGAAGGCACCCAGGCGGTGGTGGCGCCGGCCTGCGGGTGGCCGAGCTTCTGGGCAAGCATGTCTGCCATCTTGTCGGGTGCGGCCCACATGCCCTTGCCGATCTGGGCGTGGCCGGGAAGGCCGTCGATGAGGCCCATGTCGACGTTCCAGTCCTCATAGGCCTTGATCCAGGCCTGCGCCTTCATCTCGTTCTTGCGGATCATCGGGCCCGCTTCCATCGAGGTGTGGATCTCGTCGCCGGTGCGGTCGAGGAAGCCGGTGTTGATGAACATGATGCGCTTGGAGGCGCGCTGGATGCAGGCCTTGAGGTTGACGGTGGTGCGGCGCTCCTCGTCCATGATGCCGACCTTCAGCGTGTTCTCGGGCAGCGAGAGCATCTTCTCGACGCGGTCGAAGATCTCGCAGGTCAGCGACACCTCGTCCGGGCCGTGCATCTTCGGCTTGACGATATAGGCCGATCCGGTGCGGCTGTTCTTGACCTTGGAGTTGCCCTTGAGGTCGTGGATCGCGAGCAGGCCCGAGACGGCGGCATCGAGCAAACCCTCGGGGGCCTCTTCGCCCTTTTCGTCCAGCACCGCGTCGGTGAACATGTGGTGACCGCAATTGCGCATCAGCAGCAGGCTGCGGCCGTGCAGCTTCACTTCGCCCTTGCCGTCGGGAGTCTTGTAGCTGCGGTCGGCGTTGAGCGAGCGCGTCAGCGTCTTGCCGCCCTTCTCGAAGTCAGCCGACAGCGTGCCGTTCATCAGGCCGAGGGTATTGCGGTAGACCAGCACCTTGTCCTCGGCATCGACGGCGGCGACCGAGTCTTCCATGTCGAGAATGGTCGAGACCGCGGATTCCATGATCATGTCGGCGACGCCGGCCGGATCGTCCTTGCCGATCGCGCTGCTGCGGTCGATCTTCACCTCGACATGCAGGCCGTTGTTGACGAACAGCACGGCGGACGGGGAAGCCGCATCGCCCTGGAAGCCCGCGAACTGCGCGGCTTCCTTCAGCGCGGTGGCGTTGCCGCTCTTCAGCTTCACCGCGAGATGGCCCGCGACGACGCTATAGGCGGTGACGTCGGTGTGGCTGCCGGTGGCGAGCGGCGCGGCGGCATCGAGGAACGCCTTGGCCTTGGCGATCACCTTGTCGCCGCGTGCCTTGTTGTAACCCTTGCCGCCCTCGGACGGATCGTGCGGGATCGCATCGGTGCCGTAGAAGGCGTCGTACAGCGAACCCCAGCGCGCGTTCGCAGCGTTCAGCGCATAGCGCGCATTGGTGAGGGGCACGACGAGCTGCGGACCGCAGATCTTGCCGATTTCCTCGTCCACATTAGCGGTCTCGACCTTCTGCGTCGCCGGCTCCGGGACGAGATAGCTGATCTCCTTGAGGAAGGCGGTATAGGCGTTGAGATCGAACGCCTTGCCCTTATTGGCGCGGTGCCAGTCGTCGATCTTGGCCTGCAGCGTGTCGCGCACCGCCAGCAGCGCGCGGTTCTTCGGTCCCAGATCCTTGATGATGCCTGCAACCCCGGCCCAGAACGCGTCCGGCGCGATCCCCGTTTTCGGGGCCGCTTCCTTGGCGATGAAGTCAAACAGGACGGGGGCGATCTTCAATCCGTGGGCATCGACGCGTTTCATGATGGGCTTTCTTGTTGGAAATGGCTGTTTTTTGGCTGCTTTTGACCCAACAGCAGCAAAATGCGCCCATCGAGGGCGGCTTTCGGGGCCCTATTAGCCCCAAAACCGGGGCGGTGAGAAGACCTCCATAAGTTGTCAAAATGTCAAGGAGAGGGGGCGGGACTGACGCCTTTTACAAGCGGTTAGGCCCGGCTCGCCGCCGCGCACACCGCTGCGCTCCCCCCTTGCGGGGGAAGGCGAGGGAGAGGGGTAGCCCAGGAAAAGGTGTGTTTGAGATCGACGGAGCGGAATGCTTCTGGTGGAGAGAATCCCCGGGTGGACCCCTCTCCCTAACCCTCCCCCGCAAGAGGGGAGGGAACGTACTGCCTGTGCGGCGGCGGCGCGTGAACCCGCGAAGTACGCGCTAGATATTCGCGGCGAGGTCCACGACCTCGTCGAACAGCACGCCTGATGTCTTCAGCATGCGCTCGATCTCGTCGGCGGCCTCGGCGACCGTCCGTGTCGAGGTGTCGATCACGAGCTCGGCCGCCTGCGGCGCTTCGTAATCGTTGCCGATGCCGGTGAACGAGGCCAGCGCGCCGGCGCGCGCCTTCTTGTAGTGGCCCTTGGGATCGCGCTCCTCGCACACCTCGGCCGGCGTTGCGACATGGATCTCGCGGAAGGTGGTGTCGGCGATGCGGCGCGCGGTGGCGCGGTCTTCGCGCGCGGGCGAGACCGCGGCGACGATGGCGATGTGGCCGTTGCGGGCGAGATGCGTCGCGACTTCGGCGAGGCGGCGGATGTTCTCGCTGCGATCGGCTGCGGAGAAGCCGAGATCGCCGTTGAGGCCGGCGCGCAACGTGTCGCCGTCGAGCAGGATCGGCGAGCCGCCATTGGTGAAGAGGCGCCGCTCCAGTGCCTTGGCCAGCGTCGACTTGCCCGAAGCGGGCAGGCCGGTGAGCCAGACCACGGCGCCGTTGTGCTGATAGCGCGCGGAGCGCTCGTCGGGACGCAGCGCTGATTCCACCGGCACGATGTCGACGGGCACGGCGCGCTGGCCGGCGTCGACCGACAGAACGAGGCCGCCGCCTGCGATACGCCCGGACACTTCGATCACCAGGCGCCCGGTGCGCGGGTTTTCCGTGTAGGGATCGGTGGCAATCGGGTTCGACAAAGAAATGTCGATCTCGCCGACATGGTTGCGGCCGATCGCCTTGTTCTCGCTGCTCGCGAGCTCGCCGGGATCGACAGCCTTCTCGATGGCGACGACGGTCGCGCGGCTTTCCTTCGGCCCGCAGCGGACCAGCAACTGGTCGCCCTTGGCGAGCGGCTTGTCATGCAGCCAGAAGATGCGCGCGCGCAGCCGCCGCGTCTCGCGCGGGGCGGTGGCGGCATGCGCGACGATGTCACCGCGCTCGATGAACAATTCGCGGTCGAGCGTGATGCCGACCGAGCGTCCGGCACCTTGCCGTCCCGCGACCGGCGTCACCGGCCAGCTCTCGACCGTCTTGATCTTGGCGATCTTGCCGGCCGGCATGATCACGATCTCGTCGCCGGCGACGAGGCTGCCGGACTCGATGCGCCCCGCGACGATGCGGCGGTCGTCGAACTTGTAGATCGCCTGCACCGGTAGACGCAGCGCCAGCGATTCCAGCGGCCGCGCCGGTTCGAGGGCGTCGAGCGCCTCGACCACGGTGGGCCCCTTGTACCAGCCGATCCGATCGGTATGCTCGGCGACGCCATCGCCATCGCGCGCCGAAATCGGAATCACCGCCGTGGGCGTCACGCCGAGGCCGTTGAGATGGGCGGAAATCTCGTCGCTGATCGCCTTGAAGCGGTCAGCGGAAAAATCGACCCGATCCATCTTGTTGACGACGACGGCGACCTGCTTCACGCCGAGCAGATGCAGCAGATAGCCGTGCCGCCGTGTCTGGTCGCGCACGCCTTCGAGCGCGTCGATGATCAGCACCGCGCCGTCGGCCTGTGAAGCGCCGGTGATCATGTTGCGCAGGAATTCGGCGTGGCCCGGCGCGTCGATCAGCACGATGTCGCGCGAATTGGTGCGGAAGCGGATCTGGGTAGTGTCGATGGTGATGCCCTGGTCGCGCTCGGTCTGCAGCGCGTCGAGCAGGAACGACCATTCGAACGGCATGCCGCGCCGGGCGCTGACGGCTTTCAGCATTTCCAGCTTGCCGTCGGGCAGGCTGCCGGTCTCGTGCAACAGGCGGCCGACCAGCGTCGACTTGCCGTGGTCGACGTGGCCGACGATGACGATGCGGACCTGCGGACGGGTGGTGCCGTTCGGCGTGGCGGGCGAGGTTGGGGTGACGATCATGTTCATGTCGCGCTCGCGTCCTTGAGGATCAGAGATAGCCGGCGACGCGAAGGCGCTCGAAGGCGTCCTCGGTCTCGTGGTCGAGCGCGCGCCCTGCGCGCTCCGGCACCTTGGTCTGTTCGAGCTCGATCAGGATCTCGTCGATGGTCGACGCCGTCGAATTCACGGGGTTGGTGATGTCCTGATCTCCGAGCGAGCGATAGCGCTTGCCGTTCTGCGAGAGATAAAGCGGGATGATCGGGATGTTCTCGCGCTTGGTGTAGGCCCAGATATCGGCCTCGGTCCAATGCAGGATCGGATGGATGCGCAAATGCGCGCCTTGCGGCGGCGAGGCGTTGAAATGGTCCCAGAACTCCGGCGGCTGGTCGCGCACGTCCCAATTGCCCTCAAGGCCGCGCGGCGAGAACACGCGTTCCTTGGCGCGCGTCGCCTCCTCGTCGCGGCGGATGCCGGCGATCAGGCCGTCGAAGCCGTATTTGGCGAGCGCCATCTTGAGACCTTCGGTCTTGCGCGCGGCGGAACGGGCCGCCGGCGGCAGCGTCGGATCGACGGCATCGATGGGCGGGCAGGGCTCGACGCGCAGATCGAGATCCCACTCTTTGCCGTAGTGGTCGCGGAAGCGATACATCTCCGGAAACTTCTTGCCGGTGTCGACATGGAGCGCCGGGAACGGCATGCGGCCGAAGAACGCTTTCCGCGCCAGCCAGATCATGACGTTGGAGTCCTTGCCGAGCGACCACAGCAGCGCGATCTTCTTCAGGCGGGCAAAGGCCTCGCGGAAGATGTAGATGCTCTGCGCCTCGAGCTGGTCGAGATGGTCCATGCTCGGCGCAACATCGGCGGAAAATTCTTCCGAGCCCGCGCGTGCGAGGGGGGCCTTGCTGCTCATTCCGATAGCTGCGGAATCGTCCCTGAGAAGATGCATCTCTGCCACTTTGCGTTTGGAGGCGAAAATTCTATAGTCGCGACGCGGAAGAGAAGAAAAAATTTCTCTTTGCGCGCCAGAAATGACACATATATAGAAAATAATTCCAGTCAACCCCGGATGTGGGGAAGCGAGTATCGCATGCGGTTCTTGCCGGTATTTCTCGATCTCAAGGCCGGTCCGGTGGTTCTCATCGGCACGGGCGAGCTTTTGCGCGCCAAGTTGCGCGTGCTCGCCGCCGCCGGCGCGCGCATCCGCGTGCATGCGATCGACGGCAATCAGGATTTGGGTCTCAGCACGGAGAGCGCGGCGCATATCGAGATCGCGACGGCCGATCCGCTCACGGCCGATCTCTCGGGCGTCATTGCCGTCGTCTGCGCAGGCGCCGGGGACGTCGGTGTAGCGATGTCGGTTCGGGCCAAGTCGCTCGGCCTTCCCGTCAACGTCATGGACGATCTCGAGCACTCCAGCTTCATCTTCCCGGCGATTGTCGACCGCGGCGATGTCGTGGTCGCGGTCGGCACCGGCGGCACGTCGCCGGTGGTGGCGCGGCGCGTGCGCGAGAAGATCGAGGCGCTGCTGCCCGCTCGCATCGGCGAGCTCGCCGAGTTCATCGGCGGCTTCCGCAAAGCCATCAACGAGCGCATCGCCGAGTTTCCGCTGCGCCGGCGCTTCTGGGAGCGTGTGATCGACGGCCCGATCGGCGCCGCCGTGCTCTCGGGACGCAGGAGCGAAGCTGACGCGGCCCTGAAGGCCATTTCCGATCCCGCCGACTTCGCGCGCGCGGACAAGCCGCAAGGTTCCGTCGCGCTGGTCGGCGCCGGCCCCGGCGATCCCGATCTTCTCACCATCAAGGCGCTGCGTGCCTTGCAGGACGCCGACATCGTCTTCCACGACGAGCTGGTCTCGTCCGAGATTCTCGACCGCATCCGGCGCGACACCACGCGCGTTGCCGTCGGTCGCCGTGTCGGCAAGCCCGGCATCGGCCAGGACGCCATCAACCAGCGCATGGTCGAGGCCGCGCAAGCCGGCCTGCGTGTTGTGCGGTTGAAGGGCGGCGATCCCTTCGTATTCGGCCGCGGCGGTGAAGAGATCGAAGCGCTGCGCGCCGCCGGCGTTGCCTATTCCATCATTCCCGGCATCACCGCAGGGCTTGGCGGTGCCGCCGATTTCGAGGTGCCGCTCACCTACCGTCACGAAGCAACCCGCATCACTTTCCTCACCGCGCACAAGGCGCGCGACGCCGAAGCCGTGGACTGGTCGACGCTGACCGACACGCGGATGACCATCGTCGTCTACATGGGCGTATCAGCTGCTCCTGCCGTGCGTGCGGGCCTGCTCGCTGCCGGCCGTCCGCCGGAGACGCCGGTCGGCGTGTTCGCCCGCGTCACGCGGCCCGATGCGCAAGGCGCCATCGGTACGCTCGGTGACCTGCCCGAGCTCGCCCGGCGGGCCGATGGCGGTCCCGCCATTCTCATCATCGGCGAGGTGGTCCGGCATGCCGGCTCGCTTCGCCGCCAGACACCCCACCAAATCATCTCTGACCTATTGGATGCAGCCGAATGACCTCTCCGCTCGAACAGAAGAAGATCAAGATCGCCGGCCCCTCGATCGTGACCGCCAACCGGACCTGGGATGGCATCGTGGTCTATCGCACTGCCGCCAAGAGCTGGTCTGCGGACCTGTCGGAAGCCGCAATCGTGCGCAACTCCGACGAGGCCAAGGCGTTGCTAGCGGAGTCCGTCGCCGATGACGTCGGCGCGATCGGACCCTATATCGCCCCGGTGCAGGTCGGCGCGCACGGCAAGATCGAACCAGGCAATCTGCGCGAACAGATCCGTCGCACCGGTGTCACCATCGGACAGTCGGCCCAGGCTTAAGGCACTTTACCCATGTACGCTTACGACGAAATCGATCGCACGCTCGTCAACGAGCGCGTCTCGGAGTTCCGCGACCAGGTGAAGCGCCGCCTCTCCGGCGAGCTCACCGAGGACGAGTTCAAGATCCTGCGCCTGCAGAACGGCGTCTATCTGCAGCTGCACGCCTACATGTTCCGCGTCGCGATCCCCTACGGCACGCTGGCGACGAACCAGCTCCGGGCGCTCGCGCACGTCGCACGAAAGTACGACCGCGGCTACGGCCATTTCACCACGCGGCAGAACATCCAGTTCAACTGGATCAAGCTCGCCGAGCTGCCGGACGCGCTGGAGGATCTCGCCAAGGTCGGCATCCATGCGATGCAGACCTCCGGCAACAACATGCGCAACGTCACCTCGGATCAGTGGGCCGGCGTCGCGCCGGGCGAGATCGAGGATCCGCGCATCTGGTCCGAGCTGATCCGTCAGCACACGACGCTGCATCCGGAATTCTCGTTCCTGCCGCGCAAATTCAAGATCGCGATCACCGCTTCGGATCACGACCGCGCCGCGATCAAGATCCACGACATCGGCCTGCGCCTGATCAAGAACGAGAAGGGCGAGACCGGCTTCGAGGTGCTGGTCGGCGGCGGTCTCGGCCGCACGCCGTTCATCGCCAAGACCATCAAGCACTTCGTGCACGGTCGCGATATCCTCAGCTACATCGAGGCGATCCTGCGCGTCTACAACCAGTATGGCCGCCGCGACAACATCTACAAGGCGCGCATCAAGATCCTGGTGCACGAGCTCGGCATCGAGAAATTCTCGCGCGAGGTCGAGGAGGAGTGGCAGCATATCCGCAATTCCTCGCTCCAGATCGACGACGAGGTGATCGAGGACATCCGCTCACGCTTCACCTATCCGGCCTACGAGAAGCTGCCGCACATGCCCGACGAACTGCGGCAGGCCGCGGCCGATCCCGAGTTCGAGGCGTGGCGCAAGAACTCGGTGGCTCCGCACAAGGTGCAGGGCTATTCGATCGTCACGATCTCGCTGAAGCCGATCGGCGCGCCTCCGGGCGATGCCACCGCCGAGCAGATGGATGCGCTGGCCGACCTCGCCGACAAATACTCCTTCGGCGAGATCCGCGTCGGCCACGAGCAGAACCTGGCGCTGCCCCACGTCGCAAAGCGCGACCTGCCGGCGCTGTGGAAGGCACTCGAAAAGCTCGGCCTCGCGACGCCCAACGTCAACCTGATCACCGACATCATCGCCTGCCCGGGTCTCGACTATTGCTCGCTGGCGAATGCGCGCTCGATCCCGATCGCGCAGGAGCTGACGCGGCGCTTCGCCAATCACGAGCTCGCCAATCTGATCGGCCGGCTGCACATCAACATCTCCGGCTGCATCAATGCCTGCGGCCATCACCATGTCGGCCATATCGGCATTCTCGGCGTCGAGAAGAACGGTGAGGAAGTCTACCAAATCACCATCGGCGGCCGCGCCGACGAGAACGCCGCACTCGGCACCCTGATCGGGCCCGGCGTGAAGTTCGACGAGGTCGCCGACGTCATCGAGGACGTCGTGGAAGCTTATCTGGCGCTGCGCGAGCGGCCCGAGGAATTGTTCATGGACACGGTGAAGCGCCTCGGCGTCGAACCCTTCAAGGAGCGCGTCTATGCCACTCGTTAACGGCGGAAAGATCGCCGACGACAGCTTCGTCAAGCTGGCCGTCGACACACCGCTGCCCGAGGGCGGCGACATCCTGGTGCCGGCCGAGCGCTTCATCGGTGAAGCCGACGTGCTGCTCAGGCGTTCGGGCAAGGTCGGCGTGATCTGGCCGAACAATCGCGACATCGCCGAGATCGCGCCCTATCTCGGCAAGATCGCCGCCGTCGCGTTGGTCTTCCCGACCTTCCGCGACGGGCGCGCCTACAGCCAGGCCCGCCTGCTGCGCGAGCGCTACAATTATCGCGGCGAGTTGCGCGCGACCGGCCAAGTGCTGCGTGACCAGTTCGTGTTCATGCTGCGTGCCGGCTTCGATGCCTTCGAGGTCAAGAAGCAGGCGGACGCGGAAGCGTTCATGCAGACCGCCAAGCGCTATTCGGTGTTCTACCAGCCGACCGGCGACGGCCGCATCACCGCGCTGCACCGGCGCATGCAGCTGCGTCATTCCGAGGGTGTCGGCACGTGAACGTCGTTGCGTCCCAGCTCACTCCGGTATCTGGTTCTGCGCTGCCTTCGGCGAAGGAGCTCGATCGGAGCCTACGCGATGCCTCGCCCGCCGAGATCATCGCTGCAGCGCTGAAGACGGTCGGGCGCGAGAAGCTGGCGCTGGTGTCATCCTTCGGCACGGAATCGGCGACGCTGCTGAAGGTCATGGCGGACGTCGACCCGGCGATCCCCGTGATCTTCCTCGATACCGGCTGGCTGTTCGAGGAGACGCTCGCCTATCGCGACACACTGATCGCGACGCTGGGCCTGAAAGACGTCCGCTCGATCAAGCCTGCCGAGGAAGCCTTGTTGCGCCAAGATCCCGATCGCGAGCTTTGGTTCTCCGATCCAGACGCCTGCTGCCGCATCCGCAAGGTGGAACCGCTGGCGCGTGCGCTCAAGCCGTTCTCGGGCTGGCTCAACGGCCGCAAGCGCTTTCAGGGCAACGCGCGTGCCGACATTGCCGTCGTCGAGGACGACGGTGCGCGGTTGAAGTTCAACCCCTTCGCCAACGTCTCGCGAAAGGAACTCGAGGCGATCTTCGTCCGCGCCAAATTGCCGCGTCACCCTCTGGTCGCCTCCGGATTCCGGTCGGTTGGGTGTATGCCTTGCACGAGCAGAACGTCCGACGACGAGGATGAGCGCGCCGGTCGCTGGCGCGGCCGAGCCAAGACAGAATGCGGCATCCATACGATGAAGACTTCGTAGCACAGCCGCGCTGCGAGCTAGCGAACAAGAAAATCCGGTTTCGTTGACTTGAGCGCGTTTCGCCGCGAGTTTCGCCTGCATGTCTTCGCTGACAACGACGTCGGCGAAGTGAATGGAGATGGACATGATGCGCCGTATCGTTCCGCTCGCTGCAGGATTCCTCTTGACGGGTTTCTTGGCAAGCTCGGCTCTCGCCGCTGACATCAGCCTCTTGAATGTGTCGTACGATCCGACGCGTGAGCTCTATGTCGAGTTCAACAAGGCATTTGCGAACGCCTATCAGAAGGAGACCGGCAAGAGCGTCGAGATCAAGCAGTCGCATGGCGGCAGCGGTTCGCAGGCGCGCGCCGTGATCGATGGATTGCAGGCCGACGTGGTGACGCTTGCGCTCGCCTACGACATCGATGCGATCGCGAGCAAGGGTCTCACCGCGGCCGACTGGCAGAAGCGGCTGCCGAATAATTCATCACCCTACACCTCCACGATCGTGTTCCTGGTGCGCAAGGGCAATCCCAAGGCGGTCAAGGACTGGGATGATCTGATCAAGCCTGATGTCGCGGTGATCACGCCGAACCCGAAGACGTCAGGCGGTGCGCGCTGGAATTATCTTGCGGCCTGGGGCTTTGCGCAGAAGAAATACGGGTCGGCGGAGAAGGCCAAGGATTTCATCGGAAAGCTCTATCAGCAGGTGCCGGTTCTGGATACCGGCGCACGCGGCGCGACCGTGACCTTCGTCGAGCGCGGCGTCGGCGACGTGCTGCTTGCCTGGGAGAACGAGGCTTTCCTCGCGCTGAAGGAGTTCGGCGCGAACAAGCTCGAGATCGTGGCACCGCCGCAGTCGATCCTCGCCGAGCCGCCGGTCGCGATCGTCGACAAGGTGGCCGACAAGAAAGGCACCCGCAACACCGCCGACGCGTATCTGCAATATTGGTACACGAAGGAAGGTCAGGAGATCGCCGCGCGCAATTTCTACCGCCCGCGCGACGCCGAGATCGCCAAGAGACATGAAAACGCCTTCGCCAAGGTCGAATTGTTTACGATCGATGACGTTTTCGGTGGTTGGACCAAGGCGCAGAAAGAACATTTCGCAGATGGCGGCGTCTTTGATCAGATCTACAAGAACTGATCGGGCGCAGTCTTAAGAGGCTTAGCAGGGAACCTGGTGAGCGTACTCGCAGCACGACGCCGGACATTGCCGGGCTTCGGTCTCACGATGGGACTGACGCTGTCCTGGCTGTCCGTCATCATCCTCATTCCGCTCGCCGGGCTGTTCCTGAAGTCGCTCGAGCTCAGCCCCGAGCAGTTCTGGGACATCCTCACCAGTCGGCGCACCCTGAATGCGCTGCGCGTCTCCTTCGGCCTCGCCTTTGCGGCGGCCTCTGTCAATCTCGTCATGGGCAGCGTCATCGTCTGGGCGCTGGTGCGCTACCGCTTCCCCGGCCGCCGGCTGTTCGACGCCATCGTCGACGTGCCCTTCGCGCTGCCGACGGCAGTTGCGGGTGTCGCGCTCACCGCGCTGTTCGCCGAAAAGGGCTGGCTGGGCGCGCCGCTCGCGGCGCTCGGCATCAAGGTGGCGTTTACGCCCGTCGGCATCTTCGTCGCCATGATCTTCATCGGTATTCCCTTCGTGGTGCGCACGGTGCAGCCGGTACTGCAGGACCTCGATCCCGAGATCGAGGAGGCCGCGGGCAGCCTGGGCGCCAGCCGCTGGCAGACCATTATTCGCGTGATCCTGCCCTCGCTGGCGCCGGCGTTGCTCACCGGGCTCGCGCTCGCCTTCGCCCGCGCGGTCGGCGAGTACGGCTCGGTGATTTTCATCGCCGGCAATCTGCCCAACGTCTCCGAGATCGCCCCGCTCCTGATCGTGATCCGCCTCTCCGAGTTCCGCTACGCCGATGCGACCGCCATCGCGGTGGTCATGCTCGTCGTCTCCTTCGTCATCATCTTCGCCGTCAACCGGCTCCAGCGCTGGGCGCAGAGCCGGATCCCGGCGCGCTGAGGGGCGGACCATGACGATGCAGATTGTCCATTCGGGCCCGGTCACCTCGTCCAACGAGAAGACCCGCGCACGTGAAGCCTTCGCGCGGGACAATCTCCGCACCGAGCCGAAGGCCGTGCGCATTGCCGTCATCACGATCGCGATCACGTTTCTTACCGTCTTCGTCGTGCTGCCACTTGTCGTGGTGTTCGCCCACGCGTTCTCGAAAGGGATCGCCGCCTATCTCGCCGCGCTCGCGGAGCCCGAGGCGCTGGCTGCGATCAGGCTGACGCTGCTGGTTGCGGCGATCTCGGTCGGTCTCAATCTGGTGTTCGGTCTCGTCGCGGCCTGGGCGATTGCGAAATTCGATTTCCCGGGCAAGACCTTCCTGATCACGCTGATCGACCTGCCGTTCTCGGTCAGCCCGGTGATCTCCGGTCTCGTCTTCGTGCTGCTGTTCGGCGCGCAGGGCTATTTCGGCAGCTGGCTGCGCGACCACGACATCCAGATCCTGTTCGCGGTGCCCGGCATCGCGCTCGCCACCACCTTCGTCACCTTCCCCTTCGTGGCGCGCGCGCTGATCCCCTTGATGCAGGAGCAGGGCACCCAGGAGGAGGAAGCCGCGATCTCGCTCGGCGCCTCGGGTCTTCAGACCTTCTTCCGCGTCACGCTGCCCAACATCAAATGGGGCGTGCTCTACGGCGTGCTGCTCTGCAACGCGCGGGCGATGGGCGAGTTCGGCGCGGTCTCCGTCGTCTCCGGCCACATCCGCGGCGAGACCAACACGATGCCGCTCTTGGTCGAGATCCTCTACAACGAATATCAGTTTGTCGCCGCCTTCGCGATCGCATCGCTGCTCGCGATGCTGGCGCTGATCACGCTGATCGCCAAGACCGTTCTGGAACGGCATCTGGACGAGGGACAGGCAAGTGACCATTGAAGTCAAAAATCTCGTCAAGACGTTCGGCAGCTTCAAGGCCCTCGACGGCGTCGACCTCAAGGTCGACAGCGGCGAGCTCGTGGCACTGCTCGGACCTTCCGGGTCCGGAAAGACCACGCTGCTGCGGATCGTCGCCGGCCTCGACTGGCCCGACTCCGGTGAAGTCCTCATCAACGGCGAGGATGCGCTGGCGCAGGGCGCGCGCGAACGCCATGTCGGCTTCGTGTTCCAGCACTACGCGCTGTTCCGCCACATGAGCGTGTTCGAGAACGTCGCCTTCGGTCTGCGCGTGCAGCCGCGCGCAATCCGCAAGGACGAAGCGGCCATCCGCGCGCGCGTCAAGGAGCTGCTCGATCTCGTGCAGCTCGACTGGCTTTCCGACCGCTATCCGAGCCAACTGTCCGGCGGCCAGCGCCAGCGCATCGCGCTCGCCCGCGCACTTGCGATCGAGCCGCGCATCCTCCTGCTCGACGAGCCCTTCGGCGCGCTCGATGCCAAGGTGCGCAAGGAGCTGCGCAAATGGCTGCGCTCGCTGCATCACGAGATCAACTTGACCTCGATCTTCGTCACCCACGACCAGGAGGAGGCGCTGGAAGTCGCCAACCGCGTCGTCGTGATGGACAAGGGACGGATCGAGCAGATCGGCTCGCCCGACGACGTCTACGAGACCCCGGCAAGCGCGTTCGTTCACGGCTTCATCGGTGAATCCATCGAGTTGCCGGTTCAGGTCGAAGGGGGTGCGGTCAGGCTCGGCGACCGGCCACTCGCGCTTGCGGCAGGCGGGGCTGCGCCTGGCGCGTCAAAGCTGTTCGTGCGGCGACATGACATGCTGGTCGGACCGCCCGGCAGCGGCGCCTTCGAGGGCGCCGTGCAGCACGTTCGCAATTTCGGTCCCGTGCAGCGGGCCGAGATCGCCCTGTCGGGCGGCAAGACCATCGAGATCGACGCCCCCCGCGACAAGGAACTGCGCGTCGGCGACACCATCGGCCTTCAGCCGCGCCGTTACCGGATATTTGCGGGTGCCTGAGCTACCCTGACAGGTCGAATTTTCTTCAAAATTCACCTTTCAGCCATTGTTGGTATGCAACAACGGCCCCTCATTCGGGGGCCTCCAAACATGCGCGCTGCGGCCGCAATTCTCATGACTTTGCTGCTTGCCGGCTGCGCCGGCAACGAAGCGCCGGTCCAGCAGCCGTCGATGTATACCGACATGGCCGCCCCGGGCTCCAAGCTCGATGCGCAGGCGGCCGCGATCATGATCTCGCAATACCGCCAGAACAACATGCTCGGCACCGTCGTGGTCGACCCCGATCTGATGCGGCTCGCCGAATCCCAGTCCAATGCCATGGCGGCGGCCAACAAGATGGACCATGACGTGCGCGCCCCCCTGGCCAAGCGCCTTGCCGCCGGCGGCTATCCCGCGACCGTCGCGGTCGAGAACATCTCGGCCGGCTATCATACGCTGGCGGAAGCGTTTTCCGGCTGGCGCGACTCGCCCCCGCACCGTGCCAACATGCTCAAGAGCGGTGTCACAAAATTGGGCATCGCGGCGAGCTATGCTCCCGGCACCAAATACAAGGTGTTCTGGACCATGATCCTGGCCTCGACCGAGCGATAAGCCAGACTTGATCTCGGCATGCATTGACGCCGCGGCAGAGTGTCGCCACGGTGGCGCGCCATTGCTATTGTTCCCCCATGACCGATCGTAGCCCGGAATCCGCCAGCATCCCCGCGAATGCGCAACGCGTCCTGGTTCTGCAGGGCGGTGGTGCGCTCGGCTCCTACCAGGCTGGCGCCTATCAGGCGCTGTGCGGCCACGGCTTCGAGCCGGAATGGGTCGCCGGCATCTCGATCGGCGCAGTCAACGCCGCCATCATCGCCGGCAACGAGGGGCAGATCCGGGTCAAGCGGCTGAAAGAATTCTGGGAGATGGTGTCGGCGCCGGTGCCATGGAAACCGATCGGCAAAAGCGACCACAGCCGCGAGCTCTTCAACTCGACCAGTGCCGCGCTGATCGCCACCTTCGGCGTGCCCGGCTTCTTCGTGCCCCGTGTCCCGCCGGCACCGCTTTGGCCGCCGGGGCATCCCGAGGCCGAGAGCTATTACGACACCGCACCGTTGAAGAAGACGCTGGAGCGCCTGGTCGATTTCGACCGTATCAACGATTTGAAGACGCGCCTGTCGGTCGGCGCGGTCGGCGTCACCTCCGGCAACTTCAAATATTTCGACAATTACGAGTTCAAGAAGCTCGGCAAGACAATCGGCCCCGAACACATCATGGCCTCCGGCGCGCTGCCGCCCGGCTTTCCCTCGGTGATGATCGACGGCGAGCATTATTGGGACGGCGGCATTGCCTCCAACACGCCGCTCGACTACGTGCTCGACGCCGAGGTCGATCGCGACATGCTGATCTTCCAGGTCGACCTGTTTTCCGCACGCGGCGACCTGCCGACCTCGCTGCTGGAGGCAGCCGAGCGCGAGAAGGACATTCGCTATTCCAGTCGCACGCGAATGAACACCGACAAGAACAAGCAGTTGCACAACGCCCGCAGGGCGGTGCGCGACCTGATCGGCAAATTGCCGGACTATCTGAAAAACGATCCTTCCGTCGAATTCCTCGCGAAAGTGTCGCGCGAAAGCACCGTCACCGTGGTGCATCTGATCTACCGCAGCAAGAACTACGAATCCTCGTCGAAGGATTACGATTTCTCGCACGTCGCCATGGTCGAGCATTGGGGGGCCGGCGTGAACGACGTGCATCTGTCGATGCGCCACAAGGACTGGCTCGAGCGGCCGCAGTCCGGCGAGACCATGGTGACCTACGATCTCACGGGGGACGTCTCCGCGCCCCCGGCAAAAAGGAGCGAATCAAATGGGTAGTCTGTCAGGCAAGAACGCCGTCGTGACCGGGTCCACCAGCGGCATTGGACTCGCTTATGCACGCGCGTTCGCCGGCGCCGGCGCCAACGTCGTCATCAACGGCTTCGGCGCGCCCGAGGACATCGAGAAGGAGCGTGCCAAGATCGAGCAGGACTTCAAGGTGAAGGCGATCTATTCGCCGGCCGACATGACCAAGCCCGCCGAGATCGCCGGCATGATCGCGCTCGGCGAGACGACGTTCGGCTCGGTCGACATCCTCGTCAACAATGCCGGCATCCAGTTCGTCTCGCCGGTCGAGGAGTTCCCGATCGAGAAGTGGGACCAGATCATCGCGATCAACCTGTCCTCGGCCTTCCATGGCATCCGCGCCGTCGTGCCCGGCATGAAGAAGCGGGGCTGGGGCCGCATCATCAATACGGCGTCCGCGCATTCGCTGGTCGCTTCGCCCTTCAAGTCGGCCTATGTCTCGGCCAAGCACGGCATCGCCGGCCTCACCAAGACCGTGGCGCTGGAGGTTGCGACCCACAAGATCACCTGCAATTGCATCAGCCCGGGCTATGTCTGGACGCCGCTGGTGGAGAAGCAGATCCCCGACACCATGAAGGCACGGAGCCTGACGCGCGAGCAGGTCATCAACGACGTGCTGCTGGCTGCGCAGCCGACCAAGGAGTTCGTCACCTCCGAGCAGGTCGCATCGCTGGCGCTGTTCCTGTGCAGCGACGACGCCGCGCAGATCACCGGCACCAATCTGTCGATCGACGGCGGCTGGACCGCGGCGTAAGGCGGCGCGGCCGTAGCCGTAGGGTGGGCAAAGGCGCGTAGCGCCGTGCCCACCGTTTTTCGCGATTGAGAGAAGGTGGGCACGCTTCGCTTTGCCCACCCTACGGCATCGAAAGTGAGGCGGCAGCTTCCCGCTAATGCCCCCAGGCCAGCGCCGTCGCGAACGCCGACGACAGGCTGAGTTCGGCAAACATGATCTTGCCGGCGACCAGGAACAGCACGCAGGCCAGCGTCAGCCGCAACACCGTCTCGGGGACGCGGGTCGCGCTGTAGCTGCCGATGATGATGCCGGGGAGTGAACCCATCAGCAGCACGCCCATCAGTGCCCAGTCGACGTCGCCGAGTGCCCAGTGCCCAATGCCGGCGACCAGTGTCAATGGTACCGCATGGGCGATATCGGAGCCGACGATGCTCACCATCGGCAGACGCGGATAGAGCAGCAGCAGCACGGTGACGCCGACCGCACCGGCGCCGACCGACGAGATCGACACCAGCACGCCGAGCACGATCCCGGTGATCACGGTTGCAATCACGGTGGTGCGATCGTCGAGACGCTCCAGCCTGCCGCGGTAACGCTCCATGATCGACTTGCGGAAGATCAGCGAGGTCGCAGTCAGCAGCAGCGCGAAGCACAGCACCAGATTGACCAGGCTGCGCTCGGAATCGCTCTTGAGGTCGAGCTTCCACAGCACCAGCAGGGTCATTGCGCTCGCGGGAATGCTACCGCAGGCCAGCCGCAGCACTGCCGGCCAGTGCACGCTGCGCGACCAGCCATGCACCAGGCTGCCGCCGGTCTTGGTGGCGGCGGCATAGAGCAAGTCGGTTCCGACCGCGGTCGAGGGATGCACGCCGAACAGCAGGATCAAGAGCGGCGTCATCAGCGAGCCGCCGCCCACGCCGGTCATTCCGACAAGCAGGCCGACGCCAAATCCGGAGGCGACGTAGAGTGGATCAAACATGTCAGGGGAATCTTAGGTTGATCTCGTCGGTTAGGCAATACGACGTAGAATAAAGTTCCCCTAACACGCAACCACTTGGGCAGAATAAGAAAAATTTTGCCGCAGGTTGAGGAGGCGGAGGCTTTTTACCTCGTTCCCGGGGCTGCGCTGACAGAGCCCTTCCCCAACGGCAGCAAGCATCGAGGCGCGCGGAGCGCCTATTTGCCAAATGCCAGCACGTGCAGGCCGAGACGCTGCCGCACGATCCAGAACAACAGCACCGTCTCGAAGGTGAGGGAGATCGATGTCGCGGCTGCGGCGCCGTGGCCGCCGTAGTGCGGCACCAGCGCGATGCAGAGCACGACGTTCATCACGAAGGCCAGTGCATAGGCCAGCGCGCAGATCTTCTGCTGACCGAGCATGTTGAGCAGCCGCTCGACCGGCCCGATCGCGGCGCGCACCACGAGCCCGATCGCGGCGACGAACATGATGTCGTAGCCGACCACAAATTGCGGCCCGAACAGCCAGAGCAGCGGCTTGCCGAGCGCGAGCAATACGATCGTCGCCGCCAGCGACGGCCAGAACGTCCAGCTGATGGCATGCGCGACATAGGCCGATAGCCGCGCCTTGTCGCCGCTGGCGTTATATTCGGCGAAGCGATGCGCGGTCGTCGCCGACATCGCGTAGTGGATGAACGAGACCAGCGCCAGCGTCTTCACGACAGCGAAATAGACGCCGACCTCGTCGGAGGGGCGGAACTGCTGCAGCACCAGCACGTCGGTGTAGGACAAGAGCAGGTAGAAGCTCTCGACCAGCAGGATCGGCAGTGAGACCGCGAGCCAGCCGCGGATGTCGTATGTCTTGGGGCCGGACGGAATATGATCGGCGAGCTTGCGGTTGAGCACCGCCATCTGCCCCGTCATCGCGATCCACACCGCGCCCGCGCTCGCGGCCATCGCGGCGACCGCGCCGAGATGATAGCCGAGCAGGAAGGCAGCGCCCGTGATGCCGATGATCAGCGCCTGGCGGATGATGAATTGCGGCATCAGGCCGAGCTGCATCCAGTCATGCGAGCGTGCGATGCCGTCCTGGGTATTGGCGACGACGAAGGCAGGCAGTGTCATGCAACCGATATAGAGCGGCAGCACCTCGGACGGATCGAGCCATGGCGAGAGCAGCTTGACGATGCCGGCAAGCCCGAGCGACATCAGCGTCGAGACCGCGAAGGTGAGCCAGCGGCTGCCGGCGAGGAAGCCTCGCAAGAGTGCTTGGTCGCCGCTGGCGCGATATTCAGGAATGATCTTTTGCGCGGAGGCCGAGATGCCGAAATCCATCATGCTGCCGAGCAGCAGCACCCAGGTCCAGACATAGACGTAGATGCCGTAATCGGAGGTGCCCATCCAGCGCGCCAGCAGCACCTGCGAGACGTAGGCCATGCCTGCGCTGATCACGCGGATGACGAAGATGGTGCCGGCGAGCCGCCGCGTCAGCGAAGCCTCGCTCGTGCCGCCCGTCATCCTGGCCCGCAGCCGCGCGATCAGCCCGGCCGGTCCGGTCGTTGCGGGTTGTGCATCCATCACGGCCACGACGAGTCCCCAGTCTTCCGCCCGCCGCAGGTTTGCTGCGGTGGCCTTGGGGCTTAGCAACCATTCGTTAAGATTCGGTTGGATGAGAGGAGCTGTCGCCTCAATCGCAATGTCGTCCCTGCGAAAGCAGGGACCCATAACCACAGGGCGTAGAAGCTACGCGAGCTGGTCACTCGAGTGTTCGCCAAACTGCTCCCTGTGGCTATGGGTCCCGGATCTGCACGCCGCTGCGCGGCGCTTGTCCGGGACGACAGCGGAATGTGGAGTGCCGGCAGCGCAACTCATTCGCCGTTCGGGTCGACCATCACTCGAGATTCGTATTGAACTCGTACGACTTCTCGGGCCCGACCAGCGTGAATTTCAGTGCTGCACCGTCGGGCTTGGCGCCGGGCGGCAGGCCGTCGAGCTCGAAGGAAAAGCGCTTCACGCCGGCCGGGCTGTCTTTGACCGGCTCCGGAATCGGCAGCGCCCAGTCGGGCGTTGGCCCTTCCACGTACAAATTGACATTGCTTCTGTCGGGCGTGACCACGTCGACCACCACATTCTTCGGGCCGTCGCGTTTGACGTCGCGGATGGTGAGCGGATTGGGATCGCCGATATTGGCGGGCTTGGGCACGGTGTCGAGCGCGGCACGCAGGTTCGCATCCTCGGTCGAGGCGACGTTGTTGAAGCCAAGCTCGATTCTGGCGTCGACCGGAATACAGAGCTTCTCGCACACCGCGTAATTGATCTCGGCGCGCAAGGTCACGGGCTTGTCGGCCGCCTTGGCGACGATGCGCAAGGGCAGCACGATCTGGTCGTGATAGCCGATCGAATGGCCGCCCGCGCCGTCGTCGAATTTCAGCGGCGCCGGCCACATCACCGTCACCGCCTCGACATTGTCCGACTTCGAAAAGTCGAACCGCGGCGGAACGCCGGAGTCGCCGGGGATGCGCCAGTAGGTCTTCCACCCCTGCTGGAGCTGGAAGGCGATACCGCCGAGCAGCACGGCGCCGCTGCGCGATCCCGCCAACAGCCGCACTGCGGAATGCCCGTCGCGCTGCCACGGCGAAGCGTCATCGGCGTGGGCTGCGATGGCCAGAGACGACGCAAACAGGGTTGTCGCGACGCCAATCGCCGCACGCAGGGGAACTCTTGTCAGCATGGCACGTCTTTACAGGGTCGCCCCGGGGCAAACCATTGAATTGCTTGTGATGGATGCACTTGAATCGAGTCTCTGCAAGCCTTGATTTGACAGCGGCTCGGGCCGACATCAGGATAGGAATTGAAACCGGAGTGCTTCACCGATGGCTCCCACAGGAAAGAGAACGGGCGAAAGCACCCGCAGAGCGGGCCCCGCGCTCCCCAATTCGGCCGGTTATCTCGACGGCCGGCTGTTGATCGCCATGCCTGTGATGGGCGATTCCCGCTTTGAACGTTCGGTGATCTATCTCTGTGCCCATTCGGCGGAGGGCGCGATGGGTATCATCGTGAACCATCCGGCTGGCAGTATCGACTTTCCCGAGCTGTTGCAGCAGCTCGGCATCATCAAGAAGGGCGAGCACATCAAGCTGCCGGAGAATGCCGAAAGCATGAAGGTGCTGCGCGGCGGCCCGGTCGACACCGGCCGCGGCTTCGTGCTGCATTCCAGCGATTTCTACATCGAGAATGCCACGCTGCGGATCGACGACGGCGTCTGCCTCACCGCGACCGTCGACATCCTGCGCGCCATCGCCAACGGCTCCGGCCCCAAGCACGCCATCCTCGCGCTCGGCTATGCCGGCTGGGCGCCGGGCCAGCTCGAGACCGAGATCCAGAGCAACGGCTGGCTGCATTGCGATGCGGATGCGGATCTGATTTTCGGCGACGACGTCGACGACAAATACAACCGCGCCCTGCAGAAGATCGGTATCGATCCCGGCATGCTCTCGAACGAGGCCGGGCACGCGTAGCGTCATCCGCCGCTATTGCCACACTCTCCACTGCCGTGGGTTATCCTCCGCTGTCGTCCCGGACAAGCGCGCCGTAAGCGCGCGTAGATCCGGGACCCATAACCCCAGGGAGGAGTTCGAGGCAGGCCGGTCACCACGAGTCTTCGCCAAACCACTCCCTGTGGTTATGGGTCCCGGATCGGCGCTTCGCGCCGGACAACGCTACGCGCTGCCCAGCGCTGCGCTTGTCCGGGACGACAGCGGAATTCTTGGCTAAGCCGATGCCGCTACTCCGCCGCCTGCTGCTGCACTGTCGGCTCCGTGCCCGCCACCGTCGCCCGGCGCATGTCGCGCGGCTGGGACTGGTCGTAGCGGCGGACGCGGTGCATGGTCTGGCGGTTGTCCCACATCACGAGGTCATGCAGCTTCCATTTGTGGACGTAGACGAACTCCGGCTGCGTCGCATGCTCGTTGAGATCACGCAGCATGAGCCGTCCCTCGGGCATGCTCATGCCGACGATCTTGCCGGCATGCGATGAAAGATAGAGCGACTTGCGCCGATGCACGGGGTGCGTCCGCACCAGCCGCTGCAGCACCGGCTTGAACATCGCCTTCTCCTCGTCGGTGTATTCGGTGAAGCCGAGCGATCCGCGCGAATACATCAGCGAGTGCTCGCAGACGAGATCCTCGATCTCCGCCTTGGTCTCGTCGTCGAGCGCGTCATAGGCCGCGCGCATGTCGGCGAATTCGGTGTTGCCGCCCTTCGGGTTCACCACCCGCGCCGACAGCAGCGAGAATTTCGCGGGGATGGGCCGGAACGAGCTGTCGGAATGCCACAGGCAGTTGCCGAGGTTGAACAGATTGGCGCGGCTGTCCTTCGGCAGCGGCTTGCCGTCCTTGCCGAGGTTGGAGACGTCGTTCAGGCCCGAGGTGAGGCGGTATTCATTGGCCTTGGTGATGTTGCCGCCGCGCGCGTCCTCGCGCTGACCGAAGTTCAACGCGAAGGCCATCTGCTGCTCGTCGGTGATGTCCTGGTCGTGGAAGACCAGCACCGCATATTTGTCCATGGCGGCCTCGACCTCGCGCGCCTCGGCCTCGGTGAGGGGCTTTCGCAAGTCGAGGCCGGAAACCTCGCCGACAAAATGCTTCTGAAGCTGCCGGATGGCAATCGTCATGGCGTTTCTCCCACAGGTCGCGAGCGGTTGGTCCGCTCTGTCGGCGAAAAAGCTACTCCCGCGCTCGTGCTTGTCAACGCTTCGAACGCATGCCCCTCACGCGTTCCGCGCCATCAAGCCGCCGTCGACCGGAATCACCGCGCCGGTGAGGAACGACGCTGCGGGCAGGCACAGGCTCAGCGTCATATGTGCGACCTCTTCGGGGTCGCCGTAGCGGCCGAGTGCGGTGCGGCGCTTGGCGTAGATCGTCTTGTGCTCCTCCGAGATGCGGTCGGTGATCGCGGTGCGGATCGGACCGGGGCAGATGCAGTTGACCGTAATGCCCTCGCGGCCGAGCTCCACGGCGAGCGAGCGGGTGAGGCTGGCAACGCCACCCTTCGCTGCCGAATAGGGGCTGTGCAACGCGGTGGCGCCGAGCGCCTCGGTGGAGGCGATGTTGACGATGCGCGGGGACTTCGACTTGCGCAGATGCGGCAGCGCGGCGCGGATGATGCGCGGATGCGCCGTCAGCATCACGGCAATGCCCCTGGCCCACGCGTCCTCGTAAGTCTCGTCGTCGATTGCCACGCGCACGGAGATGCCGGCATTGTTGACGACGATGTCGAGGCCGCCGAAATGCGCGGCAATTTCAGCCACGACGCGCTTGATCTCATCGCCGTCGGCAACATCAAGCTTCCACGCCTTCGCCGCTCCGCCGCTCGCCGCGATCTCCTTCGCAACCGCATGTGCGCCCTGCTCGTCGTAATCCGTGACGGCAACGTTTGCGCCTTCGTTCGCGAACACGCGGGCGGTCGCGCGCCCCATGCCGCTCGCCGCGCCGGTAACGAGAACGGTCAGGCCCGTGACGGACCGGCTGAGCTGTTTGAACTCGGACATGCTGTTTCCTCGGAGGCTGCTTGTTCTTGTTATGATTGACAAGGCTGGCACCGATCCGCAGACAGGTCAAACAAGCAAAACAAAAGGGAGGCCGCGATGGCGAACGAGCTCGATTTCTCAGGCAGGCAGGTGCTGGTCGTCGGCGGATCGAGCGGGATCGGCAACGGCATCGCGCAGGCGTTTCGCACCAGGGGCGCCCAGGTTGCGGTGTGCGGCACGCGGGCTCACGCAACGGAATATTCGGCGGAGGAGGGCTCCGATCTCAACGGCCTCGCCTACGCGCAGCTCGATGTCAGTAACCCCGCTGCGATCGAAGTCTTCAAGCCGACCTTCGACCGGCTCGACGTGCTCGTGCTCGCGCAGGGCGCGGTGCTCTATCGCCGCGGCGAGTTCGAGATGACCGGCTTCCGCAAGGTGGTCGAGGTCAATCTGATGAGCCTGATGGCCTGCGCGACGCGGTTTCATGCCATGTTGCGGGATTCCAGGGGCGCGCTGATCATGGTGTCCTCGACCGCGGCCTATCATTCCACCATGGGCAATCCCGCCTACAACGCCTCGAAGACCGGAGCGGTCGGATTGACGCGGACCCTGGGCGAGGCCTGGGCCGAGGACGGCATCCGCGTCAACGGCATCGCGCCTGGGCTCGTCGACACCAAGATGACGAAAGTGACGACCGACAATCCGAAGCGGCTCGAAGGCGCGCTTGCCCGCATCCCGCTGCGACGGTTGGGCACGCCGGCCGACATGGCGGGCGCCGCGCTGTTCCTGGCCTCGCCGCTGTCCTCCTACATCATCGGCCAGACGCTGGTCGTCGATGGCGGGCTGATTTTGTAGGACTACACTTTCGTCATGGGTTGGAACTGCGCCGCTCCTGATCGGTTACTTGGGCTGACACCCGAGGAGGAGCATCATGGATACGGATCGGATTGTTGGCGCGGCCAAGGACTACGCAGGTAAGGCGGAAAGCGCGATCGGAGACATGGCAGGCGATTCCAAGACGCAGGCTTCAGGCAAGGCGCGCGAAGCTGCAGGTACGGTGCAGAATCTCTACGGTCAGGCCAAGGACGCCGTGCGTGATGCCGCGGACACCGCGACGAGCTACGCCAAGGACGCCTATGACAACAGCGGCGACACCTTCCGTGATGGCACGCAGGCGCTGTCGAAGAAGGTGCAGGACAATCCGCTCGGCGCGCTGATGGTCGCCGGCGGTATCGGCTTCGCGCTGGCGCTGCTGATGTCGCGCCCCGCACGCCGTCCGCCGCCGCGCTGGCGTTATTGACGTCCACGCGACAAATACTCATCTTGTGCCCCGGACGCGCAGCAGTGCCAGAGCGCTGCTGCGGAGAGCCGGGGCCCATTGTTTTGTAGGCGAGTTGGAGTGAGAGAGCTGGGTCCCGGCTCTGCAAGGTGCTGCGCCGCGTCCGGGACACGTCAGCAATTACCGGAGCACTTCCGCTGAGCGTCCGACGTTACCTGGCGGACGCGGAACCCCTGGATTGGAATTCGGATTGCGCGGCCCGGGCGCCGGCGCCAGTTGTCTCGGCGGCGCTGGTTGCGGAGAGCCGAAGCCGAAGAAATCACGCAATGACGGGGTGGCCTGTGCGGGCTGCTGCGGCGGTGCGGGCGGCTTCTTCGGCTTCGGCGGCGCGATCGCGGCAGCCGCTCCCGGTACGCCGGGAGAGGCGACGTTGCCGTCAGGCGTCGTCGCGGCCATCGGCGTATCGCCCTTGGCCTGCTCGCGGCCGACTTCGCGGCGCGGCCAGGCATAATCGTCGGCGCGGCCGGCTGGAGCGGCCAGCGGCTCGCCCTTCACCATCGTCCTTGCCGCGAGCGCATCGACGGCGGCGGGCCGCGAGCCCGGACCGCCCAGCAATTGATCGGTCGAGATCGAGGCCGCGATTAGCGGCACGATCGGTCCCGCCAGCGGCCGCGGCGCGGGCTTGCCCGGCTCGGCGCTGGTGTCCGGCGTCGCAGGCTCGCTCGGCAGCGCGATCGGGCCGGAGCGGCCGGCCAAAAGGCGCGTGATCTCGCGCTCGACGTAGTGCGCGAGCTTGCGCGCGCCGGGTTTGGTGAAATAGACGCCGTCAGAGCTACGGAGCTGGCGGATCTGGCCTTCGAAGTCCGGGCCCTTCTGCAGGAAGCGGCCGGCTTCATCGACAAACCCGTCCCAGACGTCGACATAGGTGATGCCGGCCTTGGCCGCGCCTTCGCGATAGAGCGAGTCCAGGAACAACGTGTCGGCGGTGCCCTTGGGGCCGCGAACCGCGGGCAGGCCCACCCAGAGCACCGGCACGCCCTTGGACTTCAGGACATTGGCGAGCTCCTCGATCTTCTTGCCGTAGAGCTCGACCCAGCGCTCGTCGCGGAATTCGTAGAGGCCGTTCGGATGGCGGGCCGTCTTTTCGGGCGCGGCCGCAGGCGTGTCGGCATTGTCGGCGTCGTCCTGCGGCAGGTCGGCATCGGCAGGCTTGTCGTCGGGCTTGGCGGCCGTGTCGTTACCGGGCTTGGCGTCGCCCGGCTTCGCTGGCTGTTTGGCGCGCGCGCCCTTGTCGTTCTTCTTGTCCTTGTCCGCAGGCTTCTCCGCCGCCGGCTCGCGGATCGCGGCACGGTCGTTGAGGCCGAGCATGACGACGATCACGTCGGGCTTTTCGGTCTCGAGGATGCCCTTGGCTGCCGCCGCCCAGTCCGAGGGCTCACCCTTCGGCTGGTACTTGATCAGGCCTGAAACGGTTTTGTGCTTGCGGATCACGCCCATGTCGGGCTGCTCGGCGTAGGCGTCTTCCAGGCCGTAAGCGAGCCAGTCGGCCATGGCATCGCCGAGCACCAGCACGTTCTTCTCGGGGACGGTGTCGCGCTTGGCCGGCCCCGGCGCGCGCGAAAAATCCTGGCGCGGCGCCTGCGGCTGTTGCTGCTGGAACGGCGCGAAGAAGTCGCCGCCGAACCAGCCGCCGCCGCCACCTCCTCCGCCATGGCGAGGCGGCGGCGCCGAGCGCTGCGGCGGACCGCCGAAGCCGGGGAAGTTGAAGAACTGCGCCGAAGCGGGTCCCGCGACCGAGACCAGAATCGCAAGCGCCGTCCCCAGCGCGATCAACGGGCCGGTCTCGGTCAGCGCCTTGAAGAAAGACTTTGGCTTCGACATGCGATCTCGGGCACGCGCAATGGGGATCGGGAGTGGTCTGAATATAATAACGGAATCGGGCGCCAAACGGGCAAATTCCGTTGCAGATTCTTAAGCCCATACACCGGGGAACAGCCGCCTCCGTCAAGGTTATCAGGCAAAATCCCTGTTCAGGGTTACTTTCGGGCCGATTTTACCGTCCGCGCAGCCGGTCCAGTACGTCGGACGAGGCAAAGCCGTCGGCGGGGACCCCGATCGAGGCCTGGAAATTGCGCAGCGCCTCCCGGGTCTGGCCGCCAAACTGGCCGTCCGGGGTGCCCTTGTAGAAGCCGCGCTGGGCCAGGAGCTGCTGCAGTTCCAGCCGCTCGCTGCGCGACAGCTCGCGCTCCTGACGCGGCCAGGGCTGCACGAAGGGCTGTCCGCCGCGCAGGCGGTCGGCGAAATGACCGATCGCGAGCGCATAGGCCTCGGCCGGGTTGTACTTCATGATGACGCGGTAATTCTGCAGCATCAGGAAGCCCGGTCCTTGCGCGCCGGCGGGCGCCAGCAAATAGGCCTTCTCCGCCGGGTGCGGGAACGGCTGGCCGCTCGCCCGCTTCAGCCCGAGCTTCTCCCATTGCGCGATCGGCATCGCCTTGGCGCGGTCGGCCAGCATGTAGTTGAAGCCCTGGGGCACCACGACCTCGAAGCCCCAGGTCTGGCCGGCCTGCCAGCCGTCCTTCTTCAGATTGTTGGCGGTCGAGGCGATCAGATCGGTGGGATTGTCGACGACGTCGCGCCGTCCGTCACCGTCGCCGTCGACCGCAAAGCGCTTGAACGCGGTCGGCATGAACTGGGTCGGACCGAACGCGCCGGCCCAGGAGCCGCGCATCTGCTCCGGCCTGAGATCGCCGCGGTTGAGGATCTCCAGTGCTGACAGGAACTCGTCCTTGAAATAGGCCTGGCGGCGGCCGATGCAGGCGAGCGTCGCCGTCGATTGCAGCACGCTGCGGTCGCCCATCTGCGTCGAGTAGTTGGACTCGATGCCCCAGATCGAGGCGATGATGTAGCGGTCGACGCCGGTGGCCTTCTCGGTGGCGTCGAACTGCGCCTTGTACTTGGCGAGCACCTCGCGCCCCTTGGCGAGGCGGTTGTCGTTCACGAGGATGTCGAGATAGTCCCAGATCGACTTCGTGAACTCCGGCTGCGAGTCCATCAGGTCCATGATGCGCAGGTCGGGCGAGAGCCCGGCCGTGAAGCGCTGGAAATTGTCCTGCGTGACGCCGCGCCGCGCGGCATCGGGCCACATCCCGGCGACGCAATTGTTGAAGTTTGAGGCGGCCTCGCGGATCGCTGCGGCCGTCATCAGGGGATGGCCGGAGGCGCCGTCCTCGCCGCTCCAGGGCAGAGCGCCCCCGGGGCCGGGCGGGGCTTGCGGAGGCGCGGCGTTCGGACCCGAGAAGATGCCGCCGAACAGGTTGGACAGGCCGTTCTGCGCCTGGGCATGCGCATCGCCGGGCAACAGCAGCGCGGCCGCCATCACCATCGCGGTCGCAAATACCGTCCGTCTTGCCCGCCCTGCTACCGATTGCATCATGCCCTATCCGCCGGCTCCAAGAATCCGCCATCAGGAGGCCTGGTTACGGTTGCCAATAGCTTAACAAAGGTGAAATTTTGGTGGCGGCCTTTTTCTTAACTCTGCGCGGATGAGGCCCCACATCCGCCTTTGTTGGCGGCTGCAAACAGGCTAGCAAGATGCCATTGCTCCCTTCACGTATCTCCTCAGGTATTCGATCGCTGCCATGAAAATTCGCAAAGCCGTATTCCCCGTCGCCGGCCTCGGCACCCGTGTCCTGCCCGCCACCAAGGCGATGCCGAAGGAAATGCTGACCATCGTCGACAAGCCGCTGATCCAGTACGTCTATGACGAGGCGAGGGAGGCCGGCATCGAGCACTTCATCTTCGTCACCGGCCGTAATAAGAACGTCATCGAAGATCATTTCGACCGGATGTACGAGCTCGATGCGACGCTCAGCCAGCGCGGCAAGAAGGCCGAGCAGGAGATCCTGGCGCAGAACCAGCCCGAAGCCGGCGCCGTCAGCTTCACCCGCCAGCAGGCGCCGCTCGGTCTCGGTCACGCCGTCTGGTGCGCGCGCGACATCGTCGGCAACGAGCCGTTCGCCGTGGTGCTGCCCGACGAGCTCGTGCTCAACACGCCGGGCTGCCTCAAGCAGATGATCGAGATGGCATCCTCACTCGGCGAGAAATCCAATCTGGTCGCGGTCGAGGCCGTGCCGGACCATCTCACTCATCAATACGGCATCTGCGGCGTCGGCAAGCGCAGCGGCAAGATGTTCGAGGTCGACGGCATGGTCGAGAAACCGGCCAAGGGCACCGCGCCCTCCAACCTCTCGATCACCGGCCGCTACATCCTGCAGCCCGAGATCTTCAAGATCCTGGAGACCCAGGAGCGCGGCGCCGGCGGCGAGATCCAGCTCACCGACGCCATGATCGGCCTCGCCAAGTCGCAGAAGTTCTACGGCGTCGAGTTCGAGGGCGAGCGCCATGATTGCGGCTCCAAGCCCGGCTTCCTGCGCGCCAACATCGCCTACGGCCTGAAGCGCCCGGAGTTGCGCGAGGGGCTGATCGCGGAGATGAAGAAGTATCTGGGGCAGTAGTCGCCGCTGTCGTCCCTGCGAACGCAGGGACCCATAACCCCAGGGAGTAGTTTGGCGAAGATCATGAGTTCGGTACTGCTACCTCCCACGATCGATAGATTCCGCGGTATGGGTCCCTGCGTTCGCAGGGACGACAGCGATGCTGTGGCAGATTGCGTCGCGCCTGGCGACGATGACCAAACTCACGCCACCAGCGACAGCTTCGGCAGGCTCGCAACCACCGACTGGTTGCGGCCGCCCGCTTTCGCCGCGTAGAGCGCCTTGTCGGCGGCGGCGACCAGGACCGTCCAGTCCATGCCGGCGCTGGGAACGAGGCTGGCGACGCCGCAGGACACCGTCGAGATCACCTCCTCGTCCGACCAGCCTTGCACCTTGGTGCGGATCGCCTCGGCGACCTTGAACGCGTCGGTGGCCGAAATGTTCGGCAGCAGCACGGCGAACTCCTCGCCGCCATAACGCGCGGCGCAGTCGCCGGCCCGGCTCACCGAATCGGAAATGCAGATGGCGATGCCGACCAGCACCTGGTCGCCGGCCTGATGGCCGAACGTGTCGTTATAGGCCTTGAAGTGATCGGCATCGATCATCAGCAGCGCGACCGGCGCCTTCTGGCGCATGGCGCGCCGCCATTCGACGTCGATGACGGAATCGAACTTGCGGCGGTTCTTCAGCCCGGTGAGGGCGTCGGTCGTCGCCATCTCCTCGAGCTTGCGCTCGGCCTCGGCGCGCCGGCCGATCTCGCGCGCGAGCACGAGGGTCGATCCCAGCACGAACAGCGCGAGCACCAGCACCACGGCGCCGATGCGGAATGCCTCCTTCTGCCAGAGCGCGAACACGGCGGCCAGCGGCTTGCCCGCCACCACGAACAGCGGACCGCTGTCGCCGCTGCGGACATAAAGCCGCGGCGTCGGATCGACCGGGCCCTGTCCCGAATAGGCGGCGCCGATCGGGAGATTCTCGGGTTTCCAGGCCCGGCGGTCGTTGAGGTTCGTGCCGATGATGTCGAGATCGAACGGGCGCCGCATCATGATGGTGCGGTCGCGCTTGAGCACGGTAATGGTGTCTTCAGGATCGAGGTTGAGCCGCTCGAACAATTCGTGGAAATAGCTGAAGCGGATCGATCCGGCGACGACGCCGAGGAAGCCGCCGTCGGTGTCGCTGATGCGCCGGCTCAGCACGATGGAATAGGCGCCGCGGAACAGCATCGGGCGGCTGATGAACAGGCCGGCCGAGGGATTGTCGCGATGGACCTTGAAGTACTCCTCCTCGCTGCGGTTCTCCGGCAGCGGGTCGAGCGTCGAGGCGTCGATGGCGAGCCTGCCCTCGGAATCGAACACCTGGATCGCGCCGAAATGCCTGGCCGTTGTCGCATGGTCGAACAGGATCAGGTGGCGGATCGCCTTGGAGACTGTCACGAGCTCGGGCAGCAGCATGTTGCTGGCGACCGCCTTCAGCGACAGATCGTAGATCTCGACGTTGCGGCTGACGTCGGACTGAATGGTCGTCGCGAGGTTCTCCAGCGTCTGGCGCGCGAGCGCCTCCTCGCCCCGGCGCATGTCGAGCATCACGTTGACGCAAATGGCGGAAAAGCCGATCACCGTCACCACGGACGAGATGATCAGCAGCTTCGCCGAAATCCGCCACGGCCGGCGGGCCGTGATGTCGCGCCATCCAGAAAGCATCGTTTGCTCCGACCCCTAGTGGATGCGCCCGAAATCTTGAGTAGTGTTTAAGGCAGGACGGCGCTGCCGCAATGAGTTAAGGATCGGTTTACATCGCTCCCGGTTTTGGCCGGGCCTTGCGGGAGCTGATCCGGTTTCGGACAAGAGGATTGATGTGAACGACTACGACGCGTTGCGGGACTATCTGCTGCGGCACAAGCAGGCCGAATTCGTGCTGACCTTCGAGCAGATCGAGGAGATCATCGGCGCGGCCCTGCCGCGTGCCGCCAACCGTGCCTCATGGTGGGACACTTCGCGTAGTCCGGATATCCAGATGCCGCAGCGCGAAGCCTGTATCGCGGCGGGTTTCAAGGCGACGCGGATGCCCGACGGCCAGACCGTGCGGTTCACGAAGCAGAAGAACGAGCGGCGGCGGTAGTGCAGCGGCACGCTGCCACCCTCCAGGGAGGGTAAGAGGCTAGCTCGCCGCTTCCAGCCGCACTTCCGTGAGCAGCCGCATCGCCGCGTCCGCGTCCATCGGCTCGCCGAAGGCGAAGCCCTGCGCGTATTCGCAGCCCATCTGGTAGAGCTCGACCGCATCCGAATCCGTCTCGGCGCCTTCGGCCACCACGTCCATGCCGAGGTCGTGCGCGAGCGCGATGATCGATTTCAGGATCACCGGACGCGTGCCGCGGTTGGTGGTGCGCACGAAGGACTGGTCGATCTTGATGGTGTCGAACGGGAAGCGCTGCAGATAGGCCAGCGAGGAATGGCCGGTGCCGAAATCGTCGAGCGAGAGTCCGGTGCCGAGCTCGCGGATCCGCGTCAGCATCTGCGCCGCGTGCTCCGGATTCTCCATCACCAGCGATTCCGTCAGCTCGAGCTTGAGCGTGCCGCGCGCCACCGAGGAGCGCGACAGCACGGTGCGGATGTCGTGGATGAGGTCGTGGCGCAGCAACTGCCGCGAGGAGACGTTGACGGAGGCGAAGATCGGCTCGCGCGAGCGCATCGCGCGCTGCCACACCGAGAGCTGCTTTGCGGTCTGGTCGAGCACGAACATGCCGAGATCCACGATCAGGCCGGTCTCTTCCGCGATGGAGATGAATTCCGACGGCGCCATGCGGCCGAGCTTCGGATGATCCCAGCGCACCAGTGCTTCGAAGCCGGCGACGGAGCGATCCTCCAGCCGCACGATCGGCTGGTACAGGATGGTGAGCTCCTGGCGCTCGATGGCGCGGCGCAGCTCGCTCTCCAGCGTCAGGCGGTCGGTCTTCCGCGCCCGCATCGCGGGCTTGTAGACGTCGATGCGGTCGCCGCCGATGCGCTTGGAATGATACATCGCAAGCTCGGCGTCCTTGATGATCTCGTCCGTGAGCTGGGTCTGCGGATCGGACAGCGCGAGACCGATCGAGGCCGTGAGGAAGATCTCGCGGTCGTTGAAGGCGATCGGCGCGCGGATGGTCTTGCGGATGGTCTCGGCGAAATTGGTGATCCGCGCCGGGTCCTGCTCCGACAGCAGGATCAGGCCGAACTGGTCGCCGGCCATGCGCGCCAGCGTGTCCTGCGGTTTCAGGATGCGGGTGAGGCGGCGCGCCAGCGTCAGCAGGATGGAATCGCCGACCGCGATCCCGACGGAATCGTTGACCTGCTTGAAGCGGTCGAGATCGATCACCATCAGCGTCGGCCGCAGCGTCGGCATGGTCTTGGCGAAATGCGCGACGGCGCCCAGCCGGTCCATGAACAGCTTGCGGTTGGGCAGGCCGGTGAGATTGTCATGCACGGAATCGTGCAGCAGGCGCTCCTCGGCGTTGCGCAGCTCGGTGACGTCGGTGAGCGTGCCGACCACGCGCGAGACCTCGCCGTCGGAGCCGACCACCGGGCGCGCCTTCAGCGCGAACCACATGAAATGGCCGTCGGGGGTGCGCAGGCGGAAATCCTGCACCAGCCGGCCGCGGCGCTGGTCGAGCACGCTGTCGAGCGCGGCCCGGAAACGGTCCTGGTCGAGCGGATGCAGCACCTCGAGCCACGAGGCGGCCGGGCCTTCCAGCGTGCCGCGCTTGAGGCCGAGCAGGGCCTCGGTCTCGGGGCTGGTGAAAACCTTGTCGGCGGAGACGTCCCAGTCCCAGATCAAATCACCGGAGCCGGCCAGCGCCAGCGCGCGCCGCTCGATGTCGGAGACGACGCCGGTGGTGGCACCGCCGCCGGCAAAGGCGTGCTGCATAACGGTGAAGCCGATCAGCATCACGATCAGCACGAGCCCGCCGAGCAAAGCAGGGCCGACGATGTCGTTGGTGACCGAGCCGGCGACCGTCATGCCGGCCGCGACCACCCAGACCACGAGCAGGAACCAGGTCGGAATCAGCAGCACGGCGCGGTCGAAGCCGTGGGTGGAGAGATAGACGATCAGCGCAAAGCCGGCGAAGGCGATCAGCACCAGCGAAATGCGCGCGATGCCGGAGGCCACAGCCGGATCGAACAGAGCCAGCGCCACCAGCGAGCCCAGGAAGGCGAGCCAGCCCACCGTGATGTGCGAATAGCGGACGTGCCATCGACTGAGATTGAGATAGGCGAACAGGAACACCAGCAGCGTCGCCGCCAGGATCGCCTCACCCGCCGCGCGCCAGATGCGCTCGGCGTTGTTCGACATGTCGAGCACCTTGCCCCAGAAGCCGAAATCGACGCCGATATAGACCAGCACCGCCCAGGCCAGCGCCGCGGCGGCCGGGAACATGATGCTGCCCTTCACGACGAAGAGAATGGTGAGCACGAGGGCGAGAAGACCGGAGATGCCGATCACGATGCCCTGGTACAGCGTGAACGAGTTGACCTTGTCCTTGTAGGCTTCCGGTTCCCACAGATAGAGCTGCGGCAGCTTGTCGGTGCGCAGCTCCGCGACGAAGGTGATGACGGCGCCGGGATCGAGTGTGACGCGGAACACGTCGGCGGTCGGGCTTTCCTGCCGCTCCGGCCGGTCGCCGGTCGAGGGCGTGATGGTCGCGATGCGCGACAGGCCGAGGTCGGGCCACAACAGCCCCGAGGAAACGATGCGGTAATGCGGGGCGACGATCAAACGGTCGAGCTGGTCGTCGGTGTTGTTGGCGAGCGCGAACACCACCCAGTTCTGGCCGCCTTCGCGGGCGCGCACCTCGATGCGACGGACGATGCCGTCGGTGCCGGGCGCGGTGGAGACCTGGATGCGGTCGGCATCGCTGCGCTGATGCTCGAGCACGCCGGTGAGGTCGATCGCGGGCGCGTCACTGCGGACGCTGACGGCGTCGAGCGCGCGCGCGGGATACGCGGCGACGAGAATCATGAGGCCCAGCGCGATGGGCGCGAGGCACCTGATCAGACGCAAGGTCAGTTCTCCGCGTTCGACGCAAACTCTTCGGTGAAGACGATTTCAGACCGAACGGAAGTGGTTCGGTGCGTCGCGATAGATGCCACGAAAGCGAGGAAAATCAAAGGGTTTCCGCCTCGCCCTGTGGGTCAGCGGCCTAGACCTCCAACACAATTTTGCCAATATGTGCGCTGGTCTCCATGCGCCGGTGCGCGTCCGCTGCCTTTTCCAGCGGGAAAGTGCTGTCCATCAGCGGTTTGACCCGGCCTTCGCGCAACAGCGGCATCACTTTCGCTTCGATCGCGGCCACCATCGCCGCCTTGTCCGCATTACTACGGGGGCGCAGCGTCGAGCCGGTATGGGTGAGGCGCTTGACCATCACCTTGGCGATGTTGACGCTCACTTTGGGCCCGTTGAGCGTCGCGATCTGCACGATGCGGCCATCGACCGCGGCGGCATCATAATTGCGGTCGACATACTCGCCGGCGACCATGTCGAGGATCAGGTTGACGCCTTCCTTGTTGGTCGCTTCCTTGACCACGGCGACGAAATCTTCGGTCTTGTAGTTGATGGCGCGGTCGGCCCCGAGCTTGAGGCAAGCATCGATCTTGTCCTGCGATCCCACGGTGACGAACACCTTCGCGCCGAATGCCTTCGCGAGCTGGATCGCCATGGTGCCGATGCCGGAGGAGCCACCATGGATCAGCAGCGTCTCGCCGGCCTTGAGGCCGCCGCGCTCGAACACATTGTGCCAGACCGTCATCAGGGTTTCCGGAAGCGCGCCGGCTTCCTTGATCGACAGCGCCGGCGGCACGCTCATGGCCTGGGCGTCCTGGGCGATGCAGTACTGCGCATAGCCGCCGCCGGCGACCAGCGACATCACTTTGTCGCCGATCTTGTGCCGCTTGGCATTGCTGCCGACCGCCACCACTTCGCCTGCGATCTCGAGGCCCGGCAGGTCGCTGGCGCCGGGCGGCGGCGGATAGGCGCCGGAGCGCTGCGCGACGTCGGGCCGGTTGACGCCGGCCGCCATCACCTTGACCAGGATCTCGTCGGGACCGGGCTGCGGAACGCTGCGCTGTTCCGGAACCAGCACCTCCGGTCCGCCGGGCTTGGAGATGGCGACCACGGTCATTTGCGCGGGCAGCTTGTCCATGATGTGTCCTTGAGCAAAGGTGCGGGATGAACGAGGCCCTTGCTTAGCCAGCGTGGTCCGGACTGGCAACTGCCTCAGCCGTATGGTCCGGTCCGCGGACGAGAGGAGGAACGAGGATGGCGACGGAAGACGACGACCGCCCGCGCAAGAAGATCAGCCACGAAATCGGTCAGGATCTCTCACTGTTGTCCGTGGAGGAGCTGGCCGAGCGCGTGACGCTGCTCAAGACCGAGATCGGCCGACTGGAGGAAGCCGCCACCAAAAAGCGCGCCTCGCGCGATGCGGCGGATCATTTTTTCAAGAAGTAGCAATCGCCACATAACAGCTGTCGTCCCGGACAAGCGCGCCCCAAGCGCGCGCAGAGCCGGGACCCATCCTTCTCCAAACACATTTCCCGCCGTCATTCCGGGGCGGCGCAAAGCGCCGAGCCCGGAATCCATCACCACAGGCCGTGGCAACGGGCACGCTGATAGTGAACGGCTGCCACATCCGCCTGTGGTTTTGGATTCCGGGCTCGCGCTGCGCGCGCCCCGGAATGACGGCCGAGAGTTGTTCCGCACCCCACTCGGCCGCTGGCCGACATGGCTAACGAACCCTCAAAAAAAACGCTCGTTTACGGTCGATTAAGCTTTCGAGTTTATGACTGGAACTGTCCTCGTTTGGACACCGAGTGGCTCCTGTCCACTCTGTTTGACGCCTCCCTGTTATCAACTTTCAAAGCCGCCGGTCTCCGGCGGCTCTTTTTTTGCGTCCGCCCCCGCTTTTGTGCGATCTCATTCCGGGTTGCATTCCGAGGAATGACCCGCGGAAACCATATCCGCGCTTGTCACTGGACTCCGCGTCCCGCCCGCGCAATGATTTGTTCATCATAAGCCGGCGCCAAAGCCGGACAGTCAAACAGTTGCGTAAGAGGCGTTAACCATGGAACGTTTGCAGGCCGAGGGCGCGCTCGTTCAACTCAGCGAGCGTTTCACCAATTCTGCGGCGTTTGGCGCGCTGTTCCGCGAGGGCATGGACCTCGTCGAAGAGACCGCGGCCTATCTCGACGGCGCCGGCCGTACCGAGGCCAAGGCGCTCGACCGTGCCGTCAGCCTCACCTACGCGACCGAGAGCATGCGCCTCACCACCCGCCTGATGCAGCTCGCCTCGTGGCTGCTGCTGCACCGCGCGGTCAAGGAAGGCGAGATGACGCTGGTCCAGGCCAATCGCGAGAAGACCAAGGTCAAGCTCAGCGCCGCCGATCCCGGCCCCGCCGACACCATCGAGAAGCTGCCTTCGCAGCTGCAGGACCTGATTCATCGCTCGATGAGCCTGCAGACCCGCGTCCGCCGTCTCGACACCACCATCCACACCCCGCCGGCCGAGCACATCGCGATCGGCAATCCGCTGGTGCCGCACCTCAACGCGCTGAAGGCCGCGTTCGAACGATAGGCCACCAACCCACGACGTCGCTGCCGTTGCGCTCGTCACTCGGGTCTCGTGCCCCGGACGCAGCGCAGCGTCCCTTCGACGGTGCGCTGCAGATCCGGGGCCCATGCGGCAGTGAAGTGTGCGGCTTTCTGGGTCCCGGCTCAGCGCCGCAACGCTGAAGCGTTGCAGCGCGTCCGGGACACGATCACCCCCACAAACAAAAACGCCCCCGGCTCTCCGGGGGCGTTTTTCGTCTCCAGCCTCGTCGGCCGGATCAATCCTTTTTGAGGAAGCCCGAAAACTTCTTCTGGAAGCGCGAGACGCGGCCGCCGCGGTCCATCAGCTGCTGGGAGCCGCCGGTCCAGGCCGGGTGCGACTTCGGGTCGATGTCGAGGTTCAGCGTGTCGCCTTCCTTGCCCCAGGTCGAGCGGGTCAGGTATTCGGTCCCGTCGGTCATCACGACCTTAATCGTATGATAATCCGGATGAATTTCGGCTTTCATGGCAAATTCCTCGGCGCCCGGCGCCTGTTCTGGTGGCTAGCGAATGACGGATTTGGGCCGCTCTATACCTCACGATATCAGGCAAAACAAGCCATGCCGCGGGGGGCAACCGGGTTTGCCCCTAAGGGACTTCCCGGATTTGCCACTACCCTTGCACCGGCATATTGGGAGCAGACGAATGCAATGGGCCAGATCTCATGAGCGCAGTAGAACGGCTTGATGACCAATATGTCGATCAGCCCGGAATGAACGCCGCGGACACCCCTTCGATCGAAGCCGAGCTGATCGAAGAGCCGGCCAAGGGCCGCGCCAAGCTGCGGCCGCTGCTCGCGCTGGCGCCCTATGTCAGCCGCTATCGCGGCCGGGCCGCGCTCGCCTTCGTCGCGCTCACGGTCGCGGCGCTGACTACGCTGCTGGTGCCCGTCGCGGTACGCCGGATGATCGATTTCGGCCTGACGCCCGAGGGCATCGAGCTGATCAACAGCTACTTCTCGGTGATGCTCGCGGTGGTCGGCGTGCTCGCGCTCGCCAGCGCCGCGCGCTACTACCTCGTGATGACGATCGGCGAGCGCATCGTTGCCGACCTCAGGCGCGACGTCTTCGCGCATCTGCTCTCGCTGTCCCCCGCCTTCTTCGATTCCGCGCGCAGCGGCGAATTGATCTCGCGCCTCACGGCCGACACCACCCAGCTCAAATCGGCCGTCGGCGCCTCCGTCTCGATCGCGCTGCGCAATCTCATGATGTTCCTCGGCGCCGCGGCGATGATGGTGATCACGAGCCCAAAGCTGTCGGGCTTCGTGCTGCTGGCCATTCCCCTGATCGTGCTGCCGCTGGTCGCCTTCGGGCGCTGGGTGCGGCGTCTGTCGCGCAATGCGCAGGACACGCTTGCCGAGGCCTCGGCCTATGCCGGCGAGCTGGTCGGCGCGATCCGCACCGTGCAGGCCTATACCAGCGAGTCATTCGCCGAGAAGCGCTTCGGCGGTGAGGTCGAGCAGGCCTATGAAGCCGCGCGCACCTCGACCCAGGCCCGCGCCGTGCTCACCGCCATCATCATCTTCATCGTGTTCGCAAGCGTGGTCGCGATCCTCTGGATCGGCTCGCATGACGTGCTGACGGGTGCGATTTCGCCGGGCCGGCTCGGCCAGTTCGTGCTGTATGCGGTGTTCGCCGCGGCGGGCCTCGGCCAGCTCAGCGAAGTCTGGGGCGAGGTCTCGGCCGCATCAGGCGCAGCCGAGCGCCTGTTCGAGATCCTGCACGTGACGCCCGACATCAAGGCGCCTGCGTCCGCGCGCGCGCTGCCGGTGCCGGCACGCGGCGAGGTCGGCTTCGATCAGGTCAGCTTTGCCTATCCGGTGCGGCGCGACGTCAATGTGCTCGATGCCGTGTCGTTCACGGTGCGCCCGGGCGAGAAGGTCGCGATCGTCGGCCCGTCCGGCGCCGGCAAGAGCACGATCTTCCATCTTCTGCTGCGCTTCTACGACCCGCGCAGCGGTGCGATCTCGCTCGACGGCGTGCCGGTCAAATCCGCCGATCCCCGCGATTTCCGCGCGCGCATCGCACTGGTGCCGCAGGAATCCGTGGTGTTCGCCGCCAGCGCCCGCGAGAACATCCGCTTCGGCCGGCCCGATGCGACCGATGCCGAGGTCGAGCGCGCCGCCGAGCTTGCGCACGCCGCCGAGTTCATCCGCCGCCTGCCCGAAGGTTTCGACACCGCGCTCGGCGAGCGCGGCGTGACGCTGTCCGGCGGCCAGCGCCAGCGCATTGCGATCGCGCGCGCCATCCTGCGCGATGCGCCGCTGCTGCTGCTCGACGAAGCCACCTCCGCGCTCGATGCCGAGAGCGAGACGCTGGTGCAGACCGCGCTGGAAGAGCTGATGCGCCACCGCACCACCCTCGTCATCGCGCATCGCCTCGCGACCGTCTTGTCCTGCGACCGCATCCTGGTGATGGACCAGGGCAGGATCGTCGAGCAGGGCACGCATGCCGAGCTCGTCGCCGCGAACGGACTTTACGCCCGGCTGGCGAGGCTGCAGTTCGAGGGCGCGTGAGGGCTGAACGATCGACGTGAGGTGCTGCGATCGCTGCCTCACCCACAGTGTCATCGCCCGCTGCGCGGGTGATGACAGCGGTGTGTAAAGGAGCTTTCCTTACCGGCACTTCGGCGAGAGCGTCGGCACATTCGGCCACGGCCAGTTCTTCCAGCTGCCGTCCTTGTCGACACAGGCCGATGGGGCAGGGCTGCTCGTCGGAGCGGGCGCAGGCGTCGTCTGGCGCGGTGCGAAGCGATGATCGACATAGCTCGTCGACAGATAGCCGGCCACGATGACGACGAGAAAGACCGAGGATCCCTCAGCCAGGTCGCGCAGCTTCATCGATCGTCTCCATCCGCTTGTCATCGTTGCTTCCGCTCCAACGACTAGCGGACATCCCTGGATCCAACCGTGACTGGCCTCACGCCCGCCAGATCACGCGCGCCACACCATCTTCAGCACCGGCCGGCCCGAAGTCGGATTCACATCATCGCCGGCATGGGCAAAGCCGTTGCGCTCGTAGAAGCGGATGGCGCGGGCATTGTCCTTGTTGACGAGCAGCGTGACGCCTGAGGGCGACAACCGCTTGGCTTCATCGACGAGCAACCGCGCCGCGTCCGAGCCCCAATGCGCGGGATCGACCACGAGCTGGTCGAGATAGCCGTCGCCGTCGATGGTGACGAAGCCCGTGACCACGCCGTCTTGTTCGGCCACCACGATCGCGGCCTTCGGCACCAGATCCTTGCGCCAGCGCTCGCGCCACCAGTCAAGTCGCGCAGCGAAATCGATCTCCGGATAGGCCTGCTGCCAGGTGCGATGCCAGAGGTCGATCGTGGCGGCTTCGTCGGAGGCCGCGTAGGGACGGAGGTGGATCATGAGGTCGTCATGCCCGGGCTTGTCCCGGCATCCACGAGAAGCCACGAACACGGAAGCAAAGGCGTGGATGGCCGGGACAAGCCCGGCCACAACGGTGGGGTGAGTATCGCGCGACCCTCACCACTACCGCTCCGTCAGCTTGAGCTCGATGCGGCGGTTGCGCTTGTAGGCCTCTTCGGTGTTGCCGGGATCGAGCGGCTGGAATTCGCCGAAGCCGGCCGCGACGAGGCGCTGCGCGGGCACGCCGAGCGAGACCAGATATTGCACCACCGAGATCGAGCGGGCCGCCGACAGGTCCCAGTTCGACTTGAAGTTCGGACCGTTCACCGGGCGCACGTCGGTATGGCCGTCGACGCGCAGCACCCAGGGGATCTCGCTCGGAATCTTCTTGTCGAGCTCGATCAGCGCGGTCGCGAGCGTGTCGAGCTCGGCGCGGCCTTCGGGCAGCAGCGTCGCCTGTCCGGTGTCGAAGAACACTTCGGACTGAAACACGAAGCGGTCGCCGACGATGCGGATGTCGGGCCGGTTGCCGAGGATGGCGCGCAGGCGGCCGAAGAACTCCGAGCGGTAGCGCGACAATTCCTGCACGCGCTGCGCCAGCGCCACGTTGAGGCGGGAGCCGAGATCGGCGATCCGGTTCTGCGATTCCTTGTCGCGCTTCTCGGAGGCATCGAGCGCCTCTTCCAGCGCGGCCAACTGGCGGCGCAAAGCGCTGATCTGCTGGTTCAGCACCTCGATCTGCGCCAGCGCCCGCGCCGAGACCGCCTTCTCCGAATCCAGCGCCTTGCCGAGCTCGGAGGTCTTGCCCTGCGCGTCGTTGCCGGCGGCAGCCAGGCCGTCATAGAGGCCCTTGATCCGGTCGCGCTCGGTCTCGGCCGAGGCGAGGCCCGCCTTCAGCTGCGAGACCTGGTCGTCGAGCGAGAGCTTGCCGAGTTTCTCCAGCGACAGCAGCTCGTTGAGCTGGGCAATCTTGGCGTTGAGTTGCTCCAGCGCCTTGTCCTTGCCGGTGACCTCCTGCGACAGGAAGAACTGCACGACGAGAAAGACCGACAGCAGGAACACGATCGACAGCACCAGCGTCGACAGTGCGTCGACGAAGCCGGGCCAGTAGTTGAGGCCGCCTTCGCTGCGGCGGCTGCGGGCTAGAGCCATTGGTGTCTCCGTTCTCCCGTGTCCCGGACGCGCCGCTGCGTGTAACGCTGCTGCGCAGAGCCGGGACCCATCTGTCCCTTGCGAGGTGCTGGGCCCCGGCTCAGCAGCGCACCGCTGAAGGAGCGCTGCGCTGCGTCCGGGGCACGCTTGGCGCCTAGCTCTTCTCCGGCTGGCGGGCGATGCGCTCCAGCAGGCGCCGGATCTCGCGGTTCTGCTCGCCTTGGCCGTCGGCCCATTCGCGGATCATCTGCTGTTCGGTGCGCATGTGCGAGACCAGCGCCTGGATGGCTTCGGCAAGGCTCGCCATCGCCGCGGTGGTGCCGCGGCTGGCGCTGCCTTCCTCGAGCACCGAGCGCAGCCGTTCGACCGCCGCCTGGAGCTCGCCGCTGGCAACCCCGCCGCCGCCGGACGCGACCGCGACTTCGCCGCTGCCATATTCGCGCACGGTGGTGGCGAGCCAGTCTTCGAGGTCGGTGTAGAAGCGGTTCTGCGCCTGGCTCGATTGCAGGTCGAGGAAGCCGAGGATCAGCGATCCCGCGAGGCCGAACAGCGATGAGGAGAACGAGATGCCCATGCCGCCGAGCGGGGCAGCGAGGCCCTCTTTCAGCGTGTCGAACAGCGCCCCGGAATCGCCGCCGACCTTGAGGCCGTCGATCACCTTGCCGACCGAGCCGACCGTCTCGATCAGGCCCCAGAAGGTGCCGAGCAGGCCGAGGAAGACCAGGAGGCCGGTCATGTAGCGCGAGATGTCGCGGGCTTCATCGAGGCGCGTCGCGATCGAATCGAGCAGATGCCGCATCGTGGTCTGGGTGATCGACATCCGCCCGGAACGCTCGCCGCCGAGGATGGCCGCCATCGGCGCCAGCAGTTTTGGGTGCCGGGCCGGGGCGAGGCCGGGATCGGCGATGCGGAAATTGTTGACCCAGGAGACTTCAGGGTAGAGCCGGATCACCTGCCGGAAGGCCAGGATGATGCCGATGAACAGGACGCCGCCGATCAGGGCATTGAGGCCGGGATTGGCGAAGAAGGCCTGGATGATCTGCTTGTAGAGCACCACGCCCACCAGCGTGCACAGCACCAGGAAGACCAGCATCCGCACCAGGAAAACGCTGGGCGAGGACAGTTTGGTGTACTCGATATCCATGGTGGAGCGGGGCGAATTGCCTGACGGCATGGCCGGTATCATCCATTACGAAGCTTCTTGCACGCGCACTATGGCACAGCGCCGGCCCAAAAAAAGCGCCGGATGCGCCGATTTCGGGGATGGTTCGGGGAACCCGGGCCGGAAGCGGCGCTTTGATAGACAGGAATTTGCAGAAACTCGCCAATTTGGGGTGCGCATGAGCGTCGTTTCCGCGATCATCGGAACAGCCGAACGCGTGCCGCTGCCGGACGTCGTGATCCGCGCCGCGATCCAGCGCCTGTGCTCCCGCACTGCAACCCGCTTCGCTCCCCACGACGCGGCGGCCGACGCCGCCTTCGCCGGCCGGATGATGCTGCGGCCGGTTGCCGAGGCGGCGGATGCCGGACATGACGAGGTGCCGGCTGCGTTCTTCGCGGACCTGCTCGGCCCGAGCCGTAAATATTCCTGCTGCTTCTACAAGACCGATGCGACCACCCTGCAGGAGGCGGAGGAGGAGGCGCTGCGCCAGACCGTCGAGCATGCCGGCCTCGCCGACGGCCAGACCATCCTCGAACTCGGCTGCGGCTGGGGCTCGCTGGCGCTGTGGACGGCGCGGCAGTTTCCGCATGCCAAGGTGACGGCGGTGTCGACCTCACAGGCACAGCGCGCCCATGTCGAGGAGCAGGCCGAGCGGCGCGGCTTGCTGAACCTGCGCGTGATCTGCGCCGACATGAATGTGTTCGCACCCGACGGCCAGTTCGACCGCATCGTCTCGGTCGAGACCTTCGAGCACGTGATGAACTGGCGCAAGCTGATGACGCGCCTGCGGTCATGGCTCGCGCCCGAGGGGCGGTTCTTCATGCACATCGCCAGCCATCGCACCGGATCCCATCTGTTCGACCGGTCCGATCGCGAGGACTGGATCGCCCAGCACGTCTTCACGGGCGGGCTGATGCCGAGCCATCACCTCGTCAGGCAATTCGACGACATCTTTGCGATCGAGAAGGAATGGTGCTGGAGCGGCACCCATTATCAACGCACCGCCAATGACTGGCTCGCCAATTTCGACGCGCATCGGGACGCAATCGAAGCCTCCTTACGCAGGTTGCATGGCGGGCAGGCCGGCATGTGGATGCGCCGCTGGCGCTGGTTCCTGCTCGCGACGTCGGGCCTGTTCGGCTACGCCGATGGAACCGAATGGGGCGTCAGCCACTATCGGATGAAAGCTGCCGAGTAATTGCGAGCTTCTGTCGCGGCACGCCGGGATGGAACTCGATTCACGATCCGGTGACTCAAAAAATCACTTGTTTTTTGAAGGCGATAGCTCGTGTGACAATGAGCCGCCTTTCCCCGCATTGCGTCGCAACAAGCACGGTTTATTTTCCTTTTCAAATCAGACTGGCCGGAACTTCTGGACGTCTGAGAGCACTCAGCGATTTGAACGGGGCACCTACCTCAATGCCAGCACCATATGCGCGATCCGCCTGCATGGCTCTAATGCTTGCGGTTGCGGCGCCGCTTCTTGCGGCTTGCGATGAGTCGAATTCCGCGATCGTCCAGGCGCAGCCGACGGAACCCGATGTCAGTGTCGTCACCGTCAGGCCGCAGCCCCGTGCCATCGTGCGGGAGCTTCCCGGCCGTATCGCGCCGACCCGAGTTTCCGACGTTCGTCCGCGTGTGTCAGGGATCGTGGTCGAGCGCCTGTTCCACCAGGGCAGCGAAGTGAAGGCCGGCGATCCGCTTTACCGCATCGATCCACGTCCGTTCGAGGTCGAGGTGCTTGCCAACGAGGCCGCGCTTGCCAAAGCGGAGGCTGGGCTGATGCAGGCCAAGCAGCAGGCGCACCGCATCGCCACGCTCACCAGCCAGCGCGCCGCGCCCGAGGCGGAGAACGAGAAGGCGATCGCGGCAGAGCGCCAGGCTCATGCCGAGGTCGAGGGCCGCAAGGCCGATCTTGCGCGGGCAAGGCTCCATCTCGACTACGCCACCGTGCGCGCCCCGATCGACGGCGTCGTCGGCGCGGCCCTGGTCAGCGAGGGCGCGCTTGTCGTGCAGAACGAAACCAATCTCGCGACCATCCAGCAGCTCGATCCGATCTACGCCGATTTCACCCAGTCGGTGAACGAGCTCAATCAGCTCCGCCGTGCCTTCGAGAGCGGCGACCTCGAGCGCATCGCGCCCGATGCGGCCAAGGTGCGTCTGGTGCTGGACGACAACACGATCTATCCGCTGAACGGCAAACTCCTGTTCTCCGACGCCAAGGTCGATGCCAATACCGGACAGGTGACCCTGCGCGGCGAGTTCCCGAATTCGAAGCGCGAACTGCTGCCCGGCATGTACGTTCGTGTGCGAATCGAGCAGGGCATCGACAGCGATGCGATCGCGGTGCCGCAGCAGGCGATCCAGCGTAACGGCGGCGGTGGCAGCGAGGTCTTCGTCGTCAAGGATGACCATCGTGTCGCGGTGCAGCCGGTGCGCACCAGTTCGGTCCAGGACGGCGTCTGGTTTGTCACCGATGGCCTGAAGGCCGGTGACAAGGTCGTCGTGGAAGGCTTCCAGAAATTCGCGGCCGGCGACAAGGTCAAGCCGCAATCCTGGGCCGAGGCCGAAGCCATCGTGGAAAGTCAACGCGCCCAGATGATGCAGTAGAGCGTCATGGCGAGCTTCTTCATCGACAGGCCAATTTTCGCCTGGGTCGTTGCGCTGTTCATCTGTCTGATCGGCGCGATCGCCGTGCCGCTGCTGCCGATCGCGCAATATCCGATCATTGCGCCGCCCTCGATCTCGATCTCGACCAGCTATCCCGGCGCATCGCCGGAAAACCTCTACAACAGCGTCACGCGACTGATCGAGGAGGAGCTCAACGGCGCCTCCGGCATCCTCAATTTCGAATCAACCAGCGACTCGCTCGGCCAGGTCGAGATCATCGCCAACTTCCAGCCGGGCACGAACACCAACGACGCCTCGGTGGAGGTGCAGAACCGCATCAAGCGCGTCGAGGCGCGCCTGCCGCGCGCGGTGATGCAGCAGGGCATCTTGGTCGAGGAAGCCTCCAGCGCGGTGCTCCAGATCATCACGCTGAGCTCGACCGACGGCAGCCTCGATGAGGTCGGCCTCGGCGACTTCATGATCCGCAACGTGCTCGGTGAAGTCCGCCGCATTCCCGGCGTCGGTCGTGCCACGCTCTATTCAACCGAGCGTTCGCTTCGCGTGTGGGTCGATCCCGCAAAACTGGTCGGCTATGGGCTCACCGCCGACGACGTCAACAAGGCGATTGCCGCGCAGAACGCGCAGGTCGCCTCCGGCAGCATCGGTGCCGAGCCGTCGACCTCGAGCCAGCGCACCTCCGCGCTGGTGCTGGTCAAGGGCCAGCTCTCCTCGCCGGACGAGTTCGGCGCCATCATCCTGCGCGCCAATGCCGACGGGTCGACCGTGCGCCTGCGTGACGTCGCGCGCATCGAGGTCGGCGGTCTCAGCTACCAGTTCAACACACGCTTGAACGGCAAGCCGACCGCGGGCCTCTCCGTGCTGATGTCCCCGACCGGCAACGCGCTGGCGACCGCGAGCGCGGTCGAAGAGAAGATGAAGGAGCTGTCGCGCTTCTTCCCGGCCAACATCACTTACGAAATTCCCTACAACATCACGCCCGTGGTCGAGGCCTCGATCGAGAAGGTGCTGTCGACGCTGGTCGAAGCCGTGGTGCTGGTGTTCGTGGTGATGTTCCTGTTTCTGCAGAATATCCGCTACACCATCATTCCGACCATCGTGGTGCCGGTGGCGCTTCTGGGCGCCTGCACGGTGCTGCTGCTCGCCGGCTATTCCATCAACATGCTCAGCATGTTCGGCATGGTGCTCGCGGTCGGTATCCTCGTCGACGACGCCATCGTCGTGGTCGAGAACGTCGAGCGCATCATGAGCGAGGAGGGCCTGCCGCCCAAGGAGGCGACGCGCAAGGCTATGTCGCAGATATCGGGCGCCATCATCGGCATCACGCTGGTGCTGATGGCGGTGTTCGTGCCGATGGCGTTCTTTCCGGGGTCGGTCGGCATCATCTATCGCCAGTTCTCGGTCACCATGGTCGCGGCGATCGGCTTCTCCGCCTTCCTCGCGCTGTCGCTGACGCCGGCCCTGTGCGCGACGCTGCTCAAGCCCGTCGCCGCCGGTCATGGGCATGCGAAGCGAGGTGTGTTCGGCTGGTTCAACCGCGTGCTCGACGGCGGCAAGGAAGGCTATTCCCGCACCGTCGGCTTCTCGCTGAAGCGCACCGGCCGCCTGATGCTCGTCTATGCCGCGCTGCTGGTCGGCCTGTCCTGGGCTTTCGTCAACCTGCCCGGCGGCTTCCTGCCCATCGACGACCAGGGCTTCGTCACCACCGACGTGCAGACGCCTTCGGATTCGTCCTACGCCCGCACCGAGTCCGTGATCGAGAAGGTCGAAAAATATCTCGCGGAGCGTCCCGGCGTAAAGGACGTCACCTTCCTCACCGGTTTCAGCTTCTCCGGCCAGGGCATGAACACCGCGCAGGCCTTCATCACGTTGAAGGACTGGTCGGAGCGCGGGCCGAAGGATTCGGCGGCAGCGATCGTCAACGACATCAACCGCGATCTCTCATCGATCCGCGATGCGAAGATCGCGGCGCTGCAGCCGCCGCCGATCGACAATCTCGGCAATTCCTCGGGCTTCTCGTTCCGCCTCCAGGACCGCGGCCAGAAGGGCTACCAGCAATTGATGCGCGCCGCCGACCAGTTGATCGCGGAGGCCAATGCAAGCCCGGTGCTGCAGAAGGTCTATGTCGAAGGCCTGCCCGAGGCCGGCGTGGTCAATCTCGTGATCGACCGCGAGAAGGCCGGCGCCTTCGGCGTCACCTTCGAGGACATCAACAACACGATCTCGACCAATCTCGGCTCGAACTACATCAACGACTTCCCGAACCGCGGCCGCATGCAGCGCGTCGTGGTGCAGGCGGATGCCCGCGACCGCATGCGGACCGAGGACATCCTCAACTACAACGTCAAGAACAGCCGTGGCCAGCTGGTGCCGTTCTCGTCCTTTGCCACGGTGGAATGGGCGCGCGGCCCGACCCAGATCGCCGGCTTCAACTACTACCCGGCGGTGCGCATCTCCGGCGAAGCCAGGCCCGGCTTCACCTCGGGCGACGCGATCGCCGAGATGGAGCGGCTCGCGGGCAGGCTGCCGCGCGGCTTCGGCTATGAATGGACCGGGCAGTCGCTGCAGGAAAAGCTGTCGGGCTCGCAGGCGCCGTTCCTGCTCGCGCTGTCGGTGTTCGTGGTGTTCCTGTGCCTGGCCGCGCTGTACGAGAGCTGGACCATTCCGCTCGCGGTGCTGCTCACCGTGCCGCTCGGCATCGTCGGCGCGGTGATCGCGGCGATGCTGCGCGGCCTGCCCAACGACGTCTATTTCACCGTCGGCCTCATCACCATCATTGGTCTGGCGGCCAAGGACGCGATCCTGATCATCGAGTTCGCCAAGGACCTGCGCAAGGAAGGCAAGCCGCTGGTGGACGCCACCATCGAAGCCTGCCGCCTGCGCTTCCGCCCGATCCTGATGACGGGCCTTGCCTTCATCTGCGGCGTGCTGCCGATGGCCATCGCCCACGGCGCCGGCGGCGCCAGCCAGCAGGCGCTCGGCTCAGTCGTGATGGGCGGCATGATCGCGGTGGTGATCCTGGCGCTGTTGATGGTGCCGGTGTTCTTCGTCTCGGTGCAGCGCGTGCTGGCGGGAGATCGTGAGCCGAAGGCGGCGAGGGAAGGCGAGGCGTACGGGCCTCCGGCGCCGGTGAAGCTGTAAGGCACACTGTCATGCCCCGCGAAGGCGGGGCATCCAGTACGCCGCGGCAGTTATGATTGAACTCAGCACCTGGTGAGTACTGGATCGTCCGTCCCACTGCGCAATTGCGCACAAGGCGGACGATGACAGCGGAGTGTGAAGCCCGGCCTTTGCCTTACGCCGGCTTCCGCAAAATCTTCACCAGCTCCCCGTGCACGTACTCGTTCCCGCACACGACGTTGCCGGTGACCAGCGCATCGCCCGGTGTCGCAATGTCGCTCACCGTGCCGCCAGCTTCCTTCACCATCAGTATGCCGGCGGCGACGTCCCAGGATTGCAGGTCGCGCTCCCAGTACCCGTCCAACCGCCCCGCGGCCACGAACGCCAGGTCGAGGGAGGCGGCGCCGAAGCGGCGCAGGCCGGCGACGCGGTCCTGGATCGCGGTCATCTCGCGGCGGAATTCCTCGTGGTCGCCGCGGCCGATATGGGGCAGGCCGCAGGCCACCACGCATTCGTTGAGCTGGCGGCGGCCGGCGACGCGCAGGCGCTGGTCGTTGAGGAAGGCGCCCTTGCCGCGCTCGGCGATGTAGAGCTCGTCATTGGCGGGGTTGTAGATCACGCCGGCAATGATCGTGCCCTCGCGCACGAGGCCGATCGAGATCGCGAATTGCGGGATGCCGTGCAGGAAGTTGGTGGTGCCGTCGAGCGGGTCGACGATCCAGGTGTGGCTCTTGTCGCTGCCTTCGCGCGTGCCGCCCTCCTCGCCGATGAAGCCGTAGCCGGGCCGCGCCTTGGTCAGGTCCTGGTAGACGATCTCCTCGGCGCGCTTGTCGGCGAGCGAGACGAAATTGGCCGGTCCCTTCAGCGAGACCTGGAGATGCTCGATCTCGCCGAGATCGCGCTTGAGGCTGCGGCCGGCGCGGCGCGCGGCCTTGACCATGACGTTGATAGTTGCGGAATACAGCATGGGCTTTTCGGTCTTGATCGGGGGAATTGGCGCAGAAACACGCCTGTTTGAGGGACTGGGTGCCCGGTGAGGGGCCCCGCGTCAAGTCATTTGGTCCCGAGCCATTTCCTGGCGGCGGCCTCCGCCTTGGCCCGTTCCTCGGCCGGCAGGTCGGACAATTGCTTGTCGAGCTCCGGATCGCCCTTGCCGGCGGTCTTGGCCACCAGGTGCCATTTGAAGCCCTCGACCTTGTCCATGGCCACGCCCGCGCCGTTGATCAGCACCCAGGCCAGCCGGTTCTGCGCGATCGCGCTGCCCTGGCGGGAGGCCTTGCGCAGCAGGGCCACGGCAGCCGGCTGGTTCTTCGGCGTGCCGGTGCCGTTGAACATGGCAATGGCATATTCGACTTCGGCGTCGACATTGTCGGCGAGCGAGGCCGCCTGCAGCAGCCGCACGGCGCGTTCCGGATCCTTCGCCACGCCGGTGCCTTCCTTGTAGAAGGTCGCGAGCGCGTATTGCGCCTCGGGCAGGCCGGCATCGGCGGCCTGGCGCAACAGCTCCGCGGACCGCCTGACGTCCTGCGGCAGGGTCTGGCCGTCCAGATAGAGCAGAGCGAGATTATAGGCTGCCTTGGGCTCGCCGAGCTTGGCGGCGGACGCCATCAGCTTGACCGCCTCGCCCTTGTCGACCGCGCCGCCGCGGCCGGAGATGCGCAGCATGGCGAGCGCGAACATTGCCTCGCGGTCGCCGGCATCCGCCGCGCGCTTGTACCAGTCGGCGGCCTTGGCGTAGTCGCGGCGGATGCCCATGGCGTTGGAATAGAGCTCGCCGAGCATGGTCATGGCCTTGGGGTCGCCGCCTTGCGCGCGGGCGGTGGCGAGCTCGAACGCCGTCTTGTACTGGCCGCGCTGATAGGCGCCGTAGACCAGATCGGCGTTGGAATTGTCGGTCGGCGGCGCCGGGATCACGGTCGCGGCCGGGGCCGGCTTGGAGGAGGGAGCCGGCTTGGGCGAGGCCGAAGGTTTTGGCGCCGGCGCGGCCTCCTTCTTCCTGGTGAGCGCGTGCGGCTTGGGCTTTTGCTTCTCAGGCGTCGCGCTCGGGACCGTCGCCGGCGGCGCGATCTGAAGCTGGGCGGCCGCCGGCACCGTCAGCAGCAGTGTGGCCAGCATGGTCATGCAAGGGAGCTTCATGTCGGGCGCTAACCGTGCTCGCTGCCCGCGGGATTTGGGTCGGCCGTCGCCGTCGCATGGGTCTTCTTGATCGCCGCGTCGACCTCGACCAGCGCCGCCTTGGGCCCGCGCGGATCGGCCCAGATGAAGTCGCCAACCAGCACGAAATCGGCGCCGCTGAGGGCGAAGTCGTGGGCTTCCTGCAGTGACATGGCAAAGCCGACGCAGGGCGGCTCGAACAGCTCGGCCCACCAGTCGAGCCGCTCCGCGATCGCCTGCGCCTGGGGGCGCTGTCCCTTCGCATCGGGCTCGCCGAACAGCACGTAATCCGCGCCCATCTCGCCCGCATCCATGGAATGGTGCCGCGTCGTCAGCCCGCCGACACCGGCGATGCGATCGGGCTTGAGCGAGGGCAGCGCCTCCTTCAGCGCGGCGATGCCGGGCAGATGCGCGCCGTCGGCGCCGCCGCGCGCCACGAGCTCGGCATGGTTCTCGACCAGAAGCGCGGCGCCGGCCTTCTGCACCGGCGGCGCCAGCGCCTTGATGCGCGAGATCATGCTGCGCTGGTCGGTCTCCTTCAGCCGCAGCAGCACGGCGGCGATATCCGCGGCGGCGAGCAGGCCCGGCAGCTCGGCGACGAGCGTTGCGGGATCATCGACGACGGGCGTCGCGAGATAGAGACGCGGCGCCGGGCGCGGCGGAGGCGGTTTGTTCGACAAGATCTAGGCTGCCTTCTGTTCCAGGCTACTTTGCCATTCGCCCCTGGAGGCGAGGCCGTTCATGCGGGCGCGATGACTGAAGGCGCGTTGTCCGGCCGCGACGTTCTCAGGCCTCCCGGACCAGGCCTTCTGCGGCGCGGCCTGCAGCGCGCGGCCGTAGGAGAAGGTCAGGCCCCAGGGCAGCGGACCGAGCTTGTGCATGGCGTTGAGATGCGCGGTCGCCTCTTCGTCCGACTGGCCGCCGGAGAGGAAGGCGATGCCGGGCACCGCCGCGGGCACGCAGGCTTTCAGCAGGCGCACGGTCTTCTCGGCGACTTCCTCGACGGAGGCCTGCTTTGGGCACTTCTTGCCCGATATCGCCATGTTCGGCTTCAGCACCATGCCTTCGAGCGCGACGCGCTGCACCCGCAATTCCTGGAACGTCTTGTTGAGCACGCGCCCCGTGACCTCATAGCAGCGGTCGATGTCGTGGTCGCCGTCCATCAGCACCTCAGGCTCGACGATCGGCACGATCTGCGCGGCCTGGCACAGCGCGGCATAGCGCGCCAGCGCGTGGGCGTTGACGCTGATCGCGGTCATCGAGGGAATCCCGCTGCCGATATCGATCACCGCGCGCCATTTGGCGAAGCGCGCGCCGCGCTCGTAATATTTCTTCAACCGCTCGGCGAGCTTGTCGAGCCCGACGGTGACGAGCTCTCCCGGGCACATCGGCAGGGCCTGCGTGCCCTCGTCGACCTTGATGCCGGGAATGGCGCCACTGCTCTCGATCAGCTTCACCAGCGGCGTGCCATCCTTGGCATTCTGCCAGATCGTCTCGTCATAGAGGATCACGCCGGAGATGAACTGGCTCATGGCCTCCTTCGACCGGAACAGCATCTCGCGATAGTCGCGGCGGTTGTCTTCGGTCGATTCCACGCCGATCGCGTCGAATCGCTTCTTGATGGTGCCGGAGGATTCGTCGGCGGCAAGGATGCCCTTGCCTGATGCGACCATGGCGGTCGCGACCTTGTTGAGCTCAGTCAGATTCATCGAGAGGTCCTCCCAAAACGATTCTGCCCTTGCCCGTGAAAATAGACCGTTCTCGGGCAATTGCCGAGTTAACGTTGGTCGCAGGGTAAAGGACGGGGAGGCGGGGTTCGTCGCCTCGCCCCGCTTGCGGGGAGAGGCCGGAATGCGCGCGATTAGCGCGTATTCCGGGTGAGGGGGACTCTCCGCGAGTCAAACTGTCACCATCCCCGGGGAGACTCCCCCTCACCCCAACCCTCTCCCCGCAAGCGGGGCGAGGGGGAGATAGGGCGGTGCGCGCCTTACGCCACCACGCGATCGTTTACGCCACCTTCGGATCGAGCTCGCCCTTGGCGTAGCGCTTGGCCATCTCGGCGGTGGTCAGGACGCGCTTGATCTTGGAGGCCTGGCCGGCGGTGTTGAACTCCTGCAGGCGCTGCTTGCACAGCTTGGTCATGGCTTCCATCGCCGGCTTCAGGTACTTGCGCGGATCGAACTCTTCCGGGCTGTCCTTGAGAACCTTCCGGATCTGGCCGGTCATGGCCATGCGGTTGTCGGTGTCGATGTTGATCTTGCGCACGCCGTTCTTGATGCCGCGCTGGATCTCGGCCACCGGCACGCCCCAGGTCGGCTTCATCTTGCCGCCATAGGCGTTGATGATGTCCTGGAGGTCCTGCGGCACCGAGGAGGAGCCGTGCATGACGAGATGCGTGTTCGGCAGCTTGCGGTGGATCTCCTCGATCACGTTCATGGCGAGGATGTCGCCGTCGGGCTTGCGGGTGAACTTGTAGGCGCCGTGCGAGGTGCCCATCGCGATCGCGAGCGCGTCGACCTTGGTCTCCTGCACGAACTTCACGGCCTCGTCCGGATTGGTCAGGAGCTGGTCGTGGCTGAGCTTGCCCTCGGCGCCGTGGCCGTCTTCCTTGTCGCCCATGCCGGTCTCGAGCGAACCGAGCACGCCGAGCTCACCCTCCACCGAGATGCCGCCGAGATGGGCCATGTCGGTCACGGTCTTGGTGACGCCGACATTGTAGCCCCAGTCGCCGGGGGTCTTGCCGTCGGCCTTGAGCGAGCCGTCCATCATGACGGAGGTGAAGCCGGCCTGGATCGCGGTCATGCAGGTCGCGGCCTCGTTGCCGTGGTCGAGATGCACGCAGACCGGGATGTGCGGGTAGATTTCGGTGACCGCGTCCATCATGTGCTTGAGCATGATGTCGTTGGCGTAGGAGCGCGCACCGCGCGAGGCCTGGATGATGACGGGCGCGTCGACCTGGTTGGCCGCGTCCATGATCGCCAGCGCCTGCTCCATATTGTTGATGTTGAAGGCCGGTACGCCGTAATCGTTCTCCGCCGCGTGGTCGAGCAGTTGACGTAACGTGATCCGAGCCATCTGTCTTTTTCTCCCGTTGGGGCCTGCAAGGCCGCTTGATTACTTGATACGCAGAACTTCAACGCCGGGCAGCGGCTTGCCTTCCATCCATTCGAGGAACGCGCCACCGGCGGTCGAGACATAGGTGAAACTGCCGGCAACGCCGGCCTGGTTGAGCGCCGCGACGGTGTCGCCGCCGCCCGCGATCGAGATCAGCTTCTTGGCCTTGGTGCGTTCGGCAGCGTGCTTGGCGGCCGCGACCGTGCCGCGGTCGAACGGCTGCATTTCGAACGCGCCGAGCGGCCCGTTCCAGACCAGCGTCGCAGCATCGTCGATCGCGGCGTGGACGCGCGCGATCGATTGCGGCCCGACGTCGAGGATCATGCCGTCGGCCGGGATCGCGTCGAGCCCGTAGGCGTGCGACGGCGCGTTGGCAGCGAAGTGATAGGCAACGGTTGCGTCCACGGGGAGGATGATGGCGCAGTTGGCGGCTTCCGCCTTCTCCATGATGCGCAGCGCGGTCGGTGCGAGATCCTTCTCGGCCAGCGACTTGCCGACCGCGACGCCCTGGGCGTGCAGGAAGGTGTTGGCCATGCCGCCGCCGATCACGAGCGCGTCGACCTTGCTGACGAGATTTTCCAGGAGGTCGATCTTGGTCGAGACCTTGGCGCCGCCGATGATGGCGATGACCGGCTTGGTGGGCGAGCCCAGCGCCTTCTCCAGCGCATCGAGCTCGGCCTGCATGGTGCGGCCGGCATAGGCCGGCAGCTTGTGGCCGAGACCTTCGGTCGTGGCGTGGGCGCGGTGCGCGGCGGAGAACGCGTCGTTGACCCAGATGTCACCGAGCTTGGCGAGCTCCGCGACGAAGGCGGGATCGTTCTTTTCCTCTTCCTTGTGGAAGCGGGTATTCTCCAGGCAGAGGATGTCGCCGTCCTTCAGCGCCGCCACGGCCTTGGCCGCGGGCTCGCCGATGCAATCCTCGGCGAAGGCGACGGGCTTCTTCACCACCTTCGACAGCGCTTCGGCAACAGGCCTGAGAGAGTCCTTGGCATCGCGTCCCTTCGGCCGGCCGAAATGCGCGAGCAGGATGACCTTGCCGCCCTTGTCCGAGATCTCGGTGATGGTCGGCGCGACGCGGTCGAGCCGGGTCGTGTCGCTGACGCGGCCATTGTCCATGGGCACGTTCAGGTCGACGCGCAGCAGCACGCGCTTGCCCTTCAATTCGACGTCGTCGAGGGTGCGGAATTTGTTGGTCATCGGACGCTTCCTTGTCCCGGGCGCACTGCGGCGCGAAGCGCTGCTGTGCAGAACCGGGACCCACATTGCAGCGAGTCCCGCGGTTCGATGGGTCCCGGCTCTGCGGAGCAGCGCAAGCGCGCTGCACCGCGTCCGGGACACGAAAGTAACGCTTAGATCACCTTCGCGATCGCGGCGGCGGTGTCCGCCATGCGGTTCGAGAAGCCCCACTCGTTGTCGTACCAGGACATCACGCGCACCAGCGTGCCGTTCTGCACCTTGGTCTGGTCCTCGTGGAAGGTCGAGGAGTGCGGGTCGTGGTTGAAGTCGATCGAGACGTTCGGCGCGGTGGTGTAGCCGAGGATACCCTTGAGCTGCTGCTCGCTGGCGCGCTTCATCGCCGCGTTGATCTCCTTGGCGTCGGTGGCGCGCTTGGCGACGATCTTGAGGTCGACGACCGAGACGTTCGGGGTCGGCACGCGGATCGCGACGCCGTCGAGCTTGCCCTTCAGCTCGGGCAGCACGAGGCCGATCGCCTTCGCGGCACCCGTCGAGGTCGGAATCATCGACATCGCCGCCGCACGGCCGCGATAGAGATCCTTGTGCATGGTGTCGAGCGTCGGCTGGTCGCCGGTATAGGCGTGGATCGTGGTCATGAAGCCGGTCTCGATGCCCACGAGATCGTTCAGCACCTTGGCGACCGGTGCGAGGCAGTTCGTGGTGCAGGAGCCGTTGGAGATGACGAGGTGATCCTTGGTCAGCGTGTCATGGTTGACGCCGTAGACGATGGTGGCATCGGCGCCGTCGGCGGGCGCGGAGACCAGCACGCGCTTGGCGCCGGCGGTCAGATGCGCGGACGCCTTGTCCTTCGAGGTGAAGATGCCGGTGCATTCCATCGCGATGTCGACGCCGAGATCCTTCCACGGCAGCTTCGAGGGATCGCGCTCGGCGGTCACCTTGATCTTGCCGCCGCCGAGGTTGATGGAGTCGCCGTCGACGGTCACGGTGCCGGGGAAGCGGCCATGGACGCTGTCGAAACGAAGGAGATGAGCGTTGGTCTCGACCGGGCCGAGATCGTTGATGCCGACGACCTCGATATCCTTGCGGCCGGACTCGGCGATAGCCCGCAGGATGTTGCGGCCGATGCGGCCAAAACCGTTAATTCCGACGCGGACTGCCATGTTTCGTCTCCTTCAATGACCGTTGTCATCCCGCACAACGCGCTATACGCGCCTGCGAGGGTTTTTTAGGGGCGGACGCCCGGTTCGGCCGGGCGGTGCTTGATCATATGGAAGATTACGTAGTCCTTTTTTACGGCAAGCTCAACTCTCAGGAAACGCGCTTCAGCACAGCGTTAACCGCAGCCTCGGCGGTAATACCGAAGTGCTTGTAAAGCTCCTTTGCAGGGCCGCTTTCGCCGAAGGAATGCATGCCGACGAATTCGCCATCCTGGCCGATCACGGCGTCCCAGCCCCAGCGCACCGCAGCCTCGATCGCGACCTTCACCGGCGCGTTGCCGATGATTGCAGCACGCTTGGCCTCTGGTTGCGCTAACAACAGCTCGAGCGAGGGAACAGAGACCACCCGTGACGCGATGCCGCGCTCGGCGAGCTGCTTCTGGGCGGCAACCGCGATCTCGACCTCGGAGCCGGAGGCGAACAGCGTCGCCTTGGCTTCGCCCTGGGCTGCGACCAATTCGTAGGCGCCGGCCGCGCAAGGGTTGTCGTTCGGTGCGGTGGTACGCAGCTGCGGCAGGTTCTGCCGCGTCAGCGCCAGCACGGTCGGTCCGTCCACGCGGTTGAGCGCGAGCTCCCAGCATTCGGCGACTTCCATCGCATCGCACGGACGGAACACGCGCATGTTCGGAATGGCGCGCAACGCGGACAGATGCTCGACCGGCTGATGGGTCGGGCCGTCCTCGCCGAGGCCGATGGAGTCATGCGTCATCACATAGACGACGCCCGCGCCCATCAGCGCGGCAAGGCGCATCGCAGGTCGCGCGTAGTCGGTGAACACCAGGAAGGTCGCGCCGTTCGGCGCAAAGCCACCATGCAGGAAAATGCCGTTCATCGCCGCGGCCATGCCGTGCTCGCGGATGCCGTAATGAATGAAGCGGCCCTTCGGCGTCTTGGCGGAGAAGGCGGTCGCCGACTTCGCCTTGTTGTTGTTGGATCCCGTGAGGTCGGCGGAGCCTGCGAGGAATTCCATCGGCATCGCGCCGGCGATCACTTCGATCACCGCTTCCGAGGACTTGCGGGTGGCCGCGGTCATCGGCTTCTCCAGCAGCTCCTTCTTGTAGGCGCGCACGGCTTTCGCCAGCGATGCCGGACGCTCGTGGCGCAGGCGGCGCTCGAACTCGGCGCGCTTGCGGCTGCCGAGCTCACCGAGGCGTCCTTCCCATTCCTGCCGAACGGCCGCGCCGCGGCTGCCGGCAGCGCGCCAGGCCTTCAACACGTCGTCGGGCACCGAGAACGGCTCGAGCGAGATGCCGAGATTTTCCTTGGTGGCCTTGAGCTCGTCGGCGCCGAGTGCCTCGCCATGCACCTTCGAGGTGCCGGCCTTGTGCGGCGAGCCGAAGCCGATGGTGGTGCGGCAGGCGATCAGCGTCGGCTTGTTCGACTTCTGCGCGCGCGTGATCGCGGCGGCGATCGCGGCCTGGTCGTGGCCGTCGATCTTCTCTGCGGCCCAGCCCGCCGACTTGAAGCGCTTCACCTGGTCGACGGAATCGGCGATCGAGGTCGGGCCGTCGATCGAGATGCCGTTGTCGTCGTAGAGCACGATCAGCTTGCCGAGCTTCCAGTGGCCGGCCATCGCGATCGCTTCCTGCGACACGCCTTCCATCAGGTCGCCGTCGGAGGCGAGCACATAGGTGTGGTGATCGACGATCTTCTTGCCGAACTCGGCGGCGAGCATCTTCTCGGCGAGCGCCATGCCGACCGCGGTCGAGATGCCCTGGCCGAGCGGCCCGGTCGTGGTCTCGATGCCCTTGGTGCGGAAGTTCTCGGGGTGTCCCGGCGTCAGCGAGTCGACCTGGCGAAACTGCTTGATCTGGTCCAGCGTCATCTCGGCATTGCCGGTGAGGTACAGCAGCGAGTAGAGCAGCATCGAGCCGTGGCCGGCCGAGAGCACGAAGCGGTCGCGATCCGGCCAGGCCGGCGCCGCCGCGTCGAATTTCAGGAACTGCGTGAACAGCACCGTGGCGATGTCGGCGGCACCCATCGGCAGGCCGGGATGGCCCGATTTCGCCTTCTCGACAGCGTCCATCGAAAGGCCGCGGATCGCGTTGGCCATACGGGTGTGATCGACCTGCGTCATGTCTGAAATCCGTCTGAAATGAGGCGCTTGGAGGCGACGTACGCCCGCGCGGGAGGAGCCTGGCGGCCACTGAAGGTCGGGGCTGGGATAGCACCTCGGTTCCGGGAGTCCAAGGCAATCAAACGCCGATTTGGCCGCAAAAGTTGCCTCTGTGGAGATCGGTTTTCTGCGCGGCAGGAACCGGGGGGATCGCCGCGGCCTGCGTCCGATTGATCGGTGCATAGTTTTGCGGCGGCGTTGCGCTGGGCTAGCTTGCTTTGTAAATTTCTGCTTCTAACCGCTTGCCGAACCGAGTCTTTTGCCGGACGGCAAGCCCCAGGAAAAGGCCACTGGGCAAAGGCCGCCAGGTTCCACCGCTGACTCCATGAACGATCGCGTGTCCAACAGTGCTGCCATGACGGAGTCCTCCGCGGTCGAGATCGAGATCGCGACCCGCAGGCTGACGGCGGCGCTCGACGCGCTCGAAAGCGCGGTGGAGCGGCGGCGCGATGCCGATCGCGACGAGAACGAGCTGGCGGCGCGGATCCAGGCGCTGGGCGCCGACCGCTCGCGGCTCGCCGACGAGCTCGACGGTGCGCTGGTGAAGGCGCGCAAGCTGGAGCGTACCAATCGCGAGATCTCCGACCGGCTGGATTCCGCCATCGTCACGATACGCTCGGTGCTCGATACCGGAGAGGACGGATGAGCCACATCAACGTCACCATCAATGGCCGGCAGTACCGCATGGCCTGCGAGGAGGGCCAGGAGGTGCGGCTGCTCAAGCTCGCCGAAACCCTGGAAACACGCATTCAATCGCTGCGCGGAAAATTCGGCGAGATCGGCGATGCGCGCCTCACCGTGATGGCCGCGCTGACCGTCTGCGACGAGCTGGTCGACACCAGCAACCGCGTCCGCGCCCTGGAGCAGGAGCTGACCGAGCTCCGGGATTTCCGCAATGCCGCCGTCGAGCGCGCCCGCATGACCCAGACCGCCGTGGTGAACGCCCTCAACGCCGCCGCCGAGCGGATCGAGAAGTCGACCCAGGTGCTGAACCGCACCGTCGGCAACGGGATCGCGATCGGGTAGAACTCGACGTGGCCGCGCGCCTTACCCTCCCCTGGAGGGGGAGGGTCGATCGCGCGCAGCGCGAGCGGGGTGGGGTGATCTCTCCACACGGGCAGTGTTGGGTGTGGAGAGACCGTCACCCCACCCCGTCACGCGATCTCGCTTCGCTC
>ERZ1034411.19-NODE-19-length-123972-cov-11.233285_pt1 | contig 123972 bp, 127 predicted proteins | sample MGYA00520583_ERZ1034411 | MGnify/ENA primary metagenome ERZ1034411 (study PRJEB33736, sample SAMEA104288481) | Azolla microphylla | place: Ecuador | collected 1982 | study: EMG produced TPA metagenomics assembly of the PRJEB19522 data set (Is there foul play in...
CCAAGGCGCTAAGTCGCTTCCATCGCACAAATCATGGCCATGCAGATACAAGGGGGAGCCTCCGCAGGGACGTTGGCAGTGAGACTCGCGGAAACTCCCCCTCACCGGCCGCGCGTTCCGCGCGTCGGCCTCTCCCCGCAAGCGGGGAGAGGCGAAGAACTACCTCTCCACCTCGAACTTCAGTCCCGCGTTATCCCGCAGCCGCTTGATCAACCTGTGCTGCATCGCCGCGCCCGGGGTCCAGAGACCGGCCGGAACGTCTGTCGCGTCGCGCAGCAGGCAGATCGCGCATTCGGAGATCATCTTCGCGGTGGATGCGTAGCCGGGATCGAGATCGCCCTTCACCGCCGCACGCACCTGACGGCCGTCGGGCGCGATCGCGACATAGAGCAGGTCGTAATGACCGCTGTCGCGCTCTGCCTTCGAGGGGCCCTCACCGGGCTTGAGCGCTTTGGGACCGGTCTTCTCGCTGTTGGCGGCCATGACCAGCTTCGCGTTGGCCTGCCCTTCCTCCCCCGCGCCCGTCAGCACCATCTCGTCGTAGACGAACTCGCGGCCATACGGGAAGCCCATCAGCATGTTGGAGCGATGGACGTTGCGCGTGTTCAACGTCGCCATCGCGAACGGGGCGGACCAGGATTGCAGGTCTTCCTCGAAGACAGGCTTGTTGCCGCGCGGCTGCTTCACACCCTCGAAGCCGGGCGTGAATGCGAAGGGGTCCTTGAGGATCGACACCAAGCTGAGATCTTGCGCGACCGCTTCAAAAGTGACCCTCGCGCTCGCCGAGGTGCCGCCGGAGAACTTCCAGCTGAGGTCCCGCACGCGCCCCTTGACGCGCGGCGCCGGTGCTCCGAACACGCGCCTGGCTTCCTCCTGCACGAAGAACGCACCGAGCTCGAACGGGATGGAATCGAAGCCGCAGGAGAACATGATGCGCGCGCCGCTCGCCTTTGCAGCCGCCTCGTGCCTGTCGATCATCTGCTTCAGCCAGATCGGCTCGCCGCAGAGATCCATGTAGTCGGTGCCGGATGCGACGCAGGCGGCCAGCAGATCGGAGCCATAAAGCTGGTAAGGACCAACGGTGGTGACGACCAGCTTGGCCTGATCGACCATCGCCCGCAGTGACGCAGGATCGGCCGCGTCCGCCACGATGAGCGGCGTATCCTCGGGAGCACCGATCGCGTCGCGAACCGAGGCGAGCTTGTCTTTGCTCCGCCCCGCCATCGCCCAAGTTGGAGACCATGTCGGCGCGCCGTCGCCGACGTAATGCGCGGCGAGGTACTCGGCCACGAGCTGGCCGGTATACCCCGTCGCGCCGTAGACGACGATGTCGAACTTCGCGGCCACGGAGCTCAGGCTTCCACCCTGAACGCCAGCCCCGCATTGTCCTGCAGCCGCTTGATCAGCTTGTGCTGCATCGCTGCGCCCGGCGTCCAGAAGCCGGCCGCAACATCAGTCGCATCGCGCAACATGCAGATCGCGCATTCGGAGATCATCTTCGAGGTCGAGCCGTAGCCGGGATCGCGATCGCCGGTGACGCCGGCGCGGACCATGCGGCCGTCGGGCGCGATCGCGACGTAGAGCAGATTGAACAGCCCGTTCTCGCGCTCTTCCTTCGACGGCCCCTCACCCGGCTTCGGCGCGCTCGGGCCGGTCTTCTCGGCGTTGGCGGCCATCACACGCTTGGCGTTGGCCTCGCCCTTCTCGCCGGGACCGGTCAGAACCATCTCGTCGTAAACGAAGTCCTGGCCGTAGGGAAAGCCCATCAGCATGTTGGAGCGATGGACGTTCCGGGTGTTGATCAGCGCCATCATGAACGGCGCGGCCCAGGAATTGAGATCCTCCTCGATCAGCGGCTTGTTACCCTTCGGCTGCTTCGGTCCGGTGAAGCCCGGCGTCAGCGCGAACGGATCGTTCAGGATCGCGATCAGGCTGATGTCCTTGGCCACGGCGTCGAAGGTCGCCTTCGCGCTCGCCGCGGTGCCGCCGGACAGCGTGCCGCGCATGTCGCGCACACGGCCCTTCACGCGCGCGGCGGGTGCGCCGAACACGCGCTTGGCCTCTTCCTGCACGAAGAACGTGCCGAGCTCGAACGGCACGGAATCGAAGCCGCAGGAGAACACGATGCGCGCCCCGCTCTCCTTCGCCGCCGCCTCGTACTTGTCGATCATCTGCCGCATCCAGATCGGCTCGCCGCAGAGATCGAAATAATCCGTGCCGGTGGCGACGCAGGCAGCCAGCAGCTCTTCGCCATAGAGTTGATACGGCCCGACCGTCGTGATGACGGACATGGTCTGCTCCGCCATCGCCTTCAGCGAGGCGGCGTCGGATGCATCGGCCACGATCAGCGGCGTACTTGCCGGCGCGCCGATGGCGTCGCGCACGGATTTCAGCTTGTCGAGGCTGCGGCCCGCCATCGCCCATTTCAGGGACTTGTCGTCCTTGTAATGCGCCGCCAGATATTCGGCGACGAGCTGGCCGGTGAAACCGGTCGCACCGTAGACGACGATGTCGAATTTCGCAGAGGTCATGACTAGCCTTTACTTCTTTGCGTAACTCACGCCCATGCCGGCACGGACGTCGCTTTGAATGCCATAGGGCGGAATCGGATAGCGCAGGCCGTTCTTGGCCAGCGCTTTCATGCCCTCGATTGCCTTGGCGAGATGCGAAGGCTTCAAGGCCATCAGCATCTCCTCGTCCGGTACGCCGCCATAGCGCCGTTCGGCATAGCATGGCAAGGACAGGCTAGGCTCCCCGGTCTTGAGCGCCCGCCCCCAGGAATCCGCGCATGCGGTCTCGCCGACGACGCCCCATTCGAACTTCTTGTAACCGGTATATTGCAGCCCGTTGATGAGGATGATCATCTGCCCGGGCGTCGCATAGACGAGGCAGATGTCGGGCGGATCGAGCCTTCCGCTCGCGAGCGGACTGACGGCGAGCGCCTGATACTGTCCGAACGGAACCACATCCAGCGCCTCCTGGCGCTTGCGCGCGTCCTCGGCGGTGCCGTGCCAGACCCCGACATAGTTTTCACCGGCAAGCCATTTGTCGTCCTGGGGGCTGAGGCCGATCACCGCGCGGCACTGCGCGCCGACGAGATCATCGGCGGTGATGCCGACGGTCCAGCCCAGCCGCGAGGCCATGCTGACGATCTGGTCGGTGGTGTGGATCGCATTCGGCCGCCGGATCTTCGGGATCGCTTCCATGTCCGCGGCGCGCGCGAACAGCTTCATGCCGATCACGTTCGTCTTCAGCCGCAGCAGGCTGTTGAGATCGGCGACGAGGCCGGCAAGATCGATGCGGTCTGCGCTCTGCTGTTGCATGGCTTCCTCCGGGAGCGGCGCGTTCCGCCGCATGTTCTTGTTTTGCAGTCTTGGTTCTAGTCCTTGGCCGGCCCTGGAAGCAACTCGCCGGTCCGGCCCATCAGACGGTAGGCGACGAGGCCAATCCACTCGCGCACCGCGACTTCGGTTCGGCCGAGCCCGTCGGCGCCCATGTTGGTGAAGGAGAACAGATCGTCACGTCCGCCCATCCGCCAGTCCACCGGATAGGCCTCGACATCGAATCCGGCTCTGCGGAAGATTCCCATCGAGCGCGGCATGTGAAAGGCCGACGTCACCAGAAGCCAGCGCTCGCCCGGCTTCGGCTTCACCAGCTGTTTCGTGAAGATCGCATTCTCCCAGGTGTTGCGCGAGCTCCGCTCCAGGATGAGGCGCTCTTTCGGAATGCCCAGATTTTCCAGGATCGGCGCGGAGTAATCAGCCTCCCTGGCATCGGTCGAGACCAGGTTCGCAGTCCCACCGGTAAAGACGATGCGCGCGTTCGGGTAGCGGCGCGCGAGCTCGGCTGGCGCGAACAGACGATCGGCGGCGTGCGCGACAACAGGCGTGCGATGCGCCGCCGACAGATCGGTGTCGACGGAGCCGCCGAGCACGATGATGCCGTCGGGCGCACCGCGCGCGGCGTCCCACGCCGGAAAGCGCGATTCCAGCGGATAGATCAGGAGATTGCCGAGCGGCGAGAACGCCGCCAGCGCCAGCAGCACCAGCGTGGTGACGGCAAGCTTGCGGCCGAGCGCGGCAAAGCGCGTCGCCATCAGCAGCAGCGAGACGATGCCGAGCTCGACCAGAAGGTTGATCGGCAAGAGCGCGGTGCCGATTGTCTTGGACAGAACGAAAAACAGGGGAGCCTCGCCGCGATGATCGTGCCAGTCTGCGCAGGGCTTGACCCGCCCTGCCATGTTCAGAAATCTTCTTGGAAGAGGATCGATCGCCGGGTCAAGCCCGGCTTGAGGAAAGCGACCGGACGCGCACATGACCCATCACCACCTGCATTCCAGCCCCAAGACCTGCCATTGGGGCTTCTTCGAAGCTGCCCTCAAGCCGGTCCTCACCATCGCGAGCGGCGACGAGGTGACCGTCGACACCATCAGCGGCGGCCCGGACATGCTGCCCGACCGCGACAAGTTTCACATTCCCCCCGAGATGTACGAGGTTCATGCCAGCAACGAGCGCATGCTGCCCGGCCATATCCTCACCGGGCCGATCGCGGTCGAAGGCGCCGAGCCCGGCGACGTGCTCGCGGTGGAGATCCGCGACGTTCAGCTCCGTCAGGATTGGGGCTGGAACATGATCAAGCCGCTGTCCGGCACCCTGCCCGACGATTTCCACGAGACGCGAATCCTCAACATCCCGCTCGATCGGGCGCGGATGACCGGCCGCATGCCGTGGGGCCTCGACCTGCCGCTAAAGCCCTTTTTCGGCGTGATGGGCGTCTCGCCGCCGCCGAGCTGGGGCCGCATCTCCTCGCTGATTCCGCGCGCGATGGGCGGCAATCTCGACAACAAGGAGCTGGGCACCGGGGCGACGCTCTATTTGCCGGTGTTCGTGCCCGGCGCGATGTTCTCCTGCGGCGACGGCCACGGCGTGCAGGGCGACGGCGAGGTCTGCGTCACCGCGATCGAGACCGCGTTGCAAGGCCGCTTCCGCCTGACCCTGCGCAAGGACCTGAAATTCGACTACCCCCGCGCCGAGACGGCGACCCACTACATGACCATGGCGATGGACCCCGACCTCGACCAGTGCGTGGTCCGCGCGCTCAGGGACATGATCGCCCTGATCGGCGAGCGGCGAAACCTGTCGCGCGAGGATGCCTACACGCTGTGCAGCCTGGCCGCTGACCTGCGGGTGACCCAGACCGTCAACGGCTCCAAGGGCATCCATTGCATGATCGAAAAGGCCATCGTGCACGGCTGATCCGGCCCCGCGCCTTCCGCCCTGTCAATGCTCCGCCGCCCCTGGCTAGGTCCTGCGGCGTGCTGAGTCGTGGCTATTTTTCCGTGCGATTCCAACGCTCTGAACGTCAAGCGCAGACTGCATTTGACTTCAGCCCCTGAACCTAAATAGAGTCTTAATCGTTACTTTTATGTACCTGCGTATGAGGCTAGCGTTCGGACCATGGCCACCGAAAAAGCCGAGACTGACCGTATTCCCGTAACCTTGGCGCTCTCGACCATCACCTACCTGGAGAAGTTGGTGAGACAGGGCACCCACGGCACCAGCGTTCCCGGCGTCGCACGGACCTTGATCGAGGAAGGCATCCGTCTCGCCATCAAGGACGGGCTTTTGTCGATCCGCGACAATGGCAGGACGTGAGCGCGCGCCGGTGCGTGAAGCGGACGGATCTCGCGAGGCGGATGGCCGACATCTGCAACCTGGGACCGTTTACAAATGCCTGTTCTCTCACCCACCTGGACCGACGAACGAATTGAACTTCTGAAGCAGCATTTCGAGGCCGGCCTCTCCTGCCGCGAGATCGCCGCCGACATCGGCGTCAGCCGCAACGCCGTGATCGGCAAGCTGTCCCGCCTCAATCTGACGCGTGGCCGGACCGTCGACGACCGCAAGGTTCAGGACAGAAGCTCAGCGCCGGCAAGGGTGCGGGCCGTGCCGCGGCTGCAATACGAGATGCTCGCCTCGATCTATGGCGAGACCGATGCCCCCGTGGTCGCAGGTCCCATCGACGAGGCCAATCGCTGCTCGCTGCTGGAGCTGGCCGAGAACCGCTGCCGCTGGCCGATCTCGACGCCGGGCGCCGAGGATTTCTGCTTCTGCGGCAATTCCGCGCCCGACGGCCAGTCCTACTGCACCGGCCACAGCCGCCTCGCCTACCGGCCGAATTCGCGCGCCCGAATGATGCGGGGCTAATCGTCTAGCGTTGGGTGTCCGCGTCGCTCCAAAACGCTGCGCCGCCCAACAACGAAAAACCTCCGGCGGGGCATCACCGGAGGTTCTTGGAGGCTTAGCATCAAGGCGGAAACCGGCGCCTATGATCAGCCAAACATACATGAGTAACTCAGGTAAGTAAACAAGTAAAAGCCGGCAGAATTGCATTGCTCTTATCTGCTGTCCGACGAAGGGCCGGCGCGAAGCCCGCCCTCTCTCGACAACGCCCCCGGCGGGTTCAAGCCGGGGGCGTCCGTCATGTCGCGATGACCTTACCAGTTGCGCTGAGCGCGGAGCAGCAGCGTGAAGCTGTCCTGATCCTTCAACTCGTAGACCGCGGCGGGTTTGGCCGAGCCGGCAACGGCCGGCGCGGCGACCGTACCAGAGTACTTCTGATCGATACGAGTCCAGTTGAAATCACCCGAGAAGGTCAGGTTCTTGACGGGAGTCCAGCGGGTGATCACGCCGACCTGCGCAATGTCAAAGTCCGGATTGCAGGTGCCAGTCAACGCCAGAGCGGTCATACCGGCACTACCGCAGATCAGCCCCTTGGCAGTCGAGCTGTAGCGGACCGCACCGTATGCACCGTACAGAGCGCTGTTCCAGTACGGGTTCCAGTTATGCGTGTATGCGCCACGCATACCGTAGGTCGTGGTCAGCTCCATGCCAGTGCCGGTCGCGTAGACCGCATCGGACACACCGGCGAAGCCGACGCTCTGATAGGCACCGGCACCTGCGCCGCTGTACATCGAGTAACTGGTATTGGCGAGGCTCTGGAAGTTGTAGCGGCTCGCACCCTCGGTGTAGACGCCCTGGATGTTGATCTGGTCACCCGCACCAGTCGGGATGTTCTTGATCGACAGGGCCAGCGCTGCGGCCCACCCCCATTTGTCCGACGCGTGCCCAGTGACTTCGGTGGCTCCGTAGTAACCGGCGTGGTTGTCGTGGGCCGCCACCGATGCCTGGAACAGGCCCCAAGCCTGATCGACGCGGACCATGCCGACGATGTCGGGAGCGCGGGTACCGCCGATCGCGTTGGACCCGTAAGCACCGCCGAGGATTCCGCCGGCCGTCGCGCCAGTTGCGTTCCAGATGTTGGTCTGGCCATAGGCAACCTGATCCTGCGCCGAGATCGCCGCCGTCACGCCCTGACCGAAGTCGGCCGTATAGGTCAGCTGGTTGACGCCGGTCACGCTGCCACCGCCACCGACGAGACCGTCGAAATTGTTGCCGGGATAGTTGGTCCAGGGCGCGTCGAACTGCGACACGGACTTACCCATTGTGAAGCCCGCGAACTGGATGAACGCGTAGTACACACCGAGTGAACCGCCGGCGATGCCGCCATCAGACGGGTTGCCGACGCCACCAAAGCCGCCCGACTGGGCGGCGCCCGAGTAGACCGTGGTGCCCGTGCCGGAGCCGGTGCCGGTGTAGCTGCCCGAGGTCCAGGTGAACACCGCATCGAAATAGGTGCGGACGACTCCGTACTCGGTTGCGGTGCGCGTGTCGATGTTCAAGTCCGCGCGGGAGCGCATGGAGTAGTCGTTGGTCAGCCGGTTGTGAGCACCGGCCACACTGCTGAACTGACCGTTGTAATGGCCGCCCGAGTTGAGCGCGACTTCAGCGCGCAGATAGCCGCCAAGCTTGACGCACGTGTCGGTGCCCGGGATGTAGTAGAAGCCGGCGCCGTACAGCGAGCAGATCCTGACGTATTCAACCGCCTTCGCTTTGACGGGCAGATCGGCTGCCTGCGCTCCACCCACGGCGATTAGACCCGCCGCTGAGCCGAGCAAAAGGCTCTTTACCAATTTCATAGTAACCTCCAAGTTTTCATCACGGCGAGGCGGGCCGTAGCGCCCCCCAGTCCCCGCCTCTCAAATCCGCCCAGCCGCTTCGCGCATCCGGACCACCCACTTGACGCGAGTGATCCGGGCGACCGCCTGCAACGGAACGGTCGAGAATTCCCCCCACCGTCGATGAAATTATGCATCCAGCCATTTGCTAAGCACAATAGCTGATCAAGTAAGCTTTCTAATTCGCTTCTCCGCTGTGTCTCCACGGCAACAACAAAGATGACGTAGTCGGCTGAGTGCGTCATATATGTCGATTTTACAACGGTGGCTTCGCACTGCTCTTGAAACAGATCAGACTTGCGTAAAGTATGGCCCCAATGGCAAGAGCCGGTTCACGGGAGTGACGCTGTGTCCGCGACGAGGAAAGAAGGAGCGCGAATGCGCTCGATCGGCAACCTGGATATCATCCGGCGTTTCACCTGGGAGATATCGTCGATCAACATGCACCTGGAGGAATTGCGGCAGTTCTGGGCGAAGACGCTCGGCATCAGCGGCCCGCAATGGCTGATTCTGATGGCCATCTCCGACCTCGACAAGGACGACGGCATCCCGGTCAACGTCGTCTCCAAGCTGCTGCACGTGGATCCGTCCTTCATCACCACGCAGTCCAAGCTGCTGGAGAAGAAGAGCCTGCTGCGCCGTCGCCCCTCGCCGACCGACGCCCGCGTGGTGCGGCTGTCGCTGACCGACAAGACGCAGAAGCACATCGCGAGCCTGAACGAGCAATACAAGACGATTCGCGAATTCGTCTTTCAGGAGTTCGACGAGAACGAGCTGACGGAGTTCACGGCAAAGCTCGCGACGCTGAAGAACCGCCTCGAGAAGGCCTGCGTCCGGATCTCGCTCGACTTCGACACCTGAGATCCTGGTCAGATACGCCGGGCAGCGGCACCGAGCCGCGATTCGAGCCAGTCGAAGATATATTCGTTGGCAAGGCTCGGATTGTCCGCATGGGACTGCGCCGCCCCGGTCTCGGCCGCGGTGAACACCTTCAGCATGACGTCGGACGCGCCGTGCCGCGAGCTCTGGACGATCTGGCGCGCCCGGTCGGCCTTGAGCCAGCCGTCCTCGCCGAGCGTGATCAGCACCGGACAGTCGGCGCTCGAGGCCATCAGCGGCGCATGCGGCACCGGCACGACACCGACGTCGCTCAGCGCGAATCGGCTGGCAAAGAACGCCCGCTCGTGCAGGTCCCAAAGACCGCCGTCGCAGACGGCGGCGGCAAGCCGCGGCTCCTGCAGCACCGCGCGTGCCACGAAGGACGAGCCCCAGCCATCGGCGATGATCCCGACCCGCGCGAAATCGACGTCGCTGCGCGCTTCCAGATGGTCCATCACGCAGGGAATCGCGCTCTCGAGATCTCCGCGCCGGAGCAGCACGTCGATGTAGTCGTCGCGCTGGTCGCCGAACAGGTCGAGCGCCAACATCGAGAAGCCCCGCTCGCGCGCATGCGGCACGAGCTTGTACAGGAACTCCTCCTTGCGGTGACCGGGCTCGCCGATGCAGATCACGGTCGGCGCCCGCACGCTTCCCGGAGGTGCCGGCAGGAAGTAGCCCTGCAACGCATGTCCGTTGAGCCAGGGGATCGTCACGACCTCGCCGGCGGGGCTGCGCGCTGAAAGATAACGGCGCGCGCATTCCTGCATCGCCAGCACGGCGACCCAGCGACGTTCGTCGGCCTGGTCGAGCGGCATCGCCGCGGCACCATAGTAGTTCATGGCGCGCAGCCAGTTGCGCTGGGCGCTCGCCATGTGGCCTTCCGCGAAAGCGGCCTCGGCGCGCTGACGGTTGGCTTGCGCCAGCCGCTTCCACTCGCGGTGCCAGGAGCGGTCGTCGCCGCGCTTGAGATGCCGCGCGATCATCAGGCATTCGGCGATGGTGGCGCCGCCCTCCTGCGCCGCAGTCAACAGCCGCGTGAATTCAGCGGAGATGTCCTCTCGCTCCGGGCAAAGGGTCCAGTCGTTGGAGAGGCATGCGGGTATCATTGGGAGCTACGCTCTATCTCGCGTTACCCCTGATTGACTAAACCATTTCAGTTCGCCGACCAAGCAGCCGTGCACTGAATGAGAGCCGCTCGAGATCACCATCGCTTGAACGATGAGCCGTGACGCATGCATGACATTCCAATTCGGCATGCAGGCCTGAACATCGGCAAGAACATTGGCAAAAACATTGGCAGGAGGTGGCACGCAAAATCAGCGGCGCACCTCTTGTCATGATGATGATCATACCTACATGAGCGCGCCGCGCGACCATGCCGGCCCGGCGGCTCAACCGAGCCGCCAGCCGACTTCCTGCGTGAAGCTTTCGTAGAAGGCGCGGTCATAGGCCTGCTCGGGCGTCGCGCGCACGCGCTCGTCGAGCCGCTTGGCGTCGTCACCGACGAGGATGCGCCAGCGCTCCGCCTTCACCCCGTCGAGGATGATCTTCGCCGCTTGCGCGGCCGTGGTCGGCGCATCCTCCAGGAAGCTGCGGGCGCGCTCGGCGAACACCGCCTGGATGTCCTCGTCCGACATCTTGTCGGCATCGGGCACGCCGGCCGCGACCATGCGCTTGCGCGTCAGCGCGACCTCGTCGGGGTTGAGGCGCTCCGATCCATCGGCGCTCTGCACCTTGCGCGAATTGGAGACGATCGAGGTGCCGATGTGGCCGGGCATCACCACCGAGCATTTGACGTGCGGCGCGTGCAGGCGCAAATCGTTGATCAGCGCTTCGGTGAATCCCTTCACGGCGAACTTGGCGGAGCTGTAGGCCGTGTGCGCCTGGCCCATGCCGATGGAGGCCCAGAAGCCGTTGACGCTGGCGGTGTTGACGATGTGCGCCTCGTCGGCGGCGACCAGCATCGGCAGGAAGGTGCGCACGCCGAGATAGACGCCGCCCCAGCAGATGTTGAAGGTGCGCTCCCACTGCTCGCGCGTGTTGGTGAACAGGCTGCCGCCGCCGCCGATGCCGGCATTGTTGAACAGCAGGTGGATCCTGTCCGTCTTCTGCTGCTCGGCGAGCTCGTCGCGAAAGCGCTTCAGGTGATCCTCGATCGCGACGTCGGCGACGTGCGTCGTGACGCGCAGGCCCTGCGGCAGCTTCTCGACCTCGCAGAGCCGCTTGGTCTCCGCCATCGCGGCTTCCGAGACGTCGCACATCGCGACGTTGCAGCCCTCGGCCACGAGCTGCCGCGCGAGCTCGCGCCCCATTCCCGTGCCGCCGCCGGTGATGACCGCGATCTTTCCTGCGAAATCCTTCATGGGACTTTCGGCCCCTCCCTTGTCGGTATGTTTCTTCGTCGCCGCGCCGCCAGCGGGCGCGCGCGCGAAATGTAGCAGCGCCGCCTCCGCAAATGAAAGAGATCGGCGATGCCAGCGTTATTTCGGCACGCGGATTATCCGGCATGCGAGGCTATCGTATGTGAGGCAGCCTCGCCCGCAACGCATCCTTCGAAACGCCCGCCGCTGGGGGCCCTCAGGATGAGGGCAGAGGATGCGGCGCCAATTTTCAACTCGCGACAACGCCACGTAGCCTCATCCTGAGGGACCGCTGAAAGCGGTCGTCTCGAAGGACGAGGCGCTTGCTCAGTCGTCGGCGGCAATCGCCGTCGGGAGGCATACTGGCCCTGCGCGGAGCCGTACTTCCCCGGTTCCCGTATTTGACCGGCTTCGGTTTAGGGGCAATTTTTTTACAATCCGAATCGTCAAATGGACTCCGGACGCTGGGTCGAGTCGGCCAGGCCAGCGTGTTGTTTGCGTGTCACAGGCTCTGGCACTCCGCTTGCATCCTCTTCGTGGTCTGCAACTACCGATGAGGTGACAGGAATGTTCGTGACCGTCGTAGCCGTGCTCTGCCGGCTTAGCGCAGCTAGCTCAGGCAGTTGCGTCGAGGAAATCGTGACCGACAGCAACATGACGCCCGAGATTTCGATGATGCAATGTGCGGTCGGCGCACAGGCACCCCTCGCGAAATGGATGGGCGAGCATCCGATCTATCACGCCAATTGGCGCCTGGATCGGTACAAATGCGTGCCCGGCCATTACGAGATCAAGGGCCACGCCTAAGGCCCCGCAAAACTACTGATACGCACTAGCGTATCCGAGGAAACGCCCCGGAGGCCGCCTCCGACGGGCCGCACCGCGCCAGTCGCAATGAGACGGCGCGCGTCCTGTGACATCGCTCACACGCCCCCTTTCATCACGCCACCGCCCGCAAGATCATCGCCCGCGCGCGCCGTCCCTCCGGCGTCGGCATCAGCGCATAATTGTGCGGCTGGTCGCGCAGCAGATGCAGCTCCACCGGTACACCCACCGCCCTCGCCCTTGCCGCGAGGTCGACGCTGTCGGGATAGAGCAGATCGCGCGTGCCCGAAAAGATCGTCATCGGCGCCAGCGCGCGGAAGGCGCCGTTGAGTGGGCTGACGAAGGGATGGCCGATATCGAGCGCGCCGGCATAGAGATGCCCGGCCTCGACGATCCCCGGAATGTCCTGGAGCGGATCGCGCCTTGCGATCTCGACCTGCTCGGGACGGCTGACCGAGGCGTCGGCGGCGGGCGAGATCAGCATCATCCGGTCCGGCTGCCGATGCCCGCGATCGCGCAGCCATTGGCACGCGGCAAGCGCGAGCCCCGCGCCGGCGGAGTTGCCGACCACCGTCACCTTCGCGGGCCCCGCGTCTTCCAGCAGCATGCGCAGGATCTCCGCTGTCGCCGGCACCACATCCTTCGCGGTGGCGCGCGGCGCCAGCGGATAGATCGGCACGACGCAGACGACGTTCGCCTTGCGCGTCATCTCGCCGACGAAGCGCCAATGCGCCGGCACGATCTCGTTGATGTAGCCACCGCCATGCAGGAACATGACGAAGTTGCAGCCTTCATGGCCCGAGGACGGCGCAGTGTAATAGACCGGCCATCCGCCCATCTTCGTCAGCGTCGCCTCGACGCCGCGGCCGAGGTTCGGCGGCTCGAACGTAACAGGCTGCAAGGCGAGCTTCTGCACATGCGCCTGCACCGCTTCGGCGGATGCGAGCTGCTGCTTGTAGGGGAGCTGTGCCAGCAGCGCGTTGAACAGCCTGCTCTGCAGGCTCGGCCCGGGCTCGCGGCTCCGCGGTGCGCACATGACAGGACAAAACTGCAAGGCCGACACAAGTCTTGCGACGCTCATGGTCCCCTCTCCGCCGGGCTTTCGCATCCATATGGCGACGAAGACGCTTGCCGGAAGGTCGCCATGGGGCAATATAATGCGAGCATTCGCTCGCTTTTCCTACTCGCATTCGGATCGCAACGCCATGGCGCGCACGCCGCCGACAAAGCCTCGGAAAAACGCCCTGCAGGCGCGATCACGCGCCACCGTCGACGCGCTGGTCGAGGCGACCGCTCGCATTCTGGTGCGCGACGGCTTCGAGAAGACCAGCACCAACCGGATCGCGGAAGTCGCCGGTGTCAGCGTCGGCTCGCTCTACCAGTACTTTCCGAGCAAGGAGGCGCTCGTTGCCGCCGTGATCGACCGTCACAACGAGGAGATCATGGGCATCGTCCGCACGGCGCTGACCGAGGTCGCTGACCTCCCCGTCGACAAGGCGGTGCGCAACCTCGTCACCGTCGCGATCGAAGCCCACCGCATCAACCCGAAACTGCATCGCGTGCTCGCCGAACAGATCCCCCGCACCGGCCAACTGAAGGACGTCGAAGCCTTCAACCGCGAGATCCAGGCCCTCGTGCGCACCTACCTCGAAAGCCGCCGCAAGGAGATGCGCAAGGTCGACCTGGATGTCGCAACTTTCATCTGCGTCAGCGCAATCGAGTCGGTGGCGCACAACACGGTGCTGAATGGGGCGGAGATGCTGTCGGAGAAGATGGTGAAGGTGCTGGTGGACGAGACGACGAGGTTGGTGGTGGGGTATTTGAGGTAGAGCAAGCAGCTTGCCCATCGACGAACATCTCTCACCAACCCGTGATGCCGTCAGTTCGAACCGGGCTCCGGCGCGTCAATACAGATTGAAAGGGCAGGCATGGAGACTTGATCATGTCATTTCGAAATTGCTCGATAGCGGCCGCCCTGTCTCTTGTCGTGATCGGAATTCCTCAACTCGCCTCAGCCTTGCCGAAACAGGGCACGGGAAAATGTCGCTGCACCTGCGTTGCGCCGAGCGGGATGGGCGGTCAGATCTGGGGCGACAACATCTATAGCGCCAGCGGTTTCTCGTGCGGCGCCTTCACCGGCAAGACCTGCACAGTCGACAATCCAAACACCGGCGGAGTTGCGACTGGCGAGATCATCGGCTGCGAAGCGGCATCGGCATCACGACGCTCAGTCATTATTTTCAATCCCATCACCGGCGGTCAGCTCGTGCCCTCGAAGCGCTGAGCCCAGTGCTTCCGAGTTGCGACAATGGTGCACTTGTTTCGGTCGAGACGGTCCCGCGAGATCGTTGGGGTGTGTTAGATTGACTAAGTGCACTGGTGCAGTCCAGCACTGTCACCGTGATTCCGGTGTCCACACAATGGGAAGACCCTATCGAGCGCACTGATCGAGCATGCCGACAAGCTTCGGCCTGCCGCCCCCAACGCTCATTCCCTCGAACCCGAGGAATATGGGTGCCTCATACGAGAATTGCACCGCCACGCCAACATTCTCTCCCTTGCGAAGAGCGGCTGTTTCCTTTTGCGACAGAGGGTATGTGACATTGAACAGCCCGTTTTGAATCCGCTTGGACTTCGGACTCAGTCGATACACCTGCCCGTCGATCAAAAGAGAATGAGCGGCCATATTCATGAGCTCTGTGTCCCTACGAAGAGCATCGAAGATAGCGATCAAGAATGCGCGGCGCTTTTCGCAGTAGAGGATGAACTTGTTGATTCCGGATTCCTCGGTTGTTCGCTGTCCCTTCAGATAAAGTTGTCCGTCCGTACTTTCGATTGTCCAGACAGGTCGGGTCCGCCCGTTATTGACGACATTCAACCGTTCCAAAGTCGCCTTGTCGATTTCCTGCATCCCGTCAGGGCTCGCGGCGGCGCTCAACGTGAAAAGATCTGGATCAACATCCATCGAGCGCATGTATTCGACTGCCAGAGCGGAGATGACCTGAGCAGTCCCTTCAACGCGATCATCGGCCCGCACCGACTTGAATTGGTGAACGCCGTATCGGGAGCTCTGTCTTAAATATCTGAATTGACCGCCCAAATAGGCGTATGCGCACGCGCTGTAGCAGCCGCCCTCATCAATATCGGAGGACTTCGAGGAGAAAGGTGATTTCCGACCGACATCGGTAGAAAAGCCATATTTCCGAAACAGGCGGCCGAGTTCTAGTCCCGCAGCCAAGCTTCCGCCGGGAGAGTTCAGATAGACAATAGACCGGTCGGGAATACGATTCTGCGTTACATATCGCTCAAACCGCTGGGGTGCGTCCGGATCGATGTCTCCGTCCAAGAAAACGAACCACCGATTGCCCGCTATCTCAATGGGTAACTCCGGCGGGAATCCCTTTACGGTCATGTTCGATTGCGCGTCCGCTGATCCCGACTGAAAAGCCAACAAGAGAGCGAGCGTGTAAATCGTTCGCCTCACCATGGCTGTCACAAGCTGCGCCATCGATTACATTTCCTGCCCCAAACGCCACAAGGTAGCGTGCGAGCACAGGCCGCCGCTACACCTTTTGGTAGAAGCAGGTTGGTAGAAGCAGGCCTCACGCACGACAAATCGATTCGGAAAATGACATCCAATCAATGACATCGCTACTGTGCATGGGGTTGTTTTCGAGCATTTTGGTTTGCCGACCATCTAAACAGCCACCGCTGCCGACCGTCGCGCACGCATCCTCGGCCAGCGCGCGCCCTACGCCCCGGCCCATCCACCCGACAGATCATTTGGAAAAAATGGTCGGAGCGAGAGGATTTGAACCTCCGACCCCTAGTCTCCCAGGCACGGGCGCTGGCTGCAGCATTTATCAAGCCTTCCAATAGGTTATCCTGCCTTGACGGCAGGTATTCGGGACCTTTTTCGGGACTTCTCCCGGTTTTCCTGCATGGCCTCGATCGCGCCCGCGATCTCGTCATCCAGGACGTGAGCATATTTGAGCGTGGTCCTAATGTTGCGATGGTTGAGCGCCTTCTGGACCAGCTTGAGGTTCCGACTGTCGCGAAGGAGTTTCGTCGCGAAGTCGTGACGCTTGTCGTGGAACCGGAAATCCTCCACCCCCGACCGCGCACGATGGCGTTTCCATTCGGTCTTGAGACCACTGTACGTGACAGGGTAGCGGGCTCCCTTGGAGAGGTGGCGACGCTTCTGGGTTCGCTTGGCCACGTAGGTGAAAACAAACTCCTCGTGGTGCCCGCGAAGCGGCCAGAGGATACTCCTGATCAGCGGCGTTATCCGGACTACGATCTTGCGGCCACCCTTTCCGGCCTTGATGATCTGTCGGGCATCCCAATCGACTTCCGACCACCTCAGCAAGCATTCGCGCAAGCGAACGCCTGAGGCATCCGCGAAATTCATGATCGGCCGGTAATCGTCCCGGCCAGCGGCATCCAGACGATCTAGCTCGTCCGCCTTCAGCTCCCTAACCCGCTCCTCCGGCTCGTCCAGCATGTGCTTCGGCCAGTCCGGTTCAGCGTCAAATTTGACGTTCCAAGCCTTCGCCCTGGTGAAGAGCTTTTTGAGCACCTCGGTGGTGCTGCGATTCACCGTTGCCGAAGCGACCAAAGGCGCCGGCGGAGCACCCTTCGGCGGCGGGTTCTTCCGGTGCACCGTCCGGCGATGTGCCCGCCGCCATGCCACCAGCTTGGTAACGTCGTCATCAGTGATCTCATTGATCAACTTGTCCGGGCCGAAATAGGAGATCAGCCTGGCAAGGTCGCGTTCGGTGGTATCCGCACCAACATGATACTGACCCTTCTCAAGCCAATACCGATCGGCAACGTCGTCGAGCCTCAAAGAGACGGCAGTCCTGCCGGCGACTTCAAGCTCTTTGCGCGCCGCGACCTTCCTCAACCGCTCGAATTTTTCTGCTTCTCGCTTGCCAGCATGGCCCGTCGAGCCGTGAAACCGATGACGTTTGATTTGGAAGTCGTAGTGGTAGAACGGCGAGCCTTTGGGGCGGTAGACGGACACGGCACGTCTCTCCTGGTCCGACGGGAAATGAACTCTTCAACGAACTCCGGGGTGTAGCGCCGGCGCTTATTCTTGCCGCCGCGACTCAAATCGACGTAGCGAATCTCACCAGCGTCCGCATAGCCATCCAAGGTTTTTACAGAGACCTTCAGCCGCTCGGCGACCTCTTTGGGAAACAGCAAAATCATGCGCGTTCCCCCTCGCCTGCGATCGCCTTCAAGCGATCGAACACGGGAGAGATCAAGTCGGAATGACTGATGAAGATAGCGGCCTCACCATCGCGAGGCTCAATGAATTCGATCTCTTCGACAGTGATCGCCGTGCACAAAGCGTGGCTGAACCAAATCGCCAGCCCCTTAGGTTCGATTTCGCCGCTGTCCACCACACGCTGAAAGACCGGAAGCGCCTGGGAAGCCGCACATACCGCAAAACGCGGCGAAATTCCGATACTCGTGAGCCTGGTCACCAGGTGAACTGCGAGAACCTCAGCGAGCGTAAAGGCAGTCCAGCCGCCAAAACGGCCTGGCTTGCTTAGCAGACCATTCCGATTTCGCCACGAGCGAAGTGTTTCAGCAGAGCAGCCGACCGCGCTGGTGACAGCAGCTGAGTAATATCTGTCGCTTTTCAAAGCCAAACATCTCGATCTCCAGACGATTTGTTGGCATCCACCCGGCGAATCAGCCGGAGCTTCCGTCTTCATTCTCCAACATCTCGATCTGCACCCGATCTGTTGGCCACACATCCGCGCTGCCCTAACGGCGGATTGGAAGGTCGGAGTTGCCCAAACTCCGCAATGAACTTCCACTCGCTTTCATGCCCTGATTTGCGAAACGACGCAAGAAAAACGATCTTCCGCGAAATTTTCAGCTGAGGAAAAGCCCGCGCAGCGCCGCCGCGACCCGGGCCGCTTCAACTCCTCCAGCCGCTACCATCCGAAGCCTCACTCCTGCGTCCGGCAGCCAAGACGCCCGGCCGCCGCGAGATGCCTACGGGCCCGTGCGACAGGGTCATTTTTCTTGAGTTCCCCCAGCTCATGCTCGAGCCGATCGAGCCAAGGGCCGTATTGCGGACCGTGCTGAACGATCACTTCGGAAACAAGGCTGATCGCGGAGAGCAGCCATTCCTCTGTGAAGCGACTCGCTGAGCGAGGTGCCATCGGCGTCATAAATCGGTCACCTCTTGTCGCACTCGATCCGGCCGATCAACGCGCATTCCCGGCGCCAGCGCGATCTTCTCGATGATCTTCAGTTTCAGATGCAGGCCGTGACCGTCGCCGTATTTCGGCTTCTTGGTGTCATGGCCCATCAGCTCGTCCTTGAGCTCGTCCGTGGCCGCGGTCTCGCGCAGCCGGTCCTTGAAGCCGTGCCGCAGCGAATAGGCCGTGTGCCGCTCGCTCTCGCGCAAGCCGTGCTCCTCCAGGAACTTGTTCACCGCGGCCGAGAAGGCATCGCCATTGTCGCGGTAGCGCGGGAAGCCGTCCGGGAATTGCCGCATCGCCTCCAGCGAGATGCCGACCAGCGGGATGTCGCGCCAGGAGAACTCGGTCTTGAGCACGCGCTCGTCGGGACGGACCTGGATGTGCGGAATGTTGGACTCGAGGTGAATGTGCGCCGCGCGCAGGTTGATGATCTCTGAGGGTCGCGCGCCGGTGTTGATCATCACCAGCAGCGCGGCGCGCTCCTCCGCGTTCATGGCGTCGAGGCGACCTGGCGCCAGCAGGCGGTTGACGATCCACCACGCCGAGAACGGCGGCCGCGGCCGCGAGCCTTCGCCTTCGAGCCGCAGGCCAGTGAACACCGGCTCGAGCTGCAGCCGGTGCCGGCGCGCCACAGCCGTGAGCATGCCGGTGATGTGGGTGAGGTTGCGGTTGGCGGTCTCGGCGACCACCTGGCCATCGACCACGCGCTCGGCCCAATGATCCATGAATAGCAGGGCGTCGTCGCGGCTGATGCGGTCGATCGCCTTGTCGCCGATGATCTCGGTCAGGCGCGCGATCGCGCGCAGCTTGCCGTTGCGCCATTTGCGCCGCTGGTTCTTCGAGAACCTCGCCAGCGTGGTTTTCTTCGCCACCTCGAACTCGCCGACCAGGCCGGAGAGCATGATCTGCGGCAGCGGAACGCCTCCAAGGACGGCCGCGACGGTTGCGCCGTCATGGCGTCGCGCGCCCACCGCTAGCACATCGAGCCGGCGGATGATCTGCTCGGCGCTCTCCTGCGCGGCGATCTCGGCCGGCTTGTAGTCGAGATGCAGCGTATTCGCCCTGCGGCGCGCTTCTTCGACGTCAAGAAGGGCCTTGCGCGTCCCTGCGCCGGCGGCGAACTGCCATCCCGCTTCCAGATCAAGATCGATTTCGCGGGCAATCCGCGAAGCCTTCACTGCGCTGCGATCATGAGCGACCCTGATACCGGTGGAAATCCGAATGTTGATCCGCGGCTCAACCGTCGCAAATTTCGGAGGCCGGCGCCGAACAAAGTACCAGACGCCATCGCGGTTTGTCAGTCGTCTCGATCTCACCGCGGCCGGGGCACGCCGTTGGTGTCGAGAACCCTGAAGCGCTTCTTCGATTGTGCTCATACTTCGTCGCTCAAGTTCAGAAATGGCCCAGCACCGCCCACACCGCCGCCACTCTCTGTGACGGCGGCGCGGCGTTCCCGCAGCAAAGTTCAGGCCCGACCTTCCAACGCCAGCCTTTCGACAGGCTCGCCGGTCAGATCGGCAATCAAACCGTAGATCAGCCTTGCATCCGTGCAGCCGCAGCCGCCAAGCTGATCTCTTGGGTCGCCATTCCAAATCGACCGGTAGAGGACGCGGGCCTTCGCTTGAACGCCCTCGAGCGAGCTGGCGCGGAGCTGCAGCATCTTCTGCCACATGGCACGCAGATCTTCGTGCAGCTGCTCCGAACGCTTGTCGAGCTCGTCGACGCGTAATTCGCGCCTCAACTCCTCGAGATCGAGCTGCCAGCGGTCAAGCGCGGCGACCAGTTCGTCGGCCCTGGCCTGCCCCTCGTGATCCTGGACTTCGCGCCAGAGATGAGCACATTGAGGAAGCGGGCGGCGATCTTTATCAAAGCGGTGGCTCTCGTCGCGCTCCCACTCCTCGTCTGTGCCGACGAAATCCCAGCGCATCAGCGGCTTGCCTCGCAGCTTTTCGATATCCGCATCGAGGCACCAGAGCCGGCCACGCCGCTGCGCCTGATAGGGATGCTCGACCTTGAGATCGACTTGCTCGACGTCATAGGTCACCGGATCGTCAGGACGCCAGGCGAGCTCTGAGGGGCGCTCCGGCATCTGTTCATAATAGGCCTCCCAGGCGGCTTCGCTGGCCTCGCAGGCTCGCTGGTAGGCCGGCTGAACGCTCTCGACGCGCGCCGCCAGCTCAACCAACCGTCGATCGTCTGGCGGAAGTTGGTCGAGCGAATGAGCGATCGAAGGGGTCGCGACGATGGGCAGGACGGCAACGCTGTTCATGAATACTCTCCGAGATACGCTTACGCCCGCCTCACGCGCGGGCGAGCCATGGTCGCACCGCGATACGTCGATTTTTTGGGTCATGGGGTCAGGTCCAGTTTTAGGCTTCTCACAGCCCCGCCGGTGACAGACCGGCAGCCGGGGGGTGAGAACCAGCCTGGACGACTGGTCGGCAGCGCTTTTAAGCCTTGCGGCTCTGGACATGACGCACCGCCCCCGGCCATAATGGCCAGGTGGCGCGCCCGCCAAGGCGCTCCCAAAAGCGCCATAGGAAACCCGCCAAGGTCTCCTCCGCGCGCATTTCAGCGGCCCCGCCAAGGGCCGCCATAGTCCAAGTCCGGGTTCTCACACCCACGGGCAGATTCTATGATTTGTGACCGGTTGCCAAGCCCCTTTGGGGCCAGTATCGGCATGCCGCCTTCTCATCTGACCAGGTGAACCCATGACGAGAGAGCCACGCGGCCGCGCGCCGGCCTCGCCGGAGCGTCAACGCGTCAAGATCGCGGAAGCGGTTTCGATCTTGGGCTTGGAGGCTCGCACCATCCGGGACATGGCTGCGCGCGGCCAGATCTCCGGTGCGGCCAAGCCAAGAGGAATCTGGACGTTCGATCGCGACGGGCTGCAGCAATACCTTCGAGATTGCGAAGCGGAGGTGCAGCAGAGGGCGGAGAGCCTGCAAATCAACCGGGTCGCTCCCGCCAGGCCAACCAACACAAGGCGCCCACGGCCGCTGCACGCCGATAGCATCAGCGCCGTGATCGAAAGATTGCGGAAGCTCGCGAAGGCTAGGCCGGACGAGTGACGGCGAGATCGGTAAATCCCCTGCGTCGCACTGCGAAAGGTCCAAAGGCCGGAGTGGAACGGCTTGATCACGCGCCCTAGTTGCGCTTGGATGCACGCTTTAGGTCTTGGGGAGACCACAATGCGTATTTCAGCGATTTTGGCGCTCTGTGCGCTGCTGGGCGGCTGTGTCACCGGTGGAGACACCGTCGCCTTCCGAGCTTCCAACCCGCAGCAACAGACGATGATGCGCGACGGGCAGCCCGCCTTGGTATCACGGCAAAAAAGCTCGCTGGTGCTGGTCCGCCCCGCAGCTCGGCAGCTCCAGGTCAACGGCAGGCCGGTGTTCGTCGTCGGCATCAATAATCTCGGCCGGCAGCCGGTCGACTTCCGCGTCGGCCAGGTCGAGGCCTCGCAGCACGTCGCCGGCTCCGACTTCGAGATGAAAGTTGTCACCTATGAAATGCTGGTCCAGGAGGAAAAGAACCGGCAGGTGGCGGCCGCCCTGCTCACCGGCATCGCGGCCGGCGCGAACTCCTACAGCGCATCCCGAGCCGGATACGGCCATTACACGACGCCCAGCGGCCGCACCGGGACGTTCTACAGCCCGACCGCGGCAGCGATCGCGCAAGGCAACGCAGCCGCCCAGAACGACGCCATGATCGCCAACACCGTCGAGGCCGGCCAGCGCAACATGGCCGCGCTCGAGCAGGCGGTCATCAAGGACAACACGCTGATGCCCGGCGAGTGGTACGGCGGCCAGCTCCACCTGGCGCCGCCGACCGACACCGGCGGTGGTCAGAAGACGTACACCATCGTCATCACCGTCGGCGCAGATCGGCACGTCGTCGAGGTCGCTCAGGGGCCGGCGGGCGCTTAGCTCTTGCCCGTAATCCTAACTTTTGAAAAGGAGTGCACACGATGGAAGGCGTTCGAACGAGCGACGAAAAGACAGTGATGATCTTGACCGAACAGGAACGCGCCCACCTTGCCAAGGCCCTGGTCAAGACGAGCGGACTCTCCGCCGACGAGCAGGCCACCATCGACGCGGCAGTCGAATTCCTGACCAGGATGGCGCGAGCCGCGCGATAGCCGCCGCCCATGACAGGCATCACCGACTTTATTGCCCTCGACGTCGAGACCGCGAACGCGGATCTCGCGAGCATCTGTTCCATAGGACTCGCTCATTTCAAAGGCGGCGAGCTGTTCAAAACCCTCACTATTCTAGTTGATCCGGAAGACGAATTCGATCCGGTCAATATCGGCATCCACGGCATCCGGCCACAAGACGTTGCTGGGAAGCCGACCATGGCGAAGGTCTTTCCCGTGATCGGTGCAGCGCTGCAGGACGCCGCGATCGTGCATCACAGCCCGTTCGATCGGACCGCGCTCTGGCGCTCTGCGGAGAAGTACGGCGCGGGCGGCCTCCCTTGCTTCTGGCTCGACAATCTCCAGGTCGCGCGCCGAACATGGGATCGCTTCAAGGACGATGGTGGATATGGACTGGCGAATCTCGCCCAGGCGTTCGGCCTTTCGTTCCGCCACCACGATGCCGCGGAAGACGCCAGGATTGCCGGGCAGCTGCTGCTCAAAGCCGTCACGGATGGCGGCACATCGCTACAGCAATGGATCGACGAACTAGGCTATGCATCGGCTTCGCATGGGATAGCTCCGAAGCGGATCAAGCCTTACCGATCTCCAAGGGTTGCACGCGAAGGCGATGGTGATGGTCCCCTGCTCGGCGAAACCGTGACGTTCACCGGCCAACTGACCATCGCCCGCGAGGCCGCCGCTGCTCAGGCAGCCATCGCCGGCGCCGACGTCGCCGATAGCGTCAGCAAGCGAACGACGGTCCTGGTCGTTGGGGATCAGGATCTCCGCGCGACGAAGGGCCAAGAGAAAAGCACGAAGCACCGGCGGGCCGAGGAGCTGATCGCGAAGGGCTGCGCGATCAAGATCGTCGGCGAAAGCGATTTCATGCTCATGACGGCGAGCTAAGCGAGGGATCAAGAACTAACATGGACAACGGCACTTTGATCAGCTTGACTTCCGCCATCGTCGCCGTTGCTGCCGCCGGCATATCGATATGGCAGGCAACGGCCGCCCGGCGCCAGGCCGCAGCTGCTCACGGCGAACTCGATCCCACCTTCCATGTTGTCAAAGCGTCGAATCTTGGCATGCCTCCGTGGCGGTTCGATTTCGTTGCCAACAATTTCAACCGCCGAGCGATTGAACTTCTGGAAGTCGGTATACAGATCCCGAATTGCGTTGTTTACCGAGAGCATGAACAGAGCCGGGAAGTCATCCGCTCGATCATCCAGGGTGCCAGGCAGGACGGGGACATCGCATTATTTGATTTTACCCGATCGGTCGGCTTCACACTGCCAGGCGTAGCGCCGAACTCAGCGGACCCTGGGAATCCGCTTTGCCTTTGGCCCAAAAGGGAACGCGCTGGTGCCCCCGACCGTCATGATCGAGATCTCAACGCAGTGGACCTATGCCGACGGAGGCAAGAGGCATATCAGGAAATTTAAGAAGGAGATATCCACCGTCGGCGAAAGTTGAGCGGGCAGGAAACGCCTCAGGCCCGGCCGGCCGGCTCCGAATTCCTCGCTTCGACAATGCGCCGGCGACTGACGAGCCTCGGCCTGTGCTGTCTGCAGCAGCACCGCGATCAGATCGATATAACATCAAGATCGTGGTTATCGCCTGTCGACGGGAGGAGCACCGGGCGGCAAGAACACCTTCGATAGTCGCTGGCTCTGCGCTTGCTTCGCTGCTGCCAGCATTTTCTCAGTACTCTGGATATAGATTGCCAAAGTCACATCATCCATCGCTGCAATCTGCGCCACCACAGCCGTAAGCGCTGCGGCAATCTCGCTACCATTTTCGATTGCAGCTTCCCGTGGCCTCTTGCTCATCGATGCCTGCCCTCCGAATCGCAGTACCGCATCATTGTAAAACAACCTTGCCACCGTCGTTCTGAAAGTCGATCAGCTTGCCGGCGAGTTCGCGAACCTGCTCGCGGCCGAAGAAGCTGCCATTGAGCGACAGGAACATGGTCTGCGGCTGCGCGGCCGGCGGCGCCGGCGCGGCAGCGGCGCTTGCTGCATCACCGCCGCCGGGGGCAGCGACTGTACCACCTCCACCACCGCCACCAAGGCTTACCCCATTCAACTTCGCAATGTACGCTGCTGTCCCCACGGCAGATGCCGCCGCCATGATTGCACCCATGCCCGGAATGCCCGTCGCATTGCCGGCTGCGTAGGCTGACACGGCCGCTTCGTAGCCTTTGACAAGAGCGGTCGCCGACGAGATAGCCTTGAAGATCGCGAATTGCTTTGCGCCCTCATCGCCGACCAGGCTGGTGATATCGCCCATGGCGCTGTCGACGATCCCAGCCAGAGCCGAGTACTGGCGCGCCTGAAGCTGGACCGAATCGAGCCGCGCCCTTTCCTCGATCTTGCGCCGGAGCGCGGCGGCCTGCTCAACGGTATAGGTGCGATTCCTTTCGAACTCGTCGAGGTCGGCCAGCTGCTTGGCATAACGCTGCGCCATCAGCTCGTCCTCGGTCGCGACGCTGTCCTCGAATCGCTGCTGCTTCAGGGCCTGCAGGTCCTTCTGGTACTTGTCCTCGATCTGCAGGCGCAGCGTGGCCGCCTCGGCCGTCGTCGCGATCTTCTTCTGCTCGAGTTCGGCAAGGTCCTTGAGCTGGTCGTCGCGCTGGATACGCAGCTGCTCGTCCTCGGCCGCGATCGACTTGCGCAGGCGATCGAGCTTGTCCTGTTGCGACTTGCGCTCGCTGTCGGACATGCCGTCGCCCGTATCGCCGCTGCCGGCGTTTGCCTTCTTGCGCTGGTCGACGACCTCCTTGGCGGCGGCCGCAGCTTTGTCCTTGAGGCCCTGCCACCACTTGTCCCACTCCTCATCCGTGGGAGGAGCCTGCAGCGAGCCCCGCAGCTTGCCGAACGTGTGCTCGATGTCGTGATAACCGACATCGGCGGCCGTAATTGCGCCGTTCGTGACTTTCTCAATGGTCTTCGGAATGAACCCGGCGGTGTTGTTAAAGAGGTTGACGATGTCCTCGCCGAACTCATCCAGCTCAATGCGATTCTGCTGTATGGCGCGCTGCACCTGGCCGAACAGCATCACCCCCATCTTTACGCCACCCTGGATCGCATCAGCGAAGCCATGAGTTTCGCGACCCGCATCCGCAAGGTTGTCGGCAACGTTCTTGATCAGCGGCGACAGCGCCACCGCCAGCTGGTTGCCGATGCCGGTCAGTGCCAGGCGCGCCGTAGTCCAGGCGTCGTTCGCCGCCTCGATCGAGGCCGCATCGATATCGGAGACGGCGACACCGAAGGCCTCGACGTCCTTGGTGGCATTGCGGATGCCATCGCCGCCGCCCTCGAACAGGCTGATCATCTCCTGTCCCTTGACGCCGAGCTGCTTAAGCGCATCGGCCTGCTGCGCCGTGTTGTAGCCGAGATCCTTGAACTTGTCGGCGAGCGTCGCCAGGCGCTCATCGACCGGCAGATCGAGGAACGCCTTGGCCGACAGCCCGAGCCGCTGCAGCGCCTCATAGGCCGGGCCCTGGCCTGTCCGCGCCGCTTCCGCCAGCTTCTGGTTCATCTTGCCGACCGAGGTGGAGAGCATTTCCATCTCGACGCCGGCGAGATTGCCAGCATGGGTGAGCGACTGGATTTCCACCACCGTGCCATTGAGGCGCGCCGCCAGCTTGGACTGCACGTCAATGGTCTCCATCGACTTCGCGATCAAGCCCGCGGCCAGCGCCGCGCCAGCGCCGGCGGCGGCCGCGGCATAGCCGGCCAGGTGCGCGACCTGGCTGTTCAGCCCGGTCGACAGTTTGCCGACGATGCCCTCAGCCTTCGCCGCGGCCTTGTCGAGCCCAGAGATATCGCCGCCGATCACGATCGACAACGAACCGAGGACAGCGGATTGAATCATTATCGCCTCCGCGCGTCGGAATGCTACCGTTTCTGCGGTTGATCTGAGATGACAGAGCCGCGGCAGATCTGAACGCGGTCGGCAGTCTCTGCCTTCCGAAGCGCGACGTAGCAGCCGACATCGGTGAACTCGCGCTGCAGATCCGGCGTTGCCGCGAATTCGGCCGCCCATGCCTGCTCGCCCGTAAGGGCGGCCGGCGCCTGTGCGGCGCGCGTCGCGGGCGGCTTCGCCGCGATGGGCTGCGGCACAGTGCGCTGCGCCTGGACAGCCGCAACACGCGCCCGAACCTGCGCAATCCGCTCCGAGGCGACTTCGGCGGATGAATTCAGCGGATCAACGAAACCAGACATGCGCTGCGCTTGGTCGGGTGGCAGCGATGCTAGGTAAACGGCAGCAAGGCTGGACATTCGGAACCCCTTTCTGTCTTGCGGCGAGGGGCGCTTGCCGCGTCCCTCGCCGTCGTTCGGTTGACCACTTTGGCGGACCTGGCTGGAGGTAAGAGCCGGGCCTAACGAGAATCCTGCGCAGATTCCCCTGGTGTTCATAGGACCAATTAGGACCAATCAATTCTACCGAAGCACCCCGCGCGCGCCGCGCCCCCGCCCCCTCCGCGCGCGAGCGCATTCGACGCCCAAAACCCTCGCATCTTCCCACTGACTATTCGGAAGCCGGCGAGCCAAGATGTTCCGCAATGACTTTTTCCAGATCGATCTGGACGTGCTCCGGTAGAGAAGCGGCGCGCGCTCTGCACTGTTTGGCGTATTCCTCTCGCATTTTTCGAAACTCTTGCCGGAGAAAGAAGATCACGTCCCGCTGCGACGCTTTAAACTCCGTCGCGAGGCGCGTAGCCAAGTCGATGTGCATGGCTTCCATCAAAGCGATCACGTGGCCGCTGCCTTTGATCACTTCTCTCCGTGCGTCCGCTGCGACGATCAGCGCCCCACACTGGATCGCGAACTCCACTCTTTCTCGTTCGTTTCGGCGTTTGATCTCGATCAGCTTCTGCTCGGCGATCTGGTCCTGCACCGTGTTTGTGGGCGGCACGCTGGCGCCGGTTATCGGCTCGTTGCCGGCGCTCTGGCCTGGCAGCCGATCAAGCAGCGGCGCCTCAAGCCTGGTCGACAGACCATTGCCAAAACGCTGTGACACGTCGAGGGAGCGTTTGAGCTGCTGGCAGGCCACCGTTTCGCGGATCCGCGCCCCACGACCTTCGCCCACGATCGCAGCGCCCTTGATCTGACCCGCGTTGATCCACTGCGTCACCCGAGCCGGCGCCACGTTCCGCCGGCGCGCAAATTCCGACTTTGAGATCACGTCCGGATCGTGCTGCTCGGTCGGGCCGTCGGTCAAATGAGCCTCTTAAAACCAACTTTGAAGGCAGGCTTTTAAGACTATAAAAACCGGCTCAGACTGGAGAACCGTCGCGGTCCGAATTACTCGCGGTGGGCGTTTCGCCAGAGGGACCCGTGATCGGGCCGAAGGTCACGATGAGCTTCGCGAGAAATGGTTCCGGAGAGAACCATTGTGGTCGAACGGCCGAACAGAGATCCAGCTCAACCTTGCCAGCCCGTGCGAGGTCAATCGACCCCGCGCTGATCGGAATGAAAATGGTCGTTGTGCTCGACCATTTCCCGAGAGGCATCGGACGTGCACTCGTCGATCAGCGCGACTGCGCCGGCGGGCAGCGTGTTGGCAACCTGGTCGGAGAGATAGACCCGCTCGGTTGCCTTGAACTCGATCTCGTCCATCACGTCCACGATCAAGCACTGTTCGATCTCCCGGACCACGCGCAGGCGTGCAGCGCGGCCGACGAGCTGATCGTGCGAGACGCCGATCGTGCCGGCAATGATCTTCAGAGGCGAAGTGGTGACGCTGTAGAGCTTCATCGTTTGCGAATCCCGCAGTTGGAGAGGTTGCCACGTGATCGAGAAATGGTCCTAGCTCGCGACCATTTCCTCGATCAGCTCAATCGATTGATCTGTACGGGCCGCCTTCACCAGGTTGACGGGCGATAGCGCTGTACCGGGAAGCGCGCCCATGGCCGTATCGCAAAGCCACACGCGTTCGCCCTTTTTGAACTCGACGTCGCCGCGCACCTCGACGGTGACGTGAAGGCTGTTCTCCGACAGCACCCGCAGCCGTGCAGAGCGGCCGACGAGCTGATCGTGCGAGACGCCAATCGTACCGGCGATGATCTTCAGAGAAGTGGTCACGCTGTAGAGCTTCATCGTTTGCGAATCCCGCATGCTTGAGAACGGATGCGGCCAGCAAGCCAGCTTCCTCGCTGGAATTCTAGGAACAATCCGGACCAATCAATTGGTCCGATAGGTCCGGGAGGAGCCGGGAGGTTTCGGGAAGAAAGGCAAACGATCAGGCCAAAGGCAAATCTGTTAGATCCACAAGTGGTTAGCTTCCTTTTGGGAGGATACGGGAAGATCGGGAGGTTATTTATGATCTTGTATTGCGCGCCTGCGCGCGCGCACGCGCATGTAGGCATCACGGGAAAATCCTCCCAACCTCCCACGCGCGTTGATTTCGCTCGCGTTTCATCCTCCCGGGAGGATTTCGGCCGGGAGGATGACATCCTCCCGGAAGGTCCGATCTGAGATGTAGTTGCCCTTCATCGTGCAGCATCGGAGGCCTTTCGATCCGCGAAGCGCAGTCCGATCCACCAACGGACGTTCGAGTGCAGCCGTTTGATACCTCGTTCCTTGAGATGCAGCGCGAACCGCCTGGCCGACAGCGGCGCTTCGCCCCGAACATCGCACCACCTGACATATGCCGCATATAGGATCGAAGCCTGGATGCGATCAGCCGAAGATCCTCGCACCAGGGAGTCATCGAAGAAGCTCGACAGCGCGTCTGCAACGACAACGCCGCCTCGCCTAGTAGTCGCCGGCCGCACCACATCGCGAAACAGCTCCGCGAGAAACTTCCGCCGCGCCGGCTCGCTTGACGCAGACCAAGCGACCTGCAGCAGGCCGACCTCCGAATTGACGTCAGGCATGCTCATGCTCCTCTGCTCGTGAAGTGTGGAAGTGTGCACCCGGAGGAAATTCAACGATCGTCCCAATCCGGGAGCTTGGCTCGCATTTCCCCCCTTCAGGGGGCGCGGGGGCGGCACTCGATCTGCCAGAAAGGTGCGGCATGACCTGGCTCGGAAGCCGGTTCGGGAAACTGCGCCGCGTCGGAACCGTTTCTCCAGTGAGATCGGGCGATTTCATCAGTCTGCGAGGGTTTCGAGGGTTTTGCGAAGGTTTCCAAAAGTAAGTGCGAGGGTTTTTCTTCTTTTCTTTCATTTGATTAGGAGGAAAACGCGAGGGTATCGAAGGTTTTCCTCGTGTAGCGCGCAAAACAACATCGCATAAATCGTTGAGCAGATTGCGCCCGGCGGCAGCGCTTGCACCCCGCCCGTCGCTACGTGTACGCGCGCGGAAACCCTCGAAACCCTCGCAGGATGAGTTTATCGCTCTGAATGCGCTGATCATTTCCAGACTGCGATAGTTTTTTCATACCTTCGCAAAACCCTCGAACCTTCGGATGCAAATTTGCAACAACGCGAGGGTTTGCGCTCTCAAAAGCTACGCTCATGGAGGGGGAACGGGGGCAGCGCTGGCGCTGCGCAACGCGATTCCCGTCCACCAGACAAAGCGGCTGCGAGACGAGCGCAGCCCTCGTCGCTTCAGCGCTGATGCGAGCCGACAACTCGTCCAACGAACACAGCCGGCGCTCTCAGCCCAAGCGTTGAAGCGATCGAGGATCTTGGAGGCCTGCTCGCGGCGATGGGCCCCCTCGATCGCATGCGCATCCAGGAAAGCCGAGAGGCATTCATCGTCGCTGCGGTGGAGATCTGTGCGCTCTGGAGGGTCGAGCTTCGGCGCCCTCAGAGCGGCGAGGCAGAGATTGCCCACCACCTCGGTCAAGAACTGCCGTTGCACATCCGCGCCGGCGCTCGACCAGGCGGCACGCAACATCAACAGATGCCCGTCAGCCTGGCGGCTTTCGAGGCGCACCCGCGCCGGCCGCCTCAAAGCTTGACCTCCTTCATTCGCGCCATCGCGGGCCCTCGCGGATGCCGCGGGAAATAGCCGCGCACGCCATTGGCGTAACCCTGCCGAGGCGTCTCGCTCGCTTGCCCGGAGTCGCCGATCAGCTGCATCAGCTTCTCCCAAGGGCTCGCGACGACCAGATCGGGGCGGCCGTTATCGACCGCGAACTTGTTAAACTCCCTCAACTCCTCTTCGTCGCTGCAAATCTCGTCGACCAGGGGGCCGGCGGCACTGAGGTGACTGTCCAAATTGATGTACGCGCCGCGAAGCTTTGCCTGCAGCTTCTTCGCGTCTTTCATCCGCTTTTCGATAGCGGCCCCTAGTTCGGCTGCTGCAGCCTCCTGGCGCCGGCGGTCCGCTTCCTTGATCTGAGCGCGAAGACGGTTTTGAAGCGCCTTGTTCTCGGCGATGGCCTTCTCGACTTCTTCGACCTTCGCCGGCGATTCGAACGATGCGATGCCGAGGCGCTCATTGAGATCGACCTCGGCCGCTTCGGCTGCGAGCAGCTGATCTTCGAGTTCCGGCAACACGGCAGCGAACTCCGCCGCGGTCTTCAGCTTTGGCAGCTTGTCGAGGAGAGAGCTGATCAGGTTCATGGCAGTCTTGTCCCTGCTGATTTGAGGTTTCGATCTGGAGAGGAACGATGGAAGAGGCGCCGACGTCTAGGCACCAATTCGGAACAATCAATTGGTCCTAAGCGCCCGGCGGCTTGAACACCTCGTAGAGAGCTGGACGATGTCCCTGAATATGCTTGAGAATTGACTTGATCTCTGGAACGCCGTCCGGAGCGTGCTTCCTTGTTAGCCCCTCAAACTCCCGTGCGACACGCGCTGCAAGTCCACCCCGCGTTGGCCATGCTGATTTCGGCACGAGGCTGACGAGAACGCGATCAATCGGCAGGTCATAGTCGTGGGTTGGTTTGGCTCCGGCCTTCTGGCCCCACTCGTGCAGCTCGAGCGCGCCGCTCTCGACGGCCAGCTTGAACTCTTCCTGAAGAGCGCGGAGGATCTCGTGAATCGCTGAGACTTGCACCTTGCGGGTTTGCAGTTCGTCGTCGAGAGCGGCGGCCGCGCGCTTGTCGCCCGATTGTTGAGCCGCGAGCAGCTTTCCCGCCAGCTCTTCCACCTGGACATCGTCGACCAGCAACCTGCCCTGCAGACGATTGTGCAAAAACCCGTAGAACTGCGCGGCGGATGATCCCGCCGGCGGCTGCTCGAAGGAAGTCGACGTGCGCGCCACTCGCGCGTCATAGAGAATGCTTCCAGTGGGCGATTTGAGCTTGCCGCGATCGGCGTCGAGCAGCAACAGCTCACAAGCCACACGTCCCTCGATTTCGGTACGCGTTGGGTCGCCAGGATCTCGAATAACGGAGAGCTTCAGTCGCCCGTCATGCAGCAAGCCGCAGAGCTCGTCCCAGCAGGCTTGGGGCGATCGCGTTCGTTCACCCAGCGTGCGCCGGCGGCCATCGGCACCGACCTGGTCGGATAGCCCCATGCTTTCGGTCAGCCCGCAATAGTGCAACAAGGCATCCCAGAGGCTGAGATCGTCTTCACGGTCGTCCATCACGTCACCCCCCTTGGATTTGATGCGAACAGTCTGACGACACCGCGCGCAGCGGCGGCCGCAGATCCACAAGAGCCGCGTTGACCGCTGAGGCGATCTCGATCAGATCAATCCGCATTCCCGGAACGTGCAGCGCTTCGCCGTCGTCAACGAATTCGACGAAAGGAACGGCATGGCCGGCGCGGACAGGGTGAACCAGGGCGACCAGTGGCCGATCCTGCGCATCCGTCGCGCGCTTGAGCAGCCGCGTCACCGTGTGGAGCATCTTGGCAGCAGCGCCGGCGGCCCCCCGGGGCGAGATGCCACGGTCGAGGAGCCGCTGAGACATCAGCACGCCAGCCACGTCAGCAGTGATCCTGGCGCGATCCGCGAGCCGGTTACGGGGAGCCGGCGACTGTTGGCGCCAGGCGGCCGCAGCTGCCGGCGAGCACTTTGCGAGGTCGATCGCAACGTGAGGCGGATAGAACAGGCGTGGCGCACGCGACATCACTGGCGCCCTCCGAGCACCGCGCCTGCGCCAACTCGACACTCAAGAGCGCGAGCTGTGTCGATCGAATGCTGGAGGGTCTCGCTCGTTGTCAGAACGAACGAGGAGAGAACAGTCTTCGGGAGAATTTCGGGACTTTTTGCGCGGAACCGCGCACTTTGGTGCCATTCCGTTCCAAATGCGGCACAAAGGCCGTACCCGGCAAATTCAGCACCTTTTTGAATTTGCTGGACAAAAATGGTCGGAGCGAGAGGATTTGAACCTCCGACCCCTAGTCTCCCAGACTAGTGCGCTAACCGGGCTGCGCCACGCTCCGAACGTCGTTCCATTAGCTAGGATCGGCGCGATGCGCAAGGCGAGGCCGCAGCATTTTGGTGCCTCTCCTCGATCGGCTTGGAGCCCCGGCCACCCTGCGGAACTGCCGCAAGCGGTCGGAATACCGCCGCTCACCCGTCGTTCAGCGCCTGATCCAGCATCTCGCGGCAGGCCACGAGGTCGGCGAGCGCCTTGCCGAGGCGTTCGCGGTCCAGCGCGCTGGGGCCGGCGGGCGCGGCAGGGCTGCCGCCCTTGCGGAAGGTGGTCAGGATTTCCTCGTCGTCGACCTCCGAGAAGCGGAAGTCGATGCCTTCCTCCTCGTCCCCCTGGTAGTCGTCATCGTCGGCGTCAGCGACGCCCTTGATCGGCGCCTCCTCGTCATCGGGCTCCATCAGGCTGGCGCCGATGGCATCCTCGATGGCGCCGAACGAGACCGCGGCGGCGCTGTCGGCGAGGCCCTGCACCGATTTGACGCCGTGCTCCTTCAGGATCCGCTGCACGCCGCGGATGGTGTAGCCCTCCCCGTACAGGAGCCGGCGGATGCCCTTGAGCAGGTCGACGTCGTCGGGGCGGTAATAGCGGCGGCCGCCGCTGCGCTTCATCGGCTTGATCTGGGAGAAGCGGGTCTCCCAGAACCGCAGCACGTGCTGCGGGATGTCGAGCTCCTGCGCTACTTCGCTGATGGTTCGGAACGCATCCGGCGCCTTGTCCAAATGCCAATCCTTATCCGTTGGGCGTTACGCCTCGGGTTGGACCTTGCTGCCGTCACCATTGGTGCGGTGCTGGGCGTTGATCCGCTGCTTGAGGATCGCCGACGGCTTGAACACCATGACGCGGCGCGGCGAGATCGGCACCTCGGTGCCGGTCTTGGGGTTGCGGCCGATGCGCTGGCCCTTCTTGCGGACCATGAAGGACCCGAACGAGGACAGCTTCACCGTCTCGCCCTTTTCCAGGCAGTCGGTGATTTCCTTCAGCACGAGTTCCACGAACGCAGAGGATTCCGTCCGCGACAGGCCCACCTTCTGGTAGACGGCTTCGCAGAGATCGACACGCGTTACGGTTTTACTTTGATCGGTCATCGCCCTGCCCCACATCACGGCGAACAATTGTTGTCTGAAATTATGAACTTACGATACGGCGGTCAACAGCGTTCATCAATGCAGACGCATCGATAGTCCCAGCTGATTCCGGCAAAATTTTATCGACTGTGGCTCTACCAGCGCACGAGCGCCGAGCCCCAGGTGAAGCCGCCGCCCATGGCTTCCAGCAGCACCATGTCGCCCTTCTTGATGCGGCCGTCCTTGCGCGCCACCGACAGCGCCAGCGGGATCGAGGCCGCCGAGGTGTTGCCGTGACGGTCCACCGTCAGCACCACCTTCTCGGGCGCGATGTGCAGCTTGTGGGCGGAGGCGTCGATGATTCGCTTGTTGGCCTGGTGCGGCACGAACCAGTCGATGGTCTCGGCATTGAGCCCGGTCGCCTGGAAGGCATCGACGATCACGTCGGTGATCATGCCGACCGCATGCTTGAAGACCTCGCGGCCCTCCATGCGCAGATGGCCGACGGTCTGGGTCGAGGACGGCCCGCCGTCGACGAAAAGTTTGGCCTTGTGGCGGCCGTCGGAGCGCAAGTGAGTGGTGACGATGCCGCGGTCCGTCGCGGCATTGCCCGCCTGCGCCTGCGCCTCGAGCACCACCGCGCCGGCGCCGTCGCCGAACAGCACGCAGGTGCCGCGGTCGTTCCAGTCGAGGATGCGCGAGAAAGTCTCGGCGCCGATCACCAGCGCGCGCTTGAAGGCGCCGGTCCGTAGGAAATTGTCGGCCGTGGCGAGCGCGAACACGAAGCCCGAGCACACCGCCTGCAGGTCGAAGGCCGCGCCGTGGTTGATGCCGAGCCCATGCTGTACGGCGACAGCGGTCGCGGGGAAGGTGTTATCGGGCGTCGAGGTCGCGAGCACGATGAGGTCGATCGACTGCGCGTCGAGGCCGGCGTCGGTCAGCGCGGCCTGCGCCGCCCGGATCGCCAGATGCGAGGTGAACTCGCCCTCGGCCGCGATGTGGCGCTCGCGAATGCCGGTGCGCTGCACGATCCACTCGTCGGAGGTGTCGATACGCGCCGCCAATTGGGCGTTGGTCACCACCTGCTCCGGCAGGTAAGAGCCGCAGCCGAGCACGACCGAACGAATTTGAGTCACGAAACAGCCTCCTGCGCGGCCTGCACGGAATTGAGTGCACCACCCTCGCGGTTGAGCATCTGATTGATCTTGTTCAGGAGATCGTAGTGAGCCATCTCATAGCCAACATCGATCGCATAGGCAAAGCCTTCGGCGCTGGTTCCGCCATGGCTCTTGACCACGATCCCGTTCAGCCCCAGCAGCACGCCGCCGTTGGACTTGTTGGGATCCATCTTGTCGCGCAGGGCCTGAAAGGCGCGGCGGGCAAGGAGATAGCCGAGCTTGGTCAGCCAGCTGCGCTGCAATTCGTTGCGGAGCAACTCGGCCATCTGCCGGGCGGTTCCCTCGGCGGTCTTGAGCGCGATGTTGCCGCTGAAACCCTCGGTCACGATGACGTCGGCGACGCCCTTACCGATGCCGTCGCCCTCGACGAAGCCGATATAGTCGAGCTCCGGCAGGTTCCTGGCGCGCAGGATCTCGCTGGCCTCGCGGATCTCCTCGTGGCCCTTGACCTCTTCGGTTCCGATATTGAGCAGGCCGACGGTCGGCCGCTTCTTGTTGAACAGCACGCTCGCCTTGGCCGCGCCCATCACCGCCATCGACACCAGATGGTGGGCATCGCCGCCGAGGGTGGCGCCGAGATCGAGCACCACCGATTCGCCGCGCTTGGTCGGCCAGATCGCGGAGATGGCGGGACGGTCGATGCCCGGCAGCGTGCGCAGGCAGAACCTTGCCATCGCCATCAGCGCGCCGGTATTGCCCGCGGAAATCGCGACATCGGCCTCGCCCCGCTTGACCGCGTCGATCGCCATCCACATCGAGGAGGTCTTGCGGCCGCGCCGCAGGGCCTGGCTCGGCTTGTCGTCCATGCCGACCGCCACATCGGTGTGGACGATCTTCGAGGCGGCTTTCAGCTTCGGATGGTTCTCGAGCTCCGCCTCGATCCTGGCACGGTCGCCGACCAGCAGGAATTCGGTATCGCGATGCCGGCCAAGCGAGATGGCCGCGCCCGGAATGACCACGGCGGGGCCGACATCGCCTCCCATGGCGTCCAGCGCGATGCGAACCTTGCTTGGCATAAAAGTCCTGGAAACCTGGTCTGGTGCGGTCTTGGGAATCAGCGGGGCCGCAAAATGGGTTCGCCACGGACATGGCGACCGGCCAAGCGCCACGCCGCACCCGGGCCGGGGCGCGACAATAGCGTTTTGTTACCCCGAAACAACCTCTTGCCCCCAGCCTTTTGCTTTCCGGACGATCCGGCCGCGAATCCCGGATTTCACAAGAAACATATTGAAATCAAACAGATAAATGACTGTTTTAGACCAAGGCGGCAAATGCCTCACGCGCGCTCGCAAGGCGATCCCCCGTAGTCATCCCACCGCCTAGTCCTTCTTGTTGTCCTGCTTGTTGTCCTGAAGCGCCTTCAGCGCCGCGAACGGGTGGTCCTCCGGATCGGGCGCGGTGACCTCCGCCTCGAACACGGCCCCCTCCTTGCGCGGATAGGGATCGATCGCCAGGAACAGGGCGTCGGTGGCGAGCCGGCCGAGGTCGATGATGCCATTGACGATGGCCTCCGGCGGGTCGACGACCTCGGGCGGCTCCTCGTCGTCCTGCCCTTCCTCGATCAGGTCGGCAAGGCGCCGCGCCTCGGCCTCGGGGGCGAACATCAATTCCACCCCCTCCTCGATCTCGCTCTCGATCGGATCGAGCGTGACCACGCAGGTCTGGCCGACCCTGGCCCTGATGGTGCCGGTCACCTGAACCCGGCCGCCGCTCTTGGGCAGCACGTCGAAATCGGCCTGGGCGGACAGGATCTCCCGCACGCCCGCGATCTCGGCCATGGCCTGCCGCTCGGCAGCCGAGGCCTCGAGCTTGCGATGCAGGCCGGTATCGGGAATCTGCGCCACGATGACGGGCGCCCGCCAGGGATCGGGCTCGGATCCGGTATTCGGTCGGCTCATGGCGTGACATCCTCGGAACGCGCTGGAGGAAAGGTGAAGGAGGCCTGCAGCAGCGCGGCCTCGCCGGTCTGGCCGAGTGCGGCCTCGCTGGCCCTGGCATAGGCCGCGAGCCGCCTGGCGTGGTCCAGGCCGGTCCCATTCAAGATATTCTTGCAGATCGCCTCTGCCAGGGCCTCGCCGCCCGCCTCGACGGCCTGGTCGTAGGCCTGGACGCGGCCGTAAAAGGCCTCGCCGAAGGCCCGCATCCGCTTCGGCACGGTCTGGTCGCCCACCCCCATCTCGCGCAGATTGTCGTCCATATCTTCGCAGAAGCGGTCGAACAGCGCCTGCGACAGCTCCGAGGCGCTCTGGACCGTGCGCAGGCGGCGCAGCAACAGCCACAGATGCAGCAGCAACAGGTCGAAACGGCCGTTAACCGTGTCGGGCACGCCCAAGTCGCGGTAAAATATGGGTTCTCGCGCCTGCGTCACGATCATGCCATAGATGGCTTCAATGGTGCCCGGCGGGGTTAGCCGGGGTTTCCTGAAGTGATTGAACGGCCAAAGCATTGTGGTTTCCGCAAGCGGGCGCGCGCGAGTTGCATTCAGACGCCCAGCCCGGTACTTCAGCGCCTCGCGCGACGCAAGGGGACGGAATCAGTTCCACGATGACGACAACGAACCAGACCAGCCCGCGCGCAGCTCAGCGACGCGGCCTTCATGCACGCTGGCGCGGCGTTTATCTGCGCTGGCGCGGCCTGCGCATGCTCGCGGCCGTGACCCTGGTCGGCGCCGCCCTTGCCGGCTGCACCGGCGAGCAATTCCAGAAGGGCTATATCCTGCCGCCCGGTGCGCTGGAGCAGATTCCGATCGGCGCGAGCCAGGACCAGGTGCTGATCGTGATGGGCACGCCCTCCACCGTCGCCACCCTCGACGGTGAGGTGTTCTACTACATCTCGCAGCGCTCGGAGCGCATGGTCGCTTTCATGAACCAGAAGGTGATCGATCAGCGCGTGATCGCGGTCTATTTCGACAAGAACCGCCGCGTGCGGCGGTTGGCGAATTACGGCCTGCAGGACGGCAAGATCTTCGACTTCATCAGCCGCACCACGGCGACGTCGGGTCAGGAGATGAGCTACCTCGCGCCGCTGTTCAAGCTGCTCAGCTTCAACTAAGTCGCCGCAGCGTTTTTCGAGCGGCGTCGGGACCGGCTGGCGTCGAGGCAAGGCTTCAGACAAGCGTCTGAGCGCTTTCCAATTCCGCAGGAAGGCATATGACCCTTGCCTGCGGCGTCGTGCCGCCCTCCGCGCGATATCTGTCGTCGCGCGCGACTTGCCGTCGCACGTGCGGTTCCCTACGCTCCCTGCAAAGAAAGAAGCAGGGAGGGATTCGTGCCCAAGAAACTTCAGAACACTTTGTTGTCCCGCCGTCGCGTGCTCACCGCTGCCGCCGGCCTTTCGGCCGCAGCGATCCTGCCGCGATCGAGCCTTGCGGACTGGAAGCCGACCGAGACCGTTCGTCTGATCGTCCCGGCCGCAGCCGGCGGCTCGACCGACGTGATGGGCCGGCTGCTGGCCGCGCATCTGCAAACCGCCTGGGGCCAGTCGGCCGTGGTGGAAAACCGCTCCGGCGGCGGCGGCACCATCGGCACCGCCGAAGTGGTCCGCGCCAAGCCTGACGGCCACACCATCCTGATCGGCAATCCCGGCCCGAACGCGATCGCCTACAGCATCTTCAAGAATCTCACCTACAAGCCGGACCAGCTTCAGCCGGTCTCCAACATGATCCGGATTCCGAACATCGTGTCGGCACATCCGAAGACTGGCATCAAGTCGATCCCCGAGCTGATCGCCTACCTCAAGGCCAATCCGGACAAGCTCAGCTACGCCTCCTCCGGCGTCGGCCAGAGCCCTCACCTCACCGGCGCCTGGTTCCTGCAGCTCACCGGCCTCAAGATGACGCACATCCCGTTCCGCGGCGCCGGCCCCGCGCTGCAGGCCGCGCTCGCCGGCGACATCCAGATCCTGTTCGACAATCTCTATCCGAGCCTGCCGCAGGTGCAGAACGGCACGCTCACCGGCCTCTGCGTCACCACCACCGAGCGCAGCGAGCTGGCGAAGGACCTGCCGACCATGCGCGAGAGCGCACCGGAGCTTTCCAACTTCGACGTCTCCTCCTGGTTCTCGGTGTTCCTGCCGAAAGGCGTCTCGCCGGAGGTGCTCAACGCGCTCAATCTCCAGGTCAAGGCGATGCTGGAGCGCGACGAGATCAAGAAGCAGATCGTCGCCATGGGCGCCCGCACCGACTACGGCACGCCCGAGCAGTTCGCCGCCTTCGTGGACGCCGAGACGAAGAAGTTCGCCGGCATCATCCAGAAGGAAGGGCTGCAGATGGACGTGCAGTAGCTGCACGCTCCATTGTCCCAGCCCAAATGTCTCTTGACTTAGAGCGCACTCAAACTCGTAGTTTCCGTGCGTCGTGATGAGAGACAGGCATGAAAATCGGCGAACTCGCAAAGCGTTCCGGCCTCACGGCCCATACGATCCGCTACTACGAGCGGATCGGGTTGTTGCCTTACGCCGATCGGGATCGATCGAGCCGACGTGACTACGATCCCTCGATCCTGGTCTGGATCGAGTTTCTCGGCCGCCTGAAGACGACGGGCATGCCGATCCGGGACATGCTGCTTTACGCGGAGCTCCGGGATCAAGGCAGCGGCACCGAGGCCGAGCGGCGCGCACTGCTGGAGCGGCACCGGGAAAGCGTGCGTGCCCATGTCGACGAACTCAATGCCTGTCTTCTCGTCCTCGACACCAAGATCGGCGGTTATGCCGAAACGGAACAGAGGATGAAAGAATATGACGCAACACTTGCCGAACGCCGGCGAAAGCCGGTTGGAGCGCGGTCGTCGCGCGCTCGCTGAAATCGACGGAGACGCCGGCCACAAGGTCGTGGCGGCGCTCGGCGACATCGCCCCGGACTTCGCCACCTACATATTCGAATTTCCATTCGGTGACATCTACTCACGGCCCGGGCTCGACCTCCGTTCGCGCGAGATCGCAACGATCGCAGCGCTCGCGGCCATGGGGAACGCGACACCTCAGCTCAAGGTGCATATCGAGGCAGGCCTCAATGTCGGCCTCAGCCGCGATGAGATCGTCGAGATCCTGATGCAGATGGCCGTTTATGCCGGCTTCCCGGCCGCGCTCAACGGGCTGTTTGCCGCAAAGGAGGTGTTCGCGCAGGTACGCGATGACGATTCAACCTGATCCCATCGCGCCTTAGGACGCCTTGTTGATTTTCTTGACCTTGGCATCGGTGGCCTCGATCGCCAGAGCGAGTTCCAGGATGGCCTTGGACAACAGTTCGGAGGCCTCCTTCTGGTCCTGCGACTTGGCGGCGCGGAGTGCATAATTGCGGGCGGATGAGAGCGACATGGATTGATCTCCGTATTTGTTCGCATGCAGCGAACGAGGTTCTTCTCACGCAAAACCCCGCGGCTCGCGCCGCGGGGTTTTCTCTTGTCACGTCTGCGAGGCTCAGTGCGCCAGGATCGCCAGCAGCAGCAGGGCCACGATGTTGGTGATCTTGATCATCGGGTTCACCGCGGGGCCCGCCGTGTCCTTGTAGGGATCGCCGACGGTGTCGCCGGTCACCGCCGACTTGTGGGCGTCAGAGCCCTTGCCGCCGAAATGACCGTCCTCGATGTACTTCTTGGCATTGTCCCAGGCGCCGCCGCCCGAGGTCATGGAGATCGCGACGAACAGACCCGTCACGATCACGCCGAGCAGCATGGCGCCGACGGCCGAGAACGCCGCCGACTTGCCGGCCACACCGCCCCCCGCGATCGCGTAGATCAGGAAGTAGACGACGATCGGCGACAACACCGGCAGCAGCGAGGGGATGATCATCTCCTTGATCGCCGCGCGGGTCAGCAGGTCGACCGCCTTGCCGTAATCCGGCTTGTCGGTGCCCTGCATGATGCCCGGCTTCTCGCGGAACTGGCGACGAACCTCCTCGACGATCGCGCCGGCGGCACGGCCCACCGCGGTCATGCCCATCGCGCCGAACAGATACGGCAACAGGCCGCCGAACAGGAGGCCGACCACGACGTAGGGATTGTTCAGCGAGAAGTCCGGATTGACGCCGGCGAAGTAGGGATGGTGCGCGGAGTCCCCAACGAAGAACTTGAGGTCCTGGTTGTAGGCCGCGAACAGCACGAGAGCACCGAGACCGGCGGAGCCGATCGCGTAGCCCTTCGTCACCGCCTTGGTGGTGTTGCCGACCGCGTCGAGCGCGTCGGTGGACTTGCGCACCTCCTTGGGCAGGCCCGCCATCTCGGCAATGCCGCCGGCATTGTCGGTGACGGGGCCGAAGGCGTCGAGCGCGACAACCATGCCGGCCAGCGCCAGCATGGTGGCAGTCGCGATCGCGATGCCGAACAGCCCGGCGAGGCTGTAGGTGATCAGGATGCCGGCGATGATCACGATCGCGGGCAGCGCGGTCGCTTCCATCGAGACGGCAAGGCCCTGGATCACGTTGGTGCCGTGGCCGGTCACCGAGGCCTGGGCGATCGACTTCACCGGACGATAATCCGTGCCGGTGTAGTATTCGGTGATCCAGATGATCAGCGCGGTGACGACGAGGCCGACGACGCCGCATTCGAACAGCGCCATGCCGGTATAGTCGACGCCGTCGAGCTTGCCGAAGCCGATCAGGTAGTAGATCACCAGCGCGATGCCGATCAGCGACAGGATGCCGGTTGCGATCAGGCCCTTGTAGAGCGCGCCCATGATCGACTGGCTCGGCCCGAGCTTGACGAAGAAGGTGCCGATGATCGAGGTGATGATGCAGATGCCGCCAATCGCGAGCGGCAGCGTCATCATGTTGGCGAGGATCGGCGTCTTGGCGAAGAAGATCGCGGCCAGCACCATGGTGGCGACCGCGGTCACCGCATAGGTCTCGAACAGGTCCGCGGCCATGCCGGCGCAGTCGCCGACATTGTCGCCGACGTTGTCGGCGATGGTGGCCGGGTTGCGCGGATCGTCCTCGGGAATGCCGGCCTCGACCTTGCCGACGAGATCGCCGCCGACGTCCGCACCCTTGGTGAAGATGCCGCCGCCGAGACGCGCGAAGATCGAGATCAGCGAGGCGCCGAAGCCGAGTGCCACCATGGCATCGATGACGATACGGCTGTCAGGCGCAAGCTTCAGCGAATGCACCAGGAAGCCGAAATAGAGCGTCACGCCGAGCAGCGCGAGACCCGCGACCAGAAGGCCGGTGATCGCGCCGGCCTTGAAGGCGAGCTCGAGGCCACCGGCGAGCGACGTCGTCGCGGCCTGGGCCGTGCGCACGTTGGCGCGGACCGAGACGTTCATGCCGATGAAGCCGGCCGCCCCCGACAGGACGGCGCCGATCAGGAACCCGACGGCAACGTAGATACCGAGGAAATAGACAAGCAAGATGAAGATCACGACGCCGACGATCCCGATCGTCGTGTACTGGCGCCGCAGATAGGCCTGCGCACCCTCAGCGACTGCTCCTGCAATTTCCTGCATGCGCGGCGACCCCGCATCCGCGCTCAACACCGAAGACGTCGCCCAAATCGCGTAGACGACGGAAAGCACTCCGCAGAGCACAATCAACCATAATGCTGTCATGTGATTTTTGCCTCAGATCCTTGATGTACCCCCGGCGCCTTTGTTGTCCGTCGTGCGGTGCGGCGCCTTGATTTCGAACAAAACCGCCCCTTGCCCAAAAGGGGCGGCTTCAGTCGCCAACAAGCTTGCCAAAATCAAATTGAGGGTGCAACGCCGGATGAGGCCGAAAACGCCGATCTCGGCATGTATTTAGGCTGGATCCAAAGCAGCATTTGGCCGCCGGTTGCCGCAGCGCGGGCGGGATACCTCCAAACCGGGCTAAGCCCGCCCGTGGCCATGCCTAGGCCGCGGACTTCACGGGATGGCGGGATGAGGATGCGATCTCGAGTGTCTGACCATCATCCATCGTCCGCAGCGTTGAGACCTTGACCTCGTAGACACCACCGTTGGGACCGGGCTCCAAGCGAACCGCGATCGTCTGCTCGGGTCTCACAGGACCAAGCGCCACATCCTGATCAGGCAGCACTAGCGTTGCCAGCTCGTTGACGAAAACCACCACGTAGATGCCCTTCGGCATGTTCTTCGTCGCCCATTGCCGCAAATGACCATGATACGGCTGCCGGCTCCATGCCGATGGCAGGCCCGGGTCGACCTGGATATGGATGTTCTGGCTGATCGGATGGATGGTGGCCACCATCTTCGCCTGATCCGGCTTCCATTGCGCCGGCATCGCCGCGTCGGTTCGCCAAAGGCATTCGAACTGCGCGCACTGACTCGGCAAATTGTCGTGAATCTTGCATCCGCGGCCGGGCTTGCATTGCCCGCACCACTTTCCGGCGGCCTTCTGGATTTCGTCAATGTAGTAGACCTTGCAGCAGAGCGAGCAGCTTCCGCATTCCCTGCCGGGAACGGGCTGCAGCTTGCTTTCCGTCGAAGCCGTCGTCATCCGAATCAAGTCCATCAGTCGCGATTGCCGATATTACCCGCTTTTTCCGGCAAAGCAGAGAGACTGCGCTCGTCTGCCCTCGGGCGTTCGGTCGCACCAGGGCTAGAAATGGCTATAGGAAAGACGGTGCAGCGTCACGTCGCGGCCTTCCGCGTCCGTCCATCGCGGGATCTGTTGGACGGCGATGATAGTGCCGATCGCGGTGACCGGAACGCCCGCCAGGTCGGCTTCCCGTGTGAAATCCGCGCAGCGCGATTGCGGAACCGCACACAGGATTTCGTAATCGTCCCCGCCGGACACGAGCTTCTCAAAGCCGACAGCGGAGACCGCGGCAGCAGCAGGCGGCGATAGCGGGACGCGATGCGCCTCGACCAAGGCACTGACGCCCGAGGCGGCGCAGAGCTTGGCGAGATCACCCGCCAGGCCATCGGATACATCCATCGCTGCGCTCGCATGGGCGAGCACGGTGCCGGCCAATGCATTGCGCGGCAGCGGAACGCGGTAGCGATTGATCAGGTGGTCCCGCGCAACCTGGTCAACCGTCAGCACGCCTGCGCCGCCGGTGAGCAAGTCGAGACCGAGGGCGGCATCGCCGATCGTACCGGTCACCAGGATGCGGTCGCCCGGCCGCGCGCCGGTGCGGCCGACCATACGTCCCTTCGGCACGCGGCCGAACGCGGTGATCGAGATCATCTGCGGGCCCGGCGTCGACACCGTGTCGCCGCCGAGCAGCGGGCAGCCGAAGCTCTTCGCGTCCTCGCCCAGTGCGTCCGCGAACGGCCTGAGCCAGGAATCCTCCTTGGCTCGCAACGCCAGCGTCAACACGAAGCCTGCCGGCGTCGCTCCTTTCGCCGCGAGATCGGACAGGTTCACCCGCAGCGCCTTGCGCGCGATGGTGTCAGGGGGATCGCTGGCAAGATAGTGCACGCCCTCGACGATGGCGTCGGTGGTGATGACGATATCGTCGCCGGCTGACGACAGCACCGCAGCATCATCGACCAGCCCGAACGCGCCGGGATCGGTCGCCAGCGGCTTGAAATAGCGCGCGATGAGGGAGTCTTCGGGGGAAGCTCGGTATTGGTCCTGCGTCACGATAACCAGACCCGTCATCCTGAGGTGCGAGCCCTTGCGAGCCTCGAAGGATGCGCGGCCGAGGTGCACCTTTAGTGGCACGCCGCCGCCCTTCGAGGCCTCCGCTTCGCTCCGGCACCTCAGGGTGACGGCTACGGCGGAGGTCGTCGTCCCGATTTACCCCCGCCCGAACTCGTCGCCGCGAAATTGCCGGCCGATCTGGTCGAGCACGGCGTTGACCATGCCGGTCTCCTCGCGGTCGACGAAGGCGTTGGCGACATCGACATATTCGGAGACGACGACGCGGCCCGGCACGTCCTTGCGGTGCTGGAGCTCATAGGCCCCTGCCCGCAGCACCGCGCGCAGGATCGCCTCGATCCGCTTGAGCGGCCAGCCCTTCGACAACGCCTCGTCGATCAAGGGATCCAGCTTTTTCTGGTCGCGCACGACGCCGGAGACGACGTCGCGGAAGAACGCGGCTTCCGCTGGCAAATAGGTGTCGCCCTCGACCTCGTTGCCGAGCCAATGGCTCTCGAACTCGGCGAAGATGTCGTTGATGCCGGCGCCCGCGATATCCATTTGATACAGCGCCTGGACGGCGGCGAGCCGCGCCGCACCGCGCCGGTTCGCTTTCTTCTCTCCAGCCGCCGCCGGTTTCTTCGGTTCAGCCATGGCCTTAAGCCCGCGCCAGGCGGCGCTTGATGCGCAGCATGGCCAGCGCCGCGCGCGCGGCATCGCCGCCCTTGTTGAGCTCGCTGGCGCGCGCCCGTGCCCAGGCCTGGTCCTCGTTGTTGACGGTAAGGATGCCGTTGCCGAGCGGCAGCTTGCGCGCCACGGCGAGGTCCATCAGCGCGCGCGAGGATTCCTGCGAGACGATCTCGAAGTGGATGGTGTCGCCGCGGATCACGCAGCCGAGGGCGATCACCGCGTCATAGGGCTTGCCGTTCGCCGCCGCTGCATCCACCGCGATGGCCACGGCCGCCGGAATTTCCAGCGCGCCCGGAACGGTGATGACGTCATGGGTCAGGCCGGCCGCCTTCAGCTCGGTCACCGCGCCGTCCAGAAGCGCGTCCTGGAGATCGTCATAGAACCTTGCCTCGACGACAAGCGCGCGCGCGCCGGAAATGTCGGTCTGGTCCTTCAGGGGTGCGCGCCGCGCGTCTGCCATCGTTAAGATCCGTTCTAGGGGGGTCGGCGCGTTATGTAGTCGCCGCAAGCACATAAGCCAAGTTAGAAACTGTCATTCCGGGGCGCGAAGCGAACCCGGAATCTCGAGATTCCGGGTTCGATGCTTCACATCGCCCCGGAATGACGGCTCGGCCGTCACTTCATTTCCGTCAGCCGCGCCGCATAGCGGGCCATCAGATCGACCTCGATATTAACCTCACTGCCCGCCTTCCAGCCGCCGATCGTGGTGACCTCGAGCGTATGCGGAATGATCAGCACGGAAAAGGTCACGTCCTTCACCGTATTGACCGTCAGCGAGACGCCGTCGAGCGTGATCGAGCCCTTGGTGGCGATGAACCGCGCCAGCTCGCGCGTGGTCGAGAGGAAGAACCGCGCCATGTCGGGCAGGTCCTCGCGGCTGACGATGGTCGCGATCCCGTCGACATGGCCGGCGACGATATGGCCGCCGAGCTCGTCGCCGATCTTCAGCGCCCGCTCGAGGTTCAGTTTCGTGCCGAGCTTCCAGTGCTTGGCCGTGGTCAGCGCCAGCGTCTCCGCCGCAGCATCGACGTCATACCAGGTCTTGCCGCCTGCGACGCCGGAGGCAACGACCGTCAGGCACACGCCGTTGCTGGCGATCGAGGCGCCGTCGGCGATGGTGGCCTGGTCATAGCTGCAGGCAATGCGCAGCCGGTGCAGCTGACCCTGCGCCACGGGCGTGAAGCTGACGATCTCGCCGATGTCGGTGACAATGCCGGTGAACATTACGCGCGCTCGTAGATAGTGAGAGTATCCTTGGAAGTATCCTGTCCGAACGTTTCGCTAGCATGAACCTTGTAGGCCGGCGACTGCGTGATTTTCGACAGGGGCAATGCATCGAGCGCATCGACGCCGGCAGGGCCCACCTCTTCCGCGCCGCGGAACAGCCAGATCTCGTCGGCGAGGTCGGCGGACACGAACGAGGCCGCAACGCGGCTGCCGCCCTCGACCATCAGCCGCGTGATGCCCTTCTCGGCCAGCGCATGCAGCACGGCCGGAAGATCGAGCCCGGATGCACCGTTCGGCGGCATGCGCATGATTTGCGCACCGGCCGCGCCCAGGCGGGTCGCCGCCGCGGCTTCTGCAAGCTCGGACCCAATCACCCAAAGCGGCGTCTCGCGCGCGGAGCGCACGAGCTGGCTTGAAGCGGGGATGCGCAGGCTCTGGTCGAGCACCACACGCACCGGCGAGCGCGCCTCCATGCCCGGCAGGCGACAATTGAGCTGCGGATCGTCCGCCAGCACCGTGCCGATGCCGATCAGGATCGCATCGCTCTGCGCGCGCAGCAGATGCACGCGATTGCGCACCGCCTCCCCCGTGATCGCGACCGGCTTGCCGCCGGCGGCGCCGATCTTGCCGTCGGGCGAGACCGCGAGCTTCAGGATCACGTGCGGACGCTTGTCTCTGATGCGGCGGAAATGGCCGGCATGGTCGAACGCCGCTTCCGCAGCGCAGAGGCCCACGTCCACCGCGATGCCGGCGGCACGCAGGCGTGCATGGCCCTGCCCTGCGACATCAGGATTGGGATCCTCGATCGCCGCCACCACCCGCTTAATGCCGGCGGCGATCACCGCGTCGGCGCAGGGCGGCGACTTGCCGAAATGCGAGCACGGCTCCAGCGTCACGTAGAGCGTGGCGCCGCGCGCGGCCTCGCCGGCTCGCCGCAACGCCTCGGGCTCGCCATGCGGCCGCCCGCCCGGTTGCGTCCAGCCGCGGCCGACGATGACGCCGTCCTTGACGATGACGGCGCCCACGGCCGGATTGGGCCAGGTGCGCCCCTGCCCGCGCCTGCCCAGCGCCAGCGCCAGCTGCATGAAACGAAGATCGGCGTCCTTGGCCTCGCGGGCCTTCTGCGCGAACTGATCTTCCAGGATACGGAAGATCATTTGCGGATCGCGGCGAGCCGCGCTTCCTCCTCACCGGAGAGCTCGCCGAGCACGTCGGCGAAATCCTTGGCCTCGCGGAAATTGCGGTAGACGGAGGCGAAGCGCACATAGGCGACGTCGTCGAGCGTCCGCAGATGCTCCATCACGGTCTCGCCGATCACCTCGGACGAGATCTCGGCCTCGCCGCCGGTCTCGAGCTCGCGCACGATGGTGGAGACCATCTTCTCCACCCTTTCAGGCTCGACCGGCCGCTTGCGCAAGGAGATCGACACCGAGCGCATCAGCTTGTCACGGTCGAACGGCACGCGGCGGCCGTTGCGCTTGATCACCGTGAGCTCGCGCAGCTGCACGCGCTCGAAGGTGGTGAAGCGAAATTCGCAGGCGACGCACACGCGCCGCCTGCGGATGACGGAAGAGTCCTCGGTCGGACGCGAGTCCTTTACCTGCGTATCGAGACTGTTGCAGTTCGGGCAGCGCATCCGATGACCTTAACCGGTTTTCTTGGCCTTACTGATAGATCGGGAACCGGTCGGTGAGCGCCTTGACCCGTTCCTTGATCGCGGCTTCGACCAGCGGCGCCTTGCCGTCGGAGGACTGCGCGATCGCGTTGAGGACCTCGGCGATCATGCCGCCGACCTGCTGGAATTCGGCGACGCCGAAGCCGCGGGTGGTCGCCGCCGGCGTGCCCAGACGAATACCTGACGTGACGAAGGGCGACTCGGGGTCGAACGGAATGCCGTTCTTGTTGCAGGTGATGGCGGCGCGAACCAGCGCCTTCTCCGAGGCGTTGCCCTTCAGGCCCTTCGGGCGGAGGTCGACCAGCATCAGATGGTTGTCGGTGCCGCCGGAGACGATGTCGAAGCCGTGGCTCTTCATGGCTTCCGCCAGCGCCTTGGCGTTCTCGACGACGTTCTTGGCGTAGACCTTGAAGTCCGGACGCAGCGCTTCACCGAAGGCGACCGCCTTGGCCGCAATCACGTGCATCAGCGGGCCGCCCTGCAGCCCCGGGAAGATCGCCGAGTTGAACTTCTTGGTCAGCGCCTCGTCATTCCACAGCATCAAGCCGCCGCGCGGGCCGCGCAGCGACTTGTGCGTCGTCGTCGTGGTGATGTGGGCATGCGGCACCGGCGAGGCATGCACGCCGCCCGCGACGAGGCCGGCAAAGTGGGCCATGTCGACCAAGAGATACGCGCCGACGCTGTCGGCGATCTCGCGGAAGCGCTTGAAGTCCCAGGCGCGCGAATAGGCCGAGCCGCCGGCGACGATCAGCTTCGGCTTGACCTGTTCGGCCTGCTTGGCGACCGCATCCATGTCGATGATCTGGTCCTCGCGACGCACGGTGTAGTGCGCGGCCTTGAACCACTTGCCGCTCATGTTGACGGGGGAGCCGTGGGTGAGATGGCCGCCGGCCGCAAGGTCGAGGCCCATGAAGGTGTCGCCGGGCTGCAGCAGCGCCAGGAACACCGCCTGGTTCATCTGGCTGCCGGAGTTCGGCTGCACGTTGGCGAATTTGGCGCCGAACAGCTTCTTGGCGCGATCGATCGCAAGATTCTCGGCGACGTCGACCCACTCACAACCGCCATAGTAGCGCGCGCCCGGATAACCCTCTGCGTATTTGTTGGTCATCACCGAACCCTGCGCTTCCAGCACGGCCCGGCTGACGATGTTCTCGGAGGCGATCAGCTCGACCTCATGGCGCTGACGACCGAGCTCGCCCTTGATGGCAGCAGCGATTTCGGGGTCGGCCTGCTCGAGCGAGGCGGTGAAAAACGAATCGGGCGCGGAGGCGGTCTTGGCTGAGGTCATCTTGCGAATATCTCCACCGCCGCAGCCTTTTGGCGGGCTACGGGCGGGTCTGGTGTGGCGATCGGAAGCGGCGAGCGCGATCTACCACATCGCCCGCAACAGGCCAAGGGTTTGCGGGTCGGGCTTGATATTTGTGCAAGATATGGTGGGGATTGGAGGTTTTCGGCAGCCGGGGCGGGTTCGAGGAACCGCCCGACCGCCTAAACCCGAAATGGGGCCGAGTCGGGCCTTAAAGTCTCACCCCTGGCCGCGGGACAGCGGCCGATGTCACGTCACAGCCCGGTATACCCCGCCTTCACCGGGTCCACGCTGCCGTCGAGCTGGCGCAAATAAGTCAGGCCGCAGACTGTCAACCTGTGCGGGTCCTTCTCGCCGGCTTCCATCAGGGTGGTGAGGTAGTTCGTGACCTTGGCCCTCGCCTCCTCGCTGGCCGCGGCGGTGCGGTTGGCGAGCAGGTCATAGGTCTGCATGATGCGGTCGATGGCGGCTTCCATGGCACCCTCTGGTTCGTCGATGGTTTGGGACTGTTGATCAGGCAACCGCGCGGACCTCAGACTCCGCCTGAAACCTCGATATCGCCTTGTTGGCGAGCCTGATCTTGTTGAATTCACCGTGCTGGATCAGCTTGATGATCACCTCGAGCAGGCGTTCGTTGGTGACGAGCGTATCGGGGATGGCGCCGGAGCGGCGAAGGTAGTTCGCGGCGATGGCGTAGGCCTCGCTCACGAGTTCCACGTTCATCGCCTGAAGCCCGCGCTCGATCAGCATCGCAATGTCTCCGATCCGAAGGAGATAAGCGCCAGGGGCGGAACTGGTTCCTCGCAGCCGCGAATTTTTTCGCAGGTGCAAAATGAAAACGCGCCGGTCCGGGGCAACTCCGGGCCAGCGCGCTTGGGGAAGTCAGGCACGTTTCGGGAGGCTTGCCGGTCTTGTTGCGGGCCGGCTTGGCCTTGTCCCTTGGAAAAATCAGAGGCGATACAGGATCTGGTCGGTCCAGAACCGCTCGAGGCGATGCAGCGACTTGTTGAGGGTCGAGAACTCCTCGCCCGAGATGCCGCCGACCTGCTCGACCGTCTTGACGTGCTTCTGATAAAGCGCATCGACGATGCGGCGGACTTCCTGGCCCTGCGGGGTCAGGCGGATGCGCACCGAGCGGCGATCGACGCGCGAGCGCTGATGATCGAGGAAGCCGAGCTCGACGAGCTTCTTCAGATTGTAGGAAACGTTGGAGCCGAGATAGTAACCGCGCGTGCGCAGCTCGCCCGCGGTCAGCTCCTTGTCGCCGATGTTGTAGAGCAGGAGCGCTTGCACCGAGTTGATGTCCGCGCGGCCCCGGCGATCGAATTCGTCCTTGATCACGTCGAGGAGCCGGCGATGCAGCCGCTCCACCAGAGTCAAAGCTTCCAGATAGAGCGACTGCACCGAACCCTGCTGGCCGGAGACGCGCTCTGCGGTATCTGCCGCAGTTGCGACGGCTTTCATCATGACACTTCCCCTGTTGTCGTTTTTATCGACACTTATTCGACGAAACTTGTGTCCCGTCTGATAGGTGCAACTTAAGGGGCGCGTTTGAAGATCGGCTTAAATAAGAGAATAAAGAGATCATGAATTTAAGACAGTGAATTGCGGATTAAGCCTGTGCCACAAGCACTTTTCGCAACCCTCTGTTGACCTTCGCAAGGTCCTGTTCACCCTCCGTCCGGCCCAACTGTCGCATTCCAGAACAGCCCCGCCCCGTTTCGAAACGCGCGCGTAAGAGCTGTGGCGGAACCGGCTGGTCAACGAAAACTTACCGCAAATTTTAGGCAACCAGCGGTCAACCAAACGGGCAGGACGAAGCAGGCCCCGCTCTCGTGTCCCGGACGAGCGGAGCGAACATCCGGGACCCAGAAAGCCACAAACGAGATCTCGGAGAGATGGGCCCCGGCTCAGCGGCGCATCACTGCGTGCTGCGCAGCGTCCGGGGCACGAGAGCATTTTCGATATTTGCGAGCCGCCCTACGGCGGCCGTTCGCGCGCGGCCATCCAGGCCAGCGCGAGATAGGCGGCGAGCATGAAGGCTTCGACGCCGACGACGATCAGGCTGCCGCCGTAGATTCCCGGGAACATCAGCTCGATCACCGCCATCGACACCACGGTGGTCAGCCACACCACCGCGCCCCATGGCGTTGCCAGCCACAGGCCGACCGCCGCGACGAGCTCGATCACGGCGAAGTAGACGGTGGCGGCCTGCCAAGCCATCGACTGGTTCTCGAACGCCTCGTCCTCGCCGCCGACGAAGCCGGTGACCTGCGCCCAGTGATAGAGCCCCTTGAGGATCGACAGCAGCGCCATCACCCGCAGGAACAGCACCAGGCGGCGCGTCCAGACATTGTCGTCGGACTCGGTCCGCTCCGACGAGATCGCAGCGACCGACATGGCGGTCTCCCGCGCCGTCTCTCTGGCGGTGTCTCTGGCAGCGTCCCTCGTGCCGTCGCGGGCCGCATCGCGGGTGGAGATCTCGGACATGGACCCCTTGTGGCTGCTTCGCCCCGCAAAATCAATCGGCCGCGCCGTCCGTTCAACTCTGCCTTGCGGCAGGTCAAGCCGCGGTGACGGGAACCGTGCGAGCTGGTATAAGAATAATTCCAGCCGGAGGAAGAGTGATGGCGATCAAATACGGACGTCCGATCGAATTGCGCGAGGTCTCGCGCCACGAGGGCACGATGGTGCCCCATGCCCTCGATCTGACCGTCCGCCCGCGCCGCAACCGCAAGGCCGAATGGGCCCGGCGCATGGTGCGGGAGAACGTGCTCACCACCGACGATCTGATCTGGCCGCTATTCCTGATCGACGGCAACAACAAGCGCGAGCAGGTCGCCTCGATGCCCGGCGTCGAACGTCTCAGCGTCGACCAGGCCGTGCGCGAGGCCGAGCGCGCCATGAAGCTCACCATCCCCTGCATCGCGCTGTTTCCCTATACCGAGCCGTCCCTGCGCGACGAGGAAGGCTCGGAAGCGACCAACCCGAACAATCTGGTCTGCCAGGCGGTGCGCGCGATCAAGAAGGAGTTTCCCGAGATCGGCCTGCTCTGCGACGTCGCGCTCGATCCCTTCACCAGCCACGGCCATGACGGCCTGATCTCGGACGGCAGGATCCTGAACGACGAGACGGTCGCCGTGCTGGTGCGCCAGGCGCTGGTGCAGGCCGAGGCCGGCTGCGACATCATCGCGCCCTCCGACATGATGGACGGCCGCGTGGCCGCGATCCGCGAGGGGCTGGATCGCGCAGGTCAATCCGACGTGCAGATCATGGCCTATGCGGCCAAATACGCCTCCGCCTTCTACGGCCCGTTCCGCGACGCGATCGGCTCGGCCAAGACGCTGACCGGCGACAAGCGCACCTATCAGATGGACAGCGCCAACACCGACGAGGCGCTGCGCGAGGTCGAGCTCGACATCGCCGAAGGCGCCGACATGGTGATGGTGAAGCCCGGCATGCCCTATCTCGACGTGGTGCGCCGCGTGAAGGACACTTTTGCGATGCCGACCTTCGCCTATCAGGTGTCGGGCGAATACGCGATGATCGCAGCGGCTGCGAACAACGGCTGGCTCGACGGCGAGCGCGCGATGATGGAGAGCCTGCTCGCCTTCAAACGCGCCGGCGCCGACGGCGTGCTGAGCTATTTCGCGCCGAAGGCGGCGGAGAAGCTGCGCAGCCAAGGATAAGCTGGCACAACAATCTCCGCCGTCGTCCCCGCGAACGCGGGGACCCATACCGCGTGATCTATCGGCGATGCCGACTATTGGTACCGGCGAAGAGATCCACTTCTCGTCTTCGCCAAACTGCTCCCTGTGGTTATGGATCCCCGCGTTCGCGGGGACGACACCGAATATGCGGCACCGGTATCGGCTCTCCCAATACCAATCCTCCCCGCCCCCGAATCGCCGGAATATTTCGGCTTGTTAATGCCCCTGCGCCCTTGGCAGGGGGAGAGCCTGTTCCCATGTCCTGCCTCGAGGGTTTTCCCTCTGTTTCCCCCTTGGGAGGACGGACATGTCGTACGAGACGGGCAATTCAGGCGCCTGGCGCAATGACGGCGGGGTGCAACCGCATGCCTACGATCCCTATCTGCACCCGGAACTGTTCCGCGGCGTTGCGACGCGGCGGGTGTTCGCCTTCCTGATCGACATGGTCGTGATCTCGGTCCCGGTGATCCTCGGCTACATCTTCATCGCCTTGTTCGGCGTGGTCACCCTCGGGATCGGCTGGGCGCTGTTCTGGATCGCCTGGCCGGCCTCCGTGGTCTGGGCCATCGTCTATTATGGCGCCTGTATCGGCGGCCCCTCCTCCGCCACGATCGGCATGCGCCTGATGGATCTGGAGCTGCGCACCTGGTACGGGGCGCCAGGCTATTTCGTGCTCGGCGCCACCCATGCCGTGCTGTTCTGGGTCTCGGTCTCGTTCCTGACGCCCTTCGTGGTGCTGGTCGGCCTGTTCAACGGCCGCCGGCGCCTGCTGCACGACATCGTGCTGGGAACGGTCGTGATCAACACCTCCGTCCGCGCGCCCATGCCGCAGGGCGCAAGGACATACTGAGAAGCTGGCGATCAAGGACCTATCAACCTGGATCACTTAAGCTGTCTGACCTGACCTGCCGAGTAGACCAATTGACCAAGGGCTTCCGTAGCGCGATGCTGAGACCCACTTCGGAGGCCCACGACGTCCCTTGACCCAGCACTCGCGCGACACCCCCCAATTCTACCTGACGGCGCCCTCTCCGTGCCCCTATCTGCCGGGCCGGCATGAGCGCAAGGTGTTCACGCACCTGGTGGGGGAGCGCGCCGGCGATCTCAACGACCTCCTGACCCATGGCGGTTTCCGCCGCAGCCAGTCGATCGCCTACCGGCCGGCCTGCGACCAGTGCCGCGCCTGCGTCTCGGTCCGGGTCGTCGCCAACGAGTTCCGCCCCTCCCGCAACTTCCGCAAGGTGATGGCGCGCAATTCCGACATCATCGGCGAGCAGCGCAGCGCGGTCCCGACCTCCGAGCAATATTCGGTGTTCCGGGCCTATCTCGATGCCCGCCACCGCCATGGCGGCATGGCCGACATGACGGTGCTCGACTACGCCATGATGGTCGAGGACAGCCATGTCGAGACCCGCATCATCGAATACCGCAAGCGCGGGCCCGACAGCGGCATCACCGGCCGCGGCGAGGAGCTGATCGCGGTGGCGCTCACCGACGTGCTCAGCGACGGCCTGTCGATGGTCTATTCGTTCTTCGAGCCGGGCCAGGTGAGCCGCTCGATGGGCACCTTCATGATCCTCGACCACATCGCCCGCGCCCGCCGGCAAGGGCTGCCTTACGTCTATCTCGGCTACTGGATCGAGGGCTCGAAGAAGATGGACTACAAGGCCCGCTTCCTGCCGCAGCAGCGCCTCGCCCCCTCGGGCTGGCTGCGCATCGACGCGCAGGGCGATGAGGCGTCCGAGCCGCAGGACTGAGGTCCGACTTCGCGGCTTTCAGGGGGCCGCAGCTTCGGCCACTTCCGATGTCGCGAACTTTGTAGCCCCCTCCTCACCGACGATGAACTTGAGCGCCGCAAGTCCCGGCAGGAAGAAGTAGCCTCCCCCAAGCGTCGTTGTGAAGTTCGCCAGGGAGACCTCTCCACCGCTCGGCAGACCCGGCAACGACAAGGCCTTCGGGAAGGTCTGAGGGTCGGACGACCCGACGAACGGATCATCGGCGTGAAGGTTGACGAAACTCGGATTCCGCGCCCAACGCTGCTGGACGAACTCGAACTGCCGCTCGAGATCCGCATTGCAGGCGATGAAGAAGATCCCCTTGCGCGTCTCGCCGTTGCTGTCCTCGCGATACGGCCGGCCGCGACGAAGAAGCCTGTGCAACTTGGTCGACTTGATGCTCGACTCAATGTCGACGCCGAGCGTATCCCGCGGATTCACCCGTCGAATGTGAGCCCCCTTCGGGCAGGTGAAGCCGTTGGCGTCGTCGACACGGTAGCGGAACGCGTCAAGTTCCGAATCCGTTTTTGGATTGCTCGGGTCGTATTTCCACGCGAGCGGCCAGCCATTGTCCTGGCGGCCCATCAGTTTATTGCAGATGTCTTGACCGTTCGCCTGCCGAAAGGCGCTGAACGCCTCGACGTCCTGCTCGATCTGGCGCACGGCGAGATAGCTTCCGTTCAGGGCAAACCGACCGCCGTGGTGATTGGCGAGACCTGACTGCCTCCATCCCACCACGTCGGGGCAATAAGTGAGCTCATCATATTCGTTGCGATAGCCCAGGATGAACTCGCCAGGCTGGACGACGCTGTCGTCATACAGCGTATCGGCCTGCTTCTTGTCTTTCTCTGACCGGCGCGGTCGGAAGCTGTCGTCTTGCTTCAATCCTTTGATGACGGGCTGCGCCAAGCCGTCGCGAAACCCGAATGCTTCGCGCAATTTCTCTTCGTTGTCGCCTTCCAGTTTTTGAAATGAGCAAGGATCGTTATCGACCTGGATGGCGCTGAATATCGTCTCATCCGGGCGCGAAATGATCGGCCCGACGTCTCTCTCCGTCCATTCCGCAATCAGGACATGTACGGCATCGCCGCTGTCGCCATCGACGTCGGACCAGCGCCATGCGCGGGGATTGTCCCTCAGCAGCAACGCGCGCGCATCGCTGCCCATGCCACTGCGGAAGGGCGTCGGGAACGGATGAAGGGTGTCTTCCACGCATCCGAGCTTTGCCAGCCCCGAGAAACTGAACGCGATCGCCGCAGCCTTCGCGATTGGATGCGTTCTCGACTTCCCGACCTCTTCTGCGTTGGCAACGACGCCGCTCTCCACGAATTTTGCGAGCCACGCCCGGGCCGCCGTCTCCTTCCCGTCCCGGATCGTCAGCAGCCAGAACCGACTGTCTTGCAGCCAGCCGTAGCCGCTCCTCAGCATTCCCTGGATGTCATCGAAATGATGCGCGAGATGCGCTGCCGGCGCTTTCATGATTCGATCGCCCTCATGATTAGGTCGTCGTTGCTGTCGTTGCGCGCTCCGAACAGAGCGTCGCGCAGTCCGGTCGCGAGGTTGATCTGGTCGACCGACTCCTTGCGGGCGTCGAAGCGGAACATGTGCGGAAGCATGCTGTCGCGCGCATATGACTTGAACTGAAGCTCGCACTTCACGCCCCGGAATACGATAAATCGCGTCGGCGGGAAGCTGCGCGCATGAACGACGGCGGGCTGTCCGATCGCTGCCGAACCACGGGGCTTCAACGTGGTCCACCGCCAGGCGAGGTTGGTCCCGATCGTGGCACCATTGATGAAATCGTCGAGATAGCCGCCGAAACTGCCATCGTAGTTCGAGCAGAACAGGTAGCGGCGCCCGTCCTCGATGATGTGCCAATGGCCGAAATGAATGCCCGGCGCACTTCCCAGCCGGCTCTCGGTGAAGATCACACGTCCAAACAGTGTCACGATGCGCAGCGACACCCGGATCCACCAGGCACTCCAGCCGTTCGGACTGCGGAGATCCGTCAGGCTAACCATATGGGCGGTTTCGCGCACCACCAGCCCTTCGCTGTTGTCGATCGATGGATCGACCTGTTGGGCACGCAGCACATCCTCTTCGTAAGGTTGAAAGAACCAGTTGCCAACCATCGCGAGATCCTGATTGATCCGGGACAGCAGGCCGACCGCGCAGATCAACACGACGATCGCGAGAACGACCAGGGCGATGATCTGCCACCCGAAAAGGTTGGCAGTCCATGCCTTGTATGCGTCCACGATCGTCCAGGGCGAGAAGATAAAGGCGAACGCGAGCGCGACGAGGGCGAAAGCGATCGGCACGCTGAGCAACAGTCCGATCCGATAGGTAAGCCATGACGACCACGTTTCCGTGGGCCGGTCGAGCTCGCGCCCCACGCTCTCCAGCCAGCGTCGCCACGTCCTGGAAAGGGCTGGCAGAGCGATCAGGAGGAGCCATACCAAGACCCCGAGCCCGAGCAGCGCAAGTACGATGCGGATACTGACGCCAAGTACCCAGCAACTCGCCATTGAAATGAAGGCCACGACGTCCGTCACGCCGGAATAAGGCGGCCCGAACAACCAAGTGTAGATGCCAAGCGCACCGCGCGGCACTGCGCCGACCAGCCAGACTGCGAGTAGCCACAGCACGAACAGCGTTAGCACGTAACCGGCTTTTGCGGAGATGCTCGCGCCTTTGCCGCGCCAGTACGACCGCGGCGCCGGATCCAGCGCCCAGCCGAAACGACGATTCTGGAATGCCCGTTGCGCAAGCGCCAGCGCGAACGCAGCGCGATCATCGCCATACAGCATGGCTTGCTTCATGGCCCGCGCCTCGTCTCGCGTCCACTCAAGCAGCTCCTGCTCCTTCTCGATCTGTCGAGCCGTCCGGTCGCGGGCGCCGATGAAGCCGCCATCGGCGATGCTGAGATGCTTCATCAACATCTTGTGCAGCTTGTCGTTGCGTTCGCTCCGCAGCGCAGTGGCATCGCTCGGCCAGAAGGAGCTGTACAGCGACCACATCGCCTCGCTCCAATGGTAGACGAGCCGGTAAATCATATCGTAGGGATCGATTCCCTCTTCGATCGCAAGCTCGAGCATCAACCAGGGCCTCTTGTCGACTGCGTCGGCCCTCGCCGGCAGCAACGCGATGGAGGCGAATTGGACCACCTCGACGTCTCGGAACAGAGAGTACAGCCCCTTGGAAACGGGGCTGTCTTCCGAAAGATCGGTCGTGCCGTTCCAGCCTGGCACTGCGATGCAGATCATCTGCTGGCGGACTATCTTGAGCATGCCCGTCCTTCTCCCGCCTGCTAAATGAAACTCACGCGCATCCGCGACATGAGCGGTCCGTCATAGGTGACGGGCTTGCCCTCGCCCCGCGTCAGTTGCAGCTCGGGCAGGATCAACAGACCGATCAGCGCGCTGGTCAGGATCTTGACCGCGTAGACCATGGCCGGACACTGGCGGGTACCGTATCCGAACATCAGCCAGCGCAGATCTTCGTTCGTGCCCCAGTTGCGCGCCGGAGAAAATTGGCTGATGTCTTTGTCTATCGCGGTATCGAACATTGCGGCGATCCCCCAGATCGCCATCTTTCCGCCGGCGGGGCATTTGGCATTGTGCCGCGCACCCGTCTCGAATTCCGTGTCGCGCGGCACATCGCGCGCGAGCAGCGGAAAAATCGGGCGGAAACGCAAGAGTTCGAGGACATGATCTTGCACCAGCTTGCGGAAGGCCTGGTCCTCCCAAACCTGGTTCGGACCCATTTTCAGGAGCCGCTGCGCCTGCTCGCGCAATGCCTTGTGAACATCAGGGCGCCCCAGCAGCTCTTGCACGGCGAGCGCCCCCGATTGCACGGTGACCGGATGCGAGATCCAGGCGAGGCCAACGGCGTTCCGCTTGATGACATTGAACGGACAGGACGTCCCCCATGCGAGCTGGATGTCGTTGCCGACGCCGGCGATACGCGATCTCAGTGCGTCAGCGTTGAGTTCAGCCCTGCGCTGCACTCTCAGCGTCGCCGAGCTGCCAGCCAGTAGCTGCCCCGCCACATAGCGGATCTCGAGGAGATATTGACGCTGCAGCCCGGGATCATCGAGGCTTCCGGTCGCGCCCGCTGCCACCTTGTTGGTCGCCTCCCCAAACAGGGGATGCATTGCGCGAAACACGATCCACATCAGGTAATCCTCGATGAGATCGAACGATTTTCTCTTGCCGATCAGCCGAAGCTTCTCAACATAATCTCGGGCCGCAAGATCGGCCGCGGCGGGCAATGTCGCGTCCAGGACAGCCAACCGATCATCCAGCAGAAGCCTATCCCCCTTGTATGTGGCGTCGGGATCCATGCCGATCAGATAGTCGCCGGCCGACAGGTTCGCCGCGTGCGCGGTGTTGGAGAAACTGTTAGGCCGGGTCAGCACCTTTTTGACAGCGTCGGCCCGGGCCGCCATGCCCAACCAGCCGCCGACGAACGGCCAATGCCGAAGCACCGCACCGACCGCGCGCAAAGCGCCCGGATGACGATTGGCCCAGCAAAAGATTCCGTAGAGGAGGCTGCGGAGCCCTGGCGGCATTGCATCAGGAGTGCCGGCTGAGAGTTTCATGCTGCGTACCCGTCCTTCCGCCAATCTGCGAGCACCGCGGCGGCCCGTCCTTGATAGTGGGGCATGCCCAGACGCTCCGCTGCCTCCGCGACCCGCCTGAAATGCGCTTCGGCGCCCGCGAGATCGCCGGCCTGCCGCAAGGTCTCCGCAAGCTCGTAAACGGCTTCGGTCTGGTGACCGTATTCTTCGGCGGCGTCCTCGACGGCCTTGCGACCGACCGCGATGGCGTCGTCGAGCCGATCGAGCTTGCGATAGGCCAGGCCGAGGCTCACGCGCATGAACGTCCGGCCGTAGGGCCCGGCCGCCTCGTAGATGCGGTCGGCGAACCCCTTCTCCAGCATCGTCGCCGCCTCGGCGGCCTTGCCGTTGCGCGCGAGCGCGCTGCCGAGAACACCCGTGCAAACCGACAGCATGGTCGGGACGTTATGCGTCATGCATTGCTGCACGCCGGTGCGCATCAAGGTCTCGGCCCGATCGAGATCCCTGCTCTCGATCCAGATCTGCGACTGGACGGTGTCGATCAGCAGACGGGAATAGGGATGGTTGATGCTCGACAGGATCTCATAGGCCTTGGCACAGAACGCGTGTGCCCTTGCACTGTCTCCGAGCCGCCAGAGCGTGCTGGCATGAAACGCATACAGATTGATGATAGGGATGGCGGCCCATCCGGGTTGGACGCAATGCGCTGACAGCTCAGGTCCGTAGTCGGAGAGCAGAATCTGCCCCTCCATGGCGGCCTCTGCGTATCGACCGAGAGCGTGGAGGTTCATCAGGCGGGTCTGATGCGCCGCCATCATCATGTGGCGGCGTTGCGCCAGGCGGGCCGCGTCGAGCCCTCGCGTGGCGTAGCGCAGACCCTGCTCGAAGCGACCGCGCATCCACAAGAAGACCGCCGTCTCGGTCGACACCGCCGCCCGTGCGCGCTGATCGTTCAGTTGCACCGCGATCGCTTCCGCACGCTCCATATTGCTGAAGATGTCGTCGATCTGCCCGAGGGCCAGCATCGCTCCGATGGCTTCCAGGCGAAGCGCCAGCTCCAGGGTCTGCGCAACCGAGGCGTCATCGACACGGCGGGCTGCCTGAAGACCCTTCTCGAACAGCTGGAGCGCTTCCTGATTGGCCGAGCGCGAGATCGCACGCGCCATCGACTTGACGGTGAATCTCGCCGCCTGCTCCCATTCCTCGCCCTTGAAGGCATGGTGCGCCAGCGCCGGCGCGATATCCGCCTCGGCCGCTCCCGGCCGCGCATGAAGCGCCAGGAAGGCCTGGCGATGCAGCGCCTTGAGCCGCGTCCGCGTGAGGGTGCCGAGCACGACGTCGCGCACCAGTGCGTGGCGAAACGCGAACGCGTGCTGCTCGAGCCGGCCGAGCGCCTGATCCGGTCCGGTCAGCAGCCCGGATGCAACGCAAAGACCCAGCAATTCTTCGGCACGCCCCAAGTCCACGGCCTGCATCGCGGCGATCAGTTCGCCCGTGATGGGGTCGCCGAGGATCGCCGCCGCCTCGAGCGCGGACTTGGCAGCTTCGGGCAGCCTGTCGACGCGCGCGCCGATCACCGCGGCGATCGAGCCCGGCACGCGCAGCTCTCCGGGCGGTCGCTGCAGGCGGTATGCCCCCGGCGTTCCCTCCAGCGATCCGTCGTCGATCAGCGTGATGACCAACTGCTCCAGGAAGAAGGGATTGCCGTCGGCGCGCGCGACCAGTTCGTTCATGATGCCGAGCACGGACAGATCGTCCCCCATCAGGGCGCGCGCCAGCCTGAGCAGCTCGCCGTCGCGAAGGGGCTCGATCAGGCGCTCCGCAAACCACGGGGCCTGGCGCCACTGATGCTCGAAATCGGGTCGATAGCTGACACAGACCAGGATGGGCAGACCCTGAAGCTTTGGAAGCAGCGCCTCGAACAACCGCCGGCTCTCGCGGTCGGCCAGGAAGACATCCTCGAGCACGAGCACGAACGGACCTGCCTGGGCGCGTCTGCGCACGAGCCACAGCAATGCATCACCGATCCGGCGCCGCCGCTGGACCGGATTCAGCGCCAGCCAGGCCTCGTCCGGCGCCGCCAGACCCAGCAAGTCATTGACCGCTGCCAGATGCGCGGCACCTTCGCTGGCCCATTCGGCGGCCAGGATCTGCCGGACGGATTGGGGGTCCGTCGCGCTTGTTTGCGGCAACCCGGCCAAGCTTGCGATCAGGTCCGCGGCGGTGCTGTAGGCGCGCGCGCTTGCATAACCTCTCGCTTGCGAAAGGCAGACCTCCGTGCCCTGACTTGCAAGCGCGGCGATCCAGTCGGCGATCAAGCGGGACTTGCCGATCCCGGCATCGCCGCACAGCCCGATCGTCCGCATCACGCCGGTTCGAACGATGTCGAGATCTGCAGTGAGGATCCGCAAAGACTCTTCGCGGCCGACCAGGGGCGCCCAGCGCTGCTTCCGCGTCAGCGGCGCGGCCGCCGAGCTTTCAGTGGCGACCACGACCTCATGGAGCTCGACCGGGTCGTCCAGCCCGCGCACCGGCCGCGTCCCCACCGGCCGCGTGTCGATCTGCTGCGCGACCAGGCGCTGCGTCGCGGCACTGATCAGGATGCCGCCGGGCGGCGCCATCTTTTCGAGCCGTGACGCCAGATGAATCGTCTTGCCGTCCGCCCCGTAGTGCGACCAGCCGTATTGCCCGACGACGCCGACCAGGACTTCGCCCGAATTGATGCCGATGCGCAGCATCGGACTGGCCATGCCATGAACCTCGTGGCCGGGAACGGTTGCCCTCTGCATCTTGAGCGCGGCAAGGCACGCGCGCAGGGCATGATCCTCCTGCGCCACGGGCGCACCGAACAGGGCGACGAGCCCGTCGCCGAGCAATTGACTGACCGTGCCGCCATAGGTCCCGACCGCTTCGGCCAGATGGTTCAGCGCCTTGCCGAGATAATTGCGGGATTCCTCGGGGTCGGAATGCTGGAGCAGCGATGTCGAGTCGCAGACGTCGACGAAGAGAACGCTGACCTGCTTGTTCTCGGTCAACATCTGTGACCGAACCGCCGCATGATCATGCAGCGGAACAACCCGCACCGCACGGTCAGTTGTGCTAATCGCCGATGGACCGGAGGACTGCTCCACGGCGCGATCGAGGCGCGCGCCGCATTGAGAGCAGAAGCGATGCTCGCGAGCGACACGGGCTGAACATGCGGGACACTTGGTCACGGCAGTACACGCTCATCAATGACTACAACGCAGCAATCAACGCTTTCTGGCCTGATCATCGTCCCCTCCCAGGACGTGAACCCGCGCAGCAAAAATCAATCCATCACCAATGGCGGCGCCACTGGCCTCGCGCGCCTACCTTGCGCGCAACCCGTTCGAATTGTCCGGAGAGAATGCGATCGGCGCATCTACTCCGGCGCGGGACCGCCGATTATCCCGCGGGGAGAAAAATCAATCCTGAAAAACGCAACGTCATAATATGGCCTGTCAGTAACTGTGGCCTATCAGCAATTGAAGGTAGTATACCCTCTTCGTACCAATTGAAAAGCGGTCATTCGCCGGCGCGCGACGAAAGCGTCGGTCGCCGGCCGGTGCGCATTTTCGAAGGACCGGACCCACGTTCGCGCGAAACGGGTACGGCCGGCGCGCGCCAGGGAGCAGTTCGCCGCAGTGCCCTCCGCACGAAACGTGCGGGCAGTCCCTGCACTCATCCAAACAACGTGTCGAACAACAGCTTCAGGTTCAGGACCACGATCACGCCTGCGACGATCCACGCGATCGCCGCGACGTAGGAGGGAATCGCGAACTTGCCCATCTTGCGGCGGTCGGAGACGAAGCGGACCAGCGGGATGACGGCGAAGGGCAGCTGCATTGACAGCACGACCTGGCTGAATACCAGCAGATCGGCCGTGCCGCGCTCGCCATAGATCGCGGTGACCACGATCACCGGAATGATCGCGATGCCGCGCGTGAGCAAACGGCGCGCCCAGCTCGGCAGGCGCAGATCGAGAAAGCCCTCCATCACGATCTGGCCGGCGAGCGTCGCCGTCACCGTCGAGTTCAGGCCGGAGGCGAGCAGCGCCACCGCGAACAATGTCGAGGCGATGCCGAGGCCGAGCAGCGGCGACAGCAGCTCGAACGCCTGCCCGATCTCGGCGACATCCGAATGCCCGCTCTTGTGGAAGGTCGCAGCCGCCACGACGAGGATCGCGGCATTGATGAACAGCGCCAGCATCAGGGCGATGGTGGAGTCCGTCGTCGCCCATTTGATCGCCTCGCGGCGGCCTTCGTCGTTGCGCTCATAGGCGCGCGTCTGCACGATCGAGGAGTGCAGGTAGAGATTATGCGGCATCACGGTCGCGCCGATGATGCCGATCGCGATGTAGAGCATCTCGGGGTTGGTGAAGATCTCGCTCTTCGGCATGAAGCCGCGCAGCACCTCCGCGACCGGCGGCGCGGCGGCCGCGATCTGGACGGCGAAGCAAACCGCGATCACCACCAGCAGCGCGATGACGAAGGCCTCGAGGAAGCGGAAGCCGCGGTTCATCAGGAGCAGCAGCAGGAAGGCATCGAGGGCTGCGAGCAGCGCGCCGCCGATCAGCGGAATGCCGAACAGGAGTTTGAGCGCGATCGCCGTGCCGATCACCTCGGCGAGATCGCAGGCGATGATCGCCGCCTCGCAGGCCAGCCAGAGCAGGAAGTTGACCGCCGGCGAATAGGTGGCGCGGCAGGCCTGCGCGAGATCGCGGTCGGTGACGATGCCGAGCCGCGCCGCCAGCGACTGCAGCAGGATCGCCATCAAATTCGAGAGCAGGATGACGGAGAGCAGCGTGTAGCCGAATTTCGATCCGCCGGCGAGATCGGTCGCCCAATTGCCGGGGTCCATATAGCCGACCGAGACGAGATAGCCCGGACCGACGAAGGCGAGCAGCCGCCGCCACCAGCGGCCCGCGGCCGGAATGGCGATCGTGGAATTGACCTCGGCGAGGCTCTTGGTGGCGGGCGCATCCGCGCGCCAGCCGGCAGCGTCGGGCGTCAAGTGGGGAGATCGGGCATCCATGAGCCCAGAATACCCGACTTCGTTCTTATTGCAACTCATTTGCAACTGCATCTGGCCGCATTGGTTCCCTCCCGGCCGCTGTTCGCCCCCTGTCGGAAACCGGGTGGGTTTGGCGGGCCCTGGCACCGGATACTCGCGCCAATCCGACTTCGCAGGAAATGAGCCATGTCAAACCCGCCTCGCCTCCCCACCACCTTTGGCCGCCTCGCCTGGTCCAACCTCGCGGCGCAGTCGGCCGAGCAGATCGCTTTGGCCGCCGCCCCCATCGTCGCCGTGCTCACGCTCGGCGTGGCGGAAGGCCAGACCGGCCTATTGCAGACCGCGCTGACCCTGCCCTTCGTGCTCTTCGCGATTCCGGCCGGCCTGCTCGCCGACCGTATCTCGCGTCGCTCGCTGATGGCGGGGGCCGAGGCGCTGCGGGCCGCGGCGCTTGCAACCATCGTGCTGCTGCTGGGGCTCGGCGCGCTCAACCTGCCGCTGCTGGCATTGCTCGGCTTCGCTGCCGTGTGCGGCACCGTGGTCTACAGCGTGGCCGCACCGGCGCTGGTGCCCTCGCTGGTCAGCGCGGAGCTGCTGCCGGCGGCGAATGCCCGCATCGAGCTTGCGCGCACCATCGCCTTTGCCAGCGGGCCTGCGCTCGGCGGCACGCTGGTGGGCTGGTTGGGCGCGAGCCCGGCCTTCGGCTTTGCCGCGGCGCTCTCGGCGATTGCGGTGGTGCTGCTCTCCGGCATCTTCGAGCCCGCGCGCGCGCCGGCGCCGCGCCGCCATCCGTGGCAGGAGATCCGCGAGGGCGCGGCCTTCGTGTTTCACCATCCGCTGCTGCGGCCGGTGTTCATCACCCAGTTCATCTTCAACACCGGCTGGTTCCTGCAGATCGCCGTGTTCGTGCCCTATGCCGTGCGCCATCTCGGCCTGACCGCCGCGGGCGTCGGCACGGTGCTGACGATGTACGGCGTCGGCATGGTGATCGGCGCGCTGCTGGCCACGCGCGTGATGCAGCGCATCGCCTTCGGCACCGTGGTCGGCCTCGGCCCGGTCACCGGCTTCGTCGCCGCGGTCGTGATGGCGCTGACCGTGCTGGTGCCCTCACCCTGGCTCGCGGTCCTCAGCTTCTTCCTGCTCGGCGTCGGACCGATCCTGTGGGTGATCTCGACCACGACGTTGCGCCAGTCCGTGACGCCGCCGCGCCTTCTGGGGCGTGTCTCCGCCATCAACATCATGAGCTACGGCGCCCGCCCGCTCGGCTCGGCTCTGGGGGCGATCGTCGGCGGGCTCTGGAGCGCGGAAGCCTGCCTCTATCTCGCCGCCGCCGTGTTCGGCGCGCAGGCCCTGGTGATCTGGCTGTCGCCGGCCGTGGCGCTCGACCGGCAGCCGGTGATGGTGGGGGATGAGGTCGCGGCGCGGTGCTAGCCGCGCTTGCAGGTCGAGCAACGACTTCCGCCGTCGTCCCCGCGAACGCGGGGACCCCAGCGCGAGCGCTTTGCGCTCGTCGCGATAACCCCAGGGAGAAGTTGGACGAAGGCTCGCCGTTACACATGTCCGCTGGGACTGGCACCGTCCGCATTCGATAGATCACGCGGTATGGGTCCCCGCGTTCGCGGGGACGACGAACCTAATTCGCCAGATACCGCTCGTAGCTTCCCGTCACCGGCTCGCTGGCATCGACATCAGGATCGAGCGTGTAGAGATCCTGCGCGCGGCCGATGCCGCGTAGCGCGTAGCGGCCGGTGGAGACGAGATAGCGCCGGCCGGCCGCATCCAGGCCCTTGTAGAATTCGGAGGACGCCAGGAGTTCGCGGTCGACCGAGCGGCTCATCGAGGCGATGCGGCTGACCTCGTTGACGGTCGGGCCGACCACCGTGAAGTCGAGCCGGTCCTCGCTGCCGATATTGCCGTAAAAGACCTCGCCGACATGCAGGCCGATATAGGCCGAGGTGGTCGGGCGGCCGTCGGCCTCTCGCCGCTTGTTCAGCGCCGCAACGTTCTTGCGGAACAGATGCTCGGCGCGGAGCGCAGCGCGCCGCGCATCCGACATGTCTTCGCCCCAGAACATCGCGAGCACGCCGTCGCCGATCAGCTTGAGCACGTCGCCGCCGGCATCGTGGATCGCGTCGATCACGGCCTGCGCATAGTCGTTGAGGAACGGGATGATCTCGTCGGGGCCGATGCTCTCGCTGATCCCTGTCGAGCCGCGCAGATCCGAGTACCAGAGCACGGCGTTGATGCGCTCGGTGACGCCGCGCGAGATCCGTCCGCGCAGCACCTGCTCGGAGGCGTCGCGGCCGAGATAGACGCGCCCGAGCGTGCGCGCGATGTCGACCTGCTGCGCCGATTTGATCGCGAGCCCCAGCACCGGCACGAGATCGCGCAGCGAATCCAGCTCGGCTTCGCTGAAGCCGCTGTCGCGCCGCGTGGTCCAGCAGGAGTAAAGACAGTCCATCAGACCGAGCGCGCCGTTCTCGCCGAAGCGGTGCACGAAGGCGAGATAATGCTTGTGGCCCTTCTCGGCGAGCTCGCCGATCTGCGAGAAGTCCATCGACGGCGCGTCGGCGAGATCGATCACCATCTCGTCCTCGCCATTCTCGAGCATGTGGAAGAACACCGAGCGGCGCCAGCTCTTGGCGGCGTCGCCGTCGGCGGTCGAGCCGTATTCGAACGCGTCGCTCTCGTTGCTGGGCCGGTCGCTCCAGCGGAAGCCGCGACCCTCATAGATCGGATGCAGCGTGTCGATGACGACGAGGCCGCGCGACAGCTCCAGCCCCTCGGCGCAGCAGCGCTCGCAGAAGCCGCGGAGCAGTTCGTTTTCGGGCAGGCCCGTGAGCCCCTGGCCGGTGAGCCAGTTCATCAGCGCAAGGCGCGAGGTCAATTGCATGCGCCATTATGGCGTGCATTCGTGACGAGCGGAAGGCCATGCGCAGCGCCGCGCGACAAAGGCTCCCGTCTACGGCAGGTCGAATATGCCGCAGGCGCTGTTGACGCGCTCACGCCGCAAGCTGCAAATGGAACCGATGACACTGCCGACCAGAAATACAGCGATATGAGCCAGCGCCAGCTTCCGATCATCCTGGCGCTCGGCACCACGCAGACCCTGGCCTGGGCGTCCAGCTATTATCTGCCGGCGCTGCTCGCCGATCCCATGGCACGCGACCTCGGCGTCTCCTCCAACTGGATTTTCGGCGCGTTCTCGGCCTCGCTGGTGATCTCGGCGATGCTCGGCCCGCGGATCGGGCGGCAGATCGATCTCGTCGGCGGACGGCAGGTGCTGTCGGCCTCGAACCTGACCATCGCCGCCGGGCTCGCGCTCCTTGGGCTCTCGCAGTCCGTTGCGGTGATGGTGTTCGCCTGGCTCGTGCTCGGCATCGGCATGGCGATGGGGCTTTACGACGCCGCCTTCGCCGCTCTGGGGCGCATCTATGGCACCGAGGCGCGCCGGCCCATCACCGGCATCACGCTGATGGCGGGCTTTGCCTCCACCGTCGGCTGGCCGCTCACGGCCTGGGGGCTGTCGCATATCGGCTGGCGCGAGACCTGCTTTGCCTGGGCGGCGGCCAACATCCTGATCGGCCTGCCGCTCAACTTCTTCATGCTGCCGGCGATCAAGGGCGCCAGCCACGCGGCGGCCACGACCGAGAAGCCGCATCTGCCGCTCGATCGCACCATGCTTCTGCTGGCCTTCATCTTCGCGGCGGTCTGGACCGTGACCGGCGCCATGGCCGCGCATTTCCCACGCATCCTGGAGACGACGGGGGCAACGCCGGCCGAGGCGATCGCGGCCGGCGCCCTGATCGGCCCGGCGCAGGTCGGTGCCCGCATGCTGGAGGCCGGCTTCCTCAGCCGCTTCCATCCGCTGTGGTCGACCCGGCTTGCCTGCCTCACCCACCCGATCGGCGCGGTCGTCGTGGCGATCTTCGGCAGCGCCGCGGCGAGCGCGTTCGCGCTGTTCCACGGCTCGGGCAACGGCATCCTGACGATTGCGCGCGGCACGCTGCCGCTGTCGATCTTCGGGCCGAAGGATTTCGGCTACCGTCTCGGCATCATCGGCGCCCCCGCACGCATGGCGCAGGCCGTGGCGCCGCTGGCCTTCGGGCTGCTCATCGACCTCATGGGCGCCAAGGTGCTGATTGTTTCCTCTGCGCTCAGCCTCTCGGCGCTGGCGGCGCTGTTCCTGATCCGCACCAGGCCGCGGCCGGATTGACCGGACCAAGAATTGACTGGGTCAAGGCTTTCGCGCACAAGCGGCCCATGAACGAAGAACCTCGCCCGCCCCGCACATTCCAAGGCCTGCTGCGCTGGGCGACCACGCCGCCACAGGCCTGGGGCGTCTATCTGCTCGCCGTCCTCCTGGTCTGGCTGGTCTCGTTCTATGCCGGCTCGCTGAAGCCGAAGAAGACGCCGGAGGCGAGCCCGCCCACCGTGACGGCGCCGAAAAGCTGATTGAAGCGTCAGTCGTAGAACTCCGGCGCCAGCTTCTGGCTGTCGCGCTGGGCCTTGTCGTGGTTGATCCAGAGCTGCGCCTTTTCCTTGGCGAGCGTGTCCGCGATCTTCTGCATCGAGGCCGCGGTCTGGTCCTTGTCGACGTTCATGCCGGGGACGCGGCGATTGTCCCAATTGTCTTTGAAGTGCACGGCATCGCCCGACAGCACCACCGCGCCCGTCTTGGGCAGCTTCACCAGCAGCGACTGGTGCCCGGGCGTGTGGCCGGGCGTCGACAGGATGGTCACGCTGCCGTCGCCGAACACGTCCTTGTCGCCGCTGAGCAGCTCCACGGGGTGCGACGGCTTGAAGCGCGGCGTGTTGTTGGCGCCGGGCCAGTCATATTCAGCCTTCTGCACGTAGAGCATCGACTGCGGGAACAGCTCGACATTGCCGGTATGGTCCGGATGGGTGTGCGAGACCGCCATGGCCTTGACGTCGTCGGGATTGACGCCGAGCTGCTCGAGCTGGGCGGCCAGCGTCTTCGGGCGCCGCCAGGTCACGGCCTTGGGATCGGCGGGCACCAGACCGTTCGGCATGGCGGCGACGGAATCGGCGATGCCGGTGTCCCACAGGAACCAGCCTTTGGCGTGCTTGATCAGATAGCAGGTGTCGACGAAGTCCATCGTCTTGCCTTCGTTCAGCCCGGGCGTCCAGCGCGAGATGTCGCCCGCGGTGCCCTCCCCGCAATTGAGCACGTAGAGCTTCTCGACGCCGGTCGATTGCGCCGATGCCGCGGCGCCTGACAGCGCCAGTGCGACGACGGCGAGAGCGAGCTCGGTCCTGCGCATCATGATTCCTCCCTTGCGGCCGTGCGCGCCGCGACCGAAGTTCAACCCCGGCCGCGCGACGGAATTCCGGTCATGTCAATGCGGACAAGTCTCGACCTCCACCGTGACATGGCTGAGGCCCTTCAACCCCGCGAGCCGCCGCTTGTAGACCGCCGGCGGCTTCGGCTTGTCCGACACCACCGACAGCAGCACGGCACAATGGCCGGGGCCGACCTGCCACAGATGCAGGTCGGTGACGCGGTCGTCACCGGCCTCCATGCGCGAGCGGATCACCCGCTCCAGCTTCTCGTCGGTGCGCACGTCGAGCAGCACCGCGCCCGATGACTTGACGAGGCCGAAGGCCCAGCTCGCGATCACGACGCTGCCGATCAGCCCGACCGCCGGATCGGCCCAGACCCATCCCGAAAACATGGCGACCGCCAGCGCGGCGATCGCCAGCACCGAGGTCGCGGCGTCGGTCATGACATGGACATAGGCCGCGCGCAGGTTGTTGTCGTGGTGACGGTGGCGATGGCCGTGGTGATCGTGGTCATGATCGTCGTGATCATCATGCGCGTGGCCGTGTGCGTGGCCGTGATGATGATCATGGCTGTCGCGCAGCAGCCACGCGCTGGCGAGATTGACGCCGAGGCCGAGCGCGGCCACCGCCATGGCCTCGCCATAGACGATCGGCACCGGATTGATCAGCCGCAGCACGCTCTCATAGGCGATCTCGAGCGCGATCAATCCCAAGATGATCGCGCTGGCAAAGGCGGCGAGATCGCCGAACTTGCCGGTGCCGAAGGTGAAATGCGCATTGCCCAGATGCCGGCGGGCGAAGCGGTAGGCAAAGGCGGCGATGCCGAGCGCAGCCGCATGCGTGCCCATGTGCCAGCCGTCGGCGAGCAGCGCCATCGAGCCGAACAGCGAGCCGGCCACGATCTCGCCGACCATCATGACCAGCGTCAGCACGACGACGAGCCAGGTGCGCCGCTCGTTCTCGTCGTGCTTCTCGCCCAGGAAGGCGTGGTCGTGAGTCCATTGCTCGATGGAATGCGAATGCATCGAATTCTCCAGGAGATTCAGGTCTGTTGAGGTTCATTATAGACCGGCGGGCAGCACTTTTCGAAGGTTCGATCGTCCCCCGGATTGACAGTGCTTCTTAGTTTCGATGTAATCCGGCCATGGGGATTTGAGCGATCTCCCCACGAGGCGACATGCCCAAGTATCGCGTCCCGTTCGGTTTTTGCGAGGACGCAACAACATGTCTACTTTCACGACCATTTCATCCGATAAGCTGGCGCGCCTGATCGGCACGGCCAATGCTCCTGTCCTGATCGACGTCCGCACCGAGGAGGATTTTGCCGCCGACCGGCGGCTGATTCCCGGCTCGATCAAGCTCAGCCACGAGACCGTCGCGGAATGGGGCGGTGCGTTTGCCGGCCGTGCGGCCATCGTCTCCTGCCTGCGCGGCGCCAAGCTGGCGCAGGGCACCGCCGCCTGGCTGAGGCAGCTCGGCGCGGAGGCCGAAACCCTGGAGGACGGCTTTGAGGGCTGGAAGGCGGCCAAGCTGCCGCTGGTCGACGCCCGCAAGCTGCCGCCGCGCGATGCCAAGGGACGCACGGTCTGGGTGACGCGGGCGCGGCCGAAGGTCGATCGTATCGCCTGCCCCTGGCTGATCCGCCGCTTTGTCGACCCCAACGCGGTGTTCCTGTTCGTGGCGCCGTCCGAGGTGGTCGCCGTGGGCGAGCGCTTCAATGCCGCGCCCTTCGACATCGAGAACGTGTTCTGGAGCCACCGCGGCGAGCTCTGCACCTTCGACGTCATGATCGAGGAGTTCGGCATCGCCACCCCGGCCCTGCTCCGGCTCGCGGCGCTGGTGCGCGGCGCCGACACCGCGCGGCCCGATCTCGCGCCGGAGGCCCCGGGCCTGCTCGCGGCCTCGCTCGGGCTGTCGCGCATGTATGACGACGACCTCGAGCAGCTCGAGGCCGGCATGACGCTGTACGATGCCTTCTACCGCTGGTGCCGCGATGCGACGGCCGAGACCCACAATTGGCCGACCAACAAGGTGAAGGCGTAATGGACACCCGTAACCCTCAAGCAGGAGCTGATGCCGGGCACGGCATCAGCTTCAACGAAGCCTTTCGCGTCTGGCTTCGCGTCGCCTGCCTGAGCTTCGGCGGGCCCGCGGGCCAGATCGCGGTGATGCACCGCATCCTGGTCGAGGAGAAGAAGTGGATCTCCGAAGGCCGTTTCCTGCATGCGCTGAACTATTGCATGCTGTTGCCGGGCCCGGAGGCGCAGCAGCTCGCGACCTATGTCGGCTGGCTGATGCACCGCACTACCGGCGGGCTGATGGCGGGCGGGCTGTTCATCCTGCCCGGCATCATCGCGATCATGGGCCTCAGCATCATCTACGCGGCCTACGGTAACGTCAGCTCCGTCGAGGCGCTGTTCTTCGGCCTCAAGGCCGCCGTCCTCGCCATCGTCGTCGAGGCCGTGGTGCGCGTGGGCAAGCGCGCGCTGAAGAACCGCATCATGATCGCGCTCGCAGGCATCGCCTTCGTCGCGATCTTCTTCTTCGCGGTCCCCTTCCCGATCATCATCATCGCGGCTGGCCTGATCGGCTATGCCGGCGCGCGCAGCGGCCGGCCGGAGTTTGCGCCGGCCGGTCACGGCCATGGCGGCGGCGGCGCCGCGATCGACAGCATGCTCGGCGACGCCGTGCCCGATCACATCCGCCCCGACACCGCCCGCGCGATCCGCGTCGCTGCCCTGTGGCTGGCGCTCTGGCTGGTGCCGGTGGCCGCGCTGTTGCTCGTGCTCGGGCAAGGCAACGTCTTCAGCCAAATCGCGCTGTTCTTCTCGAAGATGTCGCTGGTCACCTTCGGCGGCGCCTATGCCGTGCTGGCCTACGTCGCCCAGCAGGCGGTCGAGCATTATCACTGGCTGAAGCCGCACGAGATGCTCGACGGCCTCGGCATGGCCGAGACCACGCCCGGCCCGCTGATCATGGTGCTGCAGTTCGTCGGCTTCATGGCGGCCTATCGCGACCCGGCCGGGCTGTCGCCGATGCTGGCCGCGACGCTCGGCGGCCTGCTCGCAACCTGGGTCACCTTCACGCCCTGCTTCCTCTGGATCTTCGTCGGCGCGCCCTATATCGAGCGCCTGCGCGGCAACACGGGCCTTGCCGGCGCGCTCGGCGCGATCACTGCGGCCGTGGTCGGCGTCATCCTCAACCTCTCGATCTGGTTCGCGCTGCACACGCTGTTCCGCGAGACCGTGCCGGTGCATGCGTTCCCGCTGAACTTCGACAGGCCGGTGCTGAGCAGCGTCGATATCCCCGCGCTGGTGCTGGCGATCGCGGCGGCGACTGCGATCTTCCGCTTCAAGCTGGGGATGCTGACGGTGCTGGCGGGCAGCTGCGCGGCGGGCGTGGCGCTGCGGCTGGCGGGGGTGATTTGAGGCTTGCCCTCATGCGGTCGTGGTATCCGATTTGCAGCGCGTAGCACGTAGGGCGGATTAGCCGCAGGCGTAATCCGCCATCTTCGTTCCGCCGATATTCGGCGGATTACGCTTCGCTAATCCGCCCTACGATCTTCGGATGGGTGGAACCCTTGCGAAACCCATCCTAGGACTGTGTAAGGGCATCACCGAAATTAACCCTGTCGGCAAATGATCCGCCGGGACGCGGCTGCCTGCCGACAAGTTGCCTCATTGGAGCGGAGAATTTTCAGCAGCGCTAACGTCGATTGGAGGCGCATTATGCTGAGAATGGCGTTGTTGGGCCTGCTGATCCTGCTGAGTGTAGGAATGCTGTCGGCCATGGAGCTGAGAACTCCGCCGCGTCGCGTGGTCGTGACCGCCGCGCCGCCAGCCGAACAAGCCATCGGCCCTTCTGCGTCATATGACGCGCTGCCGAAGGCTGATCGCCTCGATATCGCCGCCGCGAGCAGCGAGACGCCGACGCAGGCGCCTGCGGTTGAAGACCGTGCCGCTCCCCCGCAGGACATCCATATTGGTTCGCCGGAGCCGAAGCCGATTGCCCGTCATCGGCGCGAGCCGAGGAAGCTCGCGACCGCGAGACGTTCCAAGCCGAAGCCAAAGGCGATCGCCGTCAAGCAGGCCGCCAATCTCCAGCGCTCAAAGGCCGCCGCCAATCCCGAGTCCTGCCGGCTGAAGGCGTTTGGTGGCTTGCTCAAGGCACTGAACATGACCGGCTGCGAAATCTGAGGACGCTTCCGGGCGCGACCCGCGTCGTCCGCTGCCCGTCGGGCAAAACAGCCCGGTCAGTTTGCGCTGCCCGCCTGTCAAGCCCCGCTCCACAAAAATATTCCACTTTACCGAAATTCGGATTTGTCGTACACACTGACCACCCTGGCCCGAGACGAGGGGCGGATCGCGATCGTCACGAACCGCGGGCTGGGCAGCGATGGACGCGACGGCGTCGGGCGCGATGGCATTGCAGGGCGGGCAACCGTGAGCAATGGCTCTCGCGCATACGACACGGCGCCGACAGCGTCTTCGCATGGCTTCGGGGGCGAGCACACGCCACCCCCCGGAGTTCCAGCGAGGATGTGCGCGGACGGAGAAGTCGTGTGGTCCCGACGCCCGGGGTTCTGGCGCCAAGTCTTGCGGTGATGAGCGACCCGACCGGGTGCGCGCATCGATCATCCACAAGACGACGGGGGCAATAGTGCAACGCTCCCCGAGGAGAGCACGAAGGACACCGTTAAAACCATTCGCGCAGGGAAGGCCGGGCGACCGGCACACCTGTGGTCCACCCCGTGTGCATTTCTATCGCGCACGGATCTCGGGTGCCAGCCGGCGCCCGGCCTTCCCTGCGCCCTTGTCTCTGAGGGCGCGGCACATGAAGCAAGACTCGGGCGAGGAGCGTCGCGAGAACGCCAGCGTGCGTCTGCTGTTTGAAGGTGCGAATGGAGAGCGATGGCCCCGCCCTTGGCTCCGTCATTGCGAGGAGCCCTTGCGACGAAGCAATCCAGACTGCATCCGCGGAGGAATTCTGGATTGCTTCGCTGCGCTCGCAATGACGCGGAGGCAGCAGCGGCCACCGCGATGACCGTGGTTGTAGCCCTACCGCATCATCATCCGCGCGATCGCCTCGCCGATCACCACCGTCGTGAAATGCGTGTTGGCGCGGCAATCGGACGGCATGATCGAGGCGTCGGCGATGCGCAAGGCCCCGATACCCTTCACCGTGCCGTCGGGGTTGACCACGCCATTGGGATCGCCAACGCCGCTCATGCGGCAACTGCCGGCGGCGTGCTGGATGTCGCCGGTCTCCCGGCGGAGCACCGCGTCGAGCTCGTGATCCGGCAGGCTGGCGGCCTGCGGCAGCGTCAGATCCGTGTCGGCGAGCCGGATCCAGTCGGCGATGCCGGAGAGCGCCGGCTGGGACGTGATCACCGCGAGCCGCCTCACTGCGTCGATCATGCGCAGCATGTCGCGGGGATCGGCCAGCATGTTCTCCTCGACGACAGGATCGATCGACGGGTCCGTCGAGGCCAGCTTGAGCGTGCCGCGCGAGTACGCGTTGAACAGCCCGGCGCCGATCGCGCCAGGCATGCCGATGCCGCGATGATTGAAGGCGATCAGGATCATGTCGCGCTTGCCGCCGTCGGCAAGGCCCGAGGAATAGGTCACGCAGCAATTGGTGTGGCGGGTGTCGGGATCGGTCGGCCGCAGCTTTTCGTGAAGCTGGATCGTGGCGCGAAACAGCGGGTGATCGAAATAGTGGCGGCCGACCGGCAGATCGCGCGCGACCGCGATCCCCATCGCCTTCAGCTCCTCGGCCGGGCCGACGCCCGAGCGCAGCAGAATCGCCGGACTGTGGATCGCGCCGGCGCAGAGCACGATCTGCCGTGCGCTGATCTCCTGAATGCCCTGCCCTTCGACGTGAACGCGGACGCCAGTGGCGCGGCCGTCGCTGATCAGGACGCGATCGACCAGCGCATGCCCGCGGATCTCCAGATTGGCGCGGCCGCGCGCCGGCTCGAGATAGCCCTCGTTGGTGCTGATGCGGCGCAAGTCGCGGCTGTTGATGGGATAGCAGGCGACGCCCTCGCCGTCGGCACCGTTGAGATCGGCGCACCAGGGATAGCCGCTCGCCAGCGCGGCATCGCGCAAGCCGCGATCGATCGGGCCCCATGTCTCCGGCGGTGCGCGATAGACCGGCAGCGGCCCGCCGCTGCCGTGGCCCTCGGCATCGCCGAACTCGAAATCATCCTCGATCACCGAGAACAGCGGCATCACCTCCCGGGACGACCAGCCGGTGCAGCCATGGGCGGCCCATTCGTCGAAGGCATCGGCGACGCCGCGGATTGCGATCTGGCCGTTCATCATCGAGGAACCGCCGAGCCCCTTGCCGCGCCAGTAGAAGCGCGGCTCCTGCCCGGCCACCCGGCGCGACAACAGCTCAGGCCACTGCCATTTCTCCTGGTACTCGCGCTTGTGGATGATCGGGATCGGGTTCGGCGTCCGCACCTCCCACGGTGCCTCGTCGGCGCGCCAGTCGCGGCCGGCTTCGAGCAACAGCACGCGCCGTGCGGGATCCTCGGACAGCCTTGCGGCCACGGCAGCGCCGGCGGAACCGCCGCCGACAACAATGACATCGTACATCGGGTTAAGTCTCGACATTCGGAAGGACCGGCATGTCGGACGATATCAGAGCGCGCCCACTTCCGGTATGCGAATTGGAGGCGATGCTGTCGCATCCCGTCATTGCGAGCGCAGCGAAGCAATCCAGGACTGCTGCCGCGGAAAGATTCTGGATTGCTTCGCGGAGCCTGTCATCGGGCCGCGCTTGGCGCGGACCCGGTGGCTCGCAATGACGGCGGAGAGATAGGTGCACAATCACAAACGCTGGTGCCCCGGACGCTGCGCAGCGCTCTCCCGGCGATGCGAAGCATCGTCCGGACGCGGTGCGCTGCAGAGCCGGGGCCCATGCCTCGCGAGCCCAATTATCGCGAGCCCACGTCTCCGGGCAATCCGTGCGGCGTGCGTCCCGGCTCAGCGCAGCAGCGTTGCACGCTGCAGCGCGTCCGGGACACGGAACCGCTCTACCCGATCACCTTGCCGAACTTGTTCGACTTCGGGAAACCCTTCGGCGGCAGGCGGCCGGCATCGGCGCGGGTGCCTTGCCACTCGGTGAGCTCCTTCATGGTCGCGGAGAATTCGCGGCCCGCGGAGTCCTTCCAGGTCAGGCCGGCCTTGGCCTCGAACACGGCGATGTCCGACAGACCGCCGTCCTTGTATTTCTGCAGGCGCACGCCGCGGCCGCGGGCCATCTCCGGCACCTGGTCGAGCGGGAAGACCAGCATCTTGCGGTTGTCGCCGATGACCGCGACGGTATCACCGAGCACCTCGGTGATCGCGCGTGCCTCGTTCGGCATGTCGACGTTGAGGACCTGCTTGCCCTTCTTGGTGGTGCCGACGCAATCGTCCTCGTTGACGACGAAACCCTGGCCCTCGTGGCTGGCGACCAGGAATTTGCGGCCGCCCTTGTTGACGAACAGCGCGACGGGCGCGGCCTCCTGCTCGAGATCGATGAACAGGCGGATCGGCTCGCCATGTCCGCGGCCGCCCGGGAGCTTGGCGACATCGAGCGTGTAGAACTTGCCGTTGGTGGCGAACAGCAGGAGCTTCGAGGTCGTCTCGGCGAAGAACGCGAAGCCGAGCTTGTCGTCCTGCTTGAAGGCAAGCCCCGAGAGATCCTCGACGTGACCCTTCATGGTGCGGATCCAGCCCTTGTCGGAGACGACGACCGTCACCGGCTCGCGCTCGACGAGGGCTTCTTCCATCGCCGCGAGATCGTGCTCGGGCGCGTCGGCGAAGGTGGTGCGGCGCTTGCCGAGCGGCGTCTTCGGTCCGAACATGTCGCGGACCTTGCCGACCTGCTCAGCGACCTTCTTCCACTGCTCGGCTTCGGAGGCGAGCACGCCTTCGATGCCCTTCAGCTCCTTGCGCAGATCCCGGTCCTCGTTGCGGATCTCCATCTCCTCGAGCCGGCGCAGATTGCGCAGGCGCATGTTGAGGATGGCTTCCGCCTGGATCTCGGTGAGCTTGAAGGCCTTGATCAGGGCCGGCTTGGGCTCGTCCTCGGTGCGGATGATCTTGATCACCTTGTCGAGGTTCAGATAGGCGACCAGATGGCCGCCGAGCACTTCCAGCCGATGCTCGATCTGCGCCTTGCGGTAGTTGCTGCGGCGGATCAGGACGTCGCGCAGATGGTCGAGCCATTCGCGCAGGCACTCCGCGAGCCCCACCACCTTGGGCACGCGGCCCTTGATCAGCACGTTGAGGTTCAGCGGAATCTTGTTCTCGAGCTCGGTGAGGCGGAACAGCGATTCCATCATCAGGGCGGGATCGACGTTCTTCGACTTCGGCTCGATGACGATGCGGACGTCTTCGGCCGACTCGTCCCTGATGTCGCCCACCAGCGGCAGCTTTTTCTGGTCGAGCAGCTCGGCGACCTTCTCGATCAGCCGCGACTTCTGCACCAGGAAGGGAATCTCGGTGACGACGACGACCCAGGTGCCGCGGTTACCCTCTTCCTGTTCCCAGCGGGCGCGAACGCGGAAGGAGCCGCGGCCGGTGGTGTAGGCTTCGGCGATCGCCTGCTTGGAATCGACGCAGATGCCCCCGGTCGGGAAATCGGGCCCCTTGACCCATTTCATCAGCGCCTTCGACTTCGCGTCGGGCTTCTCGATCAGGTGCAGCGCGGCCTCGCACAGCTCGGCGGCGTTGTGCGGCGGGATCGAGGTCGCCATGCCGACGGCGATGCCCTGCGCGCCGTTGGCGAGCAGGTTCGGGAAGCCGCCGGGCAACACGACCGGCTCCTTCGACTGGCCGTCGTAATTGGCGCGGAATTCGACGCCGTCCTCGTCGATGCCCTCGAGCAGAAGCCGCGCGACGTCGGTCATGCGCGCTTCGGTGTAGCGGTAGGCGGCCGGGTTATCGCCGTCGATGTTGCCGAAATTGCCCTGGCCGTCGACCAGCGGATAGCGCGAGGAGAAGTCCTGCGCCAGGCGCACCATGGCGTCGTAGATGGCCTGGTCGCCATGCGGATGGAACGAGCCCATCACGTCGCCGACGATCTTGGCGGACTTCTTGAAGGCGGTGCCGGGGTCGAGCCTGAGCAGGCGCATGCCGTAGAGGATGCGGCGGTGAACGGGCTTCAGGCCGTCGCGCGCATCCGGCAGCGCGCGGTGCATGATGGTGGAGAGCGCATAGGCGAGGTAGCGCTCTTCCAGCGCTTCCTGCAGCCGGACCTCATGAATTTCGGCCGGTTCTTCCGGCGGAACGATTCGTTTTCCCATGCCGCCCGGTTAAACCGTGGAAGGGAATCGGGCAAGGATGGATTGGTTCCCTGTGGGCGGTTAGTGGCCCGCCCAGCCGGCTGTCACGGTCTGGGTCGTCGCCTGGGACGGTGCCGGCGCATTGGTCAGGCAACGCCGGGCGGCCTCGATCTCAGCCTCCGTCGCGCCCTTCGACCGCGCCCATGTCTCTGCGGCCGCAGCGGAATATTTGGCCACATAGTACCGAACGACGGTGCAGGATGCCCGGCGAAACACGCCGGGTTGCGGCTCACCGGCCATGGCATCAGGCGCAAACGCGAACAGCGCCGCGGACAAGGCGAATCCCCTGATCAACATTTAGGCTGTCCCCTTTGTGGAACCTCAAGGGCGAACTCGACCAGCCCGATTTCGTTCCGGGGAACCCCATGTGCTGAAGCAAGGCAGAATCCCGCCCCGCTCATGGCGCAGGGATCGCCGCTCTCGCCTGCTGCCGGGTCAGGGCGTTGATGAAGCCTGCCCGCGCGTCGGAATGGCCCTGTCCGCGCGGCTCCAGCACGTGGCGCAGCAGGAAAAGTCCCGTCAGCCGAAAGCCATCCTGCAGATCCTGATCCGTGAGCTCGCTGGCGGTTTCGCCATGACGCAGGAAAGGCGGCAGGCGCAGCAGCCGGTCGCGCCACGGCTCGCCCGCGCCGCGCGACACCGCACCGCCGGATTTCGGCGAGACATAGATCAGGTCGGTGGTTTCGCCGGTCACCGCGCAATTCTCCAGCGCCAGCCCGAAGCCGAGCTCGGCCAGCATCGCCAGCTCGAAATGGATGAGGTGGACGGCGGCGCTGCCGATGTCGTCGAAATCGTCCAGCGAATGTTCGAGCAGCGCGAAGATCTCCTCGTGCGGATCACGCTCAGGGAGCAGCCGGGCGATCGAGGCCAGATGGGTGACGCCGTAGACCCCGTGGGACGATCCCAGCAGCGTCGCCGCGCGCAGCTTCAGTCCCTCCACGGCATAAGTGCCGAGGTGCTCGTCGAGCCGCGCCCGCCACACCGCGCTGACGCTGTTCCCCGGCTGGAGCAGCGGCCGCAGCCGCGAGCTGGCGCCGCCACGGACGAGGCCGAGATGGCGACCATGCGCGCGCGTCAGGAGCTCGACGATGGCGCTGGATTCGCCATGCCGCCGCACGCCCAGCACGATGCCTTCGTCGGTCCATTCCATGTGGTGAAGTGTAGCGGATTCCAGCCGTAAATCGTAGGGCGGATTAGCCGAAGGCGTAATCCGCCAAAACTGCCGGTGCACGTCCAACTGGCGGATTACGCTTCGCTAATCCGCCCTACGCCACCGCGCAAAACCTCACGCGTTGAACCAGCCCTGCGCGTCGCCGCTGAAGGAGAAATACAGGCCCATCATGGTCAGCGCGCAGGACACGATCTCGATGGCGCTGTCGAGCTCCAGGCCCTTCTCGCCGATGATCTGGCCGAGCGATATCACCGACAGCACGAGGGCCGCCGCGAGCACCCAGCGCGGCCAGTTCTTGCGCCCATGCGCGGCGAGCCGAACGAAGTAGAGCAGCAGCAGGATCATGCCGCCGGCGAGCAGGGTCGCCGTCATGATCATCTGCTCGGTCATCTCGGCATTGGGCGTGCGGTCCTGCACCGCGACCGAAACGGCATCCAGCATCAACGATGCATAGAGCAGCGCTTCAAAGCGCCGGACATTGCTGGGCACGCTCATCGCAGACCGATCTGTTCTTGTTATTCCTTGGGGAAGTCGAGGCCCATCTCGCGATAGCGATCGGGATCGTCGCCCCAATTCTCGCGCACCTTGACGAACAGGAACAGATGCACCGGCACGTCCAGGATCTGCATCAGCTCCTTGCGCGAATCCGCGCCGATCGACTTGATGGTGGCGCCGCCCTTGCCGAGCACGATCTTGCGCTGGCTTTCGCGCTCCACGAAGATCGTCTGCTCGATGCGCACCGACTTGTCCTTGCGCTCCTCCCACTTGTCGGTCTCGACCGTGGACTGGTAGGGCAATTCCTGGTGCAGCTTCCGATAGATTTTCTCGCGCGTGATCTCGGCCGCCAGCTGCCGCATCGGCGCGTCCGACATCTGGTCTTCGGGGTAGAGATACGGCCCCGGCGGCACCATCTCGGCAAGCGTCTTGCGGATGTCGTCGACGCCGTCGCCCGAGATCGCGGAGATCATGAAGGTCCGCGCGAACTTCATGCGCTCGTTGGCGGCCTGCGCCAGCGCCAGCAGCTTCTCGCGCTGGACCAGGTCGACCTTGTTGATGACAAGGATCTTGTCGTGATTGACGCTGGCCGCCTTGGTCAGGATCGCCTCGGCCTCCTCGTCGATGCCCGTCTTGGCGTCGAGCAGCACGCAGACGAGATCGGCATCATGTGCTCCGCTCCAGGCGGTCGAGACCATGGCGCGGTCGAGCCGCCGCTTCGGCAGGAAGATGCCGGGCGTGTCGACCAGGATGATCTGCGCATTGTTCTCGATCACGATGCCGCGGATCAGCGCGCGCGTGGTCTGCACCTTGCGCGAGACGATCGTGACCTTGGCCCCGACCAGCGCGTTGACCAGCGTGGACTTGCCGACATTCGGCGCGCCGATCAGCGCAACGAAACCGCAGCGCGTCGCAGGTGGCGTCTCGCCGCTCGTTTCAGCCGTCATTGCCGCCGCCAACGCCTTCACGTTCGATCATTACCGAAGCTGCTACTTTCTCCGCCGCGCGCTTGCTGCCGCCGATGCCTTCGGCCGGTGCCAGCCCCGGCAGGTCGACGGCGACGCGGAATTGCGGGTCGTGGTGCGGGCCGGTGCGCTCGACCTCGCGGTAGACAGGCGTCGGCAGCCCCTTCCCCTGCGCCCATTCCTGCAGCACGGTCTTGGGATCGCGCAAGGGACGGCGCGGCTTGTGCATGCGCTCGGTCCAGTTGCGCTTGACGAACTCGGCCGCGGCCGCGTAGCCGCCGTCGAGGAAAACAGCGCCGATCACGGCCTCGCAGATGTCGCCGAGGATGGATTTGCGCAGGCGGGCATCGGCGCTGGAGCCGACCGAACCGAGCTTGATGTCGTCGAGCAGGCCGAGCGACTTGGCAACGTCGGCGCAGCTTTCCTTGCGCACGAGCTCGGCAAGACGCTTGGACAGCTCGCCCTCATCGGCATTCGGGAAGGCATGATAGAGCATGTCGGAGACGACGAGCCCGAGCACGTGGTCGCCGAGGAATTCCAGCCGCTGATAGCTGTCGCCGCGCTTGCGCCCGGACTTCAGCGCCGAGACATGCGTGATCGCCTGCATCAAGAGGTTCGCGTCGGCAAAGCTGTGGCCGATCCGCGCCTCGATCGCGGCGTTGGCGTCCGCCGCCTTGGCCTTGCTACTCCGGGCCCGCTTCTTCTTCGCAGGCGTCTTCGGTGCAGCTTCGCTCTCGGGAGCGGCTTGCGCCTCGATGGATTGGGTCGCGATGTCCTTGGCTTCGTCTTTCATCGGACGATTTTGAAGAACCGATTCCAGCGCACCGCCCACGGCCAGCGCCAGAACATCCAGGCATGCTCGCCTTCGGCGATGGAGAAGAAGATCATCTGGGCGCGGCCGATCAGATTCTCCCGCGGCACGTAGCCGACCTGGCCGAGGAAGCGGCTGTCGGTGGAATTGTCGCGATTGTCGCCCATCATGAAGAAATGACCAGCGGGCACGGTGTAGACGTTGGTGTTGTCCACGTAGCCGTTGTCGGCGCAGTCGAGCGTCTCATAGGACACGCCGTTCGGCAGCGTTTCCTTCCAGCGCTTCACCCGGGAGATGCCGCCGCCTTCCGAGCCGCAGGGCTCCTCGCCGACATATTCGCTCATCCGCTGCCGCTCGACGGGCGTGTCGTTGATGTAGAGCAGCCCGTCCCGCATCTGGATGCGGTCGCCGGGAAGACCGATCACGCGCTTGATGTAGTCGGTGGAATCGTCCTTCGGCAGGCGAAACACGACGATGTCGCCGCGTTGCGGGTCCGAGCCCCAGATCCGCCCGGAGAACAGCGGCGGCGAGAACGGTATCGAATAGTGGCTGTAGCCGTAGGAATATTTCGAGACGAACAGATAGTCACCGACCAGCAGCGTCGCCTTCATCGAGCCGGACGGGATGTTGAAGGGCTGGAACAGGAAGGTACGGATCACCAGCGCGATCAGGAGAGCGTGGATCACGACCCGGATCGTTTCGCCGACGCCGCTCTCAGTTTTCGTTCCCGAAGTCACGCTCATTGCTCTCTCAATTCCGGCCGGCGATCACAGAGCGCCCTCCTCCCGCGAACGGCCCACCGGTTCGCGGCGCAAGGAGATTGTCCTGATTCTGATAGTGAGGGCCAATTCCGGCGTAAAGCCGAATTTGCCCAAGCTGATTTGCGTCCGCGGACTTTTAGACGGTTGTCGGAGGCCACGCAATCAAGGATCGCATCAAAACTCGATAAGATATTGATTTTCAATAGGAATTATAAAAGAACCGCAGCCGCAATCAGGACTTGGCCAGCGGGACGGCGGAAATGATGACAAAGGCCTGCGCCAGCGGCCAGTCGTCGGTGATCGACAGGTCGATCCGGGGCTCGAACCCGTCCGGCGTCAGGGCCTGAAGCCGGGCCAGGGCGCCGCCGGTCAGTTGCATGGTCGGCCGCCCGCCCGGCAAATTGACCACCCCCATGTCGCGCCACCAGACCCCGCGCCGAATGCCGGTGCCGAGCGCCTTGGAGCAGGCCTCCTTGGCCGCGAAGCGCTTGGCATAGGTCGCCACCACCATCTTCTCGTTCTTGGCGCGGCGCTCCGCCTTGGCCCGCTCGGCCGCAGTGAAGATGCGGTCGAGGAAACGCTCGCCGTGACGCTCGATCACCTTGGCGACGCGGGTGATGTCGATCAGGTCGGAGCCTATGCCAATGATCATGCCCGGCTCCGGCCGCGGTCCATCGCCGCGCGCATCTTGCGCACCGTCTCGGCGAGGCCCACGAACAGCGCTTCGCCGATCATGTAGTAACCGATGTTGAGCTCCATGATCTCAGGCAGCGCCGCGATCGTCTCCGCGGTCGCATAGTCGAGCCCGTGACCGGCATGGACCTCGAGCCCGGCGGCCGTGGCCAGCTTCACCCCCGTCACGATCCGCTTCCACTCGGCCTCGGCTTTCTCGGTGTGGCCGTCGGTGACGGCGTCGCACCAGGCGCCGGTGTGGATCTCGATCACGGGCGCGCGCAGCCGCGCCGCCATCTCGATCTGGGCGGGATCGGCGGCGATGAAGAGCGAGACGCGGATGCCCGCATCGGTCAGCCGCGCGATGTAAGGCGCAAGCGCATTGTGCTGGCCGACAACGTCGAGCCCGCCTTCGGTGGTGACCTCCTGGCGGCGCTCCGGCACAAGGCACACGGCATGCGGCCGGGTGGCGAGCGAGATGCGCATCATGTCGTCGGTCGCCGCCATCTCGAAATTGAGCGGCTTGGAGATCTCGGCCTTCAGGCGCGCCATGTCCTCGTCGCGGATGTGCCGGCGATCCTCGCGCAGATGGGCGGTGATGCCATCGGCGCCGGCCTCGATCGCCAGCAGCGCGGCGCGCACGGGATCGGGATGGCGGCCGCCGCGCGCGTTACGCACGGTTGCGACGTGATCGATGTTGACGCCGAGGCGGAGCTTCGAAGCGGGCATTTCAGGACTCACGAAATCGGAAAGACGATTACGACGGACGTCTATCCATTAACACGTTCGACTTTGGCGACGACGGCCTTGGCGCGCAGCTGGGCCAGGATCGCGCTCAGATGCTTGAGATCGTAGACTTCGAGATCGATCGTCGTCTCCGTGAAATCGGGCGAGCGGCGCTGCATGCTGATGTTGTCGATGTTACCGTCGTGCTCGGCGATCACGGTCGCGATCTGCGCCAGCGCGCCGGGCTCGTTGACGTTCTCGACCTTGATGCGGGCCGGGAAGCGCTGCGGCGCGGAGTCCTCGATGTCCCAGCGGACGTCGAGCCAGCGCTCCGGCTCCTCCTCGAAATCCTTCAGCGCCGGCGCCTGGATCGGGTAGATCGTGATGCCTTCGCCCGGCGTGACGATGCCGACGATGCGGTCTCCGGGCACGGCGCCGCCGTTCGGCGCGAACTTGATCGGCAGATCGGAATTGATGCCGCGAATCGGAATCGCGACCGGGCTGCGCGGCGGCTCCGACGATTTCTCCTTGAGCTTGGCGGCGAGCCCCTTCTTCACGCCGTAGCGCGCGATCCGCTCCTCCTTGTAGTCGGGATACATCGCACGCGCGACGTGGGAGGCCTTGATTTCGCCGCGCCCCACGGCCGCCATCACGTCCTCGATCGAGGTGCGCGCGAGCCGCGGCAGCGCGCCCTTGAGCTTGTCGTCGGCGTATTCGATCTTGGCGCGCTCGAACAGGCGCTCCACGATGCGCCGGCCCAGGCCGGCATATTGATCGCGCACCGCGGTCCGGGTGGCGCGGCGGATCGCAGCGCGGGCCTTGCCGGTGACCGCAAGCGTCTCCCAGGCCGAAGGCGGCGCCGATTGCGCTTCCGAGGTCAGCACCTCGACCTCGTCGCCGTTCTGCAACTCGGACGACAGCGGCGCGAATTGGCCGTTGATCTTGCAGCCGACCGCGCTGTTGCCGACGTCGGTATGCACGGCATAGGCGAAGTCGATCACGTTGGCATGGCGCGGCAGCGCGATCAGCTTGCCCTTCGGAGTGAAACAGAACACCTGGTCGTGGAACAGCTCGAGCTTGGTGTGCTCGAGGAATTCCTCCGGATTGGCGCTCTCCGAGAGGATGCCGATGGTGTGGCGCAGCCAGGCGAAGGCGTTGGATTCGCGCTTGAGGAATTCGGTCGGCGAGCCCACGCCTTCCTTGTAGAACACGTGCGCGGCGATGCCGCGCTCGGCGATCTGGTCCATCGCCTCGGTGCGGATCTGCAGCTCGACACGCTGGTTGCCGGGGCCGATGACCGTGGTGTGGATCGAGCGGTAGTCATTCTGCTTCGGCGTCGAGATGTAGTCCTTGAACCGCCCCGGCACGACCGGCCAGGTGGTGTGAACGATGCCGAGCGCGCGATAGCAGGCCTCGATGTCGTTGACGACGAGGCGGAAGCCGAAGATGTCGGACAATTGCTCGAAGCCGACCGACTTGCGCTCCATCTTGGTCCAGATCGAAAACGGCTTCTTGCGGCGGCCGTAGACCCTCGCCCCCAGGCCCCGGTGGCGCAGATTGTTGGAGAGCTGGTCCTCGATCTCGCCGATCAGATTGCGGTTGCGCTCGGCGAGCGCGTCGAGGCGCTGCATCACCACCGAATAGGCCTCGGGATCGAGGGTGCGGAAGGACAGATCCTCCAGCTCCTCGCGCATTTCCTGCATGCCCATGCGCCCGGCGAGCGGCGCGTAGATGTCGAGCGTCTCCTCGGCGATGCGCCGGCGCGATTCGGTCGGCACGAAGTCGAGCGTGCGCATGTTGTGCAGACGGTCGGCGAGCTTGACCAGAAGCACGCGGACATCGTCTGCAATCGCCAGCAGCAATTTGCGCAGATTCTCGGCCTGCTTGGCCTCCCGCGACACCAGCTCCAGCCGCTTCAGCTTGGTCAGGCCCTCGACCAGCGCGCCGATCTCCGGCCCGAAAATCTGGTCGATCTCGGCCCGCGTCGCCTCGGTGTCCTCGATCGTATCGTGGAGCAGCGCGGCCACGATGGTGGCGTCGTCGAGCTTGAGGTCGGTGAGAATCGCCGCCACTTCGAGCGGATGCGAGAAATACGGATCGCCGGAGGCGCGGGTCTGCGAGCCGTGCGCCTTCATGGCGTAGACATAGGCGCGGTTCAGCAGGTCCTCGTTGGTGTTGGGATTGTAGGACCGGACGCGCTCGACGAGGTCATATTGACGCATCATCCGCGCGCGGGGCTTGGCCGGGCGCGCGACCGGCGCAGTCGGGGCCACGGCAACCGATTCGGTTGCGGCCTGCATCTGCGAGGGTCTGCGACGCCGATATACCATTCCGTCCTGCCTTCAAACGGGCCTGGGCCTGCCCGTTGTATACATCTTAGCTCCGATCGCGTTTGTGTCCGATCAATTCAGTGACAGGGCGCATCGCCAATCGACCACGCTATGGTAACCACGAAAACGTCAACAAAAGCAAAGGCCCGAACAATGGTTCGGGCCTTTGATAAAATCACAGGAAATCGACGATCGCGACGGACGATTTACTCGTCCTCCTCGGGCTGCTCCTCGGGCGGGGCGAGGCCTTCGAGACCCTTCAGCAGCTCCTCCTCGGTCATCCGCTCGACAGCGACCTCGGTATCGTCGGCATCGACGCTGGCGCCGGCGGAACCGATCAGCGGCACCGTGTCCGGTTCGGGCTCGTCCACCTCGACGAACTTCTGGAGCGAGTGCACCAGCTCCTCGCGGAGGTCCTCCGGCGAGATGGTCGTGTCGGCAATTTCGCGCAAAGACACAACAGGGTTCTTGTCGTTATCGCGGTCAACCGTTAGTTGTGAACCGGACGAAATCATGCGGGCACGGTGGGCGGCCAGCAGGACCAAGTCAAACCGGTTGTCGACCTTGTCGATACAATCTTCTACGGTGACGCGAGCCATGGACTGTCGCTCCGTTGTGGGTGGGACGAAATATGTGGATGATTGGGGCTAGTTATAGGGGTCAGGCCGGTTTCGCAAGGCCAATTTGTGATTTGGCCTCGCCAAACGGCTCTGCTACCCCCACATTGGGGCTGGGATGGGTGGTTTCCCGGGCTGCCATCGAGGGCAGCGTCGGGTCTATGCAAGTCCGCCATAACTATACCTTGATTGCCCCGACTTCTCCGGATTTGCAGTTTCGAGGGTCTTAGCGGCACTTTAGAAATGCGCGGCCTGCTGTCGCCGCGCCAACAATAAAACGATCAATCACGAACACACTACGCGAGCAAACTGAATGTCACCTTCTCCGACCAACAAGATCGCGCTCTTCATCGATGGGGCCAATCTCTACGCGACGGCCAAGACTCTGGGCTTCGACATCGATTACAAGCGCCTGCTGAAGGAGTTTCAGAGCCGCGGGACGCTGCTGCGGGCATTCTACTACACCGCGATCATCGAGGATCAGGAATACTCCTCGATCCGCCCGCTGATCGACTGGCTGGACTACAACGGCTACACCGTCGTCACCAAGGCGACCAAGGAATTCATCGACGCCTCCGGCCGCCGCAAGGTCAAGGGCAACATGGACATCGAGCTCGCCGTGGACGCCATGGAGCTCGCCGAGCACATCGACCAGATGGTGCTGTTCTCCGGTGACGGCGACTTCCGCTCCCTGGTCGAGGCCGTGCAGCGCCGGGGCGTGCGGGTCACCGTGATCTCCACCATCGCCAGCCAGCCGCCGATGATCGCTGACGAGCTGCGCCGCCAGGCCGACGTCTTCACCGATCTCGTCGAGCTACAGTCCAAGCTCGGCCGCGATCCGTCCGAACGCCCCGCCCCGCGCGACCGCGGCGAGCGTGGCGAAGGCCGCCACCACGCCCCGCAATTCCTCCAGCGCGCAACCACGATGGCGCCGAGGGGCGATGACGACTTCGAGGAGTGAGGCGGCACGGTCCAGCCGCCAGCCTCCCACCGTCGTTCCCGACCGTGATTGTCCGCTCTGTCCGCGCCTGGTTGCCTTTCGCGCGGCAAATCGCGCGCGCGAGCCGTCGTGGCACAATGCGCCGGTTGCGCCCTTCGGCGACATCAAGGCGCGCCTGTTGATCGTCGGCCTCGCACCGGGGATGCAGGGGGCCAATCGCACGGGACGGCCTTTCACCGGCGATTATGCCGGCGACCTGCTCTACGCCACGCTGCTCGAATACGGATTTGCCAAAGGTACCTACCAGGCGCGGCCCGATGACGGCCTGAAGCTGGTGGACTGCCGGATCGCCAATGCCGTGCATTGCGTTCCGCCGCAGAACAAGCCACTGCCGGTCGAGATCAATACCTGCCGGCAGTTTCTGGTCGCCAATCTCGAGACGATGCCGAAGCTGCGCGCGATCATCGCGCTCGGGCGGATTGCGCACGACAGCGTGCTCAAGCCGCTGAAGCTGAAGGCCTCCCAGGCCCCCTTCGGCCATGGCGCCGTGCATCAGGCCGGTGCGTTCAGGCTCTACGACAGCTATCACTGCTCGCGCTACAACACGAACACCGGCGTGCTGACGCCCGACATGTTCCGCTCGGTGTTCGCCAAGGTGAAGACGGATCTCGATTAGGCTTTCGCGGGATTGGCCTTCAGCCAGTCGAGGACGTCGCCGGCGTTCCGGTCCGGCGGAAACACCGGATAGAACACGTGCGTGATGCGGGCGTCGTCGATAACAAGCGCAAGGCGCTTGATCAGCGTCAGGCCCGCGACCTCCATGGTCGGCAGCTTCAAGGCGTTGGTGAGCGCCAGCTTCTCGTCCGAGAGCACGGGGAACGGCAGATGCAGCCGTGAGGCCATCTCGGTCTGGTATGCGTTGCTCTGGGTCGAGAGGCCGAACACATGGGCGGCGCCGGCAGCCTTCAACTCGGCGAACAGATCGCGAAACGCACAGGTCTGCGGCGTGCAACCGCGCGCGCCCGGGATCATGTCCCAATCGTCCACCAGCGCGATCTTGCCGGGCTCGCCGGTGCGCGGATAGGCGAATACCACGGTTCGGCCGTGCAGGGCCGACAGCGTCACGGAGGTGTCGTTGGTCGCCAGCAGGCCGATCGGCGGCACCACCATGCCTGCAAGATGCGCGGCCCCACCGTCGTCGGCGGGCGCGGGAATCTGGCTCCAATCGACCTCGAGCAGGTTCCGCTGATTCATCGCGCTATCCCCTCGCCCGCAGCAGGCGCCCCTTCTCGCGGCTCCAGTCGCGCTTCTTCTCGCTCTCGCGCTTGTCGTGCAGCTTCTTGCCCTTTGCAACCGCGAGCTGCAATTTGGCGCGACCACGCTCGTTGAAATAGAGCTTGAGCGGGATCAGCGTCATGCCCTCGCGGTCGACGGCGCCCATCAGCTTGTTGATCTGCCGACGATGCAGCAGCAGCTTTCGCGGCCGCTTGGGCTCGTGATTGAAGCGATTTCCTTGCAGGTATTCGGGAATGGTGGCGTTGATCAGCCAGATCTCGCCGTCCTTGGAATCGGCGTAGGATTCCGCGATCGTGCTCTTGCCGTTGCGGATCGACTTGACCTCGGTTCCGGTCAGCGCAATGCCCGCCTCGATCGTATCCTCGATCGCATAGTTGAAGCGGGCCTTGCGATTTTCCGCCATGACCTTGATTGGACGTTCGTTTTTATCGGCCATAGTGGACAAACCTGAGGAAGATGCAGGCGTAAGCTAGCAGTCTGGTTGAAGCGCGCGCGTCACTTCTTGAGGAGATCGCGGATCTCGGTCAGCAGCACGACCTCGGCCGACGGCCTCGGCGGCTCCGCGGGCTTCGTCTCTTCCTTCCGCTTCAGCGTGTTCATGGCGCGGATCACCAGGAACAACACGAAGGCGACGATGATGAAGTTGATCGTGAGCGTCAGGAAGCTGCCGTAAGCAAGTACGGCGCCTTGCTTTTTCGCATCCGCTAAATTGGTGGCGGTGACCGCCTTGGACAAGGGGACGAAGTAATTCGAGAAGTCGAGCCCGCCGGTCGCGGCACCGATGACCGGCATGATGATGTCACCGACCAGCGATGTGACGATGGCGCCGAAGGCCGCGCCGATGATGACGCCGACGGCGAGATCGACGACGTTGCCCTTCATGGCGAACTCACGGAACTCCGTGAGCATTTTCCTACCCTTCTCGTCGACGCTCATGAACGGCTCCCCGACTGGCTGGATCAGTTGATCAGCCCAGCATGAACCATGGCGCTGCGCACGGCAACGCGCGTCGACTCGGTGACCGGCACCATCGGCAGCCGCAGCGTCTCGTCCAGCTTGCCAAGCAGCGACATCGCATACTTGATCGGTGCCGGATTGCTCTCGATGAAGAGGTTGTTGTGCAGCGGCATCAGCTTGTCGTGGATCGCAAGCGCCGCCTTGGTGTCGCCCTTCTGCCAGGCGGCGTGGAATTCCGAGCACAGGCGCGGCGCGACGTTCGAGGTCACCGAGATGCAGCCGTGACCGCCATGGGCCATGTAGCCGATGATGGTGGCGTCCTCGCCCGAGAGCTGGTTGAAGTCCTCGCCCATGGCGGCACGTTGCTGCGACACGCGGACCATGCTCGCGGTGGCGTCCTTGACGCCGGCGATGTTCTTCAGCTCCCACAGCCGCGCCATGGTGTCGACCGACATGTCGATCACCGAGCGCGGCGGGATGTTGTAGATGATGATCGGAATACCGATGGCGTCGTTGATCGCCTTGAAGTGCTGGTACATGCCTTCCTGGGTCGGCTTGTTGTAGTACGGCGTCACCACCAGCACGGCATCCGCGCCCGCCTTCTCGGCGTGCTGGGCGAGCTCGATCGCCTCCTTGGTCGAGTTGGAGCCGGCGCCGGCAACAACAGGCACGCGGCCCTTGGCCTCCTCGATGCACCACTCGACCACCTTCTTGTGCTCGTCATGGCTGAGCGTCGGGCTCTCGCCGGTGGTGCCGACCGGGACGAGGCCGTTGGTGCCTTCGGAGATCTGCCAATTGACCAGGGAGCGGAACGCCGCCTCGTCCAGCGAGCCGTTCTTGAACGGGGTGACCAAGGCGGTGAACGATCCCCGGAATTTCGTCTTGGCTGCCATGGACTTCCTCCGTACGCGGCTATTTCTCGAGCAAGCCCTTTCATATCGGGTCTACCCCGCCGGTAAAAGGCCCGCAGCCGTGTGACGCACCGTTTAGGCCGCGATTTTGCCGCGGTGGTGGTGCAAATCGGCCCGAGGTAAGCGGCTGTTGGTATTTTGTCCGCATATTCAATCAAATACAGCTAGATCTTGAGCCACTTGACTGATTCGGGGCGACGAAACCCGTGACCTCATTCCCTCGTGCCGCCTGGCGATCCACCGGCCTCGTCCTGTGCCTGATGGCAGGGCTGTCGGTCGGCAGCGCCGTCCTGGCCAAGTCCAATGAGACGGCCGCGGAGACCGCCAAGGACACGGCAAAGCCCGCCGCCAAGGACGCAGCGAAAGGTTTGTCCAAGGGAACCAACAAGGGAGCCAACACGGGAGCCGGCAAGGGAACCTCCAAGGACGCAACCAAGGGCGCGAGCAAAGCCACAACGGCGGCCCCCGCCAAGGACGCCGCGAAGAAGCCGGCCAAGGATAGCGGCAAGGATACCGGCAAGGATGCGGGCAAGAGCGCCGGCAAAGGCGCCGCGAAGGACAAGCCCAAGCCTGCCGCGGCGGCGGCTGCGCCGAAGCCGCATCCGGCCGCCAGCAGTTCGCCGAAACCGGCCCACGCGCCGGCTGCGACGGCGACCGTCAGACCTTCCGCCCCCGCCCCGCGCCCCGTCGCAGCCCCCGTGCTGGCTCCGGCAACCCGTCAGCATGCCGCGCCGCGCAAGCCGGTTGTCCCGGCCGCGGTCGCCGCGACGTCGTCGACGCCGCAGGGCGACAAGGAGACGCTGGAGAGCGTCATCGAGCTGGTGCGCAAGCGCAAGGCGGGCGACGCCACCGATGCCGCTGCCGGCATCTCCGATCCGGTTGCGCGAAAGCTCGCGGAATGGATCATCCTGCGCAGCGAGGACAATGGCGCGACCGTGGAACGCTACCGCGCCTTCCTCTCCGCCAATCCGAGCTGGCCCTCGCAGACCTTCCTGCGCCGGCGCCTCGAAGCTGCGATGTGGGACGACAGGCGCGACGAGTCCGTCGCATGGTCCTGGTTCGAGAACGAGTCTCCGATCTCCGCCAAGGGCCGCTTCACGCTCGCCAGGGCGATGCTGGCGCGCGGCGACCGCGCCAACGCCGAGCGGCTGGTGCGCGAGGCCTGGCGCAGCGATCCGATGTCGGAGGACACCGAGAACAACGCGCTCGAACAGTTCGGCGCGCTGCTGACGGCAGGCGACCAGAAGGCGCGGATGGATACCCTGCTCTACGGCAGCGAGAACGAGGCCGCGATGCGCGCTGCCAGGCGCCTCGGCGCCGGCTATGTCGCGCTGGCCAAGGCCCGCATCGCCGCCGTCAGGAAGGCGCCCAACGCGCGCGCGCTGCTCGATGCGGTGCCGCGCGAGCTGCACAGCGATCCCGGCTTCATCTTCAGCAAGATCCAGCTCTTGCGCCGCGAGGAGAAGTTCGCTGAAGCGGCGCAGCTGATGCTGTCCGCGCCGAAGGATCCGGGCCGCCTGCACAATCTCGACGAATGGTGGATCGAGCGGCGCCTGCTGGCGCGCAAGATGATCGACACCGAGGAATTCCGCAGCGCCTATCTGATCGCGCGCGACGGCGCGCTGCCCTCGCGCGACATCTACAAGACCGAGCAGGAGTTCACAGCCGGTTGGATCGCGCTGCGCTTCCTCAACGATCCCGCCGCCGCCAGCCAGCATTTTGCCCGCATCGGCGTCGGCAGCGTCAATCCGACCGCGCTGGCGCGTGCCGGCTATTGGCAGGGCCGCGCCGCGGAAGCGATGGGCCGTCAGCAGGAAGCGCGCAACGCCTATGCGCGCGCCGCCGAACAGTCGACCAGCTATTACGGCCAGCTCGCGCGCGCCAAGCTCGGCCTGCCGCAGATCGAGCTCAACAGCCAGCCGCGCGGCCGCGGCGCCGAACGGCTCGAGATCGTGCGTGCCGCGCATCTGCTCTACGAGCTCGACGAGCGCGAGATGGCAATCCCGCTGCTGGCCGACATGGGCGAGAATGGCGATCCCGAGGCGCTCGCCGGCCTCGGCGAGCTCACCCAGCGCTACAACGACGCGCGCGGCATGTTGCTGCTCGGCAAGGCCGCGCTCAACCGCGGTCTGCCCTTCGACTTCTACGCCTACCCCGTCAACGGCATTCCGCAGTTCACGCCGATCGGCCCCGAGGTCGAGCGCAGCATCGTCTACGCGATCGCCCGGCAGGAAAGCGCGTTCAACCCGCGTGTCGTGTCGCCGGCCCAGGCCTACGGGCTGATGCAGGTGACGCCGGACGCCGCGCGCTACGTCTGCAAGCGGCACGGCGCCACTTACGATCTCGGCCGGCTGAAGAACGATTCGGTCTACAACGCCACGCTTGGCTCGGCCGAGCTCGGCGGGCTGCTCGAGGATTACCGCGGCTCCTACATCATGACCTTCGCCGCCTACAATGCCGGCCGCGGCAGCGTGAAGAAGTGGATCGACCGCTACGGCGATCCGCGCGATCCCAAGGTCGACGCGGTCGACTGGGTCGAGCTGATTCCGTTCTCGGAGACGCGCAATTACGTGCAGCGGATCATGGAGAACCTTCAGGTCTACCGCGCCCGCTTCGGCGGCGGCACGCGCCTGCAGATCGAAGCCGATTTGCGCCGCGGTGCCGGCAGCGTGGAATAGCGGCGCTCCTGGTCGGCTGCGCGTAGATTAATGCCACCATCTTGCTGCGCATGAACAGCAACAGATCATGGGCGGCGATCCGTGATGCTGCCGGTCCTCCAACGGTCTGGATTGGTGGACAATAAAGGAGGCATTCACCCCGCAATGCTTCGGCAACCGCTTTCACCGAACGACCATGTCGCTCCTCGGCCTCCGCGATAACCAGGAGAATGTTCCGCTGTGGAACAGTAAGATCCAGAGCGCTCGCCCAGACCGATTAAACGTCGGAAATCAGCAGGTCTAACGACCTCATGGCCCGGCGATTTGTTCGGCCGGGTCTCCTTTTCCGAGTCGTCCGTCGCCTCGACCGCGAGCCATATTCTTAGCCATATCAGACAATGCAGAAAGCCCCCGGCGGTTTCCCGCCGAGGGCTCTTCGGTTTAGTTCACTAGGAACTTACCAGTTGCGCTGAGCGCGGAGCAGCAGCGTGAAGCTGTCCTGATCCTTCATCTCGTAGACAGCAGCCGGCTTAGCAGTACCGGCACTTGCCGGCGCCGCGATCAGACCAGAGTACTTCTGGTCAAGACGCGTCCAGTTGACGTCTGCCGAGAAGGTCAGGTTCTTCACCGGGGTCCAGCGGGTGATCAAACCCACCTGGCCGATGTTGAAGTTCGGATCGCAGTTGCCGGTCAGACCAAGCAGTCCAACCATGCCGGCGCAAACGGTCGCCTTACCGAGCGTGCCGTAGTTGACCGAAGCCCAAGCACCGTAGATCGCGGTGTTCCAGTAGGGATCCCAGTTGTGGGTGTAAGCACCACGGAAGCCCCAGGTCTTGATCGACTCTTGCTGACCGCCCGTGACGTAAACGGTGTCAGGAGCATTGGCAACGCCGAGGCTCTGATAAGCGCCCACGGCACCGGTGCCGCTGTACATCGCATAGTTCACGCCCGCCAGGCTCTGGAAGTTGTAGCGGGTCGCACCGTCGGTGTAGACGCCCTGGATGTTGATCACGTCACCCGCGCCGGTCGGGATGTTCTTGATCGACAGAGCCAGCTGAACCGCCCAACCCCACTTGTCGTCGGGATGGCCAGTCACTTCGGTAGCGCCGTAGTAGCCGACATGGTTGTCATGCGCAGCGACCGACGCCTGGAACAGACCCCATGCCTGGTCGACACGAACCATGCCGACGAGGTTCGGCGAACGCGAGCCGCCGATGGAGTTGGAGCCGTACGAACCGCCGATCAGGCCAGCAGCGCTGATGCCGCTCATGTTCAGGTTGCCAGCCTGGTAGTAGGCCGTCGCGTCTTCAGCCGAGAACGACGCCGTCACGCCCTGACCGAAGTCAGCGGTGTAGGTGAACTGGTTGACACCAGTGACCGTGCCGGAACCGCCGACGAGACCGTCGAAGTTGTTGCCGGGATAGTTGGTCCAGGGCGCGTCGAACTGCGACACGGCCTTACCCATGGTGAAGCCAGCGAACTGGATGAAGGCATAGTACACGCCGAGCGAACCGCCAGCGACACCGCCGTCAGACGGATTGCCGACGCCACCGAAGCCACCCGACTGAGCAGCACCGGAATACAACGTGGTGCCGGTGCCGGAGCCGGTGCCGGTGTAACCGCCAGTGGTCCAGGAGAACGTGGCGTCGAAGAAGGTACGGACGACGCCGTACTCAGTGGCGGTACGCGTGTCGATGTTGAGATCTTCACGAGCGCGCATGGTGTAGTAGTTGCTCAGGCGGTTGTGCGCACCGGCCGGAGAACCGTTCGAAGCGTTGTAAACCGAGTTGGTGCCCAGCGCGACTTCAGCGCGCAGATAACCACCCAGCTTGATGCAGGTGTCGGTGCCCGGGATGTAGTAGAAACCCGCGCCGTACAGCGAGCAGATCCTGACGTATTCGACCGCCTTGGCCTTCACGGGCAGATCGGCTGCTTGAGCTCCGCCCACGGCGATCAGACCCGCCGCTGAGCCGAGCAAAAGGCTCTTAACCAACTTCATGTTAAACCTCCAAGTTGCTCTTCAGGGAAGGTCACTGACCGGACGGCCAATTCCCCAACCCCCTCTAAATCACCGCCTTGGCCCCCTTCGCGCCTTCGGACACACCCGCATGAACGCGAGGGACTTAAGCGAATGACCTAAACGGGACGACCTCGGGATGCCCCCCTCCGTCGCTCAGTCACAATTACCGAACGTCCTTGCACACACAACAAGAGAACGCTCCGAAACGGGCCGATGAAGCTTGTTTTCCAGCGGGTGTTGCACAAATAACACGCAGATGTGATCGCAGCGCACTCGCAACATATTGTTTTTATTGTGGTTTTTAAGACGGTTCCATTCGCCGTCAAAACTCCTCACCTGGGGCAGGCCCGACCGCGCGCGCCCCTGTTGCGACGCTGAGGCGGGTCGAATCGTAGAATCAGGCCGAGACCCGAGGGCGAAATGCCGATAGGGGCGGGCCGGCTGCTCATCTACCCATCGGAGGCCCCGCCTCCGCCCCGCACCGGGCAGCGGCGACTCTATATGGAGGGCTCTATTGGGACGGCGGCGGGGAGCAAACCCCTCCGATTTCGAAAATCGCTGGGAATATTCGAGCGAAAACACGCGCTTCCAAATTGACCGGTCCAAGCAATTAGATGCATAAGGCTCGCACCGGAGAGGTGGCCGAGTGGCTGAAGGCAACGCTTTGCTAAAGCGTCATACGGTCTCAAGCTGTATCGAGGGTTCGAATCCCTCCCTCTCCGCCACCCAGCAGCAGAATCAATCGAGATCTGTGGGTTCTTTCACCTGAAAGCGGCAACGCGGCTGTTGCGAAAGCCTGGCGCAAGGATCGGCGCGGCGCGTTCGATTCGCGTCCGTCCTTATATATGTGTGCGTCTTAGCGGTGGAACCGCCAGACCCGCCAATGCGAGGGCGAAATCAGCACGGCCTCGTCGGCCCAGACGTTGAACCAGACGCCGGACCTGCGCCGGCACGGAAAGGTCCACGGCAGGATCCCCGTCTTGTGGAGCCGCCCGAGTTCCAAATCGCACTCGTCGGGCGCGATCTGAATCGGCAGCCATCGTCCATTCGTGTCGGGATCGCTCATGCCGCTCGGGTCTAGGTGGCGGCACGACGAAGAAGCTTGATTCAGCGCAACCAGGCCCACCCGTGCGAACACGGGGGTGGATGCGGATGCGCTTCTCGGTTCAGTGGGTGGAGACCCACGCCCTCGCCTCGCGCTGCGCGACCGAGATCTCGGCTTCCGACATCTGGCCCGCGACTTCCTGGCGCAGGGCCACCGCGTCCTTGCGGCCCTTCAGCGCGGCGAGGTTGAACCATTTATGCGCGGCGACGAGATCGACGAGGCCGGAGCGGCCGCTCGCCCAATAGATCCCGCGCTCGAACAGCACGTCCGACAGCGCGCTCGCGTCGATCGGCGTTGCGGTCTCCAGATCGAAAGTACCCTGAAACATAACGCATCCCCTTTTTCTTATGCCGCCTCGTTCCCCCGAGCGCGGCTCCCGTCCAATTCTGATGTGCATGACCCATCCCCGGATCATGCACTGTTCAACTCATCCCCAGGGCTTCGTGCCCGTTGCCGTTTGCCGGCTTGTTGGAGGCGATGATGGCGGGCAAATTTGAATGGCAGTTTAAGTATCGCGATGAAGCAGACGTAAACGCGCCTGCGCGCAACCTGCGCCGGGATTTCAAAAAATCCCTGATTTGCAGGCGCTTCTGTAGTTCGTCAGACTCTGTTTACCGCAGAATTTTGGGAGAACGATAACCATCGTGCACGGTGGCCCGCGTCATGTGGTTACGTTGTGTGGGGCGGATCGAAGGCGTGGCTGCGCCCATGCTGTCATTCCCCGCCACCGGGTCTCGCCTTTGGCGAGCCCGATGACAGGCTCCGGCGGGGAATCCAGTACGCCGCAGCTTATCGATTCAATCACCGCCGTCTCGGATTACTGGGTCGCCCGGTCGGAGCCCGGCGGTGACACCGGGAATGGGGAAGCGGCACGCACACAGCGCGCAATCAAGCCACAGCCTCAACCAGCCCCAAGGCCGTTCGAGCAAAGCAGCACAACCGCGTCGCGTGTCAGATCAGCAATGTCGGGAAAGGGAATGCCGGCAATACCCCGGCTTCAAGAGAACGAGGGCGTCGGCGAACACGTCAGGACCAGATCTCACGTTGGCCCGAAGGCCGCTAGTGAAATTGCGGAGCCCCGCAAGGAGAACCGCACCGAACGAAGAAAACTCGTTTCTTCTGCCGGACCGTCAAGAGAACGATCCGACCGTTGACCTGATGTCTCGCCGACACCCTCTATCGTCGACCAGAACCTCTAGGAGGCGCTGATGACGTGCCGGCTGCGAGAGCCGGCAACTTCAGAAGTCGAAGTTACTTCTTCTTCTTCGCGACCTTGCGGGTCTTCTTCGCAGTCTTCTTCACTGCGCTCTTCGCCTTCTTCGCCTTCTTCGCTTTCTTGGCCATGTTGCCCTCCGATGTGTGAGATGGCTTTAATCGCTGCATGCAGTCGCGGATCGATTGCACACCAATCCCGAATACACCAACACGACGAAAAAAACATCTTCTCACTTAAGGAAGTGTTGACGACGCAGTGCGCGTACGCCAGCCGCGTTTGATTTGCGGACACGCAGGGACACGCGTCTGCGATTGCAATTGCTTCTCGCAGCAGCGACGTCGGCGAGCGCGGCGATTTCAAAAAACTCTATGCAGCAAGTGTTATTCTGCGCGCATGCATGACGCATGGTCGGAGCGATGAAGCACGATGCGAAGCGTTCGACCGCCGCGCGAAGGCGAGTCGCGGACTCTGAGTCGCGAATTTTGGCAACGAAATTATTTTCATGCTTAACGGCGGAAGCGCTCATCGGAGCGTGTGCAAGTCGCCGTTTTTCGCGAATCGCGTGGCGGCGATTCGGTCGTCGCATCACAGTTGATCGGGATGAAGTTTGATGCCGAGGATGCGCGCAAGCGTCACATCGAGGAACGAAAGCGAGGTGACGAAACGTATCCGTCACCTCGTTCGAATGCGCGACGTCAGACGCCGAGCTTGGACTTGAGCAGGTCGTTGACGCTCTGCGGGTTCGCCTTGCCGCCCGAAGCCTTCATCACCTGGCCGACGAACCAGCCGAGCGACTGCGGCTTGTCCTTCACCTGCGCGGCCTTGTCGGGATTGGCCGCGATAATGTCGTCGACAACCTTTTCGATCGCCGAAAGATCCGTCACCTGCTTCATGCCGCGGCTTTCGACCAGCGCGCGGGGGTCGCCGCCCTCCTGCCAGACGATTTCGAACAGATCCTTGGCGATCTTGCCCGAGATCGTGCCCTCGCCGATCAGATCGATGATGCAAGAGAGCTGCTCGGCGCTGACAGGAGAGCCCGTAATATCCCGGCCTTCCTTGTTGAGACGGCCGAACAGCTCGTTGATCACCCAGTTCGCCGCCATCTTGCCGTCGCGCGCGCGGTTGCCGAGCTTGTCGAGCACGGTCTCGTAGAACACCGCGCTCTCGCGCTCGGCGACCAGCACGCTCGCATCATAGGCCGACAGGCCGAGATCGGCGACGAAGCGCGTCTTCTTCTGGTCCGGCAGCTCCGGCAGCTTCGCCTTCAGCTCGTCGACGAACGCCTGGCTGAACTCGAGCGGCAAGAGATCGGGATCGGGGAAGTAGCGGTAGTCATGCGCCTCTTCCTTGGACCGCATCGAGCGCGTCTCGCCCTTGTTGGGATCAAATCGACGGGTCTCCTGCTCGATCTGCCCACCATCCTCCAGGATCTCGATCTGGCGCCGCGCTTCATACTCGATCGCCTGGCCGATGAAGGTGATCGAGTTCATGTTCTTGATTTCGCAGCGGGTGCCGAGCGGCGCCCCGGGCCTGCGCACGGACACGTTGACATCGGCGCGCAAGGATCCCTTCTCCATGTCGCCGTCACAGGTGCCGAGGTAGCGCATGATCGAGCGCAGCTTGGTCACATAGGCCTTGGCCTGCTCGGCGTCGCGGATGTCCGGTTTCGAGACAATCTCCATCAGCGCCACGCCACTGCGGTTGAAATCGATGTAGGACAGCGACGGCGACCGGTCGTGCAGCATCTTGCCGGGATCCTGCTCCAGATGCAGCCGCTCGATCCCGATGGTGGCGGTCTTGCCGCCGTCGAGATCGACGATCACCTCGCCCTCGCCCACGATCGGAGATTGGTACTGGCTGATCTGGTAGCCCTGCGGCAGGTCCGGATAGAAATAGTTCTTGCGGTCGAACACCGAACGCAGGTTGATCTGCGCGTTGAGACCGAGCCCGGTCCGGACAGCCTGTCTGACGCATTCCTCGTTGATCACAGGCAGCATGCCCGGCATCGCCACGTCGACCAGCGAGACCTGGCTGTTCGGCTCGCCCCCGAACGCGGTGGACGCACCGGAGAACAGTTTCGACTTCGACGTCACCTGCGCATGGATCTCCATGCCGATGACCATCTCCCACTCACCGGTGGCGCCCTTGAGAAGCTTGTGCGTGGCCGTGCTCATGTCTTGCTCCCGAGCAGCGTGGCAACGATCCGCTGCCACTCCGCTTCCAATGAATCCTTTGCCGCCGCCTGGCCGGCCTGGCGGTACCAGTAGCCGGCATTGCCGAGATCGCCTTCGACGCGGTGCAGATAGGCATGCACCCAGGCCGCGTCGCGGCTGCCGTCGTCCTGAACAATCCTGTGTGCCTGATCCCAGTCGCCCTTGGCGGCCCACCACAGACCTGTGAGCGGCGCGTTCAGCTCCGGCGCGGGTGCCGCGCTGTCGAGGCTTGCGATGAAGCCGGCGACATTCACCACCACCTCGCGGGCGTGAAGCGGCCGGCCGCCTGCTCGATCACCTCGCCGAGCGAGAACAGCGTCTCCTCGTCGAAGGGACGGCCGATCAGTTGCAGGCCGAGCGGCAGACCTTGCGCGTCCTTGCCTGATGGCACGGCGATGCCCGGCAGGCCCGCCATGTTCACGGTCACCGTGAAGATGTCGTTGAGATACATCTCGACGGGATCGGCGCCGCCCTTCTCGCCGATGCCGAAGGCCGCCGACGGTGTCGCCGGCGTGAGGATCGCGTCGATGCCCTTCGCGAAGCAATCCTCAAAATCCTTCTTGATCAGCGTGCGCACTTTTTGCGCGCGCAGATAATAGGCGTCGTAGTAGCCGGCCGAGAGCACATAGGTGCCGATCATGACGCGGCGGCGCACCTCCGCGCCAAAACCTTCGGCGCGGGTATTCTCGTAGAGCTCGTTGATGCTCTTGCCCTGCTCACGCAGGCCGTAGCGGACGCCGTCATAGCGCGCGAGATTGGACGACGCCTCCGCCGGCGCCACGATATAATAAGCCGGCAGCGCGTATTTGGTGTGCGGCAGCGACACTTCGACGAGCTCGGCGCCCGCCGCCTTCAGCCAGGCCGCCCCCTCGCTCCACAGTTTCTCGATCTCGGCCGGCATGCCGTCGAGACGATACTCCCTGGGAATGCCGATCTTCATGCCCTTCACGGACTTGCCGATGGCGGCCTCGTAATCCGGCACGGGAATGTCGACCGAGGTGGTGTCCTTGGGATCATGACCCGCCATCGAGCGTAGCAGCATCGCGGCATCGCGCGTGGTGCGTGCGATCGGACCGGCCTGATCGAGCGAGGAGGCAAAGGCGACGATGCCCCAGCGCGAGCAGCGTCCATAGGTCGGCTTGATGCCGACGGTCGCGGTGAAAGCCGCCGGCTGGCGGATCGAGCCGCCGGTGTCGGTCGCGGTCGCCCCCATGCACAGCAGCGCCGCCACCGCCGAGGCCGAGCCGCCGGACGAGCCGCCCGGCACCAGCGTGGTGTTGCTGCCCTCGCGCCGCCAGGGATTGCCGACGGGACCGAAGCACGAGGTCTCGTTGGCCGAGCCCATCGCGAACTCGTCATTGTTGAGCTTGCCGAGCATCACAGCCCCGTCGCGCCAGAGCTGCGAGGTCACGGTGGACTCGTAGGTCGGCACGAAATTGCCGAGGATCTTCGAGCACGCCGTGGTGCGCACGCCCTTGGTCGCGAACAGATCCTTGATGCCGAGCGGGATGCCGGCCAGCGGGCCGCCCTCGCCCCTGGCGATCTTCTCGTCCACGGCCTTCGCCATGGCGCGCGCCTGGTCCGGCGTCTCCATCACGAAAGCGTTGAGCACGCGCGCTTTCTCGATCGCGGAAAGATGCGCGTCGGTCAGCTCGAGCGACGTGAAAGTCTTGTCGGCGAGACCCTTGCGGGCCTCGGCGAGCGTCAGCGATGTCAAATCGGTCATTTATTGATCGGGCTGCAGAAGAACGGAGACAGGGTCTTGTCGTTGGCCGGGTCGTCTTTTTTGGCGGCCGCATTCGCGGCGGCCTCGATCTCGTCGAGCACGGCATTGACGGCGACATTGGGGTCGGCAGCCTTGCCCTGCCGCTCCATCTTGTCGAGGTAGTTCATGTAGGCCTGGTAGGCCTTCTCATCGTCGCAAAGCATGCACATCGGACAACGTCCTGACTTGAAGACTACTCGACGACCTTCGGCACCAGGAAGAAGTGGCCTTCGGTCGCGGGCGCGTTGGCAACGATATCGTCAGCGATCTCGCCGTCGTCGACCACATCCTGCCGCTTCTTCATCTGCATCGGGGTGACCGAGGTCATGGGCTCCACGCCCTCGACATTGACCTCCGAGAGCTGCTCGACGAAGGCGAGCATGGCATTGAGCTCGCCCTGCAGATGCGGAACCTCGCCCTCGGAAACCGCAATGCGCGCCAGATGCGCGATGCGGCGGACGGTAGCGGCGTCGACGGACATCATATATGGCCTCTCACGGCAAAACCCAGCACGGTAAAACCTGAGTGCCGTATAGCAGAGGCCGGTTTTGCGCCGCAACCGGCGTAGCCAGCCTATCCGGCCAGCGCTTTCATGCGGGCAAGCGCCGTTTTGGCGAGATCCCGGGTCAATTCGGCCGCGGGGACCTCACGGCCCAGCGCGATGGCCTGTCCAGCCCACAGATTGGTGAAATCCACCCTGCCCTGCTTCTCGGCGGCCGCCTTGAGCGGCCCCAGCGCCGTCGCGGCGTGGGGAAACGGCGGCGCATCCGGCGAGACCGGGCCTGCCTCGCGCATCAGGCGGTTCTGGACCCCGCGCGCGGGACGGCCGGTCATGACATTGGTGATGACGGTGGAATCGTCACCCGCCTCGGCGAGCGCCTTGCGGCCGCCCGCGCTGACCTTGGACTCCGCACAGCGCAGATAGGCGCTGCCGATCTGCACGCCGGAGGCGCCGAGTGCAAAGGCCGCGGCAATGCCGCGTCCGTCGGCAATGCCGCCGCAGGCGATCACCGGCACCTTCACGGCATCGACGACCTGCGGCACCAGCGCGAAGGTGCCGGGCTGCTCGGAAATCTTGTCGGTCAGGAACATGCCGCGATGGCCGCCCGCCTCCGCGCCTTGCGCGATCACGGCATCGACGCCGTGCTGCTCGAGCCAGACCGCCTCCTTCACCGTCGTCGCCGACGAGATCACGATGCAGCCGGCCGCCTTCACCCGCTTGAGCAACGCCTGCTCGGGCAGGCCGAAATGGAAGCTGACGACTTCCGGCTTCAGCTCCTCGACGACCTCACAGAAGGCCGCGTCGAACGGCGCGCGGTTCGCGGCCGCGATCGGCGCCGCGGGATCGAGACCATGCTCGGTGTAATAGCCCGTGAGCCGCTGCTTCCAGCGCGCTTCGGCCTCGGCCGTCAGATCGACCGGCGTGTGGCAGAAGAAGTTCATGTTGACCGGCGCCTTGACGCGCTGGCGGATCAGGCCGACCTGCTCGCGCGCCTTTTCGGCCGAGATCATCGCGCAAGGGAGCGAGCCGAGCGCCCCGCCCTGCGCCGCCGCAATCACCAGCTCCGCATCCATCACACCGGCCATCGGCGCCAGCACGATCGGGAATTCGGTCTTGAAAAGGTCGATCAGTCGACGGTCAGGCCACATGGTTGTTCTCTCTCGTTTCTCTTACCCTCCCCCTCCAGGGGAGGGTAAGAACTCTATGCCGCGACCACCGAGTTGCGCCGCCCGGCAAGAAGCTGCTCAGCTTCAACCGCAATCCGCTCGACGATCTCGGCTGCGGGCGGAATATCATGAATCAGGCCGACCGCCTCGCCGGCAAAGACCGCGGCGACCTCGAAATTGCCCGCGGCCTTCGCCGCAGCATACTCGACGGCGACCTCGCTTGCGCGCTGCATGAGCTCGATCTCACGGCCGGTCCAGCGCCTGATGTGATCGTTGACCAGCGAGCGCGCGGTGAAGGGCGCCGGCCAGAACAGGCTGCGCGACCAATCGAAGATGACGCCGCGCACCGTGTCATTGCCGCCGGCGGCACGAATACGCTCCTTGGCCTCGCGCGCACCATTGGCCTCCACGCTCGCGTAGAAACGGGTGCCGATCAGGACGCCGGATGCGCCCAGCATCATCATTGCGGCGAGGCCCCGGCCGTCGGCAATCCCGCCGGCCGCGACGACCGGCACACGTCCGGCCGCGAGATCGACGATCGCAGGCACGATGTCGACCGTGGTGCGCGATGCGCCATGGCCGCCGGCTTCGGTGCCCTGCGCGATCAGGATCTCCGCACCGGCATCGAGCGCCTGCCTCGCCATGTCCTCGCTCTGCACCTGGCAGATCAGTCGTACGCCGCGCGCCTTGATGCGCGGCGCGAATGGCGCGGGATCGCCGAATGACAGCATGATGGCCTGCGGGCGAGCGTCGAGCGCGATGTCGAGCAGCTCGGGTTGTCGTGCCAGGCTCCAGGTGATGAAGCCGATGCCGAAAGGCGCAAAGCCCTTCAGCTCCGCGGCCTCCGTCTCAAGCCGGACACGGTCACCGTATCCACCACCCAGGATGCCGAATCCGCCGGCCTCGCTGACGGCGCGCGTCAGCCGGCTGCCCGCGATCGTGTCCATGGGCGCCGACAAGATCGGATGCCTGATCCCGAGCAACTCCGTCAGCGGCGTGGCAATCGGCATGAGTCCTCCCACTCTGGACAGGAAGATTAGGCGCGAATAACATTCTTCAAAATTGAATTCTACAGAACGCTGCCATCTCAAAAGAGAAACGGGACATGGAACTCAGCGATCTCCAGACTTTTGCCGCCGTGGCCCGCACCGGCGGCATCACCCGCGCTGCGGAAGAGCTGAATACCGTGCAGTCCAACGTCACCCAGCGCGTGAAGGCGTTGGAGGCCGAGATCGGCACGGCGCTGTTCGAACGTCACAGCCGCGGCATGACGCTGACCGGAGCGGGCAAGCGCCTGTTGCCTTACGCGCAACGGATGGCCGCGCTTTCGCGCGAGGCCGTGCTGGCGGCGCGCGATGACGGCGAGCCGAAGGGGCCGCTCGCGATCGGCTCGATGGAAACCACCGCGGCGGTGCGGCTGCCGTCCCTGCTCGCCGACTTCCACCGCCGCTTTCCCGCCGTGCGGCTGTCGTTGCGGACCGCGCCGACTGCCGACCTCGTTGCCGGCGTGCTCGACGGCGCGCTCGACGGCGCCTTCGTCGCGGGCCCGATCGCACATGTCGATCTCATGGCGACGAGCGCCTTCCGCGAGGAGCTGGTGCTGGTCAGCGCGCGGCGCTGGGCCTCGCTGGCCGAGCTGCGCGCAGGCACGCCGGAATCCGGCCCGACCGCGCTGGTGTTCCGCACCGGCTGCACCTACCGCCAGCGGCTCGAGCAGGTCTTCGTCGATTTCGGCTGGCCTTCCGCCGCACGCTTCGAGCTCGGCACGCTCGACGGCATGATCGGCTGCGTCGCCGCCGACATGGGCGTGACGTTGCTGCCGCGCGCGGTCGTCGAACGCAGCGCGATGAACGGCAGCGTCTCGATCCACACGCTGAGTGCTGCGCATGGGCGCGTCGAGACGCTCTTCATCCAGCGTCGCGCCGGCCATCAAACCAGCGCGCTGAGCGGCTTTGCCGCTTGCCTCAAGACCGAAGAGGACGTCATCGCGGCCTGACGCGATGACGCCCTCTCGCCCGGTCTCAGCGTGATCTACAGTCGAATGTCCTCATAGGACTCGATCCGCCGCGGGCCGACCGAGGTCGCCTCGTGCGAATCCGCATCAGCGAGATTGCCGAAATCCAGCTTGGTCAATTTCGCAAGGTCGGCGATCGAGACCTGGAAGACGCTGACGTCCTCCTCCGACATCTTTTCGCGCAGATCCACCTCCTGGATGCGATCGATGTCCATGATCAGCTTTCGCTGGCTCATCAGGAAGGCCGCCGCCTTGAGCGCGTCATCATCCTCGTTGCGCCGGATCAGGATCTTCCAGAAATATTTCGGGATCTGGACGCCCCCGAAGCTCGGATCCTTGTGCGGCCGTCCGGACGGATTGGGCAGATCCGAGCCATCGGCGTCCGGCCCGTCAAACACCGGACCGTTCATGACGATGCCCTTCTCCTCGCCTTCGAGCAGGACGTCGCGCGTGTAATCCTCCAGGCCCGCCCAGAGCTGCTTGCCCTGGTTGAACGAGAAGAACTGCGGCGAGCAGTTGGTGAAGTGGAAGGAATCGTCACCATGCTGCTTGGCCGCGGCGACGGTGTCGCCCCAGGTCGCATCAAGTCGGCGCACGAGATGACCGCGGTCGAACGGATTCTTGCTGCGGTCCGCCTCAAGGGTCGCCTGCTTGCGGTAGAACTCGTCACCGATCTGCGCATCGTCGTCGATGCGCGGATCGCGCAGCCAGGAATCGCCTTCACGCTTGCCGACGTCCTGCTGCTGGCCGCCGTCGATATTGACGCAGCTGAAGAAGGCGAGCCGGCGCTCCTTGTTCATGACGACGCTGTAGTTGAAATATTTCAGCTCGGATTGCTTGGAGCTTCCCTTCAGCGTCGCGATTTGGGACTTCTGAGCGGCCGGAATCTTCGGCAAAGGCACCGAGAATTTGCCGGTGCCGAGGAAGTTCGCCTTGTAGCCCGGACGCGATTTCAGCGTGCTCTGATCGATGTGCACGGCCTCCATGGGCAGGCCGTTGTTCGCGCTGATGTGCGGCAGCAGGCCTGCCGGCGGCGGGATCAGCGGCGTGCCGCCGTTGGGTATGCCGCCGTTCGGTGCGCCGCCATTGCCGCCCGCCGGGCTTGGTGCGGGCGGCAGCGGAGCGAACGGAATGTCCTTCCTGAGCATCGGCAGCGGCACGCGGATCGGGACCACCAGCGATGCGCCGTCGAGCGACTGCTCGACCCAGATGTTGGCGCCGAACGCAGGCACTGTCGCCGGCGCGCGAACCTTCTCGATCTCTTGCCGGGTCGGCGGCTCCTCCTCGTCCAGCACCGGCTTGATCATCGGATGCGAGCCGACGGCCACCTTGAGATCGGCAACGATCGCGCTGATCCGGATGCCTTCATTGGCGATCCAGTCGATCAGGGCCTCGTCCATCGACGGCTTCCACACCTTGCCGTCCTTGGTCAAAGTGCGGCCCTGCGCGTCCTTCCGGGGAACGCCGCTGTGATGCAGCGCGACGACCTGCCAGAACCGGTTGAACGCCGGCGAGCCCGACGATCCCGCCGTCGTGTCGGTGTTGTACCAGAGGAAGTCACCGACATATTTGAGCAGCTTGTTCTCGCGGACGCAGACCTGCTTCATCTGCCCGCTGGGGTGCTGGATGATGGTGAGATATTCGCCGGGGTCCGCCTTTCCGGGGGCGCCGCTGAGCGGCAGCCATCCGAAGTCCTCGAGGTCCTCCCCGCCCGATAGCGAGGTCGGCGCCACCGCGACGATGGAAAAATCCAGCCTGTCGTTGGTGTAGAAGAACTTGCCCGGCTCGAAGCCGAACCGCACCGGTACGCGCTCCTGCCCCGAGATGTCGAGCTCGTAGTTGAAATCGGCGATCGAATTGGCGGCCTCGGCCGGCTTGCCGAACACATGATGGTTGGTCATGAGCAGGTTCGGTCCGATCAGAAAGCCCGAGCCATAGCCGAGCAGGTTCGACTTGGGATCCCTGAGCTGGATGCGGCAGACCGAGCGCGAGGCGGCGGTCCCCTTGGCGAGATAATTGATGCTGTCGAGGTCATTGCCCTGGATGATCCGCTCCAGGCCGATCTCGGCCTTTTCCACGTCCTGCGTCTCGGCCAGCAGCTGGCGCTGGCGCAGGCGCATCTTATCGACAGTCATCTCGATCGGACCGTCGCCCAGCTTCTTGTTCAGGGCGTCCGGTGAGAACTCGGCTTGCTTGAATCGCCTTTCTGAGCCCGCGATCAGGCTTGGCTTGATGAGCATCGTGACCTCTCAAATGACTGGACGAATATTGGACAGGGTCGGGAGCGCAGTGAAAATCTGCGCCAAGGTTGCGGCACAGGCTGGATGCCGGGCGCCGCCACGCGCTCTGGAAAATTGGGGGCACGCGCCCCACACCACTTTAGCCTTATAGATTTGCCGCGCCGCAACCAGAGCGTCAATCGCGCGGCATCATGTCATGCCTGCGCCTTCACCCATGTGAGATTTCCCACAATTGATCGATGCAAGTGTGCGTCATCATTGCGCGCACGCTGCGCCCCGCCGCCGGACGGTCTAGCGCTTGAGCTGCCACCGCCGCAGCGCCACGGCGGCCCAGATCGCCTCGACCAGACCGAACGGCCAGGCGCCCTGGAGAAAGCCGTAGGCCGAGCCGAGCGCGCAGGACGCGGCGAACAGCAGGACAAACCAATGGCTGCGATCTTCCAGCGCATAGGTGACCAGCATCGCGGTGACGGCAAACAGGCCGAATATTGTCAGCGCATCCATGGTTCCGGGTTCACTCCGCGGCGCGACGCGTGATATGCGCTAGGCCATGCCGGCTCTTATCCTGCCCCTCGTCGATGCTGCAACCCACTGGCCCGCGCGCGGCGCGCTGGTCGGGCTCGATCTCGGCACCAAGACCATCGGCGTTGCCGTGTCCGATCCGGACCGGCGGCTCGCAACCGGCGTCGAGACGGTCCAGCGCAAGCAATTCAAGCAGGACGCGGCGCGGCTGCTGGCGATTGCGGCCGAACGGAAAGTGGTCGGCTTCGTGCTCGGCCTGCCCATCAACATGGACGGCAGCGAGGGTCCGCGCGCGCAATCCACCCGCGCCTTCGCCCGCAATCTTGCCGGTCTGACCGCCCTCCCCATCGGCCTGTGGGACGAGCGCCTGTCAACCGCGGCGGTCGAGCGCGAGCTGATCGGCATGGATGTGAGCCGCGCCAAGCGCGCCGAGGTGATCGACGAGCACGCCGCGATCTTCATCCTGCAGGGCGCGCTCGACCGCCTCGCCAATCTCGGTCCAGGGACCGCCTGACCGATGGCCGTCGTGATCGCGGCGCTGCTGCCGGTCTTCATCCTCATCGTGCTCGGCGTCGTGCTGAAGCGCAGCCTGATGCGGCTCGACACGCAATGGCACGGGCTGGAGCGGCTGACCTATTTCGTGCTGTTCCCGATGCTGCTGATCCAGACGCTCGTGAAGGCCGACCTTTCCAAGGTGCCGGTCGCCGGCGTCGGCGGCGCGCTGCTGCTGTCGGCGCTGGCAATGTCGCTGCTCTGCCTTGCGCTGCGCCCTGCTCTTTCGCGGCTCGGCATCGACGGCCCCGCCTTCAGCTCGATCTTCCAGGGCGCAACGCGCTGGCAGACCTTCGTGGGCCTGTCCATCTGCGCCAACATGTTCGGCGATGTCGGGCTGGCGCTCGCCTCGGTGGCGATGGTCGCCATCATCCCGCTTGTCAACGTGTTCAGCGTCGCGGTGCTCGCGCATTACGCGGCGCCCGAGAAGCAGTCCGTGCGGACCATCGTCATGACGGTGATCCGCAATCCCCTGATCTGGGCCTGCGCGATCGGGCTCGTCGTCAATGTCACCCACCTGCCGCTGCCAAAACTCTGGCACGAGGTCGCCGACGCGCTCAGCCGCTCCTCGCTCGCGATCGGCCTGCTCGTCACCGGCGCCGGCCTGCATCTCGAAGGGTTGCTGCGCCCCAGCGCCAGCGCTGCGATCGGGGTCGTCTTCAAGCTAGCGCTGATGCCGGCGCTCGCCCTCGCGCTCGCCGTCTGGTTCGGGCTGTCGGGCGAAAGCCTGGCGATCGTCGCGATCTGCTCGGCAGTCCCGACCTCCTCGAGCGCCTATGTCCTGGCACGCCAGATGGGCGGCGACGCCCCGCTATTGGCTCAGATCATCACGCTGCAGACGATCTTGGCGGCGATCACGATGCCGATCGCGATCGCGATCGCGCAGTCCATCTAGCTCCCCAACCACATCGTCAGCACCACCGCGGTGAGATTGTTCAGCGCGTGCAGCACGATGGTGAGCCAGAGCGAATTGGCGCGATAGCGCATGTAGCCGAACCACAGGCCGATGGTGAAGACTTCGGCGAGGAAGTACAGGTCGTACTGCAGGTGGACGACCGTCCAGACCAGCGATGACAGCAGGATCGCGCCGGGCACGCGCAGGAAGCTCGCCGACCAGCCGCGATAGAGGAAACCGCGCGCCAACACCTCTTCCGACATCGGCGCCGCCACCGCGAACGCAGCCAGCAGCATCAGCGCTGCGCCCTTGTCGCGGCCCGATTTCAACAGATCAGTCATGAAGCCCGGGGTCGCCTCGCGGCCGAGCGCGCGCGACATCGTCTCCCAGACCAGCACGATCAGGATGAGGCCGACCGCGCCGAACAGGAGCTGCTTCCATGACGGCCAATGCAGCGCGAGATAGTCGACGAAGGAGGCCTTCTTGATGGCGATGGCGAGCCACACGGCGGCCAGCGTTGCCGGCAGGCCCATGATCACCGACAGCGCCAGCGCCTGAGGCTCATGGCCGACCGCCTGGATCGAGGCGAGGTCCATCGGCAGGCCACGCAAAGCCGCCAGCAGAACGATGGCGCCGATCTGCCCGACGAACATCGCGACGAAGATGAAAAGGCCCCACAGCGCGGTGCCCCAGAACTTCCAGACGCGGGGCGTCACCGGCGTCACGGTCAGAGGCGGGTGGTCGGGATTGAGGGAGTCCATCAGGAGGCTTTCGTCAGGAGGGCTCACGGCAATGCCCGGGTGAGCAATGCGCGTGCATCGGCACTCTCCAGCTCCACGGCGCCGTACATGCTGGCACGATCCGCAGCAAGCCGCGTGTTCGCGAACAGTTCGGCATTGCGTGGGGAGACGCCGTTGAGCGCCGCGGCCCCGGCAAGGACGGCCAGCTTCTCGACAGCCAGCCGCGCGACGCGCTCGCCGTCGGCGCGGCGGAAAGTCTTGCCGATGAACGCGATCGTCTCCCCCGCACCGGGCAAGCCCTTGGTCTCGGCCGCGAGCGATTGCAGCACGGCCACCGCGGCCTCCGGCTCGCGCGAAAGTGCGCGGAGCACGTCGAGGCACATCACGTTGCCTGAACCTTCCCAGATCGCATTGACTGGCGACTCCCGGTAGTGTCGCGCCAGAATGCCGTCCTCGACATAGCCATTGCCCCCGAGGCATTCCATGGCCTCATAGAGGAACGGCGGCGCGCTCTTGCAGGTCCAGTATTTGATCGCGGGCGTCAGCAGCCGCATATAGGCGGCCTCGGCCGCATCATGCGGCGTGCGGTCGAAGGCGCGGCACAACCGCATCACCAGGGCCGTGCTCGCCTCGACATGCAGCGCCATGTCCGATAGCACAGCCTGCATCAGGGGCTGGTCGGCCAGATGCTTCTGGAACACGCTGCGGTGACGGGCGTGATGCAGTGCATGCGCCAGCCCCGAGCGCATCAGGCCGACGGAGGCGATCGCGCAGTCCTGCCGCGTCAGTTGCACCATCTGGATGATGGTACGGATGCCCTTGCCCTCCTCGCCGATCCTTTCGGCATAGGCGCCTGTGAATTCGACCTCGGACGAGGCATTGGAGCGGTTGCCGAGCTTGTCCTTCAACCGCTGGAACTGGATCGCATTGACCGAGCCGTCAGGCGCGAAGCGCGGCATGAAGAAACAGGTCAGCCCCTGTTCGGCCTGCGCCAGCACCAGGAACGCATCGCACATCGGCGCCGACATGAACCATTTATGGCCGGTGATGCGATAGGCTTCACCCTCGCGCACCGCGCGAGTCATGTTGGCGCGCACGTCGGTGCCGCCCTGCTTTTCGGTCATGCCCATGCCGAGCGTCATGCCGCGTTTGTCCCACCACGGCGCGAAGGTGGGATCGTAGCTCTTGGTCGACAGCACCGGCATCACCTTGCCGAGCAGGTCCGGCTGCATCGCCAGCGCACCGACGGAGGCGCGCGTCATCGTGATCGGGCAGAGATGGCCGGTCTCGACCTGGGCTGCCATGTAGAATTTGGCCGCGCGAATGACTTCGGCGGCATCGCCCGCCGGCTTGCCTTGCGCGGTCCATGTCGAATTGTGCGCGCCGGCATGGGCGCTGTGCGCCATCAGCTCGTGATAGGCCGGGTGAAACTCGACCTGGTCGCGGCGATTGCCCTTGGCGTCGAAGGTGCGCAGTTTCGGCGTGTTCTCGTTTGCGAGGCGCCCGCGATCGGCCATCGCGGCCGAGCCCCATTGCTTGCCGAACGCGGACAGTTCGCGCTCCGCCGCCGCGCCGCCATTGGCCTTCACGGCCTCGACCAGCGGCCGATCGACTGTGAACAGGTCAACGTCCTCGAAAGGCGGCGACTGGTTGAAGACCTCGTGGGTCGCAAAGCTCGGCTGGGTCATCAGGTTTCCTCGGCGCGGAATCAGTTCCGGCGCGGCTGGATCGGGAAATCATAGGCGGCCCCACCCGCCCCTGGCAGGGAAAAATGCCACCACTCCTTCGAATAGTTCACAAAGCCTTGCCTGGCCATCGCAGCGACCAGGCGCTTGCGCCATGCGCGCTGCTGCGGGCTGATCGACGGTGCCGCGGTATGGCCTTTGGTGTCGGTGCAGTCATAACCGGTGCCCATGTCGACGCTGCCTTCGGGCGCGCGCGCTTCGACTGGCGCGGTGCAATCGGCATAGGTTTTGGTCGGATCATATTTGCCGGAATTGTCGGCTTTCAGGTCGACCAAGGTGAGATCGAGCGCCGCGCCCGTCGAATGCTGCGAGCGGCTCGCGATGTAGCCGAGGCGGAACAGCTCGGTCTTGGGGATTTTTGGATTGTAGCGCCGCTCCGCCGCGGTCTCGCGACCGTTCTGCGACCATTTCACCATGTCGAGCGAAGCCCGCGCCGGCCGGTAGCAGTCAAACATCTTGAGCGAGAGATTTTGCGCGGCGAGGTCCTGCTGAACCGCCTTCAGCCGCAGCCCGACCTCCTGCTTCACCACGCATTCGCCGGCATTGTAGCCGGCGAGCGGACGGCCGACGAAATTGTTCGACGTGGCGTAGCGGATGTCCTGAATGATGGTCGGATCGATGTCGCGCAAGTAAACGAAGCCGCCGGGGAGCGATTGGGCGTGGGCGGCGGAAGCGGTCACCATCAATGCAAGCGCAATTCGAATTGATTTCACGAGATGTCTCCCGACCGTCATGGCCGGGCTTGTCCCGGCCATCCACGTCCTTTGCGTCAAATGCGATAGAAGATCGTGGATGCCCGGGACAAGCCCGGGCATGACGGGACTTAGAGCGCGCCCCGGCGCCCTGACCGACAGATCAGGGGATAACTCACCGCCCCGGCTTTGGCCCTTGCCCCCCCAGCCATCCGCGCCTATAGCTCTCGCTTTAATGACATCGAAATCGACCTTCGTCCTCGGCCACCGGCATTTGCTGGGCATCGAGGGCCTTTCCGCGGCCGACATCACCGGCCTCCTCGACCTGTCCGAAGAATATGTCGAGCTCAACCGCCAGGTTGACAAGAAGCGCACCGTCCTGCGGGGACGGACGCAGGTGAACCTCTTCTTCGAGGCCTCTACCCGGACCCAGTCCTCGTTCGAGCTCGCCGGCAAGCGCCTGGGAGCCGACGTCATGAACATGTCGGTGGCGTCCTCGTCGATCAAGAAGGGCGAGACGCTGATCGACACCGCGATGACGCTCAACGCGATGCATCCGGACATCCTGGTGATGCGCCATCACGCCTCCGGGGCGGTGGAACTGCTGGCGCGCAAGGTTGACGGTTCCGTGATCAATGCCGGCGACGGCGCCCACGAGCATCCGACCCAGGCGCTGCTCGATGCGCTCACCATCCGCCGCAACAAGGGCCGGATCGAGGGCCTCGTGGTCGCGATCTGCGGCGACGTGCTGCATTCGCGCGTTGCCCGCTCCAACATCATCCTGCTCAACACCATGGGCGCCCGCGTCCGCGTCGTCGGCCCCTCCACGCTGCTGCCACCAGGCATCGAGCGAATGGGCGTCGAGGTCGCGCGCGACATGCGCGAGGGATTGAACGGCGCCGACATCGTCATGATGCTGCGGCTCCAGCGCGAGCGCATGAACGGCTCCTTCGTGCCGTCGTCGAGCGAATACTTCCACTATTTCGGGCTCGACCAGAAGAAGCTCGCTTACGCCAAGCCGGACGCGCTCGTGATGCACCCCGGCCCCATGAACCGCGGCGTCGAGATCGACACGGCGGTTGCCGACGGTGCGCAATCCCTGATCCGCGAACAGGTGGAGATGGGCGTGGCCGTGCGCATGGCGGTGCTGGAAGCGCTCGCCCGTAACCTGCCGAACGCGTGATGCCCATGCTGACCGACCGCCGCCCGATCCTGCTCGCCAACGCCCGCGTCGTCGATCCCTCCCGGGATTTCGACGGGGTCGGCGACGTCCTCATCGCCGACGGCACCATCCGCGAGACCCGTCGCGGCATCGGGGCTGCCGGCGTCCCTGAAGGCACCGACATCGTCAACTGCGCCGGCAAGATCGTCGCGCCCGGCCTGATCGACATGCGCGCCTTCGTCGGCGAGCCCGGTTTCAGCCATCGCGAGACCTTTGCCACCGCCAGCCAGGCGGCCGCGACCGGCGGCATCACCACCATCATCTGCCAGCCCGACACCTCGCCGGTGATAGACAATTCGGCGACGGTCGACTTCGTGATGCGCCGCGCCCGCGACACTGCGATCGTCAACATCCAGCCGATGGCCGCCCTCACCAAGGGCATGCACGGCCAGGAGATGACCGAGTTCGGCCTGCTCAAGGCCGCCGGCGCGGTCGCCTTCAGCGATTGCGCCAGAAGCGTGACCAATGCCCAGGTGATGCGCCGCGCGCTGACCTACGCGCGCGACTTCGACGCGCTGATCGTGCACTACACCGAGGATCCCGATCTCGTCGGCGAAGGCGTGATGAACGAGGGCGAGTTCGCCTCGCGGCTCGGCCTGATGGGGATCCCGAACGCCGCCGAGGCCGTGATCCTCGAACGCGACATGCGCCTCGTGGCGCTGACCGGCGGCCGCTATCACGCGGCCTCGCTGACCTGCATCGACTCGCTTGAGATCCTCCAGCGTGCGCGCGATGCAGGGCTCGCCGTCAGCGCCTCGGTCTCGATCAACCATCTGGCGCTGAACGAGAACGACATCGGTCCTTACCGGTCATTCCTGAAACTGTCGCCGCCGCTGCGCACCGAGGACGACCGCCGTGCGCTGGTGGCCGCGATGGCCTCCGGCCTGCTCGACGTCGTCATGTCCGACCACAATCCGCAGGACGTCGAGGGCAAGCGCCTGCCGTTCGCGGAAGCCGCGCCCGGCGCCATCGGTCTGGAGACCATGCTGCCCGCCGGCCTGCGCCTCGTGCACAATGGCGAGATGGAACTGAAGACGCTGATCCGGGCGATGTCGACCCGACCGGCGGAGTTGCTCAACCTCCCTGGCGGAACCCTGCGCGCGGGCAGCCCTGCGGATGTCATCGTGATCGACCCCGACGTGCCCTGGGTGGTCGACCCGGCCGACCTCAAATCGCCCTGCAAGAACACCCCGTTCGACGAGGCCCGCTTTACAGGCCGCGTGGTCCGCACCATTGTCGGCGGCCGCACGGTATACGAGCATGTCTGACGCGAAATCCAGCCTTTGGAGCCGCCGCCATGGGGCTTGAAGCTTTTCTGCCGATGGCCTTCGTCATCGGCTACCTCTTCGGCTCGATTCCGTTCGGCCTGATCCTGACCAGGCTCGCCGGCACGCAGGACATCCGCTCGATCGGCTCCGGCAGCATCGGCGCCACCAATGTGCTGCGCACCGGGAGCAAGAAGCTTGCAGCGGGCACGCTGCTGTTCGACGCGCTCAAAGGCACGGCGGCCGTGATGATATCAGGCTACATCGCAGGACCCAACGCCGCCATGGTGGCCGGGCTCGGCGCCTTCCTCGGCCATCTCTTCCCGGTCTGGCTCAAGTTCAGGGGCGGCAAGGGCGTTGCGACCTATATCGGTGTCCTGCTCGGCCTGTTCTGGCCGGGCATGGTGGTGTTCTGCCTGCTGTGGGTGGCGACCGCCTTCACCACCCGCTACTCGTCGCTCTCGGCGCTGGTGGCCGCGTTCATCACGCCGATATTCCTGTGGTGGTTTGGGCATCTCGCGCTCGCAGCACTGTTCGCGGTGCTGACGCTGCTGATGTTCTACGCGCATCGCGAGAACATCAAGCGACTGCAAGCCGGCAGGGAAAGCCGCATCGGCGAGAAAGCGTAATCGCGTCGCGAACCTCGTCGCGCAAAGCGTCTAAAGCCAGGGCATCTACGGATACCGAAGCCCCCTCTCTGCATTATATGTCAAATCCTGTTCGCAACTGACGGCGCGTTCGCGGCCGGCAGTAGCGCAGCGGTTCCATGCCTGTCATCCTGACAGTCGAGATGGCGTTACGCGGTTGCTCGGAATGAGCGAGAAGATTGTCGACGCGCATGACGGGGTTGGTTCGCAGGGTGCTGTCCGCACCGCGGCAAGCCGGCTGCTCTCGACCACCGACATCTGGTCTGACGCGCCCTCGCCGCCCCCCACGCCAGATCCCATTCCGGTTCTGCCGCCAACACCGCCGCCCGCTGCGCAAGCGCCTGCGACGGTCGATGTCGTGACCAAAGCGGCGCCGGTCGCGTCCGCGCCGGCAAGCGCCGAGCAATGGCCGCCGCGGAGACTGTCGCTGGCGCTGCAGGGCGGCGGCACCTTTGCCGCCTTCACCTGGGGCGTGCTGGAGCGGCTGCTGGAAGAGCCGATCGAGATCGACACCATCAGCGGCGCCAGTGCCGGCGCGATCAATGCGCTGCTGCTTGCCTCCGGTCTTGCCGAAGGCGGCCGCGAAGCGGCGCGCAGCCGGCTCAGCCGGTTCTGGCTGCGCCTGCTGCACGAGGCCTCGTTCCGCTCGCTGATGCTGGTCGGCGGTTTTTCGCCGGCGGGAAGCTCGGTCGCATTCGGGCCGACGCTGCGCTCCGGCCAGTTCGATCCGGTCGACCTCGATCCGCTGCGGCAGGCGCTGGCGCGCGACATCGACTTTTCCGCGTTGCGCGGCGCGGCGTGCCCAAAGCTGCTGATTGCGGCGACGCGGATCCGCGACGGGCAGCAACAGATCTTCCGCAATGACGCCATCACGGCCGACGTCGCGCTGGCCTCGACCTGTCCGCCGCTGGTTCATTGCGCCGTCGAGATCGAGGGCGAAGCCTATTGGGACGGCGGCTTCGGCGGCAACCCGCCGCTGCTCCGGCTGGCGCAGGAGACGACGACGTCTGATGTCCTGCTCGTCCAGGTCACTCCGGCGCGCGACAGCTATGTGCCCATCACCCTCGCCGCCATCGACCGCCGGCTCGATCAGATCGCGGCCAACGCCGCGCTCAATGCCGAGATCGCGGCGATCGCATGGGCGCAGTCGCATGCCACGAATTCGCTGCGGCTCACCCGGATTGCGGCCGAAGACTCCGTCGACGGCCTGGCGCAGCGCTCATCGACCGATCTCGGCCGCGGCTTCATCCGCCTGCTGCACCGGAGCGGCCGCGCAGCCGCCGAGCGCTGGCTCGGGCAAGATGCGAAAGCAGGCGGGCCGCTCGCTGCGCCCGCCACCGTCGCGTTCGAACCCGCGCTAGCCTGACTTCGCCAGCGCCTGCTCGAGGAACCACGCCACCGCCAATGCGAGCGGATCATTGCCGAAGCGTGCGATCACCTGCACCCCAACGGGCAGGCCGCCCGACTTCAGCACGGGCACGTTGACACAAGGGTTGCCCATCAGCGTCCAGAGCCGGTTGTAACGGGGATCGCCTGTCGTCGCGAGCTCCTTGGCCGGCGGCGTTCCCGGCGCCGAATAGGTCAGGAGCACGTCGACGCCCTCGAACACTTCGCCGAGCTCGCGACGGCCGCGGCGGCTGATCCGGCGCGCCTCGTCATATTCCTTCGGCGTCAGGTGGGCGGTCGCATCGAGGCTGGCGCGCAGCATCGGCGCGATCTCGTCGTGACGCTCGGAAAACTCCCAGGCCAGCGCGCGATGCGCCTCGAAATCCTGGACGATCGGATGAATGCGCCAGGCCTCCTGCACCGCCTCAGGCAGATCGATCGTCTGCACGCTGGCACCGGCGCGCTCGGCCGCCTTGATCGCGGCCAGCAGCCCCTCTTCCGCGGCCGGCTCCACGTGACCTGCGAATTCCTGCCTGACCACGCCGATCCGCGGCGCCTTCGCCGGGGCGATGCCGGAAAACTCGGTGCGGCCCGTCATCGCGAGCAGCCCGCACGCGAGATCCTCCGCGCGCGCGCCGAACAGGCCGACCGTGTCGAGCGCCCACGAATAGCACTTCACGCCGACCGTCGGCAGCATGCGGAAGGACGGCTTGATCGCGGCGGTCCCGCAATAGGCGGCAGGCCGGATCACCGAGCCGCCGGTCTGGGTGCCCAGCGCCAGCGGGATCATGCCGGCGCCGACGGCTGCCGCCGAGCCCGAGGAGGAGCCGCCCGGCGTATGGCCCGTATTGTGCGGATTGAGCGTCGGCGTCGGATCGCGCGAGGCGAATGCCGTCGTCGTGGTCTTGCCGATGATGGTCGCGCCCGCCCGCTTCAGCATCATCACGACAGGCGCATCGGCGCGCGGCTGCCAGCCGCGGTAGATCTGCGAGCCCATCTCGGTCGGCATGTCAGCGGTGTCGATGATGTCCTTGATGCCGACGGCGATGCCGCGCAGCGGGCCGGCGGCTTGCGCCTTCGCGCTCCTGTCGTGGCGGACGAAGGCGCGCACGTCCTTCTCCTTGGCCTCGATCGCCGCGTGCGATTGCGCAATAGCGGCCTCGGGCGAAAGCTCCCCCGCTTCGATGCGGCGCTGGAGGTCGGCGAGTGAGATCATGGCAAAACCCTTCTTATTGCCATCGCTTTTAGCATCGGGGCGAGGCCGCGCAAGCGCACGTCGCTGTTGCGCAACGCCCTCGGGTTGTTCCATGCTGCGCCCACAAGGAGACGCCGTGGACGCCATCAATCCGAGCGTGGAGCTGACCGAGGCTGAGCGGATCGACCGCCTGCGGCTGATCCGCTCCGACAATGTGGGCCCGCGAACCTTCCGCTCGCTGGTCGATCATTACGGCAGCGCGCGTGCCGCGCTGGAGCGGTTGCCTGATCTGGCGCGCCGCGGCGGCGCGCAGCGATCGGGCCGCATCTGTAGTGCCGATGAGGCCAGGGCCGAGCTTGCCGCCAGCCGCAAGTTCGGCATCGCCTGGCGCGCACCGGGCGAAGACGGCTATCCCGCGCGGCTGGCGATGATCGACGATGCGCCGCCTTTGCTCGCGGTACGCGGCGACACCAAGACGCTGATGCGGCCGATGATTGCCATCGTCGGCTCGCGCAACGCTTCCGGCGCCGGGCTTAAGTTCGCCGGCCAGCTGGCGCGCGAGCTTGGCGAGGCCGGTTTCGTCGTCATCTCCGGGCTCGCGCGCGGTGTTGATCAGGCCGCGCATCGCACCAGTGTCGAGAGCGGCACGATCGCAGTGCTCGCCGGCGGCCATGATTGCATCTATCCGCCCGAGCATGGCGATCTGCTCGCGGCGATCCTCGATCACGACGGTGCTGCGATCTCCGAGATGCCGCTCGGCCACGAGCCGCGTGCCCGCGACTTTCCCCGCCGCAACCGGCTGATCTCGGGCGCCTCGCTCGGCGTCGTCGTGGTGGAAGCGGCGCACCGCTCGGGCTCGCTGATCACCGCGCGCATGGCGGCCGAACAGGGCCGCGAGGTGTTCGCGGTGCCCGGCTCGCCGCTCGATCCACGCGCTGCCGGCGCCAACGATCTCATCAAGCAGGGCGCCACCCTCGTCACCGAAGCTGCCGACATCGTCAACGCGGTGCAGCCGATCATGGAGCGGCCGCTGATGATCCCTGCGAGCGAGCCCGACAGCGAGCCCTTCGAGAGCGATCCGCAGGGCCACGACCGCGACCAGATCACCGGCCTGCTCGGCCCCGTGCCTGTCACGATCGACGATCTCGTGCGGATGTCCGGCGCATCGCCTGCGGTCGTGCGCACGGTGCTGCTGGAGCTCGAGCTCGCCGGGAAGCTCGAACGTCACGGCGGCGGATTGGTGTCGCTGATCTAAAGCGCAATGAGATTTGGATGAATCGTCATCGCGCTTTAGCTTGTTGTTTGCGCGTGATCTTTTCGGAAAACCGCTTCGCACTTTTCCGGATCATGCTCTAGCCGTCGTTGCGCTGATCGAAATGGGTTCGTGCCGCCTCGATCTGCGCCAGATGGTCGATCGCCCACTGCCCGAGCGCTTTCACCGGCTGTTGCAGCCCGCGGCCGAGATCGGTCAGCTCGTAGTCCACGCGCGGCGGAATGGTCGGGAAGATCGTGCGCGTGACGAGGCCGTCGCGCTCGAGGCCACGCAGCGTCAAGGTCAGCATCCGCTGCGAGATGCCGTTGATCATGCGCTTCAGCTCGTTGAAGCGCTTCGGCCCGTCGCTGAGCATCATGATCACGAACACGCTCCATTTGTCGCCGACGCGCGACAGCACGGAGGCGACGCCGCGGCAGTCCGAGTGGTTCGGATCCGGCATGGGATCCGGCCTCTGGGGTGGCCTCGGCGGAGCAGGCAAACCGGTGTTCTCAGGTTTCAATAATGTGCCCATGGCTCAAAAAAGTGCGTTCTTGCGGGGATTTCGATGGTCACTCATGTAGCGCTGGTTACAAACTTATACCAGGGTGACCCCAAATGAAACTGCTCCACATCGACTCCAGCGTGCTCGGCCCCCACTCCGTCTCCCGGCAGGTCTCCGCCGCCATCGTCGACCGGCTCCGCCAGGCGACGCCCGCGCTCGAAATCGTCTACCGCGATCTGACCCAGACGCCGCTTGCGCATCTCTCGGGGTCGCACCTCGCCGCTGCGCAAGGCGCGCCCGCACCCGCGGAACTCGCCCCGGACCTTGCCGCGAGCGCGGCCGTCCTGAACGAGTTCCTCGAGGCCGACACCGTCGTGATCGGCGCGCCCATGTACAATTTCACCATCCCGAGCCAGCTCAAGGCATGGATCGACCGTATCCTGGTGGCGGGAAAGACGTTCAGCTATGGGGCGAACGGACCGCAGGGCCTTGCCGGCGGCAAGCGCGTGATCGTGGCGATCTCGCGCGGCGGCTATTACGGCGCCGACATGCCGACGGCCGCTGGCGAGCATCTCGAAACCTATCTGCGCTGGGTGTTCGGCTTCATCGGCATCACCAATCCCGAATTCATCTCCGCAGACGGCATCCAGGTCGGGCCCGAGCACCGCGAAAAGGCGATCGCCGGCGCGCTTCAGTTGGCCACCAGCCTGCGCGCGGCCTGAGCCTCACGCTGACAACAGCCGCAGCCGGATTCCGGCGGCGGCTGACAGGTCGGTCAGGCTAAAACCAGGCGCCTTGAATACCGAGGATGACGGCGACCAGCGAAATGAACAGACCGATGCCGGCAAAAAGCGCCACCCCGACGAACTCGGACGCGTCGGAGCGTTTGGCGGGAATGGCGGAACGTTCGCTGTAAATACGCGGTGCTGAAATCGACGAAAAAATACGAGCTGCCTTTGGCATCACGGGCTCCCTGAAATGAGTCTTGTGACCCCCTGCCCGTAAAAATGTCTTTGCAGCACAAGCGAAGGTTCAACGCCTCACGCAAAGGTTCAGGAAATACGTCTCCGGAGATGAGGGAACCCGCCGGCGCAACCAACCTCGCCGCGCCGACCGATTCAATTTTCAGGTCAATTGATCAACCGCGATAGATCGGTGCGCCGCTCGGCGAGGCCACCGCGCCGCCGTCGACGAAGATCTCCTGGCCCTGCACATGTGCGGAATCGTCGGAGGCGAGAAACAGCACCGTCTTCGCGACGTGATCCGGTTCACCAAGCCGGCCGAGCGGCGTCATCAGCCCGATGCGCTTCTCGAACGCCTTCTCCGCTTCCGGCGTTGCGACCGCCGCGCCCCAGATCGGCGTGCGGATCGCACCGGGCGCCACCACGTTGACGCGGATGCCGCGCGGCGACAATTCAGAAGCCATGATCCGCGCCATCGCACGCACGCCGGCTTTCGCGGCACCGTAGGCGGAGTAGCCGGGAATGCCGAGCACGGAGATCACCGAGCCGTTCAGAATGATCGAGGCATTGTCGTTGAGATGAGGCAGCGCAGATTGCACCGTGAAGAACACGCCGGTGAGGTTGGTGCGGATAACCTTCTCGAAGGCCTCCAGCGTTGCCGAACCGAGCGGCGTGCCGCCGGCGCCAGCGATGCCAGCATTGGCGAACACGATGTCGAGCTTGCCGAATTTATCGGCGCCCTGCTTGATCGCGGCGTCGGTCGCGGCGATGTCGGTCGCATCTGCAACAAGCGCGAGCGCGTTGGGCCCGAGTTCCTTCGCGGCCGCCGCCAGCGTTTCCTTGTTGCGCCCGGTGATCACCACCCTGGCGCCCTCCGCCACGAACAGCTTTGCCGTCGCAAGCCCGATGCCGCTATTGCCGCCGGTGATCAGGGCCGTCTTGTTCGTCAGTCTCACGCTCGCCTCCAATAGTTGCATTATGAAACTAAGTTGCCATCTAGGCCATTTGGTTTTATGATGCAACCACACAAGCGCGTGATCGGCCCGGCCATCATGCGAATGCGACAGGACAGACGACGATGGTGAAACGAACGAGCTTCGAGGGCGACGCCTGCCCGATCGCGAGGTCGCTGGACGCGCTCGGCGACTGGTGGTCGCTGCTGATCATCCGCGAGGCGCTGTTTGGGCTGCGCCGCTTCGGCGAGTTTCAGAACAAGCTCGGCATGGCCAAGAACATTCTCGCCACGCGGTTGCGCGCGTTGGTCGATCACGGCATTCTGGCCACCGCCCCCGCCTCCGACGGCAGCGCCTATCAGGAATACGTGCTGACGCCGAAGGGCCGCGGCACCTTCCCGATCCTGGTCGCGCTGCGGCAATGGAGCGAGGAGTTCGACGATCGCCCCGAGGAGATCGCGACCATCTTGGTGGATCGCGAAAAAGGCCGCCCGGTGAAGAAGCTGGAGATGCGCGCCGAGGACGGGCGGCTGCTCACGCCGGCGGAGACGATGGTGAAGCCGCGGCCAGCGTCGCGCAAAAAGTCGGCCTAAGAGCCCCGCGCGAATGCCGCGTTCTCATCAGGACAGCGAACTCAATCTCTCACCGTCACCCTGAGAGCTTGTGAAGCTTTCGGGTTTCGCGGACGTTTTCATCTGCAGGC